>Ga0208820_1000014_pt1 | contig 203015 bp, 188 predicted proteins | sample June2015DPH_16_5_FD_184713 | JGI IMG/M metagenome (GOLD analysis project Ga0208820, IMG submission 184713) | Peatland microbial communities from SPRUCE experiment site at the Marcell Experimental Forest, Minnesota, USA - June2015DPH_16_40... | ecosystem: Environmental > Terrestrial > Soil >...
GTTAAGTTTCATAGGCGGGAGAGGATGCCTTTGAGTGAAGGCAAAACCGCCCGCCAAACTTGAAAATGTCAACGATGAACCGAACGTCGCCCAGTCTCCCCTGCCGCGCAGCGGCTCAGTTCAACAAGTCGCTGCAGGCAACTCCGATAAACAGCATCGCGAGCAGGCAACGGGATGGCGTGGCAGCCTGCCCCGTTCTACGGGGTTCCGCTATCGCGGAGGACGTCATCAACCCCGCGTGCCTGAGCTCTGGACGTTAGCCTTCACATATGAACACCTCATCACCAATTCATGTGGGTGCGGTTCTTTTCGAGGGTTTCGAGCTTCTTGATTTCTTCGGGCCGCTCGAAATGTTCGGTCTTTTGGAGGGTGCAGCTAAGATTACAGTCGTGGCAGAGAAGACGGGCGCAGTCAAAAGCAGTAGTGGTCCATGCGGAATGGCTGAGGCTACGATGGCGGATTCCGGCGGGTTCGACGTGCTGCTCATTCCGGGAGGGATAGGGACTCGGAAAGAAATGGCTAACCCGCAATTCCTCGCCGAACTGAAGCGACTGGTGGAGGCATCGCGGGTGGTTGCGACCGTCCGCACTGGAAGCTTTTTACTGGCAAGGACAGGATTGCTCGACGGGCGCAAAGCGACATCGAACAAGAGAGTATTTCAGCAGGTGAAGACTTATGCGCCAAAGGTGGAGTGGATCGTGAAGGCCCGGTGGGTGCAGGACGACAAATATTTTACGTCGTCGGGGGTCAGCGCTGGAATAGACATGGCGCTGGCCGTGATCGCCAAGCTGTGCGGCAGGGAGACAAGTTTACAGATTGCGAGCCGAGCGGAGTATGAGTGGCACGAAGATAGTTCGTGGGACCCCTTTGCGGCAGTCGCTGGATTATGATTGAGAAGGCTAACAAATCGCTGCAGGCAACTCCGATAAACAGCATCGCGAGCAGGCGGCGGGATGGCCGCTTCCGCCGTCGCCGAGGCTATGGCGGACAGGCCAGTTCCGCTTCGCGAGCGTATAGCCCCGTGGGGCCACGCACCTTTACGGGGTTCACGTCATTTGGTCCCGCGTGCCTGAGCTCTGGACGTTAGGCAGCAAAATAGATTTATGAAAACAATCGCAATTATCATGATGTTCGCATTCACCAGCCATGTGTTTGCACAAGTTATTACGCCTCCGGTAGGTCCGGTAAGACCATTAAGTCCGGCAATAATTAACCCGAAGAATGGACATACCTACCTTCTGCTTAGCCAAGGGAATTGGACCGACTCTGAAGCAGAGGCCGTCGCTCTCGGAGGTCATCTTGCCACCATTAGGAATCAAGCGGAGGAAGATTTTGTTAGTGATTTCTTTACCTTTTACGGCGGTCAGAGGCATGGCTTGTGGATTGGCTTACATGAAGTGGGGTCGAGTAATCGGTTTATTTGGGTCACGAGAAACCCAGTGAGATATACAGACTGGTTCGGAGGTGGACAGCCACCAAATAACACTGATGGATCACAACCATACGTTGCTATTATGGATTTATTTGCTTTCACAAATCCAAGCTGGGTCAATTGGAGTAACGGGACAACTGATTATACTGGGGATCCTATGAATGGCGTTGTCGAGATTGACCGTAGATGGTGACATGATGTCAACAATGACTAGAATGCTGCCTAACAAATCGTTGGCAACACGGGATGGCGTGGCAGCCTGCCCCGTTCTACGGGGTTCCGCTTTCGCGGTTGACATCACAGCCCCGGCGTGGCTGAGTTCTGGACATTCGGCAACTGACATTCAGTGCATTTTGTTATGACTAAGTGGATTCTTCTGTTCGTTATCGGGATCATGTTTGAGTCAACGGGCCTTGTGTTCCTTAAGAAGGGCATGATGACTGTGCCCGAGGTCAGACCGCTCACGGTCTCCAAGGCGCTTAGCGTTGTGAAAACCGCAGCCACAAATGGCCAGATTTTATTGGGCGTCTTTTGCCAGGCTGTTTTCTTTGCCTGCCTGCTAGTTCTGATGACTCAGGCGGACATCAGCTTTCTATGGCCTCTTACGGGCCTCGGTTTTGTGGTCGCTACGGTCGCTGGGGCTATTTTTCTACACGAGCACGTTTCTTCACTTCGCTGGGCAGGAGTGATACTAAGCATGATTGGTGCGGCACTGATTAGTACCAGTGGGCAGGCGAAGCCAACCGGCGGAGCGACACCACAGGCGGTTTCCCAATTACAGCACAAGTAGCCATGACAATCCGTTGGCCGAACAAATCGCTGCAGGCAACTCCGATAAACAGCATCGCGAGCAGGCGGCGGGATGGCGTACAGCCGTCCAGCCCCGAAAGCCTTCGGGGTTCCGCTTTCGCGGACTACGTCATCGGTCCCGCGTGCCTGAGCTCTGGACGTTCGGCGTGAGGGGGCCGTCCGAGGTTTCGGCCTTCAGAGGGAAGAACAAAAATGTTTACGGAAGAGTTCCTCGCACCGTTTCTCACCTTGTTCGGTGAGCACGACCGATTTGGCCTTGCCCACCGGATCGAGGATCATTCCCTTGTTGTGCAGCCGGTTCATCGCATCCCAGTCGTGTCCTTTCCATGCACGTCCGTTGTCATGGATTGTCAGGAAGAGAAGTGCGAGCACCATCTCGTCGACTTTGTCTTTGTCGTATTCCATGAGATCATGCTACCATTTCGCGGCCAGAGTTTCAATCGTGGCAGCAAATGAAAACGCCGAACAAATCGCTGCAGGCAACTCCGATAAACAGCATCGCGAGCAGGCAACGGGATGGCGTACAGCCGGCCAGCCCCGAAAGCCTTCGGGGTTCCGCTTTCGCGGAGGACGTCATCAGCCCCGCGTGCCTGAACTCTGGACGTTCGGCACAAGCCTGGACCATGAGCATATGAGACCACTGTTGTTGATCCTTCCCCTTCTTTGCGGGGCCAGCGTCGTGACGAGCGCGGCCCACGCGCAGGAGGTTTCCCCAAAACCCGCGGCCAACTCGAAACTGCGCGGCGGCTTCGCGATCCCGAGTTCGTGGACTCGGCGGGGCGTGGTGCTGCAACGGCAGCGTAGCGACCAGGGCGTGAGCGGCGACCCGTGCATTGTCTGGGATGAAGCGATCCAAGGCTGGCGAATGGTACTGTTCTGCGATCCTTGGGGACACGCCCAGGCCATCTGCACGAATCGCGAGAATCTCGGACCGGGACAATGGAAGTTAGAAGGTCCCCTGCCGGTGACCAACCCGGAGGCGGTGGGCGGATTCCACAAGCCCTTCATCGTGATGGACCCAGACCATCCGAATCAGGCCGCGAAGGTTGACGGGCGCTATTGGCTGCTCGTGGTAAGCTTTAAGGACGGGCACAAACAAGTCCAGCGCGCGTGGGCGAAAAAGCTCGCCGGCCCGTGGACGTTCGAGCCTCAACCGATTATTCCGCCTGGCGCGGAGGACGAATTCGACGCCAAGCACACAGATGCGGTCACCGGCTACTATTTTCCGGAACGCAAGGAGTTTCTGTATTTCTACATGGGCTATCCGCGCAAAGCGCAACAGCGGAAGATCAGCCCGTTTGGCTCGGCACAGGCGGTCGCGACACAAAAGCTGGGCGAGACAGTCGCAACCAAACGAGGCGTGGTCCTCGAGCCTTGCCAGCAGGTGGGGCACTGGGCTTCGGGTTGGGTTGGCGGCCTCCAACTCCTGCGCGGTCGTCAACACAAATGGGTGGCAGTGGTCAACGCGTCGCCCACCGCGCCGGATCCTGGCCAGAAAGCCGTCTGGACCGAAGAGCCGCCGCCGAGCCTGGGCGGCTTTGCGTGGTGCGATGAGGAATGGCCGGTGCAGGGATGGCATTTCGCGCCGGAGCCGATTGAATGGGTTAAAGACATCCCGAAGGCCGCGCTCGACGCTGGCGAGGGCTACAACCTATGGCGACAGTTCATTCACCTCTTGCCCGATGGTCGCGCCGCCCTTTTCTACAACAGCGGCTACTACGGCCGCGAGCAGTTGTATCTGAAGATCAGTGACCAACCTTGAACCCAAGTGCACGGCGGAATTGGGATCTGTATGACACGCGAGCCGAACAAAATCACTGGATCGAAGGCGGGCGGGCCACGCTGGTGGCCAATGCGGACGCGCTGGGCCGCCCGCATCGCTCAGTTCTCTCGTTAGGCGGCATCTAGCCCTATGAGCTATCGTTGCCCAAAATGTAACGGCATCATCTACGACCGTAGAAATTACGTTTGTGCGTTCTGCGGCGCTGAGCTACCCGCCACGTTGTTGTTCCTTTCGCCAGAGATGGCAGACAAACTGGCCGGAACGACAGACGTCCCGATTGAGTTTCTTGCCCAGACGCTGCGTCAATTGCGAAAGGCTCGCGGTAATTTTCGGGCGACCCGTGAGGCCGTGATATGTTACTTCAAAGAGGGCATCGCCAGCGGTTTCCAAGTTTGGCCTCTGCTGGATTGGCTCCACTCCTGGCCAAATCGGAACGAATCTGTGTTTTCACAAGTAGGCTACTCAGTCAAAGAGATCCAAGAGTTCTGGGAGATACTGAAGGAAAAGCATTCAGCACAGGAGTTGGGTTTGAAGGATGACCAAATGCCGCCTAACACCTATTAAGCCCGGACGGTCAATAGAAAAAAGCATTCCCTTGCGGAAAGATTTTTCTTTCCGTTTTCGCGACCTCAGAAGTGGAACTCCCGCCTTCGCCCAAGGCTACGGCGGGCAGGCCGACTTAATTTCAGTTGGCAGCTCGGACGCTGGGCATCCGGCTAAACACCTATTCGGACTCAGTCGGGCCGCAGCCAGTCCCAGAGTGCTTCGGGAGTGGTGTCAATGGTTTGGGACCGGCGCTGGCCGGTGGCGGTGGTGATGAGGTGCAGGTCGGCCTTTTTGTCGGAGCGATCCAGGCCGATGACCAGGTCATAGGGATGCGGTGTGTTCATTTGTGCGGTTGAGGGTTGAGGAGCGTAAAGCCCCGTGGGGGCCACGCCCCTTTACGGGGTTGATGGTTTTTTTGTGTTCCCGCAGGCTTGACCCGGCGACGGCAATATAGAAAAGTCGTCATGCAATATAGACGCCCTCTTGAGTAGTCGTTAGCCGGCATTGCGTGTGAGTATTTATGGACCGCACTGTCAAAGGAATCATATGAGTCGCAAACATATGTTCATTCTCGGAGCCTTCATCGGTTTGGTGTTGGCAGCAGGCTTACTGCTCCCACCCATTCAGAGCTCCAAGATTCGTCGCCACAGCACCCAGATTCAGGGCGAAAACTCCGCGCCTTCAGTAAGCGTTACGATTAGCACAAATGCGATGGCAGGCCGACAGAGTCAGTCACCATGAGATTATGGTTTCGACGTTAATGCCGCCTAACATCAGGATCGGCTGCACAACCGAAGCTTCAAATCGTTGAGGGAAGGAGCCGTTTATTTCGCCGCCTCGCGCCGCGCCCAGGCGTCAGCCTCCAAAATTTGTTCCAGGGTCGGATGCAACACAACTTTGTGCGCATTCATCGTACGACGCACGATTTCCGTGATTTGCGGAAAATTGATTTTGCGGTTCAAGAACGCCGCCACCGCCACTTCGTTCGCCGCGTTCAACACCGCCGGCAATGTGCCGCCCACCTCCCCTGCCCGCCGCGCGAGTTTCAGCGCCGGAAAACGTTCCACATCCGGTTCCTCAAACGTCAGGCTGCCGAGTCTGGTAAAATTGGTCTGCACCCGCTCACTCGGCACACGGTCGGGGTAGGTCAACGCATATTGAATCGGCAGGCACATGTCCGGCGTGGAAAGCTGCGCGAGCAACGCTCCATCCACAAATTCCACCAATGAGTGAACGATGCTTTGCGGATGCACCAGCACGCCCACACGTTCCATGCCGATGTCAAACAGCCAGCGCGCTTCAATCATTTCCAGTCCCTTGTTGAATAACGTCGCTGAATCAATGGTGATTTTTTTGCCCATGACCCACGACGGATGTTTGAGCGCACGCTCAACGGTGATGCCGGGAAATTCCTCCTTCGGCGTGGTGCGAAACGGTCCGCCGGACGCCGTCAGCCAGAGTTTGCGGACGGAACTGGACGGCTTGCCATCAAGACACTGAAAAATCGCCGAATGTTCGCTGTCCACGGCGAGCACGCGAACGCCGTGTTTGCGCGCCTCGCTCATCACGATTTCGCCGGCCATCACCAGAATTTCCTTCGACGCGATGGCGATGTCCTTGCCCGCACGAATCGCGGCAAGTGCGGGCTTCAATCCCGCCGTGCCGACGATGGCAATGAGCACGATGTCCGCCGCCGGCAGCGTGGCGAGTTTGATCAAGCCTTCATCGCCCGAATAAATCTGCGTCGCCGCTCCGAAGAATTTTCCCAAGTCGCCGGCCTTTTCGGGGTTGTTGATTGAAATGGCCTCAGGCCGGTGTTTGCGCGCCTGTTTGAGCAACAGTTCGGCATTGTTTCCGGCGGCCAGGCCGACCAGCCGGATGCGGTCCGGCAAATCCTCGGCCACTTTGACACTGCTGGTGCCGATGGAGCCGGTCGAACCGAGTAAAACTACATTTTTCATCGGCGGAATGGAGAGATGGAGTACTGGAGTAATGGAGCACTGGAATTCAACACTCCAACACTCCAACACTCCAACCCCCCGGTTTCAGGGCGCCTCAGAATTTCGCTGCGTTCGTTTCTCATGTATGCGTGAGAATATGCCGCAAATAGAGATACATGATGGGCGCATTGAACAGCAAACTGTCCAGCAAGTCGAGGATGCCGCCGATGCCGGGAAACAGTCCGCCGGAATCTTTGACGCCCGCTTCGCGCTTGAAGAGCGATTCAATCAAGTCACCGATGACCGCCGTCAAACCCAGCAAAACACCCAGCACCATCGCGTGCCGCCAGTTCATGCCCGCCATTTTATCGCCAAAAAAATGCGCAAAGACGAGGCTCGTCACGGTCGAAAGAAAAATTGCGCCGCCAAAGCCCTCCCACGTTTTGCCGGGGCTGATGCGTGGAATCATTTTATGCCGGCCAATGAGCGAGCCGACGGCATACGCGCCAGTGTCGCTGAATTTCGTCACGAGGACGAAGTAAAGGACGTAGAACCGGCCGTCCACGCCGGGAAAGAAATTGATTTTCTGGATGAAGTTCAACAGCCACGGCACATACATCAGGCCAAACAAGGTCGTGGAGATGGCCAGAATGCCCGCGGTGTTGCTGCGCGAAACGAATTGCCGCACGCACAAACCGAGCACGAACAGAATGAGGAAACCCGTTTCAAAATCGTTCGCGCGCGACGGCGAGTTGTAAATGCCGAGATGTCCGGTCAAATGCAAAAACGTGCCCACCATGAGCAACACACCCCCGAGCAGACCACACCACTTGAAGCAGACAAGATTGCGCCTTTCAACGAGTCCGTAAAATTCCGCAAGCCCGGCTGTCGCGAGAAATATCATGATGAGAACAAACCCGCCGTTGGCAACGAGGCGGTTTTCGGAAAACAAAGCCGCAAGAATCACCGTCCAGAGAATCACCGTGGTGATCAACCGGCGGAGAAACACTTGTGCCTTCGAGGGCGTTTGGGCCACAACAGCCGTGTCGGACATGCGCCCGGAAAATAGCAGGGCCGACAGGAATTGCCAATTCCGAATCGCATTGCAGGCCGGGCACGGATCGGTTTGGAGTTCCGCGTTTACGCGGCGCGGACTTCATGTGCCACAAGGACCGCGTAAACGCGGAACTCCAAACGTACAGCCATTCGCACATTTACTTAACGGTTGCAGCACGGCGTTTTTTCTGGCAAAATTATTTGCGGCTGACGTGGATGGGGTCGTAGCTCAGTTGGCAGAGCGTCTCGTTCGCAATGAGAAGGTCGCAGGTTCGATTCCTGTCGGCTCCACCATCCTACGCCCGGAACCGACGTTTGGAGGTTTCGGGCGTAGGATGGTGTCCTCCTTAGCCTTGGCGGAGGAGGACTCTCCGCCACAAGTTCCGGGCTACGGATGGCAGGCCAGCCCCGACAATTATTCTGTTTTTACACCTAAATCATTGAAAACTGCCGAATAAATTCATCAAACCATGAAAATGCTGTTGAAAGACAAATGGGTTTTAATCACCGGCGCATCGAGTGGATTTGGCGCGGCGGCGGCACGGGCGTTCGGCGTGGAAGGCGCAAAACTTTTGCTCGGCGCGCGCCGCGTTGACCGTTTGGAAAAAGTCGCCGCCGAAGCGCGCAAGGCCGGCGCGGCGGAAGCATATTTTCACAAATTAGACGTGACGAATACGCCAAGTGTCAAAGCCTTCATCGTCTGGGCAAAATCCAAAATCCAAAACCCCGGATGCCAGACGCCAGGCCCGACGTGCCTGCATGTTTTGATCAACAACGCCGGCGGCGCGCACGGCCAGGACAGCGTCGCCGAGGGCAAGGACGCGGATTGGGAAACGATGCTGCAAACGAACGTGCTCGGCGTGTTGCGCGTGACGCGCGCGGCGCTGCCGTTGATGCCGCACGACGCGGGCGCGAGCATCATCAACATCGGCTCGGTTGCCGGCCACACGGCTTACGAAGGCGGCGCGGTGTATTGCGCGGCCAAAGCAGGTGAGTTGCAAATCACGCGCGCATTGCGAATGGAATTAAACGGCACCGGTATTCGCGTCAGCACGGTTGATCCCGGCCTGGCGGAAACAGAATTTTCGCTCGTGCGTTTCAAAGGCGACGCCGTGCGCGCGGAAAAAGTTTACGAAGGCATAAATCCCCTGACGGCGGAAGACATCGCGGAAATTTTGGTCTGGGTTGCCAGCCGCCCGCCGCACGTAAACATTGACGAACTGCTCGTCAAGCCGGTTGACCAGGCAGCGATACACAAAATTTACCGAAGAAAAAATTAAACATCGAACATTCAACATTGAACGCCGAACACTGAAGGGGTGCACCACCGGGCACTGCCCCGGAGCGCGAGTTGTCTCAACTCGCAGCCGCCGCTTCCGCCGGGAAGCGGTTGAGAAAAATTTCACAGCCCAAGGCGCTCCCGGGAGTGCTGCGGCTTGGGACAAGCCGCGCTCCGCCACCTTGCCAGACCTTGTTCAAGTACAGTGCTGGGATACGCCCCGCTGATTTTTGTTTGATGTTATCCTCAAATTCCGCGATTCGCGCGCCACAGCAGCACGGCGCCGACGGCTTGAAAGATAAAATTCGGCAGCCAGAGAATCAAATGCGGCACCAGCTCAGGCCGTCCGGACAACTGTTCGCCGGCAATGATGAAGCTGTAATAAACCAGCACGAGCAAAAGCGCGATGGCGACGCCAACATTCGTCTCGCGCCGGTGCATGCGAATGCCGAGAGGAATTCCGACGAGCGTGAAGCCAAAACACGCAAACGAAAACGAGATCTCCCGGTTCATCTCCACGCGAATCGGCTCGGTCAAATCGTTTCGCTGTCGGTCAAATTCCCGGGCTTGGGCGCGCAATTCATCGGAGGTCAGGGTGGCCTCCGGCGGCAGGCCGATTCGCCGCTCCAAATCGCGCAGTTCATCCCGCAATTGCCAGAACGTCATGTCGCTGACTTTGGGTTTTCCCGGCTGGTTCGTCGCCGTGTTCAGGTCGAAATTCAATGTCATTTCCGGGGATGCGGTGATTCCCACCCGTGGTCCAGATAACGTCACGGTGCGGGCGTCGAACAAGTGTAAAATCAGTTGTTTGTTCGCCACGTCGGTTTCGAACCGACCCCGCGGCGCGCGCAAAGTTGTTTCCACGTTGGTCTCATTTTCGAGCTTGAAGATCATCACGCCTTGCAAATTGCCGCCGCGATTTTTTTCCGTGTAAAAAATGTAGCCCGGAAAATCATGAATAAACCGGCCTTCAGGCAGTTGGGCGTTCACCAGTTCAGCCCGGACCTGGAAAAGCAAATTCTTGTAGGCCACCCGTGAACGCGGGCCGAGGTTCGTGTTGATCCAGGCGCTGAGCCCGCAGCAGAAAAGACTTAACAACAAAGTGGGCGTGATGAGCGAAAGCAGGCTGACGCCGCTGGCGCGCGCGGCGGTGAGTTCCTGATCCGCGCTGAAACGGCCGAACACCAGCAGCGTCGCCGTCAGCAAACCCATGGGCAGCGCAAAGACCCATACAAAAGGAATCAACAGGCCGATGGCCTGGAAGACAATGCCGGGACGCGCCTGACCGTTGATGAGCAGGCTCAAAATCTCCTTGATGACATTGCCGAGCAACAGCACAAAGGTGAACACTGCCACCGTCAGCACCAACGAGGCGAGCACCTGGCCGGTCAGATATTTGTGCAGCGTTTTCAAGCGTCTGGCAAAACCCTAGAGCCAAAACATAAAATCCGAAATCCTAAAATTTAACTGGCCTGCCATCCGTAGCCCGGAATTCGTAGCAGGAAAGTCCTCGCTATGAATGATTGACCCGCTTGCCGGGTCGAAGCTCGGAGCGTCTTTTTTGTTTAAGCGCTCATAGCCCGGTCTGCGTTCCCCCGCTTCAGAAGGCTGGCCTGCCATCCGTAGCTCGCAGCATAGCGGAGAGCGTAGGATGGTGGCTGGGGGCGGAATTGACCAAACTTCCGATGTCCCCGCCAGAACGCAAGTTGCAGAACTTACGCTGCAACCCCTGATAAATCGCAGGTTTTGACGCTTTCGTCAAGCTTTTAACTACCCCTTCAAAACTCTAAAACAACTCCCGCATTACTCTTTTATTACACCTTTGCTGGCAGTTTTGCTGGCAGTTTTGCTGGCAGTCGAAAACCATAAAACCATGACCCGTTTTTGCTGGTATCTTTGGACATACAGTCGGCCTGGCGGGGATGTGCTGTTTGAATGGCGGGTGGCAGGCGCAACCGGTATTGACTCGGCTGCACCGGGCAATGGAGTTGATACGGAGAAAAACTTTACCGCAAGGTCTGCTTGGACAGGCGATTGATTACACTCTGAAACGGTGGGAGGCACTGATACGGTTCGTGGAAGACGGCACGCTGGAGATCGACAACAACTTGATCGAGAACGCGATTCGGCCCAGCGCCCTCGGAAAAAGGAACTTTTTATTTTTCGGCCATCCCGATGCCGGAGAACGCAGTGCCGTGATATACACGTTGCTGGGTAATTGTCGGCGGCATGGCGTCAACCCCTTTGATTATTTGAAAGATTTGTTCACGCGTTTACCAGCGGTAAAAATCACCCAGATCAAAGAGTTTACGCCAGCCGCGTGGGCCAAAGCGAAAGAGAAAGTGTTTGCCCAGGCCGCTTGAGCAAATTGGCAGCCGCTTGAACGTAGACTCCCGTTTTCAACTTCCGGGCCGTGTCGGGGGCGTGCCCCAGCCGCATACGGAATAATCGCAAAACTTAAGCGGAAGGAAATTTTGTCGTTTGAGCTTCGTATGCTTTGGCTTTCTCTGACACAATGAATGCCCCAATAATGTGCAGCCGCTTGTTCCGTCCCGCCTGAGGAGGGCAGCCCGCAACGGAATCATCATGTAAACATTATCAATTACCCGGCTTGTTAATTATCCAACCCAACCCACGAGTGGCATCTGCTATGCTGATTTTCTGACCAAAGCATTAACCGGGTATGATTATGAAAACAAACTTCAAGCAGTTCGCGACTATCACAGGAATAACAATGCTGACGTGTCTGTCCGGGCAGGCACAATTACAATTGAACATGACCACCGACAGCACCGGCCTGCAGGTTTCGCTGTTGAACGATTACACCATTACTGTTGGGCCAGAAGGCTCTTTCAGTGCCTATGATTTTGGCATTTCATTCGCCAATGTCATGGATTCCAGCACTACCCTTGGTTATATGGGATATCCGGTGTCCGTAAGCGGTGGAGGCTTGGAGCTGAATCAAGGCGGAACGGTTACAGACATTACCGACCCCTACTCTATTGGGATTACCTATGGGCTGATGCAGTTCTATAGTTTTCATAGCGGTCCCAGTGGCGCTGATGCCCTGACATTAAGCTTTGGCTGGAACGATGAATGTGCATTTAACCCGGGTGACACCATCACCTTTCTGGCCGGCACATACACCGCATCAATTTCGTCGGATTGGCAATATGGGACGCTGCTGAATCCAGGTGCCACCTATTCCGCCGACCAATATTCTGTCGTTAGTGCAACGGAGCAGATGGGTTCTAGTTACGATCCATCATTGATGGTGGTGACGCCAGCCCCCGAACCCTCCACGCTGGCGCTGGCCGGTCTGGGAAGCATGAGCCTGTTGCTGTTCCGCCGCCGGAAATAACCCGACAACGCTTTCACCAGCCCCGCATCACAAGGTGCGGGGTTTTTGTTTTGGGGCTGAAAAAGTTTCACCTGACGGGCAATTTTAAGCAACCGCAGGCCGAGTTCCTCCGGGGCAACAACCGTGGTCCTTCAGACGGATACAAAACAACGACGGATGCCACAGGATAGAATCGGCAAGAACAAGCCGTTATCAATTAAGAGATGCCTCTGATTGAAGGCCGACTGCCTTGGCCTCGGTCACCGCAATCTCCCGAATCTTGGGCTGGCCATCAGCAATTAGTGGTTGATATTTGGCTGGCAGCGTCACGATGGACGCCAATTCCATCCGGTGCATGGCCGCTTCGATTCGCCGTAGCGTAAAACCGCGAATCACGACCTCATGGGTTGCGAAAACTAGGCGCAGTTGCTGTTCCTTGTCGGCGCTAATGAATTCGGCAAACGCGAATTGATCGAGCGGCAGCAGGAGCGAGCGCCCCGGCGAAATCTCAACGCGAAGGCAGCGGGCCTGCGGTTCAGTGGTGTAACATTCGGGTGACTTGGTGCTCATGTTTCTGCAAGTGTTGGTGGTGACGACGGGATTGTTTTAACTGGCAAAAGGTGTCGGCGGCCCGCTGGCCGAAACGAAGGAGACAGCCATGCAGCCGGTCCCAAAGCCGATTGCCATTGCGCGGGCGGAGTCCCCCCGCAAACTCCAATGCCAGCAGCCTGTGGCCGGAGCGGGTCAGGTTTTCCCGCAGTTGCTCCTTGTCCGGCGTGAAAATACGGATGCCGCGCCGGCCGCGTGAAATCGTCACATACCATTGTTGAGCATTAGTCGCAGCCTTGATGGTGGAATCGGAAAAGAGAACATAATCCACCGTCTTGCCTTGTGAGCCGTAGGATGTGACGGCGTAGCCAGGGAGAAACTCGCGGAAACTTTTATCCAGGACACGACCGTCCGTAAGCTCAATTCCGCCATCGGCGCGAACTGTCTTCACTGTGACCAGTTCCCCGTTGGTAACACGCGCACCGGTGGCCAATCTCCGGTTGGCTTTCAGGTGCAGACGGTCATTTTCTGCGATAGAGATTTCACGCGGCAAGCAGACGGTGATTTTATCGAGCAACTTATTTGAAACGGTGACGCATTTGCCATCAACTTCGGCCAGAACCCCGGCCTTGACGACGCCCATCAACTTCCCTTTTGTACCCGGCTCGGCTTGGCGCACCTTTTGGTTGAACACAATCACCGCATCCTTCGGATAAAACCGCTCATCACGTTTTTGTGCATTGGTCAAATCCAGTTTGTCCAACGCCTGAACCGCTACGTCTTTTGCGCCGAGCAATCCTTTTCCTTTAAGCGCGTCGCGCACTTGCGAATTGACCCGATGAACTTCAGCCCAGGTCTGCGACACGACGACGGCGGAAACGTTTTGCTTCGCCAGCCGGAGGTATTCGTCGGCCAACTTGCCAGCCTGCTCGCCCAAACCGCAGGAAACCACCGCGCCCATCTTTTCGAGCCGCTTGAATGATTCGGCCAGCCTGCCGGCCGCAGCAGCTTCGACGGCCTTGCGATATTGCGTGATGCGCGTCCGCTCATTCGCATTGCGAGCCAGCGCCGGGTCCTGCCGCCGGATGGTGTGCAATTCGACCGGCTTGATGCCGGAATATCGCTCAATGGCTAGAAGCGCATCCGAAGCCTCGACCGCACCATGTTGCCGGGTATCGCCGGAAAGAATCATCCGCGCATTCCGCTCACGCGCCAGTTGCAACAACTGGTGCATTTGCCGGCCACCAATTTGACCGGCTTCGTCCACGACAATGACCGTGCCTTCGGCCAGTTCACCCCTGAGCAGAAAATTCGCCACCGTCGTCAGTGCCGGGAAACCTGCCCTTTCCATGTCCACGACTTGCTGCCGCTGAGGCGCGAGGACAGCCACTGCCCTGCCCTTTTGCCTGACCTGCTCGACCAACTCACGCAGGACAAAACTTTTGCCTGTGCCCGCGCCGCCCCGGAAAAGCGACACCGCATTGGTCGAACCAAGCAATGTGTCCAAAGCATGGCGCTGTTCGTCATCCAATTTTGGATTTACCGTGGAGGGAATGTCCACCAATGGGCGGCAATTGCCCGCACCGTCCTTGACGTTCTGGACAATTTCTGTCTCGCGTAACAGCACATCGCGCAACGTCACTTCACTTGGGTGTTCAGCATTGCGGATGTAAGGACGCCGGCGCGTCAGATCCTTGAGTTCAGCAATGGAAAAACCTTCACCGCGCGCATGTTCCAAAGCGTGCTGCCACACCTGGCATTCCAGCACGACCGAGTTGCGGTCAAACAAATGGTCCTCGGCCCATTGTACCGCCTCACCGATATCAATGCGCCTGTCAATGGCCTTCACCGACCGGTTTGAAAGCTGGCGCAGGGAGGCGCGTTCAGTTTCACTCAACTGTGAGTCCCATAAAGCCTGCAGTTCATTCCGGCTCAAATCCTTTTGTTTTCGCGTCCGCTCCTCAGTTGCCAGCAACCGACGCATCGCCATTAAATCACCGCGCGCACATTCCGGTTTTTCGGCCAGCAACTTTTGAAGTCCTTCATCAATCTGTGTGCGCCGCTTGGAAAAGCGTTCACAAATGCCTTCGGAAACGCCCTCAATTTGAAAATCACCCCGCACCTGGTTGCGAATCTGATAACCAAAGCTCCGCAGTTGGCGTGACAGTTCGTGGTAATAGACGTTCTCGGCATATTTTCGCGCACGCAACAATTCGTAATTTTGTAGTGCTTTCCAACGTTTCTCGACCGGATCAAAGGTTGCGTTAAAAACGACGCAATGCGTGTGCAAATGTGGGTCCAGGGCACGGGACGTGTCATGGGTAAACAGGGCGGCGACAAAATTGCCGGTGGAACGGTCGCCATGCGCTCCCCCAACCCGAACCCGAGTTGTGGTAAAGGTTTCAAATTCCCGCAACGCCGACCGGACAGCTCGCTCATGCGCCTCAACGATACGCTCATCTGCCATGGCCAGCGCCGCAATGGAAACCGATTTGGGCGGTGAGAATGTGAAATCGTAAAACACCCGCCGGTTGACCGCGCTTTCCCCCTTTTCCATCCGTACCGTGTTCAACCGCTGCGTCAATGTCTGGCCCGTGACCGGATGTTGGTTCTCACAGAGCCGCAGGAAGTCGTCTGCGCGAATCTTGCCGGACAAGCCAAGCTGGTCCGCACCCGCCCCGAACCACTGGCCGGCCACCCGTTACCATCGTTACCAATGCTCCGAGCGTGCATCCAATTCGTCCACCCAGAGGCCAGCCATGAAACCGCGCGATTTTCTCAATTTCTTCAAAACCGGAAGCGGCAAGTTGATTACGTTCGCTGCCGTGTTTGCCGTGGCGTTGATCCTTTTCAGCGTCATGCGCAAACGTCACACAGCGCCTGAAGACACCATTCCGGTCACGCCACTGGCCACCAACAGCGTTGGCGGCAAACCCCAGGTAGTGCAATCCGTCGTGCGGCCCATGCAGGCTTTTCATCCGCCGTCACCCAAGCCACAACCAGCACAGTCATCACCATCAGGTCTGTCCGGATTCACGAACGCATCACCGCAACCGTTGCCGGTTGTTCCTCCCAGCCAGTTGCAACAACTCTCTCCCATCAGTTTGTTTGCCGACAGCACAGCGGGCGTTCCCCAACCCAAAAAGTTGAGTCCCATCTATGCACCGTTCGGCCGTCTTATTCCCTGTGAAACTGTCGTCACGGTGGATTCCGCTTCCATCCGCACACCCATCATCGGCCTGGTCACCGAGGACGTTTATTTCGGCGGTAAACTGGTTATTCCAGCGGGTACAGAGGTTCACGGCACGGCGCAGACCGACCACCAGCGCGAGCGGATCGCCAGCAGCAGCAGTTGGACTTTTGTCTGGCAGAACGGCGAGGAGATGCAACTCAAGGCCATCGCGTTGGACCGTGAATTTGAAAACAGCACCAATCAAACGGGGTGGGCAATCACTGACGGTAGCGCCGGGTTACGCGGTGAAGTCATCAAGTCCGACAATCTGGCCGACATCAAACTTTTTGCCGCCACGTTTCTTTCCGGCGCGGCCAACGCCTTGACCGAAAAGCAGGAAACACTTTTTGGGCCGATCAACAGTCCGTCATTGAACAACGCTCCGTTTGCGGGTGCGCAACAGGTGCTCCAGACCTATGCCCAGCGCATCTTGGAATCGATTCAAAAGGACGGTTTTTACATCCGCGTGCCCAGCGGCAAACAGTTTTATCTCTACGTGCTCCAGACCATTGACCGTGCCGATGCCACGTTCGGCGGCACGGGCATCGTTGAAGAAAAGGACGAACAAGTTTCAACCAAAACGAAACCATGAAAACGCTCTATCTTATTCCCTTGTTGTTTCTGACCGCTTGCTCGACCGCCCCCAAGCTCACGCTGCGACCGCTGCCACAACCGGCACCGCCAGCAATGGAAAATTCGGCCGTTCGCTATCCCGAAGCTGTCCGCGCCTATCATGTCGGGCGCTACACCGACCCGAATGACGACCTGATCCTGCACGAACAGCATGTCGTCTATCGCGTCGAGGAAAACACCCGCTGGAATTTTCATCCCGGTCCCGTTGACGGCAGCGTCGTCGCGCTGCCGTCCGCACATGATTCGGCGTTTTCGCCCGTGCCGGTCAACGACGCCATCCTGGCCGAGGTCAATTCCCAAAGAATTGCCACGGCCCAAATCATGGCCCAAGCGCGGCTTTTGTCGGTGGCGCTGGCGCGGGTTCAAATCACCTTGCTGGACACCAAAACCAATTTGCAGGCAACGGCGGCCATGCGCGCAACAGTGAGCGAGATGAAACAGCGGCTCGATGCGCTCGAAGCCAATCAAGGACAATCGTTGGTCCTCCCGGCTTCACCCGCAACCAATGAACCGCCCGATTTGCTGAATCCCTGACACTTTGCCGGCGCATTGAAGGGGCCGTGAATCTGACCCTTTCCGCCGGCAACTCGAAACCAAAAACCAAACTCATTATGAGCAAAGTAAAAACACCCCCCAATGCGCCGTCCAATGGCGGCTCTCCCGTCGCCGACGCGCCCAACTTTCGGAGCAATCCGGAGGTGGACGCCAAAATCGACTCCTACATCAAAGAAAATCCCAAGTATTGGAACTTCATCCAGGCCATGCCCCGTGACCGGCTGGAACGAACCGTCGTCCTGAACGAAGTCCGCCAGCTCGACCGCCAGCAGCGGATGCGCGAGGGCACGATGAAACGCATCAACGCAAGCCCGGAACTGAAACAAGCTTACGAGACGCTGGTCAAGAACGTGCCCCAAGACCAGCGCGAAGAGGTCATGACCCAGATCGCCCGGCAGACGCAACGCGCCGTCTCCCGCTCGCAGGGACAACAACAAACGAAAGGAGAAGCCGTCGGTGTTTGATCCGCCCCCTGTGCCGGTCTGACTCTGGCAACGGAGTCCAGACCGGCCACGGCGAACCAATCAGTTCACGATAACGATGCGATCAAGAGCCTTTATTTCATGGGCATTATATTTGCTTACTATGAATCATTGGAAGCCTCGTGGGTTCTCTATGCAACCGCTCGTCCAGTATGTTGTGTGCATTGGCAAGTTTCTGGACATTTCGGTTCAGGAGCAAACCAGCCTTCGTTTGAATGGCCCTGGCCTCCCTCGCCTCTTTCTCGTCGCCGGAAGCAAAGCCCAAAAATCGGAACGGAATGACATCAATTCCAAGCCAAGATTTTGTGGCGGAAACCTGCCCGGGCGGAGATTAAAGGGAGAGGGGCATCATGCGCCGGCAGAATGTAATTGGTTTGGTGGTGGCCAAACTGCGCTTTGAGCGGAAGTGGACACAGGAAATTCTGGCGGCGCGTGTGCAATGCCAGGGGGTGGATGTTAGTCGCGACATGCTGGCCAACATCGAGTCGGGCCGCACCAAAGTCACGGACGAACAAGTCGTTGGCCTTCAAAGAGCGTTTGGCGTGCGCATCATCCTGCTTTTTCCCAAGGCGGTTCAGGAACTCGATGAAAAATTCGCCGAGCGTGAGAACGTCCGGCCCCTGAAACGACACCGCCAGCGTAAACCATAAACCTGTTAAACCGGCCCTTGCTTGCTCCCTGAAGCCGGCACGGGCAAGATTTCGATGGCGCTCAAACGAACAACGGCGGATGATCAACTGGAGCTGTTTGCTCCCAATTCACATGAACACCCTGACTCAATATGGAACGATGGCCGAAAAACACTGGCGCGAACATTGCCCGAAGCTGGTGCAGGAGTTGAAACGGAACGGACTGCTGCACCAGATGCTTCAGGAGGCGGAGGAAAAAACGAAGGACGAAATGGCCACGTTGCGGCTCGAACTGATGAAGCAGGGCAAGACGGCGGAGCAAGCCCAGCGCCAGGCTTGGGAGCTGGTGCGCGAGAAATACATCCTCCTGCCACCGGAAGCTTAACCAGCGAGCCGCTCGGAAAATCTCCCAGCAATTTCAACAACCATCGCATCACCGACGACAACCGTTTGGGTGCAGGCGGTCCCAAACAGAAGTTCCAGCAAAATTTCAGGGCCATCCAGATTCTTCGCGTGCTGGAAGCCGAGGCGCGACCTGCCACCCCGGACGAGAAGGCCGCGTTGGTCAAATACGCCGGCTGGGGCGCCATGCCCCAGGTGTTTGACGACGCCAATTCCGCTTGGGCGAAGGAACAGGAGGCGTTGCAGCGAGAGCTTACGAACAAAGAATACGAGCAGGCCCGCGCAACCACACTCAACGCTCATTACACGGCTCCCGTGGTCATCCGCGCCATGTATCAGGCGGCGGAACGATTCGGATTTCAAGGTGGCAGGATTCTGGAACCGGCCTGTGGCATCGGCCATTTCATCGGCCTCATGCCAGAGGAAATGCTCCGCCGTTCGACCATCACCGGCATCGAAATTGATTCGCTGACCGCCCGCATCGCCAGGGCGCTTTATTCCGACTCCGACATCCGCGAGCAACCATTTGAAAAGGCGAAACTTGCGGACAATTCCTTCGACCTGGCCATTTCCAATGTGCCCTTCGGCGATTACACCGTCCACGACCCGCGCTGGAACAAATACAAATTTTCCATTCACGATTATTTCTTCGCCGCCGCTTTGGAGAAGGTGCGGCCCGGCGGGTTGGTCATGTTCATCACCACGCACAGCACGCTGGATAAGTTCGATTCGACCTTGCGTGATTTGCTCGGTGCTCGGACGGAGTTGCTCGGCGCGATCCGGTTGCCCAACGATGCCTTCAAGAAAAACGCCGGCACGGAAGTCACCACCGACATCGTGATGCTCTGTAAACTCCGGCCCGGTGAGTTGCCTGACGGCCCGGCATGGAAAGCGGTGACGAATTATACCAACGACCGCAACGAAGCTTTTTCGCTCAACGAATACTTTGTCGCCCATCCTGAAATGATGCTGGGCAAAATGCGGTTGTCGGGCCGGATGTATCGGGATAATGAACCGACGCTGGAACCAGATGGACGCGATTTGGGCAAGGCTCTGGCCGAAGCGGTTGAGCGACTTCCCCAAAACATCTATGAGTCGCAAGCTCAGGCAATTGCCGGGCAATCCTTCGACGCCGGCATTCCCGCGCCTGATTTCATCAAGCCCAATGCCTTCTGCGTTCACGAAGACGGGCGGGTTTGCATCCGTGAGGAGGACGCATTGCGCCCGCTGGACGACCTGCCCGCCGAAACGCGCTCACGGATTCGGCGATTGATTGAAGTGCGTGACGCCGTCCGGGTCTGTCTCCGCTCGCAGCTCGACGGCAGCAGCGAAAGCCAGGTTATCGAAGCCAGGGAGCAGTTGAATCTGGCCTATGACCGCTTTGTTTCCCGTTTCGGTCCCGTCAACGCCCGCGTCAATCAAAACGCCTTCGACGGCGATCCCGATTTCCCGTTGCTCCTGTCTTTGGAGCATTACGACGAGGAAATGAATCTGGCGGTCAAAGCCTCAATTTTCCACGAACGCACCATCCATCACAAACAACCTATTGAGTCGGTTGCATCACCGAAAGAGGCCTTGCTGGTTTCGCTGAATGAAAAAGGTTGCGTGGATTTGGAACACATGAGCGGCCTGTTGGCCCGTCCGGCCGAGGACTTTTTGCCTGATTTGAAGGGGCTGATTTTTTTTAACCCGCAGACCGAACAATGGGAAACCGACGACCAATATCTTTCCGGCAATGTCCGCGAAAAGCTGGTTGCCGCCGATGCCGCCAGCGTCACTGACCCGCGTTTCCATGAAAACGTCGGGGCGTTGAAATCCGTCCAGCCGGAGGATTTGTCCGCCACCGAGATTGACGTGCGCCTGGGTGCATCCTGGCTGCCACCGGAGGACGTGAAGCAGTTCACCCACGAACTGCTCGGCATTTCATCCGGTGTCGAGGTGAATCACATCCACTTGCTCGGTTCATGGCATGTCACCGGCGATTGGGAGGCAAAAGGGGCGACCGCCAATACCACGGATTGGGGCACGAACCGTTACTCCGGCCTCGAACTCATTGAGGAAACTCTGAATCTCAAGACCCCGACTGTTTATGATTACACCAAGGACCGGAAACCCGTCGTCAACGCGCAGGCAACCGAAGCCGCCAGGGAGAAACAGGAACGCATCAAGGAACGGTTCAAGGAATGGATCTGGTCGGATGATTCAAGAAGGGAGCGGCTTTGCCGCCTCTACAACGACACGTTCAATCATTCGCGTCTCCGCACGTTTAACGGCGAGCACCTGACGTTGCCCGGGGCAAGTTCGGCCGTTCAACTGCATTTGCATCAAAAATCGGGTGTGTGGCGCATTTTACAGACGAACAACACCTTGCTTGGCCATGTCGTCGGCGCGGGCAAGACCTACACGATGGTCGCCGCCACGATGGAGTTGAAACGGCTGGGGCTGGCGCGCAAACCCATGTTCGCCGTGCCCAATCACATGCTCGGCCAGTTCTCGACCGAGTTGCTCATCCTGTATCCGGGCGCGAACATCCTGGTCGCCGGCAAGGAAGACTTTGAAACCAAAAACCGCCGGAAACTGTTCAGCCGCATCGCCACGGGAAATTGGGACGCGGTGATCGTCACGCATTCTGGCTTTGAGCGCATTCCGCTGTCCCAGGAAACCCAGCTTCGGTTTTTCAAGGAGCAATTGGATGAACTGGAAGAAGCGATGCGCGAACATGCCGACAGTTCCAATCGCCGTTTGGTGAAAGACCTTGAGAAAGCGAAGAAACGGCTCGAAGCGCGGTTGCAGGCATTGGCTGCCGACCACAAAAAAGACAACACGCTGACTTTTGAGGAACTTGGTGTGGACCGTCTTTTTGTGGACGAGGCGCATTATTTCAAAAACCTGTTCTACGTCTCGAAAATGACGCGCATCGCCGGTCTGCCGCAGACGGCCAGCGAACGGGCATTCGATATGTTCCTCAAGGTGCGTCATATCCAGTCCATCAATGGCGGTGGTGGTGTTGTTTTTGCCACCGGCACGCCCATCGCCAATAGCATGGCCGAGATGTTCACCATGCAGCGGTATCTTCAGCCGGACGATTTGAAGAAACACAACCTGAATCATTTCGATTCGTGGGCGGCCACCTTCGGCGAGCCGGTGACCGCAATGGAACTTGCGCCCGATGGCGCGGGCTACCGGCTCAACACGCGCTTCGCCCGTTTCATCAATGTCCCGGAGTTGATGCAGTTGTTCCGGCAGACGGCGGACGTGCAGACCGCCCAGATGCTCAATTTGCCGCGCCCGAAACTGGAGGGTGACAAGCCGGCCATTCGCAGTGCGCCCGCCACACCAGAACTCAAAAAGTTTGTGCAGCAACTGGTTGAGCGCGCAGACCGCATCCGAATGCGACAAGTCCATCCCCATGAAGATAACATGCTCAAAATCACGACCGAGGGACGGAAGGCCGCACTCGACCTTCGGTTGATGTTGCCGTCCGTGCCGGACAATCCCCAAAGCAAGGTCAACATTGCCGTCGAAAACATTCATCGGATTTGGGAGTCATCGAAAGATGATCGCCTGAGCCAGCTTGTCTTTTGCGACCTTTCCACTCCCCGGGATCGTGGTTTTTCCGTTTACCGCGACATGGCGCAGAAGTTGGAACGTCTCGGTGTGCCCGGCGGGGAGATTGCCTTCATTCAGGATTACGATTCGGACGCGGGGAAGCTGTCTTTGTTCCGCGACGTTCGCGCCGGCAAGGTTCGCATCCTTTTCGGCAGCACGCAGAAAATGGGTTCAGGCACCAATGTTCAGGAGCGGTTGATCGCCTTGCATCACCTTGACGCTCCCTGGCGGCCTGCCGACGTGGAACAGCGCGAAGGGCGTATCTTGCGGCAGGGGAACCGGAATTCCAGCGTGCAGGTTTATCGCTACGTCACCGAAGGCTCATTTGACGCCTATATGTGGCAGACGTTGGAGACCAAGGCCAAGTTCATCGCCCAGGTGATGACCGGCGATATGACCGTTCGGCGTGTGGAAGACCTCGACTCGGCGGCCCTGACCTACGCCGAAGTCAAGGCCATCGCTTCCGGTAATCCGCTCGTGATCGAAAAAGCACAGGTGGATGCTGGGTTGATGCGGCTCACCCGGCTGCGCTCTGCCCATGCCGAGGAACAATACCGCATCCGTGCCAATCTGCGCCATGCGCGGGAGGAATCGGAAACTTATACCGAACGGCTGGCCCATCTGCGGCAGGATTTGACGGTGCGGGAGGACACCTCCGGTGACAGATTCCGCATCGAACTGGACGGCCAGACCCTCGACCATCGCGGCATCGCCGGTGAATTGATCGTGCGCCAGGCGCAGAAGTTGAAATTCCGTTTCGGCGAGGACGTTCGTGTCGGGCGGTTTGCCGGTTTCGACCTGTTCATTCGTTCCGGTTTCAACAACACCGCCGAACTCGTTTTGCGCGGTAAAAACAGTTACAGCACGCGCATCACCGACACGGCGCTGGGCACCGTCCGTTCACTGGAAATGATGGCACAGGGGTTTGAGGAACGTGCCACGCGGTTGGACTCCGACATTCGTGACTCGCAAAAGCGGGCAACCGAATTGGAAGCCAAGGTCGGCGCGCCTTTCGAGCACGAGCAGCGTTACCACGAGCTTTCCAAACGCCAGTCGGACATCGAGGAGAAGTTGGACCTCACCAAAAATCAGGCTTCCAGCCAGCTTGAAGCGTCTGAAAACGCTGAAACCAATGCCGTGAATGAGCAACCGGACGAGACCCGCCACCAAACCGTTAAACCCAAAACAGGAATTCGAGTATGAGACGAACCAACATCATCGGAGAACGAATCCGGCTCCTGCGACGTGAGCGCGGATGGACCCAGGTGGATTTGACCCGAAAACTCCAGACAGCCGGTTACCGGGTCACGCGGGACATGATCGCGCGTTGGGAAACCCGTAAAATCTCGGTTCCCGACACCGGAGTCGTAGGTCTGGCCACCGTGCTGCGCGTGTCCATTCTCGACTTGTTTCCCATGAATTGTCACGGGACGCGTCCTACCAACCGGCAGCGATAATTACAGAGCCAACAATCCACCCTTGTTAAGAACAGACACCATGAAAAACGACGACCGGGACTCATTTCTCAATGCGCCGCTCCTTCCGGCCCGCTTGCAGGCCGCTGAAACGGCGTGGTATCTCGGTTTCAAGCCCCATCAGATTCCGATCCTGGTTGGCGCTGGCCTGCTCTGTCCGCTCGGTCATCCACCCGCCAACACGCCGAAGTTCTTTCTTACGGCAACCCTGACCGCATTGCGCAGCGATGCAAAATGGTTCGCGAAAGCCACCGACGCGATCAGTGCCCATTGGCGGCGCAAGAACGCCCGAAGGCGGACTGGCCAGCCACGCCAGTCCAACCCCTCCCGCGCATCAGGCGTATAGCGCCAAAGCCGCTTGATCCACCGCCACTCCCCGCTGGAACGGGACGGGGATGATTTCAGTTTCACTCGCCCGCTTCTCGTAAGCCTCAAGCGACGGCAGCTTCACCTTGGCCTTGCGGGCGTAGGCACGGTGAATGGCCTTGCTGTTGTGTCCCAGCGCTTCCTGGGCAAAGCGTTCGGGATAGCCGCAGGTCTTGGCGCGTTCCGCCCACGCATAACGGTAGGAGTGAAGGGATACACCTATAATCCCCGTCCGGCGGCAAATCATTTGGAACCAACTTGCCCGATGTTTTTCATCCAGCAGCCCGAAATTTGGAAACAACGGCCCCCGGTCGGGCAGCCGGTTCAAAATTGCCGCAACCTCGTCGCCAAAATGGATGATTTGAACCGACTTGGTCTTTTTCCGAAAGAAGCTGATGACCTGATCGTCCCAATCAACATCCTCAACTTTCAAAGCGGCGATGTCACTTTGTGAACCGCCCAAATGCCAGCACATTTCGTAAAAGGCCCGCCGTTCGTCATTCCTTTCCCTCTGCAATATGGCCAGGTGTTCTTCGCGTGTGATGGCCCGTTTTTCCTTGTAACGCACGGCCGGCCATTGACGTTTGGGAAGGATTGGACAGGGCAGCCAGCCCATGTCCAAGGCAAAGTTGTGGATGCGGCGCAAATACACATTGGTGGAAACCGTGCCGATCTGAAGCACCTTCAGGAAGTGTTCACCCTGCGTTTCAAGGATCGTCATGTCACGAAGACAATCAAATGACTTGTCTTTGATGGCACGCTGCCAGCGCTCGCCCCAAGTGCCGCGTTTCGATTTTGCCAGTTCCTCCATTGCCGTCTGCCAGTTGCGCTTGTCAATCAGCGGATCGGTCGCCGTCAGGTAGGTTCGTGCGAGCCGAAGGTTCAAATGCGCTTGCCGATGTGCCTGGGTTTTGGCGCTGAATAATTCGAAGGCTTCACCACGGTCGCGGGTTCCAAGACTGGCCTGTTTGCCGGTTTGGTCATCGTGTGTGTAATAGATGCCGTGGCGCCGATAAAGACGGAATCGTTGCTTCATATGTTTTTTCCATGAAGCAGCGTAATTCTGCGATGCGTCCGCGTTGTGTAAGTCCTACACAATCCGGCGCGGCCAAGTGCCCGTCAGCAGGTTCTGCCGGAGTTTCAGCGGGTTTTGGCGAGTCGTTCCCGAGCTTCACCAAGTCCGCCGTCTGCTGGCAGTTTTGCTGGCAGTTGCAACTTGGTTCCTCACAACTCATTGATGCCCAAGCATCGGAGATGGTGGCTGGGGGCGGAATTGAACCGCCGACACAAGGATTTTCAGTCCTCTGCTCTACCAACTGAGCTACCCAGCCAGCGCGGTCGCGCATTAAACCCCGCGTTCGGCTCATTGGCAAGTCAAACGAAATCAAACCGGCCATTCGGTGCAGGCTCAAGGGCGGTTTATCCAACTTACTGACCCGCCCGGGTTCACCTCGAATTCTGTCAGCCACTCGGGGCCTCACGTCGTTATTTTTTCAACCCCAGCGCCCATTCGATGCCGCCGAGGACGTGCGCCTGATAGGTCTTGCTGATTTCGGGCGCGTTCTTGCGGTCCTTCAAGTTCGGGTCGGCGTCAATGATATCCTCGCGATGGCCGAGCGAGGTGTAAAAGACCCGGCCCGCACCGTATGTTTTGCACCACGAAACCGGAAAATGTCCGGGCGAATTGTTTTCCGGATGCTTGTCGAGAATCAGCAGGTCATGAAGTTTCGTCGCGTCATAGTTTTGAAACTGGTAAATCTCCTCCTGCGAAATCATCCAGCTCTTGCCGAGTGCGGCATTAGCGGGATGCTGCGGGTCTTCGTTCAAGCACTCGACACCGACTTGCGGGCCGTGATGTTTGAATTCGCCGCCGAGCATGTCAATATAGCCGGGCCAGCGATGAAACGTGTCGCTCGCCGCGTGAATGCCGATGAACGCATGCCCCGCCTTGATCCAATCGAGCAATCCCTGCGGATCGGGAATCGGCAAATCCCCGGTGGTGCTGGCAAAGACCACGCCGTCGTAATTCTTGAGCGACACCGGTGACAGCTTTTGCAATTCCGCCTTCAATGCCGCTTCCCACTTATCCTCGGCCGCAGTGAATGCCGCCTTCTGTTCATCCGAGGCGCCCGGTTGCAGGTTCGCCGGTTTGCCCGGCGGCTGCTGCACCAAGTCCACCGTGAAGTCGCCACTGTCCTTGCCGAGCTGGGCCAGGACCTTTTCCAGATTCGGAATCGAAGTGTGCCGGTAGCCTGTGGTTGTCGTGACCACAAGAAGTTTTTTGGGCGCGGCCTGCACTGTGGTGGCCGCCAGCGCCGCAACCAGAAGGATGGAGAATATTTTCATATCGGTTTTTGAATGTTTGATTTTGCCTTGAACTCAAGGCTCGTTGACCACCGCAATCGGGCGCACCCAGATATTGCGGAAGCGGACGGGATGGTTGTGGAACTGCAAGGCCAGCGGGCCGGTCGGGCCGTGCGCCGTGTATGTGCCGGGCACGCGCCAGTTGGTGTCGCCGCGGATGGCCTGGTGATTCTGCGCTACGACGCCGTTGTGGATCACCGTCACATAACCCGGCGTGATCACTTCGCCTTGATCATTGAAATGCGGCACATTGAAAATGATGTCGTAGGTCTGCCATTCGCCCGGCGGGCGGCAGGCGTTCGCCAGCGGCGGATGCTGGCCGTAAATCCCCGCCGTCGCGCCGTCCGCGTAGGTTTTGTTATGGTAACAATCCAGCACCTGAATCTCATACCGGCCCATCAGGAAAACGCCGCTGTTGCCGCGGTCCTGGCCGGCGTGCTGTCCCGGGTCCGGCTCGCAAAATTCAACATGCAACTGCATGTCGCCCATTTCATTCGTCGTCTGGATGTCGCCCTTCGCGGCCACCATGTCGCCGTCCTCAACCGTCCACGGCGCGGGGCCGCCGGTCTTCTTGTCGCGCCAGTTTGAAAGGCTTTTGCCGTCGAACAACACAATCGCGTCGCTGGGCGGCGTGGCCTGCGCGCTGAACGTGCCGGGCGTGACGATGGGCGGCTGCGGCCGCGCCGGGTCGTGGACATGCCATTTGCCGTCCGGCTGCATCGGCGTATCGTGAAAGCCCGCGACGCCGTCAATGACGATTTCGGTGATCTTCGGTTTCGGCTCGGCTTGCGCCAGGGCCACGTTCGCGGCCACGGCCACGAGGGCGAGAACAAGGATTCCAGTTTTCATTTTATTTGATTTTGGGGAACTTCGTCCACTTACCTTTGGATGCGGCGGACTTCACGGCGGTTTCAATAAACGCAATGCCGGTCCAGCCGTCCTGGACGTTGGCGTATTTGCTGCCGTCGCAATTGAACTTCCCGCCGGCTTTCCACTTGCGCACATCGGCTTCGAAACAGCGATGCAGCCGCGCAAAAGCGTCGTGAAACGCTTCCGGGTGGCCGGACGGAATTGTCGGCTCGGCCATCAGGTCGGCAGGTAAATCCTTCGGCAGGAAACCGTCGCCGCCCGTGACCGCGCCGCGCCAATAAACGCGGTCGGGCTGGTTCGGCAGGCAGATGGTGATGCTTTCCGGCTCTTCCTGACGCCAGCGGAGCGTGCCTTTGCTGCCCGCGACGACGATGCCGAGATCGTTCTTGTGGCCGATGCAGATTTGTGACGCGCGCACGAGCGCCTTGCCGCCGTTGCTCAATTTGCAATAGATCGTGAAATGATCGTCGAGCTGCCGGCCTTCGACGAAGGTTTCCATCTGCGCGGAAACGTCCGTGACATTCAGACCGGTGACGTAACGCAGTTGCATGAGCGCGTGCGTGCCGATGTCGCCGCCGCAGCCGGAACTGCCAGCGCGCTTGGGGTCCACGCGCCAGGACGCCTGCTGCTGGCCGGTAGCTTCGAGCTTGGTCGCGAGCCAGCCCTGGAGGTAATAACTGTCCACCCAGCGCACGTCGCCGAGCAGGCCGCTCTGGACGATGTAACGGCTGAAGCGGCTCGTCCAGTGGCCGAGATAAGTATGCGCCACGCCGAAGGGGACATTCAGCTTGCGCGCGGTCTTCACGAGTTCGTTCGCCTCCTTGAGATTCAGGCAGAGCGGCTTCTCGCAGAACACCGCGATGCCGGCCTTCATCGCCTTCATCGCCGGGTCGAAATGGACGAAGTTCGGCGTGACGATGAGGATGTAATCCAGCTTCTGATCTTCGGGCAAAGTCTGGTTCGCCGCGATCATCTCGTCATAAGAGCCGTAGCCCTTGATCGGATAAGGCCATCGGGCCGCTTCTTCCAGCGCGATTTTTGGATCGGGAAACAGCGCGCCGGCGACCACGCGGCGGGTGCCGTCAAAGTGAATGGCCTTTTGGTGCGGATGGACGATGAAGGCGCCTTTGCCGCCGCCCACTAATCCAACATTGAGAGGTCTGTTTGGCATAAAGATTTTTCCGGGCTGTAATGTTGATGGCTATTCCTTCCTGGAAAATGCCGCGTCAAAAGCCGCCTGGTTCGGGGTGAAATCCAGTTTGCGGACGAAGGCGCAGCTCTCGGTCGCGCCGTGGACGCGGTCCATGCGGCCGTCTTCCCACTCGACCGAGAGCGGACCGCGATAGCCGACGTCGTTCAGCGCCACGATGATTTCCTCGAAGTTGATGTCGCCGTGGCCGAGCGAGCGGAAATCCCAGAAGCGTCGCGCGTCGGTGAAATCCGTGTGTCCGCCAAACACGCCCACCGAGCCGTCGCCGTGTCCCCACCAAACGTCCTTCAGGTGCGCGTGGAAAATGCGGTCGCCGAATTCGCGGATGAATTTTACATAATCCACGCCCTGATAACCGAGGTGCGACGGGTCGTAATTGAAACCGAAACGCGGATGACGCTTCACGGCTTCAAGCGCGCGCCGGGCGGAGGCGATGTCGAAGGCGATTTCCGTCGGATGCACTTCGAGCGCGAAGTTGACGTTTTCCTTTTTAAACACATCGAGAATCGGCAGCCAGCGTTTGGCGAAGTCGGCGAAACCCTGGTTCAGGAATTCCTGGCTCGTCGGCGGAAACGCGTAAAACGCGTGCCAGATGCTGGAGCCGGTGAAACCATTGACGACGGCGGGCGACGAAGTGTCGCCACCACGCCTGGCGTTGAAAAATTTTCGCGCGGCGCGGGCGGTGGCTTTCACTTTTTCCGCGGCGCGCTGGCGGACGCCTTCGGGTTGGCCATCGCCCCAAACGTCGGTCGGGAGAATGGCCTTGTGCCGCTCGTCAATCAAATCGCACACGGCCTGCCCGACGAGGTGCGTGGAAATCGCGTGGCAGGTGAGTCCGTGCTTGGCGAGCAGCGCCCATTTCTTTTTTACGTAATCCGGTTCGGCGAGGGCGCGGTCCACTTCAAAATGGTCGCCCCAGCAGGCGAGTTCCACGCCGTCGTAGCCCATTTTTTTGACGAGCGGCAGGAGTTCGGTGAGTGAAAGGTCGGCCCATTGGCCGGTGAAGAGTGTTACAGGTCGTGACATAAGCAAAAAAGATTTGTCCGACGATTCTGCCAAGCGATACTGGCAGGTCAAGCGCTTCGCGCAAAAGTTTTCAGTTTTTGCCCCACCCCAGCCGCTCCCCCACCTGCCTGAAAAAGACCAACCGGTGAGTCGGCCGCCCGCAAACCTGGTGGAACAGGCACCGTTGATTTTGTTTTGCGGACATCTCATAAACCCACCAGCGGTCGGCAGAATACCGCCCACCACGTTTTCAAAACGGCAAATTTTTTGAAACCCGGCTTTACCTGTGCCGTCCCCTAAACTGGCTACTGCACAACCCGGGAGAAAAACATATCATTCGGGCTGAAAAAATATTTGCGTGAAATCCACATGAAATATTGCGAGGCGGCGAAATTAGTCCATTATTCGCGGCCAAGCCAACAACAATCCAAATAACATGCAAGACCTATCATCCAATCCACAAGCGGGACGCTTCAACCGCCGGCGATTTCTGAAGACCACCGGCGCAGCGATGGTTTTACCCCTGATTCTTCCCGGCTATGCCACTGGCTCGACCCGGCACACCCGCGCCTCAAACCGCATCACGCTGGGGGTGGTGGGTTGGGGAATGCAGGGGCCGGGCAACACCAAGTCATTCCTTTATGAGGACGATTGCCAGGTGGTGGCCGCGTGTGACCTCGATAAAAACCATCTGCAAAGCGCGGTGGACACCATCAACGACCATTACGAAAACAAGGACTGCAAGGCGTATCATGATTATCGCGAGCTGATGGCACGCACGGACATTGACGCTGTGATGCTCGCGGTGCCGGATCACTGGCACGAACTGGTCGCCACGGAAGCGGCCCGTCACAGAAAGGATATTTACGGCGAAAAGCCGCTGGCCCGGACGATTGCCGAGCAGCAGGCCATTGTCCGCGCCGTGCAGGAAAACAAAATCATCTGGCAGACGGGTTCCTGGCAGCGATCGCAGGCCCCGTTTCGCAAAGCGGCGGAAATCGTGCGCAACGGCTTGATCGGCAAAGTGACCCGTGTCAAGGTCGGTTTGCCCTCCGGCCATCATGATTTCGCCGGTACCGCGCCGGACCTGCTGAAAAAGCTGGGGCAGCCGCCGGAGAATACTGAATACCTGGCCACCATCATTCCCGGAACGGATGCCTGGAACGCCGCCGTGTCCGAACCGCCGGCCGAATTGGATTACGAAACCTGGATCGGCCCGTCGCAAATGGAGCCTTACATCCAGGCCCGGGTGCATATGAATTGGCGCTGGAATTACAACACCGGCGGCGGCCAGTTGCTCGACTGGATCGGCCACCACTGCGACATCGCGCACTGGGGACTTGGCTTTGACGCGTCCGGCCCGTCGGAGATCGAAGGCCGGGGCGACTTCCCGCCCGCCAACGCCATTTGGAACACCTGCACGAAATACCGGATTGAATTGCAATATCCGGAGGACATCACCATGACCATCGCCGGCGGTTATCCCGACATCCGCAACGGCACCAAATGGATTGGCACCGACGGCTGGGTGTGGGTGGATCGCGAGGGCTTCGAAGGTTCCAATCCCGAGTGGAAGCGCAACAAGAATCTGTCCGACCGGCTCCGCAAGGTGAAATTGTACGAATCCCGCAACCACCAGCGGAATTTTCTGGATTGCGTGAAATCCCGTCAGCCAACCATCACGCCGGTGGAGACCGGGCATCATTCCTCGATTCCCGGACACCTCGGTTTGATTTCCATGCTCACCGGCCGGAAAATCCGGTGGAGTGTCGGGGACGAAAAAATCATCGGCGATCCCGAGGCCAGCAAACTGCTGACCCGCGAATACCGCCCGCCGTGGGTTCTGGCCTGAACAAAAATTAAAGTTTCGAGAAATCCCCCGGCTTTGCCGGAGGCCGCTGACTCCCTAAAGTCTTTTAAAATTCCGGTTTTGTCATTACACTAAAAACAAGATGAACGACGCAAAAGAAAATCATCAGGCCGGCGGCGGCAACACTGCGGACAACGCCGCCCCGGGCAACTGCCAATGCGACTATACGCTGGCATTTCTCCTCCTGCGCGGCTGGCTGGCGGTCCGCGCCATTGCCACCGGCATCGAAAAATTCGGCGCCTACCAGATCATTCAAAAGCCGCTGGTGGACCCGGTCACCGGCCTGGAGGATCCCAGCGGCGCCATGGTGGATGTGAAAATAAAAGTTTATGCGCTTACGAATTATTCCGGCATTCCGCCCTCGTTGAAGGATCGGTTCGCCAATGAACCGTTCCTGCCGCATTTCTCCCTCGCGGCATTCAATTATATGCTCGGTCCGGCGCTCATCATCACCGGGCTGATGCTGTTGCTCGGCCTCGGCACGCGGCTCTCGCTGTTCCTGCAGGGCCTCATTTACATTATGCTGACGGTCGGGTTGATTCTGATCCGGCAGGACGACGGCATTGCCTGGCTGGGCATCCACGTGGCGCTGGTCGCGTTTGCCCTTGTGCTCGCCAAACACAATAAATTCGCGCTTCTCAAAAAATGGTAACGCAACCCCTCAACCGCCGGGAATTCATCGGCACCGCCGCTGCCGCCGGCGCAGGTCTGATGCTGGCTTCCCCAGCGAAAGTCATGGCCCAGGCCACCGGCGCGAACAGCAGGCTGAACCTCGCGCTCATCGGTTTTGGCGCCCAGGGCCGCGTGTTGCTGGAGTCGTTGCTCGCGATTGAAGGCATTCAACTCACGGCCATCGTGGACATCTGGCCCTATGCCCGCACCTACGGCCAGCGTTATCTCAAGACGCTGGGCCACCCGGTCCGCACCTACGAAAATTACGAGGAGCTGCTGGCGAATGAAAAGGATTTGCAGGCGGTGATCGTGGCCACGCCGGATTTCTGGCACACGCCCATCACCAACGCCTGCCTGAAGGCCGGCCTGCACGTCTATTGCGAAAAGATGATGAGCAACACCATCGAAGGCGCCCGCTCGATGGTGCAGACGATGCGCGAGACGGGAAAACTTCTCCAGATCGGCCACCAGCGCCGGAGCAATCCGCGTTATCTCTTCGCGCTGAACCGGCTCATCCGCGCCGCGAAACTTTTGGGCCGGCTCACCGCCGCGCAAGCGCAGTGGAACCGCGCCGCCACCGCCGACTTCGGCTGGCCGAAGCACACCGACATGACGGCGGAGCAGCTCGCCAAATACGGTTACACGGACATGCACCAGTTCCGCAACTGGCGCTGGTTCAAGGGACTGGGCGGCGGCCCGCTTTCAGATCTGGGCGCGCATCAGATTGACATTTTCAACTGGTGGTTTGGCGTCGAGCCGCGGGCGGTGCTGGCCAGCGGCGGGATTGACTATTACAAAAACCATGAGTGGTATGACAACGCGATGGTGATTTACGAATATCCCCTGCCCGACGGCGTGGCCCGCGCGTTTTACCAGGTGCAGACGACGACGAGCGCCGGCGGCGGCTACTTCGAGTATTTCATGGGCGACGAAGGCGCGCTCAAGATATCCGAAAATCCCAACCTGACGGCGATTTACAAGGAAGCCAAAAGCCCGTCCTGGGACGAACTCGTGGCCAAGAATTACCTCCGCACCAGGGCCGCGCCCGCCGCCGCCACCGATGCCACGAAAGTGGACGTGCGCGAAACCGCCCAGCTCGCGGAATACGAAATCCCCGTCTCCTTCAGCAAAAAAATTCACCAGCCGCACCTGGAGAACTTTTTCAACGCCATCCGCGGCAAGGCAAAATTGAACTGTCCGGCCGATGAGGCGTTCCCGAGCGAATACGTCATCCACAAGGCGAACGAAGCCATCGCCGCGCGCAAAACACTTGAAATTACGCCCCAGGAAACCGAAGCTTGAGTAAAATTCGTATGAACCAACCCGTTGCCAGACTGACCATTGCCATTTTGCTGACCGTCACCGCCGTGTTCGCGGAGGACAAGGTTCCGCTGCAAACCAAGCTGCCCACCCCCTTGTTCGTCGGCACCCCGGTACCGATCAACGTGCCCAATCTGGAGCCGCCGCATAAAGGCAAGCGCCCGGACTTCATGGTTCCCGCCGGCACGACGAACCTCGCCAGGGGCAAGAAGGTCACCGCCAGCGACAACGAACCCGTTGTCGGCACACTTGACCTCGTCACTGATGGCGACAAGGAAGGCGATGAAGGCTCCTGGGTCGAACTCGCCCCGGGCAAGCAATGGGTGCAGATTGACCTCGAAAAAGAGGCGGCCATCTACGCCATCATCGTCTGGCATTTCCACTCGCAGGCCCGCGTCTATCGCGATGTCGTGGTGCAGATTTCCGACGATCCGACCTTCAGCAAAGACGTAACGACAATTTTTGACAACACCGCCGGCACCGGCAAGGACAAGGCCTACATCGAAACCTACGAAGGCAAATTGATTGACGCAAAAGGCGTCAAGGGCCGCTACGTCCGGCTTTACAGCAACGGCAACACGACCAACAAACTGAACCACTACATCGAGGTCGAAGTGTTTGGCAAACCCGCCGCCTAAAATCCGCTGGGCAATCTTCATTGCCCTGGCCCTGCTCGCCCTGGCCGTCCGTCTGCCGCAACTCGGCGAACGGCCGATGCACACGGACGAATCTATCAACGCCTACATCACCGGCCGGTTGCTCGCCGGTGAAAAATATCATTACGACCCGCAGGACCGCCACGGTCCGGTCCTGTATCTATTCGCCAAACCGGTCGTGGAACTTTGCGGAGCGAAGACTTTTTCCGGGCTCACGGAAGCCGAACTGCGCCTCACGCCGGTCATCATCGGCAGCGCCACGGTGTTGATGTTCGGCGCGGGTGTGGAAATGTTCGGCTTCATTCCCTGCCTCATCGCCGCGCTGCTGTTTGCCGTCGCTCCCCTGCCCGTTTATTACAGCCGCTATTTCATCCACGAAACCCTGTTTGTGGCGGCGACGTGGGGATTGATTTTATCCGGCGGACGCGCGTTGAAGAGCCGTTCAATCCTCGTCGCCGCTCTGGCTGGATTTTGCGCCGCGCTGATGCTCGCCGGCAAGGAAACCGCCATTATTCACTTCTTCGCTCTTGCCGTGGCGGCGGTAATTTGCCTTTGGCTGGCCAAGCAACCCGAAAAAATCCCGCCGGCGAAAATGCTGCTAACGGCGTCGATCAGTTTTCTGGCTGCCTCGATTTTGCTCTTTACCTGGTTTGGGCAAAACTGGTCGGCGCTCGCAGAATTATTCCGGGCGATTCCGCACTTTGCCGAACGCGCCGGCGGACAAGGTCATGAAAAACCCTTTGGTTATTATTTGTCGATTCTGGATCCGCAATTCCTTTTTTTCATCGTGGCGGCGACCGGAATCTACGCGGTGATTTGCGACGCCGTTGCCGGCACGCGCCGGGCCGGGCTGCTGCTGGCGATTTACGGGGTGCTGATTTTCCTGATTTACTCGGCCATTCCTTACAAAACGCCGTGGCTGGCGCTGAATTTCTGGCTGCCGCTGGCGCTCCTGTGCGGCTTTGGTGTCGAAGGCGTCTGGCTCCAAATCAAAGCCGCCACCGGCCGATGGATTGCCGCCATCGCCATCGCGGCGTTCATCCTGGTCGCGGGCAAGCAAACGAAGACGCTGGCCTTTGATCGTCCAGCCGATGAACGCAATCCCCTCGCCTACGCGCACACGACCGAAGACATTCTCGGCCTGCCGTTGCGCATCGAAGAAATCTGCCGGGAACGCCAGCTGGCCCAGCCGCGCATCGCCGTCGTCGCCGCCGACGCCTGGCCGCTGCCGTGGTATCTGCGGACCTTTTCGCAGGTCGGTTACTGGCAGCCGGGACAGGAAACCGGCGCGGCGGATTTTTTCATCACCCCGCCTGAAGTTTCCGGCCCGCTGGCGGAACGGCTGGGACATTTCCGGCCGGAATTTTTCGGCGCGCGGCCCAACGTGCTGCTGATTTTGTGGACGCCGCCGGAAACCTTGCCGAAACATGAGTGAGCCGGTCATCCACGTTTTCAACCACCACGCGATGGCGACGCAATTCCAGGTGCGCATCGCCGGCGAGGAAAAGGCCTACGCCGAACAGGCTGCCCAGGCCGTGTTGGCGCTGGCGGACGAACTGGAATCCCGGCTGAGCCGGTTTCGGGCCGACAGCGAGATTTCCCAGATCTCGCAACTGGCCGTCGGCGGCACACTTCGCCTGAGCGAGCCGGTTTTCGCGTGCTTGGAAATCGCCCGCTGGATGGAGCTCGCGATGCGCGGCGCGTTTTCGGTCACCGCCGCGGCAATGAAAACCCGGTTGGCGAAGCCGCTGTGGTCCTTGCTGGAAACGGAATTTTCCATCCGCTGCGACAGCGGACGGCTGGAGTTCGATCTTGGCGCGATCGGCAAGGGCTTCGCGCTCGACCGCATGGCTGAAGTGTTGCGCGAGTGGAGTTGCCCCGCGTTCCTGCTCGTCGCCGGCGGCAGCAGCATTCTCGCGGGCGACCCGCCGGCGGAAACTCCGGGCTGGTCGTGCGGTTTGGGCGACGATCATTCGCCGCACCGGTTCTGGCTGAAGCACTGTTCGTTGAGCGGTTCGGGCCTGACCGTCCGGGGACAACACATTGTTGATCCGCGCACCGGCCTGCCCGGCTCGCGCCGGAACCGCGCCTGGGCCCTGACGGATACCGCCGCCGAGTCAGACGCACTCTCGACGGCGTGCATGATGCTGGATGAGCCGGACATCGCCGGCGTCCTGGCTCACAACGACCGGTGGCTGGTCTTTTTGAACGAAGGCGGAAGCTGGCGGCATCTGGGCAACCGCCCGTTGCCGCCGGCGGCATAAAAATCACTTCGCGCCGTAACCGCGGACGAAGCCGATGCATTGGGCAACATCGACGACACTATTTGTCCAATTGTATTCGTATTCGATGGAAATGTTGCCGGCAAATTTCTGATGTTTCAATTCGTTGAGAATGCCCGGGACATCGCAAACCCCGGTCCCGAACGGCACATCGTGGGCGTTCGGCGATTTTTCGTTCAGATCCTTCAGGTGCACGCTGATGACCCGGCCTCGCAGGATTTTCAGGCAGTCCACCGGGGTTAATCCGGAGCGGACCCAATGCCCGACATCCGCCGTCGCGCCGATGCGCGCGTCTCGGTTCTTGACGACGCTCAACACGTAATTGGGATCCCACATTTTATAGCTCGCGTCGTTCGGACGGCGCGGATGATCGTGAAACCCGACACAGATATTGTATTCCTTGACGAGTTTTTCGATAAGGTCAATGGATTCCACCGATTCCGTGGTGATGCCATAGAGCCCGAGTTTTTTCGCAAAATCAAATATTTTGCGGGCCTCGGCCTCGTTGTTGGGAATGGGGACCACGCCGTAATTCACGGCGCGGATACCGTCTTTTTGCAGACGGGCCTTTAGCTCGGCGATGATATCGTCGGGGGCATTATGATCGAAAACCACGCCAGGCCTGTCCGCGCTGAATTTTTGTCCTGAGTAAAGTTCGATAACCTTGCCCCCGGCGGCTGCGGTTTTATCAATGGCGTCGAGGACGGTGAACTCGCGGAAAGTCCAGGCCTGGCAGCCGAGGGCAAAGCCGCCGGTCCGGCAATCGGCCGGGATGGGTCCGGCCTGGCCGGTGGATCCGGCCGACGACAGGCCAACCGCGAGTATAAAAAGCAGAACTAAGTTGTTGGTTTTCATGATAGGTGTGATACTTTGAATGAAAATTGCGCGGCGGCGTCAGCGTGTCAACGTAAATCAATGTCCGTAAATCAATGTCCGATTGCGCAAACAATGCAATCCAATGAAATACGCACAGCCTTTTTGGCCGATGGCCGCTCCAGGCGGGATGAATCCGTTCACCCGGCGGCGGCCCGTCTGAAACGAAAACATTAACGAATAAGAAAACATCGGAGGAAAAATCATTTTCTCGTTCTGCGATTCGGTTTTGTTTATTGTTCATTAACTTTATGAAAAAAACCACGTCTCCTTCCTCGCGCTGGAATCGTCGCGACTTCCTGAAAACCACCACCTTGACCGCCGGGGCGCTGGCCTTCGGAGTGCCGACCCTGCTGCGCGGTCAAAATCTGAACAGCAAGTTGAATATCGGGGTGATCGGCGCAGCCGGCAAAGGCGTCAGCGATACGGATTGTTGCGACGGCGAAAGCATCTATGCGTTGTGCGATGTGGATGGGGAATACTGCGCCGGACAGCGGCAGAAATATCCGCAGGCAAAATTTTACCAGGATTTCCGCAAAATGTTCGATGAGTCGGGCAAGAACATCGACGCGGTGACGGTTTCCACCCCGGATCATTTTCACGCCATCGCCGCATCCCACGCCATGCGGCTGGGCAAGGCCGTTTACTGCCAGAAACCGATGACTCAGACGATTTACGAGGCGCGGTACCTCCGCGACCTCGCGAAGGAAACTGGCGTCGTCACGCAGATGGGCAATCAAGGCAGCGCGGCGGATGGCTTGCGCCGGGCTGTTGAATGTATTCAGGCCGGAATCATCGGGCCGGTGCATGATGTTCACATCTGGACGAACCGCCCCATCTGGCCGCAGGGCATGGCGCGGCCCAACGGTTCCGACCCGGTTCCCGAAACCCTGGACTGGGATATCTGGATCGGACCGGCTCCGATGCGCCCTTACAAAAAGGGAGTCTATGAACCGTTCGTCTGGCGCGGCTGGCTGGACTTTGGCACCGGGGCGATCGGCGACATGGCGTGTCATACAGTGAACATGTCGTTCCGCGCCTTGCACCTGGTCAACCCGACGGAAATCGAGGCGGAAGCTTTCGGCGGGATGAACGGCGAGTCTTATCCCATCGGCTCCAAAATCCGGTTTCAATTTCCCGCGCGCAAGCTTGAAATCGAAGGCGAACACAAAGGCTTCTTTTCCTTCCTGCACCCGCACAAGACGATTGAGTTCGCTCCCGTCACCCTGTGGTGGTACGACGGCGGTCAGCCGCTCCCGGACAATCCGACCAATCACGATGACAGCAACAAGCCGCCGCGCGAACTCCTGGTGGACATCGCCGAAATGCTCGGCGAAGTTCCCGGCAGCGGCTGCCTGCTCGTCGGCGATAACGGCACCGTGTTTTCCCCGGATGATTACGGTGAAGAGTTTTTCGTGAAGCTGCGCGACGACAAGAAATTCATGCACTTCAAAAAACACCCGGCCCTGGCGCAGATCCCGCAGGTCATCCCGCGCAACCTTTTTACCGGGGACAACGACAAGCGGCAGCATTTGGAATGGATCGCAGCCATCAAGGAAAACAAGCCGGAACTCTGTTACTCGCGGTTTGCCATCGCCGCGCCATTCACGGAAACCACGCTGCTGGGCGATGTCGCGCTGCGGGTGGGCAAAAAGATTGAATGGGACAGCCAGGCCATGCGCGCCATCAACGCGCCGGAGGCGGCCCAGTACATCAAGCGGGAAAATCGCGCCGGCTGGACACTGGCTTGATATGAATTCCAACCTCAACCGCCGGGGATTCATCAAAACCACTGGTGCCGCTGCCCTGGCCACGGCCACCCTGCCGGTCTGGGCGCAGTCCGGATCCAAAATCAATGTGGCGCTCGTAGGCGTGGCGCACATCCACACGCCGGGTTACATTGATTTGCTTAAAAAACGTTCCGACGTGCACGTCAAGTACGTCTGGGATCATCAGGCCGACCGCGCGGAGCAGCGTGCCAGGGATACGGGCGCGCAAACCGTCAGCGATTTAAAAGTCATCTGGTCGGATCCGGAAATCTCAGCCGTGATCATTCTTGCGGAGACCAACCTGCATCCGGAGCTGGTCCTGGCAGCCGCCAAGGCCGGCAAAAACATGTTTGTGGAAAAACCGCTGGGCATCACCGCCAAAGAAAGCCGGGAGATGGCCAGTGCCATCGAAAAAGCCGGCGTTTTGTTCACCACCGGCTATTTCTCGCGGACGGATCCGAAACATATTTTCCTGAAAGACGAAATCGCCAGGGGCAATTTTGGCATCATCACCCGCGCCCGGGCATCCAACTGCCACAATGGTTCGTTGGGCGGCTGGTTTGACCATGAATACCGATGGATGGCGGACCCCAAAATTGCCGGCGTAGGCGCTTTCGGCGATTTGGGCACCCACAAACTTGACATCCTGATGTGGCTGCTGGGCGATATTGATTCCGTCACCGGCGAGATTCATCCCGTCACCCATCGTTACGGCGATTGCGACGAAACCGGCGAAGCGCTGCTCCAGTTCAAAAATGGCGTGATTGGCACGCTGGCCGCCGGCTGGGTGGACATCGAAGACCCGGTGCAATTGCTCATCAGCGGCACCGAAGGTCACGCGATGATTCTGAACGGCCAGTTGTTTTATCGCAGTCAGAAAATTGCCGACAGCGATTCGCGCAAGCCGTGGACCAGCCTGCCGCCCTCACCACCGCCGCCCTTGGAACAATTTCTCAATGCCGTCGGCGGAGCCAAAAATGAACCGCTGGTGAAACCCGGTGAAGCCGTCGCCCGCGTCGCCGTCATGCAGGCCATTTACGAAGGCGCCCGGGAACACAAGTGGGTCAAGGTCACCTGAGCAGCAGTTACGTCTTTATGCCCTAATCAAGTGGCGCCGCGACAGCGGCGAAAAACCACAGGATGAAATGGGAAAATACTACAATACTCGGAACCAACCCGTTTATTGCCTGATTAACGAATTCAGTGCCGACACGGTGCATGTTCGTTCAGATGGCGAGTTTGCACTGCACCATGTGTTGCTTGGTGTTCAGAAATAGTGTGCGCAGACTTCAGATCCGCATTTTCGGAGTTTGCCTCCGCCGGATTGATTTGTTACTCACCGGGAGTGGGAAACATCGGCAAATGATTGCACGGCTTCAAACAGACCACGACCTCATGTCTCCGTCGTCAAAAACGCCTTGTTATCCGGCCCTGCTGATTCTCCTCATGGTCTCCGCCGTGGCGTACGCCGATGCAGCAGCGCACATCGCCTCCGACCTGGAGCCGGGAACCGCCAAAGGGAGCCGCACGGTCATCGGCAAAATACCATTGCCCGACCAGGTCCCGTACCTGAACAGGAAGGAATACTTCTTTATTGGGAACGGGATTGCCGGTGGCGGCGGGACTGCAGACGGCAAGTGGGATTTTTTAGTGGGACCGGACTACACCTGTCCGAATTATCTGAGCGACGAGGAGATCCGCCTGGTGATTGATGGCGCGCCACAATCGCTGACCATGGATGTGCACCGCGCCCGGAATACGGGCATCTTCTATGGGCTGACAACTATCGGGGACTTGGAAGTCTGGGTGATTGACCATGCGAGTCGCGGCGAACCGTGGACGGCGAGGCTGGTGATGATCAAAAACAAGTCCGCCACCCGGACACACAAGGTCAGCGTCCAGGCCGTGATAACCCCGATAACCGGTGAGGGGAGGACCGCTTCAATGGTCGGGGATTCCAGCGGGCGCGCCACGGGCGTGAGTCTGAAACTGGATACGTCGCTCAAATGCATGGTGAATCGTTTCTGCCAAAACTGGGCCAACCGGCATGCGTTGATCACCTTCAATGAACCGACCACCACCGCGACCCGCAGCGGCGATGTCTATATCCTCGATACCGGGACCAGGAGTATCGTCCCCGGCGGTTCTTACAACGCAGCCTTGTATCACTACATGCACTATGACGACAAAACGGACAGCGACTGCATGAAGCTGGTCCGGGAAAGAAACGTGGCTGGCGACGCTGAACAGTGCATCCAGCAGTGGCAAACCTGGTTTGGCGGCGTTGACACCAAGTATTTGCTCGACCACATCAAAGATCAGCGGGCGCGGGACATCGTCGAGGGCGGCCTGGCAATCATCAAGATGAACCAGTGCCGCGACGGGGGCATTGTCGCCAACGAAAGAGGTTACGACATGTCCTACGTACGTGACGCCTACTGCGGTTTGCGGGGACTGAGTGAATGCGGGCATTTCGATGAATTGAAGAGTTTCATTCAATGGCTGGACCACAAGTATTCCGTTCACGGTTTCATTCCCAATGCCGCCCCCGGCGGAAGCGATACTTACGCGCATCTCATGGTCAACGACGGCGGGCCGTGTCCGGAAGCCAATCAGGCGGTCGAGGTTACCGCATTGTACCTGCTGGCAGCCCGGGATTACTACAACGCCACCCACGATTTGCAGACGCTGACCAAGGCCGATAATTCGTTGAGGTATGCGATGGATATTCAATTGAAGCAAGCGGTCACCAACGGCTACCGATTGGAATTCAGCGGCGACGAAACGGAGCTTGCCGCCGGGGACGTGGGACCAACCGGGTTTAATGGGCAGTTGTCGCACTACTGGTCCATGACCTCCATCGCCCTCTGTTCGGCTTCGTTGGAGTTTTACATACAATACCTGAAGGCGAAAGGGGCCAACCCGGCGTCGTACTTGAACTCGCGGAACCACCGGCTCCTCAATCTCAATGACGAACTAGGCAGGCTAACTGATGCCTTGGAGAGGGATTATTGGCGGACTGATGTGCCGGAGTTTCCAAGCGGCTTTCACGACTGGTTCCGGGTCAAGAGCGACGGGAGCTGGCCGCAAGCGCCGGTCGTCAATTTTACTCTCTTTCCACTGTACTACGGAACACCGTTGAAATATCCGGAAGGCGCGAGGAACGACATTTATGCCGTCAAGCAGTACTTCAACCAGACGACCCGTTTGCTGCCCTTGATCGGGGTCCCGGTCGGGAAATCGCTCGGACACGATCTTGGTTACCTGCTGTGGAGCCTGGTAGCGGTCGGCGATCCTCAAAAGGCTGCGGTTTACGAAGCGCTGGTCAATGGCCCCACCGTTGGATACTGGGGCACTTACAATGAATCCTACGACGGGGATGGGGTGCCGAATGCCAATAATGGTTTGCGCAGTTTTGAGACCGGCGTGAACATCAGCGCCATAGCCAAGTACTGGGGGCTGGGCGGTGGCCCCATCCCGGAGACCACAGCGACCCCGACGTCCATCCCGCCCGGAACCTGGGTGCCGATCGACGACAATCACCCTGCCATTACGTATTCCGGGAGTTGGAACTACGTCACGACGAGCCCGGGGTATTACCGGGTCGATTGCCACTTTTCCAGCGCCGCCGGCGACTACGCTGAGTATTCATTCACCGGGACCGCCATCAGGTGGATCGGAAGCAGGAACGACAACCATGGCGAGGCTGAGGTCTATATTGACGGCGCGCTGCGAAAAAGCGTGAACACGCGCGCCTCATCCTGGCTTCCACGGCAGGTGCTTTACGAGGAGTCGGGGTTGCCGAACGCCAGACATACCATCAAAATCGTAGTGAAGAATGGGGGATGTCAGGACGTTGATGCCTTCGTGTACCGTACCGGGGAAACCCAACCCTGAACGGATGGTTCTTGTGATTGGCTGGTTTGGACGCGGGTGTTTGCGCCAGAGAGCGAGCGACGGCATCCAATGCCGCGCCGGTGTGACGAATCGGTTGAGAGTTGAGGGCTGAAGGTTGAGGGTTTGACAGCCTCAAGCTTTGTGCCCTTTGTGTTCTTTGTGGTTCAATCCCGTCAGTTCAGCTTCTGCTGCCCAACCGTCGCTTCCCCGATGTGCACCGGTTTGTAACCGCCCCGGCTCTTGAAATAGAACATCAGGCTCAGGTAACAGGCGAGCATGAACGTGGGGAACAGAGCCATCTTGCCAAGCGCGCTGAACTGCCCGGTGGTCGTCGCCTCCTTGATGGCCGCCTGGGCGGCTTCCTCCGTCACCGCCGCGCTTTTCACGGGATCAATGGCCTGGTATTTGCCCAGCAGATAGTTTTTCTCCACGGTCACCGTCTGATACAGCGCGGGATTCGTGGTTTCCAGTTGCCGGGTGGCGGAGGTTTCCTGCAAATAACCGATGAACGGCGCGCCGAGAATGCCGACCGCCAACATGCCGATACCGCCCATCGCGTTCAACGTCAGCTTTTCTTCGGCAGTGGGACGACCGCAGATTGCAGGCCCATTTGGGCGCAGAGAAAGTAAACCACAGCGCCGACAACGAACGCCACCACGGGCGCGGCGGGAACATCGGGAATTGATGGATTCCAAGCATGGAGATTCGGCAAGATGCCGACGACGAAACCGAGCGCCCACGCGATCCAGCCGGCGGGATTAAACCCGGCGCGCGGCCCGGTCCATTCGCCCTTGCTGAGGAGGTAGTCCACCAACATCGCGCCGCAGATCGGACCGAAACTGGCGCCGATGATGACGAACACGGTGACCGCTTTGGCCACCAGCCCAGTCACGGCCAGCACCACACTGATGGCCGTGCCGATGCCGACCGAAATGAACGGATTCACTTTCGGCAGCGTGGTCTTGAAACTGTTCGCCGCGATGAATGACGAGAAACACGCTGGCGGGAACGCCGCAATCGCCAGCAAGAACATCACCCATTTCGCGGTGTCCTTGCCGAGAATGGCCGGAATCAGATCGAACGAACTCAAGCTGGTGACCACGCCTTTTGCGCCGCCCGCCACACCCGCGACAATGACCAGCGAAAACCCGGCGGTCAGAAGAATGGCGAGCGCAATGCCGATGAGACCCCCCATTTGCACATCCTTGCTGTCCCGGCTGTTGGTGCCGAAATCCACGCCCGCCGCGCCGGCGGTGGCAAAGAATCCGACGACATAAGTAAGCATGGCGGCCAGCACGCCGAGGTGTCCCAAGGGCGCGGCAGTCGTGGCGGAGGCGGTTCGCTCCGCGGCAATCATCGTTGCCGCGTCAAACTGACCGACGTCGCCGGCGGTTTTGGAAAACAGCCACAGCAGCACCACCAGCGGAATCAGCGGCAGATAGGTGGCAACCTTGGCGACGTATTGAATGCCTTTCAGTCCGACGAACGCCGCCAGCGCGCCCCAGACGACCATGATGATTTTCGCATCCACCGGAATTACGGCGCTCAATGCGAGCGAAGAGAAATAGACATTGACGCCGACCCAGCCAAATTGCAACACGCCCATGAGGAAGCCTGGCATGAGAAAGCCGCCGGTGGCGCCAAAAGTGGAGGTGCCGACAATGTAGAGCGGCAGCCCGGTGCGCATGCCAAAGAGTCCGGGCACGAGGTAGAACAACGCGTGGCAAATCATGGCCGCGACAGCGAGGCTCAACAACGCCCAGCCGAGTCCTTGCGCGAGCGTGCCGCCGGGCGCACCGGCTTTGGCGGCATCCTGCCAGAATACAAACCATAGGAAGATGCCGGCGTAGGCTGGCGCGGTGTTTTTATACCACGGTGCGCGATTGGCTGCGGGATTGGGCGTGGCACTGATGATGTAATCGGGGAGTTGGTTGGAGGCGTCCATAAGATGGTGCTATTTATGATGAATTCCCGCGTTTCCAGCAAGTGAAACTTCCGTGCCTAATTGCTGGCTTCGGAGACAGGCTCGTCTGTTGCAGCAGCTACGCTGGTGGGATCGAGTGCGGAAATGATGCTCACGCCAAACGGCCAGATGCCCGCGCCCTGAAGTTCCCCCACCGCAACTTTGTCCAGTCCAAAGTCGGCGACAAACTGTCCGCCGCACAAAATCATGCGACTGATGAAGGCGTAACTGGTGGTGATGAGGGCGATGAAACAGCCCCAGAATAGAATTTTTTCGTGCCGGTTGTTCATGGAATGAACGAATGCTCGCCAGAGACACAAAGGAGTCAATCATAAACTCAAGTCAGGCTGCCCATTCGGCGCAGGCGCAAGGCCGGTTCGCCCTGCTTCCGTGACCTGCCCAGGTCCACGCCGAATTCAACAAGCCAGTCGTTGTGCTCCTCCGGATCCACAACCCTTTGCTGTACCCGCCAGGTCTGTTTGTCTTCCGATGGGGTGATGTAGGTGTGACGGACATTTCGAGCGTTCGGTTCCAGGCAGATGCGCTCGTGGTCGGCGTGGTAAGCCTCCAGCGCCTGTTTCAGTCGCTCCACCGTCCATGGCTGGCCGTCCGCATCAATAGGGACGCGCGGCGGCGTGTCCGGGCCAACGGGCAGTCCGACTCCACCGGAACCAACAAACATCGCCAGTACCGATTCGAAATCGTTCCGGCGGCGCCGCCACCAGCCGGTTGAACGTGTTTTTGTCCCAGTTGACAAAATTTTTCTCCGGTGGCGGGCGCTTCACGGTTTTCTTGCCGTCCCGCGCCGACTTTTCCGCCAGCTTGAGGTTCTCGATGACATGTTCCGGCGCCTGCGCCACCACCCAACCGCGGTCGTCAAAGCCCTTCCGCCCCGCCCGCCCGCCGATTTGGAAGCTGACCTTGAAAGGCTATGACTATCACCGAACGCCAACAGATTGCCGATGCCAACGCCCGCCGCGAAAAATCCGAGCGCGCCAAAGATAGTCAAATTTGGTTTCTGCAATGGGGTTCAACGCTGGCGCAGCGTGGCGGTAGCGCAGCGGCGGCGGTGGACGAGAAGTGCAGTGACGCCGACGGCCAGCAACCCCAAAGCCGAGGGTTCAGGCACGGGCTGGAAGGCCAGTCCTGTAATATAATCGAACCCGGAGGCAAAGGTGCTTTCAACTCCGTCCGGCGTGAATTCATAGATGTAGCTCGGGATGCCAGAAAAGCCATCATCCGTGTCAAACAGATCGCCCGCGCTGTTAAAGGCCAGTCCATAAGGTAGAGACAACCCGGAGGCAAAAGTGCTTTGAGCGCCACTTGGTGTGAATTCAATAATGTTGCCGTCTGCGTAATTTGCCACAAACAGATTGCCGGCGCTGTTAAAAGCCAGCCCTACAGGATTATTTAACCCGCTGGCAAAGATGCTTCGCGCTCCGCCCGTCGTGAACTCATAGATGTTGCCGCCCTGTTCCGACACAAACAGATTGCCCGCGCTGTTAAAGGCCAGTCCTTGAGGATAGGACAACCCGGAGGCAAAAGTGCTTTGAACTCCACTTGGTGTAATTTCAGTGATGTTGCCGCTGAAGAAATCCGACACAAACAGATAGCCTGCGCTGTTAAAGGCCAGCCCAAAAGGATCGTTCAACCCGGAGGCAAAGGTGCTTCGCGCTCCGCCCGTCGTGAACTCATAGATGTTGCCGCTGCCACCATCCGCCTCAAACAGATTACCCGCGCTGTTAAAGGCCAGTCCTTGAGGATAGGACAACCCGGAGGCAAAAGTGCTTTGAACTCCACTTGGTGTGAATTCAATAATGTTGTCGCTGCCGTAATCCGACACAAACAGATTCTGCGCCTGCACACAGGCACACGTTGAAATAAGGCTGATAATTACAATTTGTTTTTTCATAGTTGATTTAAGGTTAAGTTTTTTATTTTGACTGAACTACCGTTGGATCGAAATCGGCAAAATTTCCATCGTTCTGTTTATGCTTGCGCAATTCCGCCGCCTGCGCCTGATCGCGTTGAATGAACCAAGTGCAGAGCAGGAAACAGGGCCGCGTTCTACTTCACCTTGCGACAGCGAATGAGGAGTGCGGTGGCGCCGACGGCCACCAACCCCGAAACCGAGGGTTCAGGCACAGGCGTGAGTTGCCATGAAGAAATGTACGGAGTCCCGAATTGGGCTGAAATGGGCACAAATGCCAGAGTGCCGGACGAGTCGGCCGTTACGGTATGAATATCATATTGGCTTCCCGCAGTCAGAGAATTGACACTGCCAGAGTGGATTCCGGAAGTCGTAAAATCGATGCCGTTTACGCTGATTTCTTCGCTCCAAACGGCACTAAACAGGTATAGATTGTACTGTCGGTTTGGAGTCAAGCCGGTGATGGTTGCGGAATAGAATGCAACACTGACGTCGAACAGTCTCCCGTAAGTTCCTCCGATGGCGTTTCCTTGACTGCCACCGCTGGAAAGGGACCATATGACGCTCGTTGAGGTGCCGTCGGTGTTGTAAAGATTTAGCGGATTGTTTTGCTGCCCGTCTGCCGAGATCGTATTCCAAAGATCGCCAGCAGAGCCGATTGCCGCAGCACCAGGCCCGTACGCGGGATAGCCGCTTTCGGTCCAATTGTAGTCGAAATCGATAATTCCAGAATTAAACCCGGCCGCTGACACTCTGGTGCTGGCAAGCGTTGCCAGCCATAGGACGGTAAACAGAATTGCCAGACGAGTTCGACCGGCGAATGAATGACACGCGACACGAATGATGGAATGGCTTTTCGTTTTCATAGGGTTTCACAGATCCGAGTTTTTCCCGACTGATTGATTACAATCCTACGCCGACCTCCTTTCCTGTCCAGAATAAGTTATTCACATCCAACGAAGGCATTCTTTATTGAGAGTTTGATTGATTGACTGAGAAGTAAGCTTCCCCCGATAGGGTGGGCAAATCTTGCGGAAGGAAAAGCTGACGGTTGCGACCGCGTGAGCAATGGCGGGCCGGGTGTTTTTTCATCGCGCCGATGACTCATCCGTGCTAATCAGTTTCCATCCGTGGTCAAAATTCTCAACGACAGCGCGCGCGAATTTCTTAACGCCACCGCCTGGAGCAACGCCACCAGTGAACCCCTCACCGGCGATGCCTCCGCCCGAAAATATTTCCGCCTGCAAAAGGATGAACAAAGCGCGGTTCTGATGGATGCCTCATCGGTCCTGGAGAGCGTGGCCCCCTTCATCCAGATCAGCCAGCATCTCCATCAACTCGGTTTCAGCGTGCCGGCCATCCTTGCCCGGGATGAGAAAAAAGGCCTCCTGCTGCTGGAAGATTTCGGTGATGCAACCTTTACCCGCCTGCTGGATGGTCAACCCGATGCCATTTCCCAACGGCAACGGGAACAAACATCAGGTAGGGCGGGCAGCCTGCTCGCGATTCATCGGAGTCCTCTGCCCGCCGCCCATCAACCTGACAATTGCGGCGCGCACGGAGTGACGCGCCCTACCAATGCGCCGAATCTCTTTAAGAAATCGTTTGAACCGGAAAAGCTTTATACGCTGGCCACCGATGTCTTGATTGCCCTGCACCGGCATCCCGAGGCAATCCCAACCGGCCTGCGGACGTATCATCCGGAAAAAATGCTGGAAGACATCGGGCTGTTTTTGGAATGGCGCACCCCCACGATTTCAGAAGCCGGCAAGGCGGAATTCAAAACCGTCTGGCGGGAAGTGTTGTCTGTCGCCCACCAAGTCCCCGCTTCGCTCCTGTTGCGCGATTATCATGTGGCCAATTTGATGTTGCTTCCAGAACGCGAGGGCGTCCGGCAGGCCGGGCTTCTGGATTTTCAGGATGCGTACCAAGGCCCGATCACGTATGACCTGATGTCGCTGCTGGAAGATGCCCGGCGCGATGTTCCGGATGAGCTTAGGGAGAAGATGATAGCGCGTTACCTGGCCCGGTTCCCTGCCCTCGACCGGACAACTTTTGAAACTTCTCTGGCCATCTTGGCGGCGCTGCGGCACACCCGTGTACTGGCCATTTTTGAAAAGTTAAGCCGGCACGAGGGAAAGCATGACTATAAGAAATTTCATTCGCCGCGTGTGGAACGCCTGTTGCAAAGGGCCTTGCACCATCCCATGCTGGCCGGCGTGAAACGATGGATGGATCGCTATGCACGGTAAGATTAAAAAGGCCATGGTTCTGGCCGCCGGATACGGCACGCGGCTGAAGCCATTGACGGACCGGATGCCCAAACCGCTCGTGCCGGTCGCGAGCAAGCCGATGATTGAATATGCGCTCGACAAGCTGCGGGCATACGGGATCAAGGAAGTCATCATCAATGTCTCGCACCTCAAGGACCAATTGACCGCCTATTTGTCTGCCTGCAATGACCTGACCATCAAAATTTCTGAGGAGACCGAACCGCTGGAAACGGGCGGCGGACTGAAAAAGGCGCTTCCACTTCTGGGAAATGAGCCTGTTTTCACCATCAACAGCGACATCATCTGGACAGATGAACAGGAAAGTGCGCTGGATCGTCTGACCCGTTATTGGCATGACACCAAAATGGATTTTCTGCTCCTTACACAACCCAAAGCAAAAGCCATTGGGCATGACAAGGGCGAAGATCATCTTTTCATCAAACCCGGCAACACCTTTGACTGGAACGAGCGGGAAGCGCCTTACATCATTGCCGGCATCGGGATCATGCATCCCCGCATTTTATTGAATGCTCCGGACGGGAAATTCACCGTCAAAATCCTCTGGCACGAAGCGCTCAAGCAAAACCGCCTTGCGTGCCTGCCGCATCACGGCCAATGGTTCCAAACCGGCACCATCCAGGACATCAAAACAGCCGAAAAACATTTGATGAGGCATGGAGGCTGTCCCTAAAATGAGCCGGTTCAGGCGGCCAGGTTCCAGCCTGAATAGCGGAAAAATGGAAACTCAATCATCATTGCCGCAAACATCGGCCGCACCTCCCGCCGGGAAAAACTGGATTCGCCTGTCGGTTCTTGTCCTGTTGCTGAGCTTTGTCACCTTGTGTGTCACCAGCGCCTGGCAAAAATCCGCCACCTATGATGAAACTCATTATCTGGGCGCTGGAAATTACCTGGTGAAAACCCACCGTTGGGACCTTCCCGACAGCCTGCTGCATCCGGTTTTCTGGACCGTATGGCACGACCTGCCGTTGTTAACGGTGTCTTGTCCCAAAAACGTCTGGGTCGAGCCGGACGGAACCATCCGGGGCCAGGAAATCATCGCCTTGCGCCCGGATGACGCGTTGTTGAATGCCTGCCGGTTCACGTTGCTGCCATTCGCCGTCGCGCTCGGCCTCATCGTCTTCTGCTGGTCGCAGAAACTTTATGGGGATGCAGGTGGACTCGTATCCCTCGTGTTTTTTTGTTTTTGTCCGAACCTTCTGGCCCATGCGCCGCTGATCACGCCAGACCTGACGTTGAGCTGTTTTGCCGTGCTGACCGCCTGGCGGTTGTGGAGCCTGGCGAAGAATCCCGGCGTCCGCAATTTGTTGTACGCCGGCTTGGCCCTGGGGCTGATGCTGCTGAGCAAATACACGGCCCTGCTCCTGGTCCCGTTCTTTTTCGCCACCGACTTCGCGTATCGCACCGTGGCCGGTCAGATCCACTTGCATTCCCCGGGAAGTCTTTGGCAGGAATTGCGCCACTGGCCGGTGCTCCTAGGCATGGGTTTCCTCCTGGTCTGGGCCGCATACGGATTCCAAGTTGGGGGTTTTGCGCTGCCATCGGGCCGGTGGCTCACCCTGCCGGCCGCGCCGTACTTTCAAGGGGCGGTCTTTCAGTATCTGCAATCCCGGTCGCCGCATTCGTTTTTCCTGATGGGCATGCATTCCAGCACGGGCTGGTGGTATTACTTTCTGGTCGTTTGCCTCATCAAAATTCCCGTCGCCATTCTCATCCTGCTCGCGGGGCTCGTCCTGGCCCGGCGAAAGCTGGGAATGACATGGCGCCCGAATGAACTGTACCTGGTCATGCCCTTTGTCCTGATGTTCATTTATCTCTCCTTTTTCAACACCATTCAAAATGGGTTCCGCTATCTTCTGCCCGTTTATCCCCTTTTGTTCATCTGGCTCGGCAACTATGGAGCGGCCCTGCGGCGGAGCGTCGTCACGCGAATCGCCGTTGGTTTCCTGGCCTTCTGGACCATTGCCGGCACACTCCGGACCTGGCCCGATTATCTTGCGTATTTTAATGAATTCATTGGCGGGCCTCGGAACGGATACCATTGGCTGGGCGACTCAAATTTGGATTGGGGTCAGGACCTGAAGGAACTGAAATGCTTCATGGTTCAGCACGGCATCGACCGCGTCCAGTTGAGCTACTTCGGAACGGCGGACCCCGCCCACTACGGCATCGATTACGAATATCTTCCCTCGGCCAACAGCGGCTTGCGACCTTCACCAGCCCTGCGCGAAGGCAAATCGCCATCCCGTTTCGTCGCCCTCAGTGCCTATCAGTACCAAGGCATCGATTTTCAAGACAAGGACTTCTACCGGTTCTTCTATCAATACGTTCCCAATGACTTGATTGGCCGTTCGATCCTGTTTTTCGATCTTAAGGCTTTGACTCCCCGCACCCAGGCTCCGCTCCCGCTCAGGGTCCGTCAGCTCGTGGGGCTGGCGACCAATGCCACCCCAATCGTTTCCTGTCCCTGAAACGCGCGGGCCACGGTCGATGGTGCCTCAATTGGGGTTGTAGCGTCGGCGCTGTGCGCCGATTCAATCGAGCCACAGGCTCGACGCTACAGCATATCGGGACACTACCGCACAGTTTTCCCGATTGACTCGCCGCTGGAGCGGAATAGCCTTGCCCGGAATGAGCCGGAGCGGTCAGGTCCGACCGAACAGCGGCAAACTTGAGACGATTTTGAACCAGCTTATTCCTGCTGATGGCAGAAGTTTCCGGTACGCAGCATGGGGAGTCGTGCTGTTGGTGCTGGTTCATCTGTGCTGGTTGCAATTGCGGCCGGAATCGGAACTGCACCAGATCTATGCTTTTGCAACACAATCCACGGCCAGCCGCACGGCATTGATGCAGTATGAGCAACTTGACCGGATTGCAGATCAAACGGGCAATGGCAACGTGCTGTTGAAGCTTGCCGGGTACGCAAAGACAAACCCGGTCGTCGAAAATTCCCTGAGTTTTGTTTATTTTCGGACAAGTTACGCTTTATATCCCAGGCGGCTCTACGTTGCCCCGGCTGACCAAGTCATCAATAACGGCCGGGACATGATGCGGATCGAATTCAGTCCCAGCCAGCAATGGTTGCATGAGCATGATGTCCGTTCCGTATTTACCTTTGGCAACGACAACGCCGGCGGGGAGACGCTACGGTTGGAGATCCTGCCGCCTCGTGATGATCAGGCTGGGATGCCGACCAACAAATCAGGAGGCAACTGATGGCACTCCTGGCCTGTTGCTTGTATCTGCTGCTGATTGTGCTGGTGGGGTACACTCTGCTTTCGGTCATCCATCCCTCAAGCCGGATGACGATCGTTCAATTGATTGGGCTTGGCCCGGCCGTCGGCGCGGGAACCATGGGTTTGCTGCTGTTTTGGGCATCATTGATCGGGTTCGCCCCCTCGCGGAAGGTGTTGGCAATCATTGGCGTCCTGACGCTGGCCAGTTTGCTGGTTATGAAAAAAAAGAACCGGCTGGCACAGATAAAGATCTTGGCAACCGATTGGGAGAAAGGCGACGGTTGGATTGTTGTGCCGTTGGTCGTAACGCTGGCCGGGCTGGCGATGATTGCGACGGGCGCCCTCTCGTCGCCATTGGTGGAGTGGGACGCATTCGCCATTTGGGGATTCAAGGCGAAGGTGTTGACTTACGAAGCCCTGCGTTTGACCCCGGCCTATTTCCATGATCCGACCCTGAGCTACAGCCATTTGGATTATCCGTTGATGGTGCCTTTTCTGACGTCTGGCGCGTATGCCGCGATGGGAACGGTTGATGACCAGACCGGGAAACTGGTGTCGGCATTTCTGGATGTTCTGATTGTGCCGATGGTGTACCTGGGGCTGCGATGGAAACTGCGGCGACTGCCGGCAGCGTGCTTGAGCGCGATACTGGCCATGCTACCGGTGATGTTCCGATACGCGGGCGTCGGATGCGCGGATCTGCTGCTGGCGATGTTTTATGCCGGCAGCATTCTTTACGTGGCCAGATGGATTGACCGACAGCAATGGCAGGATCTCATCCTGGCAATCCTGTTCAGCGCCTTCGTTGCGTTCACGAAAAACGAAGGGACGGTATTGGCGCTGATGAATGGCGCGGTAATCCTGGGATTTGGGCTTTGTAGCGGTCGGCGGCGCGACTGGGTTGGAGCAGCGGCTTTTTTCATGGGTTTGCTGGCAATGGATGCGGCATGGTTGATCTGGAGCCGGAGCCTGCCGCGCACCCATGAAGATTACGGATCGAAATTATTGTCATCGGCTTTGGTGACCCATTTGCCAAGATTGAAAGAAATTATCCCGGCAATGCTGGTGCAAATAGCAGAATTCAATGTTTGGGGTCTGTTGTGGATCATGGCAGGGGTGATGGCGCTGCTGGGATGGCGGGCGTTGACACGGCCATATGTGCTGGCCCTGTGGATTTTGCTGGGATTGCACCTGCTGAGTTATGCGCTGGCGTTCAGTGTGACACCGTGGGACCTCACCTTGCTGATGCCCATGATCATGGATCGGTTGCTGTTGCATACGGTTCCAGCGGTCATTTTTCTGGCTGGATGGCATTGGGCTGAAATGGGAACAGGATGGCGAATTGCGGAGAGCGCCCTTCGGTGAAACAGTATGAAGCAGTCCCGCAAAGCGGGATGAGTCCGCTCATTATTTAAGCCGGAGAAGTTTGAACTGGTTCACGCTGGCTGCTACGGAAAACATACCAGGGCAGAAGGGAATGGGTTGGCGGGAAATGGCGCGATAGCGTCTTGGAGTGCGCCGGCCCTCCGGCGCTTTCGTTGGCGCATCATATCCCCAAAGCGGCAGAGGGCTGCCGCAGTCCAAGACCATCCGGTTTTTCTTCCGATGCCAGGACGAGCGCAGTCCCCATTCTACAATCCGCAATCCGAATGCCGCAATGGAAACAGGCGGAACGAAGGGGAACTCTTTTCCTGAATTCATTTTGGGATGGACGATTTGAGCGAATGGCGTTTGAATTTCATCTGCTTGAAAGTGAAACCATGAAAATGAAAATTATCATCGCGCTTGCCGCAACCGTCGGAATACTCGGACTGGCGGGGTGCAAACCCAAAGCAACCACGGTGTCGGGTCAAGTGTTCATCGTCACTAAAGGCGCGGAAAATTTCAAGCTTGGGGACGTTGAAATTCTGTTGGTTGAAAAATCACAAGTGACTGACTTTTTGCAAAAGAAGCAACCCGCTATTGATTTGGAAATGGCGTCAAAGCGACAAGAACTCACAAATGCAGAGCAAGAAGTCGCTACCGCTTTAGGAAACGCAGACAAAGCCCAAGCTAATTTTGACTGGTTTACGGCGAACAAAACTTGGATAATTCCCCAACAGTTGCGGATTACTTGGCGGACTTTTTGCCAGTCGTCGTCCAAAAAATGATTTCCAACTCCGATGGCAAATTTTCTTTTACCTATCCTCGTAACAAAATGTTCACGATTTTTGCACACGCACAGTGTATGGTGTTAGACAAAACAGAAGCATATTATTGGCTAGTGGACGCTCCTAAGTATTGACACAAGCCTACTCTTTTAGGTGGTGAAGTCGGTTGCCCTTGTTTCCAAACCAGATTACGCACATTCCACCGGAATTCGCCAGGATTTGTCCGAAAGCCCGCTGGATTAAAAAACAATTTGATTGTGCGCGAAGGCAAATCTCAGGGTTGCTGTTCGAGGCGGTAGAATTGCGCCGCCGCGCCGACCGCATTCGTGACGATGCATTCCAAATTCAGGACCACGGGAGCAGTCGTTATCGCGTTCCAGCCGCTGGACAATCCCAACGCCGGCGCTGTCTCCAGCGACCAGTTCGCCAAGGCAGGCCAGGAAATCACGACGTTTGTCCCGCTGAGGCCGATGGCCAGTGCCGGCGCTGAGAGCGTGCCCGAACTATTAAGGTCGGGGCGCACCAACACCAGTTCGATGCCGTTGGCATTCGGATTCAGGTTTTTCGCGTATTGCTTTGCCGTGGAATTGTTCCAATGGTCGGCAACGCCTGCACCGGCATTGGCCGCGTAACTGAAGTAGTTTGTCCCGCCGGTCTGACCGGAAATCGTGCTCCAGAAGTCGTACGAAACGCATTCCTCGGCGACGCCGTCGAGCGACATGATGAAGCTAGACATCTGCTTGCCGTTAAAGGGCGTCAGGGCCACGCCGTTGTACGGGGCGCCGTCCAGCGCCGGGCTCGGATACATCGCGTCCATGCACCACAAAACGGCCTTGCCCCCGAAATTCGCGTTTGTCATATATGCGGTAAGAGCGCTGTCGCCGGGATGCCCGACGTTTTTTGTCCAGTCGGGCAGGATGCCGTTAATCCCGTAAAAATTCTTTGACCCGAACGTGATGACCTGGCCGGTATGGCCTTTGAGCAGGGGCTGGCAAATAATGTATCGTGCATTGTAAAAACACGCCGCTTCCGCATTCTTGACGTCGCTGTTGGGGAAAACGCCGTTCGTGACGCCGGTGGTGACGCGGCCGTTGTTGCCGAAATAGTCAACTACATTTACATTGGGGAACGCGTTGGTGAGCGCGTTAAAAATATTGTCCGTGACGGCGCGGCTCGGGTCGCCGATCCAGATGTCTGCCTGGGGAACGCCCGCGTTCACCAGGCTTGTGACCACGGCGACGCAGGTCTGGGGGTTGGCGTTCATGGCATTGCCATGGTCTGCGGCCGGAGCAGCAGAGTTGTTCTGGTTGATCTTGATGGCGATCATGTCGCCGGCCTGATATCCCGCGCCTGCGCGACCGTGGGCATTGTTGAACCAGCGGAATATTTTGTCCCAGGAATCGGCGTCGTTCGTCCCGCCGGAAAGCGCCGCGATCCCCGCGGTAAAGGACTTGTCATATTCCGCCTGTGGATTGACGGCCGCGGCCCAGTAGTTTCCTGCGCCAGTCCATAATGCCGCATCGGTGTTATACACCCATGCGACGCGGCCGGGGAAAATCCCCTTGGGCGTGCCGGACGCTGCAAAAGATACGCGCGCATCGCTCCCGATAAAAACGAACACCACAAAAAAGAGGCCGGCCCAAGAATGCCGTTTGGCCCTTAAAAGCGACTTGGCCTTGGCGAATGAGAATGCATATCCCGCAAGAGCGGCACAATACGCCAGAAAGCCAATCCGTAGAGGCGCTGCCGCGCGCAGGCAGGGATACGCCGCGCGTGACGGCTTTGGAATTACACGGAACAGATACCATACGCATGCGGCTAATCCGGCAAAAAGCAGGGCCCATTTTGGCCACGCGCTCATGTTGATGCCGCGTATCTTTCCAGTCTTAGAACAACGCTTAAATAGATTTGAAAAAACCATACCGCCTCCTCTGGGAAAAGGGTTAATGTTACCACTGATTTTGGTTGCCAGTTTAGAATGCATACTCCGCATTTCTGGTTACAGCATAATCGTCTATTAATTGAAAACAATTGATAATATCATCTAACGCGTAAACGGGCCGGTTCCTTAAGGGGGTTGCCCATTAACGTGAGCGGTTAATAGCGAAAAAGCGTCTCCTTCAAACAGCCTTTATCTTAAAAGCTGTTTTTGTCTTTGGCCGGTGCGGACGGCGTTCAAGGCGCGATTCGTTCCTGTCATGAATGTAGAGATGTGCCCCTTTGGCTCAAACAATCTGTGGATGCACCTTTCCCAAGTTCACGCCCAATTCTTTGATCGCCCTGGCCACGACTTCCCGTTCCACCAGGCCCTTTTCGGCCAGCGCAAAGAGCGTGGCGATGACGGTGGATTCGGCGTCCACTTCGAAGAAGCGCCGCAATCGTGCCCGCGTGTCGCTGCGGCCAAAACCGTCCGTACCCAGCGTCATCAAACCGCCCGGCACCCACGGCGCAATCTGGTCGGGCACCAGCCGCATGTAATCCGAAACCGCGACAAACACCCCCTGCTCTTTCGCCAGCAACGTCTCGACGTAGGATTTCTTCGGTGGCTGCGTCGGATGCAACATGTTCCAGCGTTTGCACCGCAGCGCGTCAGTACGAAGCAGTTTGTAGCTCGTCGCGCTCCAGACATCCGCAGATACACCGTAGCGTTCGGCCAGGATTTCCTGCGCCTTGAGCGCCGAGTTGATGATTGACCCGCTGCCAAAAATGTGGGCCTTAAGCCCCGGGAGCGCCGGCGAGACGCCGGCGAGTTTCGTGTGTGCCGGCGAGACGCCGGCGCTCCCAGGTTGGGAAATTTCCGCACCGGGCTTGAATTTATACAACCCCTTCAAGATGCCGTCTTCGACGCCCGCCGGCATCGGCGGCATGGGATAATTTTCGTTGTAGAGCGTGAGGTAATAGAAAATGTCCTCGCCCTCGGCATACATCCGGCGCAGGCCATCGGCAACAATGACGGCGATTTCATACGCGAACGCCGGATCGTAGGCCAGCAACGTCGGCACGGTGCCGGCATGGAGCAGGCTGTGGCCGTCCTGATGCTGGAGTCCTTCGCCGTTGAGCGTGGTGCGACCGGACGTTGCGCCAAGCAGAAAACCTTTTGCCCGTATGTCGCCAGCCAGCCAGAACAAGTCGCCCACGCGTTGCGGGCCGAACATCGAGTAGTAAATATAAAACGGCGCCATCGGCACGCCATGGGTCGCGTAAGAAGTGCCCGCCGCAATGAACGACGCCATTGAACCAGCCTCGGTGATGCCTTCTTCGAGAATCTGTCCATCTTTCTTTTCGTTATAGTAAAGCAATGAACTGCTGTCCACCGGCTCGTAAACCTGACCTTTGGACGAGTAAATGCCGATGTCCTTGAACAGCGCGTCGAGGCCGAACGTGCGTGCCTCGTCGGGAATGATGGGCACGATGTTTCGGCTCAAACCCTTGTGCCGCAGCAAAACGCTGATCAGCCGCACAAAAGCCATCGTCGTCGAAACTCCCGTGCTCGAGCCTTTGAAAAACTCGGCGAAGTAATCAGGCTTGGGCACGTCGAGTGTCGGCAAACCGGAATTGACCTTGCGCGCGGGCAAAAAGCCGCCGAGCGCCTTGCGTCGTTCGAGCAAATATTTTGCCTCCGGGCTGTCCGCCGGTGGACGATAAAACGGCGTTTCCGCAATGACGTCGTCGCTGATGGGGACGTTGAACCGCGCGCGGAATTCGCGAAGCTCCTTCTCGTTCATCTTTTTCTGCTGATGCGAAATGTTGCGGCCTTCACCGGCTTCGCCGAGACCGTAACCTTTCACCGTCTTGGCGAGGATCACCGTTGGCCGGCCTTTGTGCTCCATCGCGGCCTGGTAGGCGGCATGGACTTTGCGCGTGTCGTGACCGCCGCGCTGCAGCTTGCGAATCTGGTCATCGGAAAGGTGATTCACCAGTTCGAGCAATTCGGGATATTTGCCGAAGAAATGCCGGCGCGTGTAGCTGCCCGGCTCGACGGAATACTTCTGGTAATCGCCGTCCACCGCCTCTTCCATGCGCTTGACGAGCAGGCCGGATTTGTCGCGCGCGAGCAAATCGTCCCAATCACTGCCCCAGATTACCTTGATGACATTCCAGCCGGCGCCCAAAAACGCGGCTTCGAGTTCCTGGATGATCTTCCCGTTGCCACGCACCGGACCGTCGAGGCGCTGCAAATTGCAATTCACAACCCAGACGAGGTTGTCGAGGTTCTCGCGCGACGCGAGTGTGAGCGAACCGAGCGTTTCCGGCTCGTCCGATTCGCCATCGCCGACGAAACACCAGACCTTTGGTTCCTCCGTCCATTTGGCCAGACCGCGCGCCTGGAGATAGCGATTAAATCGCGCCTGGTAAATGGACAAAAGCGGACCAAGTCCCATGGAGACCGTCGGGAACTGCCAGAACTCCGGCATCAGATACGGATGCGGATACGACGACAACCCGCCGCCGTCGGCGAGTTCCTGCCGGAAATTCTGCAGATGTTTTTCATCCAAACGGCCTTCGAGAAACGCACGCGCATAAATGCCCGGCGCGGCGTGACCCTGAAAATAAACCATGTCGCCGGGAAAATTCTCCGTGCGTCCGCGGAAAAAGTGATTGAACCCAACCTCGTAAAGCGTTGCCGCCGAGGCGTAGGTCGAGATGTGGCCGCCGACGTTGGTGGTGGAGTTGGCCTTGACCACCATCGCCATGGCGTTCCAACGGATGTAGCTCTTGATCCGGCGCTCCATCTGCCAGTCACCGGGGAACGGCGGCTGTTGCTCCGGCGGAATCGTGTTGACGTAGGGCGTGTTGAAGCCGCGCGGCAACCCGTCCTGCGAGGCGCGCAAGCGGTCAGCAAGTTTATTCAGCAATTGCGCCGTGCGTTCCGGCCCCTGGTTTTCCAGTGCCAGATCAAAGACGGACTGTAGCGACTCCGCCCACTTGTCGCTTGAACCGTGAATTTCTTTTTTCTCCATGTTTACTGTGTCATCCGCTATTTTTCCAATCTCACAAAAAAGCTCGGTAGGATTAAAACGGAACCCTACACTCAACGCCAGCGAAATCAGCGCAACTGCAAAATGAAATTACTCGATCTGACGCTCCTCTCGCCCGCCGAAAACCTGGCGTGCGATGAGGCGTTGCTGGACGCCGCGGAAGCCGGTACCGGCGACGAGGTGCTGCGCTTCTGGGAATCGCGCGAATCTTTTATCGTTGTCGGCTATGCAAACAAGGTGGCGACGGAAGTGAATGTCGCGGCGTGCGAGACGCGCGGCATCCCGATTCTGCGACGCTGTTCCGGCGGTGGCACGGTGGCGCAAGGACCCGGCTGCCTCAACTACACGCTGGTTCTGCGAATTACCGCAGACGGCCCGCTCCACAACATCGGCATCGCCAACCAGTTCATCATGGAACGCAACCGCGCGGCGATTGAGTCGTTGTTCAGAACCTTCAACCTTCAACCTTCAACCTTCAACCTTTCCATCAGCGGCCACACCGATCTCGCGATTGATAGTTTGAAATTCTCCGGCAACTCCCAGCGCCGCCGCAAACGCTTCCTGCTTTTTCACGGGACATTCCTGCTGAACTTCGACCTGTCGCTCATCAGCGAACTTTTGTCGATGCCATCGAAGCAGCCCGATTACCGTGAGCACCGCGCACACACCGAATTTCTGACCAACTTGAACTTGCCAGCGGAAAAAGTGAAGGCGGCGTTGCGACAGGCCTGGAAAGCGGAAGAACCATTAAAAAATCCGCCTCTGGAAAGGATTACTGCTCTGGCACGGGACAAATACGCCACGCGCGAGTGGAATTTTAAATTTTAATTTCCGACCGCAAAATACGCAAAATACGCGAAAAAATTACTTTTGAAAATTCCGTTCGCGTATTTCGCGTTTTTAGCGGTTTAATTTTAAATTCTTTTCGCCAGTTCCGCCTGGCTCTTCGCCAGGACTTCCTTGTGCAGCGAATTGCCGTGCGAGTCCATCGTCACCACTGCCGGAAAATCCTGCACTTCAAATTCCCAAATTGCCTCCGGCGCGCCGAATTTGTCCATCAGGTAAACATTGCGCACCTTTTTGATGCAGTCGGCCAGCACTTGCGCCGCGCCGCCGACCGCGTGCAGATATACACAGCCGAATTCCTTGCACGCTGCCAGTGTTTTGTCGCCCATGCCGCCCTTGCCGATGACGCCGCGCAGACCAAATTCCTTGATGATATGTGCCTGATACGGCTCCTCGCGGATGGAAGTCGTCGGGCCGGCGGCGGTGGCTTTCCAAGTGCCATCGTCCTGCTTCATCACCACCGGACCGCAGTGATACAGGATACCGTCACGAAAATTCACACCCGGCGGCAGCTTGCCGCCCTCGTGCAGGTATTTGTGAACCGCGTCGCGCCCGGTGAACACGACGCCGGAAATCAGCACCTCGTCGCCGACTTTCAGCGCCCGGATTTTTTGTTCGGAAAATGGAAAGGTTAATTTTTTCATGGGATGTCCGGCTCAAAAATCATTTGGTTAAATCAGACACTTTTCCGCTTATCTTTGGCTGGTTTGAAGAAAACAAAACGAACACCTTTACGTCGAAGGCCCGGAACAGGTCGCGAAACCGGGTTTCGATCATCTGTTTGGCGTCGCCCACCGCCAGGGTCGAGTCGGCGCTGTTGCGGGCCTTCTCCTTGAGTTGAATCAGAACCCGCTGGTGATCGGCGGTGGTTAAACTGTTGATGTAACCGTCCTCCTCCAGATAGTAATTCGCCTCCGGGTTGACCGTTTCCAGCGACAGGATTTTGGGTTCGGGCAGGATGATGGTCACCACCTGGTTGGACGGGTCGTAGGCGGCGGAAAATCTGGCGGCAAGATCGAACCCGATTTTGGCCACGAACGTCTGTTCGGCAATGATGCGTTTGGTGCTGTGCAGGTCGGTTTTTTTATAATCGATTATCTCGCAAATATTTCTTTGCAGCACCGCCAGTTCCGCGATGGGGGTCGCGTCGCAGACGGTCGTCGTGGAAACTACATTGACCTGCGACTGGAAAATGGCCTTGAAAGCATCAATCCCGTGTTTGCCAAAATCAAACACCTTTTCAACGATTCGTTCCGGGGCATCCACGGCTTTCTCCGCCACACGGACAACCGGCCGGACAACCGCCAGGTGAATGGCCAGGGCAGCCGCCACAATCAACAAGGCGATGCCGATAAAAATCGAAAGAGTTTTGTTCATAGCTGCCTGGGCACCACTACTCTATCAACTCTTCTTGCGCGGCGGTTTTTCGTTGAGAGCCATCGCGGACTTCTCGGCGCGCTGGCGTTCCTCCGCGGCCATCAGTCGGCGCAGTTCCGCCGCCGAACGGATTACTTTCCGCCCAGCCGTTTCCTCGGCGTTGGCAATCTCGTCCAGCTTTGCAAAGTAAGCATCCGGGTCGGCGGCATACTCGCGCGACAATTCGTCTTTGATGCGCCAGATTTCTTCCAGAATCGGATTCGTTTTCATAGGTTTATCCTCCCATAAGTTCGATGGGCGTGCAAATCTCCGGCAGCGTCAGTCTGTAACGCCACACGAATTCGCGGAGTTTCCCAAGGAAATGAGGATTGGCCAAATGCTGGCAATTCCACGTGAGTAGAATATTCACCTGGCTCAACGACGCCACGGCCGCGTGAATGGCATCGGATGCCGCAGCGGGTGGAAGTATTTTTTCAGCCAACAATTCGCACGCCAGACCGCGCGCCTGATCATCCACCAGCAGAACCGTCATCCCGGCCAGTGCCCCGGCCCGGCGGCGGCTCATCTTGTCAAGCGTCCGCATGACCATTTTACAGTTTCGGTTGTGCGCCGGGTGCAGATTCATGATTTCTTCCGGATACGATAAGGAACGGGAGATTCCGACAAAACACTTGCTTCGCTGCGCGCATCGGATTCAAAAACGACGCGGACGGTTGCTCCGAGGGCTTCCGCAACCCGGCGCAACATGCTCAAGGAATGTCCTTCGTATGACGGCGATTCCAGCCGGCTGATGTTTTGCTGGGAGGTTTTGAGCTTGCGGGCGAGGTCACGCTGGGAGAGTCCGGCCTTTTCACGCAACGCCGCAAGCTGCAAAGCCACGTCCCACGCTTCGCCCGCCCTTTCAAATCGCTCGGCAAAGACGGGGTCTTTGAGTTGTTCCTCCAGGTAGAGGTCAAAGTTGGTCTTTTTCAAGGTTCTCATGGTTCAAATCTGTTCTGCCAGTCGCGCATCCGTTCCCGCGCGGTGTCGAGGTCGCGCATGGGGACGGCCTGCCCTTTGTTGCGTATGCCGTGGACAGCAATGATGCGCCGGCCTCTCACAAAGAACCACAGGACGCGTGTGTTCAACTTGCCGACATGGCGCAGTTCAAACAGGCCATCGCCCAGCGCCTTGGACAGAGGCTCGCGATGATTCTGCCGGTTGCGCAATTTTACCAGCCCGCGAAGGACTGCCGCATGATCGGGAGGATCGCTCCGCCTGAGTTCTTCGAGAAACTCCATCACCGGCGAACGGCCATCCACAGTCTCGTAAAACTCTACACTGAATTCCATAAACCTGCAACACCAATTTTGATGTTATGCTCGCCAGTTGATCTGTTCATTCCATGTCCATCTGTGGTTACAACTGCATCAATACAACCACTTCCCAATCTTTCCTTGCGCATCCAGTGTCACGCCTTGACGGCGATAGGCCCAGCACATGTAGCTGATGCTGACGAAATACGACGCGGGCAGACGGTTCGCAGCGCAAATCTTCACGCCCAAGAGCGTTGTCTTGCCGCCGAAACCCATCGGGCCGATGCCGAGTTCGTTCGCCGTCTTCAAAATGTCCTGCTCCAGCTTGTCCAACTTCGGATTCGGATTGCGGTCGGGGATCAGCCGAAGGAATTGCGTCTTGCTCATCTCGTAGCTGGTCGCCCGGTCGCCGCCGATGCACACGCCGAGGATGCCCGGGCCGCAGCCCTTGCCCTGCGCCTGCAACACCGCGTCGAGAATCGCCTTGCGGCAGCCGTCGAGGTCGCGGTTCGCCTGGAGCTTTTCGTTTGGCAACGAGTATTGCGCGCCGACGTTTTCGCAACCGCCACCCTTGAGCACCAACCGCACGCTCACTTCCAGCGAGCGATGCTGGTGAAAATGAAACACGGGCGCGCCCGGCCCGACGTTGGTGCCGTCGTTCACGCCGGTGAGCGAATCCACGGAGTTCTGGCGGAGAAAACCTTTCTTGGTCGCCAGCTTAACGGCTTCCTTGGCCGTTTCTTCGAAGGTGATCTGGTCGAAGCCGACCGGGCAATCCACAAAAAACAGGATGCTGCCGGTGTCCTGGCAAATCGGCTGCGACTTGCGTTTGGCCAGTTGGATGTTCTGGTCAATGATCTTCAGCGCGCTCTCGGCAATCGTGCCTTTCTTTTCCTGTTCCAGCGACGCGAGGATGGCCTGGTTGACGTCGTCGGGAATTTCCGCCGAGGTGCGCCGGATCAATTCCAGCAGGGAATTTTGCAATTCGCTCATAAACAAGATTAGCGTAAGACCTTGGCGGGTCAGCGTCAATTGCACTCGACAACTCGGAATCGGCAACGTGGAAAAGTCACAAGGAATAACTGTATACCTGCGCCTGAATGTTTTGGATTTTCTGCTGGTTATCAAAAGTAGCTGTCACTTGGGTATGGCGCATCGAGAACCAAGCATCTGAATAATCGTCAGCTTGATAAGAAACATATTGGTTTGTTTGCCAGGTCCTTGAATGCCCATCCACACCCAATCCTTGACTGGCCAACCATGTTTGAAGTTTGTTCACCGGTGTTCCGATTGGAAAACGTGCGAGCAAGTTTGACTCAATTACAGAGCCTGTCAGCGGCTCACGCGGGTTGAGGGCAAAATAATGTCGAATCCGCGCTTCTGTTTTTCTTTGTTCAAGATTGCCACAACCAACAAAAGACGCCGCCAAAACAACGCAAAGCAACCCGAAATAGAATGGCCATCGAACCCATTTTGGGAAAAGTTTTTTCAAGCACTTTATTTTTGCCTTATAAAGAACCTAATTCAGCCCATTTCTGTTGTCGAGAACGCATTGCATTTTATCTCACCGCCAGTTTTAATCTGCGCGTGCAACCGACCGGCAGCAACAACTTCGCCGAAAAACTTTTCACGCCTGTGCGCTTTGGAATCCTCCTTGCGTTGCTGATTTTAGCCACGTTCCCACAGGTTCTGCCCGGCCTGGAAACCTTCGTCATCCGCGACTACGGATTTTTCGCGTATCCACTCGCCCATTTTCAGCAGGAATGTTTCCGGCACGGCGAACTGCCGTTGTGGGACCCCTACAACAATTGCGGTGTGCCGTTCCTCGCGCAATGGAACACCATGCCGCTCTACCCGCCCTCGCTGATTTACCTTCTGTTGCCGCTGCCATGGTCGCTGGGGTTTTTCTGCCTGCTGCATTTGTGGTTCGCGGGCTTCGGCATGTTTTTCCTCGCCCGACGATGGACGGGCCTTCACCGCGCCGAAGTGTCGTCTTTTTTTTACGCACGCAACGCCTGGCCGGTTTCGGCCCACCTGTCTGGCAATGCAGCTACGGCCACGCAGGCGGGCAACTCCTTCGCGGCGGCGTTTGCGGGCGTGGCCTTCGCGTTCAACGGCCTGACGCTCAACCTGCTCATGTGGCCGAGCCACATCGCCACGCTCAGTTGGATGCCGTGGGTCGTGCTCGCCGTCGAAGGCGCGTGGCGCGAGGGCGGACGAAAAATCATTTTTGCCGCGTTCCTCGGCGCCATGCAAATGCTCGCGGGCGGCCCGGAAATTATTTTTCTCACGTGGATTTTGCTGCTGGCGATGTGGATTCAACAATTAGTCAAACGTGCTGCCGGCGTCCCGCCGGCAGAGCTTACATGTGCCAAAGACAGTTCTGCCGGCAAGATGCCGGCAGCACGTTACAACGTCTCCATGTTCTGGCGTTTTCCATTGGTCGTGGCACTGGTGATTGCGCTGGCGGCGGTGCAACTGCTGCCGTTCCTCGATCTCGCCGCCCATTCGCAGCGGAGCGCCGGATACGCGGATACGCGCTGGTCCATGCCCGGCTGGGGCTGGGCGAATTTTCTCGTACCGATGGCCTTCGGCCGCACCTGGACCGAAGGCGTGTTCTTTCAATACGAACAGTCATGGACGTCGTCTTATTATCTCGGCATCGGCGCGCTATGGCTGGCGTTGCTGGCAGTTTGGACGGTCCGGGAAAGGCGCGTGTGGCTGCTCGGCACAGTGGCGATGGTGGCACTGATTTTTGCGCTCGGCGAAAATACTTTCGTTTATCCCGCCCTGCGAAAAATCATCCCGCAACTCAGCTTGATGACGTATCCCATCAAATACGTGACACTTACGGCCTTTCTTGCGCCATTGCTCGCCGCGTTCGCGCTGGCGCGATTATTCTCCCTCTCCTCCACCAAAGGAGGAGAGGGCCGGGGAGAGGAGACCAATTGTTTTGAAAATCAAATCCCCGCACCTCCGCCTTCGCCCGGCTTCGGCGCGACCAGCCAGCCCTCTCCCCGCTTGGGCGGGGTGAGGGAGAAGACTCCCCGCAGCAAGGATTTTCAAAAGCGCTTCGTTCTGGTCGGAGCCATTTTGCTGGCGCTCATCGCGGGAATTCTTTTTTGGGCGTGGCAATTCCCGTTTCCAACCGACGACGTTCACGCGACTTTGTTCAACGGTTTGTCACGCGCGGCCTTTTTGATTTTGACTGGCGCGTTGCTGTTCGTTTTAACGCGTGAAAACGCGCCGGGTCTGCGCCGTACCGCGCCGATCATCCTGATTTTCATCGCGTGGCTCGACGTTTACACGCATGAGCCGGCGCAAAATCCGACGGTTCCTCCAACGGTATATGAATTGAATCTCGCGCGCGCCAGGCTGGCCATGCAGCCACAGCCGGCGCTGGGCGAATCGCGCGTGATGGTCACGCCGGCGGCGGCAATGGACTTCATCCGCTTCGCGTTGAGCGATCCGAAAAACAATTACCTGGCGAAGCGGCTGGGCTATTGCGCGAACTGCAACCTGCTCGATGCCGTGCCGAAGGTGGACGGATTTTTCTCGCTCGTGCCGCGCGAAAGCGACGGCCTGATTTCCCTGCTTTACGGCGCGACCAACGCAAATTTTCCCAAGCTCAATGATTTTTTGGGCGTCTCGCAAATCACCGCACCGGATGAATTTTTCCACTGGCAGGCGCGCAAAACTTTTCTGCCACTGGTCACTGCCGGACAACAACCGGTCTTTCTCGACAACACGAACACGCTCCGCGCGCTGGGGCAAAACAGTTTTGACGGAAGTAAAATTGTTTTTCTATCACCGGAAGCAAAACTGCTTGTGACCGCCACGAATCAAACGAATGCGCGAGTGCTAAATTCAAAATTCACGCCGCAGCGGGTGGATATTGAAGTTGAAGCTTCCGAACCGTCGCTCGTCGTCGTGGCGCAAACCTGGTATCACAACTGGCGCGCTTATGTGGACGGCAGGCCGGCGCCTTTGTTGCGGGCGAATCACGCGTTTCAAGCCATTCAAGTCCCGGCCGGGCGGCATTACATCCGGCTGGCTTACGAAGACCTGGCGTTTCAATTCGGCGCGGCGGTCTCGATTTGCATGGCGGTGAATTGCTTCATGTTCCTGCACTGGCTGAGAAAGCGAACTCCTCCGGCAAATTTTAATTCCAATCAAGTACACTAACTTCAATTGGCATTGGCACACAGAAGTTCATGCGGAAATCTCGCGGACATTTCGTAATCTTGCAAAGCGCCAGAGGACTGGCGCACTCCAAGACGCTTCGCGTATTTCAGGAATCATCGTTTCGCGCACAGCGTCTTGGACTGTCCACCCTCCGCAGTACTGCTACGCCCGTCCTCCGCAGTAGCCCTGCTACGGAGGATGGAGAGGACGGGCGGCGGCCCTCCGCCGCTTTTCCCAGAGGGATATCAAACTGTGCCCATGTTAACTGGAACTGCCATAGCTTGATTGGAAATAAAATGTTTTTCTCGACAAACGACCCCTTTTGCGGATTCAAATGTGGCGGAGACAATGATCAAAACCAAACGCATCGGCATCTTGACGGCCGGCGGCGACAGCCCCGGCTTGAATGCCGCCATTCGCGGCGTCGGCAAAACCGCTCTCGGCTTTTACGGCATGGAGATCATCGGCTTTCGCGACGGCTTTCGCGGCCTGGTCACTGACCGGCGGCTGCGGCTCGATCGAAGCGCGCTGGCCGGAATCCTCACCATCGGCGGCACGATCCTCGGCACCAGCCGCGACAAACCGCATCGCATGACGATTGACGGCCGGCCGCGCGACATGACCGGGGTCATCGTCAACAATTACAAGAAATACGGACTCGCCGCGCTCGTGTGTCTCGGTGGTGGCGGCACGCAAAAAAATGCGCTGCGTCTCACGGAAGCCGGGCTCAACGTCATCTCAATTCCCAAAACCATTGACAACGACGTGGCAATGACGGACTCGTCCATCGGTTTCGCCACCGCGCTGGATATTGCCACGGAAACCATTGACCGCCTGCACAGCACGGCGCACAGCCATCATCGCATCGTGGTCGCGGAAATCATGGGGCATCGCGCGGGCTGGCTGGCGCTGGGCGCGGGCATTGCCGGCGGCGCGGACGTGATTTTGATTCCCGAAATTCCCTACCACGTTGATAAAATTGTCGAAGCCATCCGGCGCCGCAGCCGGCACGGAACCAATTTCAGCATTGTGGCCGTGGCCGAGGGCGCGATGGGAGTGGAAGACGCGCGCGCCTTTGCCGCCGCCGAAAACCGCAAGGAGAAGGCGCGCAACCCGCGCGAACGAAACGATGCCAAAATGGAGCTGGCCGCGATCGACGCCCGGCATGCCGGCAACACGCTCCGGCTCGCCAAACAGCTTGAGGAACTCACGCACCTCGAATCGCGCGTCACCATCCTCGGTTACGTGCAACGCGGCGGCACGCCGTCGCCGGCGGACCGGTTGCTCGCCACGCGGTTCGGCAGCGCGTGCGCGGATTTTATTCACGAAAATGTTTTTGGTGTGATGGTGGCCTCGCGGGGCAATGGCACGGAACCCGTGCCGCTGGTAAAAGTCGCCGGCAAGCGCAAAACCGTTCCGCCCAACCATTCGTGGGTGGAAACCGCCCGGCGCGTGGGAACGTGTTTGGGAGATTGAACGTGCAGCCACGACATCATGGAGGCAAGAGTGACATCCGCCCTCGCCCCGGCCCTCTCCCCCAGGAGAGGGAGAATCGTTCGCCGCTCCTTTGAAATTTTATGTGACTGGGTTGGCCGGACGCTCATCCGCAAATCGAGAAACAATCGAAACCCATTTCCTCTCCTGGGGGAGAGGATAAAAGGTGAGGGTGAGCGTGAACACCAACTTCACTGAAAACGTCGAGGGAATACAAAAATTATGATGGACAGAAACTTGCAACCGGAACATTTTGGCGACATGAATAATGATAGGCTGCAAAACAAGTCGTCGATTACTAGTTAGCCGTCGTCAGCGCGTATGCACAAACTCTGGGCCATCACCGCAGCGGGATTCCTTGCAATCTCTGCTGGCTGTCGCTCTCCCGATTCTGGCGTGATATTCTCGGGTTCCATTTTTGGCGATGCTAAGGAAGCCAAGTCGCATCTGGATGCTTACAAGCAGATTTTTTTGGTTTGTATCTATGAAGATCATTGGGAGGACAGAGGGCCTCACGAATACTCGCTTCACCACTTCAAAGGGACTGTCGTTAGGACGTACAAGGGCAATTGGATGGTTTCAGAGAAGATTGCCTTTGTGCATGGAGTGGATGCGCCGGCGCTCACCACATCCAACGCGCATGTTGGCAGTTTGATATTCGTGTTCACCGACGAACATAAGGAAGGCGAGATAGGGCTCGACGCCGGAGACTTTCTTGGGTACGACACGCAGCTTGAGCGTCAGATAAGATTCCTATTTCCAAAACAGGAGAAGGGATGAGAGAGCTGAAGACCACGACGGCTAATATGAGGATAGGCTGCAAATTTTAAGTTTTCCTCGCAGCGTTCACCCCTCCGAAAAAGTTTCAGGCTTTGATCACCGTTGCGCCCGCCGCCGGACGCGAGACAAAAATCGTGGCTTCAATGCCGGTTTTCCTTTTTCCCGAACGTGTTCGCCGGTGTTGAACCCGGAGCGTGTCCGTCCCCGGACACAGCATTGTTGAACGTGCGAACGGCTTCGAATTTTCACGAGTCTTCGGGTGTAAATTCGTTGCTGCGCCCGAGGACGGGCACACCCCGCTTCACCAATTCGTCTCGCGGCAGTCCTTCAGGGGTTTTCCCCGCGACGTTCACCCCTCCGAAAAAGTTTCAGGCTTTGATCACCGTTGCGCCTGCCGCCGGATGCGAGACAAAAATCGTCGCTTCGATGCCGGTTTTCTTTTTGTAATCGGCGGCGATTTTTTGGGAGATGGCTTCAACGGCATCGCTTTTCACCAACGCGACGGCGCAACCGCCAAACCCGCCGCCGGTCATGCGACAGCCGTAAACACCGCCTTTGATGCCGATGGCTTCCGCAATTTCGACCACGGCATCGAGTTCATGGCAACTGACTTCGTAATCGTCGCGCAGGGAACGGTGGCTGGCATACATCAACTGGCCAACCGTCGGCCAGTTGGAAGCGCGGACGCCCTCGGCGGCATGAACGGTGCGCTCGATTTCACCAATGACATGGCGCGCGCGGCGGAAAACCACTTCGTCCATCCTGCCTTTCGCAAGTTCGAGCGCCTCCGGTGTGGCGTCGCGCAAGGAAGGCACGCCGAGAATTTTCGCGGCGGTTTCGCATTGTTTGCGGCGCGCGGGATATTCACTGCCGGTCAGTTCGTGTTTCACGTTGGTGTTGATGATGAGCACGGCGACTGAGGCATCGGTCATCGGCACCAGCTCAGGTTTCCGCGAGCGGCAGTCGAGGAGCAGGACGTGGTTTTCCCGGCCCATGACGGAAATGAACTGGTCCATGATGCCGCACGGCATCCCGGCATAGTCGTGTTCGGCCTTCTGGCAGAGCAGCGCTTTCTCAACCGGATCGAGGTTTTTGCCGGTGATGATTTCGAGCAGCGTGGCCGTGGCGACCTCGAGGGCTGCGCTGCTGGAAAGGCCGCCGCCGAGCGGGACGTTCGAGTGAATCAGCGCGTCAAAGCCGCCGGGATTCTGCCCTCGGGCAAGGAAACCAGCGATGACACCGGCGGGATAATTCGCCCAGTTGCCTTTCGGAAACGGCTTGAGCGGCTGGGCGAGGTCAATCGTCGCTGGCTGGCCGCCGTGGGTGGATCGAAGCTGGATTTGTTTCGTGTCTTTGGCCGGACGGTCGGCAGCGATGACGGTGTAACACTCAATCGCCATCGGAAGCACAAAGCCGTCGTTGTAGTCGGTGTGCTCACCAATGATGTTAACGCGGCCGGGCGCGGCCACAATCCAGCGCGGCGGGCGGCCATAGGCTTTTTTGAATTCAGCAGTGACGTGGGCGGTGAGTTCTTTGAGGTTCATGGAAAAATGAAATGCAAATGATAGTTGTTCTGGCGACGATTACATTGGTGTTCAAGCTTTAGCTTGCTCCTGCGGGAAACAAGCTGAAGCTTGAACTCCAACGCAGCAAAAACCGGGTTAGGCCGGCGGCGGTGTCTTCCTGCCGCGCACGGCGCCGAACAGCATCAACGCGCCAAACACGAGCAGGACGACACCCCAGATAAGGTTGATGTTGATTTCCTGCCCATCAATCTTGGTGATGGAGCCGGCGCGGTTGAACGCGCCGTAGCCCGTGAGCAGCACGCCGAGGAGCGAGAACATGAGGCCAATTGGCAGGCGTATATCGAGTCCCATAAAATTTGTTCCTTTCGTCAGTTTGGTTTACCAGAAAATAATATTCAGAATCACGCAGGCAATCAGCAACATGACGCCCACGACGCCCGGTTGCAGGAAGAACGGCACATTGTCGGACTTGATCTTCGGCGTAAGCGAATAGACGAGACCTTTCAATTCCTCGTCGGCCTTCGTCCGGCGCGTGGCGAGTGAAATCACCAGCGTGAGCGTGAAGCAGACGGTGAACGCGAACGCGGCGAGCCAGAAATTCTGCGCCATCTCGCTCGGAAATTCTCCCAAGACATGAACGTAACCGCCTTTGATGCCCGGCGCATTGCCATGCGCGATGGTCAGCGCGTGGAACAGGGCCGAACCGCCAATGCCGCCGAACAAGCCGAGAAATGCGCCGATGCTGGTGGTGCGTTTCCAGAACATGCCCAGCAGGAAGGTCGCGAACAACGGCGCGTTCACAAAGCCGAACACGAGCTGGATGATGTCCATGCAATTGTTGTATTGCCGGGCGAAATAGGCGCAGGCGATGCTCAAGCCAATGCCGACGACGGTGATGAACTTGCCCATCCAGAAATAGTGGTCGTCACTTTTGTTGGGGACGAGGAAGGCCTGGTAGAGGTTGTAAGTCCAGACAGTGTTGAAGGCGGTGACATTGCCCGCCATGCCGGACATGAACGAGGCGAGCAAGGCGGTGAGCGCAAGCCCGAGCAGGCCGGGCGGACAGTATTTCTTCACGAGTGAAAGGATGACTCCGTCGTAATCGTTCTCGGCAATGCTGTTGTAAATGCCCTTTTCGATTTGCTCGTCCGACAATTTGTTCGCGGCGTTGGCGGCAATCAGCGAAGCTATCTTTTCCGCGCTCACCGGCTTGCCGAGCGCATCCCCAACCGCTTTGACGCCGGCGGCGGAATCGGCCGGGCTGGCACTTTTCACCGCATCAATGGCCTTGGCATAGACTTCCTGGGAAAGGATCGGCGGGGGGATGCGGTAATTTTTATCCGGGAGTGATGTCAAGGCGACGGCGATCATGCCGGGCACGATGACGAGGAATGGAAACAACATCTTGGGTACGGCGGCAACGAGCGGGGTGTTGCGGGCGGCGGCCATGTTCTTCGCCGCCATGGCGCGCTGGACGACAAGGAAGTTGGTGCACCAATAACCGAACGAAAGGACGAAACCGAGGCCGAAGATAATCGCGAACCAGTCCACGCCCATGGGATTATTGGCTGGACCGGCGAGAACCGGCTTCCACGCGCTGGTCCACGCATCGGCGGCGTAAGTTATGCCCGCGCCCTTGAGGTAGAGGGCGGAGGGATCGGTGGCGACGCTCTGCAACGAGTGGTTCATCGCGTGCCAGCCGCCCACGTCTTTCAAGCCGAGATAAACGACCGGAGCGAAACCGAGGACAATCATGAAGAATTGCAGCACCTCGGTGTAGATGGCCGAGGTCAATCCGCCTTTCAAAACGTAAACCAGCACAACGCCGGAGCAGACGAACAGGGCAACGTGATAATTCCAACCCAAAAGCTGGTTGAGCAGCTTGGCTAACGCGTTCATGGAAATGCCGGAGGCAAACACGGTCATGACGGCGAAAGCAATGGCGTTCAATCCCATCACCGGTTTATTAAACCGCATTTGCAGATATTCCGGCACGGACCGCGCCTTGGAGCCGTAGTAAAACGGCATCATGAACACGGCGAGGAAGATCATCGCCGGAATCGCGCCCACCCAGTAAAAGTGGGCGGTGGCGATGCCGTATTTGGCGCCGCTGGCGGCCATGCCGACCAGTTCCAGCGCGCCGAGATTGGCGGAGATGAACGCGAGGCCGGTGACCCACGTCGGAATCGAACGCGCGGACGTGAGGAAGTCCGAGGAGCTTTTCATGTAGCGGGCGAGCGCCCAGCCAATGCCCAGAACAAACGCGACGTAAGCGATTAAAATCGCGTAATCAACCCACGCAAGATTAATTATTTGCATAATGTGTGGCGCGGTTTTTACCGATTCTTGCCGTCGGTGTCAAACCAATTGCTTTCCGCCGGAACTTGTGATTTATTGTGCCGCGAATTGAATTTTATGCCCACAAAAATTGAAGCCAAGACCAGGGAACTGTGCCAAACCATCATTGACCAGCCGGAAATGATTTCCATCCGCAAGCGCATTGACACCTTTTTGTCCGACCCCGGCGCGCGCGGCCAATATGAAGCGGTGATGAGCAAAGGGCAGGCGCTTCAGGAAAAACAGGCGCGGTCGCATCCGCTCGCAAGCGCTGAAATCGCCGACTTCGAAAAACATCGCGACGCCCTGATGCAGAATTCCATTGCGCGTGGATTTCTCGATGCGCAGGAGGAGTTGCACGAGATGCAGCATTCGATTCAGAAGCACATTTCCAAAACTCTCGAACTGGGCCGGGTCCCTGGCGAGATGGATTTGGAGGAAGGTTCGTGCGGCCACGGCTGCGGCTGCCATGAACATTGAAGCCGCCCGGCTGGATTTAGAGGAATCTCACGTGTGACGGAAGCATTTCAACCGCGCGAGGTAAGACGTTTCGAGGCCGCGCTGCGCCGCTTCGAGGAGGAAAACTCCCACGACCCGAACCTCGAGACCGTCAACGGCATTTCCCACCCGCGTGAATTGCTTTACGCACAACGGCTGACGGATTGGGTCCTGCGGCTCTGCCCGGCCGCATCCGAGGAGCTTCGCCTGGCCGCGCGCGGCCAGCATATCTGTCGTTGGGAAATCCCGCGCCAGTCTTATCCGATGACCCGCGCCGGGTATTTGCAATGGCGGGCGGCGCTCAAAAAGTTTCACGCCCAAAAAACCGGCGACCTTTTACGCGAAGCCGGCTACCCGGAAGACGTGCTTCGCCGGGTGCAGGATTTGAACCTCAAGAAACATTTTCCCGACGACCCCGAAGCCCGGGTGCTCGAAGACGCGCTTTGCCTTGTTTTCCTCGAATTCCAGTTTGCCGATCTCGCGGCGAAAACTGCCGCGGACAAGACCATCAATGCCCTGCAAAAATCCTGGCAGAAAATGACCGAGGCCGCCCGCGTTGAGGCCCTGAAATTGAATTACGGCAAACGTGAAAAAGCCTTGTTGGAGCGCGCACTCAACGGTTAATCAAAATCCCTGCCGCAACCCCGGATTTGGTTCGGTTTAAACCCGAACTCCGAAATAGGAATGGTAGCGCACGCGGCCCGCGTGCCGGTTTGGGCGGCTCGCCCAAACCTTCGTCTCACCTTCTTTGTCCGATATTGGCGCGAGAAAGTTTGTGGGACGAGATTTTCGGCGAGCCGCCGAAAACCGCACGCCAGCGGCGTGCGCTCCCTGTGCGGCTGCGCCGCACTCGACTTCGACTTCGGAATTCAGGTTAAAAAGTGTCAATACTCAGGACCGGCCACTTCACGGTCCTTTCAGAAGCTTTTGTCGGTGTTGCTCGACAAGAATGATCACCCGGACCGCCCACACGCAGGCGGCTGCCCGTGTCTCCCCCGGTTGCCTCCGGTTCAATCAACTCCGGTTTTCAGGTTACAAATTACTCGGCGACGGGAGGCATCCATGATAGATTCTTTCCGGCGATTCGCCAAATCAGCGGGTCGCCCCAAAGCCCAACGAAAGGGAAATTATGGCACAGGCAATCATGGATCCCGAAAAGGTGCGGCGGTTTGCCGACGAACTGAACCGGTTCAACACCGACCTGGAGAACCGGCTGGTGCTGCTCCAGGCCCGCTTCACGTCGCTGGGCGACACCTGGCAGGACCAGGAACACGAGAAGTTTGCCGACGAATTCAGGCTGGCGATGAAGGCGCTGAAGAAGTTCGTCGAGCTGTCCAAGGAGCACACGCCTTACCTGTTGAGAAAAGCCCAGCGCATCGAGGAATATCTGAACCAACACTGACCGCCGACACCAAACGATGCCCATGAAAACTGTAACGAGAACATTGGAGTGTTGGAGTGTTGGAGTATTGGAGTATTGGAACCTGTCATTGCTCCATCACTCCATCACTCCATCACTCCATCTCTTCTGACCATGGCCGACCGCGCCCAAGTCACTTCCTTTGAAGCCGTGAATTCTTTCCGGGCCGACCTGATTGTATTCCTGAGCCGGGCGCGCGCCGTTTTGGAGGAGGCGAGCGATGATGTCCTGCGCACCCGGCTTTGGGTGCAAAATGATCAACGCCGCCTCTGGGAAGGTGAAACGCGCGTCCGCTACCAGAAACTGGAAGAGGCGCGGGCGGAGTTGTTCAGCGCCCAGCTCTCCCAATTTCACGAATCAACGGCTTTGTGCCTCATGGCCGTGCAGCGGGCGGAACGCACCAATCGCGAGGCCGAAGCCAAAATGGCGGTCCTGAAAAAATGGGACCGGGAGCTGGAGAACCGCACCGACCCGCTGGTCAAGCAGGTGACCCAGTTCCACAGTTTTTTGGCCACCGACATGAAGCGCGCGGTCGCCTATCTGGAGCAGGTGGTGAAGACCTTGGAAGCGTATGCCGGCGTCCCCACACCGGGCGCGGGCACGGCGGCGGCCCAGACCGAAACCAAACCGACCGGCGAAGAGGAAAAGCAGCCATGAACCTGAGTGGAAGCAAAAACCGGCTGGTCGCCATCACAAAAGAGCTTTCCAAGCGGTGGGATGAAACCAAGAATTACTGGCGCGACGCCAAAAGCCAGGAATTCGAACGGCGTTACATGTCCGAACTTTTCGCGAACGTGGACAAGACCATCACCGTGATGGACAAGTTGAATGAACTTTTGACCAAAGTCAGGAAGGACTGTGAATAGGCACTTGGGAGTCAATGAAATGCTCGCGCTTTTGGACCGGTTCCAAAGCGCCCTCCAGGATTTTGCCGCGCGGGAGGAAAAGCTGGACGGCGAGTTTCACGCCCGGACCTCCGCGGAATCGAAGGCATATGAAGCAGCAACCCAGGAACATGCGGCGCGCTTGTCCGAACGCATTACCGACGCGGAAACCAACCTGGAAGCGGAAAAGAAAAAATGCCGGGCCTGGTTCGAAACACGAAAAGCCCGCATCACCCAGGCCCACCTCACGTGTACCCGGCAGGTCATGGAGGGAACCGACCTGGAAGGACGCCGAAAGCACCAGCTTCAGACGAGTTCAATGGGAGCGGAACGCAACCGGGACGCCGACCTGGCCAATGCCGCCGCAACCCTGGAAAATTTCAAAATCAAGCTGGCTGAAAACCGGGAAGTTTTCGTGCTTCTGGAAAAAACGGCCCGAAGTGTTTTTCGCGGTTACGGCAAATTCCGCCGGCTGCTGGCTCCGCACCGGCAATGGCCTGAGCCGAATTTTCCCCCGGATGAGAATCAATTATTTGACGAGTTTCATCGCCTGGAGTTCCAAACGCGCGACGATTTGAACCGGTTCAAAAAAATTCCGCTGCCACGGTTTTTCAAATACCTGCCGATGTGGCTGTTGACGATTCTGCTGCTGTTGGCATTTGGCGCCTCGGTTCCCCTGCTCCACCACCTTGGATTGAACGCCATTTCTTATTGGGTGACGGGCGCAGCGCTGGTGTTGGTTTGGGTGGTTGTGTTGGTCATTCATCAACACGGAAAGCGCCTGGCCGGGCCGGCCGCCAGTACGATTGCCGCCAATCTGGCGAAGGCGCGCCGGCTGCACGACGGCTCGCTGGACCAGGCCGAATTACGGTGCCGGCAGGAACAGGAACGAATCACAAAAGAATTTGAGAACACAAACCGCACCCTCAATCAGCAATGGAAGCAAACCGTAAAAGAGGGTTTGGACACGCGTGGCATCCGGGCCTGGGAGGTTGATGAAAAAGGGTTTCGTGCCCTGCAAAAGAACGACCTGGTCCACTCCGCAAAACTCAAACAGCTTGAACGCGATCACGCGGACAACGTCGCGCGTCTGCGCCAGGAGGCGGACGCACAGGCGGGACAGCTCGCGGATGCGCGCGCGGCGAAACTGGCGAAACTGAACGCGGACAACCAGGCCCGGTGGCAGGCGCTGGAAACGGAGTGGAAAGGTTGCCTCCAGCCGATTTATGAATCCATCCGTGCGGCAAACGCCGCCGCGGAGGAACTTTTCCCCGAATGGCAGTCGCCCGCCTGGAAAAAATGGGCGCCGCCGCAGGATTTCAAAAACGCGGCGAAATTCGGGCGCCTGGAAGTGGACGTGGCGAAATTTGCCGAGGTGATGCCGAAAGACCGGCGCCTGGCGCTTCCGGGACCGTCCACGTTTTCCGTCCCGCTGGTGCTCGCCTACCCGCTCGAAGGCTCGATTCTTTTTGAAACGGCCCGGACCGAAAACGACGAACCGGTCGAGACGATCAATAATGTCATTTTCCGGCTCCTTTCCACCACCCCGCCGGGAAAATTGAGCTTCACCATTTTCGACCCGGTCGGCCTCGGACAAAACTTCGCCGCGCTGATGCACCTCGCCGATTACGAAGAAAGCTACATCAACAGCCGCATCTGGACGCAGACGAATCAGATTGAGGAAAAGCTCGCGGAATTGAACGAGCACATGGAAAAGGTCATCCAGATGTATCTCCGCAACGAATACGAGACAATTACGGAATACAATGCGCAGGCGGGCAGCATTGCCGAGAAATATCATTTCCTCGTCATCGCCTCGTTTCCGGTGAACTTCAGCGACACGGCGGCGCGGCGGCTGCGGAATATCGCCGCCAGCGGCGCCCGGTGCGGAGTATACACGCTCATTCATTGGGACCAACGGCACGCCCTGCCCCCGGAATTCGTTCCCGACGAGCTCAGGAAAAACAGCATCGGCCTCGTCCGCACAGAAAAGGGTTTTGAATTGTCCGGCTGGCACAAGGCTGGAACGCAATTGGTCCTCGACCGGCCTCCCTCCCCGGAATTCGCGACGCAATTCCTTAATGAAGTCGGCCAGAGCAGCAAGGATTCGAATCGCGTCGAGGTGCCGTTCGAACAGGTCGCGCCCCCGGACTCCAAACTCTGGACGGAGGACACCACCGAGGAACTCACCGTGCCCATCGGACGTTCCGGCGCGACCAAATTGCAACAGCTCGCCATCGGCAAGGGCACGCGCCAGCACGCGCTGGTGGCCGGCAAAACCGGTTCCGGCAAGTCCACCCTGTTCCACGTCATCATCACCAACCTCGCGCTCTGGTGCAGCCCGGAACAGGTCGAGTTCTACCTCGTGGACTTCAAGAAAGGCGTGGAATTCAAGTGCTATGGCACCCGCCGGCTGCCGCACGCAAAGGTGGTGGCCATCGAAAGCGACCGCGAGTTTGGATTGAGCGTGCTTCAGCGCGTGGACGAGGAACTGCGCCGCCGCGGCGATCTGTTCCGCAAACTGGGCGTGCAGGACGTCACCGGTTACAAACGGGCGGGCGGCACCGAGCCGATGCCCCGTTCGCTGTTGATCATTGACGAGTTCCAGGAATTTTTCGTGGAGGAAGACCGCGTCTCGCAATCCGCCGCCGTCCTGCTCGACCGCATTGTCCGGCAGGGCCGCGCCTTCGGCATTCACGTGGTGCTCGGTTCGCAAACTCTGGGCGGTGCCTACACGCTGGCCCGCGCGACCATCGGCCAGATGGTCATCCGCATCGCCCTCATGTGCAACGAGGCCGACGCCTACCTGATCATGGACCAGGACAATCCGGCCCCGCGCCTGCTCACGCGGCCCGGCGAAGGCATTTACAACGATGTTGCCGGTTCCATCGAAGGAAACAGTCCGTTCCAAACCGTGTGGCTGCCCGAAGACGTGCGCGACCGTTACCTTGCAAAAATCCGTGCGCGGGCCGATCAAAATCAGAATCAATATCCGGGGCCGTTTGTGTTTGAAGGCAATGCGCCGGCGGACGTGAAAGAAAACCCGTTGTTGAATGAGTTGTTGAATGCTCCCAACCCGTTCTTCCTCTCCGCCTCCGGCGGGAAACCTGGGAGCGCCGGCGTCCCGCCGGCACAGACGAAATTCGCCGGCGAGACGCCAGCGCTCCCAGGAACAGGGTCGGGAAAACAAATTCCCGCAACAGCGCGCATCTGGCTGGGCGCGCCCAATTCCATCAAGGGACCGACCGAGGCCGTCTTCCAGCGGCAAAGCGGCAGCAACCTGCTGATTGTCGGGCAGAGCGAGGAACGTTCCGTGACCCTGCTGGCCATCGCGCTCGTGTCCCTGGCCGCCCAGTATCCGAAAAAATCCGCGCGGTTCATCCTGCTCGACAGCTCGCCGCCTGGATTTCCCCAGCGTGAATTCCTGCAACGTGTCATCAAGGCGGTTCCGCACGAAATCATTCAGGCCAACAACAGCAACCTCGCGGAAATCATGAACGGCCTTGCGGAGGACTTGAAACGCGGCGATGAAAAGGGCCGGGCACCGGAGACGTTCGTGTTGATTCACGGCCTGCAAAATTACAAGAAGCTCCGGCAGGAGGATGAATTCAGCTTTTCCAGCAGCGACGCCGGAAGCGCTGTCAACCCCGCCACCGCGCTGATGAGTCTTATCAGCGAAGGCCCCAGCCAGGGATTTCATGTCATCGCCACCTGTGACACCTACAACAACGTGAATCGTTTTCTGGGCCGGAAGACGCTGACCGAATTTGAGATGCGCGTGCTCTTCCAGATGAGCGCCAGCGACTCCGCCAGCCTGATTGATGCTCCGGATGCCAGCACGCTCGGCCTGCATCGCGCGCTCTATTACAACGACCGGGAAGGATACATCGAGACGTTCCGTCCGTACGCGCTTCCCGGCAACGATTGGATTGAGGAAACCGCGCAGCAACTCAAGCGGCTGCTGGAATAATCGTTCGCCTTGGAGCCAATTGAAAAAACTGAAATCTGTTAGTTATTGATTTTCAATTGATTGACAAAACTTTGTCCCACGTGGGACAAAGTTTTGTAAGCAGACGACGCGGTATAATTCCGACAACTGTCTTGCAGGTGATTCAGCGAAAAATGTTCTCAGCCGCTAGACGTACAGCGCGCTTTCCAAATCGTGCACCAGCACGCTCATGAACGGGTAACGCTTGTCCGGGTCGCGCGCGAGGCACTTCATGACGACCTTTTCGAGCACGGCGGGAATGTCCGCGTTGTGTTCGCATGGTGACATGGGGCCGGAAGTGTCCATCTGCGCGGCCAGGATTTCCGAGGGGGTCTCGCCGGGAAATGGTTTCTGGTTGGTCAGCAATTCGTAGGCGGCGACGCCGTAGGAAAAAATGTCCGCGCGCGGGTCAATGGGTTTTTGCTGCAACTGCTCCGGCGCCATGTAACCGGGCGTACCCGGATTCTTCGACATTTTCTTCGGTTTCTCGGGGATCGGCTGCGCGAGGTCAAAATCAATCAGCCGCACATTGCCGTTGCGCGTCACCAGCACGTTTTCCGGCTTGAAATCGAGGTGCATGAAGCCGCTCTCGTGCACGTGGCTCAGGCCGAGCGCCATATCAATCAGGATTTGCGCGACGTTTTCCGTCAGCACCGGATCCTGCCGCGCGAACAATTCCTTCAAATTCGCCGCCTCGATGTAATCCATGACCATGTAAAGCGTTCCGCCCTGCCGGCCATGCTCCACATAGCCAACGACATAATCGCTTTCATTGATTTTGGAAAGCACCTCGCACCCGCGCAAAAACCGGCGGCGGGCCAGCAAATTGAACCGCAACCGGTCATTCAATTTCCGCAGCGCATAAGGTTTGCCGCGGCTGTCCGTCACCAGCCAGATCTCGGCCATGCCACCGCGGTTGATGAGCTCCTGCGTATAAAACCGCCCGAATCGTTCCTGCTTCACCGGTTCGACCGCCACTGCTTCCTGCAATTCACGCGCCATTCTGTCTATTCCTTAACACGTCGCGCCCGCCAACGCGAACAAAACTTTTTTCACCGTCGAAGGATAAGGACGAACTGGAGTCGCCTTCGGTGACAACAATTCACGCGATGAACTTGAACTCCATCTTTCACCGCTCCGCCATCCCATTCAACATCATTGTCGTCTCTTGTCCGCCAGCTCGAAACCGCGCCGGGAGGCGTCGAATTCGCGCTTGGCTTGAATTGCGTGAAAACGTATCGTCGCGCCATGCGACCGCTCCGGGCGCTGGTCATTTATCTGGTCGTGGTGTTTATCGGCGGCGCTTTGCTCGCGCCGTGGCTTTACCGGCTCGCGCAAACCGCCGGGCATTCGTTTCCTCAAATCGCCGGCGTGTCGTTTCACCGCTTTGTGAATCGCTCGCTGCTGATTCTCGCGCTGGCCGGACTCTGGTCGTTGCTGTGCGCGCTTGGCGCGACCTCGTGGCGCGAAACCGGCCTGGTCCAAATTCACGGCCAGTGGAAAAAGCTTTCCGGCGGCCTGCTGCTTGGTTTCGTTTCGCTGGCCGTTGTCGCCGGAACCGCCATCGGCGGTGGTGACCGCGTTTTTATTCAGGGCCTGACCGCCCACAAAGTCGTGGGAATCATTTCCAATGCCATCGCCACGGCGGCCATCGTCGCCACCATCGAGGAAATTTTATTTCGCGGCGGCATTTTTGGCGGATTGCGAAGGATTTTTCACTGGCCGCTCGCGCTGATTGCCAGCAGCATGATTTACGCGCTCGTCCATTTCCTGCAACCCGCGGAACTTACCGGTCCGGTCGCCTGGAATTCAGGACTGATCCTGCTCCCGCGGATGCTGGGCGGTTTTGCGGATTTCCACGCGCTCGTTCCCGGTTTTTTCAATCTCACGCTCGCCGGCATCCTGCTCGGCCTCGCGTATCAGCGCACCGGCAACCTCTATTTTTCCATCGGCCTGCACGCGGGCTGGATTTTCTGGCTGAAAACTTACGGCGCATTCACCATCAGCGCGCCGCGCGCCGCGACCTGGTTTTGGGGCACGGGCAAATTGATTGACGGCTGGCTCGCCTTGATTGTGCTCATCGTCACGCTCGTGGTTTTCAAATTTCTGCCCCTCAAACCGGCGCGCGAACCGTTTGCGATTTCGCGATGACCGCGCTCGTCGAACCATTTCAAAAGTGGTTCAGCATCGGCCTCGGTTTTTTCTATCCCGAAATCTGCCAGCTTTGCGAAACCGAACGCGCGACCGCCCGGGACGGCTTCGTTTGCGCGCGCTGCTGGTTGCAGGTGCGCTTCATCAAACCGCCGTTTTGCGGACGCTGCGGATTGCCGTTCGAGGGCGACATCACGACGCCATTTGAATGCACGAATTGCCGCGAGATGGAACTGCACTTCCGTTCCGCGCGCTCGGCGGTCGTCGCCCGGGGCGTCGTGCTTGAAGCCATCCACCGCTTCAAATACCAGCGCCAGTTGTGGTTTGAAAATTTCCTCGCCGGACTGTTCTTGCGCGAAGCGGTGCCCGCGCTGCGCGGCCAAAACTGGAATCTGATCGTGCCCGTCCCGCTGCATTCAGTGAAACAGCGCGAACGCGAATTCAACCAGGCCGGACGTCTCGCCGCGCGCTTGAGCGCCACCCTGCAAATTCCGATGAACGAAAAGCTGCTCCGGCGGGTCATCCCCACGGCGACCCAGACCTTGCTGACACGGCAGCAGCGTGCTGCGAATATGCGCGGCGCGTTTGCCATCCGCCCCGGCGTGCGTTTGAACGGCGAGCGGGTGATTTTGGTGGATGATGTTTTCACGACGGGCGCGACGACGAGCGCGTGCGCCCGGGTGCTTTTGGCCGCGGGGGCGGACGATGTTTGCGTCTGGACAGTTGCGCGCGGACTTTAGTATTGTATTATTCAACAATCCATGGGCACGACTACTTTCACCAAGAAATCGCTCGGTCTCGAAACGGTCGAGCCGGCATTGACTCCGACGCCGACCGACAAGGCGACAACGTTGCCCAAAAAACCCAGGCTCGGCACCGGCAGATCCAAAAAACGCGACATTCCGGAAGGGCTTTGGACGAAATGTCCCAAATGCCAGGCGATGGTTTTCGACAAGGAACTGGACGAAAACCTGAAGGTTTGCCCGAAGTGCAATCACCATTTCCCCATCGGCTCGCGCGAACGGATTCACTCGCTGGTCGAAACCTGCACGTTCGAGGAAATGGACGCGCAAATGACGAGCGTGGACATGCTCAGCTTCCAGGGCGTGGACACGTATGCGTCCAAACTCGAATCGCATCAAAAAAAGACGGCCTTGAAGGACGCGGTCGTCACCGGCATTTGCAAAATCGGCGAAGACCGCGCCGCGCTCGGCGTGATGGATTTCAGTTTCCTCGGCGGTTCGATGGGCTCGGTCGTCGGCGAAAAATTGACGCGCCTCATCGAACGCGCGACGGAAAAGGAATTGCCCGTCATCATCATTTCCAGCAGCGGCGGCGCGCGCATGTACGAAGGCATGTTCAGCCTCATGCAAATGGCCAAGACCGCCGCCGCGCTCGCCTACCACGCGCAACAACGCCTGCCCTACATCAGCGTGCTCACACATCCGACCACGGCGGGCGTGATGGCCAGTTACGCGAGTCTGGGCGACCTGATTCTGGCCGAGCCGGGCGCGATGATCGGTTTTGCCGGTCCGCGCGTCATCAAGGACACCACCCAGGCCGAATTGCCGCCGGGATTTCAGACCGCCGAATTTCTCCTCGATCGCGGTCTCATTGACGCCATCGTCCCGCGCACTGAAATGAAACCGCAACTGATCGAGTATCTGAACTTCCTCGCCGTCCGTAAAAAAGCCGCCGCCGCGGCGTCATAATATTTTCACCGCCTGCCGTCATACCACAAAGTGCAGGATTCGCGGCGGGTCAGGGCACGGCGGTTGAAGAGCACGCGTACCAGCAATTTGAGGTGGTCCCGCATTGTGTAAAGCCGCATCTTCCGCGCGGAAGTTATCAGCGGATGATGGTGCAAAATTATAATTTTCCGGTTCGTTTCCCGCGCCAGCCGCCGCAGCCGCCGGCTCAACTCCAATTCCTCCGCCGCAAATAATTCGTTGCTGAAACCGCCGATTTTTCGGAATGCCGCCGTTTCGCAAAAAATAAATGAGCCGGCGAGCAACCGCCCCATCCGGCTGGCGCAGTTCCAAAGCCACGTGGCGAACCCGGCCGCCAGATGTTTCTCATCCATCCGGACCGTCACCCCGCCGGCCAGACAGCGACCGGAACTGATTTGCCCCGCAACTTCGGCAAACAGTCCGGCATTGGGCCGCGAATCCGCGTCCACAAAAATCAGCCAGTCGCCGGTGGCTGCCGCCGCGCCGGAATTCCGGGCGCGGGCGATTTGATTGACCGGCTCGAACACAACGGTTGCGCCCGCCGCTCGCGCGATTTCGGCCGTGCGGTCGGTGGAGTTGTTGTCGCACACAATCAATTCAAAGTCCCAGCCGCGCTGCGCGAATGCATTGGCCGCTGATTTGATTTGCGCCAGCGATTCGCCGAGCAACCGCTCCTCGTTGAAAGCCGGCACGATAATTGAAATTTTCAAGGCAGCGCAGTTTGTCTGGTTTACCATCGGATTTCAACGGACGAATCCCCGAGAACCACACGATGGGGAGCACGAATCCTGGGAGCGCCGGCGTCTCGCCGGCAAACGGCCAGCTCTCGTAACCAGCCGGCGGGACGCCGGCGCTCCCAGTCTGGGGGGTAAATTTTAGCGTGCTTTTTTGGCCAAATGGTTTTTATTTGTGTGTATGACCATTTGGATTCTGGTTTCGGTGATGCTGCTGTCGCTGGCCGCCCTCGGTTACCGGCAGGGCGCGATTCGCGTGTCGTTCTCGCTGATCGGTATTATTGTTTCCGCGTTGCTGGCCGGGCCGCTCGCCAAATACGTCCAGCCGATGCTGCCGCACGTGGGCATTCATGACCCGACCGTTATCTGGCTGGTATCGCCGTTGATCGTGTTTTGGGTTCTGTTGATCCCGTTCAAGTCGGCGGGGTTTTTTGTGCATCGCAAGGTGGAAGTTTATTTCAAATATAAAGAAGACAGCATACAACTGATCCGGTGGAACCGGCTGAATGCCCGGCTCGGCCTCGGTCTCGGCCTGATGAACGGCCTCGCCTATCTCGTGCTGATCTCGTTCATCATTTTCGATTTGAGCTACTGGACGGTGCAAGTCGCCACGTCCGACGACGAAGGCCGGCTGGTCAAACTGCTGAACCGGCTGGGGCGTGATTCGGAAACCACCGGGTTCGTTCAGATTGCGCGCGCCATTGACCCGATGCCGGACAGTTATTTCAAATACGCCGATTTCGCCGGACTGCTCTATCAAAATCCGCAGTTGCGCGACCGGCTGGCGGATTATCCGATGTTTATTTCGCTGACCGAACTCGATGATTTCAAACAGCTCGGCCAGAACGCCGAGTTTCAAAATGCGTGGAAGCAACACGCGCCCATCCGGCAATTGCTCGACAACGACCAGTTCAAATCAATGTGGAAAAACCGGGAGACGGCCGACCTGGTCTGGGGCATTGTCCAGGACAATTTTGATGACCTGTGCGCCTATCTGCAAACCGGTCAGTCGGCGAAATATGGTCCGGAAAAAATCATCGGCCGTTGGGGTTTCAACATCGCCGCGACCACGAGCCGGCTGCTGGAGACGCGACCGGTCATTTCGTCGCGCGAAATGCGGATGCTGCGCGCATGGGTAACGCAGTCGTATGCCAAGACCGCATTCGTCGCCGGCGCCGATGGCCAGGCGTTCCTGAAAAATCTGCCTCATATGACAATACAGTCTGGCAAGCCGCCGACCACCGAAACCGCCACATGGCAGGGGAAATGGAAGGGTGACGGGGCTGATTACCAATTGTCGCTCAGCAGCAGCGGCAAAAAACAATCCATGCCCGCCCAGATCGACGACACGCGACTGACCATCAAGGACGACAAAACCACGCTGGTGTTTGACCGCGAATAATTAATTGCGGACGGCCTTGTCATGAAGGTTGTCATCCAGCCCGACCGGCAGTTTGAAGTGGACTTCGGCAGCCTGAACCTCACATTGACGCCACAACTGACGGAGGAATGAAATGGTCGGGGCGGTGAGATTCGAACTCACTTTGATGCTTTTCAGCAAACCATTGAAAGCATTGAACATCCTTTAGAATCAATGGTATCAAGCGTTTTCTCACTTTTACACAAGATGCAACAAGATGCGCCGAAACCACAAAATAATGATAGAAACGGATAGAAAAAAAGACGGTGAGTTTTTGCACTCACGGTTGCGCCGTGTAGCGTGGCCGCCTTCCTTGCGGTAAATTGTATCCTGCGGGCAATCAAAGCGCGTCCTGCATAGCGCAGCGAAGCACAGGCGGGCAACGTAGCGCGGTGGTGGGTCGTGGTGTTCATCTCTCGAAAGTGTAGGCGGCGCGGAGTCTGCCGGCAACGTCATTTTCAGCGCCTCCGGCGCGGCCTGCGGGGGGAATATCCGTTCACCGGCGATCAAAGCGCGTCCTGGGCGGCCAAAGTGGGTGCTGTAGCGCGTCCTGGGTGACGCAGCGAAGCGGGGCGGGCGCTCTGGCGGGCGGCGTGGCGCGGCTGGCAAGGCGGCAAAACTCTCCTCTGCTGCCCGGTTTTGGCTCTGAACTGCACGTCAATGCGTCAATGGTCCCTGGGAACGGTCAGACTGCAAGGGAGTCGTGGATTTGCGCGAAAGCGCGGCGTCCAGAAGCGGAGCACAAATTTCAGCAGCAGCGCGGCGAAGCCACCTAAAAGCGATTTTTGAATTGAAGCTGGCGGTTTTGCATGATTTCCGCCTGCAACGCGATTTCCGACTTGTCCCCGGGCCGGGCTGGACCATCCCGCCGCGACCGGGATTCATTCAGGTGCGGCGAACGCATTTGGGTTTTGTGGTGGGCAACAGCGGGGCGAATGCCACTATCAATCTGGAAATCATGCTCGAATAAGGTCTTGCTGCTCATGTTCTGGCGGTTCTTCTTCGCTCGGCGGTTTGCGTTCATCCACTGTCGGCTGCGGCAATTCGTCGGCGCGGAAAGTTTCCCCGGCGATCACGGCTTCAAGTGTTTGCTTCAACTCTGGGAACATGGCGACGGTCGCTTCGAGAACCCAAAGCAATTCCAGCAATTCCTGGCTCATTTCGGATGTCCACCGCTGCGGGCGGATTTCATCGAGCGGCGAGGATGAGCGCCCCGCGCCGCCTTTCATGCGGTAGCTCAACCATGAGCGGACAACTTGCAAACCTGAAACGCTAAATTCCCAGACCGCTTTTGACACCGGCCCAAATTCACCTTCGCCCACGCGCAAAACTTGTGCCGCTTCATTGTAAAAAAAGTCTTCGGGGTATCGCTCTGCCGTGTCAGGCACGCCGCGCCGGGAACGGGCGCTGCCTTGCGGGACTTCGCCGGGACGTTGGCGGGCAGGCACGAAGCGTTCGCCGTAGGTGTGCAGCCAAATCAGTTTGCATCCAAGCTGTGCCGCTTGATGGAATAAAGTGCGGTCTTTGGTTAAGGGAATGCGTGGGCCGGGCACGGTAAGTTCTTCGGAATAAGTTTGGACGTAATCAGGCGTGGCCAGCAGCGCGTAGCAATACGCGAAGAAATCTTCCGGCGTGACGTTGCCCAAGCGCGGATTCAACACGTCAAGCAATCCGCCTGTCACGTTGGCTTGGCTGGCTTCCGCATCACGCCAAAGCGGAATCACATCTTTGCCGCCGCGTCCGCAAAAATAATGCAAGTCGGGAACGCTGGCACTGATTGTGGCTGCCGGGCCGAGGCCAAGCACCCCGGCGATGAGCGCTGTGAAATAAACCTGTTGGTCACTGTGAGCTTGCCAAAAAGGCGGGCGCGGTCGGTCACAAAGTCTCGCATCGGGCAACAACCACTGCCTATCAAAACTCCGATAGCCGTAACGTATTGGTTCAATTGGCGGAACATTGGCCGACAAACTACCAATAGCCGAAAGGATTCCACCATGCGGCAGAAACGATTCATATTGGTTAGTCGCTTTCCGGGCAGATGTTTCACGCATCAATTCTCCCCGTTCGTCCGCTCGTGCGACCAAGAGTTTTGTCCATCGTTGCCGCAAAAGTTCTGAAGTTTCCCCGATTGGCCAAGTGCGTTTGAACTGAACGCCGGAATGTTGCCACGGAAGCAAATCCGTCAACAACGGCCAATTATAGTAGTTGCCACGTCCACGCGGCAGAAACGGGTCAGACCATCCGTTGAGGCAATCCTGCCATTCAAGGTCAGCAAACGAGCGAATCGTGTCGAGCTTGCGGTATTTTTCCTCGCATGTGCCAGTTATTTTAGCGTAGCGGACTCTGGCTGGGTTTTCTGGCTGTCGGCTGTCATAACGGACGCCGATGGCGATGGCAACCGGCGTCTGGATGGCAAACACGTTTTCGGTTTTGCGTGCGCCGAGATTGTCACCTTCCAAATCAATGATCCAAAGCTCGTCAAAGGCTTCGCGCATTTTTCGCCGCATTCCTACAAAGCCCGGCCCGCGCAAATAGGACGCCGCCGTGATAAACGTGATGATACCCGGTCCGCTGGCTTCGGGATTCTCAAAAAGTTTCCACAATGCCCAGCGCCAGAAATAAACGTAATCGTTGTAGAGATTCTTGACGTGAACGCCTGCGCCGGCGGCGGAAGCCGGTTCGATGAAATCTTGGAGAATTGGCCGGGTGTGGTCGCTGGGATTATCCGGTGAAGGGATGCGCGGGTCGCCGTGGCGAACCCAGCCGCCTTTGCGCAAATGTTCGGGACGCTCGCCGACCTCGGCTTGCTCGCGGTCGTAAGGTGGATTGCCCATGCAGACCAGCACGCGGGTATGTTTTTTGATGCGTTGTGCGCGGCGATGTTCTTCGGTGAGCTTTCGGGCGAACAAATTTACTTCATGCGGCACTTGATTCGGCGATTCCAACGTGTCGGTAAGATAAACGTGAATGCCGCCGTCCGGCTGCGTGCCGCCGTGACTGGCAATAAGTTGCGTGAGGCGCAAGTGGGCCACGGCATACGGGCCGACCATGTTCTCGAAGGCATGGATGTTTTCTGCGCATTTCGTCGCCGCGCCGGGAATAATGCCAGCGCCAAAACGCGCGGATGCCTGCCGTAGCGCGTATTCCGCCGCCGCCAGCGGATAAGCACAAGTGCCGGCGGCTGGGTCGAGTAAAAACACACCATCATCGGCGAACGAACGAAGCTTGTGGAATTTGGATTCGAGAAGTTCCGCCGTCAACCTGACTTGAACGCCAATGACTGGTTGCGGCGTGTAGTATGCGCCTTGGTCTTTGCGGAGTTTGGGATCATAGGCAGCGAGAAAATCTTCGTAAAAATAAAGCCACGGGTCGCCGCGTTCTGTCAGTCGGCCGGGGTCAACCGCCGCAATGACACGTTCAAGCAAATCAACTGCAAGCGCAATTTCGTTCCGCGCTTCCGACTGGGCAAGCACCCGCAAGGTTTGCGCCAGCAAGCCGTGTCCGCTGTCGAGTGAGCGTGCCGCCGAGTCCGTTGTGAGTCGCGCTTCGCCATTGAACCGGGCGAGCAGCAGCGCGTAAGTGAGCGTTTGCGCGTAGGCGTCAGCAAATCTCGCGTTGTCGGCATCAGGAAACAAATAATTGCGCCATTCACCCGCGAGCTGGGCAAGGTGGGATTGCTCGTTGCTGACGGCGCGAAGGACATCTTCGCGGGCGAGTCGGCAAAGCGGCGCGAGCATCTCGGCCAACTGCGGTGCGCGGGTTGGAACGATGGGCTGCCAGTTAAAAAATGCGATTAAAAGTTCGTGAAGTATTTCGGCTTCAACATCTGAAATGGCATCCGCGCCTTTTGCCGTGATGTCGCCAGAGAATCGGACAATTGCCGGTTGCTCTTCGGGCCAGGGTTTGCCGCTGCGGTATAGCGCCCACTCGTTGCCGTCCGTGTAAATAAGATTCGGTAGCGCCTTGAATTTCTCCCACTGCCTTTTGTCCGCGCCGGTGAACCGTTGCGGACGTGCGCCTTTGCCCGGAGCTTTCAATTCGACGAAACCGCAGAGCAAACGATTTGAGGCTACGCCAATGTCAGGCCGTCCCTCTACGTCTGCACGCACTTCGGTTCGGGTTTCAATCTTACGACCCGCCGCCTGAAGCACGCGCTGCACGCCCGGCTTGAGTTGATCTTCCGGCTGCGCCGCAATGCGTGAGCGAAAGTTGCGCTTAATGTCTTGCGCGAACTCGCGGAGGACGTTTTGAAATTCTGGCATCCGCGCGACGTTAGCAACAAGGCGAAGGGCGGACAAGCGCGGGAATTTTGCGGACAAACCGAAAGCAGAAACAATTTTCCCCCGCGTGCCGCAAATTGAACTTACCATTCTGTTGATTCTACGCTAGGCGTGCGGCCTGAAAACCAAAGGCGAATATCAATCGGAACAATACCCGCTTCGGTTTCGACGAAATTTTCGTCCCGTGCGTCGCCAAGCCAGATTTCAAAATCCTGATACGTTCTTTTCCAAAGCCAATACTTTTGCCGGACGGCTGAAAGCCCGGCACCTCTTAAAAATGAATCCACGGTTTCTTGCGCGGGCTTTTTGCCGGTGATGAATTTGTGAGACGAAATGATTTGTCCATGCTCGGTAATCCCCAAATCTCGCGGAGCGGATTGGAACAGCTTTTTCCAGAGTCGCAACCGAATCAGATATTCCAGTGGCGAACAATTTTTCTGATTCATTTTGCCCGCCGCGTCGAGAAAATAGGATTCACCAAACAAAGTTTGCCGCGTGGCTTTGAAAACGGTCGCATTTTCTGCATCCAAGAAAACCAAATGTTCTGAACCTTCGTCCAATTTTGGAAATGAAATTTCAGATTCAGTCGCGTGGCTGCATGACGCAACCCACTGGTTTAGTGCGGCGATCTGATTTTTTGTTACTTCTTCGGGGGAGGCTGCTTGAACGACTGCACTTGCTTCGATGCTGCCGAAAAGTTGACCAATTGGGGTGACGCCGCCACTGCACTTTGCACACGGCCACGCACGCCAGCGAAGTCTTTCACTACTTGCGGTGGGACATAGACTCGAACTGGTGTCGTTTTCTGCTCGTTGCTCACTCAACCAAAATTAGCCGCTATACGGAATTATGCAAGCTTTCAAGGAGTCTTTCGCTTGGCGTATGCCGGTTCCAAGCACGGTTACGCTGCCAATCCCGCTTTTTCAAGCGCAGCCCCCTGGGTATGTGGAGGGGGCGAGCATCCGGGTGGGCAGGCCACGCCATATTTTCACCCACGGCGGCAGCGGTCGGCTGGCGTGAAGGATGCCTGCAAGCTGGCGCGCTGACTGCCCACGCAACGGGCGGTTGCGTGCCGCCGGGGACGGCGGAAAGCAGTCAGCGTGACAGCGCCGCAGCCGGGGGCCGCACAAGACGCAGTTATATGTCAATGAACCGGGCCGTCGGGCGCGGTGTCGCGCGGGGAGACGGCGGGGACCCGATGCCGAGGGTTCACGCGCCAGCGGGATACGGCATGGGGGCGGCTTTGAATATAACTGCTCTTGTGCGGCTGCCGGGTTCGCATCCTGCATGACAGCCGACCGCAGAGCCAAAGTTTAATTTTGCGTGGCCGGGGTTCGTTTCGGCGAGTCGCGCCAGCGCGAGCGCGGTTTGCGCTGACTCCTGAGCGAGTGCCGTTTACGATCACATGGAGCGCAAGGGCTGCGGCTGCCAGGGGAACAGGGGGCAGCAGGCAGACCGGGCGCGGAGTGTGACGCTTCAGGTGTCAGACTAATGTGGTTTTATCAGTGAGGTTGGCCATTTTTCAGACCGTCGGAACGGAGGTGCGAGCCGCACTGGCGATCACCGGAGTGGAGCGGTCGGAAAATGGCCGTGCTCACGGCTATTACCGATGTCTTGGCCGGGCGAAGCCTCGCGGCCTATTGCGGTGTCTTGCCCGTGCGAAGCATCGCGGGCTATTGCTTGTTCATGTCGGGCGGAGCCTCGCGACATCCTGCTGGTGTTCCTTGGGGTGCGCCCGATCTGAGGCCGGTCTCGTCGGTTTGCGGCCGTCGGAACGCAGCGAAACGCTCCGCGTAGGTGCGGGCCGCACCGGCGTTCACCGAAGCGGATTAGTGCAGCGGAGTTGGACGGTCTGCAAAGCTGGCGAGTCCGGCCAGGGCGCGGGCGGAACAGTGCCGGGACTTGCCCCGAAAGCCTTCGGGGAAGTGTCGGCTCTGTGAAGCCTGGGCTGGTGTTTTGCGGCGCGCAACGGAATGCGCGCCCTACCAAGCCGCGTCAGCGGCGTTACCAAATTCTTCCGCGAAGCGGCCATCTTTTCTTTTCATGCCTGACCCTCGCGCCCCAAAACCGTTGTATTACCGGGACGTTTGGATTGCGCGCAAAACATTCAATTTAGGAGGGTCGTCCAACGTGCGCGCGAGGGTAGCCCAAGCGCCGCCGGGGATGACGTAGGAAAACCCGTGAAAGCGGCGCGGTGCCGGCGGGTGGGGGCCGGGGATGACGTTGGTGGCATGAGGCGCGTTCGATTACATGAAAACTTTCGACAAAGCCGATGACTGCCCCCACTCGCCGTGCATGGGCGTCAGGCATGCGCGCGCACGGACATGACGCTGGCAAATGGAGGACTTTCGACGTGTGGGCGCACCGTAGGTTGTTGAGCACGCGAATGGAGTGCAGCGCGAACTATTGTTTCGTTGAGTTGCCAACAAAATTGAGCATCATCCTGATCGCAGGATTGCCGATTTTCGTCTTTTGGCGTGACGGATTAGTGCTCAGCAACCGGAATGTCCGCTATTTCGTCTAATGCCGCTTGTGCTTCCTCTCTGTTGCTCAAATTCAAAACCCGCGCTTGTGTTGCGAGGATTGCCAATCCCTTTTGAACTTCCCTATCACGCATTTGGGCGTCTGTTGGACAAACAAAAGCGGCCAGCCTGTCTTTATTCTTGACGAATTCATATTTAATCGCTGCTTGAAATCGCCATGCTGCAGATTCAATTATCCGATCACGTTCAATTGGATATTTTCGCAAGGGCACTTGCTGCCCCAACCAAACCGGCGCGCCATTGCGAATGGCATAAGAAAACGCAATGATTTCTGTAACCTCAGTGGCAAGCGGGCACTGAATTGTCATTCCTTCCTTTTTGAAGAATTTATTTTTGACTAATCTTGTTTTCTGAATCACCTCTTCACACTGGATTTCCAAAAATTCCGTCGAGTATTTTTCGTCAGTGGATTCGGGCGTATCATTAACGAGTGTCATGAACAATTCATCAACCAGCTTTGGCAATTTTTCTTCCGTTATTGTTTCAAGAACTGCGCCGCCCTTGTCCAAAAAATAATTTCCCTTGCCGGTTGTTTGTAGTGCTTCAACAAAATCTGGTGATACTTTCTCGGCAAATTTCCCCGCTCCAATGAATTCAATCTTGTCCTTTTGAACTTCTGAAAGCCAAAATTTTACCCATTGTTTGTAGGCAGGGGGAGACTGAATAAAATTCGGGATGTTTTTGCTTGTGAAATTGCCATATTTGTCAGCACCCTGAAAGCGCGCTTCGACCCCGGCCTCTGACCACACAATGACACCTATGTTTCGCGGCTCATTTCTAATGAGGTCAGGAACATATTTTGCAACCAAGAATTGGGCACCTGTCATATTGTCAACCTCCATTGACTTATGCCGGAAAACTCGGATTGGTTTGAATTTACCAATTTACGAACGTTGTTCCGGCGATCAATCAAAAACGCTTTGGCCGTGGACGCTTCTAGTGCCGTAATCATGTCCAAATCAACTGTGCCACCACAAACGTCATCAATCAAGTAATCAGGAACAGAAGAAATTCGGTCATACCATTTTGAGAAATAATCGTCAGTTTTCAATGAATCTAACAGGCAATGCCGATTCTGCCCCGTTCCGCCAAGAATCCCCAAATATGGAGGCGATATTACCACGCCTTGCGCCTGCTGATTCTGCCCCACGACCGTTCCGTCAGAAATCACCAGCTTGTCTTTCAAATCATTTAGTCGCCGAGCCCCTTCTCCGTTCGTATTTCCAAATAATGCATGACTGTGATCAAAAATGCTCATGTGTGGTGGTTTTTCGGCTAAATCAACTGACAAATTTTTCCGGTGTCTGTCTGGATTCGCAATCCAAATATCAAAAAGAATGAGTCCGGTTGACAAATCAGGCAAAACACTGACGCATTGTTCGGGGTCAACTGGCGGCAGGTCGTCCGCAGTCAGATTGAAATTTAACGAAGCAAACCAATGTTTTACAGCATGATCTTGGGCATAAACAATTCCGCAAGGGGGAATCGGAAGGCCGATAAAACGACCAATTTCAGCACAAATAAATTCATTGGAAATGCAGTATTTTAGGACTTCATTATTTTTTGCAATTGACCTCAAAGAGGCATGATAAGAGTAAAGGACGCCGTTGCCAGCGACTCTTGAGCCAATGGCCAAAAGAGAAAAAAGCCCAGCCATGATGAATGACATAGCTTTTATCATGGGAAACGGGGCGTCAATCTTGATTTTCATGGCAACAAAGCGCGCCCCCATGACCTAATTTTGACGATTTTGTCTTGCCCCTACCCCCGGTAGGTATTCTTTTTGAATACGAAGGGGGTGGTTATGGTTGTAAAACCGGCCACCCTCGCCCATGCGTAACAAAATAAAGTTGGTGGCCGAAAACAACCGCCAACCAATCGTTTGCGGTAGAAAAAAGCCCGAAAAATCAAGGAAATACGTATAGTTGGCCCTAAACGGGTTTAGGTTCTCCCGCAACTCCCCTCCCTGTAGGCTCCTCTATCCGCTCATTTTGCCTGCACACAGAAAATTTAACCAGTTACAACGCTTGACAAGTTAACAAAAAGATTCATTTTCAGTCGAAATCTTATGCTAACATCCGATTCGACGAATGATTGTTGCCCCTCACCCCCGGCAAGAAATCTCTTTGACCGATAGGGCTGGTAATGGGGCTTAAGCCAATCGCGCTCGCACATAAATAGATTTTTGAATCGAGGCGACAACCACTTCCGCCCGCTTTGCCAATAAAACAGGGTGCTTCTTTGGTTATCACAACTGCCGGCGTCGCACATATATGAATTTTGAAAACACAGATACATACACTTTTAATAAAATGAACCGGCTTCATTGCCAGGCAGATCATCATCGGGATGTGGGCGCGTGAGATTTCAGCCAGCAAAGTGCCTGCTGGCAGAGCGGGTGCGTGATTGAACGCAGCCCAATGGTGAGACTGGCAACGGTGGAACTGTCCGCGCCAACAAACTCCCCAGCCAATATCTGTTTGGCGACATGGAGCCACGGAGCGCAGTCTGGCGCGAGTCCGGCGGCTTGACCTTCAAGCATGGCGGGGCGTGTTGAGTCCTGCATGGCGGCAAAGGTGGTTTGGGTAGCGGCGGTTTTCATCAACCGCATGAAATTGTCAGAAGCCACTTGAAGCGAGCCGCGCTTTTGTTCGGAACGTAGTTGGCTGTTTTTGCGATGATGCCCAGGCGCATGAACTTTTCCCGAATCCCCGCCGCTCCTTTGCCGGTGATTCCAAGTCGCTCTGCCAGGTTGTCCCGTGCGATGGGGAAGTCCTTCGCGCCGTCGTTCGCCGCTTTCGCTGCGTAACTGCGAATGATGCGAAACGCTTCGCGCTCGTTGTCCGTTTCGAGTTGCGCAAGTTTTTCCCGTTCGTCTTCGGAAATCGTGTCCCGCCAGCGTGCGGCCAGCCCTGCCCATAGTTCTTCAAAGCTGGCCATGTGCTCCTGCTCGCTGGCCTCGGTCGAAACGGTCTTGTGCCGAAACTGTGCCTGCACAAGCTGTCTCGCCATTGCACCTCCAACTTGATTAAAAATTTCACCAGTCAGAGCAGCCAACTTGTCATTACGGGTGTTTGTTGCCGTGATCCCGAATTCTTGAAGCAATTCCAATTCATGGTAATTAGGGAAAGAAGAAGGAGAAGAGAAAGAAGCTTTTTTCTTTGTATCGGGGAAGTGAGTTTCTAAACCCTTGCGAATCAACGGGGCGTTTTTTGACTTCCCCGATAGGACGGATTCAAGGGAAGTGCGGCAGTTTTCCCAAACGATTTGCGAGCAAGTGTCCGTGCCGGGATTCCAGCAACCGGGCGCACGCATCCCCTTGCCGAAACGTGACTGCACACTGTCAGGCGGGAAGATTTCACAGACGCCAGCGGCGACGGGTGCGCCGATGGTGGCGGCAACGGATTTCAACAGCCGTATCCATTCGTGGGTGTTGTGAAAGTCGGGCGAGATTGCCCAGACGTGCCAGCCGCCGCTGCCCGATGTTTCGAGAATCACGGCCACGTCTGGCATGTTTAACAGCACGCGAAAAGCCCCAAATGCCAACTCCCGCGCTCGGTCTGCCTCGCCTGGGTTGTGCGCGTCAAAATCCATGCCGCCCCAGCGCGATTGCTGCCGCTCGTTAGCCGAGTAAGGGACAAATGCCAGCCGCGATTTCGGCGAACCGGCAATACTTGACCAACTCCACGAGATTGCCCGATCAACTGGATGACGTTTCGATTTGACGTAACGCTTGCATCCATCCAGGTCCCGAAAGCCCATGATGAAACGTGTTGGGCCGTTGCCGTTGTGAAGATGTTCGCAAAGCGAAGTCCATTCGCTCTGCGTATAAACCGCATCGGCGCGTTGTGGCTGCCAATTCAAAACGGCCAGCGTATTCGGTCCAGTATCGGCAGGGTGCGCTCGCAAGCGAAGCCGCTTGGCCGGTCGCTCGCTTGTGACACTGGCAGAGTCGAGAATCATGGTGGCGGGGTCTTGCTCACGCCGCCCTTTTTCGCTGTCCGCGCACAGTCGCTTTGGCATCGAGGCTGGCTTTAACCAGGACGGGGTCAAAAAAAACGCGCCGGCCAATTTTACAAAAGGGCAGCGTTCTATTCCGCTGTTGGTCTCTTACCCAGCGAAGGCTGGGGCGGCTGGCTTCATCAAACAAAATTTCCAGAAGCCGCAGCGCGTCAACGTAACGCGGGACGATTGGTTCTCCAACTTGTGGCGTTAGTGCATTTTCTGTGCTCATCATGGAATGAGCTTGCACTCAAATTCACGTCCATTCCTTCGCTATAACAGGGCGTAAATATAGAAAAAATCCTCAATTCTTGCGGGCGATAGAAACAAATGCCTGTCTCATCTTGTCGAGGATGCGTTTGCGAGTATAAGTTTTCCGCGTTAGGTCGCCGTCGTCCCATTCTTTGTGTCCCTCCTTATAGGGGGAAAAATTCACGTGGTTCTCAAAATCTTTTCCGTAAATCTGCTCAAACAACTTCCTGCTTTTTTTCCACCAGCGCGGAGCGGTCGCGCGCGTAAGCGGGGGAAGTTTTTCGCGGCGGAGTTCAAGGCAGCCAATCAATTTGAGAGCAGCGCGGATTTCCGGCGTTCCGCGGCTCCACTGTCGGCCCGTGTAGTTCAATGGTGAATCCGCGCCAAGTTCCATTTTACGGACAAACCGGATTTGCTTCGCTTCATAGTCTTTGTCCACAGTGACAAAAGCGGGCCACGCCTGGCAGCGGCGTATAAACTTGCGGTAGTGCTCGGTCGATGTGAGAGGCTCGTGTTTCAATAAGTTAATATGTAAGGTCAATTCATTTACTGTCACCGGTCACTTGAAAACCAGCCACGAAAGGTCGAATTGATCCGGCCACTGAGTTTGCATAAACGAAATAAGCATTTTCATTCCAAAAAGCTCCATAGCAGAGCGTTACGGGGAGTTTTTTGGAATGAAAATGCGAACTTACGAAAATTGACTGGCTGGTTTGATTCGACCCTGGCTGGCCGGTTTGTGGTGACCGCTGACACATTTACGAGACAGATGAGCGCGGCAGTGTCCGTCAGGGCTAATTGTCGCAGTCTCCCAAGGGCGTCAAATGCTTGGGCGCGGAGTTCCTCAATATCGCTGGCCCGTCTCCGTTTTTCTTCAGTGGTTATTCTTTCCGTTTTCATTTTGCAATTCTGGCAAGCTGGATGATTTTTTCGCCTGCCGTTTCCGGCATGATGGCAAACCATTCTGCCGCCGCTGCCGGTCGAATCCGCTTCAAATAGTTCGTGCGGATAACCTGCGGACTGTTGCCGGCTTCATCGGCAACGCGGGGCACGTCGCCGGATTCGGCAATGCGGGTGGAAATGTAAGTGTGCCGGAGCGCATTGTGTTTCCATTCCAGCGGTTTGATTTCCTTCGCCTTGTCGCCGGTGTTCGCCGCCGTCTTCAAAAGCTGTTTCGTCGTGTTCACAAAGGAAACGACTTTCCCGTTTTTCTTCGCCAGCGGTAGCAAAAACGCTTTCAAGTTTTCTTTTAACGGCACGATTCGCCGCGTGTCGGTTTTCGCCTTGTGCGCTTTGATTTCAATGAACCCTTCCTCTAGGTCAATGTCCTGCCATTCCAGCCGCGTAATTTCGGCGTGCCGCAAACCGGCAAAACCGCCGATAACAATCAGCGGCAAAATCCGGTCATCGGCAGCGGCAATCAGTCGCCGCATTTCGTCAGCGGTGTAAATGGAAATTTCGCCAAACTTGCGCGCGGAATACTTTTGCACGCCTTCAAGCAAGTTCGCGCCTTTGGGCAGGTAGCCTTTCAGAATCAGCCGGCGAAAAAAGAATCCAAGCACGTCACGATGATTGCGCTTGCTGCGTTCTGATAATGTCAGGGCGGAAAGATATTTTGAAACAAGGTTCGGCTCCAGCGTGTGAACCTCGGTATTCATTTCCTTGGCGAAGTGGTTGAGGACGTTGGCAAGTTGCTTCTTGCGGGCATCGGATTTCCCGTCCGCCTTGGCATCGGCCTTTATCATCGTCACGGCATCGGCCACGGTGATCTTGGGCAACGCCACGGCATGACGCCGCAACCAGTCGCGGCAAACCTCGCCAAGACTCGCCCGGCCTGCCAGCGACGTGACGGTCTCGGCATATTCCCGCGCTACGGCGTCGAGTGGCGTTTTGATTCCGGTGAGGGCGTCGAGGGCGCGGAGATAGGTGTGGCTATCGGATGATGTCAGTTCCAGTACTTCGACCTGCCCGGAGACAATCTTGTCCACGGCATCGGATGCGGCTGCCCGGGCATCGGCCAGCGTGGAACGCCAAACCAGCTTACGCTGCCCTTTGACGCGATAATCGGCGACAAAATACTTCGTGCCGTTCTTAATTGTGGGGCGGATGCGAACGGTAATTCCGTCGCGCTTGTATTCTATCGGGTTGCTTGCGTGTTGTGCTTTCATCTCCCTGCATGATAGAATACGGATAGAAGTTTGTCAATATATCATATTTATTAAGGAAAATGGTCGGGGCGGTGAGATTCGAACTCACGACCTCTTGTACCCGAAACAAGCGCGCTAGCCAGGCTACGCTACGCCCCGACATCAGAGTCAAGCAGCTTGCCCGCCCGCGACACGAAAGGCAATGCTGAATTTTAAAACAGCATGACGCGGCATTATTGCTTGCAACATAACTTTGTCCTGCGTAGTTTTCTCCCAATCGCAGGCGTTCAGAACTGACTGTAACATATGAAAACCAAATGCTTGTCCGGTCGAATTAAAGCCATGCTTTGCCCGAATGACACGGCGGCGTCAGGAACAACTTATGCGATCCTCCAGTTCGTGTTTTTGATTGGCTTGTGCGCGGGCATCGCCGGCTGCGCTGTGCCGGAAACCTCCATCGTATCGAAACCGGCGGGCGCCACGGTGGCGATTAATGGGGTCACTGTGGGCACAACGCCGATACACCGCCAGTTCGATTTCAAACAAACCCCCACTTTCAACGTGGTCGCTTCCAAAACAGGTTATCTGAACGAAGAATTGATCCTGACCAAAGAATCGCCCGGCATCCAGGACAACCAGTTGAACATCGTCCTGGCCGAAGATGAAGCCTACAAGGTCACCACCATATCCGATGCGGGTAACAACTGGCTGCGGGTGCCGGTGGATCCTTCCCTGCCACCGGATGTCGTCTGGCAAAAAATCGTGGATTCCGTGACGAGCGGTTATCCGAGTCTGGAAATGATTGACGCCGTTTCGGGTTATATGCGCAGCGTTTATTCGATCCGGAGGTTCAAAGGCCCCTACGGGGACATTCAGGTGCGAACCCGCTTTATTTGTTCCATCTCCTCAAAAACCCCGCTCGTGTATAAAATAAAAATCGAGTCCGAAATGTCCGTTCCACATCAGAATTGGGTTCCCTATGAACGCGTCTTCAAGGAAGACGCCCAGTTGATCGAGGAAATTCAAAGCCGCTTGGGCGTAAAATAGCCCTTTACATTATTCAATTCTTCACCAATAATCCGAACACTTATAACAATCAGGCCCCAAAATGAAACGTAAAAACTTGGCCTTAGTGCTGTGTTCAATATCCCTGGCAATTCTAACCGGATGCTCAACCGAGGGTGAATTCAGGCAATCCACAGGGACCTCCGTTTCTCTGGCCGGGAACAATTACAAGCTCATCAAAGAGGGAGTTAGAGGAACAAGTTCGGGGTTCCGTCTTTTGGGTTTTATTCCGATTGTTAGCCCCACCCACGCCGGCGCTAAAGCGTCCTTGTATCAATCGGTCGGTCAGCCTTTAACGGGCAGATCCGTGGCCTTGGCCAATGAAACTGAAGACCGATCGTCATTATACTTGATCCTGTTTTCCATTCCCAAGATCACCGTGACGGCAGATTTGGTTGAGTTCACGGATGCGAGCGGGGGTGGGGGCAACACTTCAAAATAATCTGAGGCAAGGCTTGGTTTGAAGTAAAAATCTACGCTTCATATCGCCAGCAGCAGTTTCTTGATTTCCTTCAATCGCGCTTTGGCGCCCTTTTTCGTCAGGCGCGGGAATTTTCCGCCGAGCGTGATGAAATCACCGTGGCGCGTAAGCATCAGCTTGTCATCCTTTACTTCAAGGTTGGTCACGGCCTTTTCGCTGGCGAGGATTTTGAGTTCGGCCACTTGCAGCAGCAATTCAACCGCCGGTGGCAGCGGGCCAAAGCGGTCGCGCAGCTCGCGGGTCAGACTTTCGAGCGCAGCCTTGTCCGTCGCCTGTGCCAGCTTGCGGTACATTTCGATTCGGTGCTGCGGTTCGGTAACGTAGTGGTGCGGCAAAAATGCAGCAGTCATCCCAGCTTCTGATTTTGACGCGCCCCTCACCCCGACCCTCTCCCCCTTTGGGGTGGAGAGGGAGAAGTTTTGCGGGTCGCGCGATGACATTCCCTCGCCCCGCCCAAGCGGGGAGAGGGTGGCCGCAGGCCGGGTGAGGGGTTCGTTATCTTCAGATTCAGTTGGATTGAGCGGAAGAAAATCCAGCGCGACTCGAACCTCCACGCGGGTTTTGACTTTTTCGCCTTTGAGCACAGCGACGCTTTGCTTGAGCAACTGGCAGTAAAGTTCGAAGCCGACGGCGGTGATGTGGCCGCTTTGTTCCGAGCCGAGCAGGTTGCCCGCGCCGCGGATTTCGAGGTCACGCATGGCGATTTTGAATCCGCTGCCGAGCGTGGAATATTGCCGGATGGCGCTGATGCGTTTGCGCACGTCGGTCAGCAGGCTCACGTGCCGCGGCAACAGCAGGTAGGCATATGCCTGGTGCTTGTAACGCCCGACCCGCCCGCGCAATTGGTAAAGATCGCTTAGACCAAAGCGGTCCGCGCGGTCAATGATGATGGTGTTCGCATTCGGAATATCGAGTCCGCTCTCGATGATGGTCGTCGAAAGCAAAACGTCCGCTTCGCCGTTGACGAATTTCGTCATCACTTCCTCAAGCTCGTCCGATTCCATCTGGCCGTGGCCGACCACCACGCGCGCGTGCGGCACCAGCATCTGTAATTTCGACCGCATGGTTTCGATGGTCATCACGCGGTTGTGCAGAAAGAAAACCTGCCCGCCGCGATTCAGCTCGCGTTGGATGGCGTCGCGAATGACGCGTTCGTCGTATTGCACAACGATGGTCTCGACCGGCAGGCGGTCTTGCGGCGGTGTCTGGATGGTGCTCATGTCGCGCGCGCCGGTGAGAGCGAGATAAAGCGTCCGCGGGATTGGCGTGGCGCTGAGCGTCAGCACGTCCACGAGCGTGCGCAGCCGCTTGAACTTTTCCTTGTGCAGCACGCCGAAGCGTTGCTCCTCGTCAATCACCACCAACCCGAGTTCTTTGAACACAATATCGCTTTGGATCAGCCGGTGCGTGCCGATGACGATGTCCACCGCGCCTGCCGCCAAATCCCTGACGACGTGCTGTTGTTCGCGATGCGTGCGGAAGCGCGAGAGCAGTTCGATGCGCACCGGGTAATCAGCCATGCGCTCGCGGAATGTGTTGAAATGCTGTTGCGCCAAAACGGTCGTGGGCACCAGCACGGCAACCTGCTTCCCGCCCAGCACGGCTTTGAACGCCGCGCGAATGGCGATTTCGGTCTTGCCAAAACCGACGTCGCCGCAAATCAAACGGTCCATCGGCTTGGGGCGTTCCATGTCGAATTTCGTTTCGCCGATGGCGCGAAGCTGGTCCGGTGTTTCTTCAAAAACAAACGCGCCCTCGAATTCGCGCTGCCAGGGGACATCCGCCGGGAAGGCATGACCGGGCTGGGATTCGCGGGCGGCCTGGATTTGCAGCAATTCGGCGGCGACATCGCGAACGGCGCGCCCGGCCTGTTCCTTCGCCTTGTTCCAACGCCTGCCGCCAAGCGTATTGAGCGGCGGACGCACCTTGCCGACGCCGACGTATTTGCCGACGAGATGCGCCTCGGTGACGGGCACGTAAAGTTTCGGCGGTTCGTCGCCGGGATGGCGGGGCGCGTATTCGATGACGAGGCATTCGGTGCCGGTTGAGAGTTGCGGGTTGAAGGTTGAAGGATGACGACTGCTGCCCGCCGGCAGGTTTTTCAAACCAAGGAATTTTCCGATGCCGTATTGGAGATGGACGACCAGATCGCCTTCTTCCAGTTCGGTAAAATCAATGTCGAGGGCGGAACGGGTGGCCAGCGCTTGCGGGGATTTCAACCGGCGTGGCCGCTGAATTTTGTAACGTCCGAATATTTCCGCATCGGTGACGACAACCAGTTTCGCCTCGTCACAGAGAAAGCCGCGCGCGAGCGAGCCAAGGTGAGTCGAGGGTCGAGGGTCGAGGGTCGAGGGCGGAAGGGAATCCGGCTCTCGACTCTCGTCTTTCGACTCTCGACCCAGGCCCAATTCATTCCAGATTTCTTTGAACCGTTGCCGTTCGCCGTCGTTGTTGCAGAAGACATGAACGGCATGGCCTTGGCGGAGCCAGCGGTGAAGCTGGTTGAAGAATTCGCGGCGCTGGGCTTCGGCGATTTGCGGATCCGGCGCGCGTTCGCCGAGCGGACGAAAGGCATCAAGCGAAGTGAAGATCGGAGCGCCGGCCTCCGGCACGGCTCGCTGATCATCCGTTGCCGCAATTTGTGCCGTGCCAGAGGCCGGCGTTCCGTCCATTTCTTGATCGGCCAATTTGACCGATGTGAAACCGCGCCGGTTCAGTTCAATTAGAAAATCAGTCCACCCGATGAAAAATGGATCGGCGTCGGGAATTTCCTGCGCGTATTCGTCGGCGCGGGTGGCGAGTTGCTCCGGTTCGCAGAGGAGAAAAATGGTTTCGCGCGGAAGGTAATCCAACAAGGTTGCGAGTGGGGCGCGGCCTTGAGACCGCTTCGCCGCGAGGTTGTTACGCGGTGAAGAAAGTTCAGTCGCCGCCTGCTCTGTGTGCGTTGAGGCGGCGTAAACGCCGCGCTCCGCTTCGCGCTTCAAAAGACCGAGCTCGCCCGCCGGCGGCAAGGTGACGGAAACAATTTCTTCGCGCGAAATTTGCGTGAACGGATCGAAATGGCGCAGGGATTCAAGTTCGTCGCCGAAAAATTCGAGCCGCACCGGCCACGGGCTGGTAAGCGGCCAAACGTCGAGAATGCCGCCGCGCAGGGCGATTTCACCCTTTTGCGTGACCTGGGCTTCCGGTTCGCAGCCTTGCGCTTCGAGCCATTCGATCAAGTCGAGTGGATTAATTTTATCGCCGCGGGCAAGTGTGCGGGTGCGTTTTTGAATTTCACCGGGTGGAAAAGTTTTTTGCAAAAGCGCGGTGACGCTGGTGACGACCATGGTTGAGGGTTGAGCCGCCTGCGCTCCGCTTCGTCGCGCCGTGGGGTTGAGAGTTGAGAGTTCGGACAACTGGACCAGCGTTTGGAGCCGGTCGCTGATGGTGTCGGCATGCGGGAGTTTGCCTTCGTGCGGCAGCACGTCCCAAGCGGGGTAGAAAAACGGCGAGGATGGAGCCGTCTTCGCTGCGCTTCGCCGCGCCAAGGGATGGAGGATGGAAGATGAAGCTTCGACAACTAGAGGCTGTGGACTGTGGACTGCGGACTCAAAACTCAACCACGTTTCAATGTCCTGTTGAAAACTTTCCTGCGTCTTGAGATTGTCGGTCACGATGACAATCGGGCGGCGCGGGGAAATTTTCCGGAGCAGGGCCGCAAAAAACGGCTGCGCCGCCTGGCTGACACCCGCGCAGGTCAACGCTCCGCCATTCTCCAGTCGCCGCGCAAGGGATTGCACAGCGGGAGCTTTCGAGATGTCAGCGAACAAGCTGCTTGTCGCCGACGCTGCCGCGTTTTGCGCCAAGCACAGGGAACTTTGCAGCGGAAAATCATTTAGTCAAGCGGCGGACGCTCAGGCAGAACACGATCGGCCTGATTAAAAATGCGGGGGTCGTGCCGTCAGGGCGAGTTTGTGTGGACGGTGGAACGCCAGCCGCTGGTGATGGTTAATGGCATGTTTTCCATCGAACTGACCGGGTTGGTCGTAGGATCAACGAGCGTTACAGCATTGGTAATATGATAGACGAGGAAATAGCTGAATTTGGCGCCCCAAGCGTCCGAATAAGGTCGGTCAGCCCAACCTTCCGGTCCATTGGGAGCCGGAGGTAAATCGGCTGGCGGGGCTTCGTTGGGCTGCGGCATGGGGACACTGCCGACGATCCAGACGCTATGTCCGGAACGAAGCGTGGTTTCCACCTGTTTCAACACCGGTTCGATAACGTTGGTCATCTGAAGTTTTGATTTGAGCAGGTCGTAGCGGTGAAACCGATAATCTTCCAGTGGCGGCAGGGTCGTCCAAGGCTCGGCTCCACGGTAATAATGCCCAAAGGTGATGCCATAATACCATGGATGAACGATAATCAAGTCGTTGGGCCTGGCATTTTGTGAAATTTGCGCGGCCACCAGGTCGCCGTTCGTTTGCCGCTGCTTCAAGGCAGATTGTGCCGATGGATAAGCAAGCAACGCGACGACAACGGCAATTACCAGCACTCCCATGCGCGCTGCCTGGTGGATTCGCGGCAAAATTACGTCGCAACCAACCACTGCGAAACCCATCGCTGGAATATAATACCAGCGTTGGGTGGGCAAGCCCATCCACTTGACAAAAAAACCGAATCCGGTCAGGCCAATTACCAGAGCAATACTGGCGAACAAAAGCAAATCCTGCTGAACCCGTGTTTCATTGGGCGAAATTTTTATCAAGCCGCAGCCCAGGCCAAGTAATGCCGTGATCATGACCAGAACCAACCAGACACCCACCATCATTCCAGTCGCATCAGCAATCCGGCTCATAAAGCCGGTAAAATCAACCCCGGTTTTGCTCACCATCCACCAGCTTTGCGCGTGACGCATGGGATTGACGTAGGGCAGCAAAGAAAGCGCCGCTGGCAATCCGATGCTCAAGACGCCAATCGCCCTGCCTGGTTGGTGTCGGCGAATACAAACAACCGCACCGGCGATACCAATGGCCAGCAAAAAAAATGCGTTTTGGTAAAGAGTCTGCACGCTCAACACCGCGGCCATAACGGCGGGCAAACCGCGACGCATATTTGGCGTTTCAATGAAACGCCAGATCAACGACATCGTGAGCAAAATAAACCCGGTCGCCAAGCCGTAGGCCCGGATGGAATCACCATATCGAATGACTGTGAAATTCAAGCCGGCGAGCGCCAGTGAGAGCAGTGGCAACCCCTGGTCCATCGTCCGGCTGGCAACCCAAAATGCCGCCAGCAATAACAGTCCGCAACCCAGCCCCAGAATTCGCAGACCTATATCTGTGGTTCCGAGTCCCGCAGCCGACCAAATTCGCACCAGCGAGGGAAACAGAATGGGGCAATGATCATGCGGCAGCGCTTCCCAGACCTGTCCCAAGGATGGAAGCGTCGCGATGCTTTTGACGGATATTTCATCGCGCCAGAGGCCTCCGGCATGAATTAGATAAAAGAAATGCAGCCAGACAGCGGCGACCGTGGCCAAAATTGCCACCATCCATTCCGTCTGGCGCAAAAATGGTTTTTGAAGCGGGGTGGCCATGATTTATTCAATGACTGTTCACTGTGGTTTTACGTTGATAAACCTCCAGGCCGCTCCCATGAATATCCTTGCCATAGCGCGCAACCCATTTTGCACCCAAAGCATAAACGGTTTGGGTTGGCGAAATAATGTCAGCCATCCCGGCCAGTGTGTAGTTGGTTTGATACGAATCCCACCAATTGAAAATTTCCGGGTCTGAATCAGGTCGGCGGTTCCAGGACATGATGTTGTCGGCAAAGACGACGAATTCCGGTTTGCGCGTTTCGATGTCGCTGATCATTTCGTGTTGCATTTTCAAGGCGAACGGCTGCGGTTCCATCAGGCCATAAGTGTAAATGTAACCGGTCGCGGAATGGCGGTGCGCGAGAAAATAAATTTCCGGTTCCGAGCCGAGCACGGCCACGCGGGCGTCCGGCCCCGAGTTGTTGTAGATGTATTGGGCAATGATCTCCGCTTCCGGCAACGGGTCGGCGCCATAGGTGCCCCGCGCAATTTGCGTCAGTGGCTCCGCAAACCACATCGGGCTCCGGACGATGATCGTTGTCGTCACCATCAGCGCGCAACTCCAGACCGGCCAGTCGCCCAGTCGGGACTTGTTTGCCTTTCGATTCCCAAGCCGGCTTGCTCCACTGATGGCACAGCCGGCCAGCAACGCCGCCGCTGGCAGCGTCAGAAGGAAATAATGTTTCCGAAAATAAAAACCGGGAACGGCGGTCAGCGCCGCCGCCAGGATGAATCCAAGCAGCCAAAGGCGGGTAGGCCGCAATCGGTCGTCGAACCAGACCAAACCCAAACCCGCGGCCGCTATCAGCCACAGCAGCGGATCCGCCCCGGCCAGGTGACAAATCCGCCACCAAAACAATCGCGGCGCCTGGGCAATGGGGACGACCGATTCATATTGCCGGGCGTATTCCGTCGTCCAAAACCAAAATTTTCCAAAAACTCCCGCGTGCCAGAGAATCAGGCAACACAGACCGAACGGCAGCACCAGTCCCGTCCCCAGTATCGCAACCGGCCAGAACCGTTTGAGCACGGAGGATTGGGTTTGGCCAAGCCGGTCCACCGCAAAAGCAACCGCCGCCCACAAACCGATGAACGCGACATGTTGCTTCATTAAAATGCCAACACCGAACAGCAAACCGGCGGCGAACACAATCAGCCAGCGGGCGTTCTGCCGCGCCTTCCACATCAGGCACAGGCCGGCGGTGGCAAAGAACGCGGCGAAATGCGTGGCGTGCCCGGCCAGTCCCAGCATGGCCGGACTGGCAGCCATCACGGCGTAGGAAGTGGCGGCGGCCATCCCTGCCGTCCAGTCGAGAATTTGTTTGCCCAGCCAGAAAAGCATCAGCGCCGTCAGCGTCGTCATGCACAGCACGCCAAAATGAATGCCCGCCGGCGTCTGACCGAACAACTTCATGATGACCGCGTAAGCCGCATACGTACCGGGAAATTTCATGTTATAGGCGAGTTGGTAAGGCGGGATGCCCTGTAGCATGAGCTGGCCGGCATAGGCGTATTCGCCTTCGTCGCGTTCGAGCGGAAAATTCAGCAAACGAAGCCGGGCGGCGGCGACCACCACCAGCACCGCCACCATGAACCACCAGGTCCAATGCCGCTGGAAAAGCCGGGGCCGGACGGGCGGCGCGACGGATGGTTGCGTCATGGGCGGCAATGGAACAAATCAGCCGGCACTAGACAAGTGAATTTGCCGGCGGCGGCGCGATTATTTTGCCTTGAACCAATCCAGCGGAATGTCCAGCGATGCTCCCAGCCAAAGGGCCGAGTCGGTATTGCTCCCGTCATAAGTCTTGCGGGCATGGAACCCCCAGCGGAAGTGCCGTTTGGGGGTTGTGTAACTGAAGCCCGCGTCAAGGGAATCGCTGATTTCCCGCACGTCAACCGGATCGTTGATGCCGTTGTAGGTGCTCGACTGCCCCGGCGTTGGCGTGCCCAGCTTATAGTCTTCACCCGAAAGCGTCTGCAAATGCCGGTAGCCGAGGTCCAGTTCCCAGCCCTTGATTTGCTGGAATACGCCGGCCGCGGCGATGTATTGGTCGGCGCCGATGGTGTGTTCCCACCGGTACAACACATCGCCCCAGATGCCGAATCCCTCCCAGCCAAGATGTTTGCGGAAAAGGATGGACGGTTCAATGGCCACGCCGTGATTGCCGGTCGTAAACGCCAGGTGCCGGTCATAAACCCCCGGCACAATCGCTCCGGCGCGAAAGGTCAGTGTCGGCAGCCAGGCTGGCGCGTTGGAATCAGTTTCATTGAAAATCTGATACCGGACACCGAAGGTCGGGTCCATAATTCCGGTGGTTTTCTGAATGCCACCGCCATCGAACGGTCGCCAGCCCACCGTGGTGGCACCCAGGTTCAGGTCCGCCGCCCACTTTTTGGTGATGCCGTAGTTGAAGGTGAAATACCCCTGCCGCACGTCAATGCCGTAGTTTTCGCCGTCAACCCGGGTGTTGGCCGGCATGCGATGGTTGCCTTGTACCCAGATGTGATAAGCCTCGGATTGCTCGTATAATGTGCCGAAAATCAACTGGCCCGGCTCCGGCACTTCCGCCCATTCCGCAAACGGACGGCGGGCTTCATCTTCACTGGCCATCAAGTTTTGATTCGGCAACAACGACGATAACGCTCCAATGGCAAATGCGACCAGATGAACCAATTTGAACACAGACGTTTTCATGGCGTTAATTCAATGACGGAACGTTTTGTCTTTTAATTTTTAGCGGCGCAGATTCTTAATAAGCCGTGAAATAATATCAATGCAAATTTTTAATGACAATTTCCAGCGTTTCTATTTGACCCGTCTTCACGCGCCCCAGCAATCTTTCGGCGCATGAGCCACGAAGTCATCGCGCCAAATCCGTGGATGATTTTGCCGTTTGCGCTGTTGCTGGGCGCGATGGCGCTCGCGCCGCTGCTGGCGGACAAATGGTGGTTGCGGCATTACCCAAAAGTGTCGCTCGGCCTTGGCGCAATCACGCTCGGCTATTATTTTCTGGGTTTGCCGGCCTCGGCGCGCGTGTGGCACACCACGCACGATTACATCAGTTTCATCGCGCTCATCGGTTCACTCTTTGTCGTTTCCGGCGGCATTCACATCAGCGTCAAAGGCGAAGCCACGCCGTCGGTCAATGTCATTTTTTTGTTCCTTGGCGCGATTGCCGCCAATTTCTTGGGCACCACCGGCGCGGCGATGCTGCTGATTCGCCCGTGGATTCGAATGAACCGATATCGCGTCACGGCGCATCACATCGCCTTCTTCATCTTCATCGTGGCCAACGTCGGCGGCTGTCTGACGCCCATCGGTGATCCGCCGTTGTTTCTCGGCTACTTGCAGGGCGTGCCGTTTTGGTGGGTCGCAAAAAATTGCTGGCCGATATGGGCGGCGGGCGTCGGAATTCTGCTCGCGATGTTTTACGTCGTGGACCGGATCAATTTCACCCGGGTGCCGCGCCAGGTGCGCGGGCAGGAAACCGCGCCTGAAACGTGGCGGTTCGACGGACTGCCGAATTTGTTTTTCCTCGCCGTCATTCTCGGCGCGGTTTTTGTGACCCGGCCGGTTTTGGTGCGTGAAGCGCTCATGGTTGCCGCGGCCATCGCTTCCTATTTCATGTCCCCGAAATCCATTCACGCGGCGAACGATTTCAACTTTCATCCGATTCGGGAAGTCGCTGTTTTGTTCGCCGGAATTTTTGCGACGATGATGCCCGCGCTCGACTGGCTTAATCAAAACGCGGGCGAGTGGCTGGGTCAAAACCCCGCGCCCGGGGTCTTTTTCTGGGGTGCGGGCGCGTTGTCCAGCGTGCTTGACAACGCGCCAACGTATCTCGGTTTTCTCAACGCGCTTTTCGGCGTGTTTGGCGCAAAGGATGTTGGCGAACTGCTGAACCCGCACGCTTTGAGCCTGCTGGCCATCAGCGTCGGGGCGGTGTTTTTCGGCGCGGCCACTTACATCGGCAACGGGCCGAATTTCATGGTTAAAGCCGTCGCCGACCAGCAGAAAGTCCGCCTGCCGGCGTTTCCCGGATTCGTTTTGAAATTCACGCTGCCTTTCCTGTTGCCGATGCTGCTGGCCATTTGGCTGATTTTCTTTCGTGGCTGAACCAGTCGCCATTTTGAAACATTTTCTTTGCGCCCGGCGCCTTTTTTTAGGAGAGTATGCCGGTCAGGACTTGGGGGACTTCGGGTGCGCATATTATACAACATTCTGTTCACGATTTTATTCGTGCTGTCTTCGCCGTATTACTTCATGCGGATGTGGCGGCGCGGCAACTGGCGTCCTGGTTTTCGCGAGCGTTTCGGACATTACAGCGCGGGCCTCAAACAAGTGCTCACCAACCGCCATGTCATTTGGATTCACGCCGTCAGTGTCGGCGAAGTCAATTTATGCACGCAACTCATCCACGCGCTCGAACCCCACGTGCCCAACATCAAAATTGTGGTGTCCACCACGACGACCACCGGCATGGGCGAATTGCGCAGCCGATTGCCCACGCACATCAGCAAAATTTACTACCCGGTTGACCGGCGGAAATGCGTCAACCGCGCGCTGGCCATCATCAACCCCACCGCCATCGTGCTCGTCGAGGCGGAAATCTGGCCCAACTTCATCTGGCGCGCCGGCGATCGGGGCATTCCGCTTTTTCTGGCCAATGCGCGGCTGTCCGACCGCTCCCATCGGGGTTACAAACGATTCGGCCGTTTATTCCGGCCGCTCTTCGCTTCGTTTGCCGGCATCGGGGCGCAAAATGAAGAAGACGCCGGGCGCCTGCAGGAAGTCGGCTGCCGGCCGGAAGCCATCCGTATCGTGGGCAACTTGAAATTCGACGCGGCCAAACTGGATGAACGCCATATCCTCGACGTGCCGACGCTGCTGCGGCAAATCGGCGTGCCACCGGACGCGCCGATTTTAATTGGCGGCAGCACGCACGCGGGCGAGGAAATTCTTCTGGCGGAGATTGCGCAACGGCTGCGCGCGCGGTTTCCAAAACTGTTTCTCGTGCTCGTGCCGCGGCATTTCGAGCGCGCCCGGGAGATCGGGCGGCAGTTGCAGGAGCGCGGCGTGAAATTTGTTTACCGCAATGATATTATTACGAACACGCAGCTTCACGAAGGCGAGGTGGATTGCCTGCTGGTCAACACCACCGGCGAATTGCGGTTTTTTTACCAAAACGCGACCGTGGTGTTCGTCGGCAAAAGCCTCACCGCCGTCGGCGGGCAAAATCCGATTGAGCCGGGGGCGCTGGGCAAGGCCATGGTTTTGGGGCCGAACATGCAAAACTTCGCCGACATCACGCGGAGTTTTGTCGCGCAGAAAGGCGCGATTCAAGTACGCGACCGGGAAGGATTGGAAGGCGCCATTGCCGGATTGCTGGCCGATGAAAACCGCCGCGCGGAATTGGGGCGCAACGCGCAACGGGTCGTTCATGAAAATCTCGGCGCGATTGACCGCACGGTGGAAATGATTCTGGAACATCTCAAAAAACACGATATTTACATCGTTTCCGGCATATAAAAATTTTTGCCGCCGCAATTTTTCAGTCGCGGTTGCAAAAAAAAGCATTCCCCCGCTTGACGAGTTCGACCGGTCGTTCCATATTGTTCTTGCTTTCGGTGATGAACCGGAAGTGTTGAACGCGTATGTCAAAATCGAAGGTTCGGAAACCCGAGGTGGATTTGTTCCCGGAGAAAGGAAGGCCCGATGGCGCGGTGTTCACTGACCGGGCTTTACCTTCGGCTGCGTCCCCGTTGCTCAACGGCCCGCCCCAAACTGATTCCGACGCGGAATTTTCGGAAAAAATCAAGGAACTCGTCCGCCTCGCGCAGGAACAGGGGCGTCTGACCTACGGTGACATCAGCGAAGCGCTGCCGGAAAGCGCGATTGAACCGGAAAAGTTGGATCATATTTTCGCCAAACTGCGCAGTCTCGACATCGAAATCGTGGATCAAGCGGAGGTGGACCGCGTCAAAACCCCTGGAACCGAGGAAGAAGACACCACGCGGCTGGACATTCTGGATGACCCGGTGCGGATGTATCTCAAGCAGATGGGACAGGTGGCGCTGCTGACGCGCGAACAGGAAGTGGAGATTTCCAAACGCATCGAAGCCGCCGAAAACGAAGTCCGCAAAATCATTTACAGCCTGGGTTTCGCCGGCAAGGAACACATCGCGCTGGCGGAAAAACTCCTGGTCGATCCGCCGCGGGAACGGTTTGACCGCGTCATTCTCGACAAGAAAGTGGACAATCACAACGAGCATTTGCGCGCGCTGCACCGGCTGGCCGTGCAGGTCCGGAAAATCGACCGGGAGGTGGATGAGAAATACACCGCGTGGCGGAACGCGCATAACCCGTCCAGACAGAATCGCGCGCTGGCGGCGTTCAAATGGCTTGATCGAAAACTGCAAAGGTTGTTCCCCGGATTTTGCTGCAAGCAAAAAGTGATTGAGGAAATGGCGCTCGTGGCCGAAAACATTCACGACAAATTGCAATACAGCCTGCGCGCGCTGGCCGACGCCGAGGCGCAGCGCGATTCCAGCGCCCAGCGGCATCTGGTCGAAGCCGAACGGCAAAAAATCAAGGCGCTCGAGGAATTTGTCCGGATGCCGCATGCGGATTACCTCGGAATCTTTGGCCGCCTGCGCGAATTTTCCACCCGGGCGCTCCAGGCCAAAACCGAAATGGTCGAGGCCAACCTGCGTCTCGTCATTTCCATCGCCAAAAAATATACGAACCGCGGCCTGTCGTTTCTTGACCTGATCCAGGAGGGCAACATGGGTTTGATGAAGGCCGTCGAGAAATTTGAATATCGCCGCGGCTACAAATTTTCCACCTACGCCACGTGGTGGATCCGGCAGGCCATCACCCGCAGCATCGCCGACCAGGCGCGGACCATTCGCATCCCGGTGCACATGATCGAAATCATCAACAAGCTCATGCGCACCCAAAAACGCCTGCTGCAGGACTTTGGCCGCGAACCGACGCCCGAGGAAATCGCCGACGAGATGCAAATCCCCGTGGACCGCGTGCGCGCCGTTTTGAAAACGGCGCAACAGCCCATTTCACTGCAATCACCGGTCGGTGACACCAATGACGCCAACTTCGGCGATTTCATCGAGGACAAGGCTGCCGACAATCCCCTCGATATCACCAGTTTCAGCCTGCTCAAGGACAAGCTGGGCGACGTGTTGTGCAGCCTGACCGAGCGCGAACGGAAGGTGCTGGAACTGCGTTTTGGCCTGGGCGATGGTTGCGCGCGCACGCTCGAGGAAGTTGGCCAGCAATTCCGCGTCACCCGTGAGCGCATCCGGCAGATCGAGGCCAAGGCGCTCCGCAAAATGCGCCACCCCACGCGCATCCGCCAGTTGCACGGCTTTTTGGAACTTGAAGCCCTGGATGTGGACTGAGGCTGGCGGAATAAACCTGTCGCCGCCGCAGTCCCGGCAATTTCCGCAACCCCTTGCGGCGAACCAGGCGCCGCACCGTCTCTTCGCTAGAGCGATTTAAATAATCTCGTAGCCGCGAACGTCAGTTCGCGCCATAATTATCCTCCGTTAATCAATTTGCGCCGACTGACGTCGGCGGCTACATATTTTTTGAAAAAGCTCTAACACCCAATTCAGTTGCGCTGCTCTTCACGTCAAGGGTCTGACCTTCGGGGATGGTGGTCGCATTCATAAGCCCGAACTCCGAAATAAGAATGGTAGCGCACGCGGCCCGCGTGCCGGTTTGGGCGGCTCGCCCAAACCTTCGTCTCACCTTCTTTGTCCGATTTTGGCGCGAAAAAGTTTGTGGGACGAGATTTTCGGCGAGCCGCCGAAAACCGCACGCCAGCGGCGTGCGCTCCCTGTGCGACTGCGCCGCACTCGACTTCGACTTCGGAATTCGGGTTTATTCGAGCGGCAATGGTGGGGTGAGACCTGAAGCCAGAGGACGGAGGTCAGGGGTCAAAAGGGCGGAGGCCTGATGCAACCCTTGGCTGGGCGAAGGGCGCGCAAGCAGGTGCGGCCAGATAAATCGCTGAGCTGAATGGTGGGCCTGCTCGGACTCGAACCGAGAACCAAAGCATTATGAGTGCTCTGCTCTAACCAATTGAGCTACAGGCCCGCCGGGTTATGATTGCAGAAGCAACAGCAACTTTCAATAGCAGAGCCGAAAAGTTGAAATACCATGCTCTGTGCTTCGAACCCAAAAACAGGGCACGCTGATGGAATGTGCCGCCGCCCGAAAACCGAAATAAGAACCGCGGATTTCACGGATTTCACGGATGATAAACGGGTTTCGTTTGCGGCGTGGGCTTCGGACTCATCCGGCCGCTTTCGCCTCCAAGTTCTTGGTTATCCGCGTCATCCGCGTCATCCGCGGTTTCAACTTCGGAATTCAGGTTTAGCTCAAATTGAGCCACGGCTGCGGCAGCCGCGTTCCGCCGTCTCCAAAATGATTTGGGCAACACGCCCTCCAGAGCTGCCTCGCACTCGTTTGATGTCCCATCTGTGACTATGAAAGTCCCAAGGCTGGATAGACGGTTGAGCGGTTTCAGCTTAGTTTTAGCTTGAATGCTGCAGTACGCCATTACGCCCAATGAAAACGATACTTTTGGTCGATGACGAGGACGAGGTTCGTATCACAACAAAGTGGTTTCTAGCCAACTTCGGTTATGTGGTGCATTCCGCGCCAAGCGCAGAGGAAGCTCTCGCTCTATTCGATCCAAAAATCCATGATGTGGTTGTAACCGATAATTCCATGCCCAGGATGAAGGGCACGGAGATGGCGCATGTCATCAAACTGCGATCTCCGTCCACTCCCGTGCTCATGTACACAGGACTGGAGCCGGATGATCGGTCTTGTGTGGACCTGGTGATTCAAAGACCAGCTCATATGCTGGCACTGAAGGAAGGTGTGGACAAACTGCTTGCCGTGCGAGGATGACGCCGGGGCAGCGAGACACGGTCCTCGGTTTACGGACCAACGCTCGTCCCAGGGGTTATTGAGCCGGCCAGGTCCAATATTGATATGAGACCTCTGAAAAAACCCCTTACATCGTAGCGGCGGTCGGCAGACCACCGCATTTCTCCAGTAAATTGAAGAGTGCGGCTCTCTGCCGAGAAGCCGCTACGCCGGGTAGGATGGCCGCGCTGCTGAGACTGTCTCAGAACCCCATTTTATGGTAGCAGCCGACGTGAGTCGGCTCACTATTCTTGGAATTTCGTTTGAGATTAGAGCTTTTTCAAAAAATATGTAGCCGCCGACGTCAGTCGGCGCAAATTGTTTAACGGAGGATAATTATGGCGCGAACTGACGTTCGCGGCTACGAGATTATTTAAATCGCTCTAGAGCGGACTCACGTCCGCTGCTCCAGTTTCGAGCCAGGGGCGCGCCTGCCGCCACCCGGACAGCCTGATTCCAAACTCAGGATGACTTTCAAAATAGCCGGTTTTCCTCCCTTGCTCTTGCCGGTATCGGCTGGCGCGCAGCACCCAGTATGCGGGCAACTTGTTCAACCTTCCCATGACGCGCGCTTCGTTGAACTCGAACTTCGAAGTTGGATTTCTGCATTACGGAGTGCGGCCGTCTCGGCCGCAGCAACGTGGGATGGACCGACGGTTGGAAAATGTTCCGTGGCTTGAAGGAAGCCAATTGCTGCGCCCGGGGACGGGCGCACTCCGGCCTGGCTTCGTCCAACCCGCTTTGCGTATTTCAGGAATCATTGTGCCGCGCGCAGCGTCCTGGAGTGTCCACCCTCCGCAGTACTGCTACGCCCTTCCTCCGCAGTAGCCCTGCTACGGAGGATGGAGAGGACGGGCGGCGGCCCTCCGCCGCTTTTCCCAGAGGCATATCAAACTATGCCTGGGTTAATTGGAATTGCTATACCATTCCTATTTCGGAGTTCGGGCTAAATAGTGACCTTAGCCGAACTGCGAGAGAAACATTCTTCACCTGCGTCCTTGCGCCTTGGCGTCTTTGCGTTAAAGAATTTAATGGCATGTATGCGGCTTGGTCAGTAGTCCGCAGTCTCCTGCCCGTAGTCCCTTGTTCCCTGATTTCAGCATTTCAGATTTCAAAATTTCAGTATTTTCGCCACGACCCTCAACCCTCACCCTGTGGAATTGCCGCCATTATTCCACGGGGCGAAACCCTCAACTCTCAACCGTCTTCCCACCATGTCCCAAATGTGTATCCCAATGTCCCATACGTGTTTTTTGATGTCCTAAATATGTCTGGACAAAACGGCGTTAAACCTATTTACTGATTCACTGATTGTTGCGTTAAAATAAGCGGGACGAGAAAAGACCGGCAGAAACGGGTGGTTGCTAATAATGAGCTTTGTAAGATCTTCCTCCAGTAAAGGCGCCATATGTTTGATCAGGATTATTTTGCTCTGCGGTTGGTCCGTTTAAAATCTTTGGAGGAATGGTCACCTCAGAAAGAAGGGCTTTGTTTCATATTCCCCACAGGCGGTGTGGGACACGTTAATGGCTCAGCCGCCCAACGGCTGGTCCCCGGAGATATCCTCGTTTGGGAGGGAAGTCCGGGAGGAAGGCTCTGCGTTCCCAAAGGTGCAGAAATGGTTTTTTGGTCGTTTTCCCTGCGGTTGGAACATCTCATTCCACTATTTGCCGGCAACGAGATTTCTCTGCTTCAGGAAGTAACCGACAATTTCAAAGGTTCAAAATTTTTTCCGGCTTCCACGGCGCTGGCCATGAAATGTCACCGGTTGATTGAAGAGGTTCCCTCCCAACTCGACCTCGAACATCGCGGTCATTTGCTGCGCGTTGCGGCGGCCATTTTGAACGGGGAATTCAGGGCCGCGCATCATCAACGAGTCGGCTTGGGGCAGGTTGAGGAGCGCATAATCCGGGTCTTTGAAGAACTTTCGGTGGATCAACTGTTGGGCCTTTCGATCGAGGAATTGGCGGCCAGGTTCGGTTGCAGCCGGCGTCATCTCAATCGTTTGTTTCATCATTATTTCGGCTTCTCCGTTGGTGCGCTCAGGATGGAAATGCGCCTGCTAAAGGCGGTTTCCCTCCTCCGTGATGTTAATGCGAAGGTGATTAACGTGGCGGCTCAATGCGGCTTCAATCATTTGGGACTGTTCAATACCTGCTTCAAGCGGCGATTCGGTGTCAGTCCGGGCTGTTGGCGCAAACAGGCCGCACTGGAGAAAAGCCGGCCGGCCACCGTGCCGGGGGAAGATTCAGCCTGCCCGCTGCAAGCCAAAGGGTTGTGTCCATTGGTGGCCGGCAAGCCCGAAAACATCGTTTCACTGGCGCCAAAAATTCCTCCGCTCAAGAAATCTCCTGGTGCCAGGACCTTGCCGGGCCTGCGCGCAGGGAAGCAAGCGATCGAACATCACGCGCAGCTTGCTTATCCCAAGGCGAGCAACTCCTTGCCGCTAACGGTTTGAACCCACCCCATGTCCTCAACCTCTTTTTTCTTCCATCATTTCAGAAACCGGGAATCCCAGGCCGGTCCTTCGAGGAGCCGGTGCCGGCGGCGTGCCGGGACCATTGGTTGCGGGTGCCTGGTTGCGTTTGTTTTGCTGGCCGCTTCGCCGGCCCCGGCGCAGGAAGCCTTGCGCAACTCGCTGGCGGGCGAAGTGGCGGCGGCGGCCAGACAAATCCAACTGGAATCCCTCCCCTACACCTTCAAGTCGGGCGACTTCAGGTTGCTGGTCGTGCCCTCGCTCAGCCTGGACTGGAATGACAATATCAACAGTTCAAAGACAGACCCCGAACAAGACTTCATCTTGAGTCCGCTGGTACAGTTGAATGCCAGCTACCCGATTACCCGGAACAATTTGCTGAGCTTGAACGTCGGCGCCGGCTACGACAAGTATTTTGACCACGACCAGTACAGCACCTGGCGCCTGCAGTCCGGCACCGAACTGTCCTTTGACATTTTTGTGAAGGATTTTTGGTTCAACCTTCATGACCGGGCGAATTACGTCCAGGATGCCTCGCAACAGCCCGCGTTGTCCGGGACCGCCGCCTACGCCACCCTCAACAACACCGCCGGACTGAGTGTCACCTGGGATTTGAACCGGGTGACGTTAAGCGCTGGTTACGATCATCAGAATGTCATCTCCCCCACCCCACAGCAGTACGAGTCCCAGGATGGCACGACCGAGATGGTGTTTGCGCGGGCGGGATTTCAGATGTATCCCGGGGTCACGACCGGCATCGAAGGCACGGGTTCGTTCACAACCTATGACCAGATGGTTTTGAACGACAATAACTCTTACAGCGCGGGTGTTTACGCCGACTGGCAGCCGGATAAATATTTTCGCGTCCAGCCCCGGTTTGGTTACACTATTTTTCAATTCCAGCATACCAGCCAAACCATCCGAACCTCGGACCTGAACTCCTGGTATGCCGACCTGAACATCACCCATCAGATCACCGACGCCATCGGTTATACCCTCGACGCCGGGCATGAAGTGCAAACGGGAATCCAGTCGGATGCGATTGAAGACTATTATGTCCGTCCCGGCATCCATTGGGACATCATCAAGAACGTGAACCTGAACACCTCATTTTCCTACGAGCATGGGAACCAGGGCCAGGGAAATGTGGCGGGCAACCTCACGGAAACCTTCGACTGGCTCGGGGTCAGCGTGGGTGCCAGCTATTCGATAATAAAAAAACTCTCGCTGGGCTTGAACTACCGCCTCACCCTCCGGTCATCCAATGTCGCGAACAACGAATATACGCAGAACTTTGTGGGACTTACACTAACCTATCAGATCCAATGAATTTTAGATCGCCTCAACCAAATTTCAGTCCGCACGTGGTTCAAAAACCAACCCCGCCTGACCGTGCGGCTGCCAAAACACTTGCCGGCCCGCTGTTGTTCGCGGCTCTGTGTCTGCTGTTCGGAACCTCCTGTTCGTCTTCCGGAGAACCGCTGTTTACCGATGCGCCGGCATCGTTGTCCAGAGAATCGCTGTTTTCTGAAAACTCCGGATCCCGGCCCGCCACGGACCGCTTGCCGGCCGTTTTGTCCACCAATGGCGGTCCGCAGCTCAACGCGGCCGGCTCCCTGACTCAAGGCGGCACGAATTCCGCCAGCCCTGTTTCCACGAACAGCCTGGACGCCTCTCCAGGCGGCACGAATTCCGTCAGCCGTATTTCCACGAACAGCCTGGACACCTCGGACGATCAATATCGTTTGGCCATCGGCGACCGTATTAGCTTCCGGATTGAGGAAGACGAGAATGAGCCCATGCCGCTCATCGTTATGGATTCAGGAGACTTGGAAGTTCCTTATATCGGGCACTATCCCGCTGCCGGCAAGACCTGCAAAGAATTGGCCCAGGCACTCAAGGTCGAACTCGAAAAAGCCTATTATTATCGGGCCACGGTGATCATCTCCGTGGATTTGATGACCAAAAGCCGTGGCAAGGTGTATCTGGTCGGCCCGGTTCGGATGCCGGGGCCGGAGGATATTCCGAGCGATGAAGTCCTGACGCTGAGCAAGGCCATCCTCCGCGCCGGGGGCTTCACCGACTTCGCCGACAAGCATCATGTCAAAATCACGCGCCAGGGGGGCACTGGCGAAATCGACAAGGAGACGCTGGTCGTGGACGTGGGCGAGATTTTTGACAAAGGTAAAACCGAGAATGACGTGGCCCTGAAGCCTGGCGACCTCATTTACATTCCCGAACGGTTGGTCCATTTTTAGACCTGGACCGGCCCTGTGCCTGAAACCCAATAAATCAAAAACCAGCACCCAACCGTGAATACGCCATTGTTACCCGCCCCGGATCAGGATCTCCAACTGGCTGGTCCGGTGGACGACCTGGGTGCGACCGGAACTTCTTTGCGGGTCCGCCGGTTTCTCACTTTCCTGCCGAAATATTGGTGGGTTCTGGTTGTGACGCTGGCCATCGGCCTGGCCATGGAGGCGGCTTATGTCTATTGGAAGCAGCCGGCTTTTGTTTCCAAGGCCAGCATGTGGGAAACCTTGAAGTTGAGGCTGCCGGAGGGGGGGATGTTCTCAGAGGACATGCAGAATTACATGGGCACGCTGAGCGGGTTGCTTCAGAGCGAGACGTTGCGGCAGCAAGCCCTGGCGCTCTTAAAAGTCTCAACCAACAATGCCCCGATTGTGTTGGATAAAGAAGGTGAGCCGCTGCTGGTTAACATCTACGTGTCGGGTAAACCCAAGAGCTCGGTGTTTAACATTCAGGCCACCAGTTCGAATCCACTGTTCACCCAGACCTATCTGAACGCCATCATGACGGCCTATCTGGATTACAAAAAAAATGTCCGCCAGGAGGTTTCCGGAGACACACTGGCCTCCATCTCCGAGCAGATGCAGCGCTGGGAACGGGACCTGACCACCGAGCAGGACGCGCTGCTGGCATTTGAGCGAACCAACAACCTCGCCATTCTGCAGGAGGAGGCCACGGTCGCCGGGAGCTATCTGACAAAGCTCAAAACGCAATTGTCGGATCTACAATTGGAAGCCCGGCTCCTGGACGCCGCAACCAACAATCCGGGTTTGGCCACGGACGGGACAGTCTCGGTAACTTCCGAAACGACTTCGTCGCGCTTCGCTGGCGCTGCCTCCGATCAGCGGTCTTCCCTTAATGAGATTGAGCTGCTGAAGATGGAGCGCGAAAAACTCAGCAAGTATCTCCGGCCCAAACATCCCAAAATCGTCAAATTGGACGCGGATATCGAACGGGCCGGGCAGTTGCAGGAAATATACCGGCGCCAGAACGGTGACCAACTGACCGCTGCCCGACAGGCCAATCAAATGAAAACCGACAACGTTATGGCGTCCGTCAAGGAATGGGAGGCCAAGGTGGTGGCGGCCAATGCCATCATTGGCGAAGCGAATCGTCTCAAACTGAATGTCGAACGGACCCAAAGCGTGTATGACCGGCTCGCGCTGCTGGTTCAAAACGTGGGCATCAGTCGCAACATTGATCAAGAGAGCCTTGCCATTCTGGAACCCGCCTCGCCCCCAAAACGCTCTTATTCCGGCGAAAAGGCCGGACTGGTGCTGGCCATTTTGGGAGGCTTGGCGGCCGGCTTGGGCATCGTTTTCTTGATCGCGGTTCGTGATGATCGCTTTACCTCCGTCACCGAAGTCAACTCCACTCTGGGTGATAACGTGGTCGGCCTGTTGCCGGAAGTGGGTCAGGAAGGAGGGAGCATCATGCCGTTGCTGGTCCTCAACGATCCGCGGCACATTTACGCCGAGTCCTATCGCAGCCTCCGGTCAGCGCTGCTTTTCCTGGCCACGGACGGCGAGCGGCCCAAAGTCCTGCTCATTGCCAGCGCGATGCCGAGCGAGGGCAAATCCACCGTGGCGGCCAATCTGGCCCGCACACTGGCCCTCTCCGGTTCCCGCGTGTTGCTGGTGGATGGCGACCTGCGCAAGGGACATTTGCATCATCTGTTGGGCCTCCAAAGAGAACCGGGATTCGCGGAACTGCTGAATCAAACCTGCGACCCTGACCAAGTCATGCAGAAAGACTCGCAGGCCAATCTGACCTTCATTTCCAGTGGCAGGCAGCTTTCCGGCAATCCCGGAGATCTCTTCCTGGGTTCCGGGCTGGATCAGATTCTGGCCCGGTGGCGCCAGGAGTTTGATTATGTGGTGATTGACAGCAGCCCCCTGTTCGCGGCGGATGACGCCAGTTGTCTGGCCCCGAAGGTGGATGGCACACTCTTCGTGGTGCGCAGCCGGCATTCCAGCGCCCGCGCGGCGCGGGAAGCGCTGGAATTGCTCGCCCAACGACAAGCCAGGGTTCTCGGCGTCATCTTCAACGGAGCCGACACCTCGGGGCGTTCAGACTACTACTATAAATATGCGGATTATTATCCCGCTGCGAAACAGTCATGAGACACCGATTTCGCGAATGCACACGGATGGCTGCCGGAGCGCTGATTTTCAAGCCGCTCCCCCGCCCAACAACCGGGGGTGGGCTTAGTCGGAGCGCAACTTCGCACCCCCGCCAACCCGGACAAAGGCCTCGGAAAGGAAGGCCGTCCCGCTTGGCGGGACGGCCTTCCTTGGCGTTGGTGCGAAGTTGTGCGGGACCGGGTGTGAGGCCGGGCCTCGGATTTGATATTTGAAGTTTGATTTTGCAGACCGATCGCTGGGAGTTGGGCGTCCAAAGACCTTCAACCCTCAACGGTCGAAAAGGTGAGCGGAAATAAAATAATTGATGGTTGCCGGGCCGCGGGTTGTCGGGAATTTAAAACTCTCAACCCTCAACTGCACCCCGAATGCGCCTGCTCGCGATTTATCGGAGTTCGGGGCTCAGCCATCAACCTTTTGGACGTCGATTGCGGGCCAGGCATAAATGCGCCTGCGAATTGACCGGCACGAAGTGTGCGGTTGCTTCACTGGGCAGCTTGCCGCAATGAAACCGGGATGTTATAATCCTTGCAATGAGCACATTGGCTGAAATTGAAACCGCCGCAGAGGCGCTGCCACCGGAACAGAAGGAAGAATTGATCCGCTTTCTGGCCGCGCGATCCCGGCCGGCAAATTCGCAACCCGGAAAAGCCCGCCTTGTGCGGCAAGGCGATGACCTGTTGCTGGAAGCGCCGCCCGGCGCACCGCCCATGACACCGGAAAACGTGAACCGAATGCTTGGCCTGTGAAATTGAACGATGATCTACGTTTATGTGCTTCGCTCCGCTTACGATGGTCAGCTCTACACCGGCTGCACAGGTGATCTGCGCAACCGGATTGCCCAGCACAATGCGGGCAAGGTTCCGTCAACCAGTGGCAGACGACCACTTGAGTTGATCTACTACGAGGCGTGTCTTGACGAAAAGGATGCTTTCAGGCGGGAAAAGTATTTGAAAACAACCTACGGAAAACGTTACCTCAAATCCAGATGCAGAAATTATTTCACGGGCTGAAGCAGACTGGCCATGAACTGGTTGCTGGATGTGAATCTGATTCTGGCGTCACGCTGGACAACCCATGCCAATCATTCGGACGCCAAGGCCTGGATTGATTCGGTTGACACATTCCATACTTGCGCAATCGGTGAACTGGGTTTTGTCAGAATCAGCCTGAGTGGCGCTTATGGGGCGAGCTGGGAAGAAACGCAGGAGACTTTGAAAAAATTACATGCGCGTCCCGGACATCAATTCCTGGCAGACGATGTGGATGGCACGGCTTCGCCAAAGACGGGTTCCAAAAACACAACTGATGCGCATCTGATCGCTTTAGCGAAGCGGCATGGATTAAAACTGGCCACACTGGACGGCGACTTGATTGGCCAACCGTGGGCGGCGGGTATTGCGGAAAATCCGTTGTTGTCACCAAAATCCCCGCCCAAGGGCGGTTGACGCCGGTTGCATTTTGGCTTCCAAATTCTGAATGGGAAGACAGTGGTCAGTGGTCCTGTGGTCTCTTATCCTGTAGTCCCGTGGTCTGTTGTCGGTGGTCCCTAGTCGGTAGTCCGTGGTCCGTGGTCCGTGGTCCGTGGTCTGTTGTCAGTGGTCCCTAGTCAGTGGTCTGTTGTCAGTGGTCCCTGGTCGGTAGCCCGTGGTCCGTGGTCAGTTGTCCCGTAGTCAGTAGTCCGGTTTTTTCAGCGTTTTCTGCTTTTGATTTGGTTGACAGCATTTGCCAATAGTTTACTGTAAGGGCATGGGTTACACGCGCACTGATTACTACGAAACGATCATCCAGCGGCAAATTCGCGCCGGTCGCGCCTCGAACAAAAGCGAGGTCATTCACCAGGCGCTGGCGATGCTGGATGCCGTCACCCGGGGCCAGGGCCCCGAAAGCGCGAGCTTCCGCAACGCGGATGAATTGGAGGCTTTGCTGTTACAAGCCCGGCCGGCCACGGCCATGACTGCCGAACGCAAGGCGCGCATCTACGGAAATTTGAAGCGATGAATTGGCAGGCGTCACCGGAAACGGATGAGGACTTGATCGCCGCACGGGATTTCATCGCTGCTGACAACGAACAGTCCGCGCTGGATTTTCTGGATGCCGCTTTTGAGTCTTTCGACCGGCTGGCGCAATTTCCGGAGATGGGACCGCCGGCTCGCTTCAAGCATCGTTCTTTGAAAGGCGTGCGTTTCTTCGTTGTGCCACCGCCCTTCAACCGCTGGCTGATTTTCTACAAACCCGCCGGCAAAAGCGTGGAAATCAAGCGAGTCCTCTACGGCAATGTCAACTGGCGCCAGGAGCCGGAGCGTTTTTTTTAGGATGGAAGCCGGAGGGTAAAAGCTGAAAACACAAATCTGGAAAGCTGAAAACACAAATCTGGAAAGCTGAAATAAATTTCCGCTTTCCTTGGCCCGTGAAGTGGGCCGCCTACTTCACCGGCCGAGGCCCGTGAAATGGCCCCGCCTATTTCACTGGGCAGCATTTCTGCTTTTGCTTTGCTTGAATTGACGGCCGTGAGGTTTTTGGGGATATTACAGCCATGAGACTGGGCGCGAATGAAGCCAAAGCAGTTGGCGAAGAAGTCCGGCGATTAGACCCGGCTGCGGAAATCTATCTCTACGGTTCGCGGGCAAACGATTCGGCCAAAGGCGGGGATATTGATCTGTTGGTGGTGTCGGACCAGCTTGGTTTTCGCGATGTGTTGCGGTTGCGCACCCGGATTCTGGATCGCATCGGCTGGCAGCAACTGGACTTGGTGGTGCGGCGGCGGGATCAAATGGACGAGCCGCTGGCAACCCTGGCGCAGGAAACGGGAATAAAATTATGAAACAGGATCATGCCCGGAGCTTGCTCGAACAGGGCCTGGCGGAATTGGCCAACGCCCGGCGGCACTTGGATTATTCCTTCCAGCAAGTTGCCGGATTGCCGGATACCTTGAAAGACGCGACGGAAAAACAATTGGAAAGCGCCGAGGCCTTCACCGGACGTTTTGCCCGCTCAGTGGACTTGCTGGTCAACAAGGTGCTCCGCAGTCTGGATCGAGTGGAGTTGAAACCCGAAGGCACATTGCTGGACGTGGTCAACCGCGCCGAGCAGCGCGGATTCGTGGACCGATCCGAAGAATTGCGGGAGATGAAGGATGTACGTAACATGATTGCTCACGATTACGCGGGCGCGAAGGCGGCGGAGATTTTTGCCTACTGCCGGGAGCAAAAGCCGGTTTTTGACGCCATTTGCGGGCGGGTAGCCGGTCATGCCCATCAGATTTTGTCCACCTGAATCAATCGTTCAAACCGCTTGCCGCTTTTGAATCATGCGTGCGGAAACCAACCAGACCAAACTCGAAGCCTTCATGGCCGCACTGGGCAGTTCCTGAACCTATGATCAAACCCAAAAAAACAATCATCGAAGTCCAGGGCACGGCCATAGCCGTCCTGAATCAGAACGATCAGGACTACATCTCGTTGACGGACATCGCCCGGCATCGGAATGCACAAGAGCCGTTTGCCATCATCAACAACTGGATGCGTGGTCGCAGCACCATTGAATTCCTGGGGTTGTGGGAGAAATTGAGCACTCCGGATTTTAAACCTCTCGAATTCGAGAGGTTTAGAAATGAGGCGGGCAGCAACTACTTTGTCCTTTCTCCTCAACGATGGATTGAAGCCACCCAAGCCATTGGCATCACCTCAAAATCAGGCCGTTATGGCGGCACTTACGCCCACCGGGATATTGCCTTTGAATTCGCTTCCTGGATTTCTTCGGAGTTCAAACTCTACCTGATCAAGGAATTCCAGCGGCTCAAGGACGATGAGAACCGCCGCCTCTCCCTCGCCTGGAATCTCAACCGCACCTTGTCCAAGCTGAATTACCGCATCCACACCGACGCGGTGAAAGCCCGCCTCATCCCGCCCGAGGTGACGCCCGCGCAAGCCGCCATCACCTACGCCACCGAGGCCGACCTGCTCAACGTCGCCCTCTTCGGCCAGACCGCCAAGCAATGGCGCGACGCCAATCCCAAGCTCGAAGGCAACATGCGCGAATACGCCAGCATCGAGCAACTGCTGGTGCTGGCCAACATTGAGGGCATGAACGCCGAGTTCATCCATATGACCCTGCCGCAGAACGACCGGCTCAAACGGCTCAACGCAATTGCCATCCGCCAGATGCAGACGCTCACCGCACCCAGCCACCGGTTGCTGACATAGAACAGGCATCTTTACCCCGTGAAATGGCTCGCATTTTTTACCGGGGCTGCCTGTCGCTGTCCTTTCAGTATTTTGATTTGATTTGATAATTTCAGAATTTTAGCTTTTGATTTTGTGATGTCTGTCATCCGTAGTCTCGTCGTCTGTGGTCTGTGGTCTGTGGTCTGTGATCCGGCATTTCTGCTTTCTGCTTTCAATTTTCTACTTTTAATCGTGTCCTCAACCCTCACCCTGTGGAATTGCCGCCATTATTCCACGGAGCGAAACCCTCAACTCACGAACGGGCCCGTTAAAAAAGTGGCGGCTGATATTTTCCCAACCCGGGGTTGACGGACGCCCGCTTTTAAGGAATCCTTAAAACATGAAAGATTCCGACACGATGACCGTTTCCAACGTGGGTCAGAGCACGCTGCCCAAATGGTGGCGCGATGCCTCGGGCTTGTCGCGCGGCGGCGCGGTGGAGGTCCATCCCCTGCGCGACGGCAGAAACAGCATCATCCTGACGCCCAAACCAGACAAACGGCGCGGGGTTTCCGGCAAAGCGTTGCTCAAGCAGTTTTCCCGCTGCCCTTGGCCGATGCCCCCGCCGAAACGTCATCCACTGCCATTCAAGTGAGCTTCTTGATTGACACGGACCTGCTGTCGTTTTTGGAACGCAAGCGCGTGCCGGCAAAACTTGTCCCGTGGCTGGCGCAACACGACTCAGACCTTTTTGTCAGCGTGGTTTCCTTTGCTGAACTCGAATATGGGCTGCGACAAGCGCCCGCCACGCATCGCTCGGACCTGGCGGCCTGGCTCAAAGAGACCCGGCAAAGGTTTTCGCCGGTCATTGAACAACTGACTGAGCCGGTGCTGGTGAGATGGAAGGGGCTGCTCGCCGACCTCAAGCGCAGAAACCGCACGATGACGTGTGAGGATTCCTTGATTGCAGCCACCGCCCTGTTTCACGGCCACACGCTTGCCACGCATAACCAGCGACACTTCGAACCCGCAGGCGTGCGGATCATTGACCCGTTGCTATAACGATCATTTCCTCGTCCGCCTGACGCGGCTGCTGATCAACAAGACCAAAGGCAAAAACTGAAAATCAAAGTGGAAAGCAGAAATGATTTTAGCGTTTCAGCTTTTCCAATTTCAACTTTCAACTTTCCTTGGCCCGTGAAGGCTTCAGTTTGCTACTTCACCGGCCTTGGCCCGTGAAGTCTGCCCTGGCCCGTGAAGTTTGGATTTGCTACTTCACCGGGCTACTTCACCGGCCCTGGCCCGTGAAGTTTGGATTTGCTACTTCACCGGGCTACTTCACCGGCCCTGGCCCGTGAAGTTTGGATTTGCTACTTCACCGGCCCTGGCCCGTGAAGTTTGGATTTGCTACTTCACCGGCCCTGGCCCGTGAAGTTTGGATTTGCTACTTCACCGGCCCTGGCCCGTGAAGTCCCTGGCCCGTGAAGTGGGCCGCCTACTTCACCGGGCTACTTCACCGGGCTACTTCACAGGCCGAGGCCCGTGAAATGGCCTCGCCTATTTCACAGGGCAGCTTTTAGTATTTTAGCGTTTCAGATTTTCACAACGCCACTGATTTCCGACCTCCGGCCTGCGACCAAAGTCGTGAAGTCCGCTTATTGCCGGTACAAACGTTGAGTGTCCAGTTATCGCCAAATATTCAAAAGTACCGCCATTATTGGCGCCGCGCAGGTGGCCAATATTGGAATTGGCATTGTGCGCAACAAAGCGCTGGCGGTTTTCCTGGCGCCGGCGGGCTTCGGGCTGGCTGGCACCTATTTGACGGTGACCGGATTTGTTGGCGGAGTTACGGGCCTGGGCCTGGGGATGAGCGGGGTGCGCCAGATTGCCGAAGCGGCGGCCAGCGGAGACCAGAACAAGATTACCCGCACCGTCCAGGCCCTGCGCTGGGCCTCATTCTTTTCAGGCATTCTCGGCATGGTGGTGCTGCTGGCGTTGTGCGTGCCGTTGAGCTATTCCACCTTTGGTAACGGCAATCATGCCGGGGCGATTGCCTTGATGTCGCTGTCCCTGCTGTTTGGAGGGATTTCCACCGGGCAATACGCGTTGATACAAGGGTTGCGGCGCCTGGTGGATTTGGGCAAATCACAGGTGGCTGGAGCCTTCTTTGGGATGTTGGCCAGCGTGGCGCTGGTGTATTATTTGCGGGAACGGGGCATCGCGTTATATCTCGTGGCCAACGCCGGCATGGCGGTGTTGTTCTCTTATTGGTATGCCCGCAAGGTCGAAATACCGCGAATCAAAATGCGGTTGGGGGAATTATGGTTTGAGTCGCGCGGACTGTTGACGTTGGGTTTTGCCTTCCTGATTCAAAATCTGGTGCTGGGACTGGGAGGCTATTTAACCCGGGTCCTAATCATCAACGACCTCGGTCTGGCGGCTGTGGGGTTTTACACGGCGGCATGGACTCTTTCCAGCTACTATGTCGGCATGATTTTGAAGGCGATGGGCGCGGATTTTTATCCTCGACTCACCGCCACTGCCAATGACCACCCGACCATGAACCGCCTCGTTAATGAGCAGATTGAAATGGGTTTGCTCATTGCCGTACCGGGTGTGCTCGCAGTTTTGGCCCTGGCCCCGCTGGCCTTGCGAATCCTGTATTCCGGGGCCTTCGTTGGCGCGGCTGAAATCATCCGTTGGCAGATTCTCGGGGTGGTTATGCAGGTCGTAAGCTGGCCGATTGCCACTGTGCAGTTGGCCAAGGGGAAGGGAAAGTTATATGTGGTTACCGAAACAATTCAAGCCTCCGTGGGGTTGTTCTTTCTGATTGTCGCAATGCGGCTATGGAAATTGGAAGGCATCGGGATATCCTTTGCGCTGGCAGTGTTCGTCATGACTTTCTACTATTTGATACTCGGGCGCCGGCTGTCGGGCTTCACTTTTTCCAAAAACTGCCTGCAGGTCCTTGTCCCTTCCTTGCTGGCTGTGGCCGGGGGCTTTCTTTTCATAAACATATTGCCGCCAGCCTGGGGGATAGCTACGGGAGTCCTGCTCACTGTTGCCGCTTCCGTCGTATCCATCTGGGCGCTGCAACGGTTGCTTGGCATCAACGTCTGGCAACTGGCCCGGGCGAAGCTGGGATACAGTTCCGCCGCCAAATAGGCACGTCATTGTTTCAGCAATGGCTTGGGTTTCAAAAATCAAAATCCGGCAGTACCAGAAAACTTTTCATTGATGACATCAACCGGAAATCGAACGCTCGAAGCGAGTGTCTGCATCTGCACATTTAATGGCGCGCCTCGCATTCCATTGGTGCTCGAGGCGCTGGCCCGGCAAGATTGTCCGCCGGAACAGTGGGATGTTCTTGTTGTAGATTCAAGCACCGATGACAGCAAGGCGTTGGCGGAGACGGAATGTGCGCGCTTATTCGGAGCACGCGCGCGGGTCATCACCGAGAACCGTCCGGGGCTTTCCTTTGCGCGCGAGCGGACGGCCCGGGAAGCTCGAGGCAAAATCATCTGCTTTCTCGACGACGACAACATTCCCGAACCGGATTTCGTGACTCAAACAATCCGCGCCTTCAAGGAACATCCACACGCTGGTTGTTTGGGCGGGAAGGTCATCCCCAAGTGGGAAAGTCCTCCCACGCCACTGGCCGAAGCCGTGGCTGATTTTGCCCTGGCAATTTGCGACCGTGGGGACAAGGCGTTTGCCTACGGTGGCGGCGGCGGCGGGCCCGTCGGGGCGGGACTGTGCGCGCGGCGGGATTTGCTACGGCAGGTTTACGGTGAGTGGCATTTCGCACGAACGGTCGTTGGCGGAACGGCGGTTAATGTTGGGGGTGGTGAAGATACGGCGATTTCAGTGGCAATAAAAAATATGCATTGGGAAACTTGGTATGTTCCTTCCCTGATCCTATATCATCTGATTCCCCAATCGCGCATGACCAAAGACTACTTCATGCGTTATTACGAACGCATCGGTCGTGGTCAGGCTAATGTCCGCCAATTATATGATTGGAAGGCGAGAACACCACTTTCTTGGCTGATCGGCTTGAAAGATTTGGGCCGTTGGCTGTCCGGTCATTGGCGCGGGCCTTCACCCGAACTCCGGCATCAACATCCAGCCGTGGCTGGCGACCTGCACGACCTGAACCAAAGCTTGACCCTCGGACGCGCCTGTCAGGCGTTTTCATGGCCGCGCTAACCACCCGTGCGCATTCTTCACATCACCGAATATTGCCATGCCGGTTCCATCGGAGGAACCGAGCGATATGTTCTCGACTTGATTCGCGGGCTGGACACCGCCGGTTTTCAAAACGGCATCATTTGGCTGCAACCGGGACTTTCTGCGGAAACGCTGGAGGCGGACGGCGTGCGCATCTTCAAGCTGCCATCGCCGCAAATGCGCGTGGACGCGCCGTTGCCGGAGTTTCATGCGGGTGCTACTCGCCTGCTGGAGACGGAAAAGCCGGACTGGCTACATTTTCACACTTTCGGCCTCACCGAGGCGGCACTGGCAAAACTGGCGAAGCAACGCGGCATTCCTTATGCCTTCACCTATCACAGTCCGGCCTGGACCTGTCGCCGCGAAATCATGCTGCTCTACGGAAAGGAACCCTGCGACGGCGAAGTGCGGGCCTGGCGCTGCTCCGCCTGCCAGTCTGAAGAACGATTGGGAATGGGACCACTTGCAGGCCATGCCGCCACGGCAATCTCGGCAGTCTTGGGATGGGCAGCATTGCCGCTGGGAAGAACATCACTTCGGCGTCGCTCCGCCTTTTTTTACGACTCGTTGCGATACCGCCGCGTTCTCCATAGTTTCCTTGCGGAATGTGATCTGGTGGTTTCTTGCTGTGACTGGAGTGGGCCGGTGTTGGGGCGCAACGGCGCGAGGGAGAATTGTATTGTCCATTGCCCGCAAGGCGTTCCCAACGCCGTCGCCGATATGCTCCAGACGGAACAGAAACTCACGCCGCCAACAACCGGTAAAGAGTTTGTCGTCGGTTATGTGGGTCGCGTGGTGGAAGTCAAAGGCGTCCATATCTTGATGGAAGGTTTTTCGCAGATGAACGGTAAAGAGGTACGCCTCCGCATTGTCGGCTGGGAATCAGACCATGCCGACCAGCCATATGCCCGTCGTCTCCAACGACTCGCGCAGGCGGATTCGCGGATTGAACTGGTGCCCAAGAAGTCTTTTAACGACACGCTGGCTGAATACCGCAGGCTGTCACTGCTGGCCATTCCGTCAGTCTCGATGGAAACCGGCCCGCTCACGCTGTTGGAGGCGCTGGCGGTGCGAGTGCCGGTCTATGGCTCAAACCGGGTCGGGCAGTTGAATCTGCTGCGCGAACATGGCCGCATCGTGGAACACAATACACCCGCTGGCTGGCAGGCCGCGCTTTCTGGCGCGCTTGAAGAATTTAGAAATGGAAAATGGAGCGCGCATCAAGAACAAATTTGCAATACCATGAAATTGCGCACCATGGCTGATGTGGCAGCAGAAATGGCGGCACGCTATCAGGCCATCTTTGCGAATTGAAGCTGCCTTGACTGCCATGAATTCCCGTTTGCAAAGCTCGCTGCCGTCCGCAGCCGACCTGCCGGCCAGCCATCTGGCGGAGTCGCGCCTGCCGGCACTGGACGGCATCCGCGGCGTGGCGGTGCTGATGATCCTGGTGTTTCATTTCTGGCAATCCATGTATCACCTCCCTGCCGCAGCCCCGCTTCAGTCGCACCTTCGCTTCCTGGCGGGCGGCCAGACCGGCGTGGATTTGTTTTTCGTGCTTTCCGGCTTTCTCATCACCGGCATTCTGCTCAATGCGAAGGGCACACCGCATTTTCTCCGCAATTTTTATGTGCGCCGTGCTGTCCGGATTCTGCCGCTCTACTACCTGGTGGTGTGTGGATACTTTGCCGCCGGCTGGATCAATTCCGGATTTTACGAAACTTTCAACAAGGAATGGTGGTATTTTCCCTATCTCCAGAATGTGGGCATGACTTTCTGGCCGCATCAGGTCGGAGAGCCGGGCCATTTCTGGTCACTGGGCGTGGAGGAACATTTTTACCTGTTCTGGCCCTGCCTCGTGCTGTTATGCGACGAGCGGCGTCTGCCCAAAGTTTTGCTGGCCATCATCGCTGCCGCCATGGGTTTTCGCCTGCTGCTGATTCCCTTCGTCGGAGCGGACAATATTTTCTGGTTTTCGCCGTGCCGTCTGGATGCGCTGGCGCTGGGAGCGTTGCTCGCGGTGGTGGTGCGACGTCCGGAACTGGCTGAAACGGCTCATCAGACCTGCCGCTGGACGCTGATGATTCTCGGCCCGACCTTGCTGGTTCTCTATCCGTTGACTTCCGGCAAGGGACTTTTTGTGATGCAAACCGTAAAATACCTGCTCGTAGCGGTGGCCTTCACGGCGTTGCTGGGCACGACCATCGGGCCGGGGCGCTGGCCGTGGCTGGAACGGTTTTTCAGCACCAGGTTCCTTTGCTGGTGCGGGAAATACAGTTATGCCATGTATGTATTTCACCCAATCATCTATATCCAGATTACGGACCTGCTGCGCCCCAACGTGTCACTGGCAACAACTCACCCCAATCTGTATCTCGCGTGTGAATTCCCGCTGTTGCTAGGCGTCGTATTTTTCGTAAGTTGGGCAAGCTGGCATCTGTTTGAAAAACATTTTCTCAAGCTGAAATCCCATTTTGAGTATGCCGTCCCCCATCATTGAGCCGCCGGCAAAGACCGTCGCCGCCACTGGGGCGAATATCCGCGTTACTCCGGCGGGACTCTGGCCGAAGCGTTATGATTTGATGGATGGTTTTCGCGGCATCGCCGTGTTGATGGTGGTTTGTTTCCATTGCGGTTTTCTGCCATTCGGGCATTGGGGGGTGATATTATTCTTTGTGATCAGCGGCTACTGCATCCTGGCCAGCGCGGACAGTTGCCAGAAACAAAATCTCGGGGCTTGGGGATTTGCCGTCAGGCGTTTTCATCGGATTTATCCGCCCTACCTTTGTGCCGTGGTGTTCTTCATCATAACACGGCTAATAAAAATAGGGTTCTCGCACGAGAACCAACTGGCGCAATTCAGCGTGCTGCAATTCCTGCAAAATGCCACACTCACACAATGGCTCACGCTGTTGGTGCATCCCAACGCTACAGGTGCCAATCTGAGCCTGATGGTAACGGCCTTCTGGTATTTAGACTACGTGGTGCAATTTTACGCCGTGGTCGCGATTTTTCTCCTGCTCGTTGTGCGAACCGGACGCGCGAGCCTCAACACGCTCATCATCGCGCTTACCGGAATCAGCTTCATCTGGGTGCTTGGTATGAACAATTTCCATTGTGGATTGTTCATTGAATACTGGCCGGTATTCGCCTTGGGCTGTCTGGTGTTCATGCGGCTCTGCCAATTCAAAAAACGGTGGGCGCGAATGACGGTGGATGGCTTTCTGGTGGTGCTGGCGGCCGTGTGCCTGATTGGCAGATTCCATCACCCGGCACCGGTCTGGATTTTCGGCCATGCGACTGAAGCCTTGATGATTGGCGCCTGTTTCAGCCTGCTCCTCATCGCCCTTCGCGGGGCGAGTGAATGGATTGCTGGAACCATTCCTGGACGAGTCATCTCATTTGTCGGACTCATCTCTTACAGTCTTTACCTGATTCACCAGTTCAACCTGAAACTCGCCAGCACCGTCATTGGTCACATCCTGCCCACCGGGGCGCCGAGATTGGTGGTAGTATTGGGAATTGTCGGATTTCACATCGCGCTGGCTACGGTCTTTTGGTTTTTTTGTGAACGGCCATTTTTGAACGAACGCATTCCTCTGTCCGGATTCTTTAAATTTGTCCGGCGGAATTCCTCCCTGCCTTCGTCCGCTAACTAGTTGGAAGGCCGATGAATTCAGATCAGATCACAATCATCATGGTCACCCGGAACCGTCCAATTTCCCTGGAGAAATGTCTCGCGCGGACACGTTCTATTCTTCCCAAGGAGATTCCGATCCTGGTCTTTGATGACGCGTCCACCGAAGGTTTGCGGGTGCGGGCGATTGTCGAGGCGCATCCCAACACGGTCTATTTAAGTTCACCGACGTTGGTGGGGCCGGGAGAGGGGCGGAACCGGTGTTTCCGTCACGCCGTCACCCCGTTTTGCCTGTCGCTGGATGATGACTGTTATTTAGACTCCATGCCCGACTTGTCCCGCTGGCTGGCTGACCGACCGGAAGATCGGGACATTGCGGCGGTGGGTTTTCGGTACCGTAATCTGCCTGCCGGCGATATGGCTCCGGCCTCTGCGGTGGGCGGTATAACGAAGGGATTTCACGGAGGGGCGAGTTTGCTGCGCCGGGAAACGGTTCTTAAAGTGGGCGGCTATCTGGATTGGTTTGTGTTTGCTTGCGAAGACACAGAGTTCGCCCTCCGGCTGTGGCGGTTGGGCTATCGCGTCTGGTATGATCCCTCGGTGATTGTGCAGCACGTGCGTTCGGATGAAGGACGTGAAAAGCGTTGGGGGTCGTTTTATTATGTTCGCAACACGTTTCTTCTAAACGTGATTTACGGCGGCAACATCGCCGGTTTACCATTGGGTTTGCTACGGGCTTTGCGGCGTGGCCTTTTCCACACGGATGCGCCGGGGGCGACTCTGACAGGAATTTTTTCTGGATTGGCACTTTTTTTGAAGGGCCGCCGTGCCCGCAAGGAATTGTTTGGCGAAGACCGGAGGTTTTCCCGCAGTGCAGGGGGTTGAGTCTTGTGGTTTTTATCGGGCTTCAGAAATTGATATATCTCAAAGTTGCGTCAGGACGAATCTACCTGGGCGCTGGTTTGGCTGTCAGCCATCTGCAAGGCTGGTTGTCCGACCTTGGTGCCGGAGTGCCTGCCCGCTCGCGCTACCAGTATCTTACATGGCGCCAGTATCGCGCTTTTCGCGTAAAGGTATTGGAAAACAAGGTTCCCGAAAAAGTCGAACCTGTCCGCGCTTGAAGCTGGCAAGAGCCTGACCATTTTATTTAGATTGATTTATCGTGAATGAAATAAACATAAAATCTTCCCTGGTTGTGATGATGCCTTGTTACAATGACTGGGAGGTCGTGCGTCTGCTATTGAAGCAGCTTGACGCCACTTTCACTGCATCGGGTCAGAAGGGCGAAGTGCTTCTGGTGGACGATTGTTCTTCAGCGCCTCGTCCGCAGGATCTCGCAGCGGGACCATATCAGGCCTTAAACCGGATCGAAGTGCTGCGACTGAGACGGAACCTGGGGCACCAACGGGCAATTTGCATCGGCTTGAGCCATGTTTTTGAGCAACATGACCCGGATGTCGTGCTGGTGATGGACGCCGATGGAGAAGACCAGCCGGCAGACATTCCCAAAATGTTGTCGGTCTTTGAAGAACATCACCGGACGGCCATTGTTTTTGCGGAGCGGACCCGCCGTTCGGAAGATTTCGTATTCCGAACGGGGTATCATTGCTACCGCATTCTCCACTGGGCACTCACGGGTATCCGTGTGAGGGTGGGTAATTTTAGCATTATTCCCAGGGAACATCTGGCTTCACTGGTGGTGATTTCCGAGACCTGGAACCATTATGCAGCCTCGGTGTTCAGGTCGAAAATCCAGCACATCGGCGTGCCCACCGTACGCGGAACCCGGCTGGCCGGGAACTCGAAGTTGAACCTCACCAGCCTGGTGGTTCATGGACTTAGCGCCATTGCCGTGTTTCTCGACGTGGTGGGCGTCCGGCTTACTCTCGCGGCGTGTGCCGGTGCCGCATTCCTTTTTCTGCTTTGCCTCGCCGTTATCATTGTGAAATACGCGACCAGCCTGGCCATTCCCGGCTGGGCGACCACGACTCTGGGTCTGCTGCTGATTATTTTAATGCAGATATTCGTTCTGGTCCTGGGCCTGACCGGTTTGGTGCTGTTCAACCGGAACAACTTGAGCTTCATTCCGATTCGCGATTACAAATATTTTGTCGGCCAGGTTATCGAAATATATCCGGCGCATGCCTGATTACCGCTACATCGGAGACGAACTGGACCTATTCGCCAGGGCCAAAAACTGGAAAGCCTATTGGGGCACCCAGATCATTCCATTTTTGCAAGGCTCTGTACTGGAAGCCGGAGCGGGTATTGGCAGCAATACCAGGCTGCTGTTTAATAACAAGGTCAGGAGCTGGACCTGTCTCGAACCCGACGGACGGCTCTTGGAAACATTGAAATTAAATCTTCTGCGGGATCCGGACTTGAATCATATTCAATTAGTGACTGGAACGCTGAGTGATTTGGAAAAAAGCGCCCGGTTCGATTCCATCATTTACATTGATGTCGTAGAGCACATTGAAAAGGATAAGGAGGAGCTTGCGCTGGCGGCGTCCAAGCTCAAAAAAAATGGATTTCTTGTCGTGCTTTCGCCAGCCCATCCATGGCTGTTTTCCGAGTTTGACGCAAGCATCGGACATTTTCGGCGTTACACAAAAAAATCTCTCAGGTCTGCAGGGCCGCCGGAGTTGAAACTTTGCCGCCTGCGTTATCTGGATTGTTGTGGGCTGGCGGCGTCGCTGGCCAACCGGCTGCTGCTCCGCCAAGGAATGCCCACCCTGTCCCAAATCAGGTTCTGGGACACATTTCTGGTGCCGCCTTCACGGTTATTAGATCCATTGTCGCGATATACAGCGGGCAAATCAGTGTTGGGCGTTTGGCAAAAGAGGTAGCGGAGAGACTCTCAAAATGTTCTGCGGACATTAACCGAGTGAGCTTGGATTAGTCCCGCAAGCGAGTGAACCAAGAGGTGCCATGACCACAGACAGGACCAAGCCTGACGGCGAGGAAACGAGAGCGGTGGACAATACCCTGAGGCAATGTGGCGTGCTTTTGGGCTGTGCCTGCATAGCGGTGGCCTTGATTCTACCAGAGGTGGTCACGCGACCGTTATTTGGCGACGATTCATTCTACCTCTGGGCCGCCAAACAAATTTCCCAAGGCGTTTATCCGTTCCGTGATTTTTATTGCATTGATACGGCAGGGGTCCTGGCCTACTTCCGGTTTCTGTTGCCCTTCTTGGGCTCAAGCTCGGTGGCATACTGGGGGCTGCTGGCGGGGAATATTCTCGGAACTGCGTGGTTGCTCGGCGTGCTCGGACGAAGGATAACCGGGTCGCCGGTAGCGGGAATCTGGGCCGGTTTTGTTTTTATGGTCTTCCAGTTTCATTGCACCCCGGCTTACGCAGTAATGGGCAAAGACATGCTGGCGTTCACTTTTGTCCTGGCCGGATTGTTGCTTTGCGGAAACACCCGATGGTGGCTGTTTGGCCACCTGCTGATGGGAGTGGGTTTTGCCATCAAACCGACGCTTGGCGCCCTGTGGCTGGTTTGGATGGCCGGTGATTTCTGGTTGCACCGAGGTCAATTGGGTCGTTGGCTGCTGCGCGCCGTGCTTGCATCTGTGACCATCGGGGTCCCTTTTCTTGCCGTCACGTTTTGGGCCGAACGTCATGGATGGGGGTGGACGGCTTTCAAGGTCAATGTTGGTTTGGGCGGTGGCGGCTATGGTGCCTATTGGTCTGGGGGCACACTCTACAACTTAATTCATGTTTTTTTTCCGATATTATGGATGTTTCCATTGGCAGTAGTGGCGCTCCGCAGCCTGCACCCTTTCAGCCTGTCTCGCCATCTGGTTCTCGTATCGGTCCTGTTGGGGGGACTGGTCAATTGGGTGATCCAACCCATGTTCAACACTTGGTATTTCATTCCATTTTTCGGTGGAATCGCGGTTTTAGCCGGAATTGGGGTGGTGCGGTTGTTGCCCCGGATGTCCGGTCAAATTGCATTGATGATTTGCGCCGGACTGTTTTTTGCATTTGTGCCCGCCACCAATCTCCGTTGGCTCAAGTTCATTACTGATATCAAGGGCAAGGAAAAATATACGCTGGTGGAACACCAGTCGCGCGTGATGGCAGAATATGCCGTGGGCAACACGCCACCGTATGTTCAGGAGTGGGTTCGCCAAGAAGTATCCAAGTTGATCGGTCATGATGGCAGAGTGGGCGTGTTGGTTACCGATGGGAATCTGCTCTGGGCGCTCAGGGACTATCGCCCGGGTTTCTGGGCGGTTTGGTCGCCTTCCTGGAATCCACAACGGCTCGCCGAGGGGGTTGCCTCAGGTTCGGCAGATGTCATTGTGAGTATTGAGGACATTTCCCCCGGCACGAATTCAAATGCATATTACGATCAGGTTGCAAAATTGAGGTGGAACATTCCCGAACAGGCGTTGACCGCCCTGCATGAACATTATCAACCAGTGGCCAAAGGTTTTGGCTATGTCATCTACCAGAAGCGAAAATGATTCCAATTGAATCATAAAGTTGACTGCCGCCCAATGCCTGTTCACAAAAACAAGGCGAACACTTTTCGGCGAAATGCTGAAATGAACCATGGTTTGTTTGGTATCAAACCGCTCGAATGGTTGCTTTGCGGCATCATACTGGTGGGGTGTGTTACCCTGCATTTAACCCGATTTTATTACCCGCTCGCGTTGCCCATTGAGGCTGGACTATCTCTGATCAGTTTTGCCACGCCGATTTCCGGGCTGCTTTATCTTTCGGCGGCACAGGTCATCCCCGACGCGCCGGGGTGTCCGCTGCCCAGCGCGCAAATGGCGCTACTGGGGTTTTTCCTTTGGCAACTTGCCAGAGGGAAAGTCGAAGCGTTGTTTTCCTCCGGTCGCCCCCTGCTGATGACCGTGGCCCCCTTCTTCGTGTGGAATGCGGGTTGGGCTTTTGTGCGCGGAGACCGTGGATGGCTGGCGATGATTCTGGTCTTTGCCATTCTAACCGGGTGCGCCGCCGCTACGCTGGTGCAACAATCGGGCCGCCGACTGGAGGCGTGCCTGACCGTCTTTTTGGCGGGACAAGCACTGGCCATGTGCTTGTTCTGGATTCTGAAATTGAATCTGGGAGAACCTGTTGAGGCCTTCAACACAGAAATTTACAGCAGTTCTCTGGTGGAGGGTGCACGGATTGGCACGGCACGAGGGAATGCAAATGTGTTGGGGCCACCCATGGCATTGGTTCTTGCCGGAGTCATTGCGTTTTTTTTCACACGGCCGTTACAGTTTACACGCAGGGGTTGGATACTTGGGCTGGCTGGCTTGATTGGGATTGCGGCCGTATTGCCGCCATTAATCGGTTCAGGCTCGCGTGGGGCATTGGTTTCGGTGGCGTGCGGTTTGTTGTTCCTGCTTTTTGCCGGGGGGATTTCCCCCAAAATGCTGTCATCGCTTCCAGTGGTTCTCATTGGTGTTCTGCTGATTTTTGGCTTGGGATGGAATAAACTGGGATTGAACCAGTCTTGGGAAGAAATGGGGCGCCGGCAGGAGATGCAAGAGGAACAACTGGGAAGCGGCGCCGGTAACAAGCTGGTTGCCGGACGAAGTTTGGAATGGACCGCGGCAGTGCGGGGCATCCTTGATTCTCCCATCATTGGCGGGGGGCATGTGGAGAAGCTTAGTTATTTTGGCCAGGAAGAGTTTTGGCTGTCTCATTCCACTTATCTTGATGCCGGGCTTGTGGGAGGATTGCCCGGGATGGCTTTGTTTGGCTGGTTTGTTCTCAAACCCCTCCTGGAACTCTGGCGGCGACGCCGGGAAGGCAAGATAGGCTGGTTGCTCGCGGTCTATGCCGTCTCCATCATCTCCATTGGCAGCACCTCAGCCATGCAGATGAAAGATTTTTGGATACTGTGGGGGATAGCGGCGGCTTGTTTTCTTCCCGCTGTCGCACGGGTTAAAACGCGCCGGAACCGTGTGGCGCGCAGGCGAAGCAATGTGAGAACAAAACAAGCAACATCAAACCAGCCGGCATTGGCCGCTGATTCAGATGTTTCTGCTTAAAGCTAGGTATAAGGATGAAAATCCTCGTCTCCCAAAAAGGCGCACGAGAACATTTCCTTGCGGCGCGGGCATTGCATCGTCGTGGAATGCTGGCGCATATGGTTGTTGATTGGTATGCGCCTCTTGGGCGTGCGGCACGGTTTCTGGGCAATTCACGCTGGCGCGCGCTTTCTCGCGCATTTTCAACCCGGACAGATGAATTGCCCGATGAGATGATCACGGCGTTGAATTTTGTTGGTTTCAAAGATCGTATTCGTGGCCAAATCGCAAAAAGAATGGGCGGCAGATCAGAGGCAATCTTGAAAGGCGACATTGAATACGCCTCGGCTGTCGCTCGTTTGCCCTTGCCGGCGCACGATGTTTTTTTTGGATATTCTTACGCATCCTTGGAGACGATGCGTAAAGAAAAGGCAAATGGTAAGACTTGCGTGCTGGACCAGATTGATCCAGGGGAGAAAGAGCACGAAATCATTCGTGAAGAACAATCCCGGTGGCCCAAGTATGTAGTTCGACCGGATGAGCGTATTCCACGTGCTGTTTATGATCGCCTTCATGAGGAATGGTTACTGGCCGACATCATCATTGTGAACTCGGAGTGGTCCCGCCAATGCAACTTGGAGAAAGGGGCCCCGGCGGAAAAGATGAAGGTTCTGCCTTTGGCTTACGAGATAAGACCCAGGGAGCAGGAATCTGGTCGCCGTTATGATTTGAGTCAGCCGGTTCGGATTCTTTGGGTGGGGCGTATTACGCTTCAAAAGGGAATTCAATATTTGATTGAAGCAGCCAAAATCCTGGTTGGAACACCCGTGGAATTCTTGATTGCAGGTGAGTCGGCTATCACCAAAGCTGCCGTATGCAGTGCTCCAAAAAACATAAAATGGCTCGGTAAGATAACGAACCTGCAAAAAGAAAATTTGTACTCATCAAGCACGGTGTTCGTGCTGCCAACGTTGTCGGATGGATTTGCACTCACGCAATTGGAAGCGATGGCGCATGGATTACCGGTGATCACCACGCCGAACTGTGGTCGGGTGGTGGAAGAAGGCAAGACGGGTTTCATCATTCCGCCTTGTGACCCACAAGCCCTAGCGGATGCCATTCTCCGTTTCCTGCGCCATCCAAGTTTAGCGCGGGAAATGGCATCAGCCTGCCGCGAAGCCGTGAAGGCTTTTTCCGTCGAGACGTATGGGAAGCAGCTCGTCGAAATCATAGAGAAACATTCAGCGTGTCGCTGAGGACCACAGTCTATGGTCCCGTGGTCAGTAGTCTCGTAGTCATGTCATCTTCAACTTCCATTTTGCACGTTGCGCTCAATCCCGTTACCGGGCCGTGGAGCGTGATGCGGGAACTGGCCAAGGCCCAGGCCGCCAGCGGCCTCTATGCCGGTGTGGGTATTGGTCTGATCACGTACGGCGACTGGCCAAAGTCATATGAGGCAGAATTGGCTGCGCTGAATCTGCCCGCGTTTCGCGCTCGCACACCCCGCATGTTTGGTACCGCCTCCTTCCTGTGGCAACGCATCCAGAAGCCGCCGATCCGCAGGTGGATCCGGGAACTCGCCGCGGCAACCAGCGCACCATCTGTTGTGATCCATCTTCATAATGCCTGGCTTTCCGGCGTGTTCGTGCCCATTGCCGACACGAAAGGCATCACGGTACATACGGTGGCCACTGTTCACGGTGTAAATGCCGATTTTATCGGCCAACCCATCCGCCACCGCCTCCATTGCTGGATGGCGCATAGGCTGATGCGCTTCAATGTCAGATTGACCTCGGTTGACAGCAAGAATCCCCAAGCAGCCGAGGCTGTTTTTGGGATCCCTCGAACGAAGTTTTCGGTTGTTCCCAACGGCGTGCCGGCGGCTCGATCCACTGCGCCGTCTCGCGCAACACGGGCGGAATTTCTGACCGTCGGTCATGTGGGCACCTTGAACAGCGTCAAAGGTTGGCGATTGGCGGCGGAAGGAGTCATGGCGGCACGGGCAACCGGTCGGGACATCCGGTTCATTGTGGCGGGCACCGGCCCGGATGAGCCGGAAGTGCGGCGTTGGGCATCAGAACATCCTGATTGGTTTGAATACGCTGGCTTCGTGCATAGTCCCCAGACCTCAATCTTGCCGCGGTTGGATGCCTTTGTACTCATGGCGGAGCGGGAGGGTTTGCCGATGGCGATTATCGAGGCCATGTCGGTGGGTTTGCCAGTCATTTCAACAGCGGTGGGGGGTATTCCGGATGCTGTGACCGACGGTCGAACCGGGTATTTGATACCGCGCGATGCCGGCGCTCTGGCGCAGGTTCTCTGCGATACTTTTGATCATCCTGAAAAACATCGTCACCTGAGCGAGCAAACTCTGCGGATTTTTCAGGAAAAATTCGAAATCACCGGAGTCGTCAAGGCTTACGATCAAATCTATAAAGACGGTGCTCGTTTATGAGCAGATTCATTCCCTTTCCGTGGAAAAAGAGGCTTGAGCAAGATATGGCGGACGCGCGAAAGTATTCAGCACTGTTGGCTGAATGGGATGTCCGACAGACAGGGGCTGTTCAACTGCGCGCGTTGCAAACCATCTGGAAGGACTGCGTCACCGACGTGCCATATTATCAAAAACTCGTCCAGACCGGTCAGGCACCGGCCGCCATTTCAACTTGGGATGATTTTCACGCCATTCCTGAATTGACCCGGGAAATACTTCAGCAGCGCCCGGCCGGCTTTCGCCGGTTCTCCGGCCCGCCGGATTTGACGCGCACTACGGGGGGATCCACGGGGACGCCTGTAAAATTTGGGGTATGGAAATCAGAAGACCAGATTCTGCGCATGCTCAAGCTGGTCTTGTGGCAGAAGGTTGGCTACACGCCGGATACCCGACTCTATCTTATTTGGGGGCATGCCCACCTGCTTGGCACGGGTTGGCGTCGCCTTCTTAACCATGCGACCCGCAAAACCAAAGATTACCTTGCTGGTTATCGTCGTGCAGATGCCTACCGTCTGTCTCCCGAACGCTGCCAGCAAATCGCCTCTGATTTGTTGGCTTTCAAGCCGGTCGGCTTGATTGGTTACGCCGCCGCCTTGGATTACTTTGTCCACTCCACCGAGACTTTTCACAACCGTTTCCGCAAACTGGGTGTCCGCTTTGTAATGCCGGCGGCAGAACCCGCGCCGCGTCCGGACACATACTCGTTATTGCGCGATGTTTTCCACGCCTCCATCGTTCAAGAATTTGGTGGTGTAGATTTCGGACAGGTCGGCATGAAGCTGGATGACGAGCCATTCAAAATCTTTCCGGATAAAAACCTCCTCGAAGCCATTCCATCCCAAGGGCAACCTGCCGATACTGGAGATGCTTTGGTCACCACACTCTACCATCGTTACCTTCCATTAATTCGCTACCGGCAAGGCGATGTGCTCCGGGGTGTGCAGCGAATGGAGCATGGACATGTTCATGCGTTTGCGGAACTGGCGGGAAGAGCCAACGACATGGTAACCCTGACTAGCGGTGCCATGATTCACAGTGTTGCCTTTCTCCACTGTATCCACCAAGAGCCTGCGGTCTTGAACGGGCAGTTGCTGGTTGATGAGGGGGGAACAACGCTTCGTTTGGTTACCACCGATGGTTATGATCCTGCCTGTGAGGCGCGCATCAGACACCGATTCAGGCAGCTCGACGCCAGCTTGAGCCAGCTTCGCATTGACAGGGCTTGTGATTTGGAAACCAGCATTGCGGGCAAACGCCGATGGTTTGTGGATAAACGCACTCATTAGGAAACAAAGTCAAGACAATGCGAGTCGCAGTTTTAATTTGGCGTTTGGGTCCGTATCATCACGCGCGCCTTAATGCGGCGGGCAAGGTCGCGGAAGTCTTCGCCATCGAAGCCTGTGCCTTGGATAACACCTACGCTTGGGAAAAGCTGGAGGGGGCAGTTCATTTTACGAGGATTACTCTACAGGAGCGAGATCCTGCCGGGCGCCGCGAGAAGCGGGAGTTTCGGGATCGGATGTTTCGCGCCCTGGACAAGCTTAATCCAGAGGTTGTGGCCATCCCCGGCTGGTCATTTGTAGATTCATTAAGTGCATTGTCGTGGTGTGTGTCCAGGCGTAAACCGGTTGTCGTAATGTCAGACAGCACAAGCAGTGACTCTCCCCGCGCTTTTTGGAAAGAGGCCATTAAGCGGCAGGTTGTAAAATTGTGTTCTTCGGCTTTTGTGGCAGGAACTCCACACACGGAATATATTAGTGCGTTGGGTATGCCGCCCGGGCGAATTTTTCTCGGCTATGACGCGGTGGACAATGAGTATTTTTCCAAAGGGGCTGAAGAAGTCCGTAGTCCGCGTAAAGCCGCAGAGCAGCAACGCGGCGAGCAGTCGTCCGTGGTCCGTGGTCAGTACGGGCTTCCGGAGAACTATTTTCTGGCGAGCGCGCGGTTTGTGGAGAAGAAAAATCTGCCGCGATTGATTGAAGCGTATGCGCGATACCGCAAGATGGTGGACAACGGACTACAGGACAACAAGACCACAGGACCGTCAGTAGTCAGTAGTCCCGTGGTCAGTAGTCCTTCCCCAGTGGTCGGTGGTCCCGTGGTCAGTGGTCGGCCTTCGGCCCCGTGGTCTTTGGTCCTTCTTGGCGATGGCCCTTTGAAATCCGACCTCTGTCATCTGATCTCTGACCTCGGCTTGCAGCACTCCGTGCTGCTGCCCGGTTTTAAGCAGTATCCTGACCTTCCAGCTTACTACGGCTTGGCAAGTGCCTTCATCCACGCCAGCACGACAGAGCAATGGGGCCTCGTTGTGAACGAGGCGATGGCGTCCGGTTTGCCAGTGCTGGTTTCCAACCGCTGCGGTTGCGCGCAAGATTTGGTTCGTGAGGGCGTGAATGGTTTCACCTTCGATCCTTACAACGTCGAAGAGATGGCCAATGTCATGTTGCGGCTCACCGAAACACCGAAGCACCGTCTCACTGAGATGGGCGACGCCAGTCGCCAGCTCATTTCCGCCTGGGGCCCAGAGCGGTTTGCCAGGGGGCTGCATGACGCCGCAGAAACGGCATTGAAGAATCCGCCTCCCATCGCCACCGTGTATGACCGCTTGTTGTTGATGGCGCTGATTTACAAATGAAAATCTGCTTTATGACGGCGTCGCTTTCGCGGGATGCCGGCGGATTGTTTCAGAGCGTCCGCGGGCTGGCGCAGAGTTTGGTTGGCCCAAATCATAATATCTTCGTGCTGGGTGTTCGGGACAAGCACACGGCGGCAGATATTGAAGCCTGGAAGCCTGTTACACCCCAAGCTTTCGCCGTGTATGGACCGGAACGGTTCAGCTATGCGCCCGGGCTTAAGAATGGGCTTAAGAAAGGCAATCCGGATATTCTTCAACTGCACGGGTTGTGGAGGTATCCTTCGATAGTTGCCGCTTGCTGGCATCGGCAAACCGGGAAACCATACATCGTGCACCCGCACGGGATGCTGGACCCTTGGGCCGTCAGGAACTCGCATTGGAAGAAGGTCCTCGCCGGCATGTTGTACGAAAACACCATGCTCCGTAACGCAGGCTGCATCAGAGCTTTGTGCCAATCCGAGGCAGAGTCCATCCGGAAGTATGGCCTTCGAAATCCAATCTGTGTCATACCGAATGGAACTGACGTTCCGGAAATCGGAAAGCATCCGCCTGCGCAAAGCTGCGGCGCGACATGGAAATCGGAAATCGGAAACCCGCCGTGGGCGGGCTACGTCGAACCAGGGCGAAAGGTCCTGCTTTATTTGGGACGCATCCATCCGAAGAAGGGGCTGCCTAATTTGCTGCGAGCGTGGAAAGCCACCCTCAACCCCCCGCTCGCGATTTATCGGAGTCAACCCTCAACCAACAACTGGCTCTTAGCCATTGCCGGCTGGGATGAGATAGGACATGAGGCCGAACTCAAGCGACTGGCAACCGAACTGGGAATCGCCTGGGGTGACGTGCGCACAGGCGGGACGACAGGACAACAGGACAACTCCGATAAATCGCGAGCGGGCAGACAACGGACTGTCAGGAGTCAGCAGTCAGTGGTCCGTGGTCCGTGGTCAGTAGTCCCTCAACAGTGGTCAGTGGTCTTTCTTGGCCCCCAGTTTAACGAGGCCAAATCGGCTTGCTACCAGCATTGCGATGCGTTCATCCTGCCCTCCTTCAGCGAAGGGTTGCCCATGGTGATTTTGGAAGCCTGGGCTTACGGGAAACCGGTGGTGATGACGCCGGAATGCAACTTGCCCGAGGGTTTTTCGGCGCGTGCCGGCATCAGGATTACCACCGACGTTGAAGGAATCGCCCGCGGTTTGACTGAACTCTTTGGCATGAGCGCGCAGGAGTTAAACGAACTGGGGCAGAACGGGCTGCGCTTGACGGAGGAAAAGTTTAGCTGGCGCACAATCGCCAGGCAGTTGCTTGCGGTTTGTGAATGGCTCGTGTGTGGAGCATCGAGGCCGGATTGCGTTTATGTGGACTGAACCGGAATTCTTTAACCGCGGATTACACGGATTACGAGGATAGAACTTATGGTGTTGAATCAAGTTAACCTGTCCGGCTACCGTGCAGCAGGTTTTGACCGTGGTGCCTCGCGTTTCAAGGAAACGTTGTGGGTGCTGGTGCGCTGCCTGTTTTTTGCGCCGTCACTGCCAATGCCCAGTGCGCTCCGCGTTTTCTGGCTGCGATGGTTCGGCGCGAAAATCGGGAAGGGCGTCGTCATCAAACCACAAGTCAAGATTACATTTCCGTGGAAACTGGAGATGGGGGACCATGTCTGGCTGGGAGAGGAGTGCTGGCTGTTGAATCTGGAGCGAATCACCATCGGGAGCAACGTGTGCATTTCGCAACGTGCGTTTCTCTGCACGGGCAGTCACAACTACAAATCGCCGGCATTTGATCTCATCGTGAAACCAATTCAAGTTGAGGAGGGCGCGTGGATTGGCGCCGGCGCGTGGGTTGGTCCCGGCATTCGGGTGGGCACGCATGCAGTTTTGACGGCGGGATCAGTGGCGACAAGTGATTTGCAACCGTTCGGCATCTACCAAGGCAATCCAGCGGTTCTCATCAAGCAACGGATCATTTCTTCCGCCGCCGGCTCAAATTTATGATGCGCCGATTCCGTTACTATTTTTGGGGGGCGTTCGGCTTATTGCTCATAGCCGCAATCTTCCTGGGACTGACGGCTTTCTTTTTTCCACAACAAGTTTTGACAGTGGACAGCGGGCCGGTGGAAGCGGACGCCTTGGTGGTGCTGGGCGGCAAACCCGACCGGGCTGTCCGCGCGGTAGAATTGTTCAAGCAGGGCGAAGCGCCGGAAATCCTGGTCAGCGGGAAAGATGATTGCGTGTCGAATGAGAAGCTGCTGAGAAAGGAGGGCGTACCTGAAAAAGTCATCACGCTGGAATGTAATTCGCGCACGACGCGGGAGAACGCGGAGTTCAGCATCGCCATCCTTCGCGCGCAGCATATCAAGAGCGCGGTCATAGTGACGTCGTGGTATCATTCGCGGCGGGCGCTGGCGTGCTTTGAGCATTACGCACCGGACTTGAAATTTTATTCGCGCCCCTCTTATGCCGGATACCTGCGCAAAGTGCAAGGTGCAGAGGGCAAAACCAAGAGGGCAGAACGCAAGGCGCAGGAAGGTTACGTCAAATCGGAATATCTGAAACTGCTCGGTTACTGGATCCGGTATGGGGTGTGCCCGATTTAGTTCATGGTTGAGAGTTGAGAGTTGATAGTGGAAAAAATCCGTATCTGTTCGCCTAATCCGTGTCCAGATTTGCCATGTTCTATTTCAGCGTTTCGGCTTTCACTTTGACCGAAGCCTCGGTGGCAACGGACGACCTGCAACCTTGTGGCATCTATCGTGGCAACCCCGCTGTGCTGCTCAAACAAAGGGTCATTTCGGCCGGGGTGTGAGTTGTTTTTTAAGGGATTAAACGTGTTAAATGCTTAATACTGAGCAAATAGCAAAGATGCTGTCCAGCGTTGGCGCGGTTTGTGCTGGAGGTTAATTTGTGTTCCGCGTTGTTTGAGGTTAACTTGAGGTTCGCGTGTTGGAAATTGGACGATTGATATGAGCACCTGGATGAGTAATTGGAACCGGCTCCGGATTCTGTGCGCAACTTTATTGATTCTCTGGGCTGGGGGCGGGGCGATGCAGGCCGCGAAGCTTGATCCGGTTGCTTGGAAGATTTATCCACTGCATGTGCCATTGCCTCCAACCGGGTTGTGGGTGATGACAAACCAGATTGCACCGTCCGGCACCAATCCCGTGACGCCGGGTTCGCCAAACGTGCTGACGGACCTCACGGACAATAACCCGGCAACCTACGTCACGCTGACCAACCCGATTGGACTGTTCATTGACTTGGGGCAAACCAATGTCGTGGACCGTGTATTCCTCATCGGCGGCAACCACACAAATTTGAACGTCTGGCCTAACTGCTTTCAGAACCAGACCAATCCGCCTCTGGGATTAATCGTCGTTTCCATCGGCAATTCCCATTCGATGATGAAGCAGGTCGGCACATGGACTGTGCCTTATGACGCCGGGAACCCGGTGGATACGGAAGTGGATTTGCGGTTCAGCCCGGCAGCGGGACGTTATGTGCAGATTCAATTGCAAACCAATGTGACTTGGGGTGCGAATTACTGGCCGGGTGCCGCACAGTCGTTTATCCTGTCAGGGCAAACGCCTCCTCCGACCAACCTGACGTGGAATGTTGGTGAGGTGGAGCTTTACGGCTTTCGTGGACCGATGACGAACCTCAATGCTGTGGTTTGTGATAGCTTCATAAACTTTCTTTCACTGAGTAATCTTACACAACAGCCGTTGCAAATAGCAGCCTTGGATTTGAGTTATTATTTGGGAGAACTTACCGGAACTCCGCATCCGATTATTACCTCTTCCCAAACCAACCTTTATCCCGGAACAATTTACAGAATAGTGGATTTAAAGTCACTTGCACCGGATTACAACACGATGATGGCCAACATTGCTTTGAGTGCATTGCCAACCAATCCGATTGTTTCGGTTGTCGGGCGTGAGGTTCGGTTTTCGGGATGGCCCTATCGTTGTGTGGATTGGGGTGTCTGGGAGTTTCTGGAACGGCAGGGAGTTCGCTGGGTTTATCCGGACGGGCATGGAGATTTCGTGCCCACCGGCAGCGGGGTAAGCCTGAGCATGCTGCCCCTGCAGGTCGAACCTTCCGCCATAAGCATTTACGCGAACTTCAATTGCAGCTCACTCCATCCGTGGCCCGATTATATGTTGCAGTCAGTTCGGCAGGAGTATTTATATCCGTGGCGCAACCGTTGGAATGGCACTTTTGGAGGAGGAAATGGCCCGCTAGGTGGGGCCGAGATTCCAAAGATGTCATCTCCCGGTGGGACTGTGAATACCAATTACACGGAAGGCTTCGTTGGATATCCGCACAATTTCAGCAGCGTGGTGCCGAATCGTATTCTGGAATTGCCACAGTCACCTTATACAAACTGGTGGGGATGGACGAACATTAGTCTGGCATCAATAGTTAATCCGACCAATAATCCTACCGGCTCCCAGCCGAATTGGATAATGGACGACCCGGCCCTTATTTCCTGGGTGGTAAATAAGATGATCAATTGGGCTGCAGTAAATCCCTCGGCTTGTTCAGGGCCGTTGAATATAGTTCATTGGCTTCGTCCAATCAATCTTCTGCCTTTGGATGCCTGCACTTATTCTCAAGACCCTCTGACCCTAGCTTCAAACGGGCCAGTGCAATTAAATCCAGTGCCGTGGGGGGGCACAATGGAAACTCAAGCTTATTCCGGGGCTTACTACAGTTTTGTGACGGCGGTGGCAGATCAAGCGCAGCAGAACGGTTATACAGGTCTTGTTGGTGCTCTGGCCTATTCGGATGTGTTTGCTCCACCGACCAATATCGCTTCTTTTCCAAATAATGTGCAGGTGGAGGTTTGCATTTATGGGGCGCCCAACCTGCTGATGACTGACCCAGCCAACGCGGGAATGAAAGCCGCGCTGGATGGCTGGCATTCTGCATGTGCGCATCTGGCAACTTATGGTTATGCACTTCTGCATACAGACAGTCCAGAGCCATATCCACAATTACTCGTGCCATTGGTTGCGGGTACAGTTGACCAAGCCCAATACTTCGCCAGCATCGGGGCGCTGGATGGCGGTTGTCAGGCAAATTTGGGCAGTCTTCCGTACAATCCGTGGAATTATTACGCTTGGCCGCGAATCCGATGGAATACAAACCAAATCGCGGGCCAGTTGGAGACGGAATTTTTCAATGGCTATTTTCGTGAAGCCGCCACTCCCATGCTGGCTTATTATCAAACTTTGGAAAATTACCAAGTCAGCAACGGTGTAAATATGTTTTATAAGGGTTCTGCCTATGGAATTATGCCAAACTCGTTTCCAGTAAATGTTTTGGCCGCAATGCAGACAAACTTGGCAGCCGCAGCACAGCAGGCGACGAATTGGTATGTGATTGACCGCGTGGCCGATATGCAAAACGAATTTACTTGGGTAGTCACTAATGCTGGATTTTCAATAGCAGGTTTAACAAATTTTGCACTATATCAAACGATAGGTTCAACCACCAACTCATACACTGTCAATTTAACAAACATGGTGATGTTTAAACCCTCTTATATAAGTGGGAACAGCATTCTATTCTATTCCGGGCCGCCTCCATATTGGGAATTTTGGTCGGCGGGTCAACTACAGGAGACTTTTAATGTTATGACAGCAGGAACTTATAGCGTGTCCATTTCTGCAAGAGGTGTTGCATCTGCAAATGTCTGGCCCGTTATGAATCTCTATTTTAGTCCGCAGGGATATGGGTCTGTGACTGTGAATACTGCGACAGATTCCACATACAATTTTACGTTTACAATCCCTGCCGGAGTCTGGGAGTTGGTGATTAACTACAATAATTCTGCCTTGGCTGGTGCGCGCAATTTGATTATCGACAACATTCAGATTAGCCAGCAGTGAAGGTTCTGAACCTGAACCTCCCGGCATTTACCGCTGCAACCCGGCAGTCGTTTTGAGGCCCCGAATCATTTCGTCGGAAGAGATCTCCAAACCGATCTCTCAATGAGAACCGGAACAAACTCCGCTTGCGGCGCGCTCGGAAGCCGTTAAACCACAGAGAACGCAAAGAACACAGAGATCGTGTCGCGGCAACCGCGAAATACTTGACGCGGCGGAGCCGCAACCCAAGTAGCGCAGACTGCCAGTCTGCCGTTTCGCCGACTGGTAGTCGGCGGCAACACTGTATCTGGAGCGCGGCTTGTCTCAAGCCGCAGCACCGGCAAATGCAAGACTAGGTTGGATAGTTTTTTGAACCGCTCTCCGCGAATGGAGCTGCTGCGGGTTGGGACAACTCGCGCTCCGGTGGTCGTACAGATACTGTGCTACTTTGCACCCTGCCGTACCTTCCAAAAGTTTGCGCAAGGCTTGTCTCACCGAAATCCGATGAAGGCGGAAGTGACGCGCCTTACCAAGTAATCAAGCAAAACCAGTTCGAAACTTTTATCCCATGACCGCACCAAAACAACCAGTCCCCACCACGACAGCCGACAAGAAGGTCAAATTTGCCGTTCTTTTTTCTCCTCCGGTGCTGAAGTGGGTCATCGTATTGTTGCCGCTCGCCTACCTCTGGTTCCGGCTGATCAACAACCTGTGGCCGGAGTGGACAACCAATCCGCAATATGGCTATGGCCTGCTGGTCCCTTTTCTTTGCCTCGGCCTGCTGGTGCGACGATGGCAAGCCGTGCGGACCACGGGACTACTGACGACGGGACTACAGGACTACGAGACAACGGGATCACAAGACCGGAGAGCGGAGGTCCGCGTAAAGCCGCAGAGCAGCAACGCGGCGAGCAGTGGTCCGCGTAAAACCGCAGAGCGGCCACGCGGCGAGCAGTGGTCCGTGGTCTGTAGTCCATGGTCCGTGGTCCGTAGTCAATGGTCCGTAGTCTTGTTATTTGCCTTCCTGGCCTTTCTCTACCTGCCAACCCGCTTGATCGTAGCCGCAGTCCCGGAATGGAGACCCATTCAGTGGTCGCTCGGCATCGAAGTCATCGGGCTTACGCTCTATGTGATATACGTGGGCATGGGACGAGGCTGGCTGCGGCAGTTGGCGTTTCCGATTTGTTTCTTTTTCGTTGCCATCCCCTGGCCGTCGCCCATCGAAAATCCAATCATTCAACATCTGACGCGGGCGAGCGCCGCCATCGTGATTGAATTGCTCGGATGGGTGGGCGTGCCCGCGCTGGCCCACGGCAACGTCATCGAGGTCAGCACCGGCATGGTGGGAATTGACGAGGCTTGCAGCGGCATTCGCTCCTTTCAAAGCAGTCTGATGATATCCCTTTTCTTCGGGGAATTTTATCGTTTGAGCCATTGGCGCCGCGGGTTGCTGGTTCCGATGGGGTTTGTATTTTCCGTGGCATTTAATGTGTGCCGCATGTCGCTGCTGACGCTGGTCGCCGCGAAAAAAGGGGTGGCCGCCATTTCCCAATACCATGACGAGGCGGGAATCACGATCGCGATCCTTTGCACACTGGCGCTCTGGGGGGTGGCCATTTTATTAAGAAGTCCAAAGTCCAAAGTCCAAAGTCCAAAGTTGGAAGCACAGGAATCAGCGACCGCGGACCACAAGACCATGGACAACGGACCTTCTGTGGTCGGTGGTCCCGTGGTCGGTAGTCCCGTGGTCGGTAGTCCTTCCCCAGTGGTCGGTGGTCCGGTGGTCCGTGGTCCCTCCTCAGTGGTCAGTAGTCAGTCGTCCGTGGTCCGTGGTCCGTGGTCAGTAGTCAGTAGTCCCTCCCCTGCGGTCAGTAGTCCTTCCCCAGTGGTCAGTGGTCAGTGGTCAGTAGTCCGCAGTTTGGCTCTTTCGCTATTGATTTGGTTGGTCTTGGTCGAATCCGGTGTCCAAATCTGGTATCGCACCCGCGAGGCGCACCTGATACCCGGTCCGGCCTGGACCCTGACTTTTCCCCAGGACAATCCAACCTTGAAGGACCTGCCAATGGATGCAACCACGCGATACCTGCTGCGTTTCGATGAAGCCAAACAAGCCGCGTGGACTGAGCCTGATGGAACGCAATGGGAGGCTTTCTACTTCAGTTGGTTGCCGGGCCGGGTGGCAGGGTACCTCGCCAAAAGGCACACCCCGGAGATTTGTCTTGCGGCAACAGGTGTAAAGCTCCTTTCAGGCCCGAAATTAACCATGATGAATATCAATGGTGTGGAGTTGCCCATCCGCAGTTACGAGTTCGAAACCGAAAATGGCATCATCCAGGTCTTCCATTGCCGCTGGGAAGCCGGCGTTGGGAGTGAGGCCTATGTGGAGCATGAGTCCGCGCGATACAATCTGATACGTGCAATCTGGGCCGGCCGGGGCAACAAGGGACAGAAGGTTTTGGAGTTTATCATTTCGGGCATGGATGATCCGGAGCAGGCAAAACAAGCCCTTGCACGCGAACTGGAGAAATTGATCAAGGTGGAGGGAAGCGCAGCAAATCAGACAGCAGAAAGTAGCCTGTGAAATAGGCAAGGCCACTTCACGAGCCGGGGAAAACAAAAATGAATTTCAGCTTTCCATGTCTCGCCAGAGCGAAGCGGCGGCGGAAGCTTTCCCAATTTCTGCTTTTTAAATGAAAGCCAGGAAGGTATTCGTGAGCGGCTGTTTTGACACGCTGCACAGCGGTCACATCCGTTTTCTGGAAAAGGCCGCCGAGTACGGCGAGGTGTATGTTGCTCTGGGTGCGGATCTGACGGTCATGGACTTGAAGGGGCGGGCGCCGGTCACCACGGAAAGCGAACGCAAATACATGCTTGAAGCTGTCCGCCACGTGAAGAAATGCGTGATCAGCCGGGGCACCGGCATCATGGATTTTGTGGACGAACTCAAACGGATCAAGCCGGACATTTTCATCGTCAATGAAGATGGCAATACGCCGGCCAAGGCTGAACTGTGCCGGCAAATGGGGATCAAGTATCTGGTCTTGAAACGTGATCCGAGCGGCAACCTGCCGGCTCGTTCGACGACCAGTCTGCGCACGGAATGCCGGATTCCATACCGGCTCGATCTGGCGGGTGGCTGGCTGGATCAACCCTTCGTTTCCAAGCATGGTGCCGGACCGGTGCTGACCATCAGCGTCGAGCCAACCATGGAATTCAACGAAAGAAGCGGCATGGCATCCAGCACGCGCCGGCGGGCCATTGAATTGTGGCAGACGAACATCCCCACTGGAGACCGGCAGAAGCTCGCGCGGGTTCTCTTCTCGTACGAAAACCCGCCCGGAACAAAAGAATTTTCCGGATCGCAGGATGCCATCGGGATTGTGTTCCCAGGATTGAACCGGCTGGATTATCACGGCGATTTCTGGCCGAAGCGAATCGTTTCGATCGATGACGAGACAACGTTGCGGTGGCTGGAGGCGCATCTGTGCCTGGTTCCTTTGGGGCCGCGCAAGCCCGGTTTCGCTGTGTACAAGGGCAAACGCATCACTCTTGGGCGCGTCCAGGCACTGGCGCGCGCGGCAGATGGCTGTTGGACGGCCATTCGAAATTTCAACCTGGACGAGTTCGGGCGTTGTTTTCGGGATTCGTTCGAGTCGCAGATCAGCCTTTTCCCGGGCATGATCACCAGGGATGTGCGGGCGACGATTTCACGTTATGCGAACATGGCGTGCGGCTGGAAATTATCCGGAGCCGGCGGGGGCGGTTATCTGGTGTTGGTGAGCCGGGAGCCGATTCCGGGCACGGTCCAATTGAAGATTCGGCGGGAAAAAGAGTAGAACCTCGGGCGGATAAACCAGAAGCTCAAGGGCCTCGTGAAAATTCTTCTTCTCAATCAAACTTTTTATCCCGATGTGGTTTCCAGCGGGCAGCACCTGGCGGATCTCGCCCTGCACCTGGCCGGGCGCGGGCACGAAGTCACGGTGGTCACCAGCCGCCGGGCTTATGACGACCCGGAAAAAGTCTTCCCCAGGCAGGAAACCTGGCACGGCATCCGAATCCTCCGCGTGTCGGCCACGGGATTCGGGAAACGCGCCCGATGGCGGCGCGCCACCGATTTTGCGACTTTTCTCTGGTCTTGCTGCTGGAGATTGTTCCGGCTTCCCAAACAAGATGTGGTGGTGGCGATGACGTCGCCGCCGATGGTTTCATTTATCGGCGCCTGGTTCGCGCGGCTGCGCGGCGGCCGGTTCTGTTACTGGATCATGGACCTTAATCCTGACGAAGCGCTGGCGGCAGGATGGCTCAGTCCAGGTTCTTTCGCCGCGCATTGGCTGGAACGTTGTTCCCGGTTCAGCCTGCGTCACGCCGCAAAAGTAATTGTGCTCGACCGGTTCATGCAAAAACGTATTTTGGACAAAGGGATTGATGCCGGGAGAATCGTGGTCATCCCTCCGTGGTCGCACGATTCGGAGGTCTGGTTCGATGCCGCAGGGCGGGCCCGTTTTCGGAAACTCCACGGGTTGGACGACAAGTTTGTGATCATGTACTCCGGCAACCACAGTCCTTGTCACCCTTTGGATACCATCCTGAAAGCCGCCAGGCAACTGGCTGGAAATCGGGAGATTGCCTTTCTTTTTGTCGGCGGCGGGAGCCAATTCGCGCGGGTCAGGCAGTTCGCCATGGAACACTCATTGTCCAACATACTGTGCCTGCCTTACCAGCCGATGGACCAGCTCGCGGGAACCCTGTCCGCCGCCGATTTGCACCTGGTCGTGATGGGCAATCCCTTTGTGGGCCTCGTCCATCCGTGCAAAGTCTATAACATCCTGCGGGTGGGTTCGCCCCTGCTCTACATCGGCCCACAACCGAGTCATATTTCGGAAATCCTTCAGGCACTCAACGGCGAACCGCCCTGCGCCTGGGCGGAGCACGGGGAGGTTGACCGCGTGATTGAACACATCGTGGCATCGAAGAAAAGGATGGTTCAATCGAACGGGGAGCGCGGCGTGCCGGCGGCGGAGAGATTCTCCCAGGAAGTGTTGCTCCCACGACTGGTGGAGGCGCTGGAAGGTGGTCAGTAGTCAGAAGTCAGAGTTCAGAAGTCAGGAGTCAGATTATGCAAATAAAGTCGGCAAAAGATTTGGAAGTTTACAAAAAGGGATACTTGCTCGGCCCGTGAAATAGAATGCATTACGTTTACGTTCTGCAATCCGAGGTGGACGGACGGTTCTACACTGGCTGCACTCACGATTTACGCACGCGCTTTCAGCAGCACAATGATGGCAAAGTCCCGGCAACTCAACAGCGTACTCCGCTCAAGTTGATTTATTATGAGGCTTCTCTTTCTGCTGACGACGCGTTTCGGCGGGAAAAGTATCTCAAAACGACCTACGGAAAGCGCTACCTAAAATCGAGACTGCGATGTTATTTCACGGGCCAAGCGAGTTGACCGATTGTGATGGCCTCCGGCTTGGAACGCCTACGGCTCGGAAAGCGAAAACAGTGAAACGGATACCTCGTTGGATTTTGCAATGGACTGCGGCTATATCACAGCGGAACAACACGTCAAATTGGTCGGATGGTGTCAGGAAATCGGCAAAATGCTCGGCAGCATGATCAAGAACCCGGGTCCCTTCCTGATTTCCGACCTCTGACCTCCGACTTTTGACCTCTGTCCCATGTTCGGCGATTTTGACAAATACATTACCGTGTTTTTGACGGCGTTGGTGGTCACCTACCTGCTGACCCCGTTGGTCCGGGAACTGGCCTGCCGGTACGGCGTGATGGACCTGCCGGATGAACGCCGGCCGCACAAACATCCCACGGCCCGGGGCGGCGGTCTGGCAGTGGTTCTGGGCGTCAATGCCGCGTGCCTCGTGGCGCTGGCTTTTCCCGCAGGCAACCGTCCCGGCGGGTTCGATTTGCATTGGTGGCTTGGTTTTGCGCCGGCTTCCCTCGTTTTGCTGGTGGTCGGACTGGTTGATGATATCCATGGATTGAGACCGTGGAAGAAGCTGGCGGGACAAACCATCGCCGCGGTGCTCATCTGCCTTTCGGGGACACGCTTCGGCAAGTTGTTCGGATTCGAGCTTCCACCGGTGCTCGATGGCATCCTGGTGGTGGTGTGGATCGTTGCCGTGATCAACGCCTTCAATCTGATTGACGGGCTGGACGGGCTGGCGTCAGGGCTGGCCGTCATCTCCGCCACCGGCTTGTGCGGCATCTTTGTTCTCGGACACCTGTCCGGCGCCATCCTGGTGCTTGTGGCCCTCGCGGGGGCGTGCCTCGCATTCCTGCGTTATAATTTTCATCCGGCCACCATTTTCCTCGGCGACACCGGCAGCATGTTTATCGGTTTGGTGCTGGGGGTGGTTGCGTTGCAAAGCTTCACCAAGAACACCTTCATTCTTTCCCTGGCTATTCCCATGCTGGTGCTGGGAGTGCCAATTTTCGACACCTTGCTCGCGATATGGCGCAGGTCAGTGCGGCGCGTTGTCAATGGCCAGGAACCGGTCGGAACCGGGAAGCGCCCCGGGATCATGCAGGCGGACCTGGAACATTTGCATCATCGCCTGCTCAAGAGCGGTCTGAGCACCCGCCGGGTGGCGATGATCCTTTGCATCATGAACGGAGGACTCGTGGGGTTTGGTTTGCTGATGGCGACCTTCCAATCCCACGCGTATGGATTTTTCCTGCTGGCCTTGTTGGCGATCGTCTATGTGCTGCTGCGTCGCATGGCGGTCATCGAGTTGCGCGACACGGGAAAAATGCTGTTGACCGGTCTCCGCCGTCCGACGCATTCCCAGCTCAAGGCACTGGCTTACCCGGTCTGGGACATGGTGTGCCTGGCGGGAACCCTGGGAATCGCCATGTGGATATTCGAACCGCAAAACGTGGCATTCTGGCACGCCTGGTTCCTCGATTTGCCGGTCTGGGTGACGCCAACGTTCTCACTGCTCGCGCTGTCGCGCACCTACGTGACCGTCTGGACGCGCGCACGCGTTCTCGATGTGCTGATGCTGCTGTTCACCCTTCAGGCCGGCCTGCTGCTCAGCCTGGGAATTGCGCTGTTGATTGATCCGTACAACGCGCCCAACTGGCTGCTGCGGGTGCTGGTGATCGGCGCGCTCGGCCATCCAGCCATCATCAGCGCAAGAGTGTTCTATCAGTGCATTGAGGAAATCGTCCTGTTCTTGAAGTCAACCAGCGACCCGAATGCGGACACGGAACGGGTGGTGCTTTACGGAGCGGGTGGACGCTGTCAGCTCTTCCTCCGGAAACGCAGCTTTAAGGACGCCCTGAGCTTTGACAGCCGGACCATTGTCGGGTTGATCGACGATGAGCCGACGCTGCATTTCAACTGGGTTTGTGGGCACAGGGTGTTGGGCGGATTGCGCGACCTGCCGCAGCTCATTCCCCGCCATCACATCACCGGGATCGTCATCACCGCGACGTTGAAACCGGAAGCCCGGGCGGCGGTTCAGGAACTGGCACGGCAACATCATCTCCATTTGAGCGAGTGGTGCTTTGAAAATCGCAATCTGGGTGGTGGTCTGGTTTGAACCCGAACTCCGAAATGACGGAAACAGGCTTCATGATGAATGGTACAATTAATGAAATAGCTATTTCATTAATTGTACCCATGGCATGATCGGTTGTTCAAAACACCGGCCGGGGCGAGGCCAGGCCGGAGTGCACCCGTCCCCGGGGTGCAGCAACTTGCTTCCTTCAAGCCACGGAACATTTTCCAACCGCCTGTCCATCCCACGTTGCTGCGGCCGGGACGGCCGCACTCCGCCAACGCAGAAATTCAACTTCGGAATTCGGGTTGAATTTTGGTGGGGCGAGCGCCTGTCGCGCCGGCTTGTCTCGTCGGCTTGTCTCGCCGTAGCTGTGCCTAGGGCGGTTCCAACTTTGATGTAGCGCAGACATTCTTGTCTGCGGGTTTGCGGGACATTCTTGTCCCGTGTTTCATCCTCACGAAGGAGGCGACTGGAAAGTCGCCTGAACCCCGCAATGCGGGACTGGAAAGCCTGCGCTACGTAATAACTGGAAATGTCTAGGCGGAAGCCGTGCGGAGACGGAAAGCCGGGCGGAGGCTGATCCCCGCGCCCGTGCCGCCGTAGCAGCTTCTCCGCCGCGAAGAGGCGCAAGCCGGCCTCGGCGCGGCGAAGCGAAGCGGAGACGGCCTCGGCCGGCGAAGCGAAGCGGAGACGGCCTCGGCCGGCGAAGCGAAGCGGAGACGGCCTCGGCCGGCGAAGCGAAGCGAAGACTACCTCGGCCGGCGAAGCGAAGCGAAGACTGCTCGTCAGCAGCCTCGCCCCACCGAACCCTGCCACCACCGCAATCCGGGCTTGCCCGCCACTTGAAAACCGGTATCCTCGCAATGAGTTCGTGTGATGCTTACAAACAGCCGGATACAAAAACATGCGTAAAACATTCATAATTATTTTGTGCTGCATTGCGGTCTTGTTGACCGGTTATGTGGGATATCGGAGCTACAACGTATGGAAGTGCAGCCACTTGATGAGCCTGGCACACCAATTCCTGGCCAAGGCCGACGGACGAAACGCCTTGCTTTGCGTGCAAAGAGTGCTCCGGTCAGACCCGCACAATCTGGACGCCACCCGGGTGATGGCACAACTTACCGAGGCGGCGCGTTCGCCCAGCGCCCTGTTGTGGCGGACCCGGGTGGTTGAACTCAATCCACACTCGCTCGACGACCGGCTGGCGCTGGCGCAAACCGCCTTGATGATGCGCGATCACGCAACCGCGACCAACGCCCTGGGCGGGGTGGATCAAGCCGGCCAGAGCACCGTTGCCTACCACAATGTGGCCGGCGCAGTGGCCGCCGCCGCCAACCAATCCGCGCTGGCCGAGGCGCAGTTTCTCGAAGCCGCCATGCTGGACCCTCAAAATCAAAGCGTTCAATTGAACCTGGCGGTGGTGCGCCTCCACGGCACCAACCTGGCGGCAATCACCGAAGCGCGGGACTCCCTCAAGCAGTTGAGTTCCTATGCCACCAACTCGTTTCTGCGCTGTCAGGCCTTGCGGGAACTGGCTTTTGATGCCTTGCGCCATCGGCAAGGGGACCAGGCGCTAGGGTTGTCGAAGCAATTGTTACAGGAAACAAATTCCACTTTTAAAGACCGGCTCCTGCGGCTCGACGTGCTGCAAGCAACCCAACCTGCCGGGTTCCGGCCGGCGTTGACAGCTTTTGAACGCGAAGCGGGCAGCGATCCGGGCAAAATCTACGAGCTGGCAACCTGGCAAATGACAAAGTCTTCGCCGCAGGACGCACTGACGTGGCTGCGAACCCTGCCCTCGAATACGCAAACCAACCAATCGGTGGAGCTTCTGGTCGCCGATTGCTGCACCATGCTTCGTGATTGGCGCGGACTTCAGTCGTCCATCGCCAGGCAGAATTGGGCCGAGTTGGAGTTTGCTCGCCACGCCTTTCTGAGCCGGGCCTTGCGCGGGCAGGAATTAACCGATTCCGCAAAAGCGGAGTGGGAACAGGCGTTGAAAGCCGCCAATGGCCAGAAGGGAAGCCTGGTAATGCTCCTGCGTCTGGCGGCGCAATGGAACTGGCAGAGTGAAGGCGAGGACATCCTCTGGACCATCATCAATCGGTATCCTGGCGAGCAATGGGCAATACAAACACTCGGTCAAGCGATGTATGCGGGCGGCCGGACACGGTCTCTGATGCAGCTTTACAGCCAGGAGTCCAAAAGGGTCCCCTCGGATCTCTCAGCGAAAAACAATCTGGCCATGACCGGCCTGCTTCTGGACGCGCAGGAAATCAAACCCTACGACCTGGCGCGCGAGGTGTACCAAAAGTCTCCCACCAATGCGTCCTATGTTTCCACCTACGCCTTCTCACTCTACTTGCAGGGAAAAAACGCCGAGGCCCTCAAGGTCATTAAAACGCTCAAACCCCAGGAGCTGCAGGACCCTTCCATCGCGGGTTATTACGGCCTTATTTTGAAAGCAACGGGCGACCGCGCGCGGGCCAGGGCTTACCTGGATTGGACCGTCAAAGCCCGTTTGCTGCCGGAAGAAAAGAAGCTCTTTGACAACGCAAAAGCCGGACTCTGAACTTTGAATTTTTAACCGCGGATCGCGCGGATTTCACGGATTCAGTTAAAAATCCGCGTCATCCGTGTCATCCGCGGTTCTGTTTTTAAGCCGAATCTCCCGAAGTTCCATTTTTCTTCCCGTTGACCACGCGTTTCCATTCCAGCTTGGCGTTCTTGAAATTGAGCAGCAAAGCCACTTCCAAACCGGTGATGTTCAAATAACCGAGCATTTGCGCGATGTGGGCCTCGCTGAAGGCCGTCACCACCTTGGGATCGGCTATGACTTTTCCATCCACAATCAGGTCGGGAACGAGTTTGCCAATGAAATGACCGCGATAATGAACCGGATATTCCCGCTGTTGTTCGGTGGTGTGCCCGCGCGATTGCAGTTCGATAACAAGGGCATTCTCGTAAAGCTTTTCGTCCAGACCAGGTTTGAGTTCGTTTAGAACCGCCATGGCGGCGCCAATAATGTTTTGCGTGGTTTCTTCGTGGAGCAGCATGAAGTGAAATTAACCGCCGATTGCGCCGATTTCACGGATTAAATTAAAAAATCCGCGTCATCCGTGTCATCCGCGGTTCTTTTTTTGCGTTCAGGTGGGTGTCAACTGATCCGCGTCAATTTTGACCGCGGCGGCCCGGTTGATGAAATCCAGGCGCAGCAACACGGTCGTCATGCCGTAGCGCCGCTCGACCCAGCCCTCGAGACCCTGCAACGGGCCGGCTTTGATGCACACGCGCATGCCCTCGCCAATGGACGGTGTCAGGCGCACCTCCAGGTTCGTTTCCAAAGCAAAGAAGATATCCTGCAATTGTCGCTGAAACGTTTCCTGATCGAATACCTCGAGGAGCTTCGCGACGTGGTCGTTCTGGCGGACAGAATCCTTCTGTCCGGGTTCAAGTTGAAGAAAGACATAACCGGGGAAGAGCGGCTTCTGGAACACGACCGTCTTGCCGCGATATTTATGCGCGGACTTGTAGCAGGGGAGCGTTGCTGCGATGCCTTGCCTCCGGCAATACCCCGCAAGCTTTTTCTCCCGGCGCGGTTTGGTATGGGCCACGAACCAACGCAATTCGGACACGCGGCGAATCATTCGGGAACCGGCCCCCGATGTCAATCTGAAGTTGCTCCTTTTGTGCGAACGGGGCGCAGGCGGGCACTGCGACGGGAACACCGTCCCGCTCGAAGCGGGACGGCAGCAGGCACGCGTGAGTCAGCGACCTCCGGCAAAGCCGGAGGCTTGAGGGAGGTGGAGCGGCCCAAAGCCGCATGGCCCTTCGGGCGTCAACCGACACGCCGATCTCAATCCACGACTTCAGACCTCGTCTCTCTCAGACCTCGTCTCTCTCGCCCCGCGACGCGGGGAGAGAGCCGGAGAGAGGGGTTCGCAAAAGACCACGCACCGCCTCTCCCCGGCCCTCTCCTCCACTTCGCAGAGGAGAGGGAGATCATCGATCGTCCAGCTGGGATCGCATCCAGACGGTATATTCCCGGAACCGTCAAACTTCGGTGGTTCTCCGGCAGAGCCGGAGGATTTCCTGGGGATTTAAATAATCTCGTAGCCGCGAACGTCAGTTCGCGCCATAATTATCCTCTGTTAATCAATTTGCGCCGACTGACGTCGGCGGCTACATATTTTTTGAAAAAGCGCTATAGCAGTTCATCTTGTCATTGGCGCATAAAAGTTCATGCGGGAATCTGGCGGACCTTCCGTGTTGCTTGCAAAGCGCCAGGGGACTGGCGCAGTCCAAGACGCTTTGCGTATTTCAGGAATCATTGTGCCGCGCGCAGCGTCCTGGAGTGTCCACCCTCCGCAGTACTGCTACGCCCGTCCTCCGCAGTAGCCCTGCTACGGAGGATGGAGAGGACGGGCGGCGGCCCTCCGCCGCTTTTCCCAGAGCCATATCCAACTGTGCCTGGGTTAATTGGAATTGCTATACCATTCCTATTTCGGAGTTCGGGTTGAACGCCGCTGCGTATCCTTTGCGTTTTTTCTGTTTATTAGAATGAAAGGAAGGTGCGGGCGGAACGCAGGACCGGGCAGGCCGTGGGCGGAACTTGACGCGCGCACCGTTTTTTCTCCCTCTCCTCCCTCAAGGAGGAGAGGGCGTAAAGCCCCGTGGGGGCCACGCCCCTTTTACGGGGCCGGGGTGAGGAGGCCAATGTTTACAAGCACGAACCCCTCGCCTCCGCCTTCGCCCGGCTTCGGCGCGACTAGCCAGCCCTCTCCCCGTTTGGCGGGGAGAGGGAGTAATTTTCGTTCGGTGCGGGTATCAAGGGCGTGTTGCTCAAATCGATTTCGGTGACGGCGGAGCGCGGCTCTGTGAGCCGCAGCACGTTCAACCGTTCGAAAACCCATGGAATTTCCTGCGCCCGTTCGGCACTCCGTGCTGCTGCGTGCCGCAGACCCGCGCTCCGTTCCATTTGAGCAACACGCCCTCAAGCTGCACCCGCAGGCCGTGGCTCCCAGCTCGTTCCTTGCCTCAACGACAGCGACGGACGGCGTTGAAAACTTTGTGGGCAAGAAGCCCACACCAGGAGAAAAAATCAGGCCGGTCTTGAAGACCGGCCCGATTGCAAAGGAAGAATATGAAAACGCCAACTGTCTTGCCGTTATGCCGCCCGGTTCTTGCGCAGGATGCGCAGGGTGTTGGCACCGAATGGCAGCAGCAGCAACGCGCCAGCGAGCATCGTTGTTGGCTCGGGAACCGTACTGGTGACCGCTATATCGGTGAAGACGTAGGTCTCATCGAAGTAGTTGAAGTCGGAATCCGGAAACGGCAGGTCCTCGAACGCGACATACGTGCCCACCGGGATGCTATCGATTATGGGACCACCGCCCGTATATGGGGTGGAGTACACGTGGTTGTGCCCGTCGCTACCATTAATGTCGTAAGCAGTATTGAGCGACGGATCGGAATATACGTATCCTAGATTGGGAGAAGTGACATCAAGAACGAAGGTCAGCGTGTCACCGGCGGTGACATGGCCTAAGTCAAAGCTCTGGCCGAGAAATGATGTGTGGTCGTCGAGACCGAAACCCGCCGAGGTGAGAACCCCGTTGTCGAGCATCCCCAACTGTTCGTCGTAGGCGGCGCTGGAGCCGGCGAAATAAGCGATGACATCCGCTGAGGCCGCAGCGGTGAAGGTATAGGTGACCGGATTTGGTGTCCCTACATTCCCATATGGGATCAAATCCGCTTTGGCAAGTTGAGTGGCACCAGCCAAGGCTACCAACGCTATTGCAATCTGCAGTTCTGTTTTCTTCATTTTCTCTCTCCGGCTATGTTTTTTATCGGTTTGTTAATCGTTATTACACTCATTAAAATGCCGATGATACTTTCAGGCCGCCCGGTTCTTGCGCAGAATCCGGAGCGTGCTCGCGCCAAACGGCAGGAGCAACAACGCACCCGCGACCATCGTCGTGGGTTCAGGCACTGGCACTGGCGCCACGCCCGACACCTCGACGACGAGGTCATTGAAATCAAAGTCAGTCCCATCTTCAAAAGCAATCACGTAGTGTGTCGTCCCGTCTGAGAAAGCCGTCCAGGAGCTTAGGACGCCGGGGTCTGCCAGATACCCAGTCACTGCGAAAGTGACCATGCGATCCACCCCACTATTGAGTGCTGGATCAGAATAAGCGTTGTTACCGTTTGCCTCATCGAGAAACAAGAAGGGCTGGCTGACAGGATTGATATCAATGAAATTCCCGGTTCTCACCGGGGCCGCGTAATTGCCACTGGCAGTGAGAATCGGTGTAGAAGAAATGGGGCTGCCGGTAACGCCAGCGGTGTAGAGCGCCTGACTGGCACCGGCGTAAACAGCCTCGAAACTGGCACCCCCGGGCGAACCCATCCACAGAATGTCGCTGGAATCGTCCACGCGCGTAAAATTGCCAGTGCCGTAGAGGTATTCCATGACCCCATTGGCTGCAGTCCCGGAGCCGGTGTTGTATATGTTCCACTCGGATGCGCCGCCACCCGGTTGCGGTCCCCAAATATCGTTCACCGTCGTCAGAGCGGCATGACTTGAAGCCGCGGCGAGGACCAACCCCGCTATTGCAACAACCAATGTTTTGATACGTTTCATTATTTTCCTCCCTCTGTTTAGGGTTTCGTTTGTTAAATACTGTGATTTACGAACGTTACGCCATGCGATTTCTGCGCAGAATCCGCAGCGTGCTCGCCCCAAACGGCAGGAGCAACAAAGCCGCCGCGATCATCGTCGTCGGCTCGGGAACGATGGCCAACTGGTCCTGACTGGCGTAGTACGTCGTGCCGTTTATGGTAACAGGCAGGTTGTCACCGACCTTCACTGTAGAGTAAAGGTTCAGGGCGATGACACCATACGCGCCATCGGAGTCAGCCGCAACTTGGGCATCAGTAAGATTACCAGCTCCTGCGTATTGCTTTGCAAGGTCATAGTAGTAGGTTCCGTCAGCGCCGTTAAATGCCAGGGTGCTTGTCTCATTCTCGAGATACCAGATCGCGTCTTGCAGGTTACCGGCATTCAGTTGTTGATTAGCGTTGAAATAATTTGCCAGAGTGCCCGCACGAAATTGGCTGTAAAGCCAGGCTGTCCCAATTGAAATATTGTCCATCGGGAGGCCCGTGTGCGGATCGGTCGCGTACGCGCCTGAACCGCCGGCCACAGCCCCGGAATTCTCATAGTAATCATACTGAGACCCTGGTTGGTACTCCTCGGTGTATTCGATGCAGAACGTCTGGAATGTGCCGAGACCCGAGCTCACAGCCGTGAACTGACCGCCGTTTCCATAGGAATACGCGTTTTGAGTCAGAACAATTGTTCCATCGAAACCTGCGAACAGATTGGGTGCCGCCATCACTCCTGCCAGACTTAACACCATGCATAACTTTTTCATATTTTTCCTTTTTTGTCGTTTTTAGCTGTTTATCTTCGCCGAAGGTCACTTCCGGTTTGACCTTCGATCCATAAAGTATTTCTTCATGCCATGCGTTTTCTGCGCAGAATCCGTAGCGTGCTTGCGCCAAACGGCAGCAGCAACAGGGCGCCGGCGACCATTGTCGTGGCTTCGGGAACGGCCACAACGTAACTTTGTCCATCCGGGCTTACTATAGCCACCAGATCTGCCTCTGCCGTGAGGCCGGGGAGGGCGGTTAACATGGTGGCAACCAACGTTGAGACACCAGCACTGTCACTCTCGGTGACGGTGTATCCGGGGTTGCCGTTACCCAAAGGCTGCCCACCACCTTCAACCTTCCATATGGCCACCTGTAGTGCAGCAGCCGTCACGCCACTACTATCAGCCTGGGCCGCAGTATAGTACTTCGCCCATAGTTTCTCGATATCGATTGCGGTGGCAGCGCCCATGGGACCAGCAGGAGTATCCGGAGCAGCTGAAAGGGCTGCATAAGAGTAGTCATTGAAAGTTTGTCCTACATAGACGTCGTGAGCTACATCAATGCAGAAGGAGGGGGTAAACACTCCATCAATTGTCTCATTGTATATGCCAGCATAAACACCTCCCGGACCAAAAGCGGGGACAGCACTTAGAGGGGCGGGCGTGACAGTGAGAGTTACGATTTGGGACGGATTTGGAGTATCAATTATGACCGTTAGTGAAGCTCTCGCGCTGCCCGCTGCAGCCAAAGCAACCGCCAATATTGCCAGTTGTGTTTTCCTCATATTTTTCCTCTTTGTTGATTTGTTACTAATTACTAACTTTTATACCGTGCGTTTCTTGCGCAAAATCCGGAAGGTGCTCGCCGCAAACGGGAGCAGCAGCAGCGCGCCCGCAATCACGGTCGGCGACTCAGGCACAGGCGCTGGACCCTGATGGAACGATTGTGTAACTTGAGTAATACTGATCAAGCCTACCGCAGAACCCACCCCCAGGAGAATGTCTTTGGTCACATAGAGAGAAGATTGCGGAGGGATGATATTGAGTAAATCGTTTGCTTCTGCCGGTGGATCGCTAAGATCGCCGGTCGAAAGATGGCTGTAGGCGACAACCGTTCCGCCAAAAGATCCCGTGGCCACGGTTTCATCTACGGAGAGCAATCCGTTTTGGGCACTGCCGGTATAGGCTTGATCAATCATATAAATCGCCCCGGCGCTCGCGGTCACAATGTAGTTGAGTTTAAGATCCGCAGTAGCATTAACACCAACCAAGGATATATTCCCAGACCACGTCAGATAATCCACGCCGTCATTTTGATACGCAGTGACAGTAATATTTGCGGCATCAAAAGAAGTCAAACCACTTTCGGTATAGCTGAAGCCGCTGAAGGTTTTATCGCCAATGCTGATAGTTCCCCCGCTGGCAAGTTGCGCCAACGAAAGACTCGCGTGAACAGTTTGGATCATCGCGGCCATCGCAACCGCGACACCAAAAACTACTATGTTTCGTAGCTTCATATTTTCCCCCCTACGCCCGCTTATTTGTTGGTTTTTGTTTGCTTCTGTTTCTTACGACATGCGATTTCTGCGCAGAATCCGCAGCGTGCTCGCGCCTAACGGCAGCAGCAGCAACGCGCCCGCCAGCATCGTCGTAGGCTCAGGAACCTGATGGAACGATTGGGTAACTTGAGAAATAGTAACAAGAGTAATGCTTGAATTGGGAATAGCCAGACTGATGTCTTTGGTTACATAGAGAAGAGTTTCGGGAGGAACGATATCGAGATTATCGTTCAATTCTGCGGGTGGATCGCTAAGATCAAGACCCGAAAGATGGCTGTTACCGACAACGGTCCCGCCAAAAGATCCCGTGGCCACAGTTTCGTCTATTGCGAGCAATCCGCCATTGGCACTGCCGGTATAAGCTTGATCAATCATATTGATCGCCCCAGCGCTCGCTGACACAATATAATTGAGTTTAAGATCCGCAGTAACAGGACCACCACCTGTCAAGGCTATGCTCCCTGACCAAGTAAGATAATCAACCCCGCCGCTTTCACTCGCAGTGACAATAATATTGGCGGCATTAAAAGAAACCAAGCCGCTGTCATTAAAACTGAAGCCGGAGAAGGTTTTATCGTCAATGGTGAGAGATCCGCCAGTAGCCACTAGGTCAGCCAAGTTATCCGTAAAAGCCGCTTGAGCTGTTTGTATCGTCGCGGCCATGGCAACCGCCGCAACAACGATTACTGTATTTCGCAGTTTCATATATTTCCTCGTCCTTTTTCTTGGTTTTGCTTTTGTTTACTTCTGTTTGTTCGTTTTAAATACCTCGTTACCCTTTCTTAGGGTTGAATGAACTATCGCACTGTCGCCTACATCTTGTCTATACCTGCACAGGACATCATGATTCACTTTCGGGACCTGGTTTGGATGCCATTTTAGGAATGCGCCAGGTCTCAAACTTGATGTGGCGGCCAGCACGACAGCCCAGTTCTCTTTCGCTGGCCCCAGCTTCAAAATTTCCCATGGTGGGACATCCATAATCACATTTGGGACATGGTGGGAAGACGGTTGATGGTTGAGGGTTTCGCCCCGTGGAATAATGGCGGCAATTCCACAGGGTGAGGGTTGAGGGTCGAGACGGAAACGCTGAAATTTTGAAATCTGAAATGCTGAAATCAGGGAACAAGGGACTACGGGCAGGAGACTGCGGACTACTGACCAAGCCGTATCCATGCCATTAAATTCTTTAACGCAAAGACGCCAAGGCGCAGCGCGGCATAGCCGCAACCAAAACGATGGCATCCGGCCCGACGCTTGCCAACGGATGAAAAGTGCCAACGGATTTTTTTGATGAAAAATTTTACATCAGTTGGAACTTTCATCCGTTGGCGAAAAGTCCATCCGTGGTTGAGGAAAAAGCTTTGCGACTCTCTGCGTCCTCGGCGTCTCCCGCTCGCGTGTCAACGGAGCTGCGTTGAAGTCGTTTCCGTTTGGTTGCGGCTCCGTCGCGCTGTGTCATTGCGTTACTTTCATCTACCCCCACTGAATAGATACGGCTAAGGAACCGCAAAACCACAGGTCAGAGGGCGGGACGGAAGCCCGGATTCAAAGGGAAAAAATCTGGCCGGTCTAATGACCGGCCTGACGTGGAAAGACAAAGTGCCGAATTGCAGAACGGTCAAGCGGCACGGCTTTTGCGCAGGATGCGCAGGGTGCTCGCGCCAAACGGCAGCAGCAGCAACGCGCCCGCAATCATTGTCGTTGGCTCAGGCACGACGTTATGGATTTGTGGTGTAATTTGGTATGTATTTGTGTATGTGATGGAATCACCGGAATCATTGACAGCGTTGTAGATGGTGTACGGTCCGACGGTTTCCTCAATATATACAGCATTATCAGAGGGCACATAATCAGCCCAAGACCCTTGATTCCAAAACGTTGCAGCATCCGATCCCTCGTAAGAAGTCAGAGTGGCCAGGCTGTCCGTCTGGCTAAAAATCAGCACGTCGCTCCAATTCGCTCTATCCTGGCTTGAACCATTCTCCAACAAGATGACATCACCAGTAACGACTGATACTTCCAGATTCAGTTGGTACAGTGAGTAGGTCCCATTATCAAAATAGGATCCGGTGTCACCCGCCGGGGGCTGGAGGGCACCGTACAATGTGTAAGTCGATGAGTGAGTATTTCCTTCTTGTACATCCGGCGAGCCGGGATCCATGCTGGCCCTGGCGGATCCAGCGCACAGGCATACCATCGCTATTGAGATTACAATCTTCTTCATATCGTCCGTTTTTTTTGACCGCGGCAGAGAACTGATTCTGGCTCGACGTCCAAGCCACAACTCATTCTTTCACGCGACTGGTCCGATTCTCTGCAAACTGAGTTTGCACACTGGCCATCTTCCATGAGTAATGGAATTACATCTACCCCATGTTGGGACATCTATAATCACATTTGGGACCTGGTGGGAAGACGGTTGAGAGTTGAGGGTTTCGCCCCGTGGAATAATGGCGGCAATTCCACAGGGTGAGGGTTGAGGGTCGTGGCGAAAATGCTGAAATTTTGAAATCTGAAATGCTGAAATCAGGGAACAAGGGACTACGGGCAGGAGACTGCGGACTACTGACCAAGCCGTATCCATGCCATTAAATTCTTTAACGCTAAGACGCCAAGGCGCAGCGCGGCATAGCCGCAACCAAAACGATGGCATCCGGCCCGATGCTTGCCAACGGATGAAAAGTGCCAACGGATTTTTTTGATGAAAAATTTTACATCAGTTGGAACTTTCATCCGTTGGCGAAAAGTCCATCCGTGGTTGAGGAAAAAGCTTTGCGGCTCTCTGCGTCCTCGGCGTCTCTGCGTTGAAGGCCTTTCCGTTTGGTTGCGGCTCCGTCGCACTGTGTCTTTGCGTTACTTTCATCTACCCCCACTGAATGGATACGGCTAAGGAACCGCAAAACCACAGTTCAGAGGGCGGGACGGAAGCCCGGATTCAAAGGGAAAAAAACAGGCCGGTCTAATGACCGGCCTGACGTGGAAAGACAAAGTGCCGAATTGCAGAACTATTAAGCTGCACGGCTTTTGCGCAGGATGCGCAGGGTGCTCGCGCCAAACGGCAGCAGCAGCAACGCGCCCGCAATCATCGTCGTCGGCTCGGGAACGGAGGTTACGGTGATCGAATCGATGTCCACGCTTCCGCTTAGCGCGCCTTCATCGCCAACATAAGCGTAGGCTCTCATAACCTCCAGATCTCCGAATGCGACGCTGTTGTAGGAATTGAGTACGCCGAGAACGCTGTTCAGCGTTACGCCAGACAGCCCAGATACGTCGGCATCTGTTTGTAAATCCCATACATGGACGAGGGTGGTTCCGTTGAGCTGGTTCCCTTGCTCGGAGATGATGAGGAATTGATCCGCCCCCGAATTCCAAGTGCTGCCGGTGGACACGCCGAAGGCCGCAAACGGCGCATTGCCGGGTGTTGTAGAATCATCGCCACCAAAGTTGGAGTACTGAAAGCTCATGTTGAGACTGCTCAGTGTCCCAAGCGGGCCTACGACGCCAACCACCGCGTCGAGATCTGGACTGGTATAACTCAAGGCCTCATACCCAGGAGAACCAGGGACATAGGTGCCATTGTAAGAGGCCATGGTGCTAAAGTCGCTGCCCGAATAGATCGTCGCGCTGGCGCTCATTGCTGCGGTTAAACTGATCGCTAATATTGCTATTTGTAGTTTTTTCATGTTTTTTTTCTTATTTGGACCATCGCGGAAAGCGACTTCTGGCTCGACGTCCAATCCACAACTCATTCTTTCACGCGAGTGGTACGGTTTTTTTTAAACTGACTAACTTCTCCTTATGCAGAACGCATAAAATCTGTCTATCTCTTTTGGGGACATCATTAGTCACTTTTCGGATATGGGATTGAGACCTCTGAAAAATTCCCTTTCATCGTAGCGGCTGCTCCTCAACCTACAGCTCCGTGCTCCGTGCGCTGACTGAGCCTTATGACGGGTCATTCCTGTCAATTTTGGGACTTCCGCATTCACAAACAGGACAAAAGACTTGAATACCCTTGCTTTTTTGAGCTTCGGTGGTAACATCGCCATGTCTGGAACATTGGAAGGTTTGAAGTGCGATGTTCCGGCCGCCAATGGATGCTCAAACGCCAAAAAGAGAAATTCAACCGATCAAACCGACCCGACTTCTGATAGTTGGCATGGTTGCCGTGTGGCTGATTCTCCCACGTGTGGAGGCCGGCGTAACCCTTAACAGTCTGGTCTCATTCAATCAAACGAATGGTGATTTTCCCAGTGCCGGACTGGTACAGGCGCAGGATGGCAATTTCTATGGCACCACAGCCTTCGGTGGTTCAGGAAGCTACGGCACCGTATTTCAAATGACTCCGTCGGGAACTTTTACCAACCTGATTTCATTCAACGGCACCAATGGCGCATTACCTCGCGCCGGGCTGGTCCAGGGTACGGATGGGAATTTTTACGGCACGACCTACAATGGCGGCACGAACGGGTACGGCACGATATTTCAGCTCGCCACCAATGGCACGCTGACAACGCTGGTCACTTTTGCCATTGGCACTGGTGGTCATCCGATCGCGGGACTGATACAGGGCCAGGACGGGAATTTCTACGGCACGACCTCCTTCGGCGGGACGAACATTGGCGGCACGGCGTTTCAAGTGATGACGAACGGAGCCCTGACGACTCTGGTTTCGTTTAACGTCAGTGGTAATGGCGGCAACAGTCCCTACGCCGGGTTGGTGCAGGCTAACGATGGCAGTCTTTACGGCACGACTGAATTGGGCGGCACAAACGGGTACGGCACGATATTCAAACTGACGACCAATGGGACATTCACCTCTTTGTATTCATTCACCGGCACCAACGACGGCGCCAACCCCTATGCCGGGCTGGTGCAGGGTTCGGATGGCAATTTCTATGGCACGACATCTTCTGGAGGCACCAATGGTTACGGCACGGTATTCGAATTCGCGACCAACGGCACATTGACGACACTGGTGTCATTCGGCAACACGAATGGCGCCGATCCACAGGCCGGGCTGGTGCAGGCTTCGGATGGCAATTTTTACGGGACCACCTCGGCTGGCGGTGCTTACACGAATCTATCCGGTTTGGGCTACGGCACGATATTCAAGCTGGCAACCAACGGAACGCTCACGACTTTGGTATCGTTCAATGGCACGAATGGCGCCTCTCCGCAGGCCGGACTGGTGCAAGGTGTTGATGGCAATTTCTACGGCACGACGGCCCAGGGTGGCACGAACGGCTACGGCACGGTTTTCCAGCTCAGTGCCATCGTTCCGCCGCCGAGATTCCAGACAGTGACAAAGGTTGGCACGACGCTGACGCTGACCTGGAGCGCAACGGTGGGACAGAGTTACCAGATGCTGTACAAAACCAATTTAAACCAGCCCACTTGGAACAATTTGAACAACTCTCTCACTGCAACCAATCCCATAATGACGACGTTCGATGCCATCGGGCCAGACCGGCAACGGTTTTATCGAATTCTGCTGCTGTTGCCCTGAAAACCGCTTGAAACCGGGAGTGCGAGCGTCCCGGTTGCTCCAACGGCGTCCCGCCGTGGCCTGCTCCTGCAAAGACAGGTTTTATCCCGGATTTCCCAGATTAACTCCACAAGCCAATATTATTGACTTACAATGAAGCCGCATGAACAAAGGCTTTCATCTATGTTAACTCAACGAAAAACAGAGAATCCAATGGGTGCAGGCAAGAAACAGGCTCTGCGGGTGACTTTTGATAGTCGTTTGTAGTTGGAGTTTCACGGTTCCAAGGTCACATCCGACGCCGGGTTATTGGCCTATAGGGAACTTGATGAGGCGCTGGGTCTGACCGATCTGGGGGAGGAACTGCTGAACGATTGGCGCACGGGCAAGAACACGCAACACTCGCTGGTCGCGCTGATGCGGCAGTCCATCTTCAGCCGGCTGGCAGGTTACGAAGACACCAATGACGCCGAACGGCTCTCGGTGGATCCCACGATGCGGCATGTGGTCGGCGGTCGAGCCACGGAACACACAGCGGCCTCGCCCAGCCAGATGGGACGGTTCGAGACGGAGGTGTTGACGCAGCGGGGCAACTTGGCGGAGTTGACGAAGCTATCAGGGAAGTGGATTGACCGGCTGTGGGAACACCAGCCGATGCGGGAACTGATCCTGGACATGGACAGTTCAGTGAGCGAGACCTACGGCGACCAGGAAGGCACTGCCTACAACGGACATTTCGGCTGCACCTGCTACCATCCGCTGTTTTGCTTCAATCAGTTTGGCGATGTGGAGCAGTCTCTGCTGCGCGACGGCAATGTGCATAGCGCCAAGGATTGGCGGGCGGTGCTCGAACCGGTGGTGGCACGTTATCAGGGTCGAAACATTCCGCGCCACTTTCGGGCTGATGCCGCCTTTGCACAGCCAGAACTCTATGAGTATCTGGAAGCCGAGGGTTTCGAGTATGCCATCCGGCTTCCGGCCAATGATGCGTTGATGCGGGACATTGAGCCACTGCTGACCCGACCGGTGGGGCGTCCCGCGAACACGCCGGTGGTCTGGTATGCCGGCTTTTTGTATCAGGCAAAGAGTTGGAATCGGGCTCGGCGCGTGGTGGCCAAAGTGGAGTGGCACCACGGCGAACTGTTCCCTCGCGTCGGGTTCATCGTGACCAATCTAAGCCGGCCCGCCAAACGGGTGGTGCGGTTCTACAACCAGCGGGGCACAGCGGCGCAGTGGATCAAAGAAGGCAAGAACGCCATCAAATGGACCCGCCTGTCCTGTCACGACTTTGTGGACAACCAAGTGCGGCTGCAACTGTTCGTGCTGGCCTACAACCTGGGCAACTTCCTGCGGCAGGCGGTGCTGCCGCAAGCGGTGCGTCACTGGACACTGACGACGTTGCGGGAGAAATTGATCAAGATCGGGGCGAAGGTCGTGCGCCATTCCCGGAAGATCGTCTTCCAGATGGCGGAAGTGGCGGTTCCGAGAGAGTTGTTCCGGGCTATTCTCGAAGGGATTGGACGGCTGAGATTGCCCGCAGCGGCATCCGGATGAAGAAGAAAGTGAAAGGACTCGCATGAAAACAATGGAAACCACGGAAAAGGTGTCTTCGCATCGGGTCGAAAAGCGTGTGAAAAGGACAAATCGCAGCGAAGCGCCCCCCTGTGCCAGAGAAAAACCGAGGGCGGACTGGAAAATGGACTTGCAAACCTGTGGAGTTGGAAGAAAATCACGAAAAGGGTCCACGCCGGTCCTAGACAAGAAACCAAATGGGAAATGTCAGTTAGTATGGGCTGAGCGGAAGGGACAGGATTCGAACCTGCGAAGGAGTTGCCCCCTTAAGCGCTCCCAAGCGGCCTGAGCGACCACTTGTTCCTTCGCCCTGACATTATGGCCCAAAAGTCTACACGAATGTCCCCAAATTAGATGGCACCCCAGACTAAATTGTGGTTATATAGTTACATTACTAAGACCAGAATTAAAAATCCGAGACGTAAAAAGGAAATAAATGAAAACTTGTAATTGTAATAATTGGGCAAAGGTGCTGGCGGTGACGCTGACAGCACCGCAACTGAAAGGCACGTTCAAAATGAAAAGCAAACGCTTGATTCTCTCGGCTCTCGTGGCGTTGGCCGGTTTTCTGCCGCAAAGCAAAGCTTCTATTCTACTCTCGGCTGACAGCTTCGGGGTCTTGGGGGCTTCGACGGTGACGAGCACCGGCAATACCGTTGTCAACGGAGATCTGGGGCTCTATTCAGGTACTTCGATCACTGGCTTTGGTCCGGGGATCGTGAATGGAACGATACACGATACTGACGCGGTTGCGCAACAGGCCCAGGCTGATGCCCTCACTGCATACAATATTCTGGCAGGCGAGACGGTCAGTCAAAACGGCAACCTGACCGGTGAGGATCTGGGTGGACTCACGCTCACGGCAGGCGTTTATAAATTCGACTCGTCGGCTGAACTGACGGGAACACTCACACTCAGCGGCAATGGGCCCTTCGTTTTTCAGATTGGGAGCACGCTCACGACCGCAAGCGCTTCGTCTGTTCTCCTGATCAATGGAGCTCAAGCCGACAACGTCTTTTGGCAAGTCGGCTCCTCCGCGACTCTCGGTACCACCACGGCGTTTGATGGCACTATTCTCGCTCTCGCGAGCATCAGCCTGGATGACGGGGCAAGCATAGTCGGCAGAGCCTTGGCGCTGACCGGTGCGGTGACCATGATTGACAACAACATCACCGTCCCCACCGCCGTCGTCCCGGAAGCAAGCTCTTTCTGGTCGGGAGCCTTTTGCGCTTCTATCTTTGCTTGGCAGTGGTTGGCCGTGTGGCGGCGCAAGACTGCTCGTTCCTGAAAATGGCGGTGGGCGCGGCGGGATGCCTGATTATAATCAGGCCTCCGCACAATTGCTGCCCGAGGCGCTACGGAAAGTCCAAGAGGGAAACACCGTTCTTCAGTCATTCCCTCGCCAAGCAGCACCGCGAGCATCTCATTTTATATCCATTTGGCTGGAAAAGGAAATCAGCGCCGGCCTTTGGTCTGTTGGGGTGTTGAATTTTACGGGCGCGACGGCCGGGCTGCGTTTTTGAACTGACACACCAAACAATGATGGAGAGTCGAATGGTTCCGCTGGCTTGAACGAAAATATTTTCGGGCCGGGCCACGGGTAACTGCGGACGCAACGGCCGCGACTTCCAAATCGAACGGCATCGTTAATAGAACCCACTTCCCTGTTATTCACACCGGCTCTAATCCCGAATTCTGAAGTCGAAGTCGAGTGCGGCGTAGCCGCACAGGGAGCGCACGCCGCTGGCGTGCGGTTTTCGGCGGCCCGCCGAAAATCCCGTCCCACAAACTTTTTCGCGCCAATATCGGACAGAGAATGTGAGACGAAGGTTTGGGCGAGCCGCCCAAACCGGCACGCGGGCCGCGTGCGCTATAGCAGTTCATCTTGTCGTTGGCGCATAAAAGTTCATGCGGGAATCTGGCGGACCTTCCGTGTTGCTTGCAAAGCGCCAGGGGACTGGCGCAGTCCAAGACGCTTTGCGTATTTCAGGAATCATTGTGCCGCGCGCAGCGTCCTGGAGTGTCCACCCTCCGCAGTACTGCTACGCCCGTCCTCCGCAGTAGCCCTGCTACGGAGGATGGAGAGGACGGGCGGCGGCCCTCCGCCGCTTTTCCCAGAGGCATATCAAACTGTGCCTAGGTTAATTGGAATTGCTATACCATTCCTATTTCGGTGTTCGGGCTAATATCTGCTTATACAATCCTGGGACATCTTGATTCACTTTCAGGCAGACAGGCCGGCTGGCGGAATAGCGTTTTCAAGCCCGGCACGCAATGGCCATGGTTTGCTTTTCCGGAGTTCCGAATCAGATTGAAAGTTGACTTCGTGCAATGCCGGGCTAAAGTTTCACTGTCTGTCGAGTCGCGCGCGTTACCGAAGAGCGCAAGCAACGCCGGCCGGCTGGCCTGCCTTGCCGCAGATTTGTGAGGAAAGCGGATCGCCGGCTCAAGTTTGTGGTAAAGAAATTAAAGTGCCATGTTGCGAGCAGTACGCCACTGAATTAACAGGAATGGTCGTCATATGAAATCTCGTGTCAAACCAATGGCGAAAAATTTGAAGGCTCAGCCCCCCGGCTCCCGCCGAAAGATATTCATCGTCGAGGATCACCCGGTTTTTCGCGAAGGGCTGGTGCAAATCATAAGCGGTGAGAAAGACTTGAGTGTGTGCGGCGAAGCGGGTGACGCAGAACACGCGTTCCAAGCCATTGCCCGTCTCAAACCGGACCTGGTGTTGGTGGATATTACGTTGCCGGGAAAGAGCGGCCTGGAATTAATCAAAGAGCTTCGATCGCGGAACCGCAAAGTCAGGATTTTGGTTGTGTCCATGCACGACGAAGCGCTTTACGTCGACCGAGTACTGCGGGCCGGAGGGGACGGCTACATCATGAAACAGGTGGATCCGGAAGAGATCGTCCACGCCATTCGCGATGTGCTGGGCGGGCATATCTACGTGAGCGAAGAAGTTTTGGCCAGCACGGCGAAAGTTTCACTGAAACGTATTTCCGAGCCGGAAACGCGACCGCTTGATCAACTCACCGATCTGGAACTCAATATCCTGGAATTGCTCGGCCGGGGGAAAAACAGCCAGGAAATTGCCCGTCAACTCCATTTCGATGTCCGTAAGATCATTGCTCATTGCGCGCAGATGAGGAGACAATTAAGGCTGAAGAGCGACAATGCGCTCGTCCGCTTCGCGGCCTTTTGGGTGGAAGATGGTGTTTCATAAACCGGCGGTTCCGGTTCGCAATGGCCGGCGGGCAGCAGGAGCGCCACGCCACTTCGTGTTGAGCCACCGCCCATCAACCGGCGGGCGGACAGGGAATGCGGACGCTGATGGTCGTTCCTTTTTTTGGCGTTGACAGCACCTCGCAGGTTCCGCCCGAAGACAAAGCCCGCTCGCGCATATTCGTCAGACCGATCCCACGCCACTTTCCCTTGCCCGCCCTGGATCGCCGCGGAGCGAACCCGCGCCCGTCATCCTGGATTCTTAAGACGACGGAGTCGCCCTGGAATGAGAGTCGCAGCCGGATCGTTCTGGCCTGGGCATGTTTCTCGACGTTGGTGAGGGCCTCCTGCACGATCCGAAAGAGATTCAGCTCAACCGCCGGTGGCAGGCGCTGGCCAAGGGGGGCGATGATGCATTTCACCGTCAGATTCGTTCGTGCCTGAATCTCCTTGCAGAAATTGCGGCAAGCCGAGGCCAACCCGAGCTCGTCCAGGTCGCTGGGGCGGAGGTTGTGTGCGATGCGGCGGTTTTCTTCCAGAGCCTGGACAAGCAAATTGTCGCAGCGTGCCAGAATCTCCCTGGCCGCCGGGTTCAGTGTCCCAACATGGCTTTCCACCTTGCGGAGCCTCATCTTGACGGAAGCAATGACCTGATTCACTCCGTCATGCATTTCGCGGGCCACGCGCAGGCGCTCGGTTTCCTGTGCCTCAATGATGCGCCAGGGCAACTGTCGCAATTCCTCTCCGACCCGCTTGCGCTCAGTGATATCCTGAATGACGCTCACCCAGCTCACCAACCGACCCACTTCATTCCTGATGGGCATCATACTATGTTCGGTTGGGAACACGGTTCCATCCTTGCGCCTCATCTTGAACTCGAAGTCGCTCAGGAACCCTTTGTGTTCGACCGCGGAATGCAGATGGCTGGCAAACTGTTCCGCCATTGCTTCATTCGCATGCAAGGAGGCGGTTGTCCGCCCAATCACTTCGTCGCGGGTGTAACCAAATATTTGGGTCGTCGCTGGATTGCATTCCTCGATGACCATCGTATCGGCATGAACAATCAAGACCGCCGAGCGAAGGCTGTGGAGCGTCTTCTCCAGCAGTCGGCGATTGGCTCGCAACGATTGTTCCGCCCGGATCCGGGCTATGGCGCCGGCGGCTTGAGCGGCAATCACCTCCAGCGCCTGGCATGACTTGGCGGGTATCTCCCCACGAACATGGGAACCCACACCGAGCACCGCAACCACTTCTCCGCTATGTTGGACCGGGAGGACATCCATGGCCAGCAGACTTTCACGCTTGAGTTGCTGTACAATACCGGTCAACGGTCCACCGGGCGGGCGGGAGCTGGCCCGGCCCGTGCCGTCTGGGCGCGCTGGCACCGGGTCTGCGGCAAAATGCGAGGCGCGTTTGGCAAAGTCGGCTGAAAACCCCCGGTGCACTATGAGATCCAGCGCCCCGGTTTCCGGGTCCACCAAAAATACCCCGCCACAGTCAATGCCTTCGCTCTGGAGGGCGATCTCCAGCAACTGCACCGCCGTGGCGTTCAAACCGATGCTCGAACTCAGATAGGTGCCAAAGTCACGCTGGGTCTGGAGCCACCTTTCGGCCCACTTGCGCTCGGTGATGTCCTGCGACACTCCCATCAACCCAATCACCTGGCCGTCCGGATTCACGATCTTTGAAGTGCTCAGAAAAATCGGGAAATCCGTCCCGTCTTTCCGGCGGTCCAGCACCTCGCCACGCCAGCTGTCAAGGTGGCTTTGCTCCAGAATCTCCGACATCAGCACCGGGGGATTGTCATTGTTCGGGGAAATGAGCATGTGGGGGGTCTTTCCCAAAATCTCCCCCCTCGTGTAACCGAAGGCCTCCAAAAAGGCGCGGTTCACAAATGTGAACCGATCCTCCATGTCCGTAATGCAAATCATTTCGACCGTGCTTTCGATGGCGTGAGCCAGCATCGCCACCTGTCCTTCTGCGCGCTTGCGCTCGGTGATGTCCTGGATGGTCCCCTCGATGTATTGAACGGCACCGCTGGCATCACGAACCGCGTGCGCGTTCAAGCTGACCCAGATTATGCTGCCGTCTTTGCGGTAATTGTTCTCTTCAAATCCTTGAATCGCCCCTTGTTCCAGCAGCAAACGTTTCATTTCCGCCCGTTTTTCGAGCGAGACATAAATCTGTTGCCCGACATCGGTCACGCTGGACATCATTTCCTGGGGCGATGGGTATCCGAACATCCGGGCCAAGGCCGGGTTGGCGATGAGAATACGGCCTTCCAGCGTCGTCCGAAAGATTCCTTCAGTTGCGTTCTCGAAGATGCTGCGGTACCGGGCCTCCGCATTCCGCAACGCTTCCTCCGTTTCCTTGCGCTGGGTAATATCGCGCATGAAAGCGAACACGCAGGGCTCCCGCAATTGGAGAAACGTCGCGATGACTTCCACCTCGATGATCCGTCCATCTTTGCAACGGTGGCGAGTCTCGAAACGGTCACTCCCGGATTGGCTAATGCGTTGTGCGTGTTGGACGACCAGTTCCGAAGAAGGCTCGTTGACCTCCACGTCGCTGGCACGCATGGACAATAGTTCCTCGCGGGAATAACCGCTCATGCGGCAGTAGGCCTCGTTCACGTCCACGAGATTCCCTTCAAGATCAATCATCCAGAAACCCTCCATCGCGGCGCCAATGATTTTTTGACTCAGTTCCTCGCGTTCCTTGAGCGCCTCCTTAATTCGCTTCTGCTCGGTGAGATCGCGGGAAATCCCCATCACGGATAGGACTTCCCCCCCCGGATTTCGCAACGGCACCAGGCGGGTCTCAACCCATTTCTCGGTCCCGCGGAACGGCTGGCCTTGCTCCGTGCGCGTGGACTCTCCCGTTTCGAAGACCCGTTGCACAACTTCTTGCTGTTGTCGAGCGATCTCCAGCGGGAAAAACTCGGTCTGCGGGTGTCCCAACAACTCCGTATCAGGCTTGCCCAGCCACTGGATGGCAACAGAATTCACATATTGAATGGCTGACTCTCGATCCAGGATGAAGATCGCGTCGGGAGAAGATTCAGCCAGACTGCGGTAGCGTTCTTGACTTTGCCGGAGCGCTTCTTCCGCCTGTTTGTGCCCGGTAATATCGGTGCTGATACTCACGACATGTGGGGGCTGGCCGTGGTGCCCGCGCACCAATGTCCATCTGCTGTGAAGGATGATCGGCTTCCGGGCTTTGGTCACCGCCTGCACCTCGCCACTCCATTCGCCGGTTTGCAGCAGCATTTTCTGCGCTTCGGCAAATGTCGAAGGATCCGCAAAAAATAAATCAGTGGTGCGGCCCTTAACTTCGTCGGCAGTCCAACCCAATAGACGCTCGGCCCCTTTGTTGAAATGCTGAACGTGCCCTTCCACATCGCGGATGATGATCGCGTCGTGTGCTTGATCGAGAATGTGCAGCAGTTCCCGGATCCTTGCTTCGGCCTGCCGCCGCGTAGTAATGTCACGCGCCACAATCACGATCCCGCGGGATTGGCCGTCCACGTCTGTTGACACGACGGCACTTAATTCCACCGGGAAACGGCTGCCATTTTTCCTGAGCATCCTGTACTCGGCGTTTCTCATGACACCAGTTTCGAGCATGGTGGTTAGGTCCGCCTTCATGCGCTCATGCTCCTCCGGCGGCATCAAGTCGAAGGCACTTTTTCCCAGCAACTCCTCCGGGCCTGCATAACCGAGCATTTCCACGGCCTGCCGGTTGGCCGAAGTCAGCCGGCCGTGAAGGTCAATCAGGCCAACGGCGTCGGGCAGGATTTCAACCAACCGCCGATAATGTTGCTCGCTGGCCCGCAGGGCGGCGGTGGTGTCGCGGAGACGCACGATCGTCCGAATCCGCGCCAGTAATTCTTCCGAGTCCAGAGGTTTGACCATGTAATCATCCGCACCAGATTCCAGGCCCTCGACCTTGTGGGCGGCGTTCGTAGCGCCGCCGGAAATCAGAACGACAAAAACATCCCGCAGATCAGGGTCACTCTTGATTTGTTTGCAGACCTCCATTCCGTTGAGGTCAGGCAGCATGACATCCAGCAGGACCAGATCGGGGCGCTTTTCGCGTGCCAATTGAAGACCGTGCTGGCCAGTTGATGCCGTCAACACATCGTACCCGGCGGCGTTAAGGATTAGGGTAAAGACTCCTAGGATTTCGGGTTCGTCATCCACCACGAGTATGCGAGTGGTCTGGTTCATATCTGACGCTTGCTTGGTTCAAGCCACAAAATGTGTTCTAACGGGAGAGCTAATACCGAAACGAACGCGAGAGCAAGAACAAACTGCCTGATTTTCAAACAGGGTGCTTCACCTCGTTCGAGGAATGGGGAGGTTGGAGTTGAGTTTCCCAGCAATTGGAACGGAGCTTGGGACGGGAGGATCTCGCCACGTTAGGTTCGGTGGCGGCACCTGGGGCTTCGTCGTGCCTGGCCGATTCCTGGCCAATTTTCAGGTTCTCGGTCGGCTCGGTTCGGGAACGGCACGCCCGTTGTGGGCGTGATCCAAACAGCCCAGCACAGGTAAAGGGGGCCTGTACCTCACATGAAGGTTTCGCCTTCCTTCGTGGAGAGTCTGCCTGACGGTCTCGACCTCAGTGCTCGTTCAGATACCACCGGCATGGGTCACCGGCCAATCAGCGGTCACTGATCCCAGACGGCCAGCCGGTGATTCTCGAAATTGTCGTGACTGAAATGAAATCACCAGACAAGCAATCTCAAGAGGTCAAGGAGTGTTTAGGCTCTTTTTTCATTTGCGTATCGTATCGTCAGACGGTTCATTATGCAAACGAAATATACGAGCCAATGAGGGCAAAATCACAAATATGCAAAGCGGTCCCTCACCACATTGCCCGCCAACCAGCGATCACTCATCTCTGACGGACAGCCGGTGGTTCTAGGAATTGTCGTCACGGAAAACTTCCACGTTTAAGGGCGCAGGGCCTTGGCGCGACTAGAAGGCACGCTGGGGGGGCGTACACTGGCTATCGTAACGGCCACAACTATTCCACCCGGCGCCTGGGCATGCCTCTTGAACTGGCCGCCGCTCTGAAGGTCGCCCCCTTGGCCGAAACACGAAAACTGGAGCGCGAATTGAAACGAAAGAAAAACCCGCGCCTCGCACTCTTCCTGTTGAAACAACGCCGGCAGTAACTCTCCATTTTGAGCAGCCCCGAAAGCTTTCGGGGCTGGTGGGCCCGCTCGGATTTGAACCGAGGACCAACCCCGAACGCATTCGGGGCTGCTGCGCGTAGCGACAGCGAAGGCGGGCAAACCGGATTAACTCACTGTTTTTCCCCTGTTCCCGCCAGCGCCGCGTTGCGTTCCTGCAACGATTTTTGGAGATACTGGTCCTCCGGGGCTTCGAGCCAGGCGGTGTACCAGATATCGCCCAGCATCTGGCCGGCCTTGACGAGCTGGCCGTCGAGGCACGCGCGGCCCTCCAAGCCCTTGTCCCCTTCGCCGGTGAGCTTGCCTTCCTTCTCCAGCTCATAAAGCGGCCCGACCAGTTTGTTTTGTTCGACGATATAGCTCACGGCGTCGCGGAACATGCCGTCCGGCTGGCCCGCATTTTTAATGCGCTCGGCGGGATGAATTTTCCCCGCCAGTTTCCCGGCGTTTATTCCGCCGGTCTGGCGAAAGTACCCGCCGTCAATCCACGCGTGAAATTTCAGGCTGGTCGTGTAACCGTGCGGATTGTCGCCCACCCAGCCATTGAAATGCATCGTCGTGTGCAGCGGCTGCGAACCGTCACCAACAAAATGCCCCATCACGCCCATGACATAGACGACGTTGGCCTGCGCATTGGCGATCTCCTCCGGCGTGCCGCCGTATTTCTGAAACGTTTTCAGGTAGCTGAAGCAGGATTTCAGTTTTTCGTAATATTCCGTGATGGCCCACGGCAGGAACCCGCTCAATTCGCGCGTGTGGTCGGCGTCCCTGGCCGGATCAATGAACGGAAATTTATCCGGGTGCGCCGCCCGCTCCCGCGCAATGATTGCGACAAAATCGTAACGCATCAACGGCAGCGTCTCCGGCGTCAGGCCGTAAAGCTTCAAATCCTCCAAATCAATGTAATGGTCCGGCCCGTTGAAATGTTTCAGTGGCAAATCGCCCACATTCCGCCAGCGATCCGGCTCGCCCGCGAGAAACGCAATGCGCGCCCTTCTTTCAGGCGTCAGGGTGAACCCGCCGAAATCCGCCGGTAACGACGCCAGCGCCAGTTCGTTGATGGCGTGATGCCCTTCGTAATCCCACGCCCCGGCATTAAAAGTCAACGCCCCCAGCACCACTGCAATTGTGAGTAATTTTTGATGCATAAATGAATCCTTAATGCACACCACGTTAGCGGAACCCGCCGCTTATGCAAAAAAGAATCTGCTGCCTTTGCAAAAACGAATTGGCTTGGGGCCGGTAAAAATCGCGATCGGTGGCGGCGAACCGAAGATTGGCCCCTGGGAGCGCCGGCGTCTCGCCGGCCAGTTTCGCTGTCACACGCCGGCGCTCCCAGGCCAAATTTACCTGATGACAAATTCGTGTCCCTTCGTGTTCATCCATCCTCTCCACCCTCCGCAGTGCTGCTACGGAGGACGGGCGCAGTGTTGCTACGGAGGACGGGTTCGTGGTTAAATTTTCGCGTGAAAATCATCACCGACGAACGCTGCGCCGGTTATTCGCGCCTCGGCCATCCCGAACGCCCGCTGCGCATCCTCGCCACACTCGAACTCCTGCGCAACCAGACCGAACTGCCGATTGAATGGGCTGAACCGGGCCGGGTGAGCGACGCGCAAATTCTTCGTGCCCATTCGGCTGAACATCTTGCGCGCTTGAACGAGCCGGAGGATTTCGATGCCGACACGCCGTTTTACGAAAACATCGCTGATTTCGCCCGCGCCTCCGCCGCCGCCGCCCTCGCCGCACTGACCGCCGCGCGCAATGGCGAAAGCGTTTTCAGTTTGATGCGACCGCCCGGCCATCATGCCACCCGCGACCGGGCAATGGGCTTTTGTTACTTGAACAACATCGCCATCGCCGTGCTCGAAGCCGCAGCCACAGGCGCAAAGCGTGTCGCGGTTTTCGATTTCGACGTGCATCACGGCAACGGCACCGAAGCCATTTTACTCAACCGGCCCGGCACCGCGTTTTTCTCCATCCACCTGTTTCCATGTTACCCCGGCACCGGCAGCGCGAATGCCGGCAATAACTGTTTTAATTATCCTGTCGAGCCGGGCTTGCCGCGCCAGGACTACCGCGCCGCGCTTGCCCGCGCGCTGGACGATTTGAAAAAATTCCGGCCCGACCTGGTCGCCGTGTCCGCCGGATTCGACGCCTACGTGCGCGACCCGCTGGTGCAGGGCGTGCTGGTGGTGGACGATTTTTACTGGCTCGGCCAGTCGCTGCGCGCGCTCGGCGTGCCGATGTTCAGCCTGCTTGAAGGCGGTTACAGCAAAGACCTCCCCGAGCTCATTTTTGCCTATCTCAAGGGCGTGGAAGGAAAATGAAATTTGTTCCGTCAAAATCATTTCTTGACAAAATAATAGCAGTTTTAAATCCCCCTGCATGCTGATTTTCAGCCGCGTAGCGGCGGCATCTTTGTAGTTTTCCCGTTCCCAAAAATCAAAGCTCCGTCAGGAGCGGTATATTTCGACGTCGCTCCTGACGGAGCTAAAATTTTATTTGGGCAAATATTCTACAAAGATGCCGCACCTACGGTGCTGGAAGTCCTCGTGTTCTCCATTTAGACTCCGCGCATGACGGTTCTCGAAGCGATCCAGAAGAGCGCGGAGTTTCTCGCCAACAAGGGCGTTGATTCGCCGCGCCTGCAAACCGAACTCCTGCTCGCGCATCTGCTCAAATTGCCGCGCATGAAATTGTATCTAAACTTCGAGCGCACGCTTGCCCCGGCGGAAGTGGACGGCCTTCGCGAATTCATCAAGCGCCGTGGCCAGCGTGAACCGCTCCAGCACATCACCGGCTCGACTTCGTTCTGCGGACTGGAAATCGCGGTCAACCGCCATGCGCTCGTTCCCCGGCCCGAAACCGAATTGCTGGCGGAGTCGGGATGGGAGTTTTTGTCGAAACTCGAACAATCCCCTCACCTGGCCGGAGGCCACCCTCTCCCCGCCCGGCGGGGAGAGGGACGGGGCGAGGGGTACGTGGCTTTGGATTTCGGTACAGGAACCGGCTGCATCGCCATCGCACTCGCGGTAAAATGTCCGTCCGCAAAAGTCGTGGCGGCGGACGTTTCAGTGGAGGCACTCGCGTTGGCCAAAGAAAACGCCACGCGAAACAACGTCGCCGACCGGATTGAATTTGTCCAAGGCAATGGTTTTGCGGCACTGCAAAACGTAGGACAGGCGTCTTGCCTGTCTCCATCTGAAAAGAAAAAGTTAGAGACAGGCGGGACGCCTGTCCTACATTTCGATCTCATCATCAGCAACCCGCCTTACATTCCATCCGCCGAAATCGCCACGCTCCAGCCGGAAGTGCGCGATTTTGACCCGCGCGCGGCGCTGGACGGCGGTGCGGACGGCCTGGATTTTTACCGGAAGCTGGCAATGGAGGCGAAACCGTTTTTGAAACCGGGCGGGAAAATCATGCTGGAATTTGGCGACGGCCAGGCCGACGCCATCCGGAATATTTTTGAGACCGAAAAGTGGATTGTCGAAGCGGTGAAGGAGGATTACAGTCACCGGCAACGAATATTGATTGCGAAGCTTGATTAACGTGCTGCCGACATCTTGTCGGCAGAACAAACATAAAGTGAACTTCCGGCAGGATGCCGGAAGCACGTTTGAAATTTCTCATGGAAAGTTTTTTGATCAAAGGCGGCGTGCCATTGCACGGTGAGGTGACCATCAGCGGCAGCAAAAACGCCGCGCTGCCCATCATGGCGGCGGCGTTGCTGACCGGCGAGCCGTGCATCATCCGGGGCGTGCCGGATTTGAGCGACACGCGCTTCATGGCGCAGATTCTCGAGTCGCTCGGCGCGACGGTTAAGTTCGAGCGCGGCACGCTGACGGTCCGCGCGCAAAAAGTCCGCGGCTATGCCGATTACGAACTCGTCCGCAAGATGCGCGGCTCGATTTGCATCATGGGGCCGCTGCTGGGCCGTCTGAAAAAAGCGCGCGTGTCGCTGCCCGGCGGCTGCATCATCGGCGCACGCCCCATCAACCTGCATTTGAAAGGTTTTGAGGCGCTCGGCGCGAAAATCACGATTGAAGGCGGTTATGTCAGCGCCGCGGCGAGACAACTCACCGGCGTGCCGATGTTTCTCGGCGGACGAGCGGGCTCGACCGTGCTGGGCACGGCGAATGTGATGATGGCGGCGACGCTGGCCGAAGGCGTGACGGTCATCGAAAGCGCGGCGTGCGAACCGGAAGTAGTGGACCTGGCCAATTTCCTGAATGCGATGGGCGCAAAAATTTCGGGCGCCGGCAGCCCAACGATTACGATCACCGGCGTCAAAAAGCTGCACGGCGCGAAGCACGAAGTCATTCCCGACCGGATTGAAGCGGCAACTTACGCGATTGCCGCCGCCGCAACAAACGGCGAAGTCACCCTCAAGGGCGCGCGCGCCGAACACCTGCGCGCGGTGATAGACAAATTGAATGAATCGGGCGTGGCGGTCGAGCGGCGCGGCGCCAATCTGCTCGTACATCGCAAAGGCCAGCTCAAATCGGCGGACGTGACCACGCTGCCCTATTCCGGTTTTCCAACGGACGTGCAGGCGCAAATGATGTCGCTGTTCGCGCTCGCGCCCGGCATCAGCATCATCACGGAGCGGATTTTTGAGTCGCGTTTCATGCACGTGAGCGAGCTGGCGCGGCTGGGCGCGGACATCGAGATTGAGGGACCGAGCGCCATTGTCAAAGGCGGCAGACCGTTGAGCGGCGCGCCGGTGATGGCGAGCGACCTGCGCGCGTCGGCGGCGCTGGTGATTGCCGGTCTGGCGGCCAAAGGCGCAACGCAGGTCAATCGCATTTACCATCTGGATCGCGGCTACGAAAGCATGGACGCGAAGCTGCGCAAGCTGGGCGCGCGGATTGAGCGCGTCGAGGAAAAATGAATTCTACAGGCTGCAAAATACTTGGGATTGATCCCTTTTTATAAAATTACTGACAAACAGAAAATAACATGAACCGACTAAATTATTTTAATCCTTACCAATCGAAAACGGGCGAACACGAAGACCAACTTACAGGGGCATATCTTGTTTTGCTGAAACAAAATCCATTCTTGCGGAAAAGATCAAAGAAGGTTTGAAAGTTGTGGGACGTGACGGACACGATTTTTTGAAAAAACTTTGAAAGGTGTAAAAGCGCGCGTGATTTCAGAAGGAATTGAAATGGTTTCCCGGAAACAAAAGGGCGCGGCGGGAAGCCGTTTTTATTCCAGCCCAATGATCTGGTGGAATATTTCATAGACCACGCTGCGGCGTTCGGCAAAGACAACTTTGAAGAGCGGGGCGGTGCCGCCAGTTTCGTGTTTGAGAATCAGGCGGCAGTTTTCCACGCGCACTTTGTAGAATCCCTCCAGTTCATCCTCCAGCGGTTCGGGGAAGGCGGCACCGCGTTCAATGTCGTGGATGGCTGTGCGGAGGCTCTTGCGCGCGTCTGGCGATTGGCGGCGGATAAAGGCGAGCGGCTGTTCTTCGATGATGACTTCAATCTTCATCAAGCACGCTGATGGGATGGTATTTTCCTTTGCCAGCCTTGGCTTGATTGATGGCTTTCATGGCCGCCGGGTTGGACAGAATCTCCATTTGCTCCAGCAAATCCGCCATCCGCTTCCGTGGCACGATGAAGGCGACGACTTCGCCATTCCGGGTGATGGCGGACGTTTTGCCACTCCGGCACAGCGCGGGGAACTGCGCCTGCCCTTTGGTGATGGTCAATGTATTCTTCATACAGATTCTACATAGACCATTTTTTGTTTTCCGGCAAGTTTTTTGATCGAAATTTTCCGGCACATAAATGAGTCCCGAGTATTTACAGCCGATGGTGTACCGGAAACAAAAAGGCGCGGCGGGAAGCCGAAGCCGCCCGGTTGGCCGTCATTTGAATTTTGCGAGCCAGCGCCGGTCGGTGGCGTTTAATTCGGGGAAAATCTTCAGGCTTTCGGCGTGGGCCACGGCGCGGCATCCACTGTTGCCGTCGAAGCTCAAAAACCAGCGGCAGCCAAACCTCTTGGCCGCCGCCACATGGAGCAAATCCAGCGTGCCAACGTTGCAGCGCGGCGCATACTTGCGGAAAATTTCATCCGCCAGCGCGGTCATCTGCGCGAACGTGTAGCCGCAATCCACAAACAGCCGGGCGCGCAGGTCGGATTCCAGCGCGCCAAACCGGTCTCCCGCCCGCCAGAAATTACAGCGGCATTCCGCCAGCACCGCCTCGCTGATGACGATGGTCTGCGGGGCTGTAAAACCGCGCCAGCGTTGCACCGCCGCATGGTCGCGCGTCTGGTAGTAGGTGGAAAAAAGCCAGTTGGTGTCCGCAAAGGCTATTCGGGTCTCAAGCATAAATCATAAACCGCGTCCGAAACCGGCGGCGCGGGACGCTCCAAAATCTCCCGCCAGTCGCGCGGCGGACGCCCGCTGATTTCACGCTGGATCAAGTTGTTCAACCCCTGCGAGACGTTGCCAAACCGCCGCCGCAATTCCCGCTTGGAATGAACCGAACGAAAGCTGATGGTTTCAGTCTTTGTCATACAAGAAAAGTAATACGTCCGCACCCAACCGTCAAATGAAAAAGCCCGCGCCGACAGGCCTGGGAGCGCTGGCGTCCCGCCGGCGTGTTTTGTTGGAGTTCACGCTTTAGCAGACGGTTAAAGAAGTAGGTGACGACGTAAGGAGTCTCTACCTTGCCCTTCAGAAACCGAAGAGATTTGAGACTCGTCACCGGTCTTCGCGCCGGACGCTACGCCCCGGCAGGCCTCGTCTCCTACAAAGAAAGAGATTTTTAACGGGCTGTTAGCGTGCCCCTGGGAACAAGCTAAAGCTTGAACTCCAACTCGGCGCCGGGACGGCGGCGCTCCCAGGATTGTCCTCCGCCTTCCAATCTCCCGTCTGCCAACCGCTAAAGGCGTCCCGAGTATTTACAGCCGATGGTTTCCCGGAAACAAAAAGGCGCGGCGAGAAGCCGCTGGCGCGAGCGTCAGATATTTCGCTCGTGCCAACGGCTCCCCGCACACGCCCGTCTTCGCGGCCGAACCGCTTCGACGCGGCAGGCCTGTGTCCCCATTTCAAGCTGGCGCGGTTTCATACGGCGAGCAGTTCGCGGCTGCTCTCGAAAATGCGCGCCTGGCGTTCAGCCTGGCGGAGGGCAGTCAGGGTTATTTCCTCGAACAGCACCGGAAACACCAGCAAGGGGTAAAGTGTCGCCCATGCCAGCGCCGCCGCGTCGTTGGCCGCGCGCCGCAACGGAGGGTTCAATTCCGGCGTCGGCGCCTCGGCCAGTTGCCGCGCGAGCAAACGGCTTTTGAGCCGTTCGAACTCGGTTTCCTGCGTGGCGCGAAACGGCGCCGGCGGAGCCGGTCGCAGCTCGAACCGCATTTCGGGGCCGAACCTGGCCGGCACCCGCCTGCGTGGCCGAAGCCACTCCGGCGCGGCGAAGGCCCGTGTTTCATTTTTGTTCATGTTTTTTCCTTTCGTTTGGTTTGGGTTAAAAAGCGAAAAACCCGCGATTGACTGGCAATCGCGGGTTTTTGAAAATTTGTCCTTTTAAATCAGAACTTCACCCCCACGATGCCAAAACGCCGGCAGACGCGCGTCCAAATGGACATGCGTCCGTTGGTCTGCGCGTGCTTCAGCGTTGGAGCAAACGTGTTTTTCATATTCAACCGGCAGGAAGAAACACCATTTGGGCGCGTTTGTCAAAGAGTTTTTTATTTTGAAAAGCAGCCTTTCTCAAGGCTTGTCGGATGGAGAAGTAGTGCTAAATTGGTTCAAGCATGAGCGAACAATTACGAATGGTCACCTGCGGTTGGTGTGAGACGAAGGTCTTCATCCCGGGCGATTTGGCGCCGTTGGGCACGGTGCCGTGCAGCAAGTGCGGGCATCCCATCATGATGCCCATGATGATCCGGCAATTCGAGTTGCGGAGCGTCGTCGGTTCGGGCGGCATGGGCACCGTCTATCGTGCCTGGGATACGACCCTGGAGCGCATGGTGGCGGTGAAGTTGATGCGGAAGGAGCTGCTCAACGATCAGAAGGCCCTGGATAGTTTTTATCGCGAAGCCCGCGCCTGTGCCCGGCTCAACCATACGAACATCGTTCACATTTACTCCTTTGACGAATGGGAGGGCCAACAGTATCTCGTGATGGAGCTGGCCGATCACGGCAGCCTGGACGCGCGCATCGAGAAACTACGCCTGCTGCAGGAATTGGACATGCTCGACATTGGTGTCAAAATCGCCTCCGCGCTCGACCTGGCGCTCAAGCACGATTTGCTCCACCGGGACATCAAGCCGGGCAATATTTTGTTCAACGCGGATCACGAACCAAAGCTGATTGACTTCGGTCTCGCCCGTAAAGCCGACGTGGAACACGAAGTGGAGGACGTGACCTGGGGCACGCCGTATTACGTCGCGCCGGAAAAAATCAAACGCGAGCCGGAAACTTTTCTGTCCGACATGTACAGCCTCGGCGCCACGCTCTATCACGCGATGACCGGTCATGTGCCGTTTGAAGCACCGACGGTCGAGGAAGTAATCATTGCCCAGGTGCAAACGCCCCTGACGCCGCCGAATCTGGTCGTGCCTGAAATCACGCAGCCCACCAGCGATGCGCTGGTGAAGGCCATGGCAAAAAATCCCGCGGAACGTTTCCTGAGCTATGACGAATTCATCATGGCGCTGACGGCGGCACGCAGCCAGTTGCTCGTGATGCAAAATCAACTGCCGCAGGCGCAAAAGTCAAAAAGTCTCACCGGTTGGTGGAAGCGGGCATAAAAAAGGCGGGCGTTGCCGCCCGCCTTGAAGATTCAAAAAAACTCCGGATCATCAACGGCTGCCACCGGCGCCCGAAGTTTCCGCATTTTTCTTTTCGACTTTGGCGCCGAAGTGGACGCTGGTGGCGTTGAGTTTGCCATCGTCAGTTTTCTTGTAAGCGCCACTGACCTGCTCTCCCACCACGCCGTCAGCCAGTGTGGCCGACTTGCCGTCCTTGGTGATCTTGGTGTCGGGCGTGACTTGCAGCGTGAGCGTGCCCACGGTAAGCGTCATCGCCTTCGTGTCCACCGCGCTCAGGTTGCCATGGAAAGGCGGGTTGCCATGTTTCTTGGGCTGGGCGGGGGTTTGGCCGGGCACCGCCGGTGCGTTTGTGCTGGAGCCTTCCGCGCGCGACAACGCGGGCATGGCGACGAGAGCCGCGGCAAAGAGGCTCAGAACTGCGATTTTAGAGGTATTTTTTGTCATAATGGTTGATGGTTTGTCCAATTGTTGGTTACGAAAAACAAGGCAGAATACGAATTGGTCTCAACCCATTCAACTGTTTTTACCACACGCCTTCGGTCAGCAATTCCGTGACGTTTCGCGCCAGATCTTCCGCCAGCAGCGGCAGCGACTGGCGCTCCGAATCCGCCAAATCCGTGCCAACGTGAATCAGCGTGTAGCCGTTCACGTTTTTATCGAACAACACTTTGGCCGTGGCGCGTTCGCGCGCGATGACGCGGGCGGTGATGCCAACCCGGTAATTCTCCGTCGTAGTGACGTCATTATTCAAATAGCTCAACCCTTCACGGTTGTAGCGCGTAATCACACCGCTGACGACGACGTCACCGGGACTGTGCGTGGCGAGATGGTAAGTGCCGTCGGTTTGGAGCCGTTCCCGCAACGCCTGGGTGACCGCGTCGCCGAGCCGTGGTTGAAGCGTCTGGTTGTTGAACGGCAAAACTTCAACCGACTTTTCACCCGCGACCGCGCCGTTGACCGGGCCGAGATGGTAGCCGGCGCAACCGGCAAGCAACGCCGCCATCGCGGAAACGGCAAAAATTTCCGGCAGACGCATTTCAGTTGGCGGTTGACGCTTGAACGCGCGGTTTGAGGGCTTCAATGCGCTGGCGCGCGGAAGCGGCGTAAGGCGAGTTTGGATCCAGTTGCAGCACTTCGTTGTAATAAACCAGCGCGCCGTTCCACTTCTTGCTCTTTTGGTAGAATTGCGCGATTTCAAAATTGCCGCGCACCTGTTCGGCCTTGAGCCAGGCAATGGCTTTTTCCGCTCGCGGCACGCGCCGGTCATCGGGATAAAGCGTGATGAAATCCGTGAACCTCTCAATCGCCTGCATCGCGGTGCTTTGGTCGTATTCAGCCTTCGCCGCCTCCCGCGCATACGAAAGGCCTTCACGAAACAGCGCGTCGGAGGCAATGGTCGGCAGGTTGTAGTAACGATCGGCGGCGGTGGCGTAAGCCTTCACCGCCTCGGGATAATTTTTCTCCTTTTCGCGCGCGGCGCCGCTGCGCAATTGCGCGTGCGGGGCGACGTCGCTGTAAGGGCCGTTGTTGACGATTTTGTCGAACATTTGCGCCGTTTGATCCATCGAGGGATAAAGCGGGATGTAAACCCAGATTCTGAACCATTCGCCGCCGAGGAAACGGTTGGCGATTTCATACTGCCGCCAGAGCACTTCTTCATAGCGACTGCTGCGCGGATATTTTTCGATGATGTTTTGGTAGGCTTTGAACGCGGCTTCATCCTTGCCTGACGTCTCGAGGCAGCGGCCAATGAGATATTCCGCGTCCGGCGCGTAGTCTGACAACGGCCACACGCGCAAGACGCGGTGCGCGGCATGGAGCGTGGTGTTGAAGTCGTTCTTGGCGAAAGCCTGTTCCGCAACGTCCAATTGTTCCTTGGCCCGGGGGCGCTGCCACCTGGCGTTCTGGCCATACAGCTCGTAATACCAGCCTTCACCCGGCACATAATACAACGGCGCCGGCGCGCGAAAGGGAAACAACACCACGCACGCAGCGACGATGAACAGTAAACCAGGCCGACGATTCATGTGGCGACAGTAACGACCTGAAACCAGCAAGTCAAGGCGGGCACAAGTGGATTCATCCCCGGTAAACAACCAGAATGCCGTAATCCTCCACTACCTTTTGTGTGCCGACGTCAAAGTGTGTGTAGCCGACCGTGTGAATGCCAACGAGGTTGGCCTCGCCGACTTCATTCAAAAATTCCGCAGCCTTTTCATCAAACTTGTCATGGCCCCCTTCAACGCAGGCGGCGTGCCGAATCGTCCGGACCCGGACTTTTTTGTCGGCGCCCTTGGCCGCCTCCAACGGCGGTTTCGGTTTGGCAATGAGAACCTCGCCCGGCCGGTCACGCACGGGCACCTTGAGGTGCATTTCGATTTTGGCGGCGGCGGACGAGGCGATGGTGTGGCTGGCTTGAGAGCCGCCACCAACCGCTCCCGCCGGAGCGGGTTCAGGAGCCGGCGGCGTGGCTTCCGCCGGAATCATGATTTTCGCGCCGCACGACGGGCACTGGATTTCCGAGCCAGCGCCGGAGTTGTCCACCGCCAGTTCCTGTTCGCAATGAGGGCAATTAAAAACAATGTCCATAAGCCGGCATAGGTTGACTGTATGTCCAGATTAAACCCGCGCCGCCCCGCAAACCAGAAAAAAATCGCGCTGAATCATTCCCACTCAATCGTCCCCGGCGGCTTGCTGGTGATGTCGAAAACGCAGCGGTTCACGCCCTTGACCTCGTTGATGATGCGGCTGGCGAGTTTCTCCAGCAATGCGTAGGGCAGTTTCACCCAGTCCGCCGTCATGCCGTCCTGCGATTCTACCGCGCGGATGGCGATGGTGTAATCATAAGTCCGTTCGTCGCCCATCACGCCCACGCTGCGCACGGGCAGTAATACCGCGAAGCTCTGCCAGATTTTGTAGTAAAGCCCGTTCGCTTTCATCTCCGCAACGACGATGGCGTCGGCGTTCCGCAAAATCGCGCAGCGTTCCGGCGTCACTTCGCCGAGAATGCGCACGGCCAGTCCCGGTCCGGGAAACGGCTGGCGCAAAACGATTTCCTTCGGCAAACCGAGTTCGATCCCGAGCTGGCGCACCTCGTCTTTGAACAGGCATTTCAGCGGCTCAACGAGCGCAAATTTCATTTTCTTCGGCAGCCCGCCGACATTGTGATGGCTCTTGATGAGCGCGGCGGGATTGCCGTCAATCGGCACGGACTCGATCACGTCGGGATAGAGCGTTCCTTGCGCGAGAAATTTCGCCTGGCCCGCGCGCCGCGCCGCATTCTGAAAAACTTCGATGAACGTCCGGCCGATGATCTTCCGTTTGCGTTCGGGTTCGGTCACGCCCTTGAGCCGTTTCAAAAACAGCTTCGCGGCGTCTTCGTATTGCAGCTTGATTTTGAAATTGCGCCCGAAAACTTCCCGCACGACTTCCGCCTCGCGTCCGCGCAACAGGCCGTTGTTGACGAAAATGCAGGTCAACTGGCCGCCGATGGCTTTGTGCAGCAACGCCGCCGCCACGCTCGAATCCACGCCGCCACTCAGGCCGAGAATCACCTTTTCCGTCCCCACTTGGGCGCGGATTTCCTCGACGGCCCGTTCCACGTAATTCCGCATCGTCCAGTTTTTGCCACAACCACAAATGCCGTGGACAAAATTGGAAATGATTTCCTTCCCCCGCGGTGTGTGGACGACTTCGGGATGAAATTGCAGGCCGAAAAATTTCCGCGCGCGGTTTTCGATGGCGGCGTATTCGGAGTTTTCGGTGACGGCGACCGGTTTAAAATCGCGCGGCAGTTTCGTGAGCTTGTCGCCGTGCGAATTCCAGACCTGCAACATCTTCGGCAGATTGCGGAACAGCGCGCATGACGCGTCCTTCACCGTGAGCACCCCTTTGCCGTATTCGCGTTTGAGGCCTTTCTCGACCTTGCCGCCGAGAAACTGCGCGAACAATTGCACGCCGTAGCAGATGCCGAGCACGGGCACGCCGAGCGCGAAAATATTCCGGTCCGCCAACGGCGCATTTTTTGCATACACGCTGGACGGACCGCCGGACAAAATGATGCCCCTGGGCGCCAGCGCGGCGATTTCCACCGCCGGAGTGTCGTGGCCCAGAATGACGGAATACACGTTGCATTCGCGGATGCGCCGCGCAATCACCTGCGTGTATTGCGACCCGAAATCCAAAATAACTATCTGTTCCATGATTGACTTCAAATTCTGCGTTTTTATTGGCCTTTTACCATAGTGAAGCATAGTGAAAAATAATGACTTGCTTGCACCCTGCTTTCACCCTATATTCCTGACATGGCATGGCTTTACAAACATCCCAAATCGGGGCGCTGGTTTTTAGGCTGGCGCGTTGGCAAAAAACTGTTCAACCGTTCTACCGGAACGACAGACCGAAAGGAAGCTGAAAAGCATCTGGCAACCTGTGAGATCATGGTGACGACAAACCGCGAAGGGAAATTGAACGAGGCCGTATTCCGTTCACTCACCGGCCAATCAGTTAAACGAGTCGCGCTCAAGCCCGCTGTTGAGGACTACCTAGCGCGGAAAGCGGCCACAGTTGACCAGAATACGCTGAAAGCCTATCGGAGCGTGTTGAACGAATTGCTTGAAGCCGTTCACGCCACAGCCACCGCGCCGGACTTGGCAGACATCACCAGGGAAGTTCTCGAAAAGCATCTGGCCAAAATCAGGCTGGAAACATCAGCGGGGACGTGCAACAACAAGTTAAAGCGCCTTGGTGTGTTTTTCCGGGATGCGGACGAACGATACCACACTGGCGACCCCACCGCGAACCTTGATACCTACCACGAAACGCCAGCCGAGGCCGACGAACCAGACCGGCGACCATTTACGCCGGAAGAATTGCGCACGGTGTTTGCCGTCGCGCCAAATGGGTTCTGGAAATTCGCCATCAAATGCGGATTTTACACCGGGTTCCGTTTAGGCCGTATCGCCACGCTGCAATGGCAGCACATCGATTTTGAAAAACTACAATTCGACGTTAAGGACGTGAAGCCACAAAAGAAAAAAAGGGTTTCCGTTCCAATCATGGCCGCACTCTACCACAATTTAAAATCCCTGCGCGCTGCCGCAGGCAATGTGAAACCGACAGATTACCTTTGGCCGGAACAGGCGCAGGCATACCGCCGCGATGGTGCAATTTTAAGCCGAGAGTTTAACGAGCAAGTTTTGGTTCCGGCTGGATTGGCCAAACCATACAAACACGGCGGAGATCGGCGTGTGTTCAACGAGGTAACATTCCACAGCCTCAAACACAATTTTGTTACCGGCATGAAGCAAATCGGAGCGCCGGAAATGGTCGTGCGTGAAATGGTTGGCCACGATTCCGCCGCCGTGAGCGCGGTCTATACCCACTCCACGCCCGAAATGGCGCGCGAGCATCTTAAAAGGTTGCCGTCACCGTTCACTAAAAAGACAGAGCTTATTCGGAAATCGCTTAAACGATTACCAGAGGTGACAAAGTGAAGCGAATGACGCGCGACGAACTGACGAAACGCCACTGGTGGTGGAGGTTCAATAATAATCTTTGGGTTTACAACCCGAAAACACACACCACGAAGACAGATGGGAATTGCGGCAATTTAGTTACAGAGGATGGCCGAATATATTACCAGGTTAAATTCGTATGTAATGGCAAGCTTCATCCGGAAGGGCTTTTCTCACATTGCATGTGGAAAGCCGGCATGGAGTGGAGTGCATACGCATACGAGCTTGTCCGGCGCGCTGACAGAAAAACCAATTTGACGAGTTATTTCGATTTGACTACCGAGGAACATTTGCATTTGTTGGATCACTTTGGAAAGTCGCAACGCCTTTCGCATTATTCAATCGTGTGGCCGCCGCTAAAGGAAATGCCCGGATATACGGATGGCAATATTCACTGGAATCTTGGCTGCACAAACGGACAACTTCGGGCCGGTTTTCTCCGTTGGATTGATGAGCAGCGCGCAGAGAAACACATCCCCGCCCCGCGAGGCCGAACCGGACAGACGACGAAATCACCATCATGGCTTTGGCCGGAGATTCTTGATCTTGATGCGAATAGACTCCGCGCCGATAAAGACTTCGATTCCGGTTTGCTTTCAAGGGCGAAGAAGCGGGCCGGAGACTTGGCAATTAAGTTTTGGCAATCATTGAATCAATCCGGCGACAGAAAGCTCCGATGGAGCAAAAAAGATAATTAGTTGCAACTAATCGTAGTTTTTGACCCCTCTCCCGGCGGCGTTATGTTGCGCCAGAATGAATGAGCAACTATCAACGCCAGTGCAGCCAAACAGCGGATTTGACCTTGTCCGGTTGTCGAAAAGTAAAAAGGAAGTTGACCTGTCTCCGAACACGATCAGGGCATACTTTCAACGCGGCCTGCCGTATTACAAAATGGGCAAAGCGATTTTTTTCAGCCGCATCCAGCTTCACCAGTTCATTACGACCCAGGGCGCGGTAAAATTGTGAAATCTTTTCTCCGCAAAAGCGCCGCCAGTGGCACCGACCGCGCGAAAGTTGAAAAACTTGTCCGGCGCGGCTGGATGCCCGGCATAAAAATTGGCGGCGTTCTCAGCAACCGCCGCAAAAAGAAGGGCGGGATGCTTGAATGTTTCTGAATCAATTTCACTTGGCAGCGCGCGAAACAATTGTATCACCGGCCACACAACGCCAGCCGCCGCAATCGCAGAAATTAAAAGCGACAAGTGGAAACGGGCAATTGAATCCATCCGTGCCGCCCCGAACAAAGACGAAGCGGACCGGCTCAAAAAGAAAATGTTGGATGCAATTCTTTGGACGGGAAATTTCAAAATTCGCAACAACGACGGCATTGAAAAGTTTTCCGGCTATCTGTGCGCGGACATCGATAAAGTCCCCGAACGCATCACCGAGCTTCACGCCACCGCACGGAGCGACTCGCACGCCGCCGCCGCTTTCGTCTCGCCTTCCGGCACAGGAATAAAAATCGTTTTCCGCGTGCCCATCGCCGCCGATGCAAAACAACACCAGCGCAATTTCAACGCCGTCCGCGCTCACGTCGCCAATTTTTACAACGCAGCGGTTGACGAAAACGCGAAGGATGTAGCCCGGCTCTGTTTCGTCTCTCACGATCCCGACGCGTTTTTCAACGCCGCCGCCGCGCCGCTCGACGTGGAAACCGTCGCCAGTGTCCAACCACTCGACGGAGCAGAAAAGGGCGAACGAAACAATAACGCCTTCAAGCTGGCTTGTGATTGCCGCGACCGGGGCCAGACGCCGGACGAGGTACGCGCCACCGTCCGCGGCTTCGCCTCGAAATGCAATCCCCCGTTGCCGGAAGCCGAGGCGGACGGTTGCGTCAAATCCGCCTTCAGCAAACTTCCGTTACAAGCCGCCGACAGTGCCGAGCCTCGAATCATTGTCCTGCCGTCCGGCGCAGTTTCAATTTCAGAATCCGCCCGCGTCATCTTCCAACGTATCGCGCCAATGCAGACTTTGTTCTGGCGCGGCGGCGTTCTGGTCGAGCTTGTCGAGGTGGACGGTGTGCAAAGTTTAGGAGTTTTGAGGCCGGAAAAATTTCGCAGCGATGCCGAAAAACTCGGCCAGCTTTACGCATGGCGCGCAGCCGGAAAGGGCGAGCCAGCTTTGAAGCCGTCCAAAATGAGCTTTGACGACGCCAAGGCTATAATGGCGGCAAGCGAGGCGCGCGAATTTCTTCCACCCATCGTCAGTGTATTGCGTTGTTCCGTCCTGACTGAAACGAAATCCGGCAGCGTCGCAATTCTCGGCAAAGGCTATCACGCGGAGCTTGGCGGGCTGCTAATCGTGGACGGCGGCACGACGCCGCAAGTCCCGCTGGCGAAGGCCGTCGAAAGTTTGCGCTGGCTAGTCGAGGAATTCGCTTTCCAGACCGAGGCCGACCGCAGCCGCGCAATTGCTAGTTTTATCACACCGGCGCTGCGAATCGGCGGACACCTGCACGATAACATTCCCATTGACGTAGCCGAGGCCGACAAGTCGCAGGCTGGCAAAGGCTATCGGCTCTCACTGGTTTCGGCGATTTACAATGAGGCGGGTTACTTCGTGACGGCCAAAAGCGGCGGTGTTGGCAGCATGGACGAAAGTTTTGCCGCCGCGCTCGTTTCTGGCCGTCCGTTTATCTGTCTGGACAATTTTCGCGGCAAGATGGACTCGCAAAACCTTGAAGCTTTTTTGACGTGCCCAAGTTTGTTCCCGGCGCGAATCCCGCATCATGGCGAAGTGCTTTTGAATCCGAAACGGTTCCTGTTGCAAATGTCCAGCAACGGATTGGAAACGACCTGCGACCTTGCCAACCGCGCCAGCATTTGCCGAATCCGAAAACGTCCCGACTACCCATACCGCGACCCCCTCGCCGAACTTCAGCGCCGCCAGCCGTATTTTCTCGGCTGCGCGTTCGCAGTCATCGGCGAATGGATTGCCAAAGGCAAACCGCGCACCAGCGACACCCGGCACGACTTCCGCGAATGGAGTCAGACTTTGGATTGGATTGTCCAAAACGTCATGGGCTGCGCTCCGTTAATGGACGGCCACAAGGCCGCACAGGAACGCACCAGCAACCCCGCCCTGGCATGGCTTCGTGCCGTTGCGCTGGCCGTGGATGGTGAGAACCGCCTTGGTTCGGCGCTCATCGCGTCCGAACTGGTGGAAGTCTGCGAACTTCATTCCATTGAAATTCCCGGCAAGCCAGCCGATGACGACCGGGCCAAACGGCAGGTTGGCTCATTGTGCAAACAACTTTTCCGCGACGGTGACAGCATCGAGGTGGACGGCTTCACTGTCACCCGTGGCCAGCGTGAGTATCGCAAGCCGTCCGGCGACATGGACTGGACTCCCGCCTACACCTTCACGAAATGAAACAAAACCACCCAACCACCCAAGACCACCCAAGGCATATAATCTCTGGGGGAAGTCGGAATTTTCTAATTACTTATACCCCTTGGGTGGAGTTGGGTGGAGCAAGTCAAAAACGGCGACCGCCAACCCCATGAAACCCACAAAACCAATTTCACCCACCACGCCAAGCCCGGAAGTCGAGGCCATGCTCGCCGGCAGGCCCGCCCGGGTGCAATGCCCGCCCCGCCTGCTGTCTGACGTGCTCGACGTGCTTGAGCAGCGAGGCGCAACCGTGCCCGCGTGATCCGCCTGGCAGTGAAACCAGTTCATCGTAAAAAAGCGACCGACTTTGCTTTTCCCAAGTCATTCATGCGAGCCCCAGGCTGGTGTGATAACCAAAGAAACATCCCTTTTTATTGGCAAAGCGTGCGGAATGTGTCTGTCACCTCGATTCAAAATAGCACGCTTGAGAGACCCCGGCAGGGGTGAAACCCATACCACCATTTTCATATCCAAGAAGACTTCTTATGGGGTGTGGGGGCAGAAATCAATCCCCCCGAATCGTATGTCAGCATCGGTTTTATTTAATGTTTGCGCGGGTTTTTAAATTTTGTCAATAGGCCGAACATCAAAAAAACTCTGTGAGCAGCCCGACGGTGCGGATAGAGGAGCCTGCAAGGGGGGGGGTTGCCGGAGAACCTAAACCCTTTGGACGCCAACTATTCGTATTTCCTTGGTTTTCCGGGCTTTTTTCTACCGCAAACGGTTGGTTGACGGTTGTTTTTCGGCTACCCCAGCGGATGTCCAAGTGGTTCGGGCAGGTTGTTTCCCATGCAGCGACGTTTATTGAACTTTTTTGGCGCGGTCAGGAACAAAGGACAATTCAGCGAGACCCTTTTTGTTCGGTCTGGGGATACTCAACCAAAAATGTCAGCGGGCAATTGGAATCTGCGGATAATCGCCTTCAACATTCCCTTGCCCACGTCTTGCCCTTTATGGAACGTCAGGGGAAAACATTCGGAACGGCCATTAACATCGGGATGATAAATCATCCTCTCCGACCCTTTGCCCCGTTTGTTATTAAAAACAAAACGCGGATCGTGGTCGTGCAGAATGCGAAGAACATCTTGTGGCTTTTGCGGTCTAGGCACAAACGGGGGTTGGTTCAAATGTCGGCTTGACATCACTATGTGAACGTTTCCGCATGGCTTCAATATCGTCTGTTCCAAAGACAAGGGTTTTAGCGCGAATTTTTATGCTTCCGCATTTGCCGGTGGCTATGCCTTGCAAAGTGGCCGCATGAACTTTTTCCCACTCATCAAAAAATTCTTGCGGGGCTTTGAAATCAGTCAGGTGAAGTTGCCGTTTCTGTATGGCAAAAGAAATTTGATTTTGCATTAAATTGGCGACTTCCTCAACTGCCTCTTTTTCTGTATCGCCGTAGGCAACTAAATCCATTTCCAAAGCATGAGCGACATGCTGATCCCCGTCGCGGGTGATAAGAAGCCTAACTTGAAAATCGTAGATGCGGGATTCCATTTTTCGTGTCCTGCTGTTCGTTTCGTTAGTTTTAGTTTCAGGGCGGGACACGCCGTATCTCTATGTCCCACTACTCAGCAATGTCGCAAGTAACATACCAGGTGTCAATACTTTATTTGCGCTGTCACTTTGCATAAGTGACTTATATTCAATACTTTGAATAAATTACGAGAAAATAATGCGTAATGTAATAGTTGGCTCCATTAAATGGAGCCAACTCCCAGCAACGACCCGCGCCTACACGCTCAAAAAAGGCCGCACAATTTGGCGTTTCATGGCCCAGTAGGGCGCGGTTTTCGACAGAGGCAAGCGATTGAGAAGGAGTTGATTGAATGATTTTGCGGGACAACCGGGCGGCATGCTTTTATGCTGTCGGGGCATGAAACAAAAATCCGCCGGCTTCCGCCAAC
>Ga0208820_1000017_pt1 | contig 192079 bp, 186 predicted proteins | sample June2015DPH_16_5_FD_184713 | JGI IMG/M metagenome (GOLD analysis project Ga0208820, IMG submission 184713) | Peatland microbial communities from SPRUCE experiment site at the Marcell Experimental Forest, Minnesota, USA - June2015DPH_16_40... | ecosystem: Environmental > Terrestrial > Soil >...
AGGCAGCAGACCCTCGACCAACGTCGCCGGCTGCACTACTCAACTGCAGCCTCAACCTCAACCCAGATGGGCCAGATCCTCTCTTAAATCGATTGCTGACTTGTCCAAAAGGTTCTGACGACGTACAGCTCACTCGAAACGAGTTGCCTCCAGCTGGAACGAAAAATCGTTTGTATTGCTTAGACCAGTAGGTTGAAAACGAGGCACCCTGCCAAGTTGTCACACTTTCGAGTTCACCCTTGGTGAACGGCTCTTGCGATTTGAAATGGTCAGCAAGGAACTCGAAAACCTTCCGTTGGTTCTCCGTCTTCTTTTCGTCGGATTTTGGCGGCATCCCCTTTCACCTCTCTTCACACCTTTCCCATATTCGCCCTCCCAATGGAAGCTTCCAAAGTCAAGACTTCTACTTTGCCGGAGAGCTTCAGATAGTCGTCCAATCCCCCGGCGACGTAAAAATCCCGGAGTTTCCAGCCATCGCCTCCAAGCACAACAAGGGCGCGTTGATATTCGCCACTTCTTAGGGCGTCCTCCAAGCAAATTATCTCAAACGGAACCTTCTGCTCGGCGGTCCCTGACACCTGTTGCCACTTCACAGAAATGAGCAGTTTTTGGCCACCTTTTTCTGCCACAATGTCGACGAAGTGTGTCCCGCCGCCTAGCCTCGTTCCGTTTCGGACCTGTGCGTGACAGGAGTAGCCGCCCCGCTCTAGGGCGGGCAGCATCATCTTCTCCAGTACGGCTCCGGTGCCAGTATCGCGGTGGGCCATATGACTATAGATTTCTAATGGCTAAGACTTCCTCAGCAGGTGTCCGGTCGCCAGTGCAATTGATAAGGCGAGGTGCTTTTAGCACGACAACCTCGAATCCCAACTCCTTATATAGGTTCCGGATTCGGTCTGTAGCCTGATTGGAGAGCACGACTGGGCCATTGTGCCGAGCAAGCCACTTGGCCAATCTCAGCTGGTCGTCCCAGCCGAAGTTCTCCTTGGAGTATTGTGTAAACTCAACGTCGTATGGCGGATCGGCATAAATAAAGTCATCGGTCTGTAGCTCAAGGCTCGCGAAATCTCCGCACCGAAACTCCCAAGCAGCAAAGGCCGACACATACTCGGTGAAGTCTCTTTTATAGTTGAGATTCTTATACCGGCCAAACGGGACGTTGAATTCGCCCTTGCGATTGAAGCGGCACAGACCGTTGTAGCAGGTGCGATTCAAATAATAGAAAAGACTGGCTGCTTCTTTGCTGTCTGCTTTGCCTTGGCTGATGAGCTGATTGAAACGCAGCCTACGCGTGTAGAAGTAGGTCTCGTCGTTTTGCATTCTGAGTGAGATGCGGAGACCCTTCTTGAGCCAGCGGTAGAAATTTATCGCGTGTGGATTGATGTCGTTTATCAGCGCGCGTTTGGGATTCAGGCCGAGCGAGATCGCCAGCCCGCCGCACAGCGGTTCGACGAATCGTCGGGATTGATGCGGCTTCCACAACCGTGCGAGGTACGGAACCAGCCAACGCTTCCCGCCCGCCCATTTTAGAGGGGGCTTCGGAGCCTCCCTGGGCACCATCAACTCCGCAACAACTGCCATTGGTCTGATACCTTATAGGAAGTTACCAGAGCGCGCTCAAACTGATTTCGCTCGTTTATCCAGAGGGGGCGGGGATCTGCCGGCTGGCGTAATCGTCCGCCCCTTCCGCTATTCCTGCGCTGTTTCCCGCATCAGCCCCAGCGCGACGCGTTCGGTCCGCCTTTCCGCCCCCGGAGTTCGACCTGCCGGCCCAACTTTTCTCCGGAAAAATGCATCGCCGCACGATGTGCGGTGTGATGCCGCCGTCAGGTTAGGCCGTTTCGGCCATTGCGGGGCGGGCGGCCGTTGGAATGGCCGTTCGTTTCGTACGCTTTGTAGCGATCAGGTTGCTTGTATAGGGTTCGCCGCCCGACACCAAGAATTTCTGCGGCCCGGGACTTGTTCCCACCGGCAAATGAAATCGTCCGGGCAATCAACTCGCTTTCGACCTCTTCCAACGTGGAGCCAAGTCGAACCATGAAGCCGAGTTCCGACCCCGGTTGAGAGGCGAGAGTTGTCGATAAATCACCAACCGACAGCATCGGCGCCTTGGACACGATGACGGCGCGCTCGATCGTGTTGCGCAACTCGCGAACGTTGCCCGGCCAGTGATGGGCATTGAGGGCGTCCAGGCAATCAGAAGCGATCCCCTGAACCGCCTTGCGATGCTCCAGGTTAAATGCGCGGATGAACTCTTCGGCCAGTAACGGCACATCATCGAGCCGGTCGCGCAGCGGCGGGAGTTCAATCGGAAACACGCACAACCGGTAGTACAAATCTGCGCGTAGCCGACCCTCGCGGATAGCGCGCTCAAGCGGACGATTGGAGGCGGCCAGAATCCGCACATCAACCGCAACCTCCCCAGAGCCCCCAAGCCGCGAAATCTTCTTATCTTCGAGAACGCGGAGCAGTTTGGCCTGCATCTCCGGCCGCATCTCGGTGATCTCGTCGAGCAGAAGGGTTCCGCCGTTCGCACGTTCGAAACAGCCTTCGCGACGGCGATCCGCACCCGTGAAGGCGCCGCGCTCGTGGCCAAACAGTTCGCTTTCGATCAGGGTCTCAGGAACGGCCGCGCAATTGATGGCGACGTAGGGCCGCCTATGGCGCGGCGATTTGTCGTGGATTGCACGTGCGGCCAGCTCCTTCCCCGTACCGCTCTCGCCAGTAATGATCACCGGCGCGCTCGTGGGAGCGGCTTCTTCAATCAGGCGTATGGCCCGGCGTATCGCTAGCGACCGACCAACCAATGTTCGCTCGCGAGTCTCTAAAAATCGAACCCCACCTCCGCCGCACAGCCGAGGCGTACACATAGTAGGGTTGTGGATAACCTGTCAACAGGTCGCTTCTTTTTACCCCGCTGTTAACAAAACCTTAATGACCCTTGCGGAAGGACGTTCTCGCGTGGCTCTGCCCTGTTCGCCTAATCTCAAGCGCCGAACCAAGAAGGGCGATTGCTCGCTGGCGAGACCAAGCGAGGCGGTGACTCGCGCCTCGACCGCACGCGGCTAAATAATTTTCTCATCATCGATGCCTACGAACTCGCAATCGCTCCGCCAGGCGGCGGGAATTCGTGTACGGACCACCGAGCGCAGATTGTGCCGATTTTGCACACCTGATCGGTGAAATCGGCGAATCGGCTAAGCTTCTCGGGCGCTTTTCGCCAAGTGTGCAGAAATTGCACAGGCACACTTTCTCTTCCGCCAAATGATCGCCAAATCTCTCTGTGCGACGGCGTGTCCACAACCGGATCGCGGCTAGTCGGTCGGCGTTCAGGCCAGATCGAGGAACGGCACCGCCGTTGCTCAACAGAACATCGGATGAGTGTGGGGTTGCGGGGATCTTTCGATGCTGGGGGTCTTCTATGTCGTACCAACCGCCGCACCCAGTCACGCCGCGGGCACCCCTGTCGTCCGCAATGATCGACGAGCTTGTCTCCGATCCATCACGCGCAAAAGGTCTGGTTCTCGAATCCGTTCCAGAACTCTTGACCCAGGTCGCGTCGCGCGTCGCCGCGCTCAAGACGCTCGAAGGCGCGCTACTCTCCCTGATGCTGAGCCAGCGTATCGCGGCTCGAAGCTTCAGCAACGCGAGTGCACTGTTGGCTGCGCCCGAACTCGCCAAGCTTTTCGGCGTCCCGGAATCGTGGGTCAGAGAACAGGCTCGCCTCGGCAATCTGCCTTCCTTCAAACTCGGTCACTACGTTCGGTTCAGAATCGAAGAAGTAGAGCGCTTTCTGACAGAGCGCGCTAACCAAGCCGCTTGACTTTTCTTCGGTTCGACTATACGCTCCGTATAGTCATGACCGGTGTGGATATTCGTGCGCTCAGGGGAAAATTGGGCTGGACTCAGATGGCCTTGGCCGAGGCCGTGGGAGTAACCTCGAACACCGTGGCTCGCTGGGAGCGCGGCGAAATGGCGATCTCCGAACCAGCCTCCAGACTGCTCCAGAAAATCGCCGCCGAAGAAAAGTCGCGGACTGGGAAGAGGTGAGGGCACTATGGCTTTGATCAAGCGGTATCACCAAGCGGAATGTGTGGGCGGAGATTGCGATTGTCCCTGGCGGCTCGACTACCGGCCGCAAGGACTCGCGGGACCTCGGAAGCGGATTGAGTTCCCGACCAAGAAGGCAGCCGAAAAACATCTCGCGACAACGGCACACAAAGTTGCGCGCGGCGAGTACATCTCGCCCGAGAAAATTCCCACGTTCGCGAAGGCCGGCGAGGAATGGTTACGCGATAAGGCCGATCGCCATCCAGCAACCGTGCAAGGATGGCGCGTTCATCTCAAACACCTGGCCAAGCTCGACAACCTTCGGCTCGATCGGATTGACGTAGCCGCGGTCGAGCGCGTGCGCGATGAACTGCGCGCGAACTTGGGCGCCAAAACGATAAGCGCGGTCTTGACCACCTGCGCCGCAGTATTCAAACTCGCACAACGCCGCGGTTGGGCCGCCAACAATCCGGCGGCAATCGCGGAGCGGCCGCGCAGGGCGGTTGCGGAATTAACTGTCGCCGACCAAACCGACGAGAGCGAGAAGGGATTGCGTGCCGTCCGGCCCGACGAGGTCTTGAGCGTCGACGAGATCAAGAAGCTGCTCGATCACGCAGCGCCCGGCCTTTATCGGACTCTATTTGCGACCGTCGCGGCAACGGGCATGCGGCCGGAGGAAGTGTACGCCCTGAAGTGGACCGACGTTTTACTCGACGCCGCTCGAATTTCCGTCCGACGCTCGCTTTCGTGGTCACGCGGGTTGGAGGAGAAGGGTCGAGTGCGGCCGAAATTTTACGAGCCTAAGACGCGTTCCGGCTATCGCACGCTGCCGCTGCCAGCGGCACTGGTCGCCATGTTGAAGATCTGGAAATTGCAGAGCCCGCACTCCGAACACGACCTCGTCTTTTGTCGGCTCGACGGCCAACCGCTGCATCGATCGAACGTTTTGCGGCAGGGCCTCTATCCGGCTCTAGGTCGGGCGGAGCTCCGGAGCGCCAACGTCAAGACCTTGCGGCACTCATATGCGAGCGGACTCATCGCCGCTGGCGCGCCCATCACGGAGGTGCAACACCGGCTCGGGCATTCGAACCCGGCGGTCACGCTCAAGGTTTACTCGCATTGGTTTAAGGATGCTGACACCGGCGCGATCGATCGGTTCGCTAAAGGCTTCTTGGGGAAGTCGAAAAAAAGTGGGCAAAAAGTGGGCACTGAATCTGCCCGTCAGCGCCGACCAAAATCGGTGAAGCTCGTAACCGTTTAATATAACAGCGAATTTTCCGGTGCCCCCTTAGCTCAGATGGATAGAGCACAGGATTCCTAATCCTGGGGCCGTGGGTTCGAATCCCTCAGGGGGCACCATCTCCGTCCCGCGCACCTCGATGCGCACACAAATCGACGTGGGAGGTCAGGTCACGGACCGCGGGCGATGGATCGAGTTCAAGGATGGGAAGTACCGTTTCGCCGCGCCGTGGTTCATTTCGTCCGCGGCCGCTGAATTTTCAGAACACAGATCGACCCGGAGATTGGGTCAATCATTTGGACAGCGTATATTTTTGCGGAGCTCAGATCCCGAGAACGTGAATCGACACCGCCGCCGCTTCGGCGCGAACCATGCCTCCTCCATTCTCGGTAAGGCCGACCTTCGGATTCGAGACTTGGCGCTTTCCGGCCTCGCCGCGGAGCTGCCAGAAGATTTCGCAGATTTGCGCCACTCCCGTCGCGCCAACCGGATGACCTTTCGCGAGCAGCCCGCCTGACGTATTCACCGGCATGCGGCCGGAAATTTCGGTGACGCCCTCGTCAATCATCTTCCCGCCCTCGCCGGGCTTGCACAGGCCGAGTTCCTCGTAGGTCATCAACTCGGCCGGCGCCGACGCATCATGCAGTTCGATCACGCTGAGATCTTCGGGTCCGACACCCGCCTTCTCGTAGGCCTGCTTCGCGACGCGGGGCACCACGCCTGGCTGGTCGGCGCCATGATCACTTCCCGACGACAACAGCGAAGCGAGAACCTTGACCGGCTTGTTGGTATAACGATGGGCGACCGATGAAGCGCACAGAATAGCCGCTGCGGCGCCGTCGCCGATGGGCGAACACATCAGCCGCGTGAGCGGATCAGCCACCATCGGAGAGCTCAAAATGTCCTCCAGGCTGTAAACCTCTTGATATTGCGCGTGCGGATTCAGACTGCCGTTGCGATGGTTCTTGACCGCGATGCGTCCGAACTGCTCGCGGGTGGTGCCGTAGCGCATCATGTGCGCGCGGGCGCCCGCCGCGTAAAAGTCCATGAACATCGAGCGCGATTCTCCCGCGCCCCCCGCCTTCTTGGGCGCCTCGCCGCGAGCTTCGCGCTCGGCCTGGAGCCGGGCCTGTTGCGCGTTCATGTCTGCGAGCAACTGCTGCACCAATTCCACATCGACGGCCCCGCTGAATCCCGCGAACGTACGTTTCTTATCCGCGTGGTAAAGCTTCTCCATGCCCAGCGCGAGCACCACGTCGTACATGCCCGAGGCGACATACAGGTGCGCGAGATGAAACGCGGTCGAGGAGCTGGCGCAGGCATTCTCGCAGTTGACGATCGGGATGCCGCCGATGCCCATCTCGCGCAGCACGACTTGTCCGCGGATACATTCCTGGCCGGTGATGAGGCCCGCCGCCGCGTTTCCGACGACCGCAGCCTCGATCTGCTTTTGCTCCAGCCCGGCGCTCGAAAGCGCGCCGTTTACCGCATCTCGCGCGAGAACCTTCATACTGGTGTCGAGGTACTTTCCGAACTTCACCATCCCGGCGCCGACTATCGAAACTTCGCGCATCTGACCGATCTCCTTGTTGATGGGCGGGCTATGCTCGCTCGCTTGGCGTGGACGATAACCCACCCTTGCGGCAATGGGCAAGCCGTGCATCGCGGAGGTGCGCATCCGCCGTGAACACCCCGCGAAAATGTGTGGTAGATTTCGCACCCATGAAAGGGTCCAACGCCTGGGTGATTCGACGGAGCTTGGCCGCATGAGTACTTCAGAAACGCCGGAACATTTCGCTTTCGCTGCCACACTCGATTTGGTCCGCGCGGTTCGCGCCATGCGATGGGACCAGGCGCCGGAGGATGCGCGCGAGGTCGCACGCCACTGCATCCTCGATTTCCTCGGCGTCGCAGTTGCCGGATCGCGCGAACCGCTGACGGAGATCCTCATCAATGAGATCGTCAAGCCTGAAGGATCGTCCGAAGCCGGACTCATCGGGAGCAAGCAGCGCGCGTCGCGGCTGTCGGCGGCGCTGGTAAATGGAGCGGCGGCCCATGCGCTGGATTTCGATGACACTCACACGGCGATGGGCGGTCATCCGTCGGTCCCGGTGATACCTGCGGTGCTCGCGCTGGCGGACAGCGCCGGATTGAGCGGGCGCGAGGTGCTCGAAGCGCTGCTCATCGGCATCGAACTGGAGTGCCGGCTGGGCGCATTGATCGGCGCACAGCATTACGCGATCGGATTTCACTCCACCGGGACCGTTGGAACTTTCGGCGCCGCTGCCGCATGCGCGCATATGCTGCGGCTGGACGAGGATGGATGGCTGCGCGCACTCGGGCTTGCGGGTACGCAAGCTGCGGGGCTCAAGTCGGGTTTCGGAACGATGGCGAAGCCGCTGCATGCGGGGCGCGCCGCATCCAATGGACTGTTCAGCGCACTCGCCGCGCGCGGCGGCTACACTTCCAATCCCGAAATCATCGAGACCGCGCAGGGATTCGCCGTTACGCACGCCGGCGCAAAACCGTCGCGCGAAGTGCTCGATCGATTCGCTGGACGCTTCCTGATTCGCGAGACGCTCTTCAAGTACCACGCCTCATGCTATCTCACGCACGCGCCGATTAATGCGGCTGAGCAGATTCGCGCCGAGAATCGCGTCGATCCGAAATCCATCGATGAAGTGGAGGTGCGCGTTCATCCTGCGCTTTTCGGCGTCTGCAATATCCAGGAGCCGAAGACCGGCCTCGAAGCGAAATTCAGCTTGCGCGCGACGACCGCGATGGCGCTGCTCGGGGAAGATACCAGCAATCTCGAGACTTTCACCGATGCGAAGGTGACCGAAGAGCGCGTGGTGTCCTTGCGCAATCGGATCCGTATCGTGCGCGACGAAAAGACTCCATCCACGCACGCGACGGTCGTCGTCAAAAGCAACGGACGGATTTTTCAGGCCGAATCGGACTCGGGCCAGCCGGCATCCGACCTGGTTGCGCAACGGGAGAATCTGACGCGCAAATTCATGGCGCTGACCGCTCCGATTCTCGGCCGCCGCAATGCCGATGCGTTGGCAAGTGCCGCCCTCAATGCGGATCAACTCGCTTCTGCTTCACAGCTGATCGATCTGACGCAGGCCTCATAGGCTGACGACCTGCCGCGATCGCGTCGAAGTCTTGGCTCCAGTCCTTCCTCGGACGATTTGCGGGTGTAGATCGCGCAGCGTCGAATCGGTGCGCCCATAGCCGAGACCGGCATTTACGAAGATCCGCGGCAATATTTAGGTACGTTTGACGGCAATGTTAAGCACGTTTGACATTTATTTTGAGAATCGCTAATAGAGCGGACGGAACCAGAAGGTGAGGTTTGACCCGATCAAACCAAGAGTGCTCAGGGTTCGGAGTGGCCCCTGTCAAACCACAGAGCATGTCGCGGCTTGAATAAGCATTATGATCTTAAGCTGGCTTCCTCAGGACGTTTCCACCTTCGGTCCGAGCATCGACTCGGTGCTCAAGCTGATCATTTATGTGGTCGGCACGGCATTCGTCTTGGCCGAGGGTACACTTTTGGCGTTCGTCATCTTGTACCGTCGCCGAGAGGGCGGACGGGCGGCCTTTGTGCCAGGCGAGTCGCTGCGCCAGTTGGCATGGGTGCTGATCCCAGTCGTAATCGTCGCCTTCCTTGATGTGGCGATCGATGTTCGGGCAAAGCCGGTCTGGGATCTGGTCAAGGAACAAAGTCCTACCCCGGCATTGACCGTAAAGTTGGAAGCGCTCCAGTTCGGGTGGGAATTCACTTATCCGGGCCCCGACGGCAAGTTCGGCACGCCCAACGACTTGGTCCAAACTACGTTTTTAACGGTTCCCGCGGGCCAGGTGATTCGCTTGCTCATGACGTCGAAGGACGTGATCCACAGTTTCTACGTGCCGCAGTTGCGGCTTAGGCAGGACATCATTCCCGGCCGGGAAATCCCCGCATGGTTCGAGGTAACGCAGCCCGGCAAATATGAAATCGCATGCTCCCAGCTTTGCGGGAACTCGCACTTCGCGATGAAAGGTATCCTGCGAGTTCTCACGCCCGAGGAGTATCAGCAGTGGGTTAGCCAGCACTGGCCCAAATCCGGCGCTGGAGCAGGCAAGAGCGCATCAAGTGCGCGATCGTCCGCAAGCGGAACGAAGGGATAGGCCATGGCCGAGACCAAGCCCCAGTCGGCGCCGTCCACCGATGCTCACGAGAAGATGGGCTTTTGGCGCCAATACATATTTTCTGTCGACCACAAGGTCATCGGCAAGCAGTACCTGTTCCTGGGCTTGTTCATGGGGTATGTGGGCGTGTTCTTGTCGTACGTCTTTCGCTGGCAGCTTGCCTGGCCCGGCACTGCGGTGCCCATTTGGGGAAAGGTGACGGCGCCACAGTATTACGAACTCGTCACGATGCACGGAACCATTATGGTCTTCTTCGTGGCGATGCCGGTCCTGCTCGGCGCGTTCGGCAATTTCCTTATCCCGCTGATGGTCGGGGCGCGCGACATGGCCTTTCCGCGGCTCAACATGGCCTCGTTCTGGACCATTCTCGTGGGCTCGGTCCTCCTGCTTATTTCGTTTTTCGTGCCCGGCGGCGCGTCGCACGCGGGCTGGACGAACTACGTTCCATTGTCCGATGCGTCGAAGTACCTGCCAGGAAATTACTGGGGCGGAAACCTTTGGCTGATCGCCTTGGCAATCGACTTCGCTTCGGTGCTGATGGGCGGCATCAATTTCCTCACCACGGCGATCGCGATGCGCGCGCCGGGGATGACCATCTGGCGAATGCCGCTGTTCGTTTGGCAGGAACTGGTGGCGAGCGTGTTGTTCATGCTGAGCGTCGGACCGCTCATCGCCGGCGTGGTGATGCTGCTGTTCGATCGGATGGTGGGTACGGGCTTCTTCCTGCCGGAAAAGGGCGCCGACCCTCTGCTTTGGCAGCACCTGTTCTGGTTCTTCGGCCATCCGGAAGTGTACGTAGTGGCGATGCCTGGCCTCGGAATTGTGCAGGAGATTCTTCCGGTATTCGCCCGCAAGTCAATTTTCGGTTATCGCATGATCGTATGGGCCGTGATTGTGGCCGGCATCCTCAGCTTTACGGTTTGGGCTCACCATATGTTCGTAAGCGGGATGAATCCGGTGTTGGCGGAGCCGTTCAGCGCGACCACGATTGCGATCTCCATTCCATTCGCGGTGATGCTGTTTGCCATGATCGCGACGCTCTGGCGCGGCCAGATCACGTTCTCAACGCCGATGCTGTTCGCGCTGGGCGCGCTGGCAAATTTCCTGCTCGGCGGCGTAACCGGCATTCCGCTGGGGACGAATGCCTCCGATATCTACCTGCATGACACCTATTTTGTGATCGCGCATTTCCACAACACCCTCGTGCCGACGGCCGTCATAGCGGGATTTGGCGGAATCTACTATTGGTTCCCGAAGATGTTCGGCCGAATGATGAATGAGACCTTGGGTAAGCTGCACTTCGTCTTCACTTGGGTCGGCTTCAACATGGTATTTGTTCCGCTCTTCCTGATCGGCTTGGGCGGCGGACAGCGCCGAATCTATATGTCGTCCGTTTACACCTTCTACAAACCGCTCCAGCCGCTGCACGTAATTGCGACCATCGGCCTGCTTGTCATAATCGTCGGGCAGATCCCGTTCCTGCTGAACTTTTTCCTGAGCATGTTCCGCGGCGCGAAGGCTCCTGCCAATCCGTGGCATGCCAACACGCTTGAATGGGCCACCGATTCGCCGCCGCCGCACGAGAACTTCCACACCATACCGACGGTCGTGCGCGGGCCATACGAGTACAGCGTCCCGGGAATGGAACAGGATTGGGCGCCGCAAGCGGCAGCGGTGGACGCTGGCGCCGCCCAGGGTTGAGCGAAAGCTTATGGCGAACTCGGCAGTCGAAATCGGGATCGCACATGCTCCGCACGAGGTGCCGACCAGTTTTGAGCTCGGCAAGCTTGGAATGTGGGTGTTCTTGGCCGGCGAAACAATGGTCTTCGGCGGGCTCATGGGCGTCTTTATTCTGGAGGGGATCTCCCATGGCGGATGGGGATCTGATGGCGCGCACGTCAACTGGCGCCTCGGGGCAATCAACACGTTCATTCTGTTCACGAGCAGCCTGACGGCTGCGCTCGCGCAGGGCGCCGCCCGCGTCCAGGATTCGCCTCGCGCGAAGCGCTACTTGAGCGCCACTGCGCTTCTCGGTGTGCTCTTTCTCGTAATCAAGGCCTTCGAATACGCCGGCGATTTTCGCGACGGTTTCACTCCCCTCGCCGCTCTTTTCTGGAGCTTCTACTATGTGATGACTGGGCTGCACGTGCTTCATCTGCTCGCCGGGATTGTGGTCATCTTCGGATTGATGTTCATGGTGACCCCCCGCACTCCGGCCGGTTGGTTGGAGCGCAAGCTCAAATACGTTTGCCTGTATTGGTATTTCGTCGAGGTGGTTTGGGTTTTCCTTTTTGCTTTGGTGTATCTGGCGCCCACCGCCGGATAGGTGACGACGATGGAACAAACCGAATTCCGTGCTTCGGACTCGCTGAAGACTTGGGGACTGCTGGTTGTCCTGTTGCTGGTTGGCGCCTTGGCGGTGGCGCTGGGCCTGCCGCGAAGCCTGGCGCTGTGGGTCATATTTGCCGCGGCTGCCGCACAGGCCTACGTCATTGGACGCTACTACATGCGCCTGCGATCGGAAGACGTGCTGATCTACACCTTGGCGCTGCTTCCGGTGGTGACGGTGATTGTGCTCGCGTTCGTGCTTATACCCGACATCGCGATGCATCGATAGGATAAGGAGTCAGAGTTTGGCTGCGGTAACTCCGCTTCGTCCGGTTTCTGGTCTTAAGCGCGCCACCGCATTAGGCGGCGGCGGTTCAGCTCCGGCCGCGACGCCAAAGGCCGCCGATCCGACGCTCGGCGTGTTGATATTCATAGGCTCCGAGGTGATGCTCTTCGCGGGCCTGATCAGCGCATTTCTCGTCTCGAGCGCGTCGGCGCCATTTTGGCCCCCTGCGAACCAGCCCCGGCTTCCGGTCGCGATCACGGGACTCAACACCGGCCTTCTCGTGTTGAGCGGGTTTACGATGTGGACAGTGGTGCGCTCACTGCGTCAGCACGACAAGACAGGTGCCATGCGCTGGATGGGAGCAACAATTGTGCTCGGCGCTTTATTCCTTGCCATCCAGGGGAGCGAGTGGGCAGGCCTCATTCGCTTCGGGCTGACTATGACATCGAGTCTGTACGGCGCAATGTTCTATCTGATCGTTGGCGCCCACGCGCTTCATCTCGCCGTGGCGGTCGCTGTTCTGTTGTTCGTGGCTACTCGGGTCTGGCGAGGGCGATACGAAGTGGACTTCCGCGGCGTCGTTGCGTGTTCAGTGTATTGGTCATTCGTAGTAATTCTGTGGCCCATAATTTATGCGCTGGTTTACTTCAGTTAAATTCGCCGCCTTCGCGATTTCGGCGGTCCTCGTCTGCGCGCCTGCAGCCTATGCGTGCCCGCTATGCTTTGCGTCGTCGTCGCCGGGAGTCTTGCACGCTTATCTGGTGAGCGCCTTTTTCATGATAGCTCTCGCTTGGGGAGTGATCGGTGGAATAACTCTATACGCGTTCCGCGTCTATTCCGAAAAATTGGAACAAGGAGATACGAGCACGCATTTGCAAGCGACGCGCTCGAATAAGAGTCCAAATGCGCCTTTCGAGTGACAAAGAGCGATAACACAAATAGTGACCGGATGCGCTGGAGGGAAATGTAAGGATTATGAAAAAGATGAAGCTGCTCGGCGGGGGTTTGCTCGTCATCGGTGCGTTGACGCTGGGTGTCACGATGCCGGCGTTCGCGGCGCAAACCGTGGAGGTAAAGATGTTCGACACACCGGCGAAATTCGTTCCCGACCCGGTGAAGGTCAAAGTCGGCGATACAATAAAGTGGGTGAACAAGGGCGACACCATCCATACTGCAACCTCCGATCCGTCCCAGGCGCCTGACAAAAGCTGGGCATCGGTGCCGGCCGGAGCGGAGACATGGGACTCTGGTTATCTGAACTCGGGGGAGGACTTCAGCTACACGTTCAAGGTCCCCGGGGTTTACAAGTACTTCTGCACGACCCACGTAAAGGAAGGAATGAAGGGCGAAATCGACGTCGAGAAATAGCCTGCATTCGCTCGTCGGCGAGTTCGCTGTAGAGAGGCAGCCCCTGGTTGGCTGCTTACCGTCTGCGACGCTTTCTGAGGGAGGAGACAAAATGCGACGCGCACATCAACTACTGATCGCGGGAACCTTCGCTTCAATCGCATTGACCGTGCTGACGCCAGGAAGCACGCGCGCGGATGAATCGTCTGTCTCGAAGCCAGGCTCGTCGGGCGATCCCGCCGAGGCAAAGCCTGGCTCCTACGATCGGCTGCTCCGCGAACTCCAGGCGGAGCGCCAGCATATGAGGGAGGTGGAGCGCAGGCATGAGGAAGAGGAGGCAGCGGAGCGCAAGCGTATTGAGGCACTGGAAAAGGAGGTCAGCGCCATCAACAGCGCGAACCTGCAGCTCCAGCAAGCCCAGACCACTCTGCAGACTAGCAACGTTCAAACTGAGAAACAGGTCGGCCAGATTCAGAAAACCGTATCTTCCGAGCTTGGGCCCTTCAATTTTGGCGATCGCATAAATTCCTTTCTCGGCCAGCATACCTTCACGATGGTCGGAGACGCCTCCGTCGGGTACTACTACGATCATAAGGGGGGCGTGAACGACCCGGTACTGGAATTCGAAATCAACCCGATGATTCGGCTTGCCGACTGGATCCAGTTTTACGGTGCTATCGGCGCAGTAGCCAGCCCTGGCGGAATTTCCACTGTTGGTCCGACCCTTGCCAACCTGCAGATCTTTCCGCTTGGACAGGAAGCTCCGCTGGAGCTGGTCGCTGGACTATTCGACATGCCTTTCGGCGACTTTTACGAGAACCAGGGCCCGCCCTGGGTTAATCCCTTCGTAACGGCGCCGCTGATGTACGGTGCTGAAGCCATCCTGCCGCCGGCCTCGCTGGGATTGCAGGCTCGCGGTGGGATTCAGTGGGGTGGCCTCGGGCAGGACGTTGACTATACGGTCTGGGCTGACTCGGGGCCGAGTTTCGAATCGTCGCCCGGTGTGAATGCGATCCCCGCGCCGGTAATCGGCGAACGCCTGAACCCGCTCACCGGAACTAACATAGCCACCAACGGTAAGGGTTTTGGCGCACGCTTCAGGCTGTTCCCAGTGCCGATCAGTGAGGATCTTGGACGGCTTGAACTGATGGCGACAACCTACAACGGCAAGTGGCTGGACTCGCTCTGGTACAATTCCTGGGGAGTGGGCTACGCCTATCGCCTCGGACCTTTCCGCACTCGAGGCGAGTGGGGGCAGACCTACCGTCAAATGCAGTCTCTCACAGGTGCGGCTGCGTATCCTGGCTGCTGCGGACATGAGAACCGCCAGGGGTGGTATGCGATGGCGGGTTATTTTCTTTATGGAATCCCTCATCCTTATCTGGGTGACTGGCTGGAGCCGAGGTTCAATAAGATTGAATTCCTGGTGCGCTACTCGGGCGTGAATCAGCGCGGCATCCTCGCCAACGACATCACGAATGTGCCGGTCCAGGGCTTCAACGGATCGCCGTCAGTCTTCAGCCCGCATGCGCGCGAAGTCGCACTGGGGCTTGACTACTGGCTTGCGCCCTCGATTGTCTGGCAGACCGAGGTTGACTTGGAGCTTCCGAGCAGAGGCGGGACGCTCTACAACTTCGCAGGCACGTCCACCCTTCCGACTGCGAGCAGCATCGGCGGTACGACGAACGATGTCGCGGCGATGACCCAACTCACTGTTGGGTTCTGACCTACAAGGGGCGACGACAATGAAATCACTTGTTGCTAGAGTCGCAATAATTTCAGTCGTGATGCTGGGCGCTGCCATGAGTGCGCACGCTGCCAACCTCATGGGCCCGACTCCGGAACAGCAAAAGCGGCATCTTGAGTTATTCCATGAGGGACAGGCGTTGTGGCCAATTTATTGCAACCACTGTCACAACGCTCGAAATCCCGCCGAGTTCGCTCCTTACCAGTGGGATCAAATCATCATGCATATGCGCACGGTGGAGAACCTGCCGCCAGAGGACGCGGCTGCAATCCTCGAGTACCTGAAGACGGCGCGTTGACGGCGTATCGCCCGCTCGCCCTTCTCGATGAGTAGGAGGCCCTATTCGAAGGCAGTTCACCCGTATCTGCATTCTCTTTCTCCGGCGGCTGTCGCTACCGCTCGCGCTGCTTGCGATCTTTGCCGCGTTGTGCGTCTTGGTTTATGGGGAACTCGAGGGGCTGGCTTGGCAGGATGCGCTTTTCTGGATCATCCACCCTTACTCAATAGATTACCGCACGGTACAAAACGCGACCAAGTTTTTCTCCTTGTTCGTGTACATCGGCGTGTTTGCTTTTCAGATCTGGATTGCCGAGCGGGTTCTTGTGACGATTTTTAGCCAACAAGGAAGGGAGGGCTGGAAATTAATGATCAACGAAGCCAGCATCGCAGGACTCCGAGATCACTTCATCGTATGTGGATATGGCCAGGTCGGCCGGACCGTCGTCGATCAGCTCACTCGACTTAACATTCCCTTCGTAATTATTGAGACAAACGAAGGAATCTGTCGAGAGCTCCTAAAGGAAGGACTGTTTGTCTTGCTAGGCGATGCCAAGCGGCACGATGTCTTGAAAATGGCGGGCATCGCCCGCGCTCGCGGTATCTGCATCGTCATAGATAACGACGCTGACAACCTGTACATTACTGTCACGGCTAGGTCGCTCAATCCGAACGTAAAGATCATCACCCGGGCCGGCCAGCAGCGTTACGCAGAGGCGATACGGACCTCCGGCGCTGATGAGGTGATCATACCGGAATACGAGGGCGGCCTGATGGCAGGGAGAATGATCGAAAAGTTCTATCCCATCCACAGAAAGCTCGACTAAGAGTTTCAATTCCCAAACCGCACTTGAAGCTGCCATGCGTCAACCTAGCCTCCATCTGGCGCCTTGTTGTGCCTGCCGAAAGCGTCATCCTGAATGAGATTTTCGGCAGGCTGTAAGCGTATCAATGCCAAACACCAGCGAATTTGACGTGGTCATCATCGGAGGGGGCATCGCTGGCGCCTCGCTCGCCTACTTTCTGACCGAGCGCGGAGTGACCAACCTTGCGCTCCTGGAGCGAGAGAGCCAGCACGGCTATCACTCCACCGGCCGCAGCGCCGCAAGCCTCGTCGAGTTTGATCCGATCCCCGCGGTGCAGCGCCTCAAAGCAATGGGCGGCGAATTCCTGCGAAATCCTCCGGCCGGCTTCGCCGACAATCCCCTGCTGATTCCGACCCCGGTGATGATCCTGTTTCGAGGCCCCTACTTGCGCGAGTTCGACCGCGCAGTGGTCGGACTGGCGCAGCGCGACCGCGTGGCGTTCGAGTCGCTAAGTTGCGCGGAAGCGAAGGCTCGTGTGCCCGCCCTCCTCCTCGACGAACCGGAGCGCGCGCTGATGCTTACCGCCTGCGGCCGCATCGACGTACACGAACTTCTGACCAGCTATCTCCGTCACGCGCGCCGCCGCGGCGCAATCGTTCGCACCGGGAGCGAAGCGCGCGCGATAGTGGTTGAAAACGGTCGCTGCTGCGCGGTCGTGACCGACGCGGAAACACTTCGCGCGCGATGCGTTGTCAACGCAGCCGGCGCGTGGGCCGGCCCGGTCGCGAGCCTCGCGGGTGCGATGCCGATACGGCTCGAACCCCGGCGCCGCACCATCGTCACCTTTGCTGCTGCGCCCGGCCTCGACGTGAGCGGATGGCCGTTCGTCATCAGCGAAAGCGATCAGCTCTACTTCGCGCCCGAGTCGGGCGGGTTGATGCTGAGCCCGATGGATCAGGAACCTGTCCCTCCCTGCGACGCTCAGCCTGACGACGAGGTTATTGCCTCCGCGCTTGAGCGTCTGCGCGCGCTCGCGCCCGCGATTGTGCCGCGTACTTTGAAGCGCAAATGGGCTGGGCTTCGCACCTTTTCACCCGACTCGGTACCCGTAGTTGGTGCGGATCCTCGCGTGTCGGGATTTTTCTGGCTTGCGGGTCAGGCTGGCTTCGGAATCGAGAGCAGTCCCGCCATTGGCCAAATCGCCGCCGACCTGATCGTTCGCGGCGCGACCGACAGATTCGACGCGTCCGTTCTGGCGCCCGCGCGTTTCAGCGCCGGCGGATGACCAAAACTGTCTCTTGACTCCGTGAGCAATTACTCTAAGAGTAAATGCTCATGAAGTCATACAGCCTGCCGGAACTGGTAAGCGCTTCCGCCTTGCCGGTGGATACCATCCGCTACTATCAGAGCCTCGGCCTGCTCGACGGTCCACTGCATCGCGGCCGCACCGCGGTCTATAACGATTCACACCTCAAGCGGCTGCGGCTGATCCGCTCGATGTCCGCCCGCGGACTTCCGCTCAAGGTGGTCAAGACCCTCATCAGCAGCCCGAAAAAGGATGTCGTCGATCGAGCGCTGGTCGCCGCAGTCAAGGAGAAGGCCGGCGAGGCGCGTTACACCAGCGCCCAATTCGCGGATCGGCTCGGGATTCCAAAGGGACTGCTCGATCTGGTGGACAGCTCCGAACTGCGCGAGGCAGTCGCCGGCGAAACCGGGGACAACCTTTATTCCGACGTTGACCTCGAGGCCGCGCGCGGTGTCATGCGTTTGCTCGAATACGGCCTGCCCATCACGCGCCTGCTGGAGGTCGCCGTCAAGCACCATCGTGCGACCGGCCAGACGGTGGACGAGGCAATCGATCTTTTCAACGCGTATGTCCGTGGCCGGCGAAGGGACGGTGACGGCGTCGAGGCGGTCGCCGACGCGTTTCGCGAGATGCTGCCGATCGTAGTCTCTCTCGTCGCGCAACACTTCCATCGCTTGTTGGTTGGACGCGCGCTGGCGCGGATCGAGCAAAGCGGCGACAAGAAGGCTTTTCGGGTCGCGCAGCGCACGGCTGGAGAAGTCAGGCTTCGGCTCGCGCAGCGATGAATACACCCGAAGCGAGCGCCAAGGCGGCTGTTGTCAAGGCGATGTTCGACCGGATTGCGCCGCGCTACGACTTGATGAATCGCCTCATGACGCTGGGCATGGACCGGCGCTGGCGAAGGGACGCGGTCGAGGCGCTGGCGCTGGCGCGGGGTTCTCGCGCGCTCGATTTGGCCTGTGGCAGCGGGGATTTCTGTGCCGATCTCGCACGGATTGGCGTCCGCGTCGTGGGCCTGGATTTCTCGGGCGAGATGCTGCGCGTGGCGCGAGTGAAACGCCGATCCGCGTGTTCCACCTTGATCCGCGCCGACGCACTCCGCCTCCCGCTGCGCGCCGGATCTTTCGACGCGGTCGTGTCGGGCTTTTCGCTGCGAAATTTCGCGAATTTGGAAGACCCGTTTCGCGAATGTTTCCGCATCCTGAAGACCGGCGGAAAGATCGCGCTGCTCGAAGTGGACACGCCCGCCTCGCCCATCCTCCGCACCGGGCATCGCATCTACTTTCACAAGCTCGTGCCGCTGGTGGGCCGGCTCGTCGATCGCGACGCATACGCCTGGCTGCCGTCGTCTGTGAGTTACCTGCCCGACGAGGCGCGCCTGATGGCGATGCTGACCGATGCGGGGTTTCGCGATCTCAAAAAGCGCCGCCTCCTCGGCGGCGCCGTGCAGCTCATCACCGGACACCGCTAATCGCCGGGAAATTGTGTGGTGATGTATCATCCGGGCGAGATTTTTTCCGAGACAGTTGCGGTCGATGAACCTGTCGATTTGCTCCGCGCGATCCGGCGCTCCGGCGCGGCCCCGCTCTTCTATTGGGAACGGCCCGACCGCGGACTGACGATAGCCGCAGCAGGTGCGGTTGCGGAGTTTCGCGCATCGGGCGCAGGCAGATTCCGGGATGTGTCGGAGCGCGCCCGCGAGCTTCTCGGCTCGTTAAATCCAGGTCGTAACGGTGATCCGGGCGGCGGTCCCTTGATGGTCGGAGGTTTTGGTTTTTCCGATCGCGCCTGCGAGGCGCACGAATGGCGCGAATTTCCACCCGCATGGATCTTCCTGCCCAAGCTTTTGTGGGTCCGCCGTGGCGCGCGATGCACGCTGACTGTGGCCTGGGCCAAGGACGAGAGGGATTCGGTCGATCGTATGCTGGCGCGGGCGCTCGCGGCCCCGCACTGTTGCCATCGGTCCGCAAATCCGCCGCCACTTTTGGAACTCCGGCCATCAACAACAACACCGCTGGAGCGGATTGATTGGCGCGAGCGCGTCGAACGCGTCCGCTCACAAATCCATTGCGGCGCGCTGAAAAAGGTCGTGCTGTCCCGGCGTCTGGCGATCGAAAGCACTACGCCGATCGATCCTGCGCGTTTCATGGATTCAGCGCGGATCACGCGCCCCTCATGCGTCAACTTCTTCGTCAGCCCCGGCGCTACCTCGTTCGTCGGTTCCACGCCTGAACAGTTGGTCAAGCTCGACGGAGAAACGGTTACATCGGGTGCGCTGGCGGGTTCCGTGCCGCGCGGCGACAACGCTGAAGAAGATCGCGCGCTGGGCGATTCGCTGCTCAGTTCGGCGAAAAATCTCGAAGAGCACCAATATGTCGTCAATGCGCTCGCGTCGGCGCTGGAACCCGTGGCTTCACCGTTAAACGTTCCTGCGCGGCCGCATCTGATGCTCTTGCCCGAGGCGCACCATCTGTTCACGCGGGTCGAGGGCCGCTTGCGTGAGCATCGCAGCGTCATCGAACTGGCCGGACTGCTTCACCCGACCCCGGCAGTATGCGGTGTGCCGCGCGAAGCGGCCCGCGCAATCATCGAGCGCGAAGAACCGGAGCGCGGATGGTACACAGGCGCCATCGGTTGGATCGACTCAAGGGGCCAGGGCGAGTTCGCGGTCGCGCTGCGCGCAGGCGTTATCGACGGCAACAGGATGTACCTGTTCGGGGGCGCGGGGATCGTCGCGGGTTCCGACTCCGAAGCGGAATTTGCGGAAACCGAAAACAAGCTGACTGCGCTGCTTGGGAGCACCACCCTTGGAAACATCGCGTAATTCCAATAGCCGCGCAGCCGCCGTCATGATGGATGAGTTCGCGCGATCCGGCGTCGCGCACGCCTGTATTTCACCGGGCTCCCGTTCGTCCGCGCTAGTCACCGGCATCCTCCGTGCGCCCGCAATTCGCCCATGGGTGATCCTCGACGAACGCAGCGCCGGATTTTTTGCGCTCGGGATGGCGCGTGAGACCCGCTGCCCCGTCATCCTTGTATGCACTTCGGGAACAGCCGCGGCCAATTACATGCCCGCGGTCGTCGAGGCTTCCCTGTCCAAGATTCCGCTGATCGTCATCACGGCAGACCGTCCGCCCGAGGCGCGCGATTGCCGCTCCCCGCAGACTATCGACCAGGTCGGGATGTTCGGGAGTCACGCGCGATGGAGCGTCGAACTCGCCACTCCCGTCGCGGGCCTCGATCTCGACAGCTACTACCGGACTATCGCTTGCCGCGCGTTCTCCACCGCGACGGAAATGCCGGCCGGACCGGTGCATCTGAACATCCCGATGCGGGAACCGCTTATCGACGTGAGCGAGGAACGCGAGGCGCTTGCGCGCATCGGTGAAAGCGAAAGTGAAAGCGAAAGTGAAAGCGAATTCGCGGCGGATGAATCGCGCCCGCCGTACACGCGAGTTTATCCCGCGCGCCATTCCATCCCGCCCGAATCGATTGGCGCGCTCGCGGACAAGCTGCGCGGCTGCGATCGAGGTCTGATAGTCTGCGGTCCTGCCGCGCCGTCGCCGGAGGCGGCCGGCTCGATTGCGCGCCTGGCCGAGCGGCTCAACTGGCCGGTCCTCGCCGATCCGTTGTCGGGTCTTCGTGCCGGTCATCACGACCGCTCGCGGATAGTCGATGCCTACGACATCGTGCTCCGCGATCCGGCGTTTTGTGAGGCTAATCAGCCCGACGCCGTGATCCAGTTCGGCGATCCTCCGGTCTCGAAGAGCCTCGGACAATTTCTCGCCGCGGGATCGCGCCGATGCCATTTGATGGTCGCCGAGCCGGGAACCTGGCCCGATCCGCTTCAAAAGGCCTCCGACGTAGCGCGGGCCGGGACAGTTGAATTCTGCGACTCGATTTTCGAGTCGCTTGACGAGTCGCGCAAGCCGTCGCCGTGGCTCGATTCGTGGCTTGGCGCATCGGCGCGAGCGCGCGCGGCGCTCGACGAGATGCTGGCCGATGAGCCTGCGATGTTCGAGGGCAAGGTCGTTGCCGAGCTGATGCGGCTCACGCCGGGGGGTTGCGCCGTGCATACCGGCAACAGCATGCCGATCCGCGACTTCGATACTTTCGTCGGACAGTCGGACCGCGACACTGCACTATTTTGCAATCGCGGCGCCAATGGCATCGACGGAGTGCTCGCAACGGCGCTGGGTGCGGCTGCCGCGAGAAAAGCTGCGACCATTCTCGTGCTGGGGGACTTGAGCCTTCTCCACGATATCGGCGCCATCCAAATCGCGGCGCGCTACCCCGTGCATCTGCTCGCGATCGTGATTAACAATGACGGCGGCGGAATTTTCTCATTTCTGCCCCAGGCCTCGCTCGGCGACAGCTTCGAGCGCTTCTTCGCTACGCCGCACGGACTTGATTTCGAGCGGGCTTCGGCGCTGGGCCGGGCACGATACGCGCGCGCCGGCTCTTGGAGCGAATTCAACGCGGCGGTCGGATACGCTCTCGATCATCCCGGCTTGCACTTGCTCGAGATTCGAGGCGATCGCGCCCGCAACTTGGCGATGCATCGCCGGCTGATCGAGACGGCGCTCAGCCGGGTCCGCGCCGGATCCGATGCGGGAACCATCCGATGAATCGTCGAATTGCGATCGACGCTGCGACCGTCGAATTCAGCGACGAAGGTCCATCCGCATTGCCGTCGGAAACGGCGGCGCGCGATCCCGTCGTCCTGCTGCACGGTTTCACCGGCAGCAAGGACAGTTGGCGCGATCTGCGCGAGAAACTCCGGCCGGATCGGCGCGTCGTCAGCATCGATTTGCCGGGACACGGAGGCACCCGAGTCGGAATCGAGGTTGAAAATTATTCGATCGAGCACGCGGCGGCGATGGTGATTCGCTTGCTCACGGAGGTTCTCGCAGTCCCGCGCTTCTCGATGCTCGGTTACTCGATGGGCGGCAGGCTCGCGCTGTTTATCGCGCTCAATTATGGCGCTCATATCAACCGGCTGGTGCTGGAGAGCGCTTCTCCGGGCATCGCGGATCCCGGCGAGCGGGCGGCGCGCAGACACGCCGACGCGGAGCTGGCGGCGTTCGCCGAGAGCGCCGGAATCGCAGCGTTCGTCAAACGATGGGAGTCGATCCCGCTGTTTGAGTCGATGGCGCGGATGCCGGCCGAAAAGATCGATCGTATCCGGCTCGAGCGGCTTGGCTGCCGCGTCGAGGAGCTTGGGCGAAGTCTGCGCGGGATGGGAACCGGAGCGCAGCCATGGCTCGGCGACGAATTACCGGCACTGCGCATGCCGATGCTCGCGATCGCGGGCGCGCTGGACTTGAAGTTCACCGTTATCGGCGAGCGAATGGCCGCGCTGGTCAGCGATGCGCGCTTTGAAGCGATCGACGGCGCGGGTCACGCACCGCATCTGGAACGTCCCCGCGAATTCAACCGCGTCGTCGCTGATTTTCTTGGCCGCGAACGGCAAAAGTAAAAACTTAATCCAACACTTTAAGGAGAACCGCAGTGCAAATCGATTGGCATGACGTGCACGATTATAAAGACATCAAATTTCAGAAGGCCGAAGGAATCGCGCGAATTTCGATCAACCGCCCCGAGGTTCGCAACGCATTTCGTCCACTGACGGTGACGGAGTTGCTCGATGCCTTCGCGCGCGCGCGCGAAGACGGCGAGATCGGCGTAATCATCCTGACCGGTGAAGGCACCGAGGCTTTTTGCAGCGGCGGCGATCAGCGCATTCGAGGCGAGCAGGGTTACGTCGGCGCCGACGGCGTCCCGCGCCTCAACGTGCTCGACCTGCAGAAGCTGATTCGCAGCATCCCGAAACCTGTTATCGCGATGGTGGCCGGTTTCGCGATCGGCGGCGGTCATGTGCTGCACGTAGTATGCGATCTGACTATTGCAGCCGACAACGCGGTCTTCGGCCAGACCGGGCCGAGGGTCGGAAGTTTCGACGGCGGTCTGGGCGCGTCGCAACTCGCGCGGCTCGTCGGTCAGAAAAAAGCTCGCGAGATTTGGTACCTGTGCCGGCGCTATAGCGCGGCCGAAGCGCTCGATATGGGATTGATCAACGTGGTTGTGCCAATTGCAGAATTGGAAGAAACGACCGTCCAGTGGTGCCGCGAGATTCTCGCGCAAAGCCCGATGGCGCTGCGATGCCTCAAGTCGGCGTTCAATGCCGAGATGGACGGGATGGCGGGAATCCAGGAACTGGCTGGAAATACCACCTTGCTCTACTACATGACGGAAGAGGCGCAGGAAGGCCGCAACGCCTACAACCAGAAGCGCAAGCCCGACTTCTCGAAGTTCAAGCGCGTGCCGTGAGCGGTCAAGCGATCGAAAATTCGGAGCGGCCGGGCTTTTCGGTTTGGCTTGCCGCGGCGCGACCGCAGACCTTGACCGCTGCCGCGGCGCCCGTGATGGTGGGTCTGGCTTTGGCCCGGCGGAGCGGCCACGTGAGCGCGATGCTCGGGTTGATGACCCTGCTCGCGGCATTGCTGATTCAGATCGGCACCAACCTCGCCAACGATTATTTCGACTTCGTCGCGGGAGCTGACACTGCGGCGCGGCTGGGACCGCTTCGCGTCACGCAGGCAGGCCTGGTCGAGCCTTCGACGGTCAGGAACGCGGCGCTCGGCGTGCTCGGTCTTGCGGCGCTGGTCGGATGCTACCTCGTCTGGGTCGGTGGATGGCCGATTCTGTGCATCGGGATCGCGTCGCTGGCGGCAGCGATCGCATACACCGCCGGGCCATTGCCGCTTGCATACAACGGATTGGGCGATGCGTTCGTGTTCGTATTTTTTGGTCTCGCGGCGGTGAACGGGACGGTGTTTCTTCAGACCGGCACTGCGACTTCGCTTTCGATGGCAGCCTCGATTCCGATTGCGTGCCTGGTCACCGCAATTCTGATCGTGAACAACTTGCGCGACATCGATACCGACGGCAGCGCCGGGAAGCGCACGCTTGCGGTGCGGTTCGGAGGAGATTTCGCACGGGCCGAGTACGGCGGGCTGGTTGCGATCGCATTCCTGATGACGCCAGTGCTCGCCTGGCTCGGGGGCGCGATGCTGTTGTTGCCAATCGCAGCCGCGCCACTCGCGTTTGCGGAAATACGCGCGATTTGCCGGCGCACCGGAGCGGAGTTGAATCAGAGCCTCGCGCGAACCGCCGCGCTGCATCTGGCCTACGGCCTGCTTCTGACCGTGGCGCTCATCCTTTGAAGATCACAGCCGCATCGATCACACCATTTTGCGCGCGCCTCGTGCGGCCGCTCTCGACTGCGCAGGGACGAATCGAATCGCGCGAGGGGTTCGTGTTGACGCTGGAATCGGACTCCGGTGCGCGGGGAATGGGTGAAGCCAGCCCCGCGTATTGGCTCGGCGGTGAGCGAATAGCGGAAACGCGCCGAGCGCTCGAATCGATCGTTCAAAGTGTTGAACGCCATCGCGATTCCGACGAGCTGCGCCGCCTGATCGATGAGAATAGTTCCGGCGGCTCTCCGCTTACGCCCGCCGGATCATGCGCGCTCGACACTGCTCTTATCGATCTCAGCGCACGTCTGCGCGGAGTTCCGATGGCTTCCGTGCTGGGCGGCGAATCGATTGGCCCCGTGCAGGTCTGCGCGCTACTGGCAGGCCTGAGTCCCGAGGAGTTGACCAAGGAAGCGCGCATTGCTGTCGGACGCCGGTACACGTCCTTCAAGCTCAAGGTTGGGGCGCGCGCGATCGCGGCAGACGCGAAGCAGGTTGCATCGTTAAGAATGGCGATCGGAAACGATTTTTCAATCCGTCTCGATGCGAACCGCGCATGGACGCTGGATCAGGCGGAGGTTGCGATGCGTGCGTTCCAGCCCTACGGCATAGAGTTTCTCGAAGAGCCTTTGCGCTCGCCGCAACCGGGCGACATGCGGCGGCTCAGCGATGCCACCGGGGTTGCGCTCGCCCTCGATGAATCAATCAGCGGCGCCGCGGCGCTGGGCGCGTTTGTCGAACATGATGTCGTTGACTACCTCGTCCTGAAAGCAGCGCGGCTCGGAGGCCCGACTCGATGCGCCGAAATTGCGAGACTGGCGGGGACGGCCGGAATCAAAGTCGTGATCACAGATTCTATCGAGAGCGCGGTTGGCATGAGCACCGCGGTACATCTCGCATCGGCACTCTCGCGTCGTGGAACCGCAGTCGGTGCGGGCGGCGCGCGATTTTTCCCGGCTGTATCGTTTTGCGGAGTTGAGTTCCCCTCGGTCTCGCAGGTTCTTCCCGACGGTCCGGGCCTGAACGTCTCGGCTTACACGCCTCGAAAAGGCAAATGACGCAGCCTCCCAATCGCCGCGAGTGCGAAGGTCTAGGAGCCGCTCCTGACCGTCGGCTTTTTCGCGCCACTGATCTGCAAGCCCGAGCCCTTGGGATGCGTGACGCGTCGAATGCGACTCTTCGGCGATGACGTTTCGATAGCGCAATGGCCGCACAGCTCAAGCCACCCGCCGCATGATGAACAGGGATGTTTAGTCGTCGTGTCGCCGCTCGTCACTTTCATGGTCCTAACCTCGGCTGATTCGATGAATACCCTGATCGACCATAGCCGAACCGACCCGCCCGCCGCCATCGCGCCGCCGCCGTTTGCCGGCCGCGCAGCAGCCTGCTAACCCACTGTTCGTGAATCTCGGCCACGCCGCCGCGCCATCGGGAAATGCCAGACAGCGGTTTTCGCGTGGGCACGGTCAGGATTTGAGCTCAGCCTTCAGCCGCTCGGCGACGAACATCTTCAGCAGTGATTGATAGGGCACGTCGCGCTTGTTCGCCAGAAGCTTCAGGCGATCCAGCATCGGCTTCGGGATACGGATCGAGATGGTCTGGGACGAAGGCTTCAGGTTCGGCAGCGTTGTGCGCCTGGCCTTGCGCCAGTCGATATATTCCGTCGAGTCGTGAGACGCCCAAAACTCGCGCTCGGCATCTTCGGTCCTGAATTTCGGCACAGCTTTTTTCATGACGATTGATAGACCTTTCGTTCCTTGCGACTCATATCGCGAGCCGAAATCACGCGGATGAGGCGGCCGCGTATCGTGAACGCCACAAACAGAAGCCTGACCGCATCGGTTTGCCCCAAGGCATAGAGCCGCCCCTCCTCCACCGAATGTTTCTCGTCTTCACCAACGATCAGGGGCTGATTGAAAAAGACCTCCTCGCATTCGGTCGGCACAACCTGATGCCGTTCCCGGACCTTGCCGGCGTTCGCGACGTCCCACTGGAAGCCTTCGCACTCGGCAAATCTCTCCACCCATCCCATCCGCACCCATTGTATATGGTTGGCACATACACTGACAAGCGGCCGCGTTGAATCTCCCGTTCATTCGGCGCTGCGGGGCGGGATTTCGCGGCGGCGCGCGCTGTTATACTAATCATTAATCGCCCTCGGCCGCGGCATCCGATCGCCGCAGGAAACATCACATGGCAGAAAACAAAAATTCTCTACGATCCAACAGCAGCGTCCTCGTCGATGGTCCGTCGCGCGCGCCAGCGCGCGCGATGCTCAAGGCGGTCGGCTTTACCGACGAAGACCTGAGCAAGCCGCTGATCGCGGTCGCGCATACGTGGATCGAAATCATGCCGTGCAACGCCCATCTGCGGGATCTCGCCGCGCACGTGAAGCGGGGAATCCGCGCCGCGGGTGCGACGCCGATCGAATTCAACACAATCGCCGTGTGCGACGGAATCTCGATGGGCACGGCTGGGATGCGCGCGTCGCTCATCAGCCGCGAAGTGATCGCCGACTCGATCGAACTCACCGTGCGCGGGCATCTGTTCGACGGCGTCGTGGCGATGTCGGGATGCGACAAGACTATCCCGGCGACGGTGATGGCGTTGCAGCGGCTCGACCTGCCCTCGCTGATGATTTACGGCGGCTCGATCCAGCCCGGGCGCTTCGGCGATCAGGATGTTTCGATTCAAGACGTGTTCGAGGCGGTCGGGGCGCATTCGGCGGGCAAGATGAAGCTCGAAGACTTGAAGCGGCTCGAGGACGTCGCGTGTCCCGGAGTCGGCGCATGCGGCGGCCAGTTCACCGCCAACACGATGGCGACGGCGACCGAGCTTTTGGGCATCTCGCCGATGGGCTCGAACAGTATTCCTGCGACCGATCCGAAAAAGCCCGAGAGCGCTTTCCAGGCCGGGCGGCTCGTCGTCGATTTGCTCAAGCGCAACATCCGGCCCAGCCAGATAATCACCAAGAAGGCGCTCGAGAATGCGATCGCGGCGGTCGCGATGACGGGCGGATCGACCAACGCGGTGCTGCACCTGCTCGCGATCGCGCACGAAGCGGGAATCGCGCTCGACATCGACGACTTCGACCGGATCAGCTCGCGCACTCCGATCCTCGCCGACTTGAAGCCGGGCGGCCGTTTCCTGGCGACCGACATGTACAAGGCGGGCGGGATTCCGCTGATCGCCAAACGTCTGAAGGAAGCCGGGCTGCTCCACGAAAACGAACTCACCGTGACCGGCCGGACGATTGGGGTCGAAGCCGACGCGGCGCGCGAGACGGCGGGGCAGGAAGTTGTGCATTCAATCTTGAAGCCAATCAAGGAAACCGGCGGGCTGGTGATTCTGAAGGGCAACCTCGCGCCGGAAGGATGCGTGGTGAAAGTCGCGGGGCATGAGCGCATGACGCATCGCGGGCCGGCGCGCGTGTTCGACTGCGAAGACGATGCGTTCAAGGCGGTGTCGAAGCAGCAGATTAAAGCCGGCGACGTCGTCGTGATCCGCTACGAGGGGCCAAGGGGCGCGCCCGGGATGCCCGAGATGCTGGGCGTCACGGCGGCGCTGTCGGGACAGGGCCTGGGAGAATCGGTCGGGCTGCTGACGGACGGACGTTTCTCGGGCGCGACGCACGGCCTGATGGCGGGACACGTCGCGCCGGAAGCGGCGGTCGGCGGACCTATCGCGGCGATCCGCGACGGCGACGTAATCACGTTCGATATCGCCAAGCGGAGACTCGACGTCGATCTCACCGATGCGGAAATCAAGACGCGGCTGAAGAACTGGAAGGCGCCGGAGCCTCATTACAAGAGCGGCGTGATGGCCAAGTACGCGCAGTCGGTATCGTCGTCGTCGCGCGGCGCCGTAACCAATTGAGGGAGTCAATCGAAACGACAGCGGCGGCGCCCGCGCGCCGGTACCGGGCGATGGCGCTGGCGGCATTCGCGATGCTCGCAGGCGTCGTCGTTGTCGGCGCGAATTCGATTCGCGCCGATGACGACTGGCACGTCGTCGAGCGGCATACCACAAACGCGCCGGCCGACACGGACACGGCGCCCGCTGACCCAGCGGCGGCTGGCACGTTCAAGGCGTGCGGCGAAGCGGCGCGGCCGGCGGGCGAGCCGTACAAGACGATCGTCGCGCAGCTCAACGATATGTGGGGAACGAATTTCCCGGTTTACGAATCGCTCAAAGCCGGCTCGCCGCACGCAAGCATCGGCGGATGCATCTTCTACAACCAGCAGTTCCTCGACGGCCTGCTTCAACAGTGGATGAGAGTCGACGACCCGGACACCGTTCGGCCGATGCTGTACGCGATCTTCGCGCACGAGATCGGCCATCTCGCGCACGGCGACTTCGATCCCGGCAGCGCCAACGTCCCGGTGAGGAACAAGGAACTCGCGGCGGATCAGTTCGCCGGTTACTCGCTCGAGCGCATGGGGATTCGGCGCCTCGATGCGGTCGAAGTGACGCGCTACTACCAGCTCACGGGCGACGACTTCGTCGGCGCCGCGTCGGGGCACGGCAACGGCGCCGAGCGCTCCAGGGCGTTTCAGGACGGATGGCATCGCGCCGCAATCGGACTGCCGGAACAAGGCACGCAGCCCGCGGGCGGGCTAGGCGAACCGTGAGCGCCTCGACAATTTCTAATCCATCGCAGACCGCGGACGACGCGATTCGCGGCGAATCCGGCGCGCTTGACGTGCGCGCGCTCGGCTTTCGCTACGGCGATCGCGAAGCGCTCAGCAATGTGACTTTTTCGATCGCACTCGGCGAGTTCTTTGGCTTTCTGGGACCCAACGGCGGCGGCAAAACCACCTTGTTCAAGTTGCTCTCGACGCTGGTGCCGATTCAATCGGGAAGTGCGCGAATGTTCGGTCACGACCTGGCGGGCGAAACCGGCGCGGTGCGGCGGCGGCTCGGCGTCGTGTTTCAGCATCCGAGTCTCGATGGCAAACTGACGGTCGGCGAAAATCTCACCAATCATGGTCATCTATATGGAATCACCGGCAGGCGGCTGCGCGAGCGGATTGCGGCGATGCTCGATCTCCTCAGACTGTCGGCGCGGGAACGCGACCGGGTAGAGACGTTGTCGGGCGGACTGCAGCGGCGGGTCGAGCTCGCCAAGGCTCTTCTCCACGAGCCGGAGCTGCTGCTGCTCGACGAGCCCAGCACGGGGCTGGATCCGGCGGCGCGCCGCGAGTTTTCCAACTACCTAGAGCATCTGCGCGAGCACGCGGGCGTGACCGTCGTGCTGACGACGCATTACATGGAAGAGGCGGAGCGATGCGATCGCATCGGGATCCTGCATGAAGGCAAGTTGGTCGCAATCGCGCCGCCGGGCGAACTCAAGTCCGAAGTCGGCGGTGACGTGATCGTGATCCGGGCGCAAGCGCCTGAACTCCTGCAACGGAAGATCCTCCAGCGCTTCAAGCTCAGGAGCCAGCTCGTGGACGGTGCGATCCGTATCGAACGGATCCGCGGGCATGAATTGGTTCGCGACCTGATCGACGCATTCGGCGAGGAGATCGAGTCGGTCTCGTTCGGCAAGCCGACTCTCGAGGACGTATTCGTGCACCTCACCGGGCATCAGTTCTTCGCGGAAATGGCCCAGACGGAATAGACGGAGATGCGCGAAATTTTTCTTCAGGCCGCAACGCTCTGGCAGCGCGAGATCGTGCGGTTCATCCGGCAACCGATCCGCGTGATGAGCGCGATTGCGACGCCGCTGGTCTTCTGGCTGCTGCTCGGCGCCGGCCTGCAAGCGTCATTCAAGCCGAGCGGGATGCCGGCCGGCATCGACTACGCGCAATACTTTTATCCCGGCGTGATCGTGCTGATGCTGCTGTTCACGGCGATCTTCGCGACCGCCTCGACCGTGGACGATCGCCGCCAGGGTTTTCTGCAGGGCGTGCTGGTCGCGCCGATCTCACGCGCGACGATCGTGCTCGGCCAGGCGCTTGGCTGCACGACGCTGGCCCTGATGCAGGGAGCTATTTTCCTCGCGATGGCGCCGCTGGCGGGAATCCGGCTGAGCCTCGAAGCGATCGCGGTGTCGGCCGCGATGATGGCGGTTATCGCGTTCGCGATGACCAGCATCGGGCTGACGATGGCGTGGCGAACCGAATCGACGCAGGGCTTCCATGCGTTCATGAACATGCTCTTGCTGCCCATCTGGATGCTGTCGGGCGCGGTTTTTCCGGTCGCGGGCGCGCCGGCATGGTTTCAGTGGACGACGCGGTTGAATCCCCTGACCTACGCTGTGGATGCGCTTCGGCGGGCACTGTATCTCGCCGAGCCGGCCTCGAGCGGCGCGACGATGCCGATGGGATCGTCGGTGGCGATTGCGATCGCGTTTGCCGCGTTCGCGTTTATCCTGGCGACGCGCGTCGCGCGGAACGCCTCAACGATTTGAGGGCGATTCAGCGCCGGGGCATGCGCGCAAGGGTCAGTGATGGCCTTCATGCTCGAGGGCGACGCGCGCGGCTTTCAGTTCCTTGCGTTTGGCGGCGCCGACCATCGGATAGTGGAGATTGAGATCTTCGAGAGCGCTGATGACCGCGTCGGCCACCACCAGCCGCGTGTACCATTTCTTGTCCGCGGGAACGACGTACCAGGGCGCGTGCGGAGTGGCGGTGTGCTGGATCATTTCCTCGTAGGCCGCCATGTACTCGTGCCATCGTTCTCTTTCCGTGACGTCGGAGGCCGAAAACTTCCAGTTCTTGGCGGGCTCTTCGAGACGGCTCAGGAAGCGCTGCTTCTGCTCCTCCTTCGATAGATTGAGAAAGAACTTCCGGATGACGACGCCATTGCGCCACAGGTAATGTTCGTATGCGTTGATGTCAGCGAAGCGTTCATTCCAGATGTTCTTCGTGACGAGCGCCGGCGGCGTCCGTTCGCGCTCGAGCATCTCCTTGTGCACGCGGACGACGAGAACCTCTTCGTAGTAGGAGCGGTTGAAGATTCCGATTCGGCCACGCTCGGGAACGCACTTGGAGGTCCGCGAGAGGAAGTCGTGATTGAGTTCTTCGGCGGAAGGCTCCTTGAACGAATAAACCTGGCATCCCTGCGGATTGATGCCGGACATCACGTGCTTGATGACGCCATCCTTGCCGGCGGCGTCCATCGCCTGAAGGATCAGCAGAATTGCCCATCGATCCTGCGCGTAGAGCTTGTCCTGCAATTCGCTCAGCCGCTCGATCCCGCGCGGCAATTCCTTTTCGGCCTGCTTTTTCGATTTCAGACCGCTGCTGTCCGCGGGGTCGAAGTCCTTCAAGCGAAACTTGCGGCCGTCATCGATGCGGTATGGTTTTGAGAAATTGCGCGCGGCTGACATAAGGATGCGCTCCTCCGATTCGGTCCCAATTTGCCTATCCCTGTTTGGCGGACCCGCACGATCGTTACACCACGCCGCGCCCGGCAGTCGAGCGCAAGCCGTGCGGCGCAATTTTCAATTCGAGGGATGGATGGTGCGCCCTGAGGGACTTGAACCCCCGACCTGATGATCCGTAGTCATCCGCTCTAATCCACTGAGCTAAGGGCGCGTCGGAACCCTAGAAATTTTCACATCGCAGCCTTGCGAGCAAGCTGATCTGCGCCCCTCGAACACGCGCGAAGCGCCGCTTGCGTCCCTCTTAACACCGGGTGCGGGGGTCACCCCTGCTGCGCGGCGGGAATCCAGACGGATACCGTCGTTCCTTCATGCACCTTGCTCTCGATCCGCAGCGCGCCATGATGCAACTGGACGATGTGCTTGACGATCGCCAGGCCCAGGCCGGTGCCGCCCAGTTCGCGCGAGCGGGCCCGATCGACGCGATAGAATCGCTCGGTCAGGCGCGGGATATCGGCGGCTGGAATTCCCTCGCCGGTATCAGCGACGACCAGCGCGACGCCCGGCTTGGCGTCTGCTCCGTTGGCGCCCGCGGCTGCGCGAGCCTCGACCGTGACGCGGCCCTCGCGCGGAGTGTACTTGATCGCGTTGTCGATCAGATTGAGCATCACCTGATGCAAGCGGTCGCGATCGCCGGCCAGCTTCGGCAATCCCGGCGGGCATTTCACTTCCAGGTGCAGGCCGCGGCGTCCCGCCTGCTCCTGCATCAACTCCGCCGCCTCGGACAGCACGCGCAACGGCTCGAGTTGCTCGATCTTGAGCGGAGTCAGCCCGCGCTCCAAATCCGAGAGCGAGACCAGGTCGTCGAGCAAACGCGCCAGCCGGCGCGCCTGCCGCTCGATGATGCCGAGAAAGCGCGCCGCGGTTTCACGATCATCCACGCCTTGAACGAGGGTTTCGGCGTAGCCGTACAGCGCGCTGAGCGGAGTGCGCAGCTCGTGCGTGAGGTTCGAAATGAAGTCGGCGCGCAGCGTCTCGTACGACTTGAGCTGCGTGATGTCGTGGAAGACGAACACCCACGCCGCGCCGCGCGAGGTGCGAATCTGCGCGGCGCTGGCGCTCACGTAAAGCGGCGCGGGATTCTGGATCATGATCTCCGCGCTCATGACGCTATTGTCCGCCGATCGCATCGAGCGACCGGCAAACTCCTGCAGGCGCGGGTCGCGGCATAGCTCGACGAACGGCCGATCGCGATAGTCGGTGTCGGCTCCCAGAGCAAAGATGCGCCGGGCCGAGCCGTTGAGCAGAACCACCTCCCCGCGCGCGCCGGTCACGACCACTGCCTCGGTCATGCTGCGCAGGATCGCCTCGAACTCGTCGCGCTGCTCGGCAAGCGAGTCCACCTCGGCGACGATCGCGTCGGCAGCGTCGAGCAAGTGGCGCTCCGCACGGCCCATCGCGTCGCTTCCGTTGGGCAGCAGATGCGGCGGCGGACGCCTGTCCTGCAGCGCGGCGGCAACCGCGTCCAGTCTTTCTGCGCGGCGCGACAGCGTGCGTCCGATCGCGCGGGCGGGAATCGCGCCGAGCGCAAGCCCGAGCACGATTACGACGGCGACCCACACACCCGACGCCGCTCCGGTGGCGGCAAGCACCACCAGGAATATAGCTGCCGGTGCGAGGCCGATTCCTATCGCTGCGATCAGGCCGGCGGTCGGTGATCTATCCAAGCGCTTCGGGGTTGAAGCGATAACCGACGCTTCGCACCGTGAGGATCAATTCCGGATTGGCGTCGTCGCGCTCGATATGCTGGCGCAGGCGGCGCACGTGCACGTCGACGGTCCGCGGTTCGACGAACGTGTCGCGGCCCCACACCATGTCGAGCAGTTGTTCGCGCGTGTACACACGCATCGGATGCTGCACGAAAAATTTGAGTAGTTCGAACTCGCGCAGCGCAAGCTCCCTGCGCTTGCCGTCGACGAACACCTGGTAGGTGCCGAAGTCCATTCGCAGCCGCCCCTTCTCATACGCACCGCCGCCGGAATCCGGCTCCGAGAGCGGATTGGCTCGCCGCAGGAGCGCCTTCACGCGCGCTACCAGCTCGCGCGGGCTGAACGGCTTGACCACGTAATCATCGGCGCCCATCTCCAGGCCGAGTACCTTGTCCACCTCGGTGCCCTTGGCGGTGACGATGAGTATCGGAAGATGCGCGGTCTCGCGCTCGGCGCGCATCTGCCGGCAGACCTGCAGCCCCGGCATCCCCGGCAGCATCAGATCGAGCACCATCAGATCGGGCACGCGGCGCTTGACGCGCTCGAGCGCCTGCGCCCCGTCGGCCGCCTCCTCGACGATGAGACCCTCCTGGGCGAGGTTGTAGCGGATCAGTTCGCGAATATCGGCATCGTCTTCAACGATCAGCACGCGGTAGCGGACTCCGCGTTGCGCCTCGGAGACCGCGTTCGTGGCCTGGCTTGTTTGATTCATCGCTTCACCTCCTCCACCTTGTCAATCAAGTTGCCCGCTTCCTGGTTTCGTCGTGACGGATCATTTTGCCCTTGACCATGAACGTCACCATTTCGGCGATGTTGGTCGCGTGATCGGCGATACGCTCGAGATACTTGGAAATGAACAGCAGCCGCGTCGCGGACCCGATCGTGTGCGGATCCTCGGCCATGTAGCTGAGCAGCTCGCGATAGACCTGGTAGTTGAGCAGATCGACTTCGTCGTCGCGCGCGATCACCTGGTCGGCGAGGTCGGTGTCGTCGCGCATGAACGCGTCGATACTGTCCCTGACCATCGACTGCGCGATCTCCGCCATCCGCGGCAAGTCTATGTAGGGCTTGAGCTGCGGAACTTCGTTCAGTTCCAGCGTGCGCTCGCAGATGTTGACCGCGTTGTCGCCGATTCGTTCCAGGTCGGTCGTGATCTTCAGTCCCGTGGTGATGAAGCGCAGATCGCTGGCGGTGGGCTGATGCAGCGCGAGCAGCCGGATACACTGCTCGTCGATATCGTTGTCCATCCGATTTACTTCTTCGTCGCGCGCGATCACCTCGCGGGCGTGCTCGCTGTCGCGATTAACCAGTGCATCGACCGCCTCGGCGATTTGACGCTCCACCAATCCGCCCATCTTGAGCAGACCGGCGCGCAAGCCGCGCAAATCCTCTTCGTACTGCCTGTTGGTATGCTGCGGCTGGGTGCTATCCATTCTACTCTTCCCCGATATCAGCCGAATCGCCCGGTGATATAGTCTTCAGTCTCGCGCCGGGTGGGGTTCGTGAATATCTGCTTGGTCTCGCCATATTCGACCAGGTCGCCGGTGTACATGAAGGCGGTCATGTCGGAGCAGCGGGCGGCTTGCTGCATGTTATGGGTCACGATAACGATAGTGTACGCCGACTTAAGTTCCAGCAATAGTTCTTCGATGCGCGCGGTCGAGATCGGATCGAGTGCGGAGCATGGCTCGTCCATCAACAGCACCTCGGGCTGAACCGCCAGCGCGCGCGCCACGCACAGGCGCTGCTGCTGTCCGCCCGACAAACTGCCGCCCGGCCGCCGCAGGCGATCTTTCACCTCTTCCCAAAGCGCCGCCTGGCGCAGGCTTCGCTCGATTACCTCATGGCGCTCGGCGTGGCTTATCTGCACCCCGTTGAGGGTCAGCCCCGCCGCGACGTTGTCCTCGATCGACATGGTTGGAAAGGGAGTCGGCTTCTGGAAAACCATCCCTATCCGCCGCCGCACCTGCACCGGATCGACGCCGTCGGCGTAGATGTTGTTTCCGTCGAGCAGCACCTCGCCGGTCGCGGTCGCGCCGGGCACCACCTCATGCATCCGGTTGAGACATCGCACCAGCGTCGATTTGCCGCATCCCGACGGTCCGATGATCGCGGCGATGCGGTCTTGCTCGAAGGAAAGGCTGACATCGTGAAGCGCGCGATTCTTGTGGAAGTACGCGTTGAGATTTTTGACGACCAGCTTTTCAGCCATGGCTACCTTGGCGCTTTCGCCGCCCCGCCCGTCACCCATCGCACGCCCAGCTCGAGCGCGAGAATTATGCCCGTCAGCACCAGCGCGCCCGCCCACGCCTGCCGCTGCCAGTCGGCGAAGGGCGAAATGGCATAAGTGTAAACCTGAACCGTCAGCGTGTTGATCGGATGAAACAGCGAAGTTGACCAGAACCGGTTGCCGAACGCCGTAAACAGCAGCGGCGCCGTCTCGCCCGAGACTCGGGCCACCGCCAGGATGACGCCGGTGGTGATTCCCGACAGCGCCGTGCGCGCGACCACCGACAGCGTCGTGCGCCAATGCGGCACGCCCAGCGCCAGCGACGCCTCGCGCAGTTCGGGCGGCACCAGCAGCACCATCTCTTCGGTGGTGCGCGTGACCAGCGGAATCATGATCGCCGCCAGCGCGACGGAACCGGCCAGCGTCGAGAACCCGCCGAACGGACGCACGATCACCGCGTAGGCAAAGATTCCCACCACGATCGACGGCACACCCATCAGGACGTCGGCCGAGAAACGCACCCAGTTGGTGAACTGGCTCGCGCGATTCGCCGCCAGGTAGAGACCCGCGCCAACCCCGATCGGCACCCCAATCAGGCACGCGATCCCCACCACTTCCAGCGTGCCGACGATCGCGTTGGCCATCCCGCCGCCCGCTTCGCCGACCGGCGCGGGCATGTGCGTGAAGAACGCCCAGTTCAGACTCGCGACACCCTTGGTGAGCAGATAGCCAAGCACCAGGAACAGCGGGATCAGCGTCAGGATGGTCGCGCCGACCGTGATCGCCATCATCGAATCGCTCTTGAACTTGCGATAGCGATAGCTGGTCTCGCCGTGAAGATTGCTGACGCCGGCCGCCATTACTTGCCCGTCTCCCGATAGCGGCGCTGCTGCACGACGAGCACCAGCGCGCGCGCCACGACGTTGAGCACGATTCCGAGAATCAGCAGCACCAGTCCCAGTTCGATTAGCGCGGCGACATACAGGTCGGAGGTGGCTTCCGCGAATTCGTTGGCGATTACGCTGGCAAGCGTCGCCGCCGGCTTGAACAGCGACGCGGAAATCTGCGCCGAGTTGCCGATTACCATCGCCACCGCGATCGTCTCGCCGAGTGCGCGGCCCAGCCCCAGGATTATCGCGCCAATGACGCCCGTCATGCCGTACGGGATCACCGCCGTCTTGACCATCTCCCACTTGGTCGCGCCAAGCGCGAGCGCGGCCTCGCGCTGCGTATGCGGCACGACGCGAAAGACGTCGGTGCAAACCGACGAAATGTACGGGATGATCATGATCGCGAGGATTATCCCCGCCGAAAGCATCCCGACTGCCACCTTGGGCCCCTGGAACAACGGCAGCCAGCCGAACCAATGCGCCAACGGCGGCTCGACGTGGTCGCGAATCCACGGACCCATCACGAACACGGCCCACAGGCCGTACACGACGCTGGGAATTGCGGCCAGAAGATCGACCAGGAAGCCCAGCCGATGGCTTAACCAGTCGGGCGCCATCTCGCTCAGGCACAGCGCGACGCCGAGACTTAGCGGCACCGCGAGTGCCAACGCGATGAACGACGAAACGAACGTCCCGTAGATGAACGGCAGCGCGCCGTATTGTTCATTAACCGGATCCCAATCTGCGCTGATGAAAAAATGCAGACCAAACGCCCGAATCGCAGGAAAGCTGTCGGCAATCAGCGCAACCGCAAGTCCGAACAGCAACGCGAGAATCGACAGCGCAAGAATAAATGTCGCGGTGTTGAAAATTCGATCGCCGAACAGACGCACCTGCACGGGCGCCCTCGCGCGCTCGTGTCGGACCGCCGGAATGCTGTCGGCCATCGAACCTTCTAATTCGGACAAGCGAACTCTTCCTTCAGAATTTTTTACCGCACTCACATCGGGAGCCGATCACTACATCGCGACCGGACTGACCGTCGTCACAATCATACGCATCGAATGTTGCGGGAATGTTACGGAGGCTGAAAATCGCAATGAACCCGCGAATCTTCGGCGAAAGCGGCAGGGGCTGCCCCCTGCCCAAGGAGGTGCGGAACCCACGGTGGGTTCCGCATTTAATTTTTCGTTATCCGTTCCACTCCGCCCATATAAGGCCGCAAGACCTCGGGAATCGTCACGCTGCCGTCCTCGTTCTGGTAGTTTTCCAGCACCGCGATCAGAGTCCGCGGCAACGCCAGCCCTGAACCATTGAGGGTGTGGAGCAACTCGGGCTTGCCGCCCTTGGTTTTGAAACGAATCTTCGCGCGGCGTGCCTGAAAGTCCGTGCAGTTGGAAATGGAACTGACCTCGAGCCATTCAGCACATCCCGGCGCCCACATTTCCAGATCATAAGTGACCGCGCTCGCGAAACTCAGATCGGCCGTGCACAGTTCGACGACGCGAAACGGAATTTTCAGCCGCCGGCATATCTCCGAGGCATCGTTCACCATCTTGTGAAATTCATCGTCCGACGTTTCCGGGCGAACCAGCTTGACCATCTCGACCTTGTCGAACTGATGCCCGCGCTTGATGCCGCGCACGTCGCGCCCGGCCGACATCTTCTCGCGCCTGAAGCACGGCGTATATGCGGTCAGGTAAATTGGCAGGCGATTTTCGTCGAGAGTTTCGTCGCGATGGAGGCTGGTCAGCGGAACCTCGGCGGTCGGGATGAACCAGAAGTCATCCTCTTCGTCGTGGTACATCGTGTCCGCGTTCTTTGGGAGATGCCCGGTGCTCGTGGCCGTCTCGCGAGTCACCATCAGCGGCGGGATTATCTCGAGGTAGCCCTGCTCCTGCTTGACGTCGAGCATCCACGTTATCAGCGCGCGCTCGAGCCTTGCGCCCGCGCCGCTCAAGACATAGAAACGCGTGCCCGAGAGTTTTACTCCGCGATCGAAATCGATGATTCCAAGATTCTCGCCGAGTTCCCAATGCGGGAGCGGCTTGAACGCGGTGAACTCTATCCGTGTTCCCTCGGTTCTGATTACACGGTTGTCGGCCTCGCTGGCGCCGACGACGACATACGGCCGCGGGATGTTGGGCATAGTAAGCGCCAACTCCTCAACCTTCCGCTCGGCGAGCCCCAGCTGCATGGCCAATTCCAACGAGGGGTTGCCGGTAGTCGCTACGCCAGCGGGGTCTGTGAAAAGTTTAGTCAGCTTCTCTTCATCCGCTTCTTCTGCTCGTATCTTCGCGATCACGGCCGAGCGCTCGTCTGGCGGTAGCTTGCCGACTTCCCTTGCGCGCAGTTTGCGTAGGGCTCGCAGCCGATCGACTGTGTCCTGAAGCTTGCGACGCTTCTGGTCAGCTTCGAGTAGTCGATCGACTTCCGCGGGGTCGATCCCCCGCTTGGCTAGTTCGCCTTTTACAAAATCGGGGCGTTCACGAATCAGCTTGATATCCAGCATTCAGAATGCGTTCCTCAACAGTTCAATTTCCAGCCGCTTGCCCGACGCGTCAACCGCCACGATGTCAAAGCGCATCTCGCTGTCGTCCGCGCGATAGCGCCTCGCAAACACTTCCGCCGCGCGGCGCATCCGCTTTTGCTTGCGCTCATCGACCGCCTCTTCGGGCGCACCCGCCGCGCGGCTGCGGCGCGTCTTCACCTCGACGAAGACCAGAGTCTCGCCGTCCATTGCGACGAGATCTATTTCCGCTCCGGCGGCGCGAAAATTCCTCGCGACGATCCGGTAGCCATTGCGCCGCAGATGCCGTTCAGCAGCACGCTCGCCGCGCCGCCCGAGCGCAACCTGTCCTCGAAGAGCAGCCAACCAGGCCACGGCTCGGGCAATCGACTCGCGCGGCTTCATCTTATCCAACGCGCCCCCATCCTCGCGAGATGACACGAGACAACGACGACCCTAAGGCTAAAAGTCCGCGCCGGCAGCCGCAAGCCAAATCAATGTCTATCCACAGAGGACCGGCGAGCCATCATGATTTGAGCAGACTCAGGAAGAACAGCCCGCCGGCCACGGCTACGATGACCGGGCCGGAAGGACGGTGCGTCAAAACAGCTATCCAACTGCCCAGAAGCGTGGAGGCGAGCGCAGCTCCGATTGCAATCGCGAACATGGCGTCGATGCTTGTCGCGAGACGCTTGGCAACGGTTGCCGGGATGATGATGAGGGAGCCCATGAGCAGCACCCCGAGATAACGCATTCCCAGCGCGACGGTCACTGCGAAGGCGACCAGAAACGCGAGGTCCAGGCTCCTGACGCCAATGCCCGAAGCGATCGCTACCTCGTTCGAGACCAATGACACTACGAGACGATCTCGCGCCTTGAAAATGAAACAAGCCACCGCAAGGCCGGCGACCAGACCGAACAATGTCTCCGCGGTCGTCACACTGCCCGGCGTCCCGAATAAGGCGTCGATAAGTTCTTCGCCGGTAGCAGTGAGGCTGCCGATGGCAAGCGCGACTGAAAACACGACTCCCGTGATCGCTTCGGTCGATAGTTTGGTCTTGCCCTCAATCGCCCAAATCAAAACGGCGCCCGCCAGCAGCGCGGCCAGCGCACCGAGCAGCGGGTTGAGTCTGAGGACGAGAGCCAGCCCGATTCCCGGCAAAGCGACGTGAGAGAAGGCGTCAGCGGCCAACGTCATCCGTCGCATCACGGCGAAGCAGCCCACGAGCCCGGCCGCAACTGACATTGCGGCGCACACAATCAGCGCCCTAGCGTCCATGGTCATCGTGGAAGTGAAAGCTGATTGGCGTACCGTAGACTTCCGACAACCGCTCGGGCGTGAGAACCGCTTGGGGCGCTCCCAAGTAGGCTTGTTGCCGTGCGAGGCACAAAACGGTGGAGGCGTAGTGGTACACGACGCTCAGGTCATGCGAGATGAGAAGGGTCGTAATCGCCTCTTCTTGCTGGAGTCGGCGAAGTGCTGCATTCAGCGCTTCCTGGCCAGGAACATCGACACCCGCCGCCGGTTCGTCGAGCAGGAGGACGTCGGGCTTCCCGATCAACGCAAACGCGACCAGGAGGCGCTGAAACTGGCCTCCCGACATGCTTCCGATCGGTTTAACCAACACCTCTTCCCGCAGATCCACGCGCTCCAGAGCACGAAGTGCATCTTCCTTTCGCGCGCGTGCGATCGTTAACTTGGCGCGCAGGAGATCTCGTCCGGTTATCGGAAGATCGCGCTCGATATCGAGTTTCTGCGGCACGTAGCCGAACCGTGTGCCCGGCGCCCAGCGGATCGTCCCTTCGTGCGCAATCGCGCCAATGAGCGCCCGGAACAGCACCGTTTTGCCGGCGCCGTTCGGACCAATTACAGCAAGCGAAGCCCCGCGGGCGACGGTGAAACTGAGGTCCGCGAGGATCACCGTGTGGTCGAAGCTGACAGTGAGGCGATTCACATCGAGGACAGAACCGCCAACGGCTGCCTCTTGGCTGGGAATCTGGCGCTCTGGAACCTCGTTCGCCATCAAATTTAATCTGACGATGGCAGGGACAGCTTCGCTTCCCTGATCTTCATCGGCTCCCCGCAGCATTCGAGCGTGCCGGTGCAGACCATATTACAAAGCACCTCCGTTTCGCATCTGTCACACAAGTAATGGCTATGACCCGAGTCACATCTCATCTCCAGATGGCAGGTTAAGGATCTTCGTCGTAGCGGACCAGGTGGCGCACGGAGTTGCTGTATTCGAGCGCGGCCTGAAGCTGAGAATCGCTTTCGGCGTGAATCTCGAAAATCGGCTCGCCCCGCATGACAGTGTCGCCGACGCTCTTGTACAGCTTCACGCCTGCGGAAGCATTTGAAGGTGCGCGTGCGTCAGCAGAACGGCGTCGATGCCGTGCACATCGACGGGCAACGGCTGCCAGTTCATCAAGCGGAGCTGCTTGAGCCCCTGGAACAAGCCGCAATCGACAAGTACGCGATGGCCTCCGACCGTCAGCAGAAACTTGCTGCCCGTGACCGTGCCGGCAGCGCCAAGGAATCGGAGAATCGGGGCTGGGGCGTTCACGATGCGGTCCTCGTCAGCGCTACGTTTCAGCATGTGGTCGGGAAAATAGTTGAAACCGAGGCGCAAGTCATCCGGAGCGTCGCAGAAAGATGGCCGCAGCGGGTTCTACTTACGAACTTTTGGAATGGCTCGCCGGGCCGGATTCGAACATGACGGATGCGCGCGCGGTTCACGATTTCAACGCGCGCATTCAACTCGACGCGGGGAACTGGCGCGGCGGCGCCAGGCGGCGATCAGAATCCGCCGGGGTAGTATCCGCGGTTGTACCCACGATTCTGCATCTCGCTGCCGACAATGTAGCCGACTGCGCCACCGCCGAGACCGCCAATAACCGCACCGGCTAGCGGTGACCCTTCAGCGCCGCCAATCAGCGCTCCGCCGCCGGCGCCGATTGCAGCACCGGCAAGCGTGTCGTTTGCGCGAGGACTGGCAAAGCAACCAGTCATCGTCGTCAGAGCGAATGCGCCGGCAAGCGCGATAATCGCGGTTCGCAAGGTTCTCCCGGCGCTCACTGTGGCCGTTTGTTTTGAATTCATCTTCACACCTCGACGATCGTATTCACCATCGGATACGAATGATGCGATCGTCTGGTTGCATAACCTTACGGTTTCGTAATCTTGCGCGACGCGAGGAAATGCAACTGGAGGGGCTTTTCTGTCATGTGTTGGCAGAATCCTGAATCGCGCGCGAAAAAAATCGCGCGCTGTATAAGGACTTTTCACTCTCCCCTTCATCCCTCGCCCTAACAGGGCGAGGAAACAGAAGGCTCGATCAGGTTACGCACAAGTCTCCCGAGGGAGAGATGGGCGGGGGGGGCGGAATCCTAACTTGGCTCCCCGGGCCGGATTCGAACCAGCGACATGACGGTTAACAGCCGTCCGCTCTACCGACTGAGCTACCGGGGAGTATTTTACCGGGTCAGGTTGGGTTCCTGTGCGCGGAGCCCGAACTATTCCTGCTATCTGCGTATCAATGCGAAATCAAGTATTCAACTATATCAACTGACAGCGCCCGACATTATAGCTGGAGATGGGGCGTACGAATCAATCCGCATCGCGCGCCCCAAATCACTCGGGTATCTTGGCGCCGCGCAGCCCTTTGTCCTGCACCACACCCATCGCCTTGACAGTATCGGCAACGTACCTGGCCGGGAGAACGCCGGCCAGACCGGAAAAAACCGGATCGGTGTTGAGAGAAGTGTTGGCCTCGAGAATTCCCCATAGCGCAAAGCGAAGCCCGGCGCTGACGAAGACCGGGGCGCCGCTGGAAAATCCGGGCGCCCCGCCGCCGTCAAGATAGCTGAGTTGCTGCAAGCCGGCGCCGATAACTTCGGTGTCGGCGGGCGCCGCAACGGAGACGTGGCCGAAACGAGCGAGCGCCTCGAAGCGATGGCGGTTGACGCCCACGGTCGCGGCGGTCAGGTAGTACACCTGCGCGCCGGTTTCGGGCCGGGCGAGCGGATCGTCGCTGCCGAGCAGAGAGCCAAGCGCGATGGGCGCGATGCTCGCGTTTTGGGGAGTGAACGGAACCGCGGCGACGTCGGCCTTTTCTTCCTGCGGATCGAGCACCCAGCGGTTTTCAAGCGGCAGCGGCTCCTCGCGCATCGCACCTGTCTTGGCGTCCTCGAGCGTGAGCAAGAGACCGGCACGTGGATTGCCGCCATCGTCGAGCAGATTGTGGTGTGCGGTCACCAGGTAAACGAACGACCGGCCGGGGAATACCGCGCTCGGCACGGCGACGAAAAATGCGGTGCCGACCTGCACGACGCGCCCGTCGCGGTGGGTCACGATGCCGGCGACGTTGCGCAGCGTTCCAGAAGGTACGGTGTCGGCGGTGTCGGCGGATGACGCGCTCGGCGGGATAGCGAACGTGGACGCGAGCGCGACGGCGGCCGCCGCAACCGAGAGTATTGCTTTTCTCATTCGATCAGATTCATCCAGAGTTTCTTGTTTTGGGGTCGGCTCGGTTCCGTTGTCGGCGCATAACGATAGCAGAAGAGCAATCGTGTGGAAGGGGCTCGCAGCCAGTTCGATGCGTGAGTGAGAAGTGGGAAAACAGAGCGGCGCGGCAGGAGCTATTTGCTCCGACCACGCCGCCAATTCAACTAATCAACTTTTCATTATTTCACTGGCTATAAGTCGAATCGCGATACGCGACGCGAAATTCTACCAGCGGCTGCGATTTCCGCCGCCGCCACCGCCCTCTCTGCCGCCACCACCGCCGCCGCCCTCTCTGCCGCCACGCCGGCGATCTCCGCCACCGCCGCCACCGCCGCGCGGGCCACCGGTGCTGGCGCGAGCCTCGTCAATCTTAATCTTTCGGCCCTTCAGGTCGGTGTCATTAAGTGTCTGGATTGCCTTGGTCGCGTCGGCCGCCTCCGCCATCTCGACGAAACCGAAGCCGCGCGACTGCCCCGAGAATTTATCGGTCACGACGACCGCGCTCTCGACCTTTCCCGCCTGCGCAAAGAGTTCCGCCAGGTCTTCCTGCGTAACCGCGTAGGCAAGGTTGCCTACATACAATTTAGTGGGCATAAAAGCCCCTCCTTCTGAGTTTGCCGGGAAGCTCCTATACAGACGACCATCCGGGATTTTGACCGGGATCGGTGAGAAAGGCGGCGTCCAAGGCGTTTCGATCCTGAAATAAGGATAAGCACGGGGCGAAGCGGTGTAAAGGCAGGGGTGACCCCTGCACCCACCGTTAAGGCCGCGCTCCGTTGTCGCGCGCGGCGACTGCCGGGGAAAAGCGAGCTGGGAGGCGGAACCCTCGCCTAGCGGCCGCCATCGAGGAAATTGCGGACGTACTGATTCACCAGCTCGGGTTTTTCATTCTGCACCCAATGGCCGGAGTCGGCGATGTACTTGATCTCAAATGGACCGGTGAACAGCCCCTCCATCCCGTAGGTCAGTTCCTTCCCGAGTGCGAAATCATTCTCGCCCCAGATCAAAAGCGTGGGCGCCGAGATCTTCCGGTCGATCCAGGGGTTGGAGCCGGGCCTGGCCATGAAGCCGGTGCGGAAGCTCGCGCGATAGTAGTTGATCGCGGCGGTCAGTGAATAGGGATTGCGAAACGCGGCGCGGAAGTAGTCGAGATCGCTTTCGCTGAAGACGTTTTTCTGAAGCGTACCGTTGCGCAGCGCGTTCACAAGCGCTTCATAGTTGCGCCGCCGTAACAGCCACTCGGGAAGGCGGGGGATCTGAAAGAAAAGTATGTACCAGCTGCGCAGCATCTGGCGCGGATTGCGCCGCAGCGCGTGACTCATCCGCTCGAGATGAGGGCAGTTCATGACGATGAGCCGCTCGACAACGTCGGGACGCATCATCGCGGTCGCCCAGGCTACGGCGCCGCCCCAATCGTGGCCGACTACAGTGGCGCGCCGATGGCCGAGCGCCTCGATCAGATCGGCGACATCGCCGACCAGCTTGTCGAGCGTGTAGTTCGCGACCCCGACGGGCGCGTCGGATTCGCCGTAACCGCGCATCTCGGGTGCGACGCAATCGAAGCGGTCGCAAAGCGCGCGCATCTGATGGCGCCACGAGTACCAGCATTCCGGAAACCCGTGCATCATGATGATCGGCGGACCTGCGCCGGCGCGGGCGATTCGCATCGCAAGTCCACTCTTGAGAGTGATTTTTTCGAAGCGCCAGGGTTCAGGCATGGGTTTGCGGCCTCAAAGAAGGAAAAGCCCGCGGCATGTTTGGCGCCGCGGGTGGACTTAGCGCATAGAACATTGGGTATTGGTTGAGTTTGGCGACCGGAAGACTGCGACGGGCCCGATTCTGACTGATCGAAACGAGCTGAAAAGAGCAATTCATACCATCCGTAGCGGTTTTGGGACGGCTGCGCTCTATGGCTAGCTTCGTTCCGTCAAAAATTAATTCCGCGGGAAGCGGAGGTCGCCTGATTTCGGGCGACCCCAGTGAGTACGGGATATCCTGGCGGTTGACCATAGAGTACGCATAGCACGCTACATCTGCCGGGGGCAGGCTGAATAGTTCATCCTAACTGGGGCGCGGGAAGAAGGGCAGTCTAATTTCGGGCGCGGCGGGCGGCTTCAGGCAGCGCCGGAATGGAGGTCGCGGCCCATGCGCTCGCTGCCGAGCAAGATGACCACGGTCGCCAAGACCATCACGATTGCGGCGACGCCGGCCAGCGTCGCGGCGTAGCCGAATCGTTCGGCGAGCAAGGCTTCACTGACGGCGACGCCCGACGCGAGCAACACTCCGATTTGATAGGCGAGGCCCGAGAACAGACCGCGAACTTCCGGCGGCGAGAGCTCGGTCAGATGCGCCGGGATCACGCCCCATGCGCCCTGCACCATGAACTGCATGAGAAACGCGCCAAGCGTCAGGACCGTGAGCGTGCCCGGATAGATCCACAGCGGTATGACCAGGCCGGCGCATACCACCGCGGTCGCCATCGTGCGACGCCGCCCCATGTGGTCGGACAAGTAGCCAAAGGTCAGGCCGCCGAGCAGCGCGCCCACATTATAGATGAGCGCGATCGTCGCCACCGTGCGGGTGTCGAAGCCGCGCTGCTTTTCGAGGAAGGTCGGATACATGTCCTGGGTGCCGTGCGACGCGAAATTCATCATCGTCATCAGCACGCATAGGTAGAGGAACAACTTCCAGTTGGCGCGAATTGCATGGCGAATCTGCGCCATGTCGGGGCGCGTGCGTTGCCATGCCTCCGACTCGGGCACCCGGGCGCGGATGTAGATCGTCAGCAGGGCGGGCGCGCCGCCGAGAAAGAACATCGCACGCCATCCATAGTGCGGGAAGACGAAGAAGAACGCGGCTGCGGCGAGCAGGTAGCCGACCGCGTAACCCTCCTGCAGCAGGCCGGAAAAAAGTCCGCGCAATCGGGGCGACACCGCCTCCATCGCGAGCGACGCGCCCACGCCCCATTCGCCGCCCATCCCGATTCCGTACAGCGCGCGCATTGCCAGGAACCATCCGTAGCTCGGGGCAAGGCCGCTGGCCACTTCGACGACGGAATAGAAGATGACATCGACCATCAACGGAACACGGCGCCCGTAACGGTCGGCTATCCAGCCGAACACGAGCGCGCCGAGCGGACGCAGTGCGAGCGTCGCGGTGATCGTAAACGCGATGTGCGAGATGGGGCGATGGAACTCTTTGGCGACGGCGGGCATGACGAAAATCAGGATGAAGAAATCGAAGGCGTCGAGCGCCCAGCCAAGAAAGCTCGCGAGGATGGTGTGCGCCGCCTCGGCTGCGGTGATCGAGCGCACGGGCTCAGGGGAGGTGCCGGGAGAAACCATGGCGTGCAATGTTTAATCGAACTGGCGCGGTGGCGAAAGGAGAGCCGTCCGGTTGGATCGTCCGTCTAACTTGACTGCAATTCCGAGGACTCCCTATAGTTTAGCTTCGGAGTCCGGCGAGCCATCCGGCAAACGCAGCAACCCCCGTTCAGACAATGGCTTTGGCGCTGGTTTAGAGATGCAGAGAAGCGAACAAATGACCTTATGGGAGCGGATTTATATCCCCGAAATCCTACGAGGTCTTGCGATCACCAACTACCACTTTTTTCGCAACCTCGGGCTCCATACCGCCCATCTGTTCGGCATGAAGCGCGGCGTTAACGCGACCTCGACGACTCAATATCCGGAGGAGCGCAAGCGTTATTCCGACAATTTTCGCGGCAGCCATCGCCTGACGCTGCGCGAAGATTCCTCGGTGCGATGCACCGCGTGTTTTTTGTGCGCGACCGCGTGTCCGGCGCAATGCATCTATATAGAAGCGGGCGAATCGCCCGATCCGCATGTTGAAAAATTTCCGGTGCGCTACGAGATCGACACGCTCCGATGCATTTACTGCGGGCTGTGCGTCGAGGCATGTCCGTGCGACGCGATTCGGATGGACACCTACGTTCATCCGCGCATCTGGGGTTTCGACCGCAAGGATTTCGTCGAGCCCAAGGAACTGCTGATGCATCGGTCGCGCGTGCTGGCCGAGAAAGGCCGCGACGGCAATATGGACGAGATGTTGGCGTGGTACCGCGAACAGGATGCCGCGGTTTACGATCCGCAGCGTCCAGAGATGAAGACCTTCACCGATCGCGAGGCGGCCAAGCATTACGCGGAAGCGCCGGACCATATTGACGATCTTACGGTGATCGACCGGCATCCGGCGCGCAGCGGCAAGTAGCCGGATGACCCGAGTGACTATCGGCCTGACCGTGGCGAGTCTGATCGGTTTGTTCATCGCCTACGCGAACGGCGTGGGCGTAGTTCACGGCGGCGACGTGATTAGCCACATGTACTGGGCAACGGGAGCGCTGACGCTGGTGGTGCTGGCCAATGTTATCGCAGTGGCGCACCTGGCGCGCTCGGAGCGGATGATCCGGGAACTGCGCGCGCTATGCGACAAGAACGGCATCGAGTACGGCGAGGATTGAGCTATACTTAAGGATTCAGGGCCGGAGCGTCGTGCCGGCCGCGGAGGTGACGCGATGACGCAGATTGAGGCCGCCCGCAAGCAAATAATCACCCGGCAGATGACCGAAGTTGCCGAGGACGAAGGTTTCGCCGTCGAAGACATTCGCGCGCTGGTCGCGACCGGCGAGGTCGTGATTCCGCACAATATCCATCACGATTTCAGAGCAATCGGAATCGGCAAAGGCCTGCGCACCAAGGTCAACGCCAACATCGGCGCCTCGAACTTCCATCAGCTGATCGAAGAGGAAATCGAAAAACTTTACACCGCGATCCGCTACGGCGCCGACTCGGTGATGGATCTTTCGACGGGCACCGACCTCGACAAAATACGCGCGGAGATTCTGTCGCGATGCACCGTGATCCTGGGCACCGTGCCCATCTACCAGCTCGGCTCCGAGCGCACGATCATGGAGATGGAGGCCGAGTTCTTTCTGGACGTAATCGAGCGGCAGGCGCGCCAGGGCGTCGATTACATGACGCTGCATTGCGGGGTCACGCGCGAGAGCGTGAAGCGGCTGCGCGGGCATCGGCGAATCGAAGGCATCGTGTCGCGCGGCGGAGCGATGCTGGCGGCATGGATCGATCGGACCGGCAACGAGAATCCGCTGTATGAGCACTTCGACGAAGTCTGCGCGGTGCTGCGCGAGCATGACGTGACGATATCGATCGGCGACGGGCTGCGGCCAGGCGCCACCGGCGACGCGACCGATCGCGGGCAAATCGCGGAGTTGCTGCTGATGGGGGAATTGACCGAGCGCGCCCGGGCGATGGGCGTGCAGGTGATGATCGAGGGTCCCGGCCATGTGCCGCTCGATCAAATCGAAGCCAACGTGAAACTCGAGAAGCGAGTCTGCGGGGGCGCGCCGTTTTATGTGCTCGGGCCGCTCACCTGCGACGTCGCGCCGGGCTACGATCACATCACCGGTGCGATTGGCGGAGCGATCGCGTCGGCGGCGGGAACCGATTTCCTGTGCTACGTGACGCCCGCCGAGCATTTGCGGCTGCCCGATATCGACGACGTGCGCGAAGGAGTGATCGCGACGCGAATCGCGGCTCACTCGGGCGACTTGGTCAAGGGAGTGCGCGCGGCGAAAGTCTGGAACGATCAGATGTCGCGATACCGCAAGGCGCTCAACTGGGAAGGGATGTACGCGATGGCGATGGACCCCGACAAGGCGCGCCGCTACAAGGAAGAAAGCGAGGCGGCGGGTTCCAACGTCTGCACGATGTGCGGCTCGCTGTGCTCGATCAACATCGACAATGCGGCGATTAAATTCACCAAGCGGCGCCCGCTGGCCGAGGCTCCGTCGCATGCCGCCGGCTGAATTTATGGCGAAAACTTCGAAGAATATCCTCGACGAAGCACGCTCGACAATTAAGCAGATCGATATCGACGAAGCGCGCCGGATGATCGAAAAGCCCGGCACCGTGCTGGTTGACGTACGCGAGAGCGACGAGTGGCGGCGGGGACACATTGCGCAGGCGGTCTCGATTCCCCGCAGTTTCCTGGAACTCAGAATCGAGGAGAAAGTCCCCGATCGCAAGACCCCGATCATTGTGCAGTGTGAGTCGGGCACACGCTCGCTGCTGGCGGCGCGAACGATCCGCGAACTCGGTTACGAAAACGTGTACAACATGACGGGCGGCTTCGGCGCGTGGAAGGATCGCGGCTTGCCGTGGGTGGCGGATCGCGCGTTTACAGCCGGGGAGTTGACCCGCTATTCGCGCCACTTCGTAATTCCCGAGGTCGGTGAGAAGGGACAGGCAAAACTGCTCGACGCCAAAGTGCTGCTGCTTGGCGCGGGCGCGCTCGGCTCGCCGTCGGCGCTGTACCTCGCGGCGGCGGGAGTCGGCACGATAGGCCTGGTGGATTTCGACGTGGTCGATCTGTCCAATCTTCAGCGGCAGATCATCCACACGACCGATCGCGTCGGGATGCCAAAGACCGAATCGGCGCAAAAGGCAATCAACGCGCTGAATCCGGGCGTCAAGGTGATTCGTCACGACGTGCGGCTTACGTCCGACAACGCGATGGACATCATCAAGGATTACGACGTGGTCGTGAACTGCGGCGACAATTTCCCGACTCGATATTTGATCAACGACGCGTGCGTATTCTCAAAGAAGCCGCTGGTGGACGGCGCGATTTTCCGCTTCGAAGGCAACACGACGGTTTTCTACCCGGCCAAAGGCGGACCGTGCTACCGATGCCTGTATCCCCAGCCGGCGCCGCCGGACATGGCGCCGTCGTGCGCGGAAGCCGGCGTGCTCGGCGCGCTTCCGGGATTGATCGGATCGATCGAAGCGCTCGAGGCCATCAAGTTGATAATTGGCGCGGGGTCTCCGCTCATCGGCAGGATGGTTTACTTCGACACGCTGTCGGACAAGGACTACGTGCGAATTCTGAAGATCCGCAAAGATCCGAAGTGCCCCGTCTGCAGCGAGCATCCCAGCCAAACCACGCTTATCGATTACGAAGCGTTCTGCGGTCTGGGTGCGACTGCCAACGGAGCCGCGCATGCGGAACAAACAGCGCATACGAGCGCGGCAGCGTCGGCGCGATAACACTCACGCGCCGGCAGGCACGGTCGAAAATCCGGTTTGATTGCGGCGGGCGCTCATGGGCGAGGTCCCGCCGCCTTTTTTTGGGGCTGAATTTCATCACCGAGGCAATTTGGATGGCGCTGGGACCGTTTTACGTCGCGGATAAACTGAAGGGTGCAACCGGGATGAGGGGAATCGCGCTTTTGATGCGCCATGGCGAGACCGCATGGAACCGCGAAGGCCGCGTGATGGGCCGAAATCCAATCGAACTCGATAAGCACGGACGCGCGCAGGTGCAAGCTGCGATTCCCTTCGCTCGCCTGATAAAGCCCGAGTTGATCGTCACGAGTCCGCTGGCGCGTGCGCGGCAGTCGGCGGAGATAATCGCTGCCGGCGTCGGCGACATCCCGGTTACCGAGGACCCACAACTGTCCGAAGTCCTGTACGGGCGATGGGAAGGGATGGTGTACGACGATTTGGTCGAGGATGCCGATTACCTGAACTATCGCGATCATCCGCTGGACGCGCCGACTCCCGGCGGCGAGACGATCGGGCAGGTGCAATCGCGAGGCGTCGAGGCAGTGCGCCGTGCGGTCGGAGCGAATAGCGGCCGGCGGATTCTGTTCGTCTCGCACGGCGACATCATCCGCGCCGTTTTGTGCCATTTCATGCGGCTCGAACTCGCGCACTTCCGGCGGATCCGCGTGGACAACGCGGCCTTCTCGGGTTTCCAGCTCATCGGCGATTTCGCCGAAGTGAAATTCCTGAACCTGCTGCCGGATCCGAATCGCGCATTTGTCGCGCCATTTGTATCGAATAAGCGCGAGCCGCCCTGAGCGGCGACCTGGATGGATCAGGGTCCGCCGGCGACCGACGGATCGAGGTCGGTCGGCGCCGAGCGCCCGCCGACTTCGATTCCCTTGCGGACGCGAACGTCCGCTCCTGATTTGCCGGGAACGTCCACTCTCAGGCTGCGGTATCCGCCCGCAGTGGGATCGGGCGCGAGAAATCCTATTGTGTATTGCTCACGCAACTCGAGACTGATGTTCTCGCACGCGCGACGCAGAGCCTCTCCGTCCCCGGCCTGGCGGATGATGTAGGTCCTGGCGCCGGTTTCGGTCGAAAGAGTGTGCAGGGTCTCGGCGTCAACGTGTTCGCTATCGTCGCCGCCGAACACGAATGGTCCGATCGAGACGGCAGGCCCGGAACCGGACCCGTTGGGATCGCCGATTCCGATCGAGTACACGAGCACGCCCATTCGCCGCGCCTGGGCGACGACGTCATTCACCGTCGAGGCGCTGGTGTTGTCCATTCCGTCGGTGACGACGAGCAGCGCTTTTTTGTCGTAGCGGCCTCGTTGCACCATCTGCAGTCCCTGCATGATCACGTCGAACAAAGCGGTCTGTCCGTAGGCGTGCAGCAATGCGAGCCGGCGCATCACGAGATCGTGATTGATCGTGAACGGCTGGAGCAGGAACGGATGGCTGGAAAACGCAAACAGAAACACGTCGTCCTTGTCATTCAGATCGCGCAGGAACTGTGCGATCGCGGCCCGCGCCTGCGGAATTTTGGGCGTCATGCTGCCCGAAGTGTCCACCAGGATGCCGACCGAGACGGGAGTGTTCAGGTCCTGGCGAAAGAATTGTATCGGGCGCTGCTGCCCGTCCATGTAGAGTTTGAAATCTTCCTTTTGCAGCCCGGTGACGTAGGTGCCGCTCGGTTCGGTCACTGTCACCGTGACCTGCTCGTAACCCGGCTGCTGGCGCAACTCGCGCATCGGCAGCACCAACTCCTGGCCGGTTTGCGGAACCTGCGGCGGGATGTTGAGCGAGTCACCGCCCTGTTTCGCCGGCATCGACGGCAGCTCGAGCGTCGAGGTTTCCCTGCCCTGACTGCCGGGTATCACGATCGGCGCAGGAATCGATGAGCCCTGCTGCGCCGCGGCGGGCGCGAATCCGCCAATCACGATCGCCAATCCAATCACCGCGGCCGTGAGCGCGGAAATCAAGCTGCGTCCTATACCCGGAATTGTTGTCGTTGTCATCGCGATGCAAGCGCTCCACCGAAGCGGCACGCGTTCGTATGTAATGATCCTATTTGATCCTGCGTTGGGCAAGCCGGTCTGTTTTCCCCAGGCTCTTGATTCCCCGATGCTCTCACATCTTGGACGAATTCGCGCAGGCAAAGTTTCAGGGCGGCGCAGGGCGTACGGCGGCGAAGTTTGGATAATTTGCGCGCTCGGTGCTATTCACAATGCTGCTCAGCATCGAGAGGAACACACCGATGGACGCTCACGCCGAAATCTGTCGCACAATCGATAACTACCGCGACCAAGCGGTCGCGCTCAGCCACGAAATCCATGAGCATCCCGAGCTCAAGTTCCAGGAGCATTTCGCCGCCGGCCTGCTGACCAAAGCCGCCACCGAATTGGGGCTCGAGGTCGAGCGCGAAGTCGGTGGACTCAAGACCGCGTTTCGCGCCGAGTTCGGCGCCAGCGGTCCCGCGGTCGCAATCCTCGCCGAATACGACGCCTTGCCCAATGGTCATTCATGCGGCCACAACCTGATCGCCGGCGCCGCGCTCAGCGCCATCGCCGGTTTGAAGAGCATCGCGAGCCAACTACCGGGGCGAGTCGTTTTTCTCGGCACGCCGGCCGAGGAAGGCGGCGGCGGAAAGATAATCCTGATCGACAAGGGCGCGTTGCGCGGCGTCGATGCGGCCATGATGGCGCATCCAACCGACACGGAATCGTGCACGATGCCGGCGCTCGCCACGCAGCATCTCAAGCTGACCTTTCATGGTCACGGCGCGCACGCGGCGCTGGCGCCATGGGACGGCTCGAGCGCATTGGCCGCCGTGATCCAGACCTTCCAGAGCGTCGATGCGATGCGGCTGCACCTGCGCGACGGCTCGCGCATCCACGGCATCATTACCGACGGCGGCCAGGCGGTTAATATCATCCCGGAGCGCACCGAGTGCCTGTTTTTAGCGCGCGCCAGGACCAGCCGCTACGCGAATGAAATCGGCGCGCGGGTGATCAGATGCGCCGAGGGCGCCGCGATGGCGACGGGAACGCGCGTCGAACACGTTGTCGAAGGCGGTTACAAGAATCTGATCAACAATCTCAGCATGGCGCATCGTTACGCCGCGCATAGCGAGGCGCTCGGCGCAAAATCTGTCGAAGCCCCGGCAGACACGCCCACCGGCAGCACCGACATGGGCGACGTCAGTCACGTGATGCCGGCGATTCATCCGTCGTTCGCGATCTCGCGCCACGGCGAGGGCAATTGCCACGAAGACGCGTTCGTCGCGCACGCCGACTCAAAGCGCGGCTATGATGCGATGATTCGGGTGGCGAAGGCGATGGCGATGACCGCGTACGATTTGCTCGCACAGCCTGAATTTCTGGCGTCGGCAAAAAAAGAATTCGAAGCGCGCAAGGAGAGCTGAACCGGGCGAACAACGAACACGGCGCTAGTGGCAGCCGCATCCACCCCCGCCGCAACCACCCCCGCCGCATCCGCCGCCGTTCGCCGCGCCGGAATTGGCCATCGCATCCGCGGCCGCGGCAGCGCCGTCGCCATTACTGCCGCGCGCCGCGAACGTGGACAGCTCGCGCTTCAGCTTCGAGCCGTGACAGAGCGGGCACTGCGCGCCGCCGTCGCCGGGGCGCACGAACGCCTCGAACGAGCGGTCGCACTTCGTGCATCGGTATTCGTAGATCGGCATGTCTTTCTCTACTCGCCGGGTGGCTGGGCGTATTCAACCAGCACGCCGCGGGTGGCCTTGGGATGCAGGAAGCAGATCATGCCCGCCAGGCCGCGGCGCGGCTTCTGATCGATTAGCTGGATTCCTTTGCCGCGCGCCGCTTCGAGCTCACGTGCGACGTCGTCGGTCTCGAAGCATACGTGATGCAAGCCGCCGCCGCACCGCGCGAGGAATTTGCCCACGGCATTGTCGGGATCGAGCGGCTCGAGCAGTTCAATCTCGCTCTCGCCGGCTTTGAGCAACGCGGCTTTTACGCCCTGCTCTTCAATCGTGGCGCTCTTGGTGAAATGCAGGCCGAGCGTGTCGCGCCAGAAGCTCAAGCCCGCGTCGAGACTCGGCACGACAACGCCGACGTGATGAATCTTCTTGAGCATCTGAGCTGCTAGCTGCCCTTGCGATCGAGGCACAGCTTGCGCTGCAGCGCGTCCCACTGTGTCTTCATCACAGGCGAGCCCAGCGTGGGATGTTCGGCGCGCGTCTGCGCCAGCTTGCTGCATGCGCCCTGGGTGTTGCCTTGCTCGTTGTAGATCACCGCGATGTTGTACTTCGCCTCATACCACAGGGGGTCGGACTCGGCCGCAGTGTTCTCGACGGTGGTCCACAGCGTCACCGCGTTCTTCCAGTCCTTCTTGGCTTGCGCGATACGGGCAAGTCCGGCGTTCGCGTCGGGCGATGCCGGGTCGGCCTTCACGACCTCCTTGTAGATGGTCTCAGCTTTCTCTTCCTGGCCCATGGCCTGCAGAGCCTGCCCCAGGATTGACAGCGTGCCGGTCAGATTCTTAACCGGGATTTTGCCCGACGACACCATGTCGGCAAAGAAGTTGTATGCGGTCGCGGTCAACTTTGCGTTGGCCAGATATGCCTTCTGATCGCCCTTGGCCTTGGCTTCCAGCGCGGCCTTCCAAAAATCGATTCCAAGTCCCTTGATGAAATCGCCCTTGGCGGTATTGCCCTTGTTGCGTTCGACGATTCCGGCGACATCGGTGTTAACCTCGTCGTACTTGCCGAGATGATCGAGCGCCGTGATGCGCCATTCGGCCACATCCTGGAACTTCGCGCTCAGGCTCGGGTATTCAGATTCGTAGCCGCCAAGGAGCGTCGCGACCTGCGCGTAATCGACCTTTTCCGGGTCTTCTTCCAGGATTGAAGCAAGCATGTAGGCCGCTTCACCGCGAATATCATGAACTGCTTTCTTGCCAGGTCCGGAGGCGGTGTGCTCCGCTTCGGGGCCCATCTTGATTGCCTCGCTCACGTTTTCGAGCGTCAGCTTTCTGAGCGACTCGGTATCGATCTTGGGCCCCTTGTTATCCTTGGCGTTGGCGCCCTGCAGCTCCGCGTAGTAGCACTCCGCGGCCTTGAACTTGGCGGTGAACGTGAATTCGGGGTCGCCCTTGACCTGGGAATACAACTGGGCGGCCTCGACGTATTTATTCTGTCGCTGCAGGCGATCGGCGAGCGCCACGCGCATCTCGGCGGCGTGCTCACCATCGGGATATTTCTGCAGGTAGTCCTGCCCGTCCTTCACCCACTGATCTTCCAGCGCAGTATCCTTCGAACCGCCCTGCTCCCATCGGTGATGCGCGAGGCTGTATCTCACGTACGCAGCCCATTGCGCGTCGCCGCCGCCACCGGATGCGATCTTGCTCAGCATCGCCTCGACCTGGTCGTAGCGTTTCTCCCGCAGATAGATGTCGATGGCAAACTTGTAGGCTTTGGGATATTTTCCGCTGGCGCCCGCCTCGGCATAGTACTTGGCCGCGTTGGGCTCATCCTTGCGCGAGAGCAGGACGGCGGCGAGCAACCATTTCTCGAACGGATCGCTCGAGTTGCCGAATTCCTCGACCACGTTGTTTGGAAACTTCGACGCCGCCGCCACATCGATCGCCCATCCTTCCTTGTCGTTTTCCTTGGACTTCATCGCGTCGATGATCTGCTTGTGATAAACAGCCTTCTTGGCCGGGTCGCTGGTGGCTCGTTCGGCGCTGAACAGGGTCTGCAACTGAAGCATGAGCTGGCCGGATCCGCCTTTCCCGCCACCACCAACCGGAAGCATCTCCGCAGCCTTCCCCGCCTCACCCATCTTGGCGTAAGTCGTGGAGAGTCCCTCGCGCGCCGCGGCATATTGCTGCGTGCCGGTGCCGTCATCCATTATTTTCTTGAAGTCGGCGATCGCGTGGTCGTATTCGGCGTGATCGAACTTGCCCAACTCGCGTTCGCAGTAGGCGCGGCCGAGCGTATTTTCGCGAATCAGGTTGGGATCGGGCATCGCCAGCGTGCTGGCGGTGAAGCCGTCGATCGCTTCGTTCAGCAGTTTCTTCGATTGCTCGGCGTTATCGTCGAACAGAGTGGTCGCAGCCGTGAACCGCAGCCATGCAAGCGGATATGCGGCGCGCAATGACAACTGCTCGGGCTTGTCGTAGTCGCATTGCCCGCCGTTGTCGATCTGCGCGATGCAATCGTCTTTCTTCTTCGCAAAGGCCGTGTCCATCCGATCGAGCATCGATTCGAGCTGGCGGTAGAGCGGGATGAGCGCACCCTTGTCCACCTTGCCGCTCGAAGTGAGCTTGGCGAAGGTTCCCTCGGCGTTGTCGAGGCGGCTGATCACCTGGTCGGCGGTCGAATCGTTGGACTCGGCGGACGATATTTGGCCGGAGAGGCTCGAAAGCTCGCTCTCCAGCTCTCCGACGCTCTGCGCGGCGGCGATGCCGGCGCTGAAGGCGAGCGTGAAAAACGCGGTTATCATCACCATCAGGCGATGCGAAAAAAGCAGACGGTTCATTTTGCTAATCCCCAAAATACTATTCCCCTGAAAATTGTGGCCTTAGATAAGAATAACGGCGCGATAACGTCAAGCGAGTCAGAATACTTGCGCAACCTCAGGGACGCTGGCAAGCGAACAAATTCGGGCGGTGCGGGCCGCGATCGATGGCGCGGCTTGCTTATTACCGCGATCGATCAGGACGGCAGCCATCCCGATGGCCGCCGCCGGCGCGAAATCGAGGTGCTCCGAGTCGCCGATATGCATCGCGTCATGCGCGCTGACGCCGGCACCCGAGAAAGCGGCCTCGTACACCTCGCGCCGGGGCTTGGCATAGCCGGCTTCGGAGGAAATCGTGATCGAATCGAAGTAACGGATCAGGTCGAGGCCGTCGAGAATTCGATACAAGCGGTAATCGAAGTTCGAGATCACGCCCAGTTTGAGTCCATCATTCTTTAGACGTTGCAGCATCGGCGCCGCTTCAAGATCCGCAATCCAATGATCGGGATCGGCGAAGTGGGCAAATAGAGCGTCGAAGTAGGCATCGAAGTCGGGGAATGTGCCCATCGGCGCGAACGTTTCGCCCACGCGCCGCCGCCACCATTCCCGCTCCAGACGTCGAAGCTCGTCGGGCCCATGCCCGGGTCCGAAGGCCAGAGCGGGCGCCGCACCGAAAGCTCGGCGAAAACTGGCCGCGACGGTATCCTCGGGAGCGTCGAGGCCGAATTGCCGCGCGAGGCGGGCGTAGGTGCGTCCGACGGGCTCGCGCGGCTCGAACAGCGTGCCGGCAGCGTCGAAGAATGCGGCGAGGATCATACGATTCACTTAATTGTAGCCTTTTCAGAATGCGAAACCCCTTCGGCTGAGGAGAAGAGAAATCCCGCATTGGGTGCAGGGGTCTGCCCCTGCCTCACTGAAGGCCTTCCCAGATTTGGATCAGCACGCCGAAGGCCGACTGCGGCGAGATGAAGTACTGGCGCTCGCCGCGCCAGTTTCGCCTTTCATCCACCACCCGGACGCCGTCGCGTTTGAGCCGCTCGCAGGTCGCGTCAAAATCCTTGAGGTCGATCGAAATATGATGCATCCCCTCGCCGTAGCGCGCGATGAACTTGCCGACAAAGTCGTTGTCGGTCTTGTGCGCCGGGCTCTGGATAAATTCGAGCTTGAAGCCGGCGACCTCGAGATGGCCGAGCGCGAAGTTGCCCTGGGAATTGCTCACGTGTGGCTCGTGGGTAACTTTCGTGCCGGGAAAGTAGCGCGTGAAGAAATTGTAGGCTGCGTTGATATCCTTGACCGCGATCGATACGTGATCGAAGTAGGCCAGGCCGTCGGGCGCCGGCTTGGGATGGGCCTGTTCCCAATTCGGGGTGTGCCAGAGCTGGATCAGCGCGCCGAAGGCGGAGCGCGGCGAGATGAACGCGGTCGCGGAGCCTGAATCGTATTTTTGCTCGTCGACGACCCGCACTCCGCCGGCCTTCAGCCCGGCAACCATCGCGTCCAGATTGTCCGTCTCGATCGACAAGTGATGCATCCCCTCGCCGTGCTTGTCGATGAACTTCGTGACGAAGCCGGGCTTGCCGGGCGGATCCTCGATAAGCTCGACGACGAATCCGCCGAGGTGGAAATCCTGCCAGTAGAACGATCCGCTGACCTGCTCGTCCATCGATTTGGCGCTGCGCAACTTGATTGGAAAATATTTCGCGAAGAATTCGTAGGCGCGGTCGATGGACTTCACCGCGATCGAAACATGATCAAACCTCATCCGAACATTGTCGGTCGCATCCATGCGCAAGCAATTCTCCCTTCGACAAAAATGTGTAAACGGCCTCGAGGTGCAGAGCTATTCCGTTGTTCCGCCCCCGCAACAATCTCCGGCCCTACTTCGCGGCGCGTCCGGGCCGGAAGCGCCAGAGTAGCCGGAACGAGTTGCGCAGCACCAGCGGCCATGCGTTGGCGATTTTTCCGGCGTACGTGCGAAGCGATTGATCGACGCGCGACAAAGCGGGCACGTCAAAGAAATTCGAGCCTCGCGTCAAGCCGCCCGTCGCCGGTGCGTACAACTACGTAGCCGCCGCCCTTGAACGGGCCTGCGTTGAAAATCCTGGTCGGACCGATTCGATCGACGCCGACGGATTCGTGAACGTGCCCCGAGATGCAAACTTCGGGCTTCACTTCTTCGATGAATTGGCGCGCGGCAGTGCTGCCGACCGGCTTGCCGCTCAGGATTCGATCGCATTTGGTGTCGAACGGAGGCGTATGACAAACCATCAGGAGCGGCCGCACGTCGCGCACGAAGTCATAACCGGCGCGCAGCGTCGCATAGATTTCGTCTTCGCTGAACTCGGTCGGCGTGCCGAATGGCGTGATATTCGAGCCGCCGCATCCGAAGATCCCCACTCCCCCCTTGACGAGACCCTTGCCGTGCAGCGCGACTCCGTCTTGTTCGAGGAACGGGATCACCTCGCGCCGGTCGAGATTGCCGGATAGCGCGAGCACGGCGGGACATGCGCGGCGGACGTCGGCGAGGACCTTGCGCGCGTCGTCGATGCCGCCGAAGTTGGTGAGATCGCCGGACAGGATTATCAAGTCGCAATCGCGCATCACCTCGCCCATCCGGTCGAGATTGCGGGTCGCCATGTGAACGTCGCCGAAGGAAATTATTTTCATCGGAGGAATACACTTGATTGTAGTGAAACCCACCGTGGGTTTCAGCAGGGGTGATGCCTGCACCCAATGTTAAAACAAAGATGCGGGCGGAGTTTATCCTGAGTACTCGAAGGGCCCCGTTAGAAGGGTGAAGGCGAAGAGGTGCGAGGCTGGCTGCGGCGGTTTCGCATTCCTTAGAGGCTACGGTTAAATGAGAAGATGGCTTTGCGGGAGAGATTCGCATTCGTGCTGTTCAGGCCGCAATCGGCCGGCAATATCGGCGCGGCGGCGCGAGCGCTCAAGAACATGGGCTTCGACGACCTTCGCCTGGTCGCGCCCGGCACGTTGAACGATCGCGAGGCGGCCGCGATGGCGGTGCATGCCGATGACGTCCTGGCGCGCGCGACCGTCTATCCCGATCTGGCGGCCGCTCTCGCGGATTGCTCGGTCGCGGTCGGCACGACCAGCCGCCGCGGCGGCTATCGCAGCCGGGCGTATCCGCTGCGCGCGGCGGCGGCGGAACTCGATGCTATTGCCGGCTCGAACAAAATCGCGATCGTCTTCGGCCGCGAAGACCGCGGGCTGACTAATCGCGAGCTCAAGCTCTGTAATCGGTTGATCACAATCCCGACCGCAGCCGAATATCCGTCGCTCAACCTGGCGCAGGCGGTGGTAGTCGTCGCGTACGAACTGATGATGGCGGCGGAAGAATCGGCGGCGGCGGAAATCGAAGCCGCCCGCCCGCCGCATTTCGTAGCCGCGGCGATCAGCGACCCGATGCTGGCGCGGATGGAGGAGGCGCTGGTCTCGATCGGTTTTATTCCCGACGACAATCCGGACCATATCATGTTCGCGATCCGCGAGATTTTCGGACGGAGCGGATTGACGGCGCGCGAGGTCGAGATTCTCAACGGGATGGCGCGGCAGATGCGATGGGTCGCCGAGGGTGGATATCGGACGCTCGCGGAGAAGCGGCGCGCGGGCAAGAAATTAAGGTGAGTCGCCGCACTGTCTTGTGGTTTCCAGGCGCTACCCTGATAAGCGATAATCTTTTGCGATGGCTCGCGCGAAGCGTGAATCATAAATGGCCGAGATAATCGATTTTGCGGAGCTCCAGGAGGCGCGGCGCAAAGCCCGCGTGCCAGCGCCCGAGCGCGAAAACCTGGAGCGCGCGGTGCAACTGATGCGCGAGAATCTGGCCGCCGTCGCCGCCGAGCTGGCCGACGCGCCGCGTGCCGAGCAGGGCGAACTGTTGACGCGGGTCGAACGGCTGGCGGCGCTGATTCGCTACGGAATGCGAATGCTCGGCGAGGCGACCGAGGCTGGACTGGATGGGCCGGCCTCGATTCGGTCGCGATAGGCAGGGGGCCGGCGCAAGATCCCAACCGATGGACGAAGGATTGGCTCTGAGAATCACCGGCCCCGAGCCGGCCACTCGAATAACAATCGCCATATGGAATCGGACGAATTGACCTGAGAGAATCAATCAATGGCCAGCGGACAACGAATCGCGGTGGTGGGTGCAACGGGCGCAGTCGGACAGACCACGCTCAAAATTCTCGAACAGCGCAAGTTCCCGATTCGCGAGCTGCGCGCGTACGCGTCGGAGCGATCGGCGGGCAAGACCGTGACGTTCGCGGGCGAGTCGATAACGGTGCGGCGGCTCGACGCCGACTCGTTCAACGGAATCGATATCGCGCTGTTCTCGGCGGGCTCGGCGCAGTCGCGCGAGTTCGCACCGATCGCGGTCAAGGCGGGCGCGATCGTCGTGGACAAGTCGAGCGCATTTCGAATGGACCCCGACGTTCCGCTGGTGGTGCCTGAGATCAACCCCCGCGCGGCGCGCAATCACAAGGGAATCGTCGCGTGTCCGAATTGCACGACGATCGTCACCGTGATGCCGCTGAAGCCGATCCATGACCTGGGGCGTCTCAGACGCGTGGTGGCGACGAGTTTCCAGGCGGTATCCGGCGCGGGCGTCAATGGTGTTGCGGAACTGCGCGAGCAGACGATGGCGTGGTCGAGGGGCGAGGCACTCAAGGTGAAATTTTTTCAGCATCAGATTGCGTTCAACCTGATTCCGCATATCGACAAATTTGTCGAAGGCGGATACACGGGCGAGGAAATCAAGCTGGTCAACGAGATCAGGAAGATCCTCGAGCAGCCCCAATTGCTGATTTCGCCGACCACGGTGCGGGTGCCGGTCTTCACGGCGCATTCGATTTCCGTCAACGCGGAGACCGAGACGAAAATTGCGGCCGCCGACGCGCGCGAGGCATTCGCGCATTTTCCGGGGATTCGGCTGTTCGACGATCCAGCGCACAATCGCTACCCGATGCCGGTCATCGCCGAGGGACAGGACGACTGCTTCGTCGGGCGAATTCGCGAAGACCTGAGCTGCCCGAACGCGCTGAACTTCTGGGTGGTGGGCGACCAGTTGCGCAAGGGCGCGGCGCTCAACGGCGTTCAGATCGCGGAACTGCTCATCGGCAGCCGCTAGTTACTCCGCTATGAAAGTCACCAGGCCGGCCGGAAGCGGGCTGGGCGCAGTATGCCCTCCCGTTCGCGGCGCGCTCGGCAGCCCCTGAAGATCGACCACAGCCACGTAGCTGAAGTCGCCGTTCTCCAACACAGCGTATGCCTTTTTGCCGTTGGGGCTGACATAAGCCGTCACCGTATGCGGGTCGAACCCCTCTGACCAGGCTTCCTCCGGTCGTACGGAGCAAGCGCAGGAGCGATGCCGCCGTACTCGAATGCGCCGACGTCGCAGGCGCTGTATCCCGGCGCGGGCCGTGGAGCACCGCGCTGATCGGTGGCCGGACAATCGGCAGCCGGGATCGCGGCGATCGCATAACTGCCCGATTCAAGCGCGATCGTCTGGGTAGGCCCGCCGTTATTCTGCAGCCCAAGGGGGTCGAGCGCCACATTGCTATCACTGACGCTATCGCCGATCGGTTTGCTGGTGGTGACATTGGTGCCAGTAAACTTACACGTGCCGTCATCCGAGATATTGTAGCCGCCGTCGGTGACAGCCGGCGTCCCGGTCCCCGCGCAGTTTCCATCCGTGCTGCCCGCGAGGATCGAGTTGCTAAGAGTGGCCGAGCCCCCATTGTAGATGCCGCCGCCGCTCAAGCTGGCGCTATTGCCCGAGAAGGTGCTGTTGGTGACGCTCGCCGTCGCCGTGTACTCGTTGTAAATGCCGCCGCCGGTGCCGCCGCTGTTGCCAGAGAAGGTGCTGTTGGTGACCGTCAGCGCGCTCTCATTGAGGATGCCGCCGCCGCCGCCGTTGGAGGCGGCGCTGTTGCCGGAGAAGGTGCTGTTGGTGACGCTCGCCGTCGTCGTGATCTCGTTGAAAATGCCGCCGCCGTAGACAGCGCTGTTGCCCGAGAAGGTGCTGTTCGTGACCGTCAGCGTGCCCCCATAGCTCAAGATGCCGCCGCCGTCGCCGCTGGTGCTGTTGCCCGAGAAGGTGCTGTTGGTGACCGTCAGCATGCCCCCAATGCTGTAGATGCCGCCGCCGCCGGCGCCGCCGCTGGTGCTATTGCCCGAGAAGGTGCTGTTGGTGACGGTCAGAATGCCGCTATTGGAGACGCCCCCGGCGTAAGGCGCGCTGCCATTGGCAATCGTCAGGTTATTCAGATTGAGAGTGGCGCCCCCGTTCACCGCCAAGACAATATAAAGATTGGCCCCGCTGACCGTGATGGTCTGCCCGGTTCCATCGATTGTCAGTGTGTTCTGGATCGCGGGAAGACCGCTGCCCACCAGCGTGATCGTGCCGCTGACGCTGAACTTGATGTAGTCGGTGCCGGTGCCCGCCGCGCAGTCGCCGCCTGAGGTATCGGACTCGGCGTTGGCGTTGTTGATCGCCTCGCGCAGGGTGCAGAACCCGTTGCCGGAAGTGCTTGCCGGGTCGGTGGTGTTGGTGACCGTTATCGTATTTTCGCTTTCAGGGACGAACCCAGTTGGGAAGAACTTCACGCCGTTGCCGTTGTCGCAGGCAAACGCGGTTGAGATACCCGCGCACGATCCGCTGGGCAGCGGGGTCGTGATCGCCGCCGGATTGCTCTGCAGGACCGAGAGATCGATCTGGACTATGAAGTCGAAGCTCGCGCTGAGTACGTAGCCCAGGTTGTTGGCCGCGTCGACGACGGTCGCATACGGAAAAGCTTGGATGACGAATGGATTGCCGTTCGGATCGTTGGGGATCGTCGATTGGGCGACCGCAGTGACCATCCCGCTGCCAAGCTGGGTCACCGGCGATGAGGGCAAACCGACGAGAGCAATTGCCGGTCCGTCCACGTCGGTCAGAAATGCCTGGTGAGTAACCGGGTTGACCGCAACCCCCGGCATATCCGCGTCTGTTCCGGTATCGATGTTGACGGAGTTGGGAAGCGTGCCACCCTCGTTGAGCATGCACGGCGTGACGGTTTCATCGAAAGCCGCGCCGTTCAGATTTATGACCGTGGCTTGCGAGGAATCGTAGTTGCCGACTACGACGATGTTGGTCGTGGGATCGAACCCAGCGCTGTCCGGATCTGCCGCGAGCGCACTGACGCTCTCATCGGAAATGATGCAGCCTGTGGAATTGGGCAGGTCGATCGCATCCATTCCTTGGCCAGTGCCTAGGCCCGGATCGATCGCGTCGGCAGGCGCGATTATCGTTTGGGTGGTCGCGTTGAGCGCAAACGAATCGGCAAGATACGACTGGATGACGGGACCGAACGTCTGCGTGGCAAGGTTGAACCCTGCAAAGCCCGTGCACGCGCCGGCAGTCGGGCAGGTACTCGCGTCTCCTGTCGATACGATCGCCGCGCCCTTTACCGAATCGAAAAGAACCTGGCCAGGCGCGCCCGTCGGCGTCACCCCAGAGTCGGACCCCGGCGGAAAGGCGAACGGTGAGCCGCTGACGATGGCCAGGCTGGTCTCATCGATGAGGTCGAGGAAGCCGCCGTTACCCTCCTGGCCGCTGCTTACCAGCACTTCGTGGCTGGCCGGGTCGATGGCGGCGCCTCCCGGCAGGTCAGGATGACCCAGGTCGATCAACCCTAGGCGCGGATCCGTCGTGTCGGGATCCACGCCCACGTTTATTGCCGCGACCTGCCCGTTTCCGTCCTCGCCCAATTGGTTCAGAGCCACAAATGCCCGTCCCGCGGAAGGATCGACCGAGAATATGCTTGAGGCCGTGGGAATCTGCACATTCGCCGTCGGCGAGGCGGTCGGCGTCGCCGTCGTAGTTCCCGTTGCAGTGGCCGTAGCTGTTCGCGTCGCCGTCGCAGTGGCCGTAGCTGTTCGCGTCGCCGTCGCGGTGGCCGTCGCTGTTGGAGTTGCCGTCTTAGTCGCAGTCTGAGTGGCGGTCGCAGTCGGCGTCGCCGTCGCAGTGGCCGTTGCTGTTGGAGTTGCCGTCTTGGTCGCAGTCTGACTGGCGGTTGACGTCGCCGTCGCAGTGGCCGTAGCAGTTCGCGTCGCCGTCGCAGTGGCGGTGGCCGTAGCCGTCGTCGCGGTGGCCGTCGCCGTCGCGGTTTTAGTCGGCGTCGGACTGATGATCGAAGTCGGCGTCGGACTCGGCTTCGAGGAGCAACTGGGGCACGGATCGCATCCCGCGCCGAGAGACAGCCCTGCGACCGCAAGTAACAGACGAATAGCCAGCCCCGCCGATCGAGAGGTCATCGCCGATCTCCTATGCATTTCATCCGCAAAATCCGCAGTCCGACCGTGCGAATTTCGTTCCCCGCCAAAAGGCCCCCGCCTGTATGTTGCGGCAACATAGACAAATGCGGGGAAAGTAGCAACCGAATTGGCAGGCCCCTGACCGATTGCTTCGTCGATTGACAACGCACGCGCTCGCATATTACCGTTAGCTGACTGTTAGCGATTTCAGCCTTATCGTCGTCGCAGGATTTTCCACCAGCTTCCCACAAGCACTGATGGCGTTGCGGCTCTCAACGGGCGGGAGAAGCACGACCGAAGTGGCAACAGAACGAATACTGATCGTCGGCTTGGGGGGACTCGGCGTTCCCGCATTGTGGGCGCTGGCGCGAGCCGGCGCACAACGGAAGCGGCTGACGATTGTCGATCCCGACCCGGTCGAACTGTCGAATCTTGCTCGCCAGGTGATCTATCGAAGCCGGGATGCCGGCACGCCGAAGGTTGATGCCGCGGCGCGGTGGCTCGTCGAGCGGTTCCCCGATGTCAACGTTGAACGGCATCCGATTGCGCTCGAAGCGTCCAACGCGGCGCGTCTGGTCGCCGCACACGACTTTGTAATCGACGCGACTGACAATCCGGCCGCGAAATTTTTGATCAACGACGCGTGCATCGCCGCGCGGACGCCGTTCGTTTATGGCGGTGTAGTCGGGATGACCGGGCAAGCGATGACGGTAATTCCGGGCGAGACGGCGTGCATCCGATGCGTGTTCGAGACTCCGCCCGATGACAACGAAAACCAGAGTTGCCGCGAGGCCGGGATCGTCGGTCCTGTCGCGGGCGCGATCGGCGAAATGCAGGCGGCGGAGGCGATGCGCGCCTGGCGCGCGCAAAGGCCCTTGCTCTCAGGAAAAATTCTCACATACGACGCGTCCGGCCCGGCCCGGGTGCGCATTGCGGCGGTTAGTCCGCGCCCCGGGTGCGGCTGCGGCGCGTGGAAGCCGGAGAGCCGCGATGCGCGCAGCCGGCGCGAGCCGCAATCGCCGGGCAACTAACGCAATCGCGATGACCCTGACTGACGCGCAAATCGAACGTTACAGCCGCCAGATAATCGTCCCGCGCGTCGGCGGCCGCGGCCAGGAACGCTTGCTTGCCGCACGGATGCTGCTGGCGGGCGACGCGCGCGATATCGAAGCGCCGCTCGCCTATCTGGTTGGCGCAGGGGTCGGAGCGATCGGCGTTCGAGTGGCCGGCGGCCGGGGTGGATTCGCCGGGAAAATCGCTGCGGCGCGCGAACTGAACGCCGACGTATCTGTCACTGTCGCGGATGAGTCGCAGGGCCGCGTCGATTTGGCGCTCTTGATCGTTGGAAGTGACGCGGCGCGAAAAGTTGCAGATGAAATCGTGAGCTATCGCGACGTGCGAGCGTGGGTAGTCGCGCGCCTGGACGCGCCGGGAAAAATCGCCGTCATCCCTGGCGGCTCGACCATTGCGCCAAGCGTCGATGCGTCGATGCTTGCAGGAGTGGACAGGCGCTCTGAAGCTGCGGATTTTATCGCGATGCTCGCGACGGCGGAGGCGTTCAAGCTGATTGCTGGATACGTGGAAAATCCGTCGCGGGCGATCATTGAGTTCGATGGTTATCAAACCAGGGTCCGCGTTCATCCGTGACGGATTCTTAAGTCACGCCGCACCAACGCAATGTACAAGCTCTGGATGTTCGATTTCGACAACACGATCGCGCGGCTCGAGCCCGAGGTCGATTGGGCCGGCGGCCGGCTCATGCTCGAACCCTACCTGCGCTCCATCGGCGCGCCGGACCAGATGTTCGCACGAATCCCGCGCGGCAATCTCCCGCTCTATGACGCCTACCGCACGCTCATGCTCGCGGAGTCCAACCGACCCCGGGTCACGGAAGGACTACGCCGCGCTTCTGAGATAATCGAGAAAATCGAGCTGGCTGGAGTCGATCGCGCGCAACCACTGGAAGGAGCGATCGAAACGCTCGAGGCTCTGAAAGAAACCGGCGCCGCCGTCGCGATCGTGACATCCAACTCGTCGAAAACGGTCAAACGCTGGTTCGACAGGAAAGGCGACGCATCCGTCGACGCAATAGTCGGGCGCGACACTCTGCTCGGACTCAAGCCGGCGCCCGACATGCTGATTCGCGCGCTCGAATTGTTTTCCGTCGATCGATCGGAGGCCGCGTTTGTTGGCGACAGCGAAGCCGACCTGCTGGCCGCGCAAAGTTGTGGCGTGCGATTTTATGGAATCGCGGCCGCCGATGTCGCGCGCGATCGGTTGCTCGCGGCAGGCGCCACCGAAATCTTCGGCTCACCGGCGGCGCTCGCGATTTACCTGAACCTGCCGGCTGCGCGCGCCTGAACAGGTCGATCGGCGCGCCCAACTCCAGGACAACCGCGGCCTTGTTTCTTTCGATAAGATTCAGTAATTTTTAACGTTCACCAAGTAATCTAATTCTTAAGGGAGCATCAGTTTTTGCCGATGGATCAAGGTTTTACCTTGTGGTTTACAGGCCTGTCCGGGGCGGGGAAATCCACGCTTGCCAATCTGGCCGCCGAAGAATTGCGCAGGCGGACGCATCGCGTAGAAATCCTCGACGGCGACGAAGTCCGCACCAATCTTTCCAAGGGACTTGGCTTTTCCAAGGAGGATCGCGACATCAACATCCGGCGGATCGGGTATGTGTGCCATCTGCTGGCGCGCAACGGGGTGATCGCTATTTCAGCGGCGATTTCGCCCTACCGCGAGATTCGCGACGAGGTGCGCCGCCATCACGAGCGCTTCTTCGAAGTGTATGTCCGCTGCACGATCGACAAACTCGTCGAGCGCGACGTAAAAGGGCTCTACAAGAAGGCGCTGGCCGGCGAGATCAAATCCTTCACTGGCGTGTCGGACCCCTACGAAGAACCGCTGAAGCCCGAACTCGTCGTCGATAGCAGCACGGAAACCGTCGCGCAGAGCATGGCCAAGTTGCTCGGGCGGCTCGAGGAGCTGAACTACGTAAGCCCGGGAGCACGGCGATGAGCGTGCGCGACGACGCAATCGCGGCTCATGGCGGCGGCGAGCTGGTCGATCTGAAAGCGCCGGCCTCCGAGCGCGCTGCCCTGGCGGCGCACGGCGCGAAACTCGCCGCCGTTACGCTCAACGCGCGCGACCTGGCCGATCTCGAGATGCTCGCGTCGGGCGCGTTCTCTCCGCTGACGGGCTTCATGGGCGAGGCGGATTACATTCGCTCGCGCGACGAGATGCGGCTTGCGTCGGGAGTGCCGTGGTCGATTCCAATCACGCTCGGCGTCGATGAAACGACAACGAAAGCGAAATCACTGAAAGCCGGACAGGAGATCGCGCTCGCGACCGAAGACGGCCGGCGGCTGGCGATTCTGAAGCTTGCGGAAATTTACAAAGTCGATCGCAAAAGCGAAGCGCAAAACGTGTTCGGCACCGCCGAGGACGCGCATCCGGGAGCGAAGAACGTCACCTCGATGCCCCCGTACTGCCTGGCGGGCAAGCTCACGCTGATCGAGGAAATACCGGGGCGCACGTTCCTCGATTACCCGCGCGAGCCGCGACAGACGCGCGCGGCGTTTCGCGAGCGGGGATGGAAAAAAATCGTCGCCTTCCAGACCCGCAACCCGACTCATCGCGCGCACGAGTATATCCAGAAAACGGCGCTCGAAATCTGCGACGGACTGATGATCCATCCGCTGATGGGAGAAACCAAAGGCGACGACGTGCCCGCCGCGGTCAGGATGGAGACTTACAAGGTTCTGCTCGACCTGTACTATCCCAAGAATCGCGCGATGATCGGCGTGTTCCCGGCGCACATGCGCTACGGCGGCCCGCGCGAGGCTATCCTGCACGCGATCGCGCGGCGCAACTACGGATGCACGCATTTCATCGTGGGGCGCGATCACGCCGGCGTCGGCAATTACTACGGCAGCTACGACGCGCAGAAAATCTTCGAGCGCTTCGAGCCGTCCGAAATGGGAATAACGCCGCTCATGTTCGAGAACACGTTCTACTGCAAGCGATGCAATTCGATGGCGTCGTTCAAGACCTGCCCGCATGCCGACGAAGACCGGTTGATACTGTCGGGAACGAAAGTTCGCGAGATGCTGCGGGCGGGCGATGCGCCGCCGCCCGAATTCACGCGGCCCGAGTTGGCGGCGATTCTGGTCCGCGCGATGCGCGAGGCAAAGTAGCCCGCGATCGCGAAGTGCGGTTGGCGAATTCAAGCCGGCGGTCCTCCGACTGCCGGCTTTTCATTTGACCAGGCGAAATCCCTTTCGGCGAGCTGCCCTGCGGTCCAATGTCGCCGTGTATTCGCACCCAGCCCGGGTGTTCGCCGCCGCGATCAAGCTGTCGGCGAAGTCGGCGCCGTTCTGGTATTCATCGAGCGCGGCACGCGCGTCGTCCGGATGCTCAATCGATAGCTGGCTGGTAAGCAACAGCGCGCCGAGCGCTCTAACAATTTCAGGACGCGCGAGCTTGAATGCACTTTCGAGCACCCATACCAACTCCACCAGGACCACCTGATTGACGAAGCCCGGCTCCTGTACTGAGCAATCGTTCTCGATAAGCCGGGAAGCCGCTCGAAACTGCGCGGGATCATCTCTGACCAGATAGCGAACCAGGATATTGGTATCGATCCCCTTCACGGTCGGCGAAATCGGCTCCTCACAGCCTCGTCCATCTGCTCGATTGTGAGATGGCGTGGAGCGCGGCCAAGCATCCCGGCAAGTTCGCGGATGTCGATATTCTTCGGTGTCATCACGACTTTTCCGTCGTGCTGGATGACAAACTCAATCTTGTCGCCGGGCCGGAGCTTGAGATGGCTTCGAACCTTTAGCGGGATCGTGGTTTGCCCCTTTCTCGTCAGAGTCGACGCAGCCATATTCCTTACCATCTGTAGGATTCCTTACCTGCAGTAAGGATATCACAGGCACGCCACGCGGCAAAGGCCTTGAACGATAGCCGTTACGCCTTGCCGGCGCGCGCCATTGAGGCGCGGCGCGCACGTTCGGGATCGCCGGACCACAGCCACGCATGCTCGGTGCGGCTCACCCCGACCAGCACGCCGAGAAATGCCGAAGGATGGATGAACAATTCGGCCAGCCCCGCCTCGTCGCGGCGATGCGCCGCGAAGCGAGAGCCGCGCCCTTGCAGCCGCTTTTCGAGCGCGCCGACGTCGTCGGTCTCGACGAAAAACATGTACAGCGAGTCGCCGCGGCGTTTGTGAAAGCGGCCCATCGCAAGGTTCGCGTCGGTGATCTGCGCGATCTCGACGCGGTCAAGACGCGCGGGAGGATCGAACAGCGTCAGCGTGCCCGTGTAGCCGAAATCCTTGCTCTCGATCGGACTGAACTTGGTCGCGTCGAGGCCGAAGATGCGCGCATAGCGGGCGGACGCGGCCTGCCAATCGCCGACGACATTGGTGACTTCGTAGGCCCATTTTATCGCGCCGACGGGCGCGCGTTCGCGATGCTGCGAGATGACGGTGCGCATCCCAAACGTCGCGGCGGAGTCGAGATAGAGTTGTCCCGCGGATTGCTCGAAGCCGACGCCGCACTTCGCGAGATGATGCGCGGCGGCGTCGGGGTCGTCCACCGAAAATCCCGCGCCGAACAGTCCGGTCTCCCACTTCGAGACGAAATCCTGGACCGCTCCTGCCCCATCGGGTTCGAGAATTTCGACGAAGCTCGCCCCCGCTTGCATCGTGGTTCGCCTGGCGCCAAGCGGCGCCGCCTTGTCACGGCGGACCAGCTCTGCACCGAAGACTTCTGCGACGACCCGCTCGGCCGCATTGCTGTCGGCGACCGCAATCTGAACTCTGTCAACGCGTTTGAGCATCGTCGAATTTTCCCCTCGCACAGTTGCGGCAGGTTGCGAATTACTGGAGCGGCGGCTCGTCGTCGGGTGGCGCCATCACCGGCGACCCATGATGCATCACCATGAACCATCCATTGCCCACGCGCTCGAAAACGTTGGTCGCGAGCACGTTCGAGCGCTCGGTGCCGTCGTAGCCGTGCTGGGTCAGGGTTTCCTCGACGACGACGATCGCCAGGTCGCCGCTGATCGTCACTTCAATCTCCCCGAACTCGAACTTGATCTCGAATACGTTGTCGAGGATGCGCTCCCAGCTCGACATGATCGGACCCCATCCTGAAAGTTTGCGCCATCCGGGATGAATACAAATGATTCGCGGGTCGCGCAGCCAAACCGCTTCCATCTTTTCGGCGTCGAGACTTTCGAAGGCGTCGTAAAAGGCGCGGTTGGCGGCAAGCACTGACTCACGATCGGACATGGCTTTATGTTTTCCAGCGTAGTTTTTCGGATGAGCAGGCGCCAGTCGCGCAAGGATCATGGCGCGGGCGGGGTTTTCTCCGCCAGTGCGGCGCCCGACGCCCGCAATCGGGTCGCGTCGTCGATCAGCGCCGCGATTTTGCGCCCGGCCTCCGCGATCGGAATCCCGCCGCGATGAATGTTCGATATCACCGTGCGGTCGGGCTCGATCGATTTGAGCGTGGGCCGGTAAATCACGTACGCGCTCAGGCTCTCGGCGGTGGCCAGGCCGGGACGCTCGCCAACGATCATGCAGACCACGTCGGGACGCAATATTTCGCCGAGGTGGTCCTCGATTCTGACCCGCGCATTTCGGATGAAGATCGGCTTCAGGAGGCGGTAGCGCGACGAGAGCCGCCGGGTGAGCGCGCGCATCAGCGGCGCCGCGTTCTTCTCCACCGCAGCCGATGAAAGTCCGTCGCCGATGCATAGCAGCACGCTGGGCGTCGCCGATTTGCCGCGGCCGCGCGGCGCAAGGCGCGCCACGCGCGCAGCATCGGCGGCGTCAAGACGCCGGCCGCGCTCGGGATAACGCAAATAATCCTCGCGCGTGAGGGCCTGCGAGCGAACTTCAAGCAGGCCATTGCGCCGCGGCCAATCGCGCGCGACCAGCGTCATGACCGCATCGACGGCGCGCGCGTGATCTGCCCGCAGAGAGAGCATCGCGGCCGTCGTGTAGCGCGGGCCCGCGCGTCCCACGTCAAGCCGCGCGGGCGTCGCGCGGCGCATCGCGTCGAAATCTGCCTCACCGTCTGTCGTGCCCGGCGAATTCATCAGCAGCCTCGCGTCGCCGGCGCGCGCAGTGAGACGGCCGTCGCGGAGAATTCCCCGACTTTCGCACCATTCCTCGAACTCGGGCGCGGGACGCAGCTTGAGCACTGCCCTCAGCGCCGCGGCGTCCTGATAGCTGGTGGATTGATAAGAGAGCATCACGTCGTCGCCCATCGGCACCGCCATGAAGTAGTTGCATCCCGCCGATGCCAGCAGCACCGCCAGATTTTCGCAGTCGTTCTGATCGGCGCGAGCGTGATTGGTGTAACATGCGTCGGCCCCGTGCGGGACTCCGAGCAGCTTGCCCATCAGATGATCTTCCAGGCCGGCGCGCGTGATCTGTTTCGCATCGTAGAGATATTCGGGGCCGATGAAGCCCACCACGGTGTTGACCAAAAGTGGCGCGTAGCGGCGCGCCAGCCCATAGCATCGCGCCTCGAGCGTGACCTGGTCCGCGCCCTCGTGTGCATCGGCCGACAGCTCGGAGCCCTGCCCCGTCTCGAAATACGTCAGGTTCGGCGCGCGCAGGCTGCCGATCTCGCGAATCATCGCGTAGCCTTCGTCGAGCATCTTAACCGTAATGCCGAAACCGGCGTTGCCCTTCTCCGTCCCCGCCAGGCTCTGGAACATGATGTCCATCGGGGCGCCGGCCTCGAGCGCGCGCATCTGCGTGCTGATATGGCCGAGCACGCAGTTTTGCGTCGGCACTCCGGTGCGCTCAATGATGTCGGCGGTGAGTTCGAGCAATCGGCGGATGTTGTCGGGCTCGTCGATGCACGGGTTGATTCCGATGAGCGCGTCGCCGGTCGCGTAGGCGAGGCCTTCGTAGATGGCGGCGGCGATTCCGGTGAGATCGTCGCGCGGATGGTTGGGCTGGAGGCGCGTCGCGAGCCGGCCCGCGAGGCCAAGCGTGGTGCGCGCGCTGGTGACGACGCGAATTTTCGACGCAATCGCGATCAGATCGAGATTGGTGCATAGCTTGGCGGCCGCGGCGGCAATCTCCGCGGTGATTGCGCGGCCGGTCGCGAGGATCGCATCGCCGGTCGTCCCGTCGTCGAGCAGCCATTCGCGAAATTCGCCGACAGTCTTGTTGCGCACGGCGGCGAATGCGTCGCGATCCAGCGCGTCGTCGATGACGCGCGTAACTTCGTCGCGATCGTAGGCAACGACCGGGTTCTCGCGCAGGTCGTTCAACGTGAGATCGGCGAGCACGGCCTTGGCTGCTATTCGTTCCCGCTCGGAGCGCGCGGCGATTCCCGCAAGTTCGTCGCCCGAGCGCGCTTCGTTGGCGCGGGCGAGCAATTCCTTGACCGAGCGGAATTGGAAGAAAGTGCCGAGCAGTCGCGTCGAGAGTTTCATTGGCGTTCAGCCAGCGTAACGCGAGAGGATAGTAAGTGGAAAGAGAAAGGACGGCTGCGACGGGCGCGGTAGCGCGGGCCGCACCGCCGCCATAAGATACGATTCCGCCTATGAGACCGATTCGCCTGCTCGCCACCGTAGTCGCTTTGCTCGCAGCCGCCTCGATTGCCGCGACGATTGCGCGCGCGGCGCAAACCGGGAACCTGAAGCTCGATGTCCTCGGCGAAGAAGGCGCCGGCGCGAAAAATCCCGCGCACGTAATCGCGGCCAACGGCAAAGAGGCCGGCCAGGTCACGCCCGGCTCGTCGGTCGCGCTGCCGCCGGGCGAATACAAACTGGTGATGCCGATCGTCGGCGGCCAAATCGTCAAGGACGCCGTCCAGATCGAGGCCGGCCGCACTCACACCGTCCTCATAGCAAATGTTGCCGTGCTGCAGGTCAGCGTGAAAGACAAGACCGGCGCCGATCCCGGCTTCGGCGTGACCGTGACCACCACCGACTCGCCGCACGCGAAGGTCGCCAGCTTTATTTCGGGCGACAAATATCTGTTCGCACCCAGCGAGGTTGACGTCCACGTCGACGCACCCCCGCAAGGCTACGACTGGCACGCGTTGCAGCTCGCGCCCGGCCGTCGCGCGCTGCTGACGCTCGACGAAGTTGTGAAGGCTGATTTGGTCGTGCAGACCGTGATGTCGAAGATTCCGTTCGATAACTCTACTCGCGTGGTAATTATCCGCGCAGGAACGCAGACCAAAGTCGCCGAGAGCGATCCGGGAAGCGAACATCGCTTCAAACTTGACCCCGGCGACTACGATGCCTATGTGGAAAATCGGTCCGGCAAGGGCAAGCCCTACGTAACTTCGGCTGGAATCCATCTCAATTCCGGCGCAAAGGTGGAACGGACGGTCCCGCTGGACTAAGCAAGAAAAGAAGAGAGGTTAGATGGCAAGCGAACGGCAAAAAGAAATCAAGCGTCGGCGCAAACGGAAAAAATCGAGACTGCAGGCCAAGACCAGGGAGGCGCGCAAAAAGACCCGGAAAAAGCGGTCCGAACGTCCGCATCCAGCCTGAATCGGACGCTTAGCGCGCGGCAGGGGTGACCCCTGGCAGGGGTGACCCCTGGCCGTGGCGACGGCAGCGCAGTATTAAGCCGTTGGCAGGGGCCGCGCCCGCCAACGGCGGGCGGCCTTAGCATCGGGTGGAGGGGTGACCCCTGCACTCAGTGTTAAAACAAAGATGCGGGACTTCGTCCCTGTTAGAAGGGTTAAGGGGGACGGCGGATTTTTTCTTTGTGTCATTCTAGAGCGAAAGCTGCTGTAGCGAAGAATCCCGGTTCCGGCATTGCGCAATGGCAGTCAATTTTTCCAAAAGTGGTCGGAAATGGTGCTGTCCTGCTGAGGTTTTTACGACAACGTTTCACGTGAAACGTGTTTTAGTTCAGGAGAAGAAATTACGAAGCAGTGGCTTGACGGGCGAAGAGCACACGTTCAAGCGAGCAGGACTGGAACGAGAGCATCGGGCGAGAACTGGCCGCTCCCGGCGCCGCTGGAAACACCGTGTGAACAAACCCGGCGCGGAACCTTGCACAGGGAAGCCGTCGGGTCTATAGCGGGGCGGGTCCAAATACGGTAGTTCCGGCTTGCTCCTCTTGACGCGACGAATTCCAATTCGTATCCTTCCCTCGCTCTTAGTCAGGTTCCCGTTGACGAAACGCGAGCCTTATGCCGGGCGATTCGCCAGGCTGTTACGTATTGACCGTCATGCTGCGGGGCGGGTTTCGACGCCCTCCTCGTACGCGAGCCGGGCGTCGAAACCCGCCCGCTCAAAGTAAGAGCAACCATGGGCCACCCGTTCGATCATCCTGCGCTTTCCAAAGCTTTGGAAAGGGTGGTTGGAGCTTTCAAAACAAAGTCGGTTTCCGTGCTTCCAGGAGCCAAACTTCTGTTTGTCTGTGGCGGGCCTACGGACCCGGTCCCACTTACTGCAAAAGAGCGGTTTCTCGATTGGGTGGCCCCGGGGTTGAGGCTGAGCCGGACACGGCGGCAGACCATGCGGGGGCAGTTCCTCGATTGGGCGGCCACCAACATGCCCACCTGCAGGACCTTCTTGGCTGAGAAGGCCGCGCAAGATGTGGTCTCCCACGACAACCCGCCCCCTCTGAGACTCGCTAAATTCGAGGAATTTCTTGGCAGCGTTGCGGACTGTGTAATCGTATTCCCAGAATCCGTCGGGTCTTTTGCGGAGACCGGCTACTTCGCGGCCAAGGGAAACGTCCGCTGTAATTGCTTGATCGTAAACTCTGCCTCTGAGCAAAAGACTTCATTCCTTAACCGCGGGCCGATTGATGAAATCGAGCGGCATACCAAACTTGAATACAAGAGACTCGTGCTGAACTTCGATGCAACTCCGCCAGACTTCGCAGTCATAAAAGAACGTATCGAGAACACGCCACCCAAAGGCAAAACCGGGGTCTCCATGCACTCCTTTAACGAGCTAACGGCCGCAAAGCAATTAGCATTTCTGCTTTATCTCATGAGCCTATTTCCGTCCCTCGACCTAGAGGGCATGAGGCGAATCATCGAACTCGTATTTGGCAAAGGAAATTACGAGATGGAGCGCGTGAGACAGCTCTTGTCTGTCCTCGTCTCGGCGAAATATGTCGATCGCCTGCCAGCCGATAACGACTATTATTATTTAATCGAGCCGTCTGCACCTCCTTTGCTAGAAATCGCTGGCGAAAACCCAAGTCAACTGCTCGTCGAACATTCCGGGATTTATTCACGGTACTTCCCAAATTTGGTGCGCGTATAGAGAACTCCTGATGTTAGCCAGCGTCATAGCCAAGAAGACTGGTGTAACTGCTTTGTATATAGAGCAGCTAGCACGCTCGGCTAGTCACTTTTACAAGGTCTATCTTATTGATAAACGTCACGGTGATGAGAAAAGGATCATCCAGCAACCTTCGCGCGCGCTCAAATTTCTCCAGCGCTGGATTGTCGCCAATGTTATACAGGATATCCCAATCCACACCGCCGCGGCGGCGTACGTAAAGGGTAGCAGCGTTAGGAAGCATGCAGAGCGGCATGTTACGAACAACTACCTTTTGAGGTTGGATTTTCAGCAGTTTTTCCCTTCGATTAAGGGTAGCGACATAAGACGACATCTCGTTAAAAATCGGCCGCACCTGCACTTTGTCGAAGAAGACACCGATATTGAATTACTGGTCGCCGCAGTTACTCGCAGCGGTGGGCTAGTGATCGGCGCACCATCGTCGCCTGCCTTGTCGAATCAAATTATGTTTCAATTTGACGATCTCTTGCACCGATGGTGCGCAGACTCAAACGTGACGTATACGAGGTACGCCGACGACTTATATTTTTCCACGCGTACACCTGATGTCTTGCGGCTGGCTCGGGAAAAGGTCTTGGAGCTTTTGGGCTCGATAGAATACCCGAAGCTCAGCTTAAACGACGATAAAACGGTTCACACCTCACGCAAGAAGAAGCGCCTGGTTACCGGGCTGTCGCTTTCCTCTGACGGAAAGGTGTCATTGGGAAGAGAGAAGAAGCGCAAGATACGAAGCATGATACACAAGCATAAAGTTGTTGCGGGCTTGGAATCGAAAGAGCGGGCTTATTTGGCTGGCTACCTCGCATATGCGCGCTCCGTGGAACCGGAATTTATCGCCAGCTTGGTGCGGAAATACGGGTCAGAGACGATGCGGGCTGTGATGACGATGTCCCAGGCTCCAAGGTCTGGGCACCAATAAGGCGCCTCACCTTTCGGGCGGTTATCCGGGGTCCCTCGGCTTCGCTCGGGATGACGGAGGGAGGGATGACACAAAAGAAGAGCGCGCAAGCGCAGAAAGCTGTACCCTCATCTACCGGCCGCCAGGTGGCCTGGCGGGTCGCGCCGTGGGTGAGTGCGGGGTAACATTGTTGTCCTTGGAAACTCAGGCGCCACGCGTCTCGCAATTGAAAGAGTGGAAAAGTGAAAAAGTGAAAAAGTGAAAAAAGGGCCTCCATGCAAATGAAGCACCGAATCCGATTCCCGTTGTTCGTCCTGCTTATTCTATCGATAGTTGCGATCTCGCCGATGCCGTCGGCGAGAGCAGCCCGCGACGACACCGGCACGCAGGCCGCGCTTGCCGCGGCGATCGCCGGACCGCATCGTTCCGAGGCAAATAAGGCCCGCGACAAATATCGCCATCCGCTGGAAACGCTCACTTTCTTCGGGATTAAGCCCGAGATGACCGTGGTCGAGATCTCGCCCGGCGCCGGTTGGTTTACCGAGATCCTGGCGCCCTTTCTCAAGGACCACGGCAAGCTCTACGAAGCGGTGGGCGGCGGACCGGGCGCCAAGACCTTCGAGGACAAGCTCAAGGCCGATCCCGCCGTCTACGGCCGGATCATCGTGAGCACGCTCAAGCCGCCGGCCGAAACCGACATCGCGCCCGCAGGCACGGCCGATATGGTCGTGACCTTTCGCAACGTCCACGACTGGCTCGCGCACGGCAACGCGGCAGACTACTTCAAGGCCTTTTACCGCGCGCTGAAACCCGGCGGAATCCTGGGCGTAACCGACCATCGCGCCGATCCCTCGCAGCCGCAGGACCCTCTCGCCAAGAACGGATATGTGCGCCAGGACTATATGATCCGACTCGCGGAGCAGGCCGGCTTCAAACTGGCGGGCGCCTCGGAAATCAATGCAAATCCCAAGGACCTGCGGGACCATCCGGTGTGGTATCTGCCGCCAACCTTGCGCCTGGGTGAAAAGGATCGCGCCAAGTATCTGGCAATCGGAGAGAGTGACCGGATGACGCTCAAGTTCGTCAAGCCGCAGGGCTGAGCCCTGCACCCAGTGTTAAGACCGCGCTCCGTTGTCGCGCGCGGCCCCTGGCCGTGGCGACGGCAGCGCAGTGTTAAGACCGCGCTCCGTTGTCGCGCGCGGCCCGATCTCGGGTGCGTTGACAAGAGGCGCGATGCACCGGAGAATTGATGCCTAATGGCACGAATTACCGTTGAAGATTGCCTGGAAAACATCCCCAACCGCTTCGAGCTCGTGCTCGGCGCGGCGCGGCGCGCCAAACAGCTGCTCAAGGGCGCGCGGCCACTGGTGGAATCGGACAACAAAGAAGTAGTCACGGCGTTGCGCGAAATCGCCGCCGGCAAGGTCACGATCGAAGAACCCGACGCCTGACCGGGCACGATCGATTCGACAACAACCGACACAGCTCCTCGCCGCCGACGGCTCGAGCATTGGTGTCCGCATCTCATGCCAGCGTGTGGCGGAGCTGGAGCCAGCCTGTGGCGCGCAAACCCGGCAAACCGATCGGTCGCAAGCGCACAACGAAACGCGATAGCAAAGCCGGCGGCGAAGTTCGTCGCAGGCGCGCGATCGCCGAGCCGATCGCACCTGAAGAGTCCGAATCGGATCTCGACCTCGAAGCCGGCGCCGTCGCCGAAGCTGCCGACGAAAACGCGCCGATCGAAGTCTCCGAGTTTCATCCGGTCGCAGGCGCCGACGACGAAGCGGCCGCAGAACCCGTGGAGTCCGCCGAGGTTGAAGCCGACGCCGCCAAGGACGGCGGCGCGCTCGTAGCCGCCGATCCGCTGGGCCGCTACCTGGCCGAGATTCGCCGCTTCCCGCTGCTGTCGCGCGAGGCGGAGGCCGTGATCGCGCGGCGCTACGTCAAGGACAAGGATCCGGAGGACGCTTACCGGCTGGTCACCGCCAATCTGCGCCTGGTCGTGAAACTCGCGTTCGAGTTCGCGCGGGCGACGAAAAACGTGCTCGACCTTATACAGGAGGGCAACGTCGGCCTGATGGAAGCGGTCAAGAATTTCGACCCCGAGCATGGAATCCGCTTTCCGTCTTACGCGGTGTGGTGGGTGCGCGCGTATATCTACCGTTACCTGATCAACAACTGGCGGCTGGTCAAGATCGGCACAACTCAAGCGCAGCGCAAACTGTTCTTCAATCTCCGCAAAGAGACCGACCGGCTGGAGCGCGAGGGATTCAAGCCGCAACCTCTTTTGCTGGCGCATCGGATGGGGGTGCGGGAAAGCGACGTGCGCGAGATGCAGGAGCGGATGGGGCACAGCGAGCTATCGCTCGATCAACCGGCCGGCGCCGACGACGATACGCGGCTGCTCGACGTAATCCCCGACGCCGGGCACAACCCGGAAACCGAAACGGCCGACCGCGAGTGGCGCGAGTTCGCCCACGACAAGGTCGAGCAGTTCGCCGCGACGCTGGCGGGCAAGGAGCTGGAGATTTTCAAGGCGCGCCTGCTGTCGGAGGATCCCGAGACGCTGCAGGTGATCGGCACGCGCTTCGGAATCAGCCGCGAACGGGTGCGGCAGATCGAAACGCGGCTCAAGCGCCGGCTGAAGGAGTTTATCGAGGCGTCGGCGCCCGACGTCGACGACGCCGGCCCGTCGTAGGCATCGCTGTTTCACACTGGGTTACCCCATTGCCGCTGATGGCCGCCGCTTGCGATAATGCGGTCCGAGGCGGATCGCGCAGGGAGCCTGCAGTCGAATGCGAGAACGCAGTTGCGCGCTGGTTGTGGTGGGTAACGAAATCCTTTCCGGCAAGGTTCAGGATTCCAACGCGTATTTCGCGGCTCGCGAGCTGCACAAGATTGGCGTCGCGCTGGCCCGTATCGCAACCATCCCGGACCAACTTGCGGCGATCGCGGGCGAAGTTTCGTACTGCTCGCGCAACTTCGATTTCGTGATCACTTCGGGTGGCGTCGGCCCAACCCATGACGATCTCACGATGGAAGGCGTCGCGCGCGCATTCAACCGGCGTCTCGTGGTCCATCCCGACCTCGAGCGCCTCATCCGCGAATATTACCGCGAGCGCTCGGTCGGCGCAGGCCTCAAGATGGCCGAAGTGCCTGAGGGCGCGGTCCTCAACGAAGCCGGCGACATCCGTTTCCCGACCGTGCAGATCGAAAATGTGTACGTGCTGCCTGGAATTCCGCAACTGTTCGAGGCCAAGCTGCGGGCGCTGAGCAGCCGTTTTGCGACCGACCCGTATTTCATGCGCGCGATTTACCTGACCGCCGGCGAGGGCACGATCGCCGATCAGCTGAACGACTGCATGCGCAATTTTCCGGAGTTGATGCTGGGCTCGTATCCGCGGATCGGAGATCCCGACTACCGCGTGAAGTTGACGCTCGAGTCGAAGGACGCCGAGTATCTCGAGCGCGCGTTTCGTCATCTGATGGGGCTGCTGCCGGCCGAGGCGGTGGTCAAAACCGAGTAGCAATTTACGCCCGAGGCGGCGGTGGAGGAAATCATGAGGAAAAGAAGTTTCAGATTCGCCGTGATCGCGCTGGGATTGTCGGTGATGCTCGCGATGCCGGCCGGTCCGCTGGCAGAGTACGCCGCGGCACAGACGCAGCCGGCAGGCGCCGGGACGCCAACGCAGGTCCCGGAGCCGAACGCAGACGCCGTCAACTGGCCGGGCATGGGTTACGGCGTCGGCGCGTTGTTCTGCAATGTTCTCTATATCCCCGCCAAGCTGGTTTACGCGCTGCTCGGCGGCCTCGTTGGCGGCGGAACCTACCTGGTGACCGCCGGCAACACGCAGGCTGCCGACACGGTGTGGCGCAGTGCGTTCGGCGGCGACTACGTCGTGACGCCGCAAATGCTGGCCGGTCAGGAGCCGATCAACTTCAGCGGGCCGACCGCAACCCCGCCTGAAGGTCCCTCGACAAGTTCATCGTCGGGTGGCGTCGCGCCGATAGCGCCGCTTCCGCAGGCGGGCTCGTCGTCGGCAGGCGGGCAGCCGCTGGATCACGGCAGCGGTCCCGCGGGCGCATCGGCGCCGAACTCGAACATCGAGTAGCAGCAAGACGCCGGAACGTGGAAGGTCGCGCATGAAGAAGATCCGTTTCGTCTGGAAATCCACCTGCACCACTTGCCGCGACGCGCGAAGTTTCCTGCGCAAGGATCTTGGCGCCGAGCTCGACGAGCGCGACTACGCGCGAGTTCCTCTGAGTGCCGGTGAGCTGAAGGATCTGTTTGCGGGCCGCGACCCGCGCGATTTTCTAAACCCGCGCAGTCCGGCCTTCAAGGCGATGGGCCTGGCGGGTAAATCGCTCACGGTCGAGCAGGCGTTTGCGCTGATGGTGAAGGAGCCGAATCTAATCAAGCGGCCGATCGTCGTCGCGGGCAGAGAAATGATCGCGGGCTTCGATCGCGAGCGGCTGCGCGCCGCGCTGAAGTAAAGTGCGGTAGATTGCACCTGATCCTGTACCCGTTGGCACGGGAGGCCAGTATTAAAAGGCCGCGCGCGACAACGGAGCGCGGTCTTAGCACTGCGCTGCCGTCGCCACGGCCTACGCCGTCTTCTCGGTCTTCTCCGCTTTCTCGGCCTTCTCGGCGCGATCCGAGTTGTTCGCGTCGTTGTTGCGTTCAGCGCGCTCGCCGCGCGGCGCGCGCTCGGTCTTGTCGCCGGTCTTGTCGCCGCGAGCACGGGGCACGACGTTGCTGGTCGTCAGCACCTCGATAAACTTGTGCACCGCAGGCGAGAGTTCGCGGCCGCGCTTGTAGATGATCGCCAGCGGACGCAGAAAGCTCCCTTCCTGGAACTCGAGCATCCGCAGAGTGCCGCGCGCGACCTCGTTCTCGATCGTCATCCGGGGCACGATTGCGCATCCAAGGCCAATCTCGACGGCGCGCTTGATGGTCTCAATGTTGTCGAATTCGAGCGCGTAGATCGGCTTGACGCCGTACTGGCGCAGGATTCGATCGGAGGCCTTTCGGGTCGGGATATCGCGCTCGTATCCGACAAACTTCTGACCCTGCAACTGTCCGACATTTACCTTCGAGTGCTTGGCCAGCGGATTGTCGGGCGGCACGGCGAGCACGAGTTCGTCATGGCGAAACGGCACCGAGACGATTTGGCTGCGCTTGGCCGGATAGGCAACGACGCCAAGATCGACCTTGCCTTCGATGAGGTCTTCGTAAATTTTGTTCGAGCGCAGATATTCGAGATGGACATTGACGGCCGGAAAGTTGCGGAGAAATTCGGTCAGATACGGCGGCAATTCGTGCAAGCCAACGCTGTAAACGGTGCCGACGCGAATCGTGCCCGCGACCACCGAGCCGATTTCACGCAACCGATTCTCCAATTCCAGGAAACGGCGCACGATTTCCTTGCTGGCGGTGTACAGAATCTGTCCGGCCGGCGTGGGTTTGACTCCGGCTCGTCCGCGTTCTATCAATCGGCAGTCGTACTTCTCTTCCAGGCTTCGGACCTGCTGGCTGACCGCCGACTGAGTAACGAAGTTTTGCGATGCGGCATAAGAAAAGCTTCCGCTCTCGATTATGTCGCAGAAGACCTTTAGCGTTTCTATATGCATGCTACCGACTTGGCGCATAAGCCTACGTGATAGATCACTCTGACGCAAGTAGTAGCCATGATGACAAAATTATCGGCCCTCAAACAGCGCACGGAACGAACGCGCGTGGGTCGAGAGGGCAGGATACGAGAGGGCATGATTCCGGTAATCCAGAAGATCGCTCGACGCGGCCGGACTGTGGCGGCGGTCTGCGTCCACAATCTTATAGTAAAACGCCTTTCGAAAATCGCAAGGAGCGCAAGATGTTGGATTTATTAAGAGACCTCGATTTTTTTCACCTCGACGAACTGCTGACCGATGAAGAACGGATGGCCCGCGACACGGCTAAACGCTTCGTGGATCGCGAAATCATCCCGCAGATCGAGCACCATTTTGCGAATGAAACCTTCCCAATGCATCTCGTACCGCAAATGGCCGAGCTTGGGATGTTTGGAGCTAATCTGAAGGGTTATGGATGCGCAGGCATGAATAACGTGGCGTACGGTCTGATCATGCAGGAGCTCGAAGCAGGAGACTCGGGGTTGCGCTCGTTCGCGTCCGTGCAAAGCGCGCTTTCGATGTACGCGATTTATGCAAACGGCAGCGAAGAACAGAAGCAGCGCTACTTGCCGGAAATGGCCAAGGGAAAATTGATCGGCTGCTTCGGTCTGACTGAGCCTGACCACGGGTCGGACCCGGGCGGGATGGAAACGCGGGCGCGGCGCGATGGCGATGGATGGATCCTCAACGGGACCAAGCGATGGATCACGAACGGCTCGATCGCGGACGTCGCCATCGTGTGGGCGAAGGTCGAGGAGGGTATAACCGGGTTCCTCGTCGAGAAGGGGACGCCGGGATTTTCGACGCGCGATATCCACGGAAAATTTTCGATGCGCGCGTCGATCACTTCGGAACTGATTTTAGAGGACGTGCGAATTCCCAGGACAGCGCATCTGGAAAAAGCGCGCGGGCTGAAGGGTCCGCTCGGATGCCTGACGCAGGCGCGCTACGGAATCGCGTGGGGCGCGATCGGCGCGGCGCGATCGTGTTTCCATTGCGCGCTGGATTACACGAAATCGCGCAAGCAATTTTCGCGTCCGCTGGCCGGCTATCAACTGGTGCAGGCAAAGCTGGTGAGGATGCTGACCGAGATCACCAAGGCGCAGATGGTTTGCCTGCGGCTGGCTCATCTGAAGGATCAGGGCAAGATGCGCCCGGAGCACGTCTCGTTCGCAAAGAGAAATAACGTCAACGAGGCGCTCAAGATCGCACGCGACGCGCGCGACATGCTCGGCGCCAACGGAATCGTGAACGAGTACCCGGTGATCCGTCACATGCTGAACCTGGAGACGGTGAACACCTACGAGGGCACCTTCGACGTGCATACGTTGATCCTCGGCCGCGACATCACGGGCGAGAACGCGTTTGAGTAAACGCCGGCTGCGCGCTTGCCGCTATCCGCAGCCGTCGTGCTAGAGATAGCACGTAGAGCGGGGAGAAAAATCGGATGGAACTCAAGGGCAAGAATGCAATCGTCACCGGCGCGGCGCGGGGAATCGGCCGCGGAATCGCGCTCAAGCTGGCGGCGGCGGGTGCAAACGTCGCGCTCGTCGATCTCGGGAGTCCGGCAGACCGCGCGCTTACCTACAATCTCAGCGCGCAAACTGAACTGAATCGCACGGTCGAGGAAGTCAAGGGAATCGGCGTGAAGGCTATCCCGATCCTCGCCGACGTGACGCGGTTCGCCGACCTGGAGCGGATGGCGTCGGAGGTGGTCGCGAAACTCGGCGCCATCGACATCCTCGTGAACAACGCGGGGATCATCGCGTTCGGGCCGGTGAGCGGCTTGGCCGAAGAAGCATGGGACCGCGTGATGGCGGTGAATGTGAAGGGCCAGTTCCTGTGCGCCAAGGCGTGTATCCCGCACATGATGAAGCAGAGCGAGGGCGCGATCGTGAATATCGCGTCGGTGGCGGGCAAGACCGGTCACGGCGGCATATCGGCATACTGCGCGAGCAAGTTCGCGTCGGTCGGCTTCACGCAATCGCTGGCGGAAGAGCTTGGCCCGGCGAACATTCGCGTCAACGCGGTATGCCCCGGGTACCTGCGCACTGCGATGTGGACCGACGTGCTCGGTCCGATCGTCGGCGTTCAGTACGGGATGAATCGCGAGGCGGCGTTCGACGAATTTATCGCGCGCAACACGTTCCTCAAGCGCGAGCAGACCCCGGCCGATATAGGCGAGGCGGTGGTCTATTTGTGCCAAGCGGAAAACATTACCGGCGAAACGATCAACGTCGCCGGCGGCGGCGAACTGCATTAGAAACTTCGCGCCGGGGGGGAGATCTGGTTGAGGACCGAAAAGTAAGCACCCTTGTTGCTCTCAGATCCCCGCGAGCTTGCGCGCGTATGCGGCCACCGTCTTGAAGTCGTACTCGCGGTAAGCCTGCAACTTCTCGGCTTCGAATCCGCCTTCCGCGTGCACCGCGAGCACTTCCTGGTAGCCGCCGAAATCCGACGACGTCAGATCGCCAATCAGGTTTAGCAGCCTGAGACGCTTCTCGGCATCGAAACCTTTCGCGCCGCCCATGTATTTGAGCACGTAAGCGCCGGTCGCCTCGCTGGTGAGATCTTCAGCGGCAGGCGCCGTCACCAGCAGACCTCCGGCGAGGTCCTGCACGATTTGCACCGCCTGATGGTAGTTGTGGGCGAAGTGATACTTCGCGACGTTGGTGAGGAGAGTATTCGGCGCCGCGACGCCGTCCTCGAACGTGCAGGTGCGCGCGGCATGCTCGATAAGTCCGCGCACGGTGGTGTGATACGCCGCGAGATGGGTGAGCTTGTCGCGGACGTGACCCGCGCGCGAGATTCCGTTGGCCTCGGCGATCGCGTGGCCGGCGCCCGCCATCAGTTCGAGCAGCGGCAGTTTGTACGAGACGGCGGTGAAGCGATGGAATCGCACGAAGGTCAGCGCGAGCAACCCGGCGAAGTCGATCTCGCCTTGCAGGAACACACGCTCCTGGGGCACGAACACGTCGTCGAAGACCGTCAACGTCTCCATCATCTTGTGCCGCGCGCTAATCGGATGCTCGAAATCATTTTTAGGCGAGCTTCCGTGGGGCGATGCGAGCAGCTTCAGTCCCGGCGTGTTAATCGGCAATGCGAACGCGACGGCGTAGGCCTTGTCCTCGGCGCGCATCGCACGGGTGGGCAGGACGATCACCTCATTTGTGTTGGTCGAGACGCTGGTGTGGACCTTCGCACCGCGCACGACGATGCCGTCGGGGCGCTGCTCGACGATTCGCACGTAGTAGTCCGGATGATCCTGCTGCGTGGGCCCGAGCGCGCGATCGCCCTTGGCGTCGGTTTGCGCGACGGCGACGGCGAGATCGTTGTCGCGGCAATTGCGGTAGTACTTGTGGATGCGCTCGCGGTACTCGGGCTTGCCGGCAGCAGCAAGCCGTTCGCCGACAATATGCAGCGCGAGCAGCGCGTCGGTGCCGATTTCCTTGATCAACACCACCAGCGTCGCGCCCTCGCGCGTCGAGGCCGCGATCAGCGCGCTGCGCTTTAGCAAGTCGTCGCCATTTTGCGGAATATGGTAGTAGCGGCTGTACTCGTCGTCGCCCTCTTTCACGACGGCGAGTCCGCGATACTTCGGATCGTGAGCCATCCGGTAGTCGAGCGCCGCGTGCTCGACTGCTATTCCGATAACAGGATGCGCGGTTACGTCCGCCACCCTTTCGCCCCTGAAAAACACCGCGCGGCCGTCGCGCAGCGAGCTTTTGTACTGTTCAGCCGTCCGTAGTCCCATCGTCGTGATTTTTTCTCCGTCGGAGATTGCACCAATCGCGCCGCGCGCCGCTTATGGCGTTCGGTTGCGGCGGGTGCGAAACGCCAATATAGAAGCGCTGAGCATTCGCTGTCCAACTGCTCGCGTGGGAGAAGCGTTATGGCGAGTCCAAAGATGTTCGATTTGAGCGGCAAGGTCGCCGTGGTTACGGGCGGCAACGGCGGAATCGGGCGCGGGATCGCGCTCGGCCTGGCCGAAGCCGGCGCGGCGGTCGCGATCCTTGCGCGCAACGAAGAGAAGAATCGCGCCGTTGTGGACGAGCTCGCGAAGGCGGGCGTACCGGCGATAGCGATCCAGCTCGACGTGACGCGGCGCGACGACCTGCGCCCGGCGATGGAGGAAGTCGAGCGCAAGCTGGGACCCGTCGCGATTCTCGTCAACAACGCCGGAATCGTGATCATGGGCAGCGCGCTGGATTTCAGGGCCGAGGACTGGGATCGAGTGATCGAAACGAACCTGAACTCATGCTTTTTCCTTTCCCAGATCGCGGCGCAATCGATGGTCGCTCGCAAGCACGGCAAGATAATCAATATCGCGAGCGAATATTCCCGGTTCGGCTCGCAGACCGGAATACCCTACGCCGCCGCGAAGGGCGCGCTGGTGCAGACGACCAGGACGATGGCGATCGAGTTGGCGCCCCACAACGTCCAGGTCAACGCGATCCTGCCGGGATGGATCGAAACCGATATGACGGCGGTCGCGCAGAGCGGACCGATGTACCAGGAAATAATCATGCGCACCCCGGCCGGCCGCTTCGGCAAGCCCGAAGAGATGGCGGGTGCGGCGGTGTTTCTGGCCTCGCAGGCGTCGGACTTCGTAACGGGATCGATCGTGTACGTCGATGGCGGCTACGCGATCAGGTGAGAGGAGCGTCCGCGTTTTCGACTGTGCTTGGCTGTTTAGCTGTTCAACCGTTTAACGCGGGCGGCGCCGCGGCGTAAGATGCCGCATCATGACTCGACGCAAAACGCCCTCTTCCGCTCGCCCTGAATCCGCGCGTCACGAGCACGGCCTGCCTGCGCTCAAACCATTGCGCGTGTTGGTAGCCGGCGAGGTAATTCTCGATCGCTACCTGTGGGGCGACGTCGCGCGAATCTCGCCCGAAGCGCCGATTCCGATCCTGCGCGTGCAACGCCGCGAGGAAAAGCCCGGCAACGCGGGCTTCGTGATGGCGAACTTGCGCGCGCTCGGCGCGGACGTGAGCGCGCTCAGCGTGGTGGGCGCGGATCGCAACGGCGGTCTGCTGCGCGAGATTTTCGCCGATCTGGGAATCGATACCCGCTCGATTCTGATCGATCCCGACCGCCCCACCATCGTCAAGGATCGAATGCTCGGTTCCGTGCAGGCGGCCCATCGCGCGACCCAGCAACTGCTGCGCGTCGATGAGGAAGACCCCAGTCCGCTCAAGCCCGCGCGCGAACGCGAGCTGATTGCGCGAGTCAAGTCCGAACTTCGCAACTGCGACGGCGTGCTGATATCGGATATCGACAAGGGGATGCTGACTGCGGCGGTGTTGCGGGCGCTGATCGATGGAGCCCGGGCGCGCGGCATCCCGGTGATAATCGATCCGCGCAGGACGGAGGACTTTTCGATTTATCGCGGCGCCACCGCGCTCACGCCCAATCGTCACGAAACCGAAGTCGCCACCGGGATGCACCTCACCGACCGCGTCGCGTGGCGCAAAGCGGCCGAAGCTCTCGTGCGCAAGCTCGGCCTGGAAGCGTGCCTGATAACGCTCGACCGCGACGGGATGTATCTGGCGGAACGCGGCGGCAAAGACACGTACGTATCGACGGTGCCGCGCGAGGTTTACGACGTGACCGGCGCGGGCGATGTGGTCCTGAGCGTGTTCGGGATGTTTTCGATCGCGGGACTGGGCTTCTCGTCGGCGGCGACGATCGCGAATCTGGCCGCGAGTATCGAGGTGACCCGGATCGGCACGGAAGTGATCACGCGCGAGGATCTCGCGCGCGCACTGAGTCCCGCTCACTTAAGCTACGAGCGCAAAATCCATTCGGTGGACGAACTCAAGGCGGCGCTGGAGCGCGAGCGGCGCGGCGGTCGGCGGATCGCGTTCACCAACGGATGCTTCGATCTGCTGCACGCCGGGCATATCCAGATGCTCGCGTTTGCGCGCGCGCAGGCCGACCTGCTCGTGGTCGGACTCAACAGCGATCGCAGCGTGCGTCGGCTTAAGGGCGACGCGCGCCCCATCTATCCTGCGGCCGAGCGGGCGAGAATCCTCGCCGCGCTGGAAGCGGTTGATTACGTGGTTGTGTTCGACGAAACGCGCGCCGAGAAAATTATTCGCGCGGTTAAACCCGACGTTTTGATCAAGGGCGAGGATTGGCGCGGCAAGCGGGTTGACGGTCAAGCGTTCGTCGAGTCACGCGGAGGAACAGTGGCGCTGGCGCCGTTGCTGGGCGGACGCTCCAGCAGCGCGACTATCGATCGGATGAATTCGAAGCCGCGCGCGGGGAAAGGCGGCGCGCGATCTGGTCGGTGAATTGCTTGAGCTCCGGCATCGCAAGCATCCAGGCGCCGAATAAGTAGAGCCCGCCGTAAGTCGAAAGAATCGCCAACCCCTGGATGCGCGGCCCGAATCCCGCCATCCGAAGTTTCAAGATGAACCCGAGCGCGGCGGCTCCAAGAGCCAGCGCCCACAACTTCGCCAGATACGAACGCTCGAGCCCGGTCCATCCGATGCGCCCGTTCAGCGCCCATCGCAGCATCGCAAACTCGACCCATCCTGCCGCGCCCGCCGACACCGTCAATCCGGCGACGCCCCACTTCTGCGCGATTCCGAGCATGGGCGGCAGCGGGATCGCGCAAAGATAGCCGAGCACCAGCGTCAGCACGACGCGGATTACCGCGAATCGAAGCGGAGTGCGAGTGTCGAACAGCGCGTAGAACGCCGAATTGTACAACCGGCCCATCGTGGCTGCGAGCAGCCCTACCCCCGAGCCCGCGAGCACGGCCCACACGTAAACGGCGTCGGCGCGGGTGAAAGCGCCGGATTGATAAACCATCGCGACGATCACGTCGCCGAGAATCAAAAAAGCCGCGGACGACGGGACCACGAGGAACGCAATCTGGCGCAGTCCCCGGTTCAATCGCACGCGCAGAATCGCGCTCATTTGCTCGGGCATCGCACCCGCGGCGCGCGACATCGCGGGCAACTCCGACGCGGCCACCGAATATCCGAACAGGCTGATCGGCACCATGTAGAGCAACTGGCCGTAGTTGAGCGCTGCGACGGCGCCGGTGGGCAAGAGGCTCGCCAGCATGTTGTCCACGTAAGCGCTCAGGTTGACGACGCCGCGGCTGACGACCACGGGCGTCAGATTGTGGAACACGGACCTGAGCGGCGCGGCGACGCGCGCGAAGTCGATGCGATTCTTTCTCAGCAGCGCGAGCGTTTGCGGAACCTGTACCGCGATCTGCAAAGCGGAGCCGACGACCGACCCCCACGAGATCGCGATCGCAAGCCCGTCCGGCGAGCGGCGGGGCCCGTAATAGAGGAGCGCCGCGATCATTGCGACGTTCCACGCCACCGGCGCGGTGTACGAGACGAAAAATTTGTGATGACTGTTCAGCACGCCGAGAAACCACGCCGACATCACGAGCAATCCCGCGCCGGGAAACAGGATGCGCACGATCTGAATCGTCAAGTCGCGCTTGTCGCCCTCGAAGCCCGGCGCGATCACGTCGATCAGATACGGGGTCACCATCACGCCGATCGCCACCAGCACCGATACGCCGAGAGTCAGAATCGCGCCGACGCCCCAGGCGACCATGTCGGCGGTTTCATTGTCGCCCTCGCCAAGCAGTTTTCCGTAAACCGGGATGAACGACGCGGACAGTACGCCCTCGCCGAACAGGTTCTGCAGAATGTTCGGGATGCGAAACCCCGCCTTGAACGCGTCTGCGGTGGCCGAGTCGCCGAGGAAATGCGCGAAGATGCTGTCCCGGATGAGACCGGCAATCCGGCTGAGCAACACGCCCGCGGCGATCGTGCCGGCTTGGCTCGTGCCCGATCCGCTCGCGCTCGCCGGGCCGGGGCGCGCCTCGACGCGCGGTTCGCTGCGATCCTGATGATTGGGTGCGATTTCGGACAAGTTCCCTCTGGCACGGGGAGTATAGCGACCGCCTCGCGCGCGTAGTAGCGGGCGTTCAAGGCGCGCTACAATCGTCGTGTGAGCTTTTCGCTCTACGTCCATATTCCGTGGTGCCAATCGAAGTGTCCGTACTGCGACTTCAATTCGCACGCGGCGTCGTCATGGCCGGAGGCGCAATACACCCGCGCGCTGATTTCGGAGCTTGAATACAGGGCCAACACTCCGTCGTATTCGGGCCGGCGCATCCGGACAATCTTTTTTGGGGGTGGAACGCCGTCGCTGTTCGATCCCAAATCCATCGGTGAGATTATCGACGCCGCCAATCGCGTTTGCGGGATCGAACACGACGCGGAGATAACGCTCGAAGCGAATCCCGGCACCGTGGACTTGGCGAAACTCGGCGGGCTGCGCGCGGCGGGCGTGAATCGAATCAGTTTCGGCGCGCAATCGTTCAATGCCGCGACGCTCAAGTTTCTCGGCCGGATCCATTGCGCCGACGAAACCCGCGCAGCCGCAAGGATGGCGCATCGCGCCGGCTTCGATCGCCTCAATCTCGATCTGATCTTCGCGGTTCCGGGACAGACGGTTGCCGATGTTCTCTTCGACGTCGAATCCGCGGCGGCGCTCGAACCGGATCACATCTCGGCTTACAACCTGACCTTCGAAGAAGGCGCCGCCTTTTTCACGGACTTGAAGCGCGGACGAATCAAACAGCTCGCGACTGACGAGCAGGCCGCGATGTATCAAACGGTGCGCGAAGAAATCCCGCGGCGCGGCTACTCGATGTATGAAATATCGAACTATGCAGCGCCCGGCCACGAAGCGCGCCACAATTTGACATACTGGCGCGCCCGAACGTACCTCGGAATCGGCGCGGGCGCTCATAGCTACGCAGGTGACGGGCGCGGCGGCCAGCGAAAGCGATGGTGGAATGAAAAGCTCCCGGCGCGCTACATTTCTGCGATCGAGGAGCGCGCAAATGCGGAGACCGGCGCTGAAACAATCGATGAAGCCGCCGCGCAGAGCGAATTTGTGTTCCTCAATCTACGGCTGCGCGAAGGCTTCGCGCTGGCCGATTTTCACGAGCGCTTCGGCCGCAACTTCGAATGCATCTTCGGGATCGTCGCGACCCCGCTGTTCAACAACGGGTTGCTGACGCTCGATCGCGGCCGAATCAAATTGACGGATCGCGGCCTGGAAATGGCCGACTCCGTGTTCGCCGAATTCGTCTAGGCAATGCCGACGCTCGCGGCTTCTTGGAGCCTCTTGACTGCCCTGAGTCGGAATTCGGCGATGTGAGCGCCGAGACGAGGGCCCCGCACCTGTTGAAGGATCGCGTGGTAGACGAGCGGAAAGATCTTGCCGGGTTTGTCGGGGTAATACTCACGGCCCAAGTCATAGATTCGCTTTTCTATTTCCTCCGCGTTCGCATTTGGGTGATCGTTCAGCCAAGTAGCAAGGGTTTTCAACTGTTCGCGCTCAACGTCCGAGAAACTATAAGGCTGCTTCGTGGGCTCAACGAAGTCCTTGTAGTAATTGATCGCGCACTCTACAAGAACTGCGACCATCGACGCGGTGTTTTCCTCTCCCTCAAAATTGGGATCACGTTTGAGCAAATAACTAACGATGACGTTGGAGTCAGCAGTGCCCAGAGCAGGAACAAGGCTCGTGATAAACCCGAAGCTCAACTCTGAGTTGAATCGCTTCGGTGTGCTTTTCTGGATCACGTATTCGAGCGGCGATTCGCGCTTCTTTTCTTCCGGCGCGGCCGCGTATTCGCACAACGCGTCGAGATATTCATCGACGTATTGCGGAATCGCCTTGAGAAACAACTTGCGCGCGCGGTGCGGATTGCGCAGCAGGAAAAATTTGAGCACCTCGATCGGCGCGTAGCGCGTCCACTGTTCAACCGTCACGCCGCGGCCGACTGACTTCGAGACCTTGCGGCCTTCCTCGTCGAGGAACATCTCGAACGGAAATCCCAGCGGCGGCTGCGCACCCAGCGCGCGGAGAATTTGTCCCGATAGCCGCGCCGAGTCGGTGAGATCCTTTCCGTACAATTCGTAATCGACCTTGAGCACGTACCATCGCAGCGCCCAATCGACCTTCCATTGCACCTTCGCCATCCCGCCGAGCACCGACTGCTCGCCGCGAAAACCGCATCCCGACCTGCCACCCGCGCTTTTTTCGCAGATGAACTCGATCGATGCGCGCTCGGTGTGGTACGCCGAGACCGTTCGCTCGACGACTTGCCCGCAGTTGGGACAAATCGGCATGAACGGCGACCATCCCGCGCGATTTTCCTCGCGCAGCGTCGGCGCGATGATTGCGGTTACCTCCGCGTGCTTGTCGAGGATCAGCTTCAGTCCCTCGTCGAAGCGCCCCGACGAATACATCTCGGCCGAACGCATCAGTTCGTACTCGACCTCGACCGGCGCCAGAAATTTGCGGAGCTGCCCGATCATGTGATCGGCAAAGCTGGCGCAGCATCCAAACGGGTCGGGAATCTTCGAGACCGGAAGGCCCAGGTACCGGTCGAAATCCGCCCGGTTCGGCACGTTCTCCGGCACTTTGCGGAGTCCATCGAGATCGTCGATGAAAACGATCAGCCGCGACGGCCGCGACAGCTCGATCAGATGAAACGCCTTGCGCACGAACGACGGACGCAGGATTTCCGCCATCGTGCCCAGATGCGGCAATCCCGACGGTCCGAAGCCGCTCTGGAAAATTACCGGACGAGCGGGCTCGTAGGCTGCGACGCGCTCTGCAAGCCGCCGAGCTTCTTCGCGGGGCCATCGGTCCGCACCGGCCGCGTTGCCGGGTTGCGAATCTGACTTGTCCGAACGGCCGGATCTCGATTCGTCCGCCATCGATTGGTTTTCTTCCTTGGACCAGCCCGCCTAGTTTTCCGGCTTGTCGGGATTCTTGCCGCGCAGCACGCTTGCGACCGCCTCGTGTATCCATGGATCGATTTGCAGGTCGCGATTTTTTTCCGAGGCGAGCCGGAGTTTAACCGCGCAGTTGCCGCAGATAAAGGCCTGCTGGCGAAAGCCCGCGGTATCTTCGACGGATATGCGCAGCAACCACTCGGCGAACGCGCGCCGGCAGATCGCACAGTGAAATTTGTTGGAATGGGAATCGGTGGAATCCATAGGCGGCTGTTATTCTATATCATTGCTTCAACTCTTTGCGCTGTGGTATTTCGGGATAACCCATGAATTCTTCCACGGTTCGCCAAGACCGAGACGACCGCTTGCATTTTCGGACCGCCGATTCCGTTATTCGAGCCGATCGCGCCCCAAACGCCCGCGCCCGAGCTGTCCGCGGCTAAACCAACGACTTCACCCGTCGTCACTCGATGCGGCGCGGGACTATTTCATCTTATGGATCAGGCGTTCACCAGGCAGAAAATCAAGGAATTGCGCGCGATGGTCGGCGAAGGCGATCGGGTTGCGATCGTGCTGCAGGACGATCCCGATCCCGACGCGATGGCGAGCGCGATGGCGCTGCGTACGCTGCTCGGGCGCAACAAGCAGACCACGCCGCTGTTCGCGTTCAAGCCGGTCACGCGGCCGGAAAATCTCACCATGGAGCATCTGCTGGAGATCGAAATCCTGCCGGCCGATACGGAGGAGCTGCGCGCCTTCGACAAGATTGCGATGGTCGATGTTCAGCCGCCGTACTTTGGCGAGAAAATTCCGCGCGCCGATATCGTGATCGATCATCATACCGGCTACCCCGGCGGCGCCGCCGCGTTCGAGGACGTGCGTACGAAATACGGCGCGACTGCGACGATCATGACCGAGTACCTGGTCACGGCTGACGAAAAAATCAGCGAGCGTCTGGCGACTGCGTTGCTCTACGGAATTCGCAGCGACACTTTGGCGTTGTCGCGCCGCGTGACCGACGACGACCTGCAAGCATTCACGCGTCTGGTTCCGCTGGCCAACTACAGTATGCTCCGGCAGATCGATCGTCCCGAGCTGCCGCTCAGTTTCGCGCAAATCCTGGCGCGCGCGATGAAACGGATGGTGGTCAAGGATCGCCTGGTCGTGCTCAATCTTGGCCCTGTCGAGCGCGACGACCTGATCGTGCAGATGGCGGACTTCTGCCTGCAGTTCGAGGGCGTGGCGTGGGTGGCGGTCGCAGGCAAGTTGGGCGGCAAGCTGGTGATAAGTGTGCGCAACCATGGCATGAGCGGCGACAACGCGGGCGAGGCGGTGAAGAATCTGTTCGCCGATATCGGCAGCGCCGGCGGCCATCGCAACATGGCCAAAGCGGTGATCCCGCTGCGAGCATGGCGGCGGCGCGAGGGGACGACCCGTGACGCGCAAATCGAATCGCGGCTGCGCGAGTTGTTCAGCGCGTGGATCAAGGGCGAGGCCGAAGCTGGCGCGGTTCGCAGCGGGCCCGGCCGCAACGGCAACTGACTCGCGCCGCGTCTACCGCGCCTTAGCAGGGCAATGTATCATCCCTTGAACCGTGGTCGACGCATACACCTGTCTATATTGCGGGGCTGCCGGCCCTTGGAACCGGGAGCACGTGCTGCAAGCAGCGTTTGGCACCAGCTGGGTGTTAGACGACGACGTGTGCGAACCGTGTAACTCGCGTTTCTCCCCCTTGGACTCGAAGCTCGTCGAGTTCGTGCGCGAGTTCGCTTATCTGGGACATCCGGATGTGGCTCCGGTAACTCGGCTATTGGAGGGCAAGATTGGATTGACCCGCGACGTCAGTTCCGGCGCTTGGATCAGCGTTCGAGTCGGTCCGAAAGCCAGGCCGATCCCCTTTCCGCAGCTCATATGGCTGCCGTCCAACCTGGTCTCTTTCGTCACCGATAGGTCGCGCTGGTCTGGAAACCCGCAGGCAATTGCACTCGGTCTCTGGGAGCGTCGGCAGATAATCACCGAACTCTCGGAGGTGTCGCGCCTTCGCCTCAGGCGCTCAATAGTCAGGCAACCAGGCGTCCAACCCGCGATCGTCCGCAGCGCTCCGTACCGGTATCTCTTGCGCGCAACCACGGAAGAGATCTTGAACGAGATCGAGAAGGTGATTCGAACAGGCTCTTTGGTGGCGTCGTTAACTACTGGAAAACCTGACGCACCGATGGCGGGTAAGCAGCGCGAGAAGGTGAGAGTGGCTCACACTTACGAATTAGGCAGCTACGCGCGAGCGATCGCCAAATCTGCCATGAACTTCGTATGTGCCGCTGTTGACCGTGATCTGTCGAGGAGCGCCGATCTCGATGTGTTGAGAGCGTTCATCAATACGGGCGTGGGCCACTTTCAGCGATTCGTGACGTTCCCTTTCCTGCAAGCAACTCCGGAGAAGACGGCGCTGGGCTTTCTAGCGAAGCCAGGTTGCCACACTTTATTGGCGACCGGTTCGGGGCGCACTCCACTCGTTTTTTTCTTTCTGTATTCCCGGCTGTTCGCGATCGTAAGGCTGTGCGAGAGCCCAATATTGGCGCCTGATCGACAAGTGGTAGCACTTTTCAACTATCGGGCTCAGACTCATCAGACATTTGACACGCAGCGAGATGCCGCAGAGTTGGTCAGAGCTCTCTTTCCCACTGCGATGGGAAACGCTTCGGCCTAGGTACAGGTCGGCAAGCTCCGTGATCGGCCTTTTTCAGCGGAAATCGAGGTCACATCTACACCAGTCGCACGAGATCGCGGGCGGGCAATCCTCGCCGCCCGGAAATTTCGCCGCCAGATCGATCCAGCCAATAGATTGATTCGCCTCGCAAGAAGCGCAGCTTTGATTATCTCCAGCGACCGACCAGCGTTTTTGCTTACCTCCCCGTTCCGCCGCATCCGCCAAGTTGCCACGGCTGCGCGCGATGCACAGCTCTCGCTGAGCTACATTGAGTGCCCGGTCCGGCGAAAACTTGAACTCCTCCCGGAATAGATCGCGCAGGCGGGTGACGGCCCAGCCCTGTTCCAAGGCGCGTACCACCGCGGCCCGAAACTGCCGACGGTTACCCTTTCCAAAATCGACGACACTTTCGCCAGCATGTGCGCCCGCGTAGCGAATTGCCGCGCGCGGCAAGAACGGGCTAGCTTTCTTCGTTGACGGCTGCTGCCGCTTCCTCGCGTTCCTTGCCACTTGGCGGAAAGCCAGAACCGAAAAAGCTGCCAATGCGATTACGCCGACTAACCACACCGTCTGGGCAACGTGATCAACCTGTCAGGGAATCCCCGCCGTTCGCACCTCATTTTCTCCTCCTCTTGTCCCTTACCTGTTCTAACAGGCCGCCGCCGGCAGCGTCTCGGCCGGAATCCCCTCACCGTCCTTGCGCAGCCCTTCCAGATGGCAGCGCAACGCGTCGCGCGCTATCGCGCGCGACGCGTCGAGCGTCCGGCAACGAAGTAGCCACATACCGCCGGATTGTACGCCCGAAGTGGACGCGCGGAAACTCTGAGTAATTTGGGTATTCCACAGTGTATGCGGCGCGTCGGGCAATCGCGCCGCAGTTGTCCCTCACCCGCGCCGGAGGCACGGCCTCTCCCGGGAAGCTGCACCCTCACCCGCGCCAGGGGTGCGGCCTCTCCCGCAACAAAGCGGGAGAGGCGGGTAACAAGTCGCGCGGAACGCGGCAGCCTAACTCGGGCGAGGTAAATCTTTATGCGAGCGCGGGGGCGGGCGGTTTACCGGTTGCGGCGATTTCCATATCGTAGTTGGCGCCGATGTGTGATCTGCTGCGATGAGTCCGAGGCTGTTCAGAATTTCCCCGCTTGAGTTCCTGGCGCCGATGATCGTCGGCTGCGCGCTGTTCATGGAGATGCTCGACTCGACGGTCATCTCGACCGCGCTGCCGGTGATGGCCAAGTCGTTGGGCGAGGACCCGATCAAGCTCAACCTCGCGATCACCTCCTACCTGCTGAGCCTGGCGGTATTTATTCCGATCAGCGGCTGGATGGCGGATCGATTCGGTGCGCGCACGGTGTTTCGCGCCGCGATTGTGATCTTCACGATCGGTTCGGTGCTGTGCGGACTGTCGCAATCGCTGCCGCAACTGGTCGCCGCGCGTATTGCGCAGGGCTTCGGCGGGGCGATGATGGTGCCGGTCGGCCGTTTGATCGTTCTGAAAACCGTGGCCAAGTCCGAGCTGGTAACCGCGATGTCGTATTTGACCGTGCCCGCGGTGTTGGGACCGGTGGTTGGGCCGCCGATCGGCGGGTTTATCGTGACCTATTATTCGTGGCGCTGGATTTTCTTCATCAACGTGCCGATCGGCATGATCGGGATCGCGCTGGTCACCTGGTACATCCCCAATATCCGCGAGGACGCGGTCTTCCCGCTCGATCTCCGCGGCTTTCTGCTCACGGGCCTGGGACTGGCGGGTCTGGTCTTCGGCTTCGAGTCGATCGGCCGCGGCGTGATTCCCGCCGGCATCATCATGTGCGTGATGGCGGCAGGCGGCATGAGCATGGCGCTCTACATCCTGCACGCCAAGCGGATCGACTATCCGATAATCGACCTTGGGTTGATGAAAATCCCGACCTTCAACGCGGCTACGCTGGGCGGCGGACTTTTTCGGATGGGGATCGGCGCGTTGCCGTTTTTGTTGGCGATGCTGCTGCAGGTGGTGTTCGGACTCACCCCGTTCGCTTCGGGAATGCTGACGTTCGCCAGCGCCGCGGGCGCGTTGTTCATGAAGATGGCGGCGACGCCAATCATCCGGCGCCTGGGTTTCCGCTCGGTGTTGATCGGCAACGGCGTGCTCAGCGCTTTCATCATGATGAGCTACGCGCTGTTCCGCTCGACGACGCCCCACTTCGTAATCGTGATGGCGCTGCTGACCGGAGGATTTTTCCGCTCGCTTCAATTCACCGCGCTGGGAAGCCTGGCCTATGCCGACGTGCCCAACTTGATGATGAGCGGCGCGAGCAGCCTGTCGAGCATGGCACAGCAACTGTTTTTGAGCCTGGGCGTGGCGCTGGGCGCGATGGTGCTGCACATCAGTCTGGGCGGGCGCAGCTCGGCTCATCTGTCGGTGCATGATTTCACCCCGGCCTTTTTGGTGATGGGACTTCTCGCGCTGGCGTCGTCGCTGCTTTTCATCCCGCTGGAGTATCATGCCGGCGCTGAAGTGAGCGGGCGGCGGGCAGGCGTCGAGCTTGCTCGCACGGCGCAGACAATTCCGGAAGCTAATTGATCGCGCGCATTTGTTTACCGAAGCGCGCGATACCTTTATCGTAATGCTCGTGAATGTGGCGGAGGCGACTGTGGAGGTCAAGAACCGGCTCGGACTTCATCTGCGGGCCGCATCCGCGCTGGCGCAGACGGCCGCAAAATTCGCCTCGCAGGTCATGATTGGCCGCGGCAAGAACCTGGTCAGCGCCAAGAGCATGACCAGCCTGATGATGCTGGGGGCGGCCCAAGGCTCCAAGCTCAAGCTGCGAGCCGAAGGAGCGGACGCGCGCGAAGCTCTCAAAGCCGTCCAGACGCTGTTCGAGCAGCGCTTCGGCGAGGAATGAGCGCGCAGATTCGATGCGCCGCGGGCAGCCCGGCAGTGTTCGCTGCGCGCCATCTTGATTCTGTCCGATTGGTCAGTTATACCCTTCACTACCCGAAAATCTTGAGGCGCGCTGCTGTTTTTTCGCTTTTCGGCAGGCGCTATGCTGACCGGTCTGGAACAAAACTCAATTGAAGCCCTCAGTCCCTCGCGCCGCCCGCATAAGTTGAATTCCGGTCTGCGACGGGGCACTCGAAAACACGCTTTTCAAGGAGCAATCGCGAATGCCGCTTAAGGATTTCCTGTTCACGTCCGAGTCGGTCTCCGAAGGCCATCCGGACAAAATGTGCGATCAGATTTCAGACGCCGTGCTGGATGCGCTGCTCACCGAGGACCCCGACTCGCGCGTCGCGCTCGAGTCGCTGGCCAAGACCGGGCTTATCGTGCTGGCCGGGGAGATAACCAGCCGGGCGCACCTCGACTATGTGAGGATCGCGCGGCAGACCGCGGTCGAAATCGGGTACGACAGCACCGACGTCGGTTTCGACGGCAATCGGTGCGCGGTGCTGACCGCGATCGAGCCGCAGTCGGCCGATATCTCGCAGGGTGTCACCGAGGGCCAAGGGCTGCACAAGGAACAGGGCGCCGGCGATCAGGGCCTGATGTTCGGTTTCGCGTGCGACGAGACGCCGGAGGCGATGCCGCTGCCGATCGCGATGGCGCATCGGCTGATGGAAAATCTGACCAAGCTGCGCAAAAGCCGCCAGCTCGATTTTCTGCGTCCCGACTCCAAGAGCCAGGTCACGGTGCGCTACGCCGACGGCCGCCCGGTGGAAGTGACGGCGGTCGTCATCTCGACGCAGCATTCGCCCAACGTCAAATACGAAAAAATCCGCGAGTCGATCATCGAGGAATTGATCAAGAAGACGATTCCCGAACAGTACCTGACCCGCGCCACGGTCTATCACGTCAATCCCACCGGCAGCTTCATCATCGGCGGACCGCACGGCGATTGCGGACTCACCGGGCGCAAAATCATCGTCGATACCTACGGCGGCTACGGCCGTCACGGCGGCGGCGCGTTCTCGGGGAAGGACCCGAGCAAGGTCGATCGCTCGGCCTGCTACATGGCGCGTCACGTGGCTAAGAATGTTGTCGCGGCGGGACTCGCCACGAAATGCGAAATCCAGGTCGCCTACGCGATCGGCGTCGCCGAGCCGGTCTCGCTGCTAATCGATACCTTCGACACCGGCATCGTGCCCCAGCACAAACTCTCAGCCACCCTGCGCGAGCTGTTCGATTTCCGGCCCGCCGGAATCATCAAGACGCTGAACTTGAAGCGCCCGATCTATCAGCCGACCGCAGCCTACGGGCATTTCGGCCGCATTCCGCATGACGGGCTGTTCCCGTGGGAGCGGGTCGATATGGCCGAGACTCTGCGCAATGCGTTCGGGCTCGACGGCCGCGGCTGATAGCCCCGCGCTCTCCACCAAACCAGACAGAAACTTTCGGAGTTTGAACACGATGGCCACGACGGCAAGAAAGCTCAAAGCAATTCCTAAATCCCGCGCCAACGGAAACGGACGCGACTTCGACGTGCACGACCTCGGACTCGCCGAGGCCGGACGCAAGCGGATCGAATGGGCCGACAAACAGATGCCCGTGCTGCGCCGGCTGCGCGAGCGATTCGCGAAAGAACTGCCGCTCAAGGGCCAGCGGCTGGGCGCCTGCCTGCATATCACCTGCGAGACCGCCAACCTGCTCCGCACCCTCAAGGCGGGCGGCGCCGAAGTGCTCGCCTGCGCGTCCAATCCGCTCTCGACGCAGGATGACGTCGCGGCGGCGCTCGTCGATCAGTACGGCATCCCCACCTTTGCCATCCACGGCGAAAATCGCGACACCTACTACGCCCATCTGCGCGCCGTGCTCGAACGCCGTCCGACGATCACGATGGACGACGGCGCCGACCTCGTCAGCCTGCTTCACACCGAGTTCGCCGGCCATGCCGGCGGCGTCAAGGCGAGCATGGAGGAAACGACCACGGGAGTAATCCGGCTGCGCGCGATGGCCAAGGATGGCGCGCTCAAGATTCCGGTCGTCGCGGTCAACGACGCACAGACCAAGCATCTGTTCGACAATCGTTATGGCACCGGCCAGTCCACGCTTGACGGCATCATCCGCGCTACCGGCGTTCTGATCGCGGGTTCGGTCGTGGTGGTGGCGGGCTACGGCTATTGCGGCCGCGGCATCGCGTCACGCGCGCGCGGGCTTGGCGCCGACGTAATCGTCACGGAAGTTAATCCGATTCGCGCGTTGGAAGCCGCGATGGACGGATTCCGCGTGATGAAGATGATCGAGGCGGCGAAAGTCGGCGATATTTTCATCTCCGCGACCGGCGACAAGCACGTTCTCACTTCCGCGCATTTCGCCCTGATGAAGGATGGCGCGTTCCTCAGCAACTCGGGCCATTTCGATATCGAGATCGACGTCGCTTACCTGAACGACGCCGCGAAAAAGATCGATCGCGACGTCACCCGCAACATCGACGCGTACCATCTTTCCAACGGGCGCATCGTCTATCTCCTCGGCGAGGGACGGCTGGTTAACCTCGCTTGCGCCGAAGGCCATCCCGCGCAGGTCATGGACATGAGTTTCGCGACGCAGGCGATGGCGTCGGAGTGGGTGGCAAAGGGCGCGCAGCTCGCGGTCAAGGTTCATGAGGTACCGGTCGAGATCGAGGAGGAAATCGCCGGCGTGAAGCTGGCCGCGATGAGTCTCAAGATCGATACGCTGACCGCCGAGCAGCGCAAGTACCTGGCAAGCTGGGAATCCGGCACCTAACCGGCTGACGCTACGCTGCGGCGACGGCCGGCGCGGATGGGGCGAACCGACACTTCGGCAAGGAGTCCCGCAATGATTATGCACAATCCGCCGCATCCCGGCGAAGTGATCCGCGAACTGTGCCTCCAACCCCTTGGCATTTCTGTTACTGCGGCGGCCAGGAGTCTCGGCGTGACACGCAAGGCTCTGTCGGAACTGCTCAACGGCAAGTCAGGAGTCAGCCCCTCGATGGCGTTGCGACTCGCTATCGCTTTCGATTCATCGCCCGAGAGTTGGCTCAACATGCAGCAGCAGTACGACCTTTACCGCGCCCGAAAGAATCCGGGCCTTCGGCGCGTCAAAAGGCTGAGCGCCGCGTAATCGCTACTCGTCGATTTTGACGCGCGACCAGCGGCGGTAGATCTCACCGCATCCGACCGACGCGCCGATCAGCAACAGCGCAAGAAAGAACCTCAGCGAGAGCGGATGCCATAGCGCGTCGCCCAAAAAGGCGAACAGGATCGTCCCCGGAATCATGCCGATCATCGTCGCCCAGAAGTAATCGTGAAACGTGATCGGAGACGCGCCCGCCAGCAGGTTCAGCGCATTGTACGGAATCACGGGGACCATCCGCAGGTAAAGGATGATCTGGAAACCGTGCTTCGCGATTCTGCGCAGCATCGACTCGAATCGCTCGCCGACGATCCGCTCGACGAACGACCTGCCGAGAAACCTTCCCGCCGCAAACGCAATCAGCGCGCCTGCATCTCCGCCGATGAGCGAGTACACCGATCCCCATTTGGTGCCAAACGCCAGTCCGCCCGCGATAGTCATCACCGCGCCGGGCACCAGGAACGACGGCCCCACCGCGTACAGCAGCATATAAACGATCGGTCCCCACGCGCCCCACTGAATCACCTGGGCTTTGACCAATGCGGGTTCGGTAAACCATTCGGAGTGCGCAATCAGAAGCCAGATTGAGCCGCCAACCAGGATCGCGATTACCGCGATCTTCACGACGTTCATCAGGCTCGAGCCGTTTGCGCTCGGCTTGCCTGCTTGAGTCCCGATTGGTTTGACGGCGGCCATGGAGCCCTCAATGATATTGGGCGGCAACGGATTGAGACAAGGCTTCGCGCGCGCGCGTTGTAGGCGCGTCACGATGCTACTAAAGTCGGCGCAGTGACCGACTCCCCAAATCGCCAGGGGAAAAACCATTTCCATGAACGAACTCTCGGATAAAGTCGCAATCATCACCGGCGGCGGCTACGGAATCGGCAAACAGATCGCGCTGAAGTACGGGGCAGCCGGCGCAAAAATTGTAATCGCGGCGCGTTCGATCGAACCGATGAAGCAGACCTGCGCCGAACTCGAGCGCATCGGCGCCCGCGCGATTCACGTGAGCACCGACGTCTCCAAGGAAGCCGACTGCGCAAAGATGGCCGCCGAGACGGTGAAAGCATTCGGCCGCATCGACATTCTCGTCAACAACGCCGGTATCTCGGGACCGACCAAGCGGATCACCGATATGTCGCTCGCGGAATGGCAAGAGACGCTCGATATCGACTTGACCGGAACGTGGCTCGCAACTCGCGCCGTGCTGCCGGTCATGGACAAGCAGAGCTCCGGCAACATCATCAACATCTCGTCCGGCGCGGGACGGCGCGGTTTCCCGATGCGCTCGCCGTACGCGGCGGCGAAGTGGGCAATGATCGGGCTGACGCAGACGGTGGCCGGCGAATGGGGTCAGCGTGGAATCCGATGCAACTGCATTTGCCCCGGCGCAATCGAGGGCGAACGAATCGAACGCGTAATGCGCGCGCGGGCCGAGGCCCTCAAGCGACCGTACGAGCAAATCCGCGCTCAGTTCGTGGCGCAGGCCGCGATGAACAGAATGGCGACGGAGGAGGAAGTCGCGCGCGTCGCGCTATTCCTCGCTCTCGATTTGTCGGCGGGAGTCACCGGTCAGACGATGAACGTCGACTGCGGCAGCATCATGAACTGAGCGTGCCGCCGGCAGCTAACGCGCGATGTCATTGTCGCGCACGCTGCTCTCGACGCCGCCGCTCTCCAACCGCTTCATCAGCTCGCGTGCGAGCACGGGAGAGCGATGCCGTCCGCCGGTGCATCCGAGACCGACCGTCAGGTAACTCTTCCCTTCGCGCTGATACAGCGGGATCAGAAAATCAAAAAGACGGCCGACCTCGTCGATAAAGCGCTGCGACTCCGGCTGCGCCATCACGTACTCGCGCACGCGCGGGTCCAATCCGGTGAGCGGCCGCAGCTCGGGGACAAAAAACGGATTCGGAATAAACCGCACGTCGAGCACGACGTCCATCCCGACCGGCAATCCGTACTTGTAACCAAAAGAAACTATCGATATCGACATCCTGGATCCCGCGCCCGCGCCCAGCACGGTCGCGGTGACCACCTCGCGCAGTTCGTGGACCGTGAGCGTGGTCGTATCGATCACCCGATTGGCCCGCTCGCGCATCTCGGCCAGCGCGAGGCGTTCGCGGCGAATGCTCTCGGCGACAGTCGCTCCGCTTGCAGCCATCGGATGCGGCCGGCGGCTCTCAGAGTAGCGGCGCGCGAGCACGTCGTCGGATGCGTCAAGAAAAATTACTTCGGGATGGATTCCGGCGGCATCGAGTTCCGCGAATACCCGCGGCCATTGCGGGAAGAACAGCCGTTCGCGCGGGTCCACCCCGAGCGCGACGCCCTGTAGAGCGGGATCGCGTCGCGCGGCTAGCATCGCGACACTTGGCGCCAGCGCAACCGGGAGATTATCGACGCAGTAGAAGCCGAGGTCCTCGAGCACGCGCATCGCAGATGCGCGTCCCGATCCTGAGACACCGGTAACTATTATCAGGCGAGGTGGCTGAGGCGAGATCATCGGGCTCCGGGTTTGCGCCGCGGTATGAGGCGGACGCGGTTCGTCGTCTCAGTACTTGTTGTCTTCTTCCTCGATCAGGGAATACAGCTCGGCGCTGTCCTTGGCCGCGAGCAGGCGGCTTCGAAAAGACCCGTCCTTAAGCAATCGCGACACGCGCGCCAGCGCTTTCAGATGCAGGCTGGCGGAATCCTCCGGCGCGACCAGCACGAAGAATAGTTGCGACGGGCCGCCGTCAAGCGAATCGAAATCGACTCCCTGGACATGACGGCCGAACACTCCGATTATCTTCGTCACGCCGCGCAACTTGCCGTGCGGGATTGCGATTCCGTCGCCGATCGCCGTCGAGCCCAACCGCTCGCGCTCCGCGAGCACCGCGGTCAGGTCACCGAGCTTGACCTCCTTGTACTTGGCGGCCAGCACTTTCGCCAGTTCATTCAAGACCTCGGGCTTGGTGGCGCCCTTCAAGTCGGCAACAACCATGTCAGGGCTGAGGATATCGGTAATTTTCATCTCGTCGTCCAGGTCCAGTGAAACAGTGAAAAATCAAAATTGAAATATGCGGATGCGGATTGGCGAACTCGCAGCCGGAGCACGGCCGCGAATCACGTTTCCTCGCTGGCGCTAAGGACCTCGCCGGTCGAGGGCGATCTGACTTTCTTCGCCTTGAATTTTTCCAGATTCTTCTTCAGTTGGCGTCCGACCTTGTCCGCGAGCAGATCGATCACCGAGTAAAGATCCTTGGTTTCTTCCTGCGCGCTCACCGACAGGCGCCCTGATTTGACAGTAACTTCGCCGTGCTGCCGGTATTTGTCAACCGTGAGAATCAGGTGAGCCTGACAGGCCCGTTTGATCAACTTGCCGACGTGCGCGAATTTTCGTTCCGCGTACAGCCGGATCGCATCGGTTGGCTCGACGTGACGAAACGTCACCGTGACTTGAGTCGCCGGGGCGTCTGCGATCCGCGCCGCGCGCCGCACCTTTCGGGTCGTCGCCCGGCCGCGCTTCCCCTGCCTGTCGATTCTGCTCATCTTGCTTTTTTCGTTTTTTCGTTTTTTCGTTTTTTCGTTGCCCGCGCCCGGAGCCGTCATCCGATCTGTTTGCGATTTGCCGACGGAGGGATTCCCATCGCGTGTCGATACTTGGCCACCGTGCGCCGCGCGATATTGATCTGCCGGGCCCGCAGCATCTCCGAGATCGCCTGATCCGACAGCGGATGTTGCGGAGTCTCCGTCGTCAGCATCCCGCGGATCTGTTCCTTGACAGTCTCGGCACTCACGTCTTCGCCGCTGGCGCCCTTCACCCCAGAGGTGAAGAAAAACTTCAACTCGTAGATTCCCTGCGGAGTATGCGCGTACTTGTTGGCGGTCGCGCGGCTGATCGTGGATTCGTGCATCCCGATATCTTCGGCGACATCCTTTAGCACCAGCGGTTTCAGCAGGCTGATGCCGTGATCGAAGAACGCACGCTGGAATTTCACGATCGAGGTCGCGACCTTGAAGATCGTCTGCTGGCGCTGGTAGATCGATTTGACCAGCCAGCGGGCCGAACGCAGCCGTTCCTGCAGATACTCCCGCGTCTCGGGCGCAACGTCCACGTCATTGAGCACGCGCTGGTAGTAACCTGCCAGGCGCAGGCGCGGCACCGCGTCGCGATTCAGCGTGACGACGTAATCCTCGCCAACCTTGTGGATATAAACGTCGGGCACCACGTAAGTCGGCTCGTCGCCGCCGTAGTCGCGTCCCGGTTTGGGCTCGAGCAGCGAGATTATTTTGGCCGCCTGCCCGACTGTTTCGACCGTTACGCCGAGAACCTTGGCGATTTCGGCGTAGCGATGCTTTTCGAGCAAATCCAGGTGATTGCTGACGATTCGCGCCGCCAGCGATTCTTCCATCCCCAGGTTCTGCAGCTGCGCGAGCAGACATTCACGAAGATCGCGCGCGGCAACACCGGGCGGATCGAAACACTGCACGCGCGCGAGCACGCGCTCGACTTCGGCGGGCGCAACTTCGAGCTGCGCCGCCAGCTCATCGAGGGGAGTTTCCAGATATCCGTCTTCGTTGAGATTGTAGATGATGGTCGCGCCGATCTGCTGGTCGGATTCGGTCAGGTTCGAAAGCCTCAGCTGCCACATCATGTGGTCTTCGAGCGAGCTTCGGCGCAGGGGCGTGTTTTCGAGCGCGCTTCGATGGTCGTCGTCGGAATCAGCGGGCGGGCTTTCCTGCCAGTTGTTCGAATAGGTCTCGAGATATTCGCGCCAGTCGAGCTTTTCGAGATTGTTCAGTTCCTTGAGTTCGAGCGCGGCGTCACGCGCTTCGTTCTCGACGCTGGACGCGGGTTTTTCCTCGCGCGAACCAGTTTCCCAGTCGTCATCGGAATTTGCGCCGGCGGCGCCCTCGGCCTCGGGCGGCAGCGGTTCACCATTGGCTTGTGCGGCGGCTTCCGGATCGGACGCCTCGGATTCGGAAGCGGCTTCGGCGGGGCTCTGATCGAGCGGCTCGAGCATCGGATTCTGTTCGAGTTCCGACTGCACGATCGCTTCGAGTTCAGGGAGCGAAAGCTGCAGAATTTTGATCGCCTGCTGGAGCTGCGGCGTCATCACCAGTTGCTGGCGAAGCCGCAGATCCTGTCCGAGTTTTACTTCCAGCGCCATCGAAGAATTGTTCGCTAATCCGTCGCAGTGCCCGGCGTCGCGCTCGCACCCGGAGATACGTCCGAATGAGGGAACAGTACCGCATGAGCGCAATCGACCACGCTCTGGCTGGTGTTGAGATAAACCGTGATCTTACAGCCGGTAATCTGATCGCTGCCGTCATGCGCGACCGGACTGCCGGTCAAGACTACGGTGTGCTTGGTCTGGTCCATGACGCCGTGCTTGCCGGTGGCCCATCGCGTGCCCTGGCTGAGCCGAACGTTCCCGTCCGCGACCATGTCCTTCATCTGTCTGAAGTCTTTGTCGAAATAGTTTACGCGCAGCTGGTCGCTTGTAAGCTGCGCGTCCGCCTGGGTAGCTTTCACATTTCCGACCCACAGGACCGAATGATTCTGGTAGTCGAGCGACATCGACTCGGACTTTATATCGATCGGGGCCTTGTTGTTGCCGAATTGCATCCCCCCAAACGGACCGCCTTGTTGCGGCGGGTTTGACGCGAGCTTGGTCTCGCCACCGGCCGCCGCCTTGGGCGCCTTTTGCGGCGCGACCGCCTCTGCCGGCGCGGTGATGCTCGCTGGGGGAGTCGCGGCCGCGGGAGCGCTTGCCGGAGAAGCCGGCGCTTCGGGCGCGACACTGTCCGCCGACACCGGTGCGAGCGTCATTGGCGGCGCGATCGCGCCAGCTGGTGGAGCTGTCGCGGCGGTCGTCACTGGCGTTGATTCCGAGGCAACCGCTCCCGGAGCGGTCGTGGTCGTAGCAATTGAGGGCGCCGCGGCAGGCGCGGCGTCTGCTGCGGTCACCGGCACGTCAGGAGCCGAGGCCGGCGCCGGAGCAGGTGCGATCGCGACAGCCGGCGCCGGGGCAGGTGCGATTGCGACGGCGGGCTCCGAAGGCGGCGCTTCTGCCGGAGCCGTCGCCACCGCCGGTTGAGCTTGCGAGCCGCTGCTGTCCGATGCGGGCGCAGATGGCGGCGCGCCCGGCACTCCGCCGGTCACGCTGATCGAATCGCCGCTTAAATCGTCGCTGTTGGCGGGTTGTGGAGCGGACGCGGCTGGCGGCGCCGAATTCGCCGGTTCGTTGCGGATCGAATCACCGACCGTCCCCGAACCAACCGCGGGCGCCGAATCCGGCGACGACATTGGCGCGTTGACGCCATCCTGAGCCCATGCCGGCAATGCGAGCGCGATGGCGACTATCGCGGTCGCGACGATACCCGACGCTCGACTAACTTTGCTTGGATTTTTCACTATCTTTCTTCGGCGTGACCACAGTCTCCACCTGCGTATTAAGCTGGAAGACGCGCGTTTTGGGATGACCGCTCAACCCCACCCCGGTCACTTTCAATCCCTCGCCCATGATCGTCACGAGACCAGGCGCTTCGACCTTGTCATCATCAGGCATGAAGGTCGCGGAATCGGTGCTGAGAACGTAATCGCCGAAGTGGATGACCGTGCCTCCGGTCAAGTACGCGCGCGTCACATGATTCCCGTTCAAGGTCAAATCCGCATGCGGTGCGTTGACGACCACCGGCTTGCCGTCCGACGAGACCATCGTGACGACAGCGTCGGTCAGCTTCAGCGTGGTCTTGTCAGCCGAATAGTCTGCCTCGCCCGCGGTCAGCACCCACTGCCGCTCGCCGGCTTTCATCTGCGTCCAGTGAAAATTATGCGCACGAAGGAGAGTTCCGGGGACCAGCCCGCCCGCTGTCTCCAACGCTTGAGTGGCTGAGCGATGGCGCACGACCCAAACGGTCGCAATCAGCAGGATAATCAGCGCGGCCGCGCCGAAACCGGCCAGCGCCTTAGCGATTTGCTTAGGACTCAACTTCAATCTCTAATCTCTCACGCTATCAAGTGCTTTTTTCCGAGTAAACCGAGCAGCGCTTCGGCACCATACTTGCAATTCGCCGCGAACTTGCGCTCACTACTTTGCAATCACCGCGCGTTACCTCACACAAACCCGGCTAGCGCAAATCAGTCGGCCTCGTGAGACAGGTGATGGATTCGCTTGAGCGTATCGAGCAACGCCGGCAGGTCGTCGAGCCGATATGAATTGGGACCATCGCTGAGCGCCCGGTCGGGGTCCTCATGCACTTCCATGAAAATTCCGTCGATTCCGGCCGCAGTCGCCGCGCGCGCCAGCGGCGCTACGAACTCGCGCTGACCGCCCGAGCATTCGCCGCCGGCGCCCGCGCCCGGAAGCTGCGCCGAGTGGGTCGCATCGAAGACCACGGGGTAGCCGAAGCCGCGCATTATCACGAGCGATCGCATGTCGGAGACGAGATTGTTGTAGCCGAACGAAAACCCGCGCTCGGTCAGAATGATTCGCCGCGTACCCGCCCTCTCGGCCTTCGCGACCACCGCCTTCATGTCCCACGGGGCGAGAAACTGGCCCTTCTTGATATTAACCGCGCATCCGGTCTTCGCGGCGGCCTCGATAAGATCCGTCTGGCGGGAGAGCAGCGCGGGAATTTGAATAACGTCGACGACCTGCGCCGCAGCCGCGGCTTGCGACGGTTCGTGAATGTCGGTCAGCACGGCCACGCCCGCCTCGCGTTTCACGCGCGCCAGAATCTCGAGCCCGCCTGTCAAGCCGGGGCCGCGAAACGAGTCGTGACTGGTGCGATTGGCCTTGTCGAATGAAGACTTGAAGACCAACGGCAGCTTGGCGCGACGAGCGATATCAGCCAGCCGCGTCGCGTGGCGGATGCATGATTCGTAGCTCTCGATCACGCATGGACCCGCGATGAGCACAAGTTCCGGCCCGCCAAAAACGGCGTCGCCGGCTTTGACCCGGGCCACGCTCACGAAACCGATCTCAGCTCCCGCACCTTCGGGCGCTTAACTCCCAGCTCCGAGCGGCGCTGTACGGCCGCGCGAATCAAGCCGCGAAACAGCGGATGACATTCGAGCGGACGCGACTTCAGCTCGGGATGGAACTGGCAGCCGAGAAACCACGGATGCCCCTTCAGCTCCATTATCTCGACCAGGCTATCGTCGGGTGAAGTGCCGGTCGCGATGAGGCCCACTTTTTCGAGCCTCTCGCGATATGAGTTGTTTACTTCGAAGCGATGGCGATGGCGCTCTGAGATGCGCGCCTTGCGGTACAGCGACGCCGCCAGCGAGCCCGACTTCAGCATGCACGGGTACGCGCCCAGGCGCATCGTGCCGCCTTTTTTCGAGACGTCCCTCTGCGACTCCATGATGTCGATGACGGGGTCGGGCGAGTCCGGCGCGTTCTCGGAGGTGTTGGCTCGCTTGAGGCCGAGCAGGTCGCGCGCCGCCTCGATCACCATCATGTGCAGGCCGTAGCAGATCCCGAGAATCGGCACGCCGTTTTCGCGGGCGTAGCGGACGGCGCGAATCATGCCCTCGGTGCCGCGCGCGCCGAAGCCGCCCGGAACGATTATCGCGTGGGCCTGGGCGAGCCGCTCCTCGACGTTTTGCTTTTCGAGCTCTTCGGAATCAACGTAGTCGATGTTGACCCTGGCCTCATTGCTGATCGCGCCGTGCGCGATCGCTTCGTGCAGGCTCTTGTACGAATCCTGCAGGTTGACGTATTTGCCGACCACCGCGACGTTGACGGTAACTTTGGGATTTTGCGCGGTCTTGACGATTCGCCGCCACTTGGAGAGGTTCGGCGCGCCGGTCCAGATGTTGAGCTTCTCGCACACGCGCTGATCGAAACCCTCGTCGTGAAAACGCAGCGGCACCTCGTAGATCGTCGGCACGTCCGGCGCCGAGATCACGCAGTTCTCCTCGACGTTGCAGAAGTGGGCGATCTTCGCCTTGAGCTTTTGTTCGAGTTGGCGATCGCATCGGCACAGCAGGATGTCAGGCTGAATCCCGAGCCCGGTCAGCTCTTTGACGCTGTGCTGCGTGGGCTTGGTCTTGAGTTCGCCCGCGGTGGGGATAAACGGGACCAGCGTCAGGTGCACGTATAGGACATTTTCGCGGCCGAGGTCCCAGCGGAACTCGCGCACGGCTTCCAGGAACGGCAGGCTTTCGATATCGCCGACCGTCCCGCCGATCTCGACAATGATCAGGTCCGCGCCCTCGGCGGCGGCGAGGATGCGCCGTTTGATCTCGTCGGTGATATGCGGAATCACCTGCACGGTCGCGCCGAGGTAGTCGCCGCGCCGTTCGTTCTGAATAACCGTGTCGTAGATCTGGCCGGTGGTGCAGTTGTTGCGCCGCCCCATCGGAGTCTGCACGAAGCGCTCGTAATGGCCGAGGTCGAGATCGCTCTCGGTGCCGTCGTCGGTTACGAACACTTCGCCGTGCTGGGTCGGACTCATCGTGCCGGGATCCACGTTGATATACGGATCCATCTTCAGCAGCGTGACCTTGAGCCCGCGTGCCTCAAGCAGCGCGCCCAGTGACGCCGCGGCCAATCCCTTGCCGAGTGACGAGACCACGCCGCCGGTTACGAAAATAAATTTTGTCTTTCCCCGCTCCACGTTGAATCCCTCCCCATCCTCAACGAGTTGATTGCGCCGCTGCCGCGCGGGCGCGCGCAAGGTCGTCCGCGGTATCTACTTCCAGCGAAGGCGCCACCGACTTAACCACTCTGATCGCGTAGCCATGCTCGAGCGCACGCAACTGCTCGAGCTTTTCCAGGCTCTCCAACACACCCATCGGAAGGGCGGCAAATTTCATGAGGAACTCGCGCCGGTAAGCATAAACACCGATATGGCGCAGCGCCTCTTTGGGCATCCCGCCGTCACGCGCGTGTGGAATCGGACTTCTCGAAAAGTATAGCGCGTTCCCGTCCGCGCCGCACACGACCTTCACCTTGCTCGGATTCGTCCATTCGGCCTGATCAACGATCGGCGTCGCTAGCGTCGCCATTTGAATCGACGCGTCCGATCGCATCGCCGCCGCAAGCGCATCCAGATCGGCCGGGGAAATGAACGGTTGATCGCCCTGCACGCTGAGATAGATATCGGCGTCGAGCTTCGAGGCGACCTCGGCGATTCGATCGGTGCCGCTCTGATGCGCCGGCGAGGTCATGATTGCTTCGCCGCCCGCCGCGCGCACGGGCGCCGCGATTCGTTCATCGTCGGTCGCAACGATCACGCGCCCAACCGACTTTGCCTTCGACGCCTGCCGCCACACCCGGACGACCATCGGCACTCCCGCGATCTCCGCCAGCGCCTTTGCGGGCAGGCGGGAAGACGCGTACCGCGCCGGTACGACGGCGATCACTGAGAGGTCGGCCAGAAACTTTCTCCGCTGTTCGAGTTTGTCGATCCGAGGGGCACGTACATTGGTAACTGACCGCCGCGGCGTTTGTCAATTTCGCGCGCGCCGATTGCCAACACCCACAAATAAACGGGCGCCCCGGTTGCAAAACCTGAGGGCTGTCGAATGGCAGGCACTGGTTCAGTTTGGATGAAGGGGATGATCTATTCAGCCTGCCCCCCGGCAGATGCAGCGTGCTATGCGTACTCTATGGTCAACCGCCAGGATATCCCGTACTCGCTGGGCTCGCCCGAAATCAGGCGACTCCGCTTCCCGCGGAATTAATTTTGACGGAACGAAACTATCCTTAGATGGCAGCCGTCCCAAAACCACTACTAATGGTATGAATTTCTCTTTTCGGCTCTTTTTCGATCAATCAGAATCGGGCCCGTCGCAGTCTTCCGGTCGACGAACTGAACCAGTACCGGCTCGATTACCAACACTTCGCCGATCCTGCCGGGCCGCCCGGCGTCACAAACAAACGGGCGGCCCCGGATTGGGCCGCCCATCGAAAAGAAATCGCGACGCGCGCGCGAACTACTTGCCGCGAATACGGGTCCGCCGCATCTTGCGCAGCCGTGACTTCGCCTGATGCGGATCGCTCTTCTTCTTTCGCGCAAGTTTGCGATTGCGCCGATTTCGCTGCTTCGAGGCTACCTTCATTGGTTCTCCTGGTTCGGATTATACGTCGGCGGCGCCGATGCGTTGTACGCCTCGCCCGGTCCCGTCTGCCGGGCGGCAAACGCGATCGGACTTATCGCCATCACTTCCGTCATCGCCTGCCCCTGGTCCTGCACGATCACTCGTCCCAGCGGTTCTCCCGACGTAACCGGCCCGTCGATTGCCGGCGGTACATCGTACACCAGCGTGACCGCCGAGGCATCGGCCTTCCGCACCACAACTTTGAGATCGCTCGCCGCGACCGGTTGAATCAGCGGACCCGAACTGACCTGCACCTGTACCGGAAGCGGCTGGCCGGACTTGAGCAGCGGCACCGAGGTGAATTGCTCGAAGCCCCACTCCATCACTTTCGCCGCCTGCGCAAAGCGTTGCTGATTCGACGGTGCGCCAAGAATCACCGCGATCAGCCGCATGTTGCCGCGCTTGGCCGTGGTCGTGACGTTGAATCCGGCCTGATACGTGAATCCGGTCTTGAGCCCGTCGCACCCTTCGAAACGGCCGATCAGATGGTTGGTATTGTTCAGCACGCAGACGCCGTTGTCGAAATCCATCTTCTCTTGGCTCGACCACATCAGCAGGTTGGTCTCGCGGATGATCGCGCGGCCCACCATGGCGAGATCGTAGGCGTCGGTGCGATCGGCGTCATGAGTCGGACGCGGCGGCAGTCCATCGACGGTCTGATACTCCGTATGCATCATTCCGAGTTCGCGCGCCCGCTCGTTCATCATGCGGACCATCGCTTCGACCGATCCGCCGATCTTTTCGGCGACTGCGACCGCGGCGTCATTGGCCGATTTGACGAGCGCCGCTTTCATCAACTCGCGCAGCGGATAAACGTCGCCCTGCTTGAGGCCGACGCGCGAGCCGCCGGTATGCGCGGAGCGTTCGGAAATTCTGACCAACTCATCGGACTTGAAACGACCGGCGTTGATCTGCTCCTGCGCGACCAGCAGGAGCATCATCTTGGCCATCGAGGCCGGCGGCCACTCCATGTCGGCGTTGTACGCCATCAGCACGCGGCCGCTGTCGGCATCTTCGAGCAGCGCACCCTTGTAGAGTGGCGCTCCCGTCGCGCTTGCCGTCCGCTTCGAGCGGACCGCCTTATGCCGGCGCGATTGCACTGTCGCGCCCGCGGGCAACGCCGCGAACACGACGGCCGCGCTCAACATCACCGCCGAGCCAAACAAGACTGCGGATTTTAAATTAACGATTGCCCGCCTCCACCTACCCAATTCCACCACCGGTTTGTCCTCTGCCGTAATCCGATTCGCCGCACTTCTAAGGAATGCGTATGAACCCGCTTGAGTCGGGCGCACCCTTCGAGCCGCTGCTTTCGACGTGTTGCAGAATCGCGAGGTTGGTCCGCGCCGGCGCGTAATTGGGAATCTCACCAACCAGTTCTTTCCATTCCTGGCTCGCTCTGACGTACTTGCCTTCCTCGGCGTAGATTGCGCCGAGCGTGTTGCGCGCGTCCGGTTGACTCGGATCTATTTGCAGCGACAGTAGCGCTTCCTGCTCGGCTTGTGCGAGCGCTCCGCGCCGCTCATATGCGAGTGCGAGGTTGAAATGCGTCTCGGGCCGTTCCGGTCCGAGCAGCGCCGCCAGCCGCAGCACTTGAGTCGCGTCGCGAGTCTGCCCGCTTTCGAGGTAGAGCAGGCCGAGGTTCAGGAACAACTGCCAGTCATCGAGGCCAAGACCGATCGCCTTCTGATACTCGGCGAGTTCCTGGCGATGCTGTCCGACGACGCCGTACGCGAAGCCCAAGTGGTAATGTGCGAGCGCGTTGGTTGGATTATGGTTGATAACTATGCGATGACGGCGGATTGCCTCGGGGTAATCTTCCATACCCAGAAAGTAGTCCGCCAGCGGATCGCAAACTTGCTCGTCGTAAGAACTGCTTTTGGCGCTAGCCCGCGCGCTGATCGGCGACTGGAGTACCAGCGCGATCAGAACCAAAAGACAAATGCTCGAACTGCGACAGCTCAACAACTTATTATCTCCCGCGGCCCGCGGCCCGCGTCCCGCAGGAAGAAATCCGATGCTAGCAGGAATTTTCGATTAAAAAAAACGCGCAGCGTGTTTTGGACGCCGCCCGCAGGAAAAAAAAGCGTCGTGCCAGCCGTGGACCGGATAAATCCGCGTTCGCGCGGCCGGCCGGACGCCGGAGGCAAAGCCGTCTCCGCCCCCCGACCCTGGGTGGATCGATGTACCTTAAGCGATTCGATCCAGGGCGGCTGCCAATGCAACCGCCCTTGTGGTTATCAAGCCTGAGCGAAATTACGGAGTAGCGGGAGCCGGAGCGGCTGCGCCACCAGCCGCTGCACCGGCCGATTTGCCTGCCGCTGCGCCTGCCTCGGCACCGGCTGCTGAGCCAGCCGCCGCGCCTGCTTCGACCGCCTTCTTGTGGCGATGATGTTTCTTCTTGGCTGCCGCCGTCGATGCTGCCGCGGCCGGGGCTGCCGCGCTCGCCTCCGCCGCTGGCGCTGCAGGCGGGGCGTCTTGGGCGAAAGCCGGCATCGCCAACGCGGCGGCGAAGAAAGCTGCGGAAAGGATTGAAAGGGTGCGCTTCATACTCTTGGATCTCCTTGATCTGGGCGGCCCTTAATGGGCCGCAATGTGACTATTAGGGCTATTGCTATACCCGTGCCATCGGGGTTTCCGCAAGATCCCTACGGAACGACAAGGTAATTTCGCCGGGCGGACGGTCCCCGATGACGCAATCGGTCTATCGTCTATCCGCTTTGCGTCTGCGTTTGTCTCCTTTCACGGTCGCCCCGGACCCCCATATCCTCGCCCCTGGCGCTCAGCTCTGAGCTCTCTATATAGCGCTATTAGCTCCTTAAACGCCCGCGCGACCACTTTGAGATTGGCGCCCGACTGCTCGCCCGTCAGCCGGGGCAGATGCTTTACGTCCACCTCTATTACCTTTGCGTTACGGCCCGCCAGCCGCGCCATCAGCTCAGTCGAGATCATCGCGCCATGCGCCCGCAAATCCATCCCCTCGAGCTTCTCGCGCTTGAACAATTTGAAGCCGCAATCGATATCGCTGATGGTGATGCCGAGTAGAACACGAACCAGAACCGTCCACGCCTTGCCGTTGATTCTGCGAATCAGATGGTCGGCACGGCGCACTCGGTGCCCGGCAACAACGTCGTATTCGGGAACAAATGGCGTCAAACGCTCCAGATCTGAAGGATCGAACTGCCCATCGCCGTCGCATAGCAGCACGTACTGCTTGGTCGCCGCCCGGATTCCGGAGATTACCGCACCGCCGTAGCCCTTGTTGGTAGGATGACGCACGACCTTGACGTGCGAATCCTCCGCGGCGAGGCGCTCGGCGATCTCGCCGGTGCGATCGCGGCTGCCGTCGTCGACCACGATTACCTCGAAGTCGTCTGCGACACGCGGCAATTCGGCCAGGTATGAGCGCACGACGCGCTCGACGTTGCCTTCCTCGTTATGCGACGGCAGGAAAACGCTGATTGCGGGGATTCGGACCGGGGAGCTCACGTTGGCATGGGCGATCTAGTCGCCGAGCTCACGGTATCCGCCGCGGAAAAACAGCAGCGGCTTGCCCTCGTGGGGCGTTTCGGCCTGCTCGACCTCGCCGATGTAAATGGTATGGTCGCCGCCGTCGATCGCGCTGGTCACTTTGCACTCGAGATAAGCGAGCGCACCGTCGAGGATCGGGGCGCCGTTCGCGCCAATTTTGTGACTGACGCCCTCGAATTTGTTGCCGCCGCTGATCGCGAATTTGCGCGACACCGCTTCCTGGTCGCAGGCCAGTATATTGACGGTGAAGATTTTGCTCTCCTCGAAGCAGGGATAGCTCTCGGCCTTCTTGTCCACGCAAACCAGGGCCAGCGGAGGAACCAGCGAGACCGACGTAAACGCGTTGGCAGTCAGGCCGTGCAGCTCACCCGAGCTGCGACGCGACGTGACCACGGTAACGCCGGTTGCGAAATGACCCATCACGCGCCGCAGTTCGTTCTTTTCGATTGCCATCCAAATCTCTCTGCGCGCAGATGCTATCAGACGATTTTGCCGACCGTCAAAGCGCAAAGCGCGGCCGCGCGCGAGGTTGTTGTCCGTCGATGAATGCTCCCGGCAATGCTCGCCGATAAAAAAAATCGCAGATTGACGCTACTTTACAATTGACCTGGACACCAAGCGTTCCCAAGATAGAGAATGTGACCGCGATGCTGGAGCTTTGCTGGAGTTGATGGGCCGGATTGTTGGATCGATCGCCGCCGGATTGGTCGTTGCGGCCATAGTCATGATGTGCGCCGCCGAGCCCGGGCGTGCCGAATCCTCGGCGGCGATCATGTTGCAGGACGTGCCGATCACCGCCGGCGACGCGGAGAAAGCAGGCACAATGCCGCCGCCTCCGCCCTACGATCCGACCGCGGTGAAATACGTCGATCCGGGGATGCCGACGCCCGATCCGCGGGCGACTCTCACTCCGACGCCGACCGCGACGCCAACTCCTCCCGCGCAGGTGAAAATCGACGGGGTCCGGACCGATCGCGTGCCGACTCCGGGTCAACTTCTCTTCAAAGCGACGCGCGACATAACTTTCATGGATCCGCTCAGTTGGTCGGTGAATATTTTCAAAAAGCGCCACCAGTTGATCGTCTATTACAAAGGCCGGATGTTTAAGAACTACCAGGCCGTGTTCGGGCGCAGCTTCGAGCCCGGCACGAAACTGTGGGAAGGGGACCGGCGCACGCCCGAAGGCGTTTACACGATCGTCGGGAAGCATCCGAGTCGCCGCTGGGGTTGGTTCCTGACGCTGAACTATCCAAACCTGCTTGACCGGCGCCGCTACGAAGAACTGCGCGACGGCGGCGCGGTGCCGAGCGAAGACGGCCATCCGGTTGGAATGGGCGGCAGAATCGGAATCCATGGCACCGACGAACCGCTGCTGAACAGAGGCAATATCAACTGGACCACGGGATGCATCTCGGTGGACGACGAAGATGTCGAAGAGCTGAAGCGGCTGCTCCCCGACGGCACGGTAGTGATAATCAAACCCTAGCGATCGCACTCTCCGCCGACCATGTTGATCATATCGAACGTCGTGATGATGTCCGGGATCATGTGGCCGATGAGCATCTTGTTGAGCGCGCCCATGCCGAGAAAGCACGGCGGCCGCACGCGCACGCGATATGGCCGGCCGCTGCCGTCGCTCACGATGTAAAAGCCCAACTCGCCGTTGGCGGCCTCGACCGCCTGGTAAACCTCGCCGGCGGGCACGTGGATGCCCTCCATGATCAGCTTGAAGTGGTTCATCAGGCCTTCGATCGAGTTGTACACCTTCTGCTTTTCGGGCAGGACAACCCCGGGATCGGTGATCATGACGGGACCTTCGGGCAGCGTCGCGAGCGCTTGCTCGATGATACGCTTGGACTGATACATCTCCTGGAAGCGGACGTTGAAGCGATCGTAATTGTCGCCGCGGTCTCCCGTCGGGACCTCGAACTCCATCCGGTCATACACCAGGTACGGATGCGCCTTGCGAACGTCGTACGACACGCCGGCCGCGCGCAGCAGCGGACCACTCAGCCCGTAGGAGATTGCCTCCTGCTTCGATAACTTCCCGATCCCCGCCATCCGGTCGATGAATATGCGGTTGCGGCTGAGCAGCTTGTCGCAGTCGGCGAGAACCTGATCGAGGCGCGCGAACGAAGATTTGATCCGATCGGTGAAGTCCGCCGGCAGGTCATGGGTCACGCCGCCGACGCGGCACCATGTCACGGTGACTCGCGCGCCGGTCACAGCCTCGATCAAGTCGTAGAGAAACTCGCGCGCCTCCATCATGTAGAACAGAACGGTCTGCGCGCCCATCTCCATCGCCCCCGCACCGAGGCAGGTCATATGGTCTGTGATGCGCGAAACTTCGCTCATGATCAGGCGCACGTACTTGCATCGCTCAGTCGTGTCGATGCCGAGCAGGCGCTCGACGGCGAGCGCGAAGCCGACGTTGTTGATGCAGGGCGAGGCGTAATTCAGGCGGTCGGTGTAGGGGAAGCATTGTGTCCAGGTCCCCTGCTCGCACATTTTTTCGAATCCGCGATGCAGGAATCCGACCTCGACGTCGCAATCGACGATCCGCTCGCCGTCGAGCTTGAGGTTGAGCTTGATGGTGCCGTGGGTAGTGGGATGCGACGGCCCCATCTGGAGTTCCATGATCTCGTCGGAGGGGTCCGACGGTACGATTTTGTCCTTCCAGCGCGCCGGTAGTGCCATGGCTTGTATCGGGTCGTGTCTTCAGCGCGAGGAGCGAATCGGATTCACGACCGGGTCGATCTCCGGGACGATCGGTTGGCGTTTGTTGTAGTGGTAGTCCTTGCGCAGCGGATGACCCTCGAAGGAATCGTACATCAGGATGCGGCGCAAATCGGGATGGCCCTTGAAAACGATTCCGAACATGTCGAAGCATTCGCGCTCGAGCCAGTCGGCGGCGCCCCACAGGCCAACGACGCTGTGAACCCACGGATCGGCGCCGTCCACGCCAATCTTGACGCGGATGCGATGGCCGCGGGTGAGCGAGTTCAGTTGATAGACGACCTCGAAGCGCGGTTTGCGCTCGGGCCAATCGACGGCGGTCACGTCGGTCAGGAAATTGAAATCGAAGTCAGGCTCGTCGCGCAGCGCGCGGAAAAAATCATACGCGCGTTCGCGATCGATGGTGAAAGTTTCCTCGTCGCGTGCATTTTGCGCGTCGAGAATTTCCCCGCCAAAGCGTGCCTTTAGTTTTTCAATCAACATCTCAGCTAGTCCCAATCGAGCGCGCCGCGCTGCCAGGCGTAGAGCAGGCCGACGCACAGAATCGCGATGAAGATAAGCGCCTCGACGAAGCCGAACATTCCCAGGTAGCGCAGCTCGACCGCCCACGGATACAGAAAAATCACCTCGACGTCGAAGATCAGAAACAGGATTGCCGTCAGGTAGAAGCGCACCGAAAACCGCCCCCACGCCGAGCCGCTCGGCGGGTTGCCGCATTCGAAAGCTTCGCTCTTGATCGCACCGGGACGCTTGGGACCGATCAGCATGTTGATCGTGCACATGACGCCGACGATCACGCCGGCAACAAGCAGGGTCACAGCCACGGGATACCAGGTTGTCATTTCTCGATCTGCCTACAAGCACTTCTTATCTTGATATCAATACCTGATGAGCGGGTCTTTTGGAACGGTCGCCGATTTTTTTGAGGAGGCGCGACCGCCGTCGGCAGGCGCTAATCGAGCCATTAGACCCCAACCGGTTCGCCACGATTAGCGCTATTGACGATTTCGAGCCGCCGGACTAATTTCACAAGCCACATAATGATGTTAACGGATTGTTGCGGGACGAAATTCCAAACACCGGCAAGCACTTGCCGAAAGGGAATCAACATGAATCGCGCAATCGGATGGGGAGCTTGGTGCGGCGGAGTTCTGACTGCTTTGATGCTGGTGGTCGGTATTACCAACGCGCCGGTATCGGCCCAGGTAAAGCCGGGAGATTTCATCACCCCGGACGACGCGTCCAAGGTCAAAGACCTGCTCCCACCAGGCGCGTACTTGCGCGTCCTGCACGGTATGTCGATCAAGGTCGAGCCAACCGAACGCATAGACTGGCCTCAGCCTTACACCGAGGCGACCGAAAAGTACTCGAGCCAGACCAGGCTGACCCCCGACCATCGCAGCCTGATTGGCTACGTCGCGGGTCAGCCGTTTCCGATCATCGACGCCAACGATCCGCAGGCAGCCGAGAAGGTGATGTGGAACGAAGTCTTCCGGCCAATATCTACCGACGACTACGATCTGCGCTGGTTCGATTGCGACAGCGTGTACTGGGGCCGCAACAAGCCGTTTTTCGAGATCACTGACATCGAGATCGGCCACTATGCGGGCTACAACGAAGTCGGACGCACCGAAGTCGAACCGCTGCCGATCGATCCCGATTTCAATACAACTGGACGCTTTTACGAGGCGCTGCTCTATCCGGTTCTCGCTCCGGCACAAGGTCGGGGCAACGGGATCCTCAAGTTCCGCTACGCCGATCCGAGACACGATGACGACAGTTGGACCTGGGAGCCCGGTACGCGCCGGCTCCGGCGTCTGAGCTACACGTTGAGTGACAACCCTTCAGGCGGCGCGCAGTCTTACGATCCCAACCACTACGAGGGCTGGAGCGGCAAGCCCGAGGACTACAATTTCAAGTTCCTGGGCGAGAAGACCATGCTCGCCGCAATCGACATCCATCATGGCGTCGATCCGCGCTGCCCAACCGACGGCGGCGCAAGCCATTGCCCGGACCCGTGGCAACTCAGGCGGCTCTACATGATTGAGGCCAAGGCACGGCCGGGACGGTACGCCAGCTCCCTTTACAGCCGCGAAATTATCTACATCGACTCGGAGGCCGACTTCCCGATGTTCGTGGACATGTATGACAACCGGGACCAGTTGTGGTTCAACTACACCGGGTGGATGAACTATGCCGATCGGGCGCGCGCCGACTCGCGCATCGCGATTTACCCCTTCAAGCGCCAGTTCCAGGTCGGATCCTCGACGGTTGACGTGCAGGGCGGGCTTTCCACCGTTTGCTACCATCCGTCGATGAATGCTCCGTCACCCGAGGGCTGGTTCATCAACATGGGCGCCGTGGATCGCGACTGGTTCACTCCCGAGGCGATGGCGCGCGCGGCCGAGGGCGGACATGGGTTAGCGGGCGACTGATGCCCGGCGTGATCGAGTAAAAGAGTCGCGCGACTGATTGAGAAATAAACCGGCGCGGCCACCAACGGCCGCGCCGGTTTTTCGTCTCTCACTTTTCACTTTTCACCTTTCACTGGCGCGCGTGATACTCGCGCAGCCGCGACTCCGCCGATAAGATTCATCACGTGCAACACGACGAAGAGTTGGAAAAATGGGCGGCAGAGGCGGTGGCGCGGCGATGGCCGCGCGCGCGCATCGACAAAATCGCCGCTCTCCGCGGCGATCTCTCAACGCGTCGTTTCTGGCGCGTATCGATTGCGCAGCACAAGGAGAGCGCCGCCCCGCAGGACGAAACCGGCGCGCCTCCCACCGCGATCCTCGTCGATCTCGGGCCCGACGACTTCCCCCGCTACGTTCGCGCGCTGAATCTTATCCGTGGCCGCCGCTACGAGCCGCCGTGGATCGACGTGCATCGGTCGCTCGAGTCGATCGGCGCACCCGTTCCCGCACTCTACGATGCGGCGCTCGCCCGGCGCGCGATGCTGGTGGAAGATGTCGGCGAACTCTCCCTGCTCGGCGCCGTCCGCCGTCCCGGCGCCGACGCCGCGGACCTGTTCCGGCTCGCCGCCTCCGAACTGATTCGCCTGCACGTTGACGGCACCGGTCAAATCGACCGTCGATGCGTCGCGCGGGAGATCGCCTACAGCGGCCGGCTGTTCGAATGGGAGATGAAGGAATTTGCGGAAGTTGGCCTCGCCGCCGTCGCACCGGGCGCCGACTTTTCACCCATCGCACCCGAGCTGAATCGGCTGGCCGCGCGGCTCGATCGCTTCCCACGCGTGTTCTCGCATCGCGACTACCACGGCCACAACCTGTTCATCCAGGACGGCCCGCGAATTCGAATCATAGATTTTCAGGATGCGCTCATGGCGCCGGCCGCGCAGGACCTCGCCGTGCTCCTGACGACCCGCGACACCGATGAATTCATTACGCCGGTAATCGAGCGCCGCATCCTCGACTTCTACTGCGCGGGACTCGCGCGGCGCGGCATCCCCGCCACGCTCGACGCGGCGCAATTCATGAGCAGCTATCGCATGTGCGTTTTGCAACACGCGCTCAAGATGATCGGACGCTTCGAGATGTTCGAGCGCGGCGGCAAGACCGGATACCGTCCCTACATTCCGCATGCGCTCGCACAGGCGCGCCGGATGCTTGCTCAGATGCGCGCCGAGTTTCCTGAACTTTGCGCGGCGCTCAGCGCTTAGCAGGGTGTCTATCCAATGAAGGCATTGGTACTGGCAGCCGGGATGGGCGAGCGGCTTCGCCCGCTGACTGACGTGACGCCGAAACCGATGCTTGAACTCGGCGGTCGGCCGTTGATCCATTATCCGCTCGCGATGCTGCGGCGCGGCGGCATCACCGAGGTCGCAATCAACGTCCATCATCTGGCGTCCACCGTTCGGCGCGGACTCGGCGACGGATCGGGGCTCGGACTGCGCATCACGTATGCGCCCGAGCCGGTTTTGCTCGGTACCGGCGGCCCGCTCAACAACCTCCGGGAGTTCCTGGGTGGCATCGAAAACGAAAATACATTCGTAATCGCCAACAGCGACACGATCCTCGACCTCGACCTGCGCGCGATGCTCGCGTTCCATCGCGACCACGCCGCACTCTCCACCATCGCGCTGTTCCGCCCCGCCAACCTCGATTACTACAGCCGTCTCGAAATCGACGCCGGCCAAAAACTCCGCCGGATGCGCCTGCTTGCGCGCCGCGACCCGCTTCAATACGACGACTACCCGGCCGCGCTCGCGGCCGACGTCGCAGGATCGCTCTCGCCGTTCATGTATTGCGGCGTGATCGTCGCGGATCAGGCGGTATTCGACCTGATGCCGCCGGCGCCACCCTGGAGCATCATGGCCGGCCTGTTCGCGCCGATGGTCGCAAACGGAATGCCGGTGTTCGGCTACGTCCATCGCGGATACTTCCGCACGATCGACGATCTCAAGACTTACGACGCGCTCAAAGCCGAGTTCGCCTCCTCGCCGCCGCAGGGAATCTTCATTTAAGTGTCTGTGAACTCCAGCGCCAGGCAGAACCGGTCCGTTGCGGGGCCGTGGAAAGCCCCTTGGACTCAAAACCGAGCTCGAACTTCGCGTTTGCAAGCCGCCCGGTGCTGGCGCTGGTCCGAATCAGGATTCAAAATGGTGGGATGAACCCAGCCCCGTTTTCTAAAATGGGAATTCCAGCTCAGCCGCGGCTTCCGATTATCAGGGCTGGCGCGGCGATCCTCGCGATCGTCGCGGCGCTCTCGCTCGCCCAACGCCTGCGCGCGGTCTCGCACCGCTACGACGACGTCGATTTCGTCATGTTCTATGGCTGGTGGACCGATTATTCGAGCGGCGGCGACCCGTGGATGGTGTCGCGCGAACAGGTCGATTTGCGACCCGGTCTATCGCTTCCGCGCTATTGCAATTATACGCCGTTTTTCGTCGAGGTATTTTCTCCCCTCGCCCGGCTCGACCAGAAAACCGCATTCTGGATTTGGGAGGCCGCGCAGATGATGTGCCTGGTGGCCGCCGTGCTATTGCTGGCGCGCGGGAACGCTCCGCCGCTCGAGGCAGCGCCCACGATCATTGTGCTTTCACTACTGCTGCTATCGCGCCAGTTCGCGGGCACGCTGGTGATGGCCCAAGTCACGCCGACGCTGCTGGCGCTGTTGTCCGCGTCATGGTTCTGCGCGCGCCGCGAGCGTCCGGCGGCAGCCGGGCTGTGCTTGGCGCTCGCGGCGTTGGTCAAGCTTTATCCCGCGGCGGCCGGCGGATATTTTTTGTTTGGCCGCCGTTGGCGTGCGCTCGGCTGGACCGTCGCCTTCTTCGCCGCCGGCGTGCTGCTGACGAATCCCTTCCGGTGGATCGAGCTCGCGATGCAGGGAATGCCCATTTCGTACGACACCATCGTCATGCTGCACGTTACCTTTGCCCTCGGGCACGCCGAACTCACCGTGCTCGCTTTTGTGCGAAAAATCGTAGCGCACTTCGCTGGCACTTCGATCATCGCAGCGCCGCTCTTCGCAGTCTTGGGGTTCACCGCGCTGATCGACCTCGCGCTGCTCGCAATCGCCGCGGCGGCCACTATAACGGGCCGCGAAAGCGCCGACCTCGACGGTCTCCTGTTCGGACTGTGGGTCGCGCTAGCGCTCCTGATGTCGCCGCTTGCGTGGATCCACGAGACCCTGCTCCTGCTGCCCGCGTACTTGTTCGGGACGCTCGCCGCATGGGATGGTTTCCACTCCCGCGAACCAGCCCGGCACATCGCCTTGATCGCCGGTGCCGCGATGCTCGCGGTCTGCATCGTGACCGGCCTGATCAAGGCGGTGCCGCATCCTGGATTTCCGGTGCTGTTGGCTGCATACCTCGGCGCCGCGCTGATCTTCCGGGCGCGGATGCAGTCGGATTCGCCGCGATGTGGCTCGGCGGTTCGCGCCTCAGCTCCGGCGCGTGCGCCACGGAACGGAGAATTCACCACTTAAATGGCGAGACTAGCGCAGGAATATCGGGCGCAGGAACATCGTGCGATAGGTCTTTGCGGTCTGTTAAGTCTTGCGGGTTACTTCGCACTGGCGATCTTGTTCTTTGGGCGCCCGCTGTTCGAAGGACTCTCATCGTTTGTGCTCGGCAAAAGCACTGACGCCGGAACCTACATTTGGTCGCTGGTCTGGTGGCCGCACGCGGTGGCCACCGGCATCAATCCATTCATCACCAAAGCCATTTGGGCGCCGCTCGGCGTCAACCTCTCATGGGCGCCAGCAATCCCGCTTGCAAGCTTTGTGGCATATCCACTGACCAACTCACTGGGACCCGTGGCATCCTACAACCTGCTCGTATTGCTATGCCCTGCACTCGCCGCCTGGAGCGCATTTTTGCTTTGTCGGTACATATCAGATCGCTATTGGCCGTCGTTTCTGGGCGGATACGTATTCGGTTTCTCACCGTATGTTCTTCACCATATCGCCATCGGACACTTGCCCCTCTTGTTCGTATTTCCAATCCCACTCGCGGTGTATGTTGTACTTCTCAGGCTCGACGATCATATCAGGGACATGAGCTTCAGTGTCCTCCTTGCCGCGATATTCATTACTCAGTTCCTGCTCTTCATCGAAACCTTTGCCACTCTCGTGGTATTTGGAGCTATCGGTATCTTGGTCTTCTATGCGTTCGCGGAGCATGAGTTGAGAGAACGCATCGCCCGGATGATCAAACCTATCGCGATGAGTTTGGTATTTGTCGTGGTCTTGCTGGCGCCGTACTTCTACTACATCTTCGCTTCTGGCTTTCCCAACGAACGGGTAAACTCGCCAACAGCTTTTTCCATAGACGTCCTGAACTTCTTCATTCCAACCCCCGATCTTCTGGTTGGCGCAAACCATTTGCTCATCAAGGTGTCAGACACCTTTGCGAAAAGTAGCGAACCGACCGGCTACCTGTGCCTGCCCCTTCTGGTAGGTCTAATTTGGTTCGGTTACCGGCGATGGGGCGATCTGATCGGCAAAGCACTAGTTGTATTTGTGAGCGTTACGTGCGTGCTGTCCATCGGTCCTCGATTACATTTCGCAGGACACGTCGGACCAGGGATGCTGTGGAAACTAGCCACTCATCTTCCGCTTTTGAACAGCGCGCTTCCGTCGCGGTTCATGATCTATGCATTTCTCGCACTGGCTGTGGTTGTGTCCCTGCTTATGAGTGCACGAGATATGTCAGCACCTCGGAAGTATGCAGCGGCTGCTTTGATAGTTCTTTTTCTATTACCTAACCCGTTGAGCGAATATTGGAGGGCCATAAACACATCTCCGGAGTTCTTCACTACTGAGTTATTCAAACAATATCTGGCCAGGGACGAAACTGTGGTTGTGCTTCCCTATGGAATGACTGGTAACTCGATGCTCTGGCAAGCTGAGAGCGACATTTACTACCGGATGGCCGGGGGCTACACAATGGCTGTTCCGCCAGACGCGTTTTTGGCCTGGCCGATTACCAATTACTTTCTTCATAGAGATGCTATTCCGGATGCGGAAGATCAGTTGAAGGCTTTTCTCGCGACTCATGACGTCCGCACCGTATTAGTCACTGACGAAGCATGGTCTCTCTGGAAGCCGCTGATGTCCACCCTTGCTACCAGCTTTCAACATGCCGGGGGCGTGTACATCTACCGCGTTCCGGCCGAGGAGTTGGCGCGTTACCGGACGCTTACCGCAATCGAGATGGAAACCCGGTTCGATACTGCTCGATTCGATGCGCTGTTAATCGCTGCGCAACAATACGTCGCAAACCGAGGTGAAGTTTCAAAGCTGACGCCTTTCGAGCTTCAATCGCGTCGGTTGCTGCCCTCCGGCTGGGTCAGCGATCGCGACATTAGAACTCGAAATGGACTGTATGTCGCACCCGCGGCCAACGATGAGATGGCCGTGGGCATCACCGGCTCTTACGAAGCTTTGAAACCCACCATCAAGCGCTATTGCGGCTTCGCCAGAGAGATCTATTTCCCGTATCCCAGAAAACTTTCCGAGCCGCCGCGAGGAAACACTTTCATGCGGCTCCTCGTAATGGATTTCAGTCGCGATGGCCTCGCGAAGGCCGCGCAAGCAGCGAAGCAAGCAGGCGCCATCTCGCCGGTCCCTGCAAAGTAACGTTGGGTCTGGGGAAATCCTGATCCGACTCTGCTTCCGTCCCATCCCTAAATGAGCACTTTCGCTTCCTTGAGCCTTGCGATTTCCGCGGCACTGTAGCCGAGCAGCTCGGTCAGCACTTCATCGGTATGCTCGCCGAACATCGGCGCGCCGCGATATTCGAGATCGATCGCGCCGAAATTCACCGGAAGTCCCGGCACGACGCGTTCGCCGACTTCCGAATGCTTCAACTTCACGAGCATGCTCGAGCGGGAGAAGACGGGATCCTCCATCAATTCGGGAGTGCTGTAGACCGGGCCCGCGGCGAGACCGCGCGCGCGAAGTTTCGCGACCAGTTCATCGCGCGGATGGACGCGCGTGCGCGCCGCGATTTCGCGCTCGAGTTCCTCGACGTTCGCGAGGCGGCTGAAGAGTCGGGCGAACTTCGGATCGGACCCCATCGAAGGCGCTCCGAGCGCCTCGCACAGCTTGCTGAACTCGTCGTCGGCGGCGATCGCAATCGCGATCCATTTGTCGTCACCCGCCGCCGGGAACACGCCATGCGGCGCCATCGACTCGTCGCGATTCCCAATCGCGGCCTGCTCGCGCCCGTTCATCAGAAAATCCATCATCGCTTCGGGCATCATGGTCGTAATCATCTCGGCCATCGACAGGTCGATGTACTGCCCCTCGCCGGTCCGATCGCGATAGTGCAGCGCCGCGAGCATAAAGAACACCATGCCGGCGCCCACCGCGAAGTCCGGCCACGTTCCGCCGATCCCGCACGGAAACGAATCGGGATAGCCCGTGATATGGCACAACCCGGCAAAGGCCTGCGTCGTCGGCCCAAAGCCTACACTACCCGCGAGCGGACCGTCCTGCCCGAGCGGAGTGCCGCTCAGCATGATTATGTCGGGTTTGATTTTCACGAGATCGTCGTAGGCGAGATTGTATTTCGCCATGTTGCCGACGGTGAAATTTTCGGTGACGAAATCGCTCTGCCGGATAATCTTTCGCGCGATTTCCTGCGCCTCGGGCATCGCAAGATTCAGCGCGATACTGCGGCGCGAGGAATTGATCGCGTGGAAAATTCCGCTGCGGTTGGCGCCAATCGATCCGTCGGTGCCGGTCAGAAATCGCACCAGGTCCGGCGCGCCCGACGTCTCGATCCTGATTACGTCGGCGCCCAGCGCGCCCAGCCACGCGGTCGCGTGCGGAACGGCGTAAATCCATCCGAAATCCGCGACCCGGATTCCTTCCAGCGGCCGGGTTCCCATCAGATGATCCCCGCCGCGGCGAGTCCTGCGAGCTCCGCATCCGACCGCCCGATTCTCTCGCCAAGTATCTTTTGATTGTGCTCGCCCAGCATCGGCGCCCCGCGCACGATTCGCCATGGCGTGCGCGCGAACTTGCACGGAGCGCCGGGCATCCGCACTTCTCTGGCGGCGGGATGCTCGAGGTCGATGAAAAATTTCCGCGCCTTGTATTGCCCGTTGCCTGCGACTTCGGCCGGGGAATACACCGGGAAGCACGGCACGTGCTCCGCCTGCGCCTTCTCGAAGGCCTCGGTTCGCGTCTGCGTAGATAGCCAGTCGATTACTCCGGCTTCGATCGCGTCGATATGCGCGGTGCGGCCCATGATAGTATCGAACAGCTCGCTATCCATCCACTCGGGATTACCCATCGCCTTCTTGGCGCCACGCCAGAAGCGATCGGTGCCTGCGTTGAAGCTCACCCATCCATCCTTGCACGGATAGACCCACTGCGCGGCCATTTTGCGGCGGGTCGAGAGCCGCTGGAACGACGGCGAATCGGGCGCCTCGTGAGAGTAACACCCGATATTGGGGCGAATCATGCTGATCATCGAGAGCCACTGGCCGACATCGACATGCTGCCCCGCGCCATTAGTCTTTCGGCTGTATAGTGCGCACATCGCGGCGGCCGCCGCTGTATAGCCAGTCAAATAGTCAGACTGCCTGCCGCCGAGCTTCAGCGGCGGTTGATTCGATGGGTCGGTCACCTGATGCCACGGGGTCTCGTAGCCGACGCCGCTCATGTGTGTGGCGACCAGGTCGCCGCCGCGTAGATTCCGGTAGGCCGACTCGGCGCCGAAAAAAGTTATCGACACGACGATCAGTTTCGGAAATCGGGCCGTGAGCGTGCGCCAGTCAATCCCCAGCTTCTCGTTCAGTTCCGGACGATTCGGATTGAAAACAATGGCCGCCGGCGCGAGCAATTCGAGCGCAAGATCGCGCCCGCGCCGATTTTCAAGGCCGATCGTCACGCCGAGCTTGTTGGTGTTGAGGTAGAGATGCAGCCCGCCCGTTTCGGGGTCGGGCATCTCATCGCGAAACGGTCCCAGCGCGCGTTCCTGCGATCCCGTTCGCGGCGGCTCGACCTTGACGACCTCGGCGCCGAAATCCGCGAACGACTTCGCGGCCATCGATGCGGCCAGAAAAGGCATCGTGTCGAGGCACGGCAGCTCGACGACCTTGAGGCCTTCGAGCGCGCGTGGCGGCTCCTGGAAGGGCTCGAAACGCGCCATCGCTACTCGAGCATTTCCGCTTTCAGATTGTCGATGAGGTCGATCAGATCAGCCATCGAGCTGATCACGTAGTCGGGTTTGAAATACGGATGGGTCTGCAGGTATTTGAACGACGCCGCGCCGGTGGCGACCGCCACCGACGCGCCGTAGCCCGCGCCGAGCGCGGCCATGGTGTCGCGTGGCTCGTCGCCAACGTACATGCAGGCTCGAGGATGAATCGCGGCCTTGAGCGCGGTCTGTTTGAGGCTCTGGGTCTTGTCCAGCGCACGGATCGAGCTTGTGGTCTGCGTCACGACCTGGTCCAGGTACGAGGCGAGCCCGACCATCGCGAGCTTCTCGACCAGCCGCTGCGAATCACCCGGGCGGCTGGTAATCACGCCGGTCGCATAGCCGCGCCGTTTGAGTTCGGCCAGGGTATCCTGCACGTGCGGCAGCACCTCGAGGCGCTCGGTCTTGTCGATTTCAGCCAGGAAGTATGCGTACGCGAGCTTCACGTACTCGGGCCTGAGATGCTCCGGCACTCCGAGCCATACGTCATCGCTGGAAAGCGCCTCGCGAAAGCGCTCGTGGGTGAGCGGCGGATCGTGGCCAAGTTCGTCGAGCGCGTTCTTCGCGGCGATATACAACGGGCCATGGATATCGACCAGCGTGCCGTCGAGATCGAAGAAGACCGCCTTGAATTTGCGCGATGCCAACAAAATTCCTCGAAGGTTCCCAACCGGAGTGTGTAGAGATGGGAAGCGCGCTGTCAAGCGGGGTCGCTAAGGACTCCGCTGATACAGCAGCAGATACTCGCGCCGCCCTCCGATCACTTTCTTTACGTACTCGCGCGTCTCTTTGTACGCGATATTCTCGACCCACTCGTCGTCAGCGCCGGAAAAATCGGCCACCCACTTCGCAACCGCGTGCTCGCCCGCGTTATACGCGGCGACGGCCCGAAACGCGTTGCCGCCGAACATCTCGAGCAGGTTTTTCAAATACGCCGTACCCAGCTCGACGTTAACCGAGGGATCGTAGAGACGGATTGCCTCGCTATCGATGCCGTGCTCGGACGCCATCTTCTCTGCCGTCGAAGGAATCAACTGCATCAAGCCGCGCGCGTTCGAACTCGACGTGGCATTGGGGTTAAACAAGCTCTCCTGCCGCGCCAACGCGAGCACCAGGTAAGGGTCCAGCGCGAGCCGGGTGGACGCGGACTGAAAGAGATCCCAGTACGCGCGCGGATAGCGAACCCGCTCGGCGGCGGCGTGGCTCATCTGCCCGTTCTTTTCCATGTGCGTGGCAGCCACGATCGCGTCATACCACGCATCGGCGCTCGCGAATCCGGCCAGCACGAAACGCCGCATCTCGACGGTGCCGCCGGCATGTTCCTCGAGCGCCTTCAACTCGCCGGGTTCAAGTTCCTTGAGTCCCATCGCGCGGATCGTTTGAAGCCGCGCCATGTGATACTCGGCGGCGCCGGTGACGGCCGGCGCCGCGCCGTATTCCGGGTCCGGCGCCGACGCGGCCGGAAGATCGGGTCTGGATGCCGCAACGCGCCGGCTGGCGAGCTCGGGATAGTAGTTGGTGTCGGTGCTATCGGCGAGTTTTGCGAAAATCGCGCGAGCATCGACGGAATCGCCCGCGTTTTCCAGCGCACGCGCACGCCAATACTCGCACATGTCAAGATTGGTCGCATCTTTCGCGTAAGCGCCGGCAACCTTGAATCCCGCCACAGCGCTGCGGTAATTGCGCGCCAGATACAAGGTCCAGGGTATGCGAAACCGTGCGTCCTGGGCCGCGTCGCTCCCGGGATAGCGCGCGGCCAGCCGTCGATATTGCGCACGGGCGGAATCAAGCCGGTGCTGTTCTTCGAAGATTCTACCGATACGGAGCATCGCACCGGGCGCGAGCGCGCTGGCCGGGAAATTCGCGACGAGTCTGTTCAGCGTCGCACGTGCGAGGTCGTCTTGATCGTCGTGCCAGTAGATAAGCGCCAGAGCTTCAAGGGCCGCCGGCGCGTCCGGTCCGCGGGGCGCGATTCGCAGATACTCGAGGATGGCGCGCCTGGCGCGGTCGGGCTGCGGCTTGAGCGCTCGCGCGGTCACCCAAACCAGTTCCGCGCGAACCGATGGCTCCGGCGCCATCGCAAGCCCCGCGCTTGCCTGCTCTTCGGATGCGGACAAATCGCCCTCGCGCAGCAGCAACTCGGATTCGTCGCGATGATAAGCGAGCGAGGCCGTGTCGGCCAGCTCGGGGTTCGACGCGAGGAGCGAATGAACGATCGTGCGCGCTTCGCCGTCCGCGTCGGAGCGCGGATACTTGTCCCGCAGTTCCATCGCATCCGCATAGGCTGACTTTGGATTCCCGAGCGCGACAAGCGCCTTCGCCTCGGCGATGCGCGCGGGCTGCTCGATAGACGCTTCGGGCGTCCGCGCAATCAGCCGCGACGCGACGCCGTAGGCCTCGGCGTTGCGGCCGAGCTTCAGCAGATTGTCCGCCAGGGTCATCTCGGCGCGATCGATCAACACGCTATCCGGATACGACCTGACGAGGCGATCGAGCGTGTCTGCCGAGGCGTTCAGATCGCCCTGGTCGTGCTCGGCAAGCGCAAGGTAGAAGAGCGCATAGTCGCCGAGCGCGGGAAAATTAGAGGCGGCGAATTTGAGACGATCGATCGCGCGTGAATTGTCGTGGTTCTGGTACGCGCGATAGCCGTCGAGGAACGCCGTCTGTGCATCGGACGGCGGCTCGATTGGCGCGGCGATGGCAGCGGGATGCAACGATAACGACGACGGCGTGGTTTCGGCCTGTGGCGCAGCTTGCGAGGACGCGGCCGCTGAGTCGGCACGCGCGGGCGCCGACGCGCATCCGGCGAGCAGCATCGCGGATAGAATCACTATCGTCCCCTCGCGCCACCATTTCGCTCCCATGCGATCTGGGTTAGCGCATGCCCGACGCGGCTTCAATTGGCCATCACCTCTTTCTGGCAGAACGGTTCTCCGGCGCGACATCGGAGCGCCTCAGGCCACTGAAAAAAGAGTTGCGGGCGCGTGCGGCGTCTGGCAACAGTCGGTAACCTGATTCGTGAAGCGTGCGCGCAAATCCTCGATGGGCAATTCAACCAAAGTGATTCTTGCCTCGGCGTCGCCGCGCCGCCGTCAACTGTTGGGGGCAGCGGGAATTGAGTTCGAGGCGATCGAAAGCTTCGTGCCGGAGCGGCACGTCGCGGGCGAGTCGGCGCGCGACTACGCACTCAGGATGGCGCGGGGAAAGGCCGGCGCGGTTTCAGCGCGATTCCCGGCAGCGATTGTGATTGGCGCCGACACCATCGTGGTGTGCGAGACTCGAATTCTGGAAAAGCCTGCCAATGAGGACGATGCGCGCCGGATGCTCGAGATGCTCTCCGGACGCACCCACACGGTCGTGACCGCGTTTGCATTGGCGCGGGGCGGAAAGATCCTGGAGAGTTCGCCGGTCGAGAGCCAGGTCACTTTTCGCAGGCTGGCCGAGGCCGAAATCGACGATTACATCGCTACCGAAGAACCGTTCGACAAGGCCGGGGCTTACGGGATTCAAGGCGTTGGCGGAGGATTTATTTCCCACGTCGAAGGATCGCGCGACAACGTGATGGGCCTGCCGACAGAGCGCGTCGTCGCGGCGCTCGCGCGATGGGGCGTGAAGCCTGCTTAGCCAAGGTCGTGGAAATGTCGATTGGAAATGAAATTGAACGGCGGCTGGAGACCGTGCGAGCGCGGATCGCCGTGGCTGCCCGCCGCGCCGGCCGCAATCCCGCCTCGATTCGTCTCGTGCTCGCGAGCAAGACGCAGCCAAGCGAGGCGATTCGCGCCGCATCGCGGGCAGGCGCGCGCGATTTCGGTGAGAACTACGTCCAGGAGGCGATTGCGAAGCGCGCCGAGCTGGCGGACTTGACGGAAATTCGATGGCATCTGATCGGCCATCTCCAAACCAACAAGGCAAAGGCGGCCGCAAGCGCATTCTCGCTCATTCACAGCGTCGATTCTGTCCGCCTGGCCGAGGCGCTGGGCCGGGCGCAACCGTCGCCGCGCGTCCACGCACTCATCGAAGTGAATCTCGGCGCCGAGGCGAGCAAGAGTGGAGTCGCTCCGGACAGAGTCGCCACCCTCCTGGACGCGGCTCGCGGCAAAATCGAAATCGAGGGCCTGATGACGATTCCGCCGCCCGCCGCGATCGCCGAGACGACGCGTCCCTACTTCGCGCGCCTGCGCGAGATGCGCGATCGCCTTGCAGTGCAATCGGGGCTTGCGCTAAGCGAACTCTCGATGGGGATGACCGACGACTTCGAAATCGCCATCGAGGAAGGCTCGACGATCGTGCGGATCGGACGCGCGGTATTCGGCGGACGCACAGCGTGAAAACGTGAAACAATGAAAAAACTCGGATTCATCGGCGGCGGTAACATGGCCGAGGCGCTCGCGCACGGCCTGATCCAGCACAAGGTATTCAAGCCGGCCGAAATTATTGTGTCCGACGTTGCGCCGGAGCGCCGGCGCAAACTCGCCCGCGCGCTCAAGATCGCGACGACGGACGACAATGCCGAGGTCGTGCGCGAGGCCGGGGCCGTCCTGCTCGCCGTCAAGCCGCAGACGATCGATGCGGTGATGGCGGAAATCGCGGCAGAACTGGCGAAAGCGGGCGGAAAAGCGGCCGGCAAAGGCAAGCTGTTCATTTCGATTGCCGCCGGTGTGACGATTGCGCGGCTGACCCGCGGGCTGGGTAAGCGCGCGCGAGTGATCCGCGTGATGCCGAACGCGCCCGCGATGGTGGGCCATGGGATGGCGGCGATGGTGCGTGCGCGCGGAGCGTCGGCGGGAGATGAGGCGTTCGCGCTGCGCATCTTCAGGGCGGTAGGCGACGCCGTCGCGCTCAAGGACGAAAATCTCCTGGACGTGGTCACTGCCCTCTCGGGCAGCGGCCCCGCTTACGTTTACCTGTTCGCCAAAGCGATGGCGGATGCTGCGGTGAGCGAGGGACTCCCGCGCGAACTGGCAATCCGGATGGCGCTGAAGACGATTCGTGGCGCCGAACACCTGATGCGCGAGTCCAAGCGCGAGGTCTCCGACTTGATTGCGGCGGTCGCTTCGCCGGGCGGCACAACCGAGGCCGCGCTGCGCCGATTCGCCGAGCATGGCTTTTCTGATATCGTGGCCGCCGCATTGCACGCCGCCAGCGATCGCTCACGCGAACTTGGCCGCGGGATCAACTAGCGGGAGCGCCATCGCGTGTACGCCTGGACCAACCTGATTATCTTCATCGCGCAGACCCTCGACGGTTTGCTGACGCTCTATTTGTATGTCGTGATCATTTCCGCGTTGATGACGTGGATCGAGCCGAATCCGTACAATCCGATCGTCCGCTTCATCTATTCGATCACGGAGCCGGTCTTCGAATGGTTCCGCGAACATATCCCGGTGGTGTTCGGCGGAATCGATTTTTCACCGCTGATCGTGATTATTGTCATCCAGCTCATCCAGCGCGTCGTCATTCCGAGCGTGGTGCACGCGCTGATTCCCGCATCCGTGTGAATCCGGGCGGCAATCCACCGGCGGGATACACGCCCTGGATGCGAGTGGCCGACGGCGAGGTAACGATCGAGGTAACGGCTCGGCCGGGCGCCTCGCGCCGAGGCGTCATCGGCACGAGTGGAGAGCGCCTCGTCGTCGGCGTCCATTCAGGGCCACAAAAAGGCAAAGCGAACGACGAACTGATCGAGTATCTCGCCGGTGAGCTGCGCGTCCCGCGATCGGCGCTGCTGATCGTTCGTGGGGCAACCTCGCGTCGCAAGACGATCCGAATCGTCACGCATGAGCCGGACAAGGCGGCCTCACGACTGCGGGATATTGGCAGACCAAAGTAACGTCTGCCGGCGAGACCGAGGCGAATCGAAGGCGAACAGTCGGCGTTTCGGTTGACTGCGTTGCTTTTCGTGGTTATTTAGGGGGGGTAGGGAGAGGTTTTCGATTAGCAGTCTGGGTTTTGCGATGCCAATTTACGAATACAAGTGCAACAAATGCGGCGTGTTCGAGGCGATGCAGGGGATTAAGGAATCCCCGCTCAAGAAATGTCCTACCTGCAACAGCAAGGTCGAGCGGCAGATGTCGCGCGGCTCGTTCATCCTGAAGGGCAGCGGATGGTACGCGAGCGACTACGCCAAGAAGAGCACCCCGAGCAGCGCGGACTCGGATTCAACGGCGCCGCCGGCCACGCCCGCGACCAACGGTAGTACGGCATCGTCGAGCGATTCGTCGGCGAAGGCGGCTGGCGAGTCGAAGCCGGCGTCGGAATCCAAATCGGCGTCATCGGAATCCAAAAAAACGTCCTCGGAGTCCAAATCGTCGTCTGAAAAGTCTGCGTCGGCCAAAGCCGCCGACTAATCCTCTTAGAGAAACACGCTCGACGCGCCCGAGAATAATTTGGCAATGAGACGCGCGGCGCAAGTGAGCGAGAGTGCGCATCAGCTTCAGCAAGACCAAGGAAAAGCTCCGACCGCTTGCACATGGAGGCCGTCGGGTCTATAGCAAAGCTGGAATCGGAGACTCAAAACGGAAATTCCGGCTTAATTGCCAGTTACAACTCGGAACGACCGAGTGATGAAGTTCCAAGTTGTGCGCGCCACGGGATGGCATTGGCGGCCGTTGGGGATTGCGGCCGGGATGATTGCCGTCGCGCTGTATGCGGCTATCGTGGTCGCGAGCGGCACCACTGCCGACGGTGTGCTGGGGCACAGCTCGATTTCACCCATTCGACGCCCAACCTGGTGGACGCTAAAGGGCTGTCTAGTCCTGATGCGGTGGCGATCGACGCCAGCGCCACGCCAAATCGAGTTTACGTGGCGGATGAAAACAACAACCGGGTGCTGGGCTGGACAGACGCGGACTCGTTCACCAACGGCGCTCCTGCCGACCTGGTGATCGGGCAGCCCGATTTTATCTCCTCTAATTGCAACGCCACCGGCGCCGGCAGCCTTTGCAAACCAAATGGAGTCGCGGTGGATGGCGCGGGCAACCTTTATGTGGCGGATGGAACCAACAGCCGGGTGCTGGAGTACAACGCCCCGCTGAGCACCGGTGCCGCTGCCAATATGGTCTTTGGCCAGGGCGGAAGCTTCACGTCGAACGCGTGCAATTTCGACGGCGGCGACATTCTCCCCGCTCTCAGGTCGCCCTCCGCCAATGACCTCTGCTCTCCATCTGGAGTCGCAGTGGACGGCGCGGGCAACCTCTACGTGGCGGATGGAAGCAACAACCACCGGGTGTTGGAGTACAACACTCCGCTCAATGCGGGCAGTGGCGAAATCGGCGCTGGCGACACCACGGCAGATACGGTCTTTGGCCAAGGCGGGAACTTTACGTCGAGAAAATGCAATGACGGCGGGATCAGCGCCAGCAGCCTGTGCGTTCCAACCGGCGTCGCGGTGGACGCGTCGGGCAACGTCTACGTAGCCGATAGCGTCAACGACCGGGTGCTGGAGTACAACACTCCGCTTAGCACCGGCACCATCGGCGACAGGGTCTTTGGCACGTGCGCCAGTTTCACGTCGTTTGCATGCACTGGGATCAGCGCCAACAGCCTGAGCGACCCGAAAGGAGTCGCAGTGGACGAGTCCGGTAACCTCTACGTGGCTGATTTCGGTAACAGCCGGGTGCTGAAGTACAACCAGCCGCTGCTGGCGGTTACCGCAACCCCAACAGCAACGCCGGCCGGCACTCCAACGGCGACGGCAACCGCGACCGCGACCGCCACGCCAACGGCGATTGCAACGAGTACCGGCGGCACGCCGACAGCCACTCCGACGCCAACGTCGACCAAGACCGGCGGCACGCCGACAGCCACCCCGACGCCAACGTCGACCAAGACCGGCGGCACGCCGACAGCCACCCCGACGCCAACGACGAAGACCGGCGGCACATCAACGCCGACCGCGACTGCTGCGACGCCAACGCCGACCGCAACTGCGACGCCGACCGCCACGCCGACTCCTATCTCGGAGAAGCTGACCATCAGTCCCAGTTCGCTGGCATTCGGAAAAAAGGTGGCAGTCGGAACTACCAGCGCGCCCAAGACGGTCACGATCAAGAACGCGGGTAAGAAGAGAACAGGTCTGGCGGTGAGCATCGAGAGCGAGAGCGCGTCGCCATCGGTGTTCGCGGTCAAGTCGGAATGCGAAAAAACGCTCGATCCCGGCAAGAGTTGCAACGTATCGGTGACCTTCACGCCGACGAACACGACGCCGCAAAGCGGAGAGTTGACCATCAATGACAACGTGATCGGCTCGCCGCAGTCCGTTTCTCTGTCGGGAACCGGCAAGGACCCCAAGAAGAAATAGGGGCCACCGCCGCCTTCCTTAGCGACTCTTTCCGTTATCAGCGACTCTCTCCGTCATCAGCGACTCTCTCTGTCATCCCGACCGAAGCGGAGGGACCCCGGATCTTTTTCTTTGCTCTGCGTGGCGGTTGTTGCGAAACGCACGGCGCACGTGAGCGAGAACACCGCTTGATGCCGGCGTCTTCGGACCAGTTTCAATTCCGCGCGCCCTGATCCCGCGATTCACTCGCGCTCCGGTTGCGCCGGAAATCCCGTCCCTCAAGTCTAAACTTAATGTCACACTAAGAACACACTTTCAGTTGACAGCGCTAACCCTGTTCATGATACCATCCCCACGCTAACGTTGGTGGGGAAGGCTAACCGTTACGCGAGACAGGGGAGGAAACTCTACCATGAAGCGTGTGTGGGCCTTAGCGCTTTCAGCTAATAGAGTTCTGAGCACAAGCACGATCATCCTGCTGGCCGTGGCCATCGCGACGTTCGCGTGGTCAGGCAGGGCGGCGGCAGAGTCCGAAGAGGCCGGGCAGGAGTTGCAGAATTATTTCAGCAACGCCAACACCACCGGCGGACAGGCCTACGTCAATATCATTGCTCCCCTCGAGGGAGATCCAACGGCCACGGCCCCCTACGCGATAGCGGGCGAAACTTGCGCGATGATCTACGTCTTCAATACTGAGCAGGCGATGCAGGCCTGCTGCGGATGCCCGCTGACCGCGGATGCTCTGTTGACCTTCAACATCTCAACCCAATTGGCGAACAACCCGGTGGCGTTAGGGACCATCCTCCACGACGGCGTGATCCGTATTCTCTCGAGCTTGCCAAATTCCACACCGGGGGATCCGCCCGGAGATGACGTGTTTTGCGACCCCAGCACCAGCGTCTGCTGCGATCCTACCGCGTCGGGCGCCGGTTTGACGCTGACCGTCGGTTCGAAACTGGTGGCTTGGGCGGACCACATACAGAATACCCAGATCACCGAAGACGCGTTCCAGGCCGATGTTCCGCATGCGGAGGAACTCGCCTCACTGACCGGCTCACTGCCGGAAGCGTGCGCCGATATCCTTAAGTTGGGTACCGGTCAGGGCGTCTGCACCTGCCCCTTCGGCGATCCGAGCGTGCCGATCCCGCCGACTCCGACCCCGACCGCGACCGCTACCCCGACCGCGAGCGCAACCGCTACGGCGACAGCAACTGCAACTGCCACTCAGACTGCAACGGCGACGGCAACCGCGACTGCAACTGCAACTTTAACGGCAACGCCAACTGCGACGGCGACCGCAACCGCGACTGCAACGGCGACTGCGACCGACACGGCTACCTTAACCGCGACGCCGACGGCGACTGCAACCGCCACTCAGACTGCAACGGCGACGGCAACCGCAACCGCGACTGCGACCGCCACGGCTACCGATACGGCGACGGCAACCGCGACTGCGACCGCCACGGCTACCGATACGGCGACGGCAACCGCGACTGCGACCGCCACGGCTACCGATACGGCGACGCCGACGGCAACCGCGACTGCAACTGCGACTTTAACGGCAACGCCAACTGCGACGGCGACTGCGACCGACACGGCTACCTTAACCGCGACGCCGACGGCGACTGCAACCGCCACTCAGACTGCAACGGCGACGGCAACCGCAACCGCGACTGCGACCGCCACGGCTACCGCTACGGCGACGGCAACCGCGACGGCGACTGCGACCGACACGGCTACCTTAACGGCGACGCCGACGGCTACTGCAACCGCAACCGCGACTGCGACCGCGACCGACACGGCTACCGATACGGCGACGCCGACGGCAACCGCGACTGCGACCGACACGGCTACTGCAACGCCGACTGCAACCGCAACACCTAGTTTAACCGTCGACAGCACCGCCGACCCCGCGGGAAGCACTTCCGACAACGGGTTCTGCACGCTCCGTGAAGCGATCAACAACGCCAACAGCCCGGGCGTGGATACCACGGGCGGGGACTGCTGGGTCCCCACCGCAGGCACCCCCGACGACATCACTTTCAGCGTCACCGGCACCATCACGCTAACCAGCAGTCTCCCCGCAATCCTAAGCACGAGTATTACGGGTCTTACGTCGGTTACGATCGATGGGACCGGGCAGAGCATCACGATCAACGGCCTCAACGGCCTCAATGCTTACCAAATACTTTCGGTGAACTCGGGCGCTATGCTCACCCTGAATGACCTGACGATTGAAAACGGCAGTTCGGGAAGCTACGGCGGCGGCGTCTGGAATTCCGGCACCCTGAACGTCACCAACAGCACCTTCTCCGGCAACAGCGCGGGGATCGAGGGCGGCGGCGTCTGGAATTCCGGCACCCTGAACGTCACCAACAGCACCTTCTCCGGCAACATCGCGGGGATCGAGGGCGGCGGCATCTACAACATTTTGGGCACTGTGAACGTCACCAACAGCACCTTCTCCGGCAACAGCGGGGGCGACGGCGGCGGCATCTACAACGATTCTGGCACCACCACCGTAACTAACTCCATCCTGGCCACGGACACGGGCGGAAACTGCGCGGGGTTCGGGACGCCGCCTGTCACCGACGGCGGCTACAATATCTCCGACGACACTACGTGTGGTTTTACGGCTACCGGCAGCTCCAATAGCACCAATCCTCTCCTCGCCACCGCTGGGTTGGTGAATAACGGCGGGCCCACCCAGACCATCGCACTTCAGGCCGCGAGTCCGGCTGTCGATGTGATCCCGAGCGGGGTCGGGAACGCAAATTGTCCGGGATTCGACCAGCGTGGCGATCCGCGGCCCGCCCCCGGATTCAGCAATTGCGACATCGGCGCGTACGAGCTTCAGCCGATAATCGTCAACACGCTGGCTGATACAGGCTCGGTGGGAGTTTGCGCCCTGCGCGACGCGATCACCGCAGCCAACAGTCAGGCCGCCGTGAACGGATGCGCCGCAGGCACCGGCAACGACCTCATCACTTTCAGCGTCACCGGCACGATCCTGCTGGGCAGCACGCTCACCGCAATCACGAATACCTCGCCCGCTAGTCTCACGATCGATGGCACCGGGCAGAACATCATCATCAACGGCGGCGGTACTTACGGAGTACTTTCGGTGAGCGGGGGCGCTACGCTCACCCTGAATGACCTGACGATTGAAAACGGTAGTGCGACGTTCGGCGGCGGCATCGAAAACAACGGCACGCTGACCGTCACCAACAGCACCTTCTCCGGCAACAACGCGTCTGCCAACGGCGGCGGCATCTACAACGAGGTTGGCACTCTGAACCTCACCAACAGCACCTTCTCGGCCAACAGCGCGGGTAACGTCGGCGGCGGCGTCTGGAATTCCGGCACCTTGAACGTCACCAACAGCACCTTCTCGGCCAACAGCGGGGGTGTCGGCATCTACAACTCTGGCACCGCCACCGTAACTAACTCCATCTTGGCCGCGGACACGGGTGGAAACTGCTCAGGTACGATCGCCGACGGCGGCTACAACATCTCCGACGACGCAACCTGTGGTTTTACGGCGACGGGGAGCGCCAATAGTAAGAATCCGCTGCTCGCCGCCGCTGGGTTGGCGAATAACGGCGGGCCTACGTATACGATCGCGCTTCAGTCCACGAGTCCGGCTATCGATGTGATCCCGAGCGGGAGCGCAAATTGTCCGGGATTCGACCAGCGCGGCGCACCGCGACCCGCGCCCACATACACCGACTGCGACATCGGCGCGTACGAGTACGGCGGCGTGGTTCCCTAGCCCACGCCGCCCGCAACCGCGACTGCGACTGCAACTGCCACGCCAGCAGCGGGAACCGGAAAGAACCCCAAGAAGAAATAGGGGCCGCCGCTGCCTTCCTTAGCGATTCTTTCCGTCATCAGCGACTCTTTCCGTCATCCCGACCGAAGCGGAGGGACCCCGGATCTTTTTCTTTGCTCTGCGTTTATTTTCCTAGCCTTGTAACCGTCTTCGGCGATGCGGGACAGTACGACGGGCGGCGATGTGGCGGTTGTTGCGAAACGCGCGGCCGCGCCCTCTCCCGTTCTAGCAGGGCCTTACGACTTTGCTCAGGGTGAACTCCGCCCGCATCTTTGTTCTAATATTGGGTGCAGGGGTCACCCCCTGCGGGTCACCCCTGCCACAACTTTCGCTGATAATTCCCAACACCGTCGCGATTGACTGAAAAGGACGGCCTGCTAAAGTTAATCGAGACTGGTGATGGGGTTCACCAAAACCGCTCTGCTCCGAGCAGGGCTGACGACCCCTACCGAGGCCGTAAGGCCGGTAGGGGTTTTCGTTTATATCCCTACCGGACATTCGTTGGCGCGACACGAGCGGCGATCGAAATAGCGCTCGCGCGAACATATTAGCGCCGCACGCGAGCCGTGCGATGGAGGCAGTCGAATGCAGAATGTCTGGTTCGTAGCATCGGCGTGGATGGGGATAGCGTTCCTGGCAAGCCTGATCTCGATTCGTTTGGGCGTGTCAGTGGCGTTGATCGAAATCCTGCTCGGCGTCGTTGCAGGCAATACCTTTCATATTCAGTCGAACGAGTGGGTCAGTTTCCTTGCCACCTTCGGCGCCGGCTTGCTGACGTTCCTCGCCGGAGCGGAAATCGACCCCGAATCGCTTCGTTCACATTTAAAACAGAGCATGGCCATCGGCGTCATTGCATTCCTCATCCCGTTCCTCGGGGTCCTGGCGTTCGCGTACTGGGTGGCTGGCTGGACGTATCACGAGGCGCTCATCGCAGGTATAGCTCTGTCCACGACCTCGGTTGCGGTGGTGTACGCCGTGCTGGTTGAGAGCGGGCTGAACCGAACTGAGCTTGGCAAGATGATACTCGCGGCTTGTTTCATCAACGACTTCGGAACCGTGCTGGCGCTGGGAGTGTTCTTCGCGAATTTCAATCGCTGGATGGTGTTGTTCGTGGTGCTGATGGCAGTGACGCTTTATTTTCTGCCGTCGTGCACGCGCGCGATTATCAAAAGTTTGGGCGCGACTCGCGTGAGCGAGCCGGAAGTAAAATTCCTCTTTCTGGTTCTCTTCTTCCTTGGCGGTCTCGCGAAGGTGGCGAATAGCGAGGCGGTCCTGCCGGCTTATCTCGCGGGCTTGGTCGTCGCCGGAGTATTCCTGAACGACCGCGTGCTGGTAAACCGGATGCGGTCGATCGCATTCACGATGCTGACACCCTTCTACTTCATCAAGGCGGGTCTGTACGTTTCACTGCCTGCCCTGATTCCGACGGCGGGGTTAGTCATGGTATTGCTGGGAATCAAAATGTTGACGAAATTTACAGGTGTATGGCCGCTCAGTTACGGCTTTGGCATACCGTCGCGCGAGCGCATGTACACGACGATGCTGATGTCCACGGGGCTGACGTTCGGCACCATCTCGGCACTCTTCGGTCTCGAAAACCACATTATATCGCAAGCTCAATACACCGTGCTCGTGACCGTCGTGATTCTAAGCGCCGTGGTGCCGACTCTGATTGCCGAGCGCTTCTTCATGCCCGATACTGGTGCTGAGGCGGCCCGTGAAAAACACGCTCAACCGCCGGTTCGTGCCGCTAACGAATAGGAGAATGTTGCCAATGTACCGGAATATAGCCTGCGCGTTCGACGGCTCCGATTGCTCCAGACGGGCGCTAGACGTGGCGCTACATCTGGCGCGGGCCGACCAGCAGAAGCTGTGGATGATCTTCATCGAGGAAATGCCTCGTTATCCCGGTGCTCCGAGCGAGACTAACGAAGAGCTCGAGCGCGCGGATGCGATCTTCGATAAGCTTCGGGATGAAGCGCTTGAGGCAGGCAAGAAGTACGGTGTCGAAGTGGTCGCGGAAAAACGCGTGGGCCATCCCGCCCAGGCGCTCGTGCGCTACGTGAAAGATGCCGGCATCGATCTCTTGGTGATGGGCCACACGGGACACTCGAAGCTCTGGGGCACGTTTCTCGGGACGACGGCCGACAAGGTTGTCAGCCACGCGACATGTTCGGTGCACGTCGTTCGATGAAAGATGCTGCCCCCGCGAAAAACGGCGAAGTCGAGCGATTCGTCGGCGAAGGCGGCTGGCGAGTCGAAGCCGGCGTCGGAATCGAAGTCGGCGTCATCTGAGTCGAAAACGTCCTCATCCAAAACATCTTCCCAGTCCAAATCGTCGTCCGAAAAGTCTGCGTCGGCCAAATCCGCCGACTGATCTTCCTTAGCGACTCTTTCCGTCATCAGCGACTCTTTCCGTCATCAGCGACTCTTTCCGATCATCAGCGACTCTTTCCGATCATCAGCGACTCTTTCCGTCATCAGCGACTCTTTCCGTCATCCCGACCGAAGCGGAGGGACCCCGGATCTTTTTCCTTGCTCTGCGTTTATTTTCCTAGCCCTGTAACCGTCTTCGGCGATGCAGGACAGTACAACGGGCGGCGATGTGGCGGCTGTTGCGAAACGCGCGGCCCCGCCTTCTCGCCCGCGCCAAATCTCACCGACCATGTACTGGCGGCTTTCATTGCCTTATAAGCCCGTTTGTATCCAGTTGGTCCCGTTACAGCGAATAGCACAATGCATGGTTCCGCCACTTGTAGCCGTAGCCCCTAGCGAGCAGGCTGCCGTTGAGTCCGATTCGGTTTGCGTTTCGCCTTCAATAGAAGGAGCAAAAGTACCAAAACTTGCCAGCGGTTGCGCGATGCCCGAGATAAGTATCGGATACAGCGGCTTGAACGCTACAAGATCTGCTACCCACTGCGCTGATGAGCTTATAGCGGCGGTTTCAGTACCCGTCGCGCCGATTGGATAAGCCCATGCCTGCGTTGTCAGATTCAGAAACCTCACGGAGTCAGTCGGCGCGGTAAACGACCCGGTACCAAGCTGGTAGTCGCCAGCTACAACAGCGATGCCCATGCCAGTCGGCGCGGTCCACGTCCCGGCGCCCAGTTGAGCAAAGAACGCCATCAGGTAATCGCCAGCTAGAGTGGTTGTGACTGTTGGCGCTGCCGGTGCCGTGCTAATTCCGCTGGCATTGCTTGCCACATCAAATACTGAAATGTTCGAGACGACATACGTCCTCATATCAAAAGGCAGCGTGCCCGTCCACGAGAAAGTGTAAGGAGGACTCTCACTCGCACCAAACACTTTGAAATAAAGCGCCTGACATAATCCAGTAGCCGAAGCCACGGAATTAGGAATCAGTGTCCATCCAGAGGGCGGTGTGATTGTTTGACAGGCGGTCGAGCTTCCAAGCAGCACTTGGATAACTCCCGCTAGATTTTCAAGATTTGCTGCTATTGAATTAAACGGATAGGCTTGCCCAGAACTTCCGGTCCAGGATTGTGTGTCGACCACAGAATCACTGTCAGTGAAGGTTGACCCGCCCAGAAACTGCGCCTGCGCGACCGCTGGCGACAACGCATATAGTAACGCGACCGCAATAAGAAACGAGATTTTACGCATTAGTAGCTTGGAACCTCCTCGTTGTACACGCTATTCCACGTCTCATAGGCATTGGTAGAATTGCCGGGGTTGATATAACATACATAGGAAGCGTAATCAGTAGGAGCTGGATTAATGCCAGCCACACTATTAACTTGAAATTCAGTGCAGCCCCCCGCTGGTACTTGAACCGGTGCAGTTTGATCGGTTGCGTAGTTCTGATTTCCTAGATTGCAGCGGAATACGGCCAGTGTCGGAGCTGAGCGAAAATTACAGAATTGAACTAACACAACCTGAAGTGGTGAATAAAAATAAACACCATTGCCCTCGCCAGCCTCGAACCCACCGTTGTCGCCAGCAACGGCTGTTTCGATGTTCGCGGGGAGAGCTAAGGCTGCTCTGGGGCTGGCGTTACCCGGATGATTACCTATGCCGGTGCCATTGCCCTGAAATGTCGGTGAAATCGCTTGAACGCTCGAACGAGAGAGGTACTCCCATTTCGATATGGCGTCGTCGTACTGAAAAAGTATATCTTCAACATCATTCGGCCAAGTCTCAGGAATCAGTGTGTTTGGCTGATTAGTAATCGAATTTTGGAACAGGAACATACTGCCCCAAGTCGGAACCCTGCCGCCAGTAGAGTCCTGGGTAAGCCGTATTGTAAAGAACTGGCCCGGCGTCTGTCCCGCCCCCATGTTTATAGTTTGATTGGCCGTCACGGTGAGCGTTCCGATGCTGTACCCGGATGGGTTGCAGGTCCAACTGTTTGACGCCAGCGTGCAGGCCGACTTACTTGCGATGACCATGCCGGTCCCGGTGGCCAGCGTCGCGACACAGGCGTTGTAGGCCTGCCAATTAGTTAGATCCGATCCCTGAGCGTTTACAGGATCGCAGGGCGCGGCCATCGCGAAAGAGCCGAGGCATCCAAGTCCTAAGATGATAAATAAGATCAACACCAGTGATTTTATCATCGCAAGTCTCCATTCAGAGTTTGCAACCTAAGCACCACCGCCGATGCTCTTAGCCGTGTCGAGCCAATCCAGTCCGCTGGTAGCGCCGTTGAAGAATCGGCGGAAAGTATCGTCGACCAAACGGCGGGTCGCCTTGCCACGTGACGCGGTAATTTGCTCTAGCGCAGACCAATAGTCCGCGAGGTTGAGAGGGTCTTCACCGCCCTCCTTCATGAGGTTCATCAACCGGTCTAGCTCGCCATCCAAGACTTTCATGTTCTTGGTATTACGAATGTATCCGCACGCAGCTACTAGCCCGAAAAGGAACGCGCTACTAGTGGAAAGCAGATAGCGCTTGTACGGATCGCTCGCGTAAGCGGCCATCATCGCCGGATGAAGGTCGGTGGCGATTCGCTTCAGCGTCGCGACGACATCCTCGATATCGCCCACCTTGTCTAGGTACGCTTCGTCTTCGAGATAGCGATCCGCTTCGGGCGCAGCGGAGACCTGCGCATTGTTGGCGATGAACGCTTCCGTTGCCAGGATGAGGTCTGAGGCAGCGAATTGTTCCTTGGGCTTGGTCATCCCGGGAATTTTCTCAATCTCATACCAGAGCTTGATTTGTGCGCGTATTTGCAGCTCCTCGATCAGTGGGCGTTTCATGATTTCAAGTTGAACCGGCAGGTTCATCCGCCTTTGCCCGGTGTTGAAAGTCACCATGAAATGCAGCAGGCCCCCAAGGTCTATGTTGTAGAAGACTTCATATCGCATCAGGCGAGTAAGAATCTTTTCAGTGGCAGCCTTCGGGTCGCCAGTTGCCTTGACCACTTCCGCGAAGTATTCCCATGCGTCTTTTGGAATCACGCCATCTGCGACAAGTTGCTCACGGTATAGGACGAGTAAGATCGCGATGCAGTAGCAATACAGTCGCTGCAATCCATCGATGATGGAACAGCGGATCGGGCCGGCGTCGATTTTTTCGACCTTTCCGTTTGAATGATTCAGCGCCGCCACCTTAGATTCCGGCATCAGCGCTCCTTCGATGTAATCCCGAATCAGCCGCCTGTAGATCGGGTCGATGACGTGGTCGAAGGGCGGGCGCTGCGAGAAGTTATCTGCAATAGAGACCCGCTGTATGTATGCGGCCAGCGGCTCTCGCACCTTGCCGACGTATCCCCCGGTCTTTGGATCGAGGTCAGGCTCTTCCACAAGCTGGATTGGTCCGGGCGGCTTGAGCAAACCTCCAAAGCCCATATTTTCAAGTTCTTCCTTGAGGTGAAGCAGTCGAGTGCGCAGTTTTTCCGCGCGCTCAAGGCGGGTTGGAGCCTTGGCCTTAATCTTCGTTCTTCTTCCCTTCATCTTTTTCGTTGCCCTCACTTCGGCTGCTATTTCGTCGTCGAAACTCGCAGTGTCTTCCGTAGCGGTTTGCACATCCATATTTTTTCTCGTGCCTGCGCTTTCTGGCGCTTTTGGGATGGCGGAAATCTAACCATAGAATTGGCTCTAAAACAATGAGCCTATTCAATTTAGGAGCCATTTAATTTGTAATTTGGCTCATCTCAGCCGCTTAGTCGAAAATGCGTGCAACTGGTTTCTGCTGATATTTCGGTCGTTTAGCTGGTCTATTTCAGTAGCAGCGCTTATCCCCACCACTGGCGGCATCAAATCGATTTCATAGTTGAAAGGTGCCTGCCCGCTGACAAGGAGGCCTCGGTGAGAAACCCACGCGCGATCATAGCCGCGCCCTCTCGCGCGCGCCATCATCCGACCTACCGATTGTCGCATCCAGATGAGGCCAATATGCTCCCCGGCTCTTTCCCCCTAACCCGTTCTAACAGGCCGCCAGGCCGCATCTTTGTTTTAATATTGGGTGCAGGGCTCAGCCCTGGCCGTGGCGACGGCAGCGCAGTATTAAGAAAGGAAAACACGGCGCGCCTGCGGGCAGGGGCCGCGCCCGCCAACGGCGGGCGGCCTTAATACTGGGTGCAGGGGTCACCCCTGCAATCACACGGTGGGTTTCACATTTAATTAAGTGATTTCCCTTCCCCGGCGCGCGTCCCCGGGACTGTCACCCCCTGCCTGGCTGTGGCAAGCCTACTGCTTTTTTGTTTGAATCGTGCGCGATGCGCGCGCTGGTATTCGATCGCAATCTGGAATTTCGCGCCGACTATCCCGATCCCGTTGCGGCGCCGGGCGAGAGTGTCGTCCGCGTCTCGCTCGCCGGCATCTGCGGAACCGACCTCGAGATCGCCGGCGGCTACATGCAATTTCGGGGAGTGCCGGGTCATGAATTCGTCGGCCGCGTAGTCGAATCGAACAACTCCTCGATCCGGGGAAAACGCGTCGTTGGCGAGATCAACGCGGGATGCGGGCGATGCGCGATATGCGCCGGCGGTCTCGCGCGCCATTGTCCCAATCGCACAGTGCTCGGAATCCTCGGGCGCGACGGCGCCTTTGCAGAATTCCTTCGTCTTCCCGACAGCAACCTGGTTGCGATTCCCGATTCGATTCCAGACGAGGTTGCGGTATTCACCGAACCGGTCGCCGCCGCGTACGAGATCTTCGAGCAGGTTCATCTATCGCGCAATCAGACGATCGCGGTGATAGGCGACGGCCGGCTCGGCGCGATCGTCGCGATGGCGCTCAAGGGCGAGAAGTACCAGCCGTTGGTAGCGGGCCATCATCGTGAGAAACTCGCGCGGCTGGCTGAACTCGGACTCGATACGGCCGAGGAATCTTCTGTGCGGGACAAATTCGAGGTCGCGATCGATTGCAGTGGAAGCGGATCGGGTTTTCGGCGCGCGGTTGAACTGGTCCGGCCGCGCGGAAAGATCATACTGAAGAGCACCGTGGCAGCGGCGGCTGAAATTAATCTGGCGCCAATCGTGGTGAATGAAATCAGCGTGATCGGTTCGCGATGCGGCCGCTTTGCGCCTGCGCTCGACGCACTCGCGGCCGGAAAAATCGATCCTCGCCCGCTGATCGATGGCATCTTCGCGCTCGACAGCGAAAACGGCCTGGCCGGTTTCGATGCCGCGAAGGATCCGCTCAATTTCAAAATACTGCTGAGAGCGCCGTGAAACGCCGCAGCCCCCGGCCATTGCGCGCCGGCCGAATCGTGGTCGGAATCGATACGGGCGGCACGTTCACCGATCTCGTCGCGATCGCCGGCGGTGAAATCCGCGTGCATAAAGTGCTCTCGACGCCGGCGGACCCTGCCGACGCTGTCATCCGCGGCCTGCGCGAGATGCTCGCGGGCATCGACGCGGCGCCGCAGTCCGTCACCTACAGTTCCACCGTCGCGACCAATGCGCTGCTCGAGAAAAAAGGCGCGCGCGTCGCACTGTTTACCAACGCAGGGTTCGAAGACCTCATCGAGATCGGGCGCCAGAACCGCGACGACCTGTACGCGCTGGCGCCTTCGCGACCCGAGCCGCTCGTCGGCCGCGCGATGCGCTTCGGCGTTGCCGAGCGCACGCTGTTCGACGGGATCATCATCAGATCGCTCAGCCGTGCGGAGCTTGCGCGAATTCGGCGGCTCGCTGCGCGCAGCGGCGCCGACGCATTCGCCATCTGCCTGCTTCACTCGTACGCCAATCCGAAAGGCGAGGAATCGATCGCGCGGGCGCTGGCGCCGCTCGGACGGCCGCTCTCGGTCTCGCATCGGATTGTCGCCGAGTATCGCGAATATGAGCGCTTCTCGACGGCGGTCGTGAATGCGTACGTCGCGCCGCGTATGTCGTCGCATCTGAAAAACCTGGAGACCCGGCTCGAAGGGGCGCGGCTTCGAGTGATGCAGTCCAACGGCAGCGCGATCGGCCTGGAGCTGGCGCGGGCAGAGCCGGTGCGAACGATTCTCTCCGGCCCCGCCGCGGGCGTGATTGGAGCGGCGAGCCTGGCGCGCGCATTCGGCGCCGATCGCTTCATCACGTTCGACATGGGCGGTACCTCGACGGATGTTTCGCTGTTTGATCGCCGCGCGCCAGTCCGCACGCTGAGTCATCCCGACGGATACGCGGTGCACACGCCGGTTTTGGACATTCACACCGTCGGCGCAGGCGGCGGCTCGATCGCGCGGATCGACGCAGGCGGTTCGCTCCGAGTCGGACCGGATAGCGCGGGAGCGGATCCCGGACCCGCGTGCTATGGACGCGGGGAGTCGTGCACCGTGACTGACGCCGACCTGATCGCGGGCAGATTGGTCGCGGGGAATTTCCTGGGCGGCCAAATGAAGCTTTATCCGGATCGCGCTCGGCGCGCATTGTCGCGGCTCGCGAGCGAGATGAAAACGAATCCGATTGCGGCGGCGCGCGGGATTATTCGCGTCGTCAACGCGAACATGGAGCGCGCGATTCGCGTGATCACGGTCGAGCGCGGGTACGATCCGCGCGACTTCGCGTTGCTGGCGTTCGGGGGCGCCGGCCCGATGCACGCGTGCGAACTGGCGCTCGATTTGGGTATCCGGCGAATCGTGATGCCGCGAAATCCCGGCCTGCTGTGCGCGTGGGGGGCGGCGAGCGCTCCTTTGGGCCGCGAGTATTCGCTGACGGTGCGCGAGACGAATCCGAACTATCGGGGCCTGCTCGCGCGCGCCTCGGGACTGGTCCGCCGCGCACACGCCGAGCTCGGGGCTGAAGGAGCGGCCGCGATTCGTCACGAACTGTGGGCCGACATGCGCTATCGGGGGCAGTCGTACGAACTCGAAATCGCGCTCACGCCCCGATTCGTCGCCGACTTTCATTCGACGCATCGCAGAACTTTCGGACATTGCTGCGCGAGTAGCGCCGTCGAAGTGGTGAATATCCGTATCCGCGCGGTCGCGGCGGCGTCGGTCGCCAGGCCGAAGCGAATCGCACGCCAGGTCGGGAAGCCAACGCCGGTTTCAAGCGGACCAGTGCTGGTTGGCGGACGGGAACGTGCGGCGCCGATCTACGATCGAGCCTCATTTGGCGCAGGCGCGCGCGTGCGCGGGCCGATCGTCGTCGTCGAGCTGAGTTCCACCGCGTACGTCGCGCCGGAATTCACTTTGCGCGTGGACGACTTCGGTAATCTCCAGTTGGAGGCGGCGCGATGAAGCTCGATTCGATCACGCTGGCCGTGATGAACAGTCGTCTTGCAGCGATTGCCGACGAGATGGGCGTTGTGCTCGGGCATACGGCGTTCTCGCCCAATATCAAGGAGCGGCACGATTTTTCATGTGCGATTTTCGACGCGCGCGGCGAGCTGGTCGCGCAGGCCGCACATATTCCGGTGCATCTCGGCTCGACGCCGCTCTCGGTGCGCGCGGCGATCGCGACGCTCGAGTTCGAGCGCGGCGACGTCGCCGCGCTGAACGACCCCTTCGCCGGCGGGACGCATCTGCCCGACTTGACGCTGGTCGCGCCGGTGTTTATCGGGATCGAGCGCCGCCCGTTCGCGTACGCCGCCAACCGGGCGCATCACGCGGACATGGGCGGGATCGCGCCGGGCTCGATGGCGCTCGCGACGGAGATTTACCAGGAAGGTTTCCGATTGCCTCCGGTGAAAATTGTCAGCGGCGGCGAGATTGCCCGCGACGTGATGACGCTGTTTCTCGCCAATACGAGAGTCCGCGAGGAGCGCGAGGGCGACCTGCGCGCGCAGATTGCCGCGTTGTCGGTCGGCGCCGAGCGGTTGCTGGCGATCGTAAAAACGTCGGGACGGAAAACGGTCGAAGCTGCGATGGACGGGCTCAAGGATTACGCCGAGCGCCTGATGATGGCCGCGCTTGCCGAGCTTCGGCCGGGAACCTATCGGGCGGAGGATTTTCTCGACGACGACGGATTCGGCACAGGTCCGATTCCAATTCGTGCCGCAATCAAAATAGGCGGCGGCAGGGCGTTCGTCGACTTCACCGGTTCCGCGCCGCAGGTGCGCGGTTCGGTCAACGCAAATTTCGCGGTCACCCTGTCCGCGACTTTCTATGTCATGAAATGCCTCGCGGCGGAGGCCGTGCCCGCCAACGAAGGCCTGATGCGCCCGATCAGTCTCCTCGCGCCGCCAGGCTCGATCGTCAACGCGTTGGCTCCAGCAGCGGTCGCGGGCGGAAACGTCGAGACCTCGCAGCGGATTGTTGACGTTCTGTTTCGCGCGCTCGCCAAGGCGGCGCCGAATCGCATCCCGGCGGCGAGTTCGGGCTCGATGTCGAATCTGACGGTCGGCGGCTTCGACCGATTTCGCGACCGCCATTTTTCTTACTACGAAACGATCGCCGGCGGCGCGGGCGCCGCAAAGGGCCGGCCCGGCGCGTCTGGCATCCACACTCACATGACCAACACGCTCAACACGCCGATCGAGGCGCTCGAGGCCTACTACCCGATGCGGATCACCGAGTATCGAATCCGGCGCCGCTCGGGTGGCCGTGGTCGCGCGCGTGGCGGCGACGGACTGATTCGTGAACTCGAGTGCCTTGTCGATTCGAACGTAAGCTTGCTCACTGAACGGCGGACAATCGCGCCGTACGGACTCGCCGGCGGAGGACCGGGCGCGACGGGGATGAACATTCTGGTGCGTGGCACGCGACGAACCAGGTTGCCCGGCAAAACGAATATCGATGTCAAAGCGCACGAGCGCATTCGAATCGAGACACCCGGCGGCGGCGCCTGGGGCCGTCGCTAAACGCGGAAGTGGCGCATCGACCGGCGGCCCGCTAGCTTGAGCACGATGGCGGAGCAGCAATTCTATGTGGGCATCCATGGCGTTATCGCCAGTCGCGGGCGAATACTCGTGCTCAAGCGCGCGCCGGTAATGCCGTATCGGCCCGGAAGCTGGGACCTTCCCGGCGGCCATATCGCGCTGGGCGAGAGTTTCGAGGATTGCCTGTTGCGCGAGGTCAAGGAGGAAACCGGGCTTGATGTCGCGATCGACCGCCTGCTCGGATTGCACAGCATGGTTTCAGAGCCCTATCTGCAGGCGCTTTACTCGTGTCGGTTGACAGTTTTTCAGAAAGTGCAGCTGCGGCCCGACGAACACGTCGAGCATCGATGGGTCGCGCCGGCTGAGCTCGCGAGCCTCGAGCTGATTCCTTATCTCGCGGCGATTCTAAAGCGCGGTATGCTGGGTTACGTGAAGTGATCGAGGCGATGCGGCGCTATCTCGCGATCAGGCGGCCGCGCCAGTAACCGAGGAAGTTGGCGCATTCGAGTTCGTGATAAATCGCCCGCTCCGGATCGCCGCGCATCGCGGCGGCCGCCATTCTGACCCCGTTGCGGACCAGCTTGTCGAGGCGGTTGTGGCTTTGCAGTCCCGCAAATGCGGTGCCCATGCCGAAGGCGAAGCTCTTGCGCCGCAGATACGCCCGCGTCATCCGCTCGGCCGGAATCAGATGATGCACGATCGCGCGCGGAGCAAACCCGATCGCGCCGCCGCGCGCCAATATCCGCGCAAACAGTTCGGTGTCCTCGCCCGAGATAGGATTGCCGCCGACCACGCCGAGGTCCTCGCGAAATTTCCCGAAACGCGCGAACGCAGAGCGCTTGAATCCGACATTGGCGCTGAAATAATTATCCAACCGCTCGGCAGATGACGTTGGCGCCGACTCGATCGTACGCCGGTCGTGAACTGCGAGCTTGACCCACAGGCTCGGCCCGAGCCACTTGGGCGGCGGCGATGACCATCGCGGGATAACCATCCCGCACGCGGCGTCCAGGTCGCGCTGGCGCATGTTATCGAGTAGTTCGGCGGCCCAATCGCGCTCGGCCAGCGCGTCGTCGTCTATGAAGAAGATGAAGTCCGACGCGGTTTCGTCCACCGCACGATTTCGCGCAAAGCTCGACCCCAGGCGCGGTTCGAACACCCGCCGCATCGCAAGCGCCGCGCCACGCGCGGATTCATCGATTACCGCTGCGGTATCGTCAGTCGATCCATTGTCGATGACGAGGCAGTCGGCCTCGACGCCCGCCGGCATCGAGAGCGACGCGATACTCGCCAACGTCTCGCGCACCAAGGCCGCGCGATTATGGGTGGGAATCGCAATTGTGAGTTTGACTGTCAATGCGGTCGTGCGCGCGCGCTAAGCGAATCCGCCGCCGCTTCATGCCGCGCCGCGTTTCCATAATAGCCCAACCGCGCCTCGCACCGGATAACCCGGCGCCGATGCGCAACTCGGCGTCAAGCGCCGGGCCGCGTCAGTTCTTCGCCGGCGCTGCCGCCGAAGCGGCGGGCGCGGAAGCTGCCGAAGCAGCCGTCGCGGGCGAAGCTCCCGGCGACGGCGATGGCGCCGCGGGCTTGGGCAGCGGCGCGCCCGATTGCGTGAACGCGATCGACGTGACCGTCAGGTCGGGCGTCGCTTTTTGCTGGATGTCGGTCGCGGCTGTGAGGCGGAAACCGAAATTGCGCGTCTCGCCCGGCACGAACGGCAGCACCGGACGCCCGAAGTTGGTGAACTCGAGCGGGGTCGCGATCGGCGTGTGGACCTCGCTGAAGACTTCCTTCTTGGTTTTCCCTTTGCCCACTGTGTACGTGACCGTGAACTGAACCTCGTCGATAGCTTTGTCGCCGCTGTTCGTCATCTTGCCGAAAATTCCCGGCACTCGCGACGCTGACATCTTCATATCGACATCGCTCAGCGCGATTTTCGGGACGTACGCCTGCGCGTCGGAGAGCTGCTTCTGCGCGTTTTGTATATCCGCCAACTCGCGCCCGTACTGGAACTTGAGGCCCGCGTTGCCGGTCGCCTGCTCTTTGTCCAGTTCGTCGAGGATTTTCTGATAGGCGGCGATCGCCTTGTCGTAGTCGTGCTTGTGGTAGAGATCGACGGCGTCCTTGTGTTCCTTGATGATATTTTCTTTGAACGGGAAATTGACGAACAGCCGCCATTCGCCACCCTGATTCACCATCACCATATTGTCGTCGTAGGTGACCTTGGGGTACGTATTTTCGGCCAGGTTCTTTTGCGCGATCGGGTCGGGGGACGCATCTCTGGTAAGTGAAGCATCGATCGTCCGCTCCCAGAGCGCGAGATCGGGCTGCGTCACGCTGACCGTGACTATTGCCTTGTCGCCGTCGGTCTTCGAGTCGCCAACCTTGTAATCATAAACGCGCAGCACGCCCTTGAACCAGTCCTTGCTCACGTCGGGCGCCATCGGGATTTCGCTGAGGAACTGATCCATCGTGCGATCGACCTGGTCCTGATGCGACAGCGCCTGGTAGCAGGTCGGGTAATTGTAAAGTTTCAGGTTGCTCAGATAGGTTTCCGCCGCGTGCTGGGGCGTATGACCCTGGCATCCCGCCACGAGAAACGCACAAACCGCAGCAGCCGCAAGAATCGCACCCTTGGCCTGAATTCTGCTCATTGTCATCGTCGAAATCCTTCTTTACGCGAGCCGCAAACGGTTCGATTCTAATGTCGCTTCCACCGAAAACAAGCTCGGCTCGGGGGGGCAATTTCCACCCGTTGGCCGCCATCCTGGCAGGCAACAGTCCCCTGCTTATCAGAAAAAAGGCGCGCTATGCGAACGGCCGCGGATCCGCCGCAGCCGCTTGCGTGGCCCGCGGCGGAAACCAAAAGCGCTCGACTTCGGTGGCGCGGATCGCATCGTCGATCATCCGCGGGACATCGAATCGCGATTCCGCCGCCTCGACTTCCTCGATTCGCGCCCGCGTCTCGGGATGCGCCGGCACAAACAGCGTGCAGCAGTCCTGGTCGGGCAATATCGACGTCTCGAACGTGTGCAGCCGGCGCGCCTGATCGATAATCTCGTTTTTGTCCATCCCGACCAGCGGCCGCATGACCCCAAACGCCGCCGCCTTCTCGATCACCGCCATGTTTTCCAGCGTCTGCGAGGCGACCTGCCCCAGGCTTTCGCCCGTTACCAGCACCGTCGCGCCTGAACGCTCCGCCAGCGCGCTTGCGATTCGCAGCATGAAGCGCCGGTACAGCACCACCCGCAGCGGGCGCAAAGTATTCGCCACGATCTCGCGCTGCAAGTTTCCAAACGGCACCAGCATCAACGTCGATCGCGCCTGCCATCGCGTCAGATGAGCTGCAAGCTCCGCCGCCTTCTCCCGGCTCGCCGCCGAAACGATCGGATACGCGTGAAAATGTACGAAGTCCAGCCTAAGCCCGCGCCTCATCATTCGATGCGCTGCGACCGGCGAATCGATCCCGCCCGACAGCAGCGCCAGTCCATGCCCCGTGACCCCCACCGGAAGTCCGCCCGCGCCCGCCATCTTGCCCGCCGACACGTACGCGGCATCGTTCATTATCTCGATCGATATCGTGAGCTCGGGCGCGTCAAGATCCACTTCGAAGCCGAGCGCCTCCTGCACTTCGCCGCCGACCGCACGATCTATTTCCACCGAATTCATCGCGAACCGTTTGTCCTCGCGTTTGGTCCGCACCGCAAATGTCCTCGCATTGCTTCCGCTGGCGCGCTTGATCGCTTCGCGCGCGATCGATTCGATGTCGCGAGCGGTCGCACGGCTTATCGAGAAGTTCTGCAGCCCGAAAATCAACGCCGCGCGCTCGGCTGCGGTTTCGTCACTTAGCTCGTCGGGGATTTGCACCATCAGGCGCGGCCCGACGCTGCGGATATTGCCCAGCCGGTAGTCGCCGAATATATCGCGCAGATTCTGCTTGACCTGATCGACGAATCGCCACTGATTGCGCCCCTTGAGCGCGATCTCGTGGTACCTGCCAATCAAATATCGCATGCTATGAAGTCACTCGCGTGCAGCCGCCGGACTTGAGGTTAGCCTACCCGGCGGCAGCATTGAAAACCGGGCGGGCGCTTGCAAGAAGGGCGTTGCGCGCGATTATCTGTAGCAATGAGTGACGCTAGACCCACACCCGATCCCACCGCGGCGAACGACAATGCCCCTGAAAGGACGTTTGCCCGCCAGATCGATCTCATCCGACGCAAGCTCTCCACCGTCACTCCCGCCCCGCGCGCGGCGCTGGCGAACAAGTCGAACGCCGCCGCGGTGCTGATGCCGCTCTTCGAGCGCGCCGGCCGCCTTCACGTCGTCTATATCCGCCGCTCTGACCATGTCGCGAGCCATCGCGGCCAGGTCGCGTTTCCCGGCGGACGCGTCGATCCCGTGGATGCGACCCTGCTCGACGCCGCTCTGCGCGAGGCGCACGAAGAAGTCGGCATCCATCCTTCGACCGTAGAAGTGGTCGGCGCTTTCCCCACCATGCAAACGACGACCAGCGGAATTGTCGTCGCGCCATTCGTCGGTGTGATCCCGTCCGACGCGCCGCTCAAGCCTCAAATCTCCGAAGTCGCCGAAATCTTCGACGTGCCTCTTGCCGCGCTCCGCGATCCGAAGTTTCGCGGCGACTATGAATGGAAGAGCGATGGGCCGGCCGGTCGTTCCTCGAAATTCCCGGCGATTCTCTACGGCGGCCAGGTAATCTGGGGCCTCACCCTGCGCATCACGCTGAACCTGCTCGAGCTTCTCGATCCGGCTCCCTTTTCTTCCAATTCCCGCTTGTAATTGCACTGTTAATGTAATAAGTTTCGCCCCTGATGCCGCAACTTGCTCGTCTCGACGGACGCCTTGCCCGCTCGGCTCGCACTCGCCGCGCCGTGGTCGGCGCCCTGCTCGGTCTCCTCGGCGAGGGCGACCTGCGGCCCACCGCGGCGCGAATCGCCGAACGCGCGGGCGTCTCGCTGCGGCTCGTGTTCCATCATTTCGACGACCTCGAAGAGATCTACAGCGAGCTCGCCGACCGCCAGGCCGAGCGCGTCAAGCCGCTCGCCGTGCCAATTCCTGTCTCGACCCCGCTGGCGCGCCGCATCGAAGGATTCTCCGCGCAACGCGGCCGCCTGCTCGAGACGTTATCGCCCGTGCGCCGCGCCGCGGTTTTGATGGAACCATTTCGCCCTGCCCTGGCCCGCCGCCTCAAGCATGCGCGCGATCTCACGCGAGCCGCCACGCTTGCCGCATTCGCGCCCGAACTCTCGAAACTCGCCGCCGATGAAAAGCGTGCGACGATCGCCGCGCTTGACGTTGCTACTTGCTGGGTCGCGTGGGAGCAGATGCGCCGGCATCAGGGGCTTTCCGAAACCGAGGCGCGAGGCGTGATGGCGACGACCATCCGCGCGCTGCTGACAACGGGAAAAGTTAAAGAGTGAAGTTTCTACGCGGGAGCCGAATCCAATGGGACGCAATATCCTTTTCATCACCACCGATCAGCAGCGCTACGACGCGCTGGGATGCAACGGCGGTACGATCGCGAAGACGCCGGTCGCCGACCGGCTCGCCAATAGCGGAATCAACTATCGGCGCGCGCACAATCAAAATGTCGTCTGCATGCCGGCCCGCTCCACCATGATTACCGGCCAATACGTGCGCACCCACGGCGTCGTCGCCAACGGCGTTGCACTTCCGCCCGACTCGCCGAGCGTCGCGGCTTATCTTCACGAGAAGGCCGGTTACCACACCGCGCTGCTGGGCAAGGCGCATTTCGAGCCCGCTTTCGATTTGCAGGGGCGATGGTTCGAGAACCAGATGGCGCGCCGGAATTCAACCGGCCCGTATCGCGGCTTCGATCGGATGGAACTGGCGATGCATTCGCCGATCGGCGGATGGCATTATTCCCTGTGGCTGCAGAAAAACTATCCCGACGAAATAAGCGGCTTCGCGCCGATTCTCACCGCGATGCCCGGCGGCGACACCGGCGCGCCCGAAGTGAAGTACAATCCGATTCCGCGCGAGCATTACCACACCGACTGGGTGGCCGCGCGGACGATCGCATACCTCGATTCGCTCGATCCCGGCGACAACTGGTTCGTGTGGATGAGTTTCCCCGATCCCCATCATCCATGGGACCCGCCGGAGCACGAGGCGCGGCGAATCAATTGGCGCGATCTCGATCTGCCCGCCGGCTATCCCGGCTCGCGCGAGAAAATCGAAAAAATACTCGGCGGCAAGCCGCGCCATTGGCTCGATTGGTACCAGGGCCGCTTCGGCAACTTCGAGGGCGGCCCCGCCAGCTTCGTCCCGTGCCAGCTCACCGAGAATCAGCTTCGCGAAGTCAACGCGATGATCCACGTCGAAAACGAATTGATCGACCAGGCTTGCGGCCGCGTGCTCGCCCGAATCGCCGAGCGGGGATGGGAACCGCGCACGGACGTATTTTTCACGACAGACCACGGCGAGCTGCAAGGCGACTTCGGCTTGCTCTACAAGGGGCCGTATCACGTTGACGCCTTGATGCGGCTGCCGATGATCTGGCGCCCCGCGCCGTCGGCCAAAATCACGCGCAACGAAATCGCGGAACCGGTCGGGCAGCTCGATCTCGCGCCGACGTTCTGCCAAATCGCGGGCGTCCCGGTTCCCGACTGGATGCAGGGAAAGCCGCTTCCCATCGCGCCGGGCTCGGGCCGCGAGCGCGTGATCACCGAATGGGACAGCCAGTTCGCCGCAATCGGGATGCATCTGCGCAGTATCTATCGCGACGGCTACACGCTCACCGTTTACGAGAAATCGACTCGCGACTATGGATTCGACCTGGCCAACATTCCACCGATGCTCGCGCCGCGCGGTCCGATTGCCGATATCCGCTACGACGGCACCGAGGGCGAGCTCTACAATCTGCGCGAGGATCCGATGCAATGGCGCAATCTGTGGAACGATCCGGCCTACGCGAAGCTGAAGTCCGATCTGCGCGCCGACCTGTACGACAATCTTCCTCCCGAGCGCAACCCGAAGCTTCCCGTAGAGGCCCCCGCTTGAGCGGTCGATTGACGAGCACTGTGACGAGAGGGCCGAAACGATGACAGCATTGAAACTGGTCGGCGGATTCGGCTCCCCCTACTCGCGCAAAATGCGCGCGGTTTTGCGCTTTCGGCGGATCCCCTTCACCTGGATAATGCGCGGCTCATCGGAGGACGTCGATATTCCTCCGGTCCCTGTCGCTCTTATCCCGGTGCTCGTTTTCCCCGGTGAGGGAGGGCGCGCCGACGAGGCGATGATCGACTCGACGTTTCAGATCCGGCGGCTCGAAAAGCTCATCCCCACACGTTCCATTGTCCCGCCCGATCCCGCGCTCGCGTTTCTGGACGCGATCCTAGAGGACTACGCCGACGAATGGCTCACAAAGCCGATGTTCCACTATCGATGGAAATACGCGGCCGACATCGACAAGGCCTCGCACGTGCTCGCGCTCGACCGCGATCTATGCATGAGCGGTGACACGCTGGCCAAGGCGTCCCGCTATTTTGCCGATCGTCAAATCGCACGGCTCGGCGTGGTCGGATCGAACGACGTGACGACGCCGGTTATCGAGGCGAGCTACCGCCGCTTGCTCGTGTTGCTCGATTCGCATCTGGTCGCCGGAAATCGATTCCTCATGGGCGCGCGGCCGGGCGCCGGCGACTTCGGCTTCTTCGGCCAGTTGAGCCAGCTTGCGCACTTCGATCCGACGCCCGCGGCAATTGCGGCCGCCGAGACTCCGCGCGTGGTCTCATGGGTCACCCATCTCGACGATCTCTCGTCGCTTGATGTCGAAGACGCTCGATGGCTCCCGCGCGAGGATGCCGTCGCCGCGCTTCGCCCGTTTTTGATCGAGATTGGCCGCGTCTATGCGCCCTTCCTGCTCGCCAACGCGCGTGCGCTTGCTTCGCGCGCAAGTGAAGTGCGATGCGAGATTGACGGGCGTGCGTGGGTGCAGCAGCCCTTTCCCTACCAGGGCAAGTGTCTAGGATGGTTGCGCGAAGCTCGCTTGGCGCTCAGCGCCGCCGATCGAAAATTCGTGGACTCGGCGCTGGAGTCCACCGGAGCAGACAGCATCTTCAGCGCTTAGATTTATCAATCACGCGCCGCGGAGAGTTACGTGACGCTCGAATCGAAATCGCTCGAAGCACCGAATCGCGCGGCGCGCGCAGTCACCTGGACGATCCTCGGCGTCAACGCCCTCTTGCTGATTATCTCGCTGCCCGACTACCGGGTGAGCATCGACTCCGGCTATCACATCTCGCTCGCGCGATGGTACGCAGCGCACGGCACCGCGTGGTGGGACCATATAAATTACGGCCCCGGCGGACGGCCGAACCTGCAGGGGCCTGCGCTCCACGTAGCGATCGCAATACTCGGACTAATCCTCGGCGGCAGACCCGATTCATTCATTCTAGCCAACGCGATTCTCGGCCTCGCGCAATGGGGCGCGGCGATGCTCACCGTGCTCTACTTCGCGCGCCGGCTCGGCGGCGATATCGCCGCGATGTTCGCGGTCGCGTTGCTCGCCGGCAGCGCTTTTGCCGCAGGTTCGTTCTATGTCGGGATTCCTTCGGGATGGCTCTTCATTTCGATACCGTGGGCGATTTATTTTTTTCTCGAAGATCGGCTCGTACTTGCGACGCTGATCACATCCGCCGCCTGTTACATTCATCTTGGTGGATTCCTCACGGCGCCGCTCGGCATTCTGGTTGCCGCGATTTTGGAACGACGCTGGCGTGCGCTGATCATCGTCGGCGTCGCCACCGCGATACTCACTTCGCCCTACTCGATTCACTTTCTGGCCAATCTCGCGTGGTATCGCGGCCGCCATGGGCACGAAGCGACGCACCTCGATCCGCTGACCGATATTCTGGCGATTGCGGGAGCGATCTGGCTTTTCCGCCATCCGACGCGCCACAAATTTCTGCTCGCATGGGCCGCCGCGCCTGTTTCGTGGCTGCTTCAGGATCCCAGTCGCTTCGTCGCGCAATCCGCGCTCGCCGGTTCCGTGATCGCCGGCTTGTTCCTTGCAGCGATGATGGATCGTGTCGCCGTCCGCGCCGTCCGTATTGCCTTCGCCACGGTTCTGGTCGCCCTCGCAACGATCTTTCCGCTGGGCGCCCCGAGTCTCGCCGCCGAGGCGTTATGGGACGCGGGATTTCATTTTCCTTTGCTCGAGGATTGGGACCAGGCGCGCGAATTGGCTCGCGTGATCGACGACCATCACCTCAATAACCGGCTGATCGCGATGTACGCGTCGTCAGCCGGGCCGGGAATCGCCGTGTTCACTCCCGTGGTGCTGCGCAAGGGACATTGGGTCGAGGTGCAGCCGCGCCACGATCCCGGCGACGATCTCTCCGCGGGCGCTCAGACTTACGTTGCGCCGCTTGCGCCTGACGATCCGGTGCTGTCGTCGATGTCACAAGCCGGTCTCGTTCAGATTTACGGCGGCACTTCGGATTGCGCCGTGATCGATCTGCTGAAGCCTGCGGATCCCAAAACGATTGCGCCTGTCGTTGCGCAAATTCTCGGCGATAACGCGGATTGGCTCGGCGACAATGCGATCAACAACAAGACGCCGCCGACGCTCGCCGATCTCGGAAAGCTGGGGTTGAAAAAAGGGCTCGACGCACGCCGGGTCAGGATGGACCAGCAACGATTTCGCGCGGGCAGAATGGAAATAGCGTGCCTGGTTTACGCCTACGCAATCGAGAACCAGTCGCCGGAACTTGCCGGTCAACTTCGCGGCGTCGCGCGGGGATTCGGTGAGATGGCGGGTTTTATCAGCGACGGCTCCCCGGTCGGCTTCATGAGCGACGCGCAGTTCGAACTATTCAAGCGCAACATGCTCGTGTTCGCCGCCGCCGTTAAGGCGGGCGGGTCCGACCCGCTCGACGCGCCCGCGGTTCACAGCGCAATCGGCAAATTGTTCGACGACTTCTTTGGCCGCGATGCGTAGCCGGCCGGCTAGGGCTTCGCGAGCAGCTCGAAGTACGACACGTCGATCAGATCGGCCTGCCCTACTCCAAGCGCCAAAAGGATCTCATCTACCGCAGCGCGCTTCGAGGCTTTTCATTTTTTCATTTTTTCGTTTTTCGTTTTTTCGTTTTTTCGTTGATCGCTACCGCCTTGGCGTGAAAAACTTGACAGTTCGGGAAGCCCGCGAATAGGCTCCCACGATTCGCTGTCTTAATCGCGCAGAAATCCGCGCTCGCACGGCATTCATTTGAGTATTTTACCTCAAACCAATCTTGACGATGCGAAATTGATCGAGGCCGGCTTCGACCCCGCGCTCGCGCCCGCCGACGCGCTCGCGAAACTGCGCGCGCTCAAGGGCAGGGCCGGCATCGCGGATGTCGCAATTGCGCGCGCCCTCGGCAGGATCGCAGACCCGCGCGCCGCCGCGATGCTCACCGAGATGGAAGCCGGCGCGGCCGGCGCGATCCGGCGCGAAGTCCGCCGCGCGCTGTACAAGCTGAAGCAGCACGGGATCGACGCGCCCGCGGCCACCGCTGCAGCGGCCGGCGCCGTGCACGACAACGCCACTGAAAAAACTGAAATAGCCGCGATGCTCTCGCCGATCGACAGCGAAGGCGCGCGCATCGTCTGGATCGTCAAGCCGCGCGTGCAGGGCGGCGTGATCCGGCTGTGGGCGCTGATCTCCGAGCGCGACGGCCTGGTCGGCGCGCAGAACGGCGCGCTGTCGCGGCGCGAGCTGAAATCCGAACGCGAAGAACTCGAACGCCGCGCACAGGTGAAGCTGGTTGACGCCGATTGGCGCGTCGCGGACTTCATCGCGTGCGAGGCCTGGCGCAACACGCCCGAGTCGCGGCGCGGTCACGTCGGAAACTTTCTCGCGCTGCGCTCCGAGTTGATCGCGTCGCCGCCGCCGACTGAACTGCTTCATCCGGTCTATGCCGAGCTTGCCGCTGAAGCTGCCGGCGAGCCGTCAGTCGAGCTGCTCAAGGAACCGGAACTGCTCGAATGGCGGATCCCCGACGCGATCCTCAAACCCTACGTCGACGAGATTGCCCGCGCCGGCGAAAGCGTGATCGTCTTGAATCCGCTCCACAAGCAGGAACGCGTGAACGCCGTGATCGATCGCGCGACCGCCGAACTGCTGACGGGCGACAACGGGCGCGCGGTCCAGCGGCGGCTCGAGGATATCGCGTACTACATGACGCGGGTTGGACGCCGCGCGCAGGCGGGATGGGCCGCGGCGGCAGCGGCGCGGCTGCGCGACGGAATCGACGTGACGAGAGTACTTTTCTTTCAGGCCTTCATCCGCACCCAGCTCGGCGCCGTCGCGGTGGCCGAGCAGCAGAAGGCCGAGCAAGAGCCGCGGCTGATCATGACTCCGGCCGAGGCGATGCGCGCGCGCGAAGCTCAAGAAGCAAGGACCCGCCGCCGCTAGTCGCGCGGAGAACTGTGATTCGGAAGCGAGGAAGCGACGGGAGTAAGGGGCACCGCATGGCGTTCAGCGCGCAACGTATAGCGCGCTCGGCCGATCGTAGGGCCGAGGCAGCAAGTAGCGGCCGCTAAGGCAGCGGCGTGAAACCATGTGAAGGGCAGCGCGAAGCCTCCGCGCAAAGCCACGGGCGCGAGCAACGTGCTCTAGTCCGCCACCCGCGGACATGCTCTCACGACTCGCAGCAGAACTCGACGGCGATTCGCCGAGCCGTGGATCGAGAGTCTCTTTAGCCGAAGGCCTGCCCACTCGGGATAGGTGCGTTCAGAATCGCGCTCGCCGCAAGCGCGTCGCGCGAGGACGGCAACTAGAGATAATAGCTGCGCGAGCGAAGCGAGCGTGTACCTCACAGCGACGCGCGTTCGTCGCCCTTCACTCGTCAGATATCGAAGCATCTGCACGGCGGTTTCCGTAGGGGCCAGATTGAGCGGGGATGGCACTTGATTTAATTAAACATACGGCGTATTATCAATGGTAGAGCCGATAGTATCTAAATTGATGGCTCGGGAGACTATATTTATGAATGTAAACGAGAGAGTAAGAGCGCTGTACGCCAGAGACCCCGCTGCTACGAGTGCGTTTGATTCTCTTAGACGATATCAGCGGAATCGCTCCGAGACGACCGTTTCCGTCTTGAAGTGGCAGGCGGGGCTTGACGATGAGGCGGTGAAGAATTTTTTCAGTGAATTGCAGAATATGGGGTTGGGGACGTACATCCCCGGCCGTTATGACCATCCCTGCCGGTTTCGCTGGATTTTGCCGGTGAAGGTGGTCGCTGCTGTGGCCGTTGGGGCGAGCGACGAGCCTCTTGAGGTTGAAGCCTCGGTGTCGGCTGCTGTCGCTGCTGATGGTGTTGGTGGTCATGGTGCTGCCGGCGTCATTCGGCATAGCTACAGTTTACGCCCCGATTTTGTTGTGACAATCGTGTTGCCGGCGGATCTCACAGCCGGCGAGGCGACCAGGCTTGCGGACTTCACGCGGACGCTGCCGTTTTCTGCTGATTCATCGGCGGTGGCTGCCTAAGCAGGTAAGAACCGGCCGCGCTCATCGCGCTCTGCGACGCGAGCGCGCGCGGCCGGCGCGTACTTTGTGCCCGTTGCGTCGTAAAGCGTGGCGGCATCGAGCGCAGAGCGCAACGGGAGGCGCTTCGGCGACAGCGGCATCACTCAGCGCTGGTAGCGGCAGGGAAACTGCTGGAGTGATCTCAGAGCTGGGCGGCGAAGCCGGACGATGGTCCAAGCGTTGAAGCAAGCGTCGAAGTGGCGCTGGGATGGCGCTCATATTGCGCTGGATTCTACGCTGGCCGAGCGTCGAAAAAAAACGCCCCGCGATTCGGGAAACCGCGGGGCGTCGCGACAGTCTCGTTACCATTCCTTCGATTCGCTCGGATACCGGCGCGCGCTCATCTCACGAGAGCACACTCACTCTTGGCGGAGGGGGGAGGGAGTCGAACCCTCCGGCGGCAATATTAGCCGCCAAGCCGGTTTTGAAGACCGGTAAGGCCACCGGGCCTTTTCCTCCTCCAGCCCTTATTTATTAAGGACTTACGACGATGCGAATCTCAGCGCGCCAGGAACACCGGGCACGGCGAGTTGCGCAGCACGTACTCGGTGGTCGAGCCGAGCACCATCTCGATAATCCTGCTATGCCCGTATGCGCCGATGAAGAGCAGGTCGGCATCGTGCTCTTTAAGGAACTTCACAATTTCCTCATTGGCGTGACCCTGGAGCAGCTTGAACTCGGCCTTCGGCGTGTAGTTCTCGAAGTAGGTGCGCGCCTCGGCCAGAGTCCGCTCACCAAGCCTGGGATCGCGCGCACAGGTGATGACGGTGACCGGAATCCCCAGGCCGTTGGCAATTTCCGCCGCCGAGCGCATCGCGCGCGATGCCCGTTCGCTGCCGTCGTACGCCAGCACGGGGCGTTTGACCTCGCGAAATCGCTTCGGCGAGATGAACAGCTGGCGTGGAGATTTGCGCGCGACGCTTTCCGCCGTCGAACCCAAAAGCCCGGTCGAGAACTTTTCGTTGACGCCGCGATGCCCGATCATGACCAGATCGCTGCTGCGCGCTCGTTCGCAAATCTGGTTGGCGACGATTCCCATGTCGAGCACGGTCTCGACGGCAAGATTCTCGCGGCCTGCCGCAGCGGCAAATTCGTCGAGCACGGCACGGCCCCGGGCGGTCAGCACCTCGCGCATCTTGGACGAGAAATCCAAATATGGTTCCAGCCCGAGCGAACCTGATATATCATGGAAAAAGGAGCCTTCGATCGACACGATATCGACGACATGCAATCCGATCAGCGACGCATTGAAAATTCGGGCAAAATAGAAGGCGTACGCCTGTGCGTTGCGGGAGTGTTCGGAGGTGTCGATGCCGATGAGGATTTTCTTGATCAAGCGCGTAACCTCCGCGTCAGTTACCGCGATAACATGCCGCGCGGTGATGCCTCAAGAGGGGGCGGAGCCGCAGCCACAATCGATTGGGCAGGGATGCAGGTGAAATGAGCGAACTTAGCGAGGCGCGGATGATGAGAATCGTGGATGAGCTCGCCGAGGCTGCCCAGCGCGTCGGGCTCGAGGTCCGTCGTGAAAAGATCATGCGCGAAATTGGCTACCGCACGCGCGGCGGCGCCTGCCGGTTGCGCGACAAGAACCTCGTTATTATCGATCGCGATCAGCCTGCCGCCGAGCAGCTCGAAGTGATTGCCGAGGCGCTGCGCTCCCGCGATCTCGAATCCTTATATCTGTCCCCCGCCGCACGGCGCGTCGTTCACGTCGGAGACGCCCCATCCTGAGTACTGAGATGCCGCGTCCAGGCGAAACCGCATCGGCTGGTCACACCGTAATCGGTCGCAAACCTGCGATCAGCGCGGAAGATCGGATGCATGCCTTCCACGCGCGGCTCAAGGAGCGCGGGCTCAAGTCCACCGGCCAGCGCGACGACATCGCACGCGCATTCTTCGAGCTCGGACATCATATCAGCGCCGAGGAACTGCATGCGGAGGTCAAGAAGATCAACCCGCACGTCGGCTATGCGACGATTTACCGGACGCTGCGCCTGCTCAAGGAATGCGCGCTGTTGTACGAGCGCCATTTTGACGAGGGCCAGGCGCGTTACGAAGCCGTCGCCGAGCGCCATCACGATCATTTCATCTGCGAGCGATGCGGCCGGATCATCGAGTTCGAGAACGCCTCGATCGAGCGCATGCAAAACATCGTCGCCCGCGATCTCGGCGTGACGCTGACCCGGCACAAGATGGAACTGTACGGAATCTGCTCCGACTGCCACGCCCGGCAGGGCATGTAGCCGCGAACTTCAAGCAATCTGCTGATCGCGTCGCGCCCGAGATGCCCTCAACGCCGTGAAGAGCGGTCGCCGGAAGGCCGCCGCCTCGTCGGCCGCAGGTCCGCCGCCGCCCTGGGAACCGCTTCGGGACCGGCGCGATGCCTGTACTTCATGTCGTTGCCGCAGTGTGGACAGTTGACGTCGTCATACTTCACGACCCGTCCGCAGTACGGGCACTTGTAACGGCGCCTTGCCACCCAGTAGAAAAATGCCGCCGTCAACCCCGCCATCAGCAGGCCGATGATTGTTTGCCGCATGAGACTTGCTCCGAACGCGCTCAGAGCATCGGCGCCACTGGACAATACGCAGCGCTGAAAAGCGCGTGACCGCTGAGCGCCAGGCGAATCAGCTCGATGACCGGCTCGACGATTCGCGCAGCCGGGCGCTGCGTGATCGACGCGACCATCTTGCCGCTGGTCAGCGATTGCAGCAGTCCCGGCTGCTCGGGAAGTTCGATGATCCCGACCGGCTGATCGGGAGCCAGGCGCGCCAATCCTTTCGCGACCGCCATCGCGTCATCGAGTCCGCCAAGCGAATCGACCAGCTTGATCTTGAGCGCCTGCTCTCCTGTCCAGACCCGTCCCTGCGCGACCGCATCGGCCTGCTCCACCGTGATATGGCGGCCGGCCGCGACCAGTTTCAGGAAGTACTGGTAGTCGCGCATAATCTCATCCTGGAACTGCTTGGATTGCGCGGGCGTGAAGTCGGTCCACATATCGAACATTCCGACGTTTGCTCCGCGGCTCACCGCGTTGGTGTTCGCATAAATCTTTTGCGCGGCCGGCGAGATGTTGAACTTGCCGCCGAGCACGCCAATCGAGCCGGTGACCGTGCCGGGTTCGGCGATAATCCTCGCCGCTGGAATCGATACCAGGTATCCGCCCGAAGCGGCGTACCCCGACATGCTGACGACCACCGGTTTTTTCTTCGCCGTGAGCTCGACCTCGCGGCCGATGAGTTCCGACGCGAGCATCGAGCCTCCGGGTGAATCGACCCTGAAAATGACGGCGCGAACGCCGTCATCCTCGCGCGCGGACTTGAACGCTTTGGCCATGTCGTCGGCAGTCATCGCTTCGGTATCGGGACTTGAAAATGGTTCGAAGCCTTCGCCGCCGCTCTGAATCTCCCCATCCCCGTAAATCACCGCGATTCGATCTCCGCCGGCGAAGTTGGAAAACAGGCTCGCACGTGCGTAATTGGCGTAGTCGACCTCCGTGTGAAGCGAGCCGCCGTGATGCTTCACGCGATCGCTGAATTCGTCCTCGTATTCGAGTCGATCCACCAGGCGCGCCTTCAGCCCCGCGTCCGCATTCAACGGCGCTTGATCGATCAGGCTTTTGATCGCGTCGGGACTGAGCTTGCGCGCGGCCCCGATTGCCGCGACGATCTGATCGAACAAGCTCCCGGCCAGCCCTTCGTCCTCTTCCCTTTGCGCCGGCGTGAAGTCCTTGTTGGTGAACATGTTGGCCGCGCTCTTGTACTGCCCCGCCGAGGCGAAGATCGGCGTGATCCCCAGCCAGTCGAGCGTGCCGCGCATGAACAGCTCGCGCAGTTGCACTCCCATCAGGTTGAGGTCTCCCCGCGGCATCAGCGAGACTTCATCGGCGGCGCTCGCAACGATGTAGGGCAGATTGCCCGCGCCCGATTCGCCGGCGGTCTCGATATACGCGGTCGTCCATTTGCCGTGGCTCTTGAACGACTGGATCAATGCAACGATCTCCTGCGCCTGCGCCAGTTCCATCTCGGGGTTGATAACCTTGATTTCCAGGCCGACTATCTTCGGATCCTTCGCACCCGCGTCGATCGCATTGCGCAGATCGTTGAGCGCCGTCTGATGTGTGCTCAGAAGGCCGAGCAACCCGCTGCCGCCGCGCTCGACAACCGATCCGTTCAGCTCGACCGCCAGAACAGAGTTGGGCCGCACCCGATGCGCGATGTAATCCGAGATGGCGACGATCGCGAACAGCGCGGCGACTGTGATCACCGTTCGAACAATCCATCGAAAAAATCTTTTGAACATTCACTCCTCCGAACTGCGAAGGCGCGCCGATCCGCCTTGGCGGAGTCAAAATGACGCGCCGCCGGGCGCATTCCCTTGACAGTCGCAGCTGGCAAGGATAGCCAACCATACCCGATTCCATGCAGCCAGTCGCCGATATACCGCCGCCCGCGCCTGCCGTCCCGCGCACTTCGCCCGGACTGCTGATGAACCAGCGCGAGACCGGCGCCATCCATCTGAGGATCGTCGCGCTCGCCTTCGCCGCCTGGATCTTTGACTTCTACGACCTGATTCTCTACTCGTTCCTGCTGGTCCCGGTTGCGCGCGAACTCCATCTGACGCCGGAGCAGTCGTCGATTGCGCTGGGCACATCGCTGCTGATGACGGCGCTTGGTGGAGTCATTTTCGGCTTCTTCGGCGATCGCTTCGGGCGAAAACCAACGATCGCAACCACGGTCGCAATCTACGGCGTCGGCACCGCGCTGTGCGGATTCAGCCATACTCTCCCCCAACTGATCGTGTTTCGATCGATAACCGGGCTCGGGATGGGCGGCGGATGGGCCCCCGGACAAAGTCTGGTTGCCGAAAGCGTGCCGGCCGAGCGCCGCGCACGATACGCAGCATACGTGCAGACGGGAGCGCCGCTCGGGGTTTTGTTGGCGGCGGCGGCGGGCGGTTATCTTGCACCCGCGATCGGATGGCGTCTGACGTTCATGGTTTCCGCCATCCCCGCCGTATTTGTCGTCGCCGCCGTGATGAAGTGGATGCCGGAGAGCGACGTCTGGCAGCGCACGCGCACCGAGCTGAACCGCGGCATCGACTTGCGCGCGATTCTCGTTCACAAGCGGATCTTCGTGCTGCTGTTCGTAGTCGTCCTGCTGAACTCCGAGGCGTACTGGTTCACGTACACCTGGATGCCGGGATACCTGGAACTCAAGCGCGGGCTCACCGCTGCGGGCGCCGGCCGCATGATGATGAAAATGCAGGTCGGCGGCGTGCTCGGCTACCTGACGTTTGGCCGCGTCGCGGACCGATTCGGCCGCCGGCCCGCGTTTTGCGCATACGGGATGCTGATGGCGGCCGGCACCATCCCGCCGACCGTACTGTGGAATTCGGCGCGGGCTGTGCCCGGACTCATCTCGGCTGCGATGTTCACGGCGGGATTCGGCACCGGTATCTGGGCAGGAGTCGCGCCGATGATCGCCGAGCTGTTGCCGACGCGGGTTCGCAATACTTCGCTTGGATTGCTGCTCAACGTCACGCGCGGATTTCAGTTCTTCACGCCGATCCTGATCGCGGCGCTCGGCGCGCGGTTTGGTTTCGGCGCGACGCTTTCGCTCGGCGCAGTCTTCTCGACGCTGGGCGCCATGATGGTCTGGATACTGCCCGAGACGCGCGGCCGCTCGATCACCGCGCTGGATTGACGGCGGGCTCTAGAAGATTCCGCTGCCCGAGATACTGCCGGAGATCGACGGTCACACCTGCCTCGATGCGCTCGTAGAGTGCGCGCATTTCGGCACGGCTGTTATGCGTCGTGAGGAAACGAAAAGCGGATGCGGCGACGTATTCCGGGGACGATTCGAATGCAAGCCAACAGCGTGCTTCGGACTCCGCAACTTGGCCCGTCGTGTTTGACCCGGCGAAGATATCAACTACCACATCACCGGGCTCCGTAAGCATGCGGATGAAAAATTCCGGCAGCTTGGCCGGAAATCGCGCAGGGTGCTGCTTGGCCCGTATCGCCTTGCACGCATCGAGGTACCGCCCGTTGGATTCGGTATTCGATATCCGCAACAGATTGGATGGGATAGCTCCCCCGTTGTCCCTCCCAAATGCGTTACTGATGTCGTGCCCTGACGGCCTCGCCTTCGGCGTATAGAAGGCGTCGGGGTCTTCAAGAAGCTTCTTCATCCTTGCGCTATAAGGAACTCGAACCTTAGTGATATCGGCCTTGGGCCACTCTCCCTTGCCGAACCACCAGACCGTATTCACAGCGTCCTTGGCGCGCAGCTTGCGTTTGTTCACCCATTCGATCGGACTCGGCAGTTTGGACGGATTGAACCAGTAGAAATCTTCAGCGAGGTAAAAACCAATGTCGTCACATAACTTGAGTAGAACGCGAAAATTATACAAGCTCCGCGTCGGCACGCCCTTTTCGTATGCACCGCCGAGGTCAAGCACAAAGCTCCCGTCCTCCTGCAACACTCGGTGCACCTGTCGAGCAAACTGGGCGAGCCAGTCGATGTATTCCGCTTGGTCCTTGTTCCCGTAGGCCTTTTGTCGCTGGAGCGCGAACGGTGGCGACGTCACGACGAGATTAACGCTGCCCTCGGGAAGCCCGGCCAACAGCTCTTGGGAATCGCCGCAGTACGCAGCCCCGTACTCTGTAATGTACGCGGCACTCGCTGAAAGTTGGGGCAGGTTGCGTTTCATCTATCAGCCTATTTGCTCAAAATCTTACGCTGCAAAAGCTACTTAAAGTCTGTAGACCTAAAGTCATCCAAAGTTCAAGCCTGTCCATGTGGCTCGATCGAAGAACAGGCCGGCCGCGCGAAGTATTTTAGCACGGAACCTGCGCCGGTTCCGCGCCGTGAAAGCTGTTTCGCAGGAGGCTCTGGCCGATCTCGCGGGCCTACATCGAACGTATTTGGGCTCAGTTGAGCGCGGTGAGCGAAATGTGTCGATCGACAACATCGAGCGGTTAGCAGAGGCACTCGGCGTTACGGTTAGCGAGTTGTTGAAGGAGGGGAAGAATGAAATCCCATCCTGACGCCAAGCTGCTCAAGGAACTGTTCCCAGCGATCCGCAAGTACCAAAAGCTGGCGATGAAGCACGGCATCCCGGACATTTTTCAAGACAATGGCGGCAAAATACTTCAGGTCTGCCTCATCCTCGGCCTCACCGCACTGAAGGCGCGCGAAGGCAACGACGCCGTTGATGCTGATGGGAACGAGTACGAACTGAAGACCGTCAATATTCTCCGAACTGACCAATTCACCACTCATCACCACCTTAACCCAGCAATTATCGCCAAATACAGGAAAGTCGATTGGATTTTTGCAACCTACGAAGGCATTGAACTGAAGGAAATCTATCGACTAAAGCCCGCAGCTATGGAGTTCTGGTACACCAAGTGGGAGGCAAAGTGGCACGCTGACGGAGATAAAGACATCAACAATCCGAAGGTGCCGTTGTCCTACGTTCGGAAACACGGGGAGCTACTGTATTCGAGTATCGGCGATAAGCTGAGTTGAACCTCGCCACCAAAGTGACCCCGCCGCCGCCTTCTCGTGCGTGATGTTCTCGTAATCGCGCCGCACGGGGTGGGACAAAGGACTCTCTTGCTATGCTCCCGGCCTAGCCGCGCCAACGAGCTGACTCGACTGTCACGGCGAGCTGCCCAGCGGCTTATGCTCGACGGTCGAGCTATCGAGATACGGCTCGTCGCCGATCCAGCTCACTCGAATCGTCGTCACGGCCTCGACGCCTTGCAGCATCAGGTCGGTCGTCATCGTTTGCGTATGCGATCCTCCAGCGCCGTGGCGGCCATCGGTCAGCGCCTCGGCCATCGCGCGTCCCGCGGGCGCCAGACCGCCGGGGCCGATATTCGGCAGCACACCCAGTATCTGCGTGATCGTCGGCGCAACGTCGGTGTTCGCGGTGGGATTGAGATCGACGAACCCGCGCCGGAAGTCCGGGCCAATCGCGGCGCAAAAATTATGAATCTCGCGCTCGCCTGCCGCGCCATGCATCCCCATCCCGGTCGTGAACGTCTGGCTGGTCCCGCTATCCTCGTACATGAGTCCCTTTACCGGATGCACCAGTTCGGCGGACTTGTTGCGCGTCGAGACCTGTCCGGTTCCGCCGATCAGGAACGCGGGATTGCCCGGCCCGGTAAGGCCCTTGTTGTCGGCGTCGGGCTCCTCGCGAAATGAAATCACCAGGTCCGGCGAGCGCGCGGGATTGTAGAGACCCACGACGCGCTGGCTGAAGGTGCCGTCGATCCATCCGAGGTACGGTTTCGGCGCGCGCTGGATGCGGCCACGACGGCTGCGCTCAGCGGGCGCGATGGCGGACTCGCGCGAGAAGATCGGTCCGCACCATTCCTGCGCCTCGGCGAAGTTGACGATCTTCTGCAGCACCGCGCGACGCGCTTGCGGCGTGGGGAACTCGGTCGGCGACAGGTAAATCAGGTCCGCGCCGCCGTTGGGGGCGACGATGACGTCGGTGCTGTCGTGCGATTTCTTGATTCCCGCCGACACCAGCATTTCCGACAGAATGATTCGGAACTTAATCGTCGCGAAGCCGTGGTCCGAGACCACTATCAGGTCGGTTTTGTCCGCGATTCCCAACGCGTCGATCGCCGCGCGAAGACGCGCCAGGTTGTTGTCGCAAAGGGTCAACGCCTCCATCGCGGGCAATGTGCCCAACCCCGCAATGTGCTGCGTGAGATCGGGATTGTGCTGCCAGAAAACGACCAACGCAGGCCGGCCCGCGTCCGCCGCGCGCTTGGCCGACGGGATAGCGTCTTCCACGACCAGCCGCTCGAAGTACAAATCGCGCTGCTCATCGGCGATCGCGGTTTTCGAATCCGGCGGCATCGCGGAGCTTATTTTCTGACTCACCGCCTTGGGCTCGACCAGATCGTCCGAGGCAAACAGGTAATCCTTGTGCGGCTCGCCGAGAATGTCCTTGCCATCGACGACCGTTTCAACGCGATTGTCAAACACCGAAGTCGGTCCCTGCTTGCCGATCACGCTGACGTAGCCGCCCTCGCGCGCGACCTCCTGCGTGATTGTGTCCAACCCGATCAAACGGCCCTTGAATCCATCCGCCCCGTTCAAGTTGACGATCGCCCTGGCGCCCTCCGTCCAGACCATCCGACCCTGCGCGTCTTTCGCAATCGTCGGCGCCCCCGGCTTGGCCTCAAAGGGAGAAATGTTGCTGACGGAGGCCGGCGTATCTGCCGACGGCTCCAGATAGAAGACGTTGCCCTCGAGTCCGTTGACGCTGGGCGGCGCTCCCGTGGCAAGCGCGGTGGCATTGACCATCGTAAGGGTCGGGAAGATCGAGTGATGGCGGTCAAACCGCACGCCCTCTCGCGCCAGCCGGTAAAGATTGGGCGTGTCGCGTTGCGTGACGAAGTCGGGCCGCAGCCCATCCCATACCATCAGCACCACGATACGGCCGCGGCCGCGATGCGCAGCGGTGGAGTCCTGCGCGCGGCCGGGCACGGCCACGAATACGAGAAGTATCGCGAGAATTTCGGACAACCGTCGAGTGGAGAACATTTGATCGGTCATCAAAGCGGCCCGCGCCCGACCGTGTCAATCGCCCTTCAATGAAATTCCGCGCAGCATGTCGGCCTAAGGACCCAAAAGCGAGCCCCCGCGTCATTCTTCGCTGCGCTCAGAATCCCGGATGTGCGTGAGCCCTAGATTTGATCCTGCGGAGGATCATCCACGTCCATCCCGCCGCGCGCTGTAACCGCGCGCCCGCCACGACTCGGACAGACAGTGCGCGATCGCCGGCGGAGGTGGACGCTAGAGAGCGGCCAGATATGCGCGAAACGCCGCCAGCTCTGGAGGAATTTCAGCGCCTTCACGCGCCCAGGCCGCAAAGGTCGCCAGGATCATAGCCTGAGCACCGGCGAAACCCGCGGCCACTGCAACACTATTCAAGACCTGTTTCCCCTCGCAGGACTTCCAGAGATCGTCTTCGTCGCGTTTGCGGGCATACGAATTTGCGCTTACTTCCAGAATTCCGCGCAGCCTGCGCTGATCCTCGGCGTCATACCCGGAAACATCGATGATGCTGTGAAGCGCGGTATTCCGATCAGCGTCGAACTGCGCCCAAGTGAATGCTTTCGCCTGTGTCTTGGCAGGCACCGAGATGTCGGGCAGCGACTTCGCGTTAGGCGTCGCCATCGCGTGCTGAAAAATCCAACTGCCGGCACGGGCATCGGACCGACTGCGGATCATGTCCAGCGGCGCACCGTTGGTGCGCCCATTCTGCTCCAGAAGGAGGCGAAGGGTCGCCGGGTGGAGAAAAAAATTCTCTGCCTCATGCACAGGAAGGACGAACACGCCACGGGCGCTGGTTAGCGTCATTGCTTCGGCATCGGACCGAAAATCTCGGTCAACGATGCCGCCAATGCGGATTCCAGCTTCGGACTCGCTCGCAAGCGCTTTGATGTCGGCGACCCGTCGCACCACTTCATTGCAGGAGCCGCATTCCATGAAGCGGAGGTTCTGCAGTCCGGCGAGCTTTTGGAAGAACTCGCGCTCTCCGACGCCTTCCTCTCCTTCGACGAATACGAAAACCAATTGAGAAATCGAGAAAGCCGGCGTGCCAACCGCGCGGGATAGCGCAGAAAGGACAGGGCGGGTATCCAGACGGGTGAGGCTGTCGACCTTGCGCGTCTCCTCGTTCCTCTCCAAAACGAATGTGGCATGCATTCCCGCGGCCTCGACGGCCTCAAGCGAATGAGTCGCGAGCCAGACTTGTCCGGTCTCGACCGTACCGGTCAGATACGCGATCCACGTTCTGATCAGGTCGGCGTTGAGGTGCAGCTCCGGTTCATCGAGTAGGAACAAGCCCTTCCGCAATCCAAATCGATCGATCTGACCAATTAGAAACGCGATCTCCCGCTCACCACCACTGAGCTGGTTAAAGGACAGTTCCAACCCCGTCGTATCGAAGAGTAGCGTGCGTTGCTTTGGATCGATACCTGTGAAGAAGACATGCGGCAAGACCTTCTGAAGAGACGCCGCATATGCTTCAAAATGATCTTCGAATCCGGGCTGCTCTGCACCGAGCTTCTTTGCCCGACGCATGTCCTGCATCAGCTGTGCCCCGGACTGGTTCTCCAGCGCAAGGAAGTACTTCAACCACTCATCGTAGAGCGTCGCGGTCCTTCTGAATGATCTGCCACGCGTATATTCGACGCCAGCCCAATCAATCTGATAGGCCATGGCGGCATCGGTAAAGGTGAGATGTCTCATCGGATACGCGCGGTCGGAGTCAAGCGACAGAAAATGTACGTCGCTAGACTGCTGCAACTGGTGAATAACGCGACGGGCAAATTCAACTTTACGGCTAGTGTTCGCTATGCCTCCAGCTTCGATTCTGCTGATGTGATTGCCCTCGTGGCGCTCGCTCTGAATGGTGAGGGTACGGTCCCACTCGCGAAAGTCCGGCTCACCGGCAAGCCCTTCGTCGATTCCCGCGCTCACACCTTCGCCGAGATAAAATTGCAGGGAAAAGCTATGCGGATCGGAGAACGGATCGCCGCGCGGAATCTCGATGCCCCCTGATAAACCGAGATGATGAGCGCAGGCCGCAACTAGCTCCAGCAAATTGCTCTTGCCGGTCCCATTGGCACCGACAAGGCAGACGAGACCAGTTTCGTCACTGAGCTGGAGCTCGATATTCTCGAAGTGCCGCCACTGGCTGATTTTGATATTTCTTATACGCACTTAGACTCCCAGAGATTATTTGATATTTATTGCCCCGGATACTTGCCAACGGCAAGGCTATCCGAGATCTGAAGTGTCACGCGGCAGGACTCGGTATCGCGGGAAAAAATAATTATTGCTTCAAATCTCTACGCTGACTCTGCAGTCGCGAGCGCGCTCCACCGCCCCCTCGCGGTCAGTAAGTTCCGGAAAAAGATCCGGGGTCCCTCGACTTCGCTCGGGATGACGCAGGACACGACGGACAACGACGACTATTTTTTCCCCTTAACCTGTTTTATCACCGGGTGCAGGGACCGGGTCCCTGCTTCGTGATTTGTTCTCCTGAACTAAAAAACGTTTCACGTGAAACGTTTTCCTCAAAACCCCAACACTACAGCACCATTTCCGACCACTTTCGAAAAAAGTGACTGCCATTGCACCACTGCTCTTAATACTGGATGCAGGGGTCACCCCTGCCCGCGCGCGACAACGGAGCGCGGCCTTAACACTGGGTGCAGGGCTCAGCCCTGCTCGCGTCTTCTCAATGCGGGTGCAGGGGCCGCAGCCCCTGGCCGTGGCGACGGCAGCGCAGTATTAAGCCATTGGCAGGGCCGCGCGCGACAACGGAGCGCGGCGTTAATACTGGCCAGCCGTGCCAACGGCCGACAACGGAGCGCGGCCTTAACGTTGGGTGCAGGTGCAACTCCATTTTTGATTTGGTAGCGTAACCGGATAAATTTGGAGGAACACCAGGTTGCGTATCGCACTGCTCGGACAGGCTGCATTCGCGGAAAAAGCGCTCGAGGCGCTCGTCAATCACGGTGACGAAATCGTTCACGTCTTCGCACCGCACGATCCGCCCGCCGGCAGGGCGGATCCGCTGGCCGCCAAGGCGCGCGCGATGGGCTTGCCGATGAGCCAGCCCAGGTCATTCAAGAACGACGCCGCCTTCGAGCATTTCAAAACCCTCGACGCCGACCTGGCCATCCTCGCGTTCGTCACCCTGATTGTTCCCGAGCGAATTCTCTACGCACCGCGCTACAAGTCGATTTGCTTTCACCCTTCCCTCCTCCCGCGCCATCGCGGCGCCAGCGGGATGAACTGGGCGATAATCCAGGGCGACGTGGAAACAGGAGTCACCTGGTTCTGGCCGGATAAGGGTATCGACACCGGACCGATCCTCATTCAAAAGCGCGTGCCGATTGCGGAGAACGACACCGTCGGCTCCATTTACTTCAACACGCTCTTCCCGATGGGAATCGGCGCGATGGTCGAAGCGGTCGATCTGATCAAATCCGGTAACGCGCCCGCGCTCGTGCAGGACGAGAGCAAGGCGACCTACGAGCCGCCGTGCCGCGACGAGCACGCGAAGATCGATTTTGCAAAACCGGCGCGCGAGGTCTTCAATCTGATTCGCGGATGCGACCCGCAGCCGGGCGCGTTCGCAATCGTCGGCGACAAACGCCTGCGCCTCTATGAAGCGGGCTTCTCAGCAGGCCACTCAGACGTCGCACCGGGGACGATAATCGCGCTTGACTCCGATGGAATGAAGGTCGCGCTCGCCGGCGGGACGATTTTGGTCAAACGGGCGCGAATCGATCCCAACCCCAAAAAAGCCGCGCCCGCCGAGCTCGCAGCCGCCGGCGAGATCCGCCTCGGCACAAAGCTGACGTAAGCTCCGCGCGGCGCACCTGCCGTGCGCGCCGGGCGCTATTCCGTCAGAGTCCTTTGCGCTACGATTTGGCGCGGCCACGAGAGGTTTACCGGGATGCGCCTGTGCATCGGGACGGCCAAGGGCATTGTGATTCTGGATCCCTCGCGCGGCGGGGCTCCGCTGATGGTGCTTGCCGATCCGTCAGCCATCTGGTGCATGGCGCAGGATGCCGTCGATCCCACGCTCATCTACGCCGGCTCGACCGAGCACGTCCGCGGCAGGGGCGCGCTCGCGCGCTCGACCGACGGCGGCAGAACCTGGACCGACGTGACTCCCCCGCTCGCGCGCGAAGAAGAGGTCTGGTCGATCGCCGCATCTCCCGCCGTGAAGGATCGCGTATTCATCGGGACCTCGCACGCCCGCCTGTTTCGCAGCGACGATCGCGGACACATCTTCAAGGAATGCGACGGCTTCCTGAAAATCCCGGGGCGCGACCGCTGGACGTTTCCGCCAGCGCCGCATATCCCGCACGTGCGTTCGATCGCCTTCGATCCGCATGAGCCGTCCACGATGTACGTCGGCGTCGAGGAGGGCGGCATCTTCCGCTCGCGCAACGACGGCGCGTCATTCGAGCCGCTCAACGACGGTCTCTATTGGGATGTTCATACCGTCGCGGTGGACTCGCGCGATTCGCGCCGCCTCTACGCCACCACCGGCAATGGGTTCTACTTGTCCGGCAACGCCGGCAAATCGTGGCAACCCGTAACACGCGGGCTCAACCGCACCTACACCGTCCCGCTGCTCGTAAGCCGGCCGGACAGCGAAGACGTTTTCACCGCGGCCGCGATGGGCCCGCCGCCCACCTGGCGCGTCGGACCGACCGGCGCGGACGCGGTGCTGTTCCGGAGCAGCGATCGCGGCGAAAGTTTCACGGCGATTTCCAGCGAACAGAGTTTTGGACGCGGCATGGTGATGCGGCTGAAGGCCGATCCGGAAAACAACGAAAGCGGCTTCTTCGCGGTCTGCAACGACGGCGCCATCGTTCGCGTAACCGCTGATGGGTCGTCGCTCACGACGATCGCGGAGAAACTGCCGCCCGCCTACGACCTCGCGACAATTCCATGAGCCATGCACCGGCGGCTGGAGCAAGTTGACTATCCCGGACGCGCATGGATCCGCGCGTCCAGCACCGATCCGCGCCTCTACCGCATTTCTATCGCAGCTCTTGCGGAGTCTGGCCTTCGGTCACCTTCTTCGCGATTTTCACCGCCGTCGATCGAGGAACCAGCCGCGTCGCATTGGCGCGCACCCAGTTGAACCATCCCGAGATAACGCTCGGCTGCTTGCCGAGCGCGTCGAGCGCGACCCGCACTACATTTTCCGCTGGCTCGCCGTGGTCAGGCCCCACACTCTCTCCCGCCACCGCCTGGAACTCGGTCTTCGTGGGACCCGGCTCTATCACGAGCGCGTCGATGCCCGTCCCGCGCAGTTCGCCCCACAACCCCTCGCCGAACAGCAGATCGAATCCCTTGGTTGCGCTGTAAACCGCATGCAGCGGCAGCGGCTGGCGTCCCGCCACCGATCCCACGATGATCACCGCGCCGCGTCCACGCTTGACCATCCCGGGCATGATGCGGCTGGTCAGCACCACCGGCACGACGCAGTTTACGACCACCATCGCGCGCAGCCGATCGATTGCCAGCTTGTCGAAACGGCCAGCGTAGCCGAAGCCGGCGTTGTTGACCAGAAATGCGATCGGCAAATCCGCGACTGCGTCGGCCAGGCGATCCGCGCCGTCCGGCGCCGCGAGATCGACCGCGACCACCCGCGTTTCGACGTGAAAATTCTGGCGAAGTTCCGCGGCGAGCGCGTTCAGCCGTTCCTCGCGCCTGGCCGTCAGCACTATCGACATGCCCTCGCGCGCGAGCGCACGGGCAAACTCAAGGCCGATTCCCGCCGACGCGCCCGTCACGAGAGCCCACTCGCCGTACTTCTCACGATATTTTCGCCCATTGTCTGCCATCGCGATTTCCTCCCGCTGCGATGCGGATCGTTCTGTACCCGCGCCGCGCTCTCCGACCACTATCTAGCAGCTTTGCCGCCCGAAATGCTCCTGCTTAGCCTCTTGTGACATCGCAATCCCGCCACCCGGTGGAAAAACGTCTGGACGGCGCCGGTTGAACTTTAGCGAAGAAAAAGCGAAGATAGCCATGCTGTCAGATGAACGCCGCCGCCACATTGCCCCTCTATTCGCCCCCGCCTGAAGACCTCGACGTCACCCGCGGCGTCGAGTTTATCGAGATGCCGGTGCGGCAGATTCTCAATCGATGCGACAGCCCGCGCATGCCGTTTCGATGGACCATCAACCCGTATCGCGGCTGCGAGTTCGGGTGCGTGTACTGCTACGCGCGCTATACGCACGATTTTCTCGAGTTGCGCGACCCGATGGACTTCGAGCGCAAAATATTCGTCAAGCGGATGGCGGCCGAGGTCCTGGCGCGCACGCTCTCACGCACGCCGATCGGCGCCGACGCGATCGCAATCGGCACGGCGACCGACCCCTATCAGCCGGCCGAGCGGAAATACGGGCTCACGCGCTCCATGCTCGAAGTTTTCGCTCAACTGTCGGGGCTGGACCTGTCGATCACGACCAAATCCAGCTTGATCGTTCGCGACCTCGAGTGGCTCAAAAAGATTAATCGGCGCTCGAAGCTGTCGGTGAACTTCTCGCTGATAACGCTCGATCGAAAACTGCAACGAATCCTCGAGCCGCGAGCGCCGCGCCCGGGCCTGCGGCTGCGCGCGCTGTTCGAGCTGGCGCGGGCGGGAATCCGGTGCAACGTGCTCATGATGCCGATGATTCCGGGACTGACGGACGATCCCGCGGCGATCGAGAGCGTGATTCGCGGGGCGCATCGCGCGGGCGCGTCGGGAGTATGGTGGCGTTCGCTGTTTCTGAAACCCGCGGCGGCGCGCCGCTTCATTCCATTCGTGAGGGAGCGATTCCCGCATCTGGCGGAGCGTATCGACATGTTTTACGCGCGCGCCGAGTACGTTCCGCGTGCGTATGACGATCGGATGGGCGCGATTTTCGATCGCATCCGCACGCGCTACGGCTTCCCCATCGAGCACGAACGCTGCATGATTCAAATTAACAACATGTCACAACCGATACCCGCTCAACTGAATTTGCGATTGGTCGGCATCGACAGAGCTAGCACGTCGAGTACTGTGAGTGATAGATAGATTGGCGAGAGGTCCACATGGGAGACAAATCGTCGATTGAGTGGACGGATGCTACGTGGAATCCGGTCACTGGGTGCACAAAGATCAGCCCAGGTTGTAAGCATTGCTACGCTGAGCGGCTGGCGCATCGCCTTCAGGCCATGGGAAACCCCCGCTATCGTAACGGCTTCGAGATAACACTCCACTCCGATCAGATAGAACTCCCTTTAAGATGGCGGCAGCCGCGGAGAATCTTCGTGAACAGCATGAGCGACTTATTTCACGAAGATGTCCCCGACGCTTTCATCGAGCGCGTTTTCGCAACGATGGCTGAAGCTTCGTGGCATGCGTTTCAAATTCTCACCAAGAGGGCAGAACGGCTCGCTGAAATGGCGACACAGCTCGCCTGGCCGAGGAATGTGTGGCAGGGAGTCTCAACGGAGAGTGAGGAGTACGTTTATCGGATTATGCTGCTGAGGCAGGTGCCGGCCGCCGTAAGATTCGTATCAGTGGAGCCTATGCTAGGGCGGATTAGACGGCTACCGCTTCGCGGAATTCACTGGGTGATCGTGGGCGGTGAAAGTGGGCCCAACTTCCGCCGGATCGATCCTGATTGGGTACGAGAAATTCGCGACCAGTGCTTGGCAGCTAACGTTCCATTTTTCTTCAAGCAGTGGGGTGGCTTCAGACCAAAGTCCGGAGGTCGCAAGCTGGGAGGCAGAACTTGGGACCAAAGTCCACAGGTGCCAATCCTGGGAATTCGTGAAACTCGCGAGCAGACTGCATGACCTCTCCTAGCGAAACGATTTGGCCGATCGAGCCACATACCCTGATCAAACATAGAATTCTAGACCGATACCTTCAGGGTTGGCTGCCAGTTATGGCCAAGACAAACGGCCGGATCCATTTTCTCGATGGCTTCGCAGGACCAGGACGGTATAGCGGCGGTGAAATCGGTTCACCGCTGATCGCGTTACAAGCGTTGCTGAGTCACCCGCACTTCGCGAAAGCAAACAACCAACGCGAGGTCGTCTTTTCCTTCTTTGAGCGAGATAAGAGCCGAGCGGATGCTCTACGGGAAGAACTGAAGCGGGTGTCTCTTCCGAGTTGGGTGAGCTGCAATGTGTTCGACGGCGAGTTTGCCCCGCTGTTGTCCAGCATTCTGGACAAATTCCAAGCTGAGGGAAGTCAGCTCGCTCCGACATTTGCGTTCATCGATCCCTTTGGTTTCGCCGGAGTGCCGATGGACCTGATAGCTCGCATTGCTAGCAATGCAAAGTGTGAGTGCTTCATCACTTTCATGTACGAGGAAATAAACCGATTTCTAAGCGTTCCAGACGTTGCCGACCATTATGACGCTCTCTTCGGGACATCCAAATGGCGCGAGATTGTTGGTGAAACTGACTCTGGGAGACGTAGGGACAGAATCGCGGATCTCTACCGAAAACAATTAGAAACGGTCGCCGGCTTTAAATACGTCCGCGAGTTCCAAATGGTGAATCGGGGAAATCGAACGAAGTACTTCCTCTATTTCGGCACAAAAAGCGAAAAAGGACTAAGCTTGATGAAAGCAGCTATGTGGAAGGCCGACCCCGGAGGCGGAGAGATCTTCTCCGACCGAACGAATGAGAACCAAGTTGTACTATTTGAACCATCGCCGGATTTTGCGCGGCTCAGATCGATGTTGACGCAGCGGTTTCGCGGACAAGGTCCGATCGACATCAGCGATATTGAAAAATACGTTCTCGTTGAGACGCCTTTCTCAGAAACTATGCATTTGAGGAAAAGGACCTTGGGACAAATGGAAAAAAGTGGGCCCAGGTTGATTGAGGTTTATCGTCCGAAGGGCAAAGCCAACCGCGCCGGCAGTTACCCACCGGCCACAAAGATCAAGTTTGTTTAATAAGTATGAAGTGCCTCAGAGAATCGCGCGAGGATTAGCGTTTCAGTATTCGGATATGGCAACAAGGGTTTTTGGTGCGCGGGGCGGGACTTGAACCCGCACGGTATTGCTACCACCAGCCCCTCAAACTGGCGTGTCTGCCATTCCACCACCCGCGCATCGTGCGTACCGGCCGGAGCGAGGTTGAGGGTCTGAGCGCTCCGGCGCAAATCCGAAAGTACAGCTATTACTTCTATTACTTCTTCGACGACGGCGTCGCGGGTCCGGCGGGATTTCGACCGGCTGGCGCCGGCGCCGCGGGAAGCGCGTTCTTGGGCGCCTGCTTCGACGCCGGCATCACGCTCGACGGCGCCGACGAGAACGGCCGATCGAAGATACTACCGGTCACGCGCCGCGCTGAAGCCAGTGCCAGGAAGATCGAGGTCGCGAAAAAAATTGTCGCCATTGCCCACGTCGCTTTAGTCAGCGCATTGCCTGCCCCGCTCGCGCCAAAGACGGTCTGGCTCGAACCGCCGAAAACGGCGCCGACCTCCGCACCCTTGCCCTGCTGCAGCAGGATAATGATGCACATGGCCACGCAGACGATCACATGAATTGAAACAACGATTGAAACCATTTTGTCTTCTTCAGCGAGTCCGCGCCCTGACGATGCGCGCGAACGAGTCAGCCTTTAAGCTTGCCCCGCCGACCAGAGCCCCGTCAATATCGGGCTTGGACACGAGCGAGTCAACATTGTCGGCGTTTACACTGCCGCCGTAAATTATCCGCACCGCCGACGCGCGCTCGGGCCCGCATCGTTCGAGGATCGCGCCGCGGATCGCTCCGTGTATCGTTTCGGCGTGCTCGGGGGTCGCGTGGCGCCCGGTGCCAATCGCCCACACCGGCTCGTACGCAATCGCCACTGCGGTCATATGATCGTCGCCAACGTTCTCAAGCCCGCGCTGGAGCTGGTGCAGCACAACATCCAGCGCACGGCCGCTGTCGTGTTCGTCCTGGGTCTCGCCGACGCACAGAATCGGCGCCATTCGGTGCTTGAGCGCAGCGAGCACTTTCTTGTTAATCAGTTCATCGGTTTCATGAAAAATGTGGCGGCGCTCAGAATGGCCGACGATGACGTGGGTCACGCCATAGCTCTTCAGCATCGGCGGCGAGACTTCGCCGGTGAACGCGCCTTTGTCCTCGTAGTGCATATTTTGCGCGCCCAGCAGGATCGACGAGCCTGCGAGCGCCTGCGCCACGGCCGGGATGAGAATATCGGGCGGCGCGACCATCACGTCGCGATCTTTCGCCAGCGCCGCGGCGTCGCAATCGATCTCGGCGCGGATTGCGGCGATGAGCGCGCGGGCCTCGACCGGCACAAGATGCATCTTCCAGTTTCCGGCGATTAGTTTCCTGCGCACGCGCGTCCTTCCTGTCCGTACGAGGTCAGACTTCGAGCGCCTTCACGCCCGGCAGCTCGCGGCCTTCCAAAAATTCGAGCGTGGCTCCGCCGCCGGTCGAGATATGCGTGAACTTGTTCGCCCACGGCGCATGCGCGAAGGCCGCAGCCGTGTCGCCGCCGCCGATTATCGAAATGACGCCTGATTGATTGGCGAGCGCTTCACCGACTCGCATCGTGCCACCCGCGAACGCCGGGATCTCGAAGAATCCGAGCGGGCCATTCCATACAACGGTTTTGGCACGCGCGATTTCTGCGATGAACGCCGCCGCGGTATCCGGTCCGATGTCGAGCCCCATCATCTCGGAGGGAATTTCGGCGACTGTATGAGGCGTCGCGTCGGCTTCGGGAGCGGATGCGACAATATGATCCGACGGCAGCACGATTTTGACGCCCTTTCGCGCGGCCTCGGCGAGCAATTCCTTTGCCAGCTCGAGCTTGTCGTCTTCGACGAGCGAGCGGCCGACGGCGACGCCCTGAGCCTTGAGAAACGTGTACGCCATCGCGCCGCCAATCAGGATCGCATCGACCTTGGTCAGCAGATTTCTGATCAGCGCGATCTTGTCGGAGACTTTTGCGCCGCCCAGGATCGCGACCAACGGGCGCTGCGGATTCTCGGTGACCGCGCGCAACGCATCGAGTTCGCGCATCATCAGGAATCCGGCCGCGCGCTCCGCGATGAATCGTGTGACTCCGACCGTCGAGGCGTGCGCGCGATGTGCGGAGCCGAAACCGTCGTTCACATAGACCTGTTTGTGGCGCGCCAGTTCATGCGAGAAGTCGCGATCGTTGGCTTCCTCTTCTTTGTGGAAGCGCAGATTTTCGAGCAGAATCGCTTCGCCCGGCTTGAGCGCCTCGATCATTTTGCCGGTGTGATCGCCGATGCAGTCGGGCGCAAGCGCGACCTTCTGCCCGAGCGCTTTCGATAGATACTCGGCGACCGGCTTGAGGCTGAGCTCGGCGGTGCGCTCTTTGGGACGCCCCAGATGCGAGCAGAGCACGGCCGACCCACCATGATCGAGGATGTAGCGAATGGTATCGAGGCTCGCGTCGATTCGCGCCGGGTCCTGGATCTTTCCATCGTGGATCGGCACGTTGAAATCGCATCGCACGAGCGCCTTCTTGTCTTTCAACTCAAGGCGCGTAATCGGTAGTACAGGCATCGCGGCCACTCACTCCCGGGTCAGTTCGGTTGCCCCGCGGCTAAAGCTGGCCCGCGACGAATGCGGCGACATCCGCGAGCCGGTTCGAGTAGCCCCATTCGTTGTCGTACCACGAAAATACTTTCACCAGCCTGTTTCCAATCACCTTGGTCAACGGCGCGTCGAAGATCGACGAATGCGGATCGCCGTTGAGATCGACCGAGACGATCGGCGCATCGCTGTAGGCGAGAATCCCCTTGAGCGGGCCATCCGCCGCCGCTTTCATTGCGGCGTTGACGGATTTTGCGTCGGCGTCCTTGTCAACCGTCACGGTCAGGTCAACCAGCGAGACGTTCGCCGTCGGCACTCTGATCGCGAGTCCGTCGAGCTTGCCCTTGAGCGCGGGCAGCACGAGGCCGATCGCTTTCGCGGCGCCGGTCGAGGTCGGGATCATCGAGACCGCCGCAGCGCGCGCACGCCGCAGATCCCTGTGCGGCCCATCCTGCAGGTTCTGATCCGAGGTGTAGCTATGTACGGTGGTCATCAGGCCGTGGACTATTCCGAAACTGTCATGCAGGACTTTTCCAATCGGCGCGAGGCAGTTGGTCGTGCATGACGCGTTGGATATCACGTCGTGCTTTTTCGCGTCGTAAACGTGCTGGTTGACGCCCAGGCATAGCGTGACGTCGGCGCCGTCGGCGGGCGCGCTGATGACGACTTTTTTCGCGCCGGCAGAAAGATGCATCGCGGCCTTGTCACGCGCCGTGAACAGGCCGGTAGATTCGACGACCACCTGCACGCCGAGTTTGCTCCACGGTAATTTGCCGGGATCGCGTTCCGCCAGCACCTGGAGCGGCTTGCCGTCGAGGAAAATAATTCCGCCTTCGGCCTTGACCTCATGACGCAGCGTGCCGTGGATGGAATCGTATTTGAGCAGATGCGCGAGGGTGGGCGCGTCGGTGATGTCGTTGACGGCTACGATCTCGAGTTCCTTTTTGGCCAGGGCCGCGCGCAGGAACATTCTGCCGATTCGGCCGAATCCGTTTATCCCGACTTTTATCGCCACCGATCAATCCTCCCGAGAGTGCGTTGCGTACCAATGAAAAAGCGAAACCCTCAAAAGCAACAACCCGAACCTCAGATAAGTCCGGGTCCGATGTACAAGCGCGCCTCGACTGTCGATTATACGCCGAGAAGGGTCGCGAATGCAGGGGAGCGGGGAAGGGGAAATCACTTTATTAAATGTGAAACCCACCGCAGATGTGTTCACGGCGCGCGCGCGGGCAGGCGGGTAATCGAGCGCAAATAGATGAACAACGCGCCCGAGAACAACGCCGCGTCCAGCGCGAGCTCCAGCCACATTCTCGGTCGCGATGGCGCGCCGACCCCGAAACAGCCGCAGTCGAGCGTGAGACCTCGAAGCAGCGCGGACGCCAACGCCGTGAAAAATAGTACAGAGATTCCAGCGACCGCGAGCGCTCCGACCCGCCTGGTCCGTGGCCCGAGCAGCAGGACGCCGCATGCGATCTCGAATGGCGGCAGACCCAGCGCCAGCAGGTTGATGAACACCGCCGGCAGAATCGCGAATGCAGCGGTGCTGTCCGCGAACTGCAGCGGGTCGCGAATCTTGTCGATGCCCGCGTAAATGAATACGGCAGCGACGGCTATGCTGACCGCAAGCACCGCATAGTTCCGACGCGAATTGTCGGGAGCCATCATCGTCCGTTCCCTGTGGATGCCGGCAGCCCGCCCGCCGACCATGCATCCCACCCGCCCGTGAAGACGCTGACGTTGCCAAAGCCGAGACTCAGCAACGCGTTCGCGACGAGCCGGCTGTCATGACATTCGCCGCCGGAGCAGTACACGATGATCGGCTTGTCATGGGCAGCCTGCAGCACGCCGGCCAGGTCCCGATAGTCGTGGGCGAAGTCGTCTCGCGCGAGATTGAGCGCTCCCGGTACGTGTCCCTGTTCGAAGAACACGGACGGCCGGGCATCAAGGATGAGTGCGCTTTTACTCCCGGCGGCTGAACGGAATTCCTCAAGTCCGACAGTTGCTGCAGGCGCGATCTTGAACGGCGCCGCCGCGACCAGAGTCGTCAGCTCCGCATCGAACCGCTGCTCTGGCGCTTGATAGACGATAGGAAGTGGACTGAGGGAGAAACGGTTCATCACGAGCCCAGCCGCCAGGGACGCGATTGCAAGCAGCACAAGCCCACCGAGATCGCGCAGAATTTGCGATCCGAGACCCCTTGCTTGAGGCAGGCGCGCCGAATCAGGAGTGACGATCGACACTGTTGAAGTCATATCAGAATCCGCTGCTTTGCCAGTGGGTCGGTTTACCTCGGCGCCCGCCGGCAAAGTGGGTCAGTTTTCAACCGGCATTAACAAGCTAATTCCCTGAACACTCGGATTAACCTTTCTTCCAGCGTGCGCGGGCCGCTTTACGAGCTAATTCTTTGCGTTTCTTTGCCGAAATGCCTTCCCATCGCGCTTTGCCGCCCTTAAGGCCGCCCTTGCGTCCAAGCGCGACGGCGGCAGGGTCTTTCGCGGGTTTCTCCGGCTCAGGCTCCAGCGGTTGGCCGGTCGCCCTCTTCATGACCAATGCGGCGGGCCGGTTTGTATCGCGGGGCATGCGAGAGCGCTTTTGCACGACTCTTGGAATTTATGTTATAAGAGCGGTCGTGGTCAAGTTCGATCCCCTGAAATACGTGCCGCTTCACTGGGTTTGTTTTGCGCTTGCAGCGGTTGGACTAACCACACTCTTGGTCCAGGTTTTTTTCCCAAACGCTTATCTACCCTTGATGCGCCAATGGCCTTATGTTCTCGGGATCGTTCCATTAAGTCTGTTGACGGTTTTTTACTTTCTCATTGGGATCTCCGCGTGGCGATTTGCGAAGAGCCAATATCCGCCACCGCCGCCGTCTCCAGACCGGCATAATTAAGGCCCTTAAAAAAGCTTCCTCCTTACTCAGCTTCAGGGACCGGGGTCCCTGGCTGGTTTTGGGCGCGCTGATAGCGTTATAATGAATGGATTTTCAGCCGAATGATTCCGGCGAGTAGGCTCACCTGCTGGCGAGGGGCGACGCGGGCACAGCACGGGCTCGGAGCGTTGGCAACGACCAGAGGCGGCCATGCTGATATTTCTAATCCATGTTCGCGACCCGCAATTCTACGCCGTGCCGGCGGCCGGCCGCGCGAAAAACGGCAACCTGCGCATTATGGGGTTCCCACCGATCGGAATCATGTCGCTCTCCGCAGTGCTCAAGCGCGCCGGCCATGAATGCGTGATGTTCGACCAGGCCAATAGCGAGACTCCAAACCAGGTCATCATCGAGCAGATTCGCATGCGGCGGCCGCAACTGATCGGGTTGAGTTTTCTGAGCACGACCAGTTATCCCTACGCCAAGATTCTCGCCCGCCAGATCCGCGCCGTCGATTCCAAGGTCAAAGTCGCCATCGGCGGCGCCTTCGCGACGCTAAACGCGCCCCTGGTGAAACTGCAATGCAGCGAAGTGGATTTTGTCTGCCGCGGTGACGGTGAGCAGTTGATTCTCGACCTGGTTGAGCAGCTCGACAATCCGGCGGCTGTCGCCGGGCTGACCTGGGCGCGAGACG